>VOFK01002978.1_pt1:7500-552109 | contig 552109 bp, 536 predicted proteins | sample 5384121 | NCBI WGS metagenome assembly VOFK01 (sample SAMN12384730, study PRJNA508395) | human gut metagenome | isolation source: healthy gut J | host: Homo sapiens | reverse complement strand
AAGCTCACCCGCGCCGAAAAAGAAAGAGATTCAGGCCGTCATCCGAGGCGCAGGGCGACGGCAAGCCCCATTCGGCACAGGCCGGTATTCCCCTATGAGGCCATGTATCAGGACGGCGTATGCCGGGTAACGCCCCGCACCTTTTCCAGTGCATTGAGTTTACGGACATCAGCTACCAACTGGCGCAGGCGGACACCAAGACCGCCATCTTTGAAAACCTGTGCGACCTCTACAACTATCTGGACGCCTCCATTCATGTGCAGTTTTCCTTTATCAACCGCAAGATCGACCCCAAGCAGTACGCCAAGAGCCTTGAAATCCGGGCGCAGGGGGACGACTTTGACGACATCCGCAGCGAGTATTCCGACATTTTTGCAAGACCAGCTTGTGAACGGGAACAACGGCCTGATGAAGCGGAAATTTATGACCTATACCATCGAGGCAGACAGCCTGAAAATGGCCCGCGCCAGACTGCGCCGGATCGAAACCGACCTTTTGGGCTATTTCAAGAGCATGGGGGCCTCCGCGTGGGGACTGGACGCCAAGGAACGGCTGGAAGTCATGCACAGCATTTTCCACCCGGACGGGGAGCCGTTTTCTTTTGACTGGAAGTGGCTTGCCCCGTCGGGGCTTTCCACCAAGGACTTTATCGCCCCGTCCTCGTTCCGCTTCGGCAATGCCCGGATGTTCGGGCTGGGCGGCAAATACGGGGCGGTGAGCTTCCTGCAAATCCTCTCCCCGGAGCTGTCGGATGAAATGCTGGCCGACTTCCTCAACACAGAAAACGGCATTGTGGTGAACCTCCATGTGCAGGCCATCGACCAGAGCGACGCCATTAAGACGGTCAAGCGCAAGATCACCGACCTTGACGCCATGAAGATTCAGGAACAGAAACGGGCGGTAAGAAGTGGCTACGATATGGACATTCTTCCCAGCGACCTTGCCACCTACGGGCAGGACGCCAAGGAGCTACTAAAGACCTTGCAGAGCCGGAATGAAAGGATGTTCCAGCTTACCTTTTTGGTGCTGAACACCGCAGACACCCGGCAAAAGCTGGAAAACGATGTGTTCTGGGCTGCCGGGATCGCCCAGAAGTACAACTGTTCCCTTGTGCGGCTGGACTACCAGCAGGAACAGGGGCTTATGAGCAGCCTGCCGCTGGGGGCCAGCCACATCCAGATTGAACGCTCCCTGACGACTTCCAGCGTGGCCGTGTTCGTCCCCTTTGTGACGCAGGAGCTTTTTCAGGGCGGCGACGCCATGTATTACGGGATCAACGCCAAAACCGGCAACATGATTATGCTCGACCGCAAACGGGCGAGGTGTCCCAACGGGCTAAAGCTGGGGACACCGGGAAGCGGCAAAAGTATGAGCTGTAAATCAGAAATTTTGAGCGTGTTCCTCTGCACCCCGGACGATGTGTATATCTGTGACCCGGAAGCCGAGTATTACCCCCTTGTGAAGCGGCTGCATGGGCAGGTGGTGAAGCTGTCGCCTACCAGCAAAAACTATGTGAACCCGCTGGACATCAACCTGAACTACTCCGAGGATGAAAACCCGCTGGCCCTGAAATCCGACTTTCTGCTGTCGTTCTGTGAGCTTGTCATGGGCGGCAAGAACGGGCTGGAAGCCATTGAAAAGACGGTGATCGACCGGGCGGTACAGGTGATCTACCGACCTTATCTGGCAGACCCCAAGCCGGAAAATATGCCCATCCTTGCAGACCTGCACAAAGCCCTGTTAGACCAGCATATCCCGGAGGCCGACCGGGTGGCGCAGGCCCTTGACCTGTATGTGTCCGGCAGCTTAAATGTGTTCAACCACAGAACCAACATCGACATTCAAAACCGCATTGTGGCCTTTGACATCAAGGAACTGGGCAAGCAGCTAAAGAAAATCGGTATGCTCATTGTCCAAGACCAGATTTGGGGGCGCGTCACCCAAAACCGCAGCAAGGGCAAGGCGACATGGTATTTTTGTGATGAGTTCCATCTACTTTTGCGAGAGGAACAGACGGCGGCCTTTTCCTGTGAGATTTGGAAGCGTTTCCGTAAGTGGGGCGGGATTCCCACAGGTGCAACGCAGAATGTAAAAGACCTGCTTTCCTCCCCGGAAATTGAGAACATTTTGGAAAACAGCGACTTTATCTGCCTACTCAATCAGGCCAGCGGCGACCGCAAAATCCTTGCGGAACGGCTGAACATTTCACCCCAGCAATTACGGTATGTGGACAATTCCGAACCCGGCGAGGGGCTTCTCATTTACGAAAATGTGATCCTGCCCTTTAAGAACCCCATCCCGAAAAACACCCAGCTCTACCAGATCATGACGACCCGGTTAGGCGAGGGGGCGACGGTATGAGCGCCTTAACACATTTCAGCCTGTTTTCCGGGATCGGCGGGATCGACCTTGCGGCGGAAGCCGCAGGGTTTACCACCGTATGCCAGTGCGAATGGGCGGATTTCCCGATGGAAGTTTTGAAAAAGCACTGGCCGCAGGTACCAAAATTCCGGGACATTACCACAGTGACAAAGGAGGCATTTTTTGAAAAAACAGGACGAGAAACCACCACACTTATTTCCGGGGGATTCCCCTGCCAGCCCTTTTCCAGTGCCGGGAAACAACGGGGATTTGAGGACGAACGGTATTTATGGCCCGAAATGCTCCGCGTTATCCGGGAACTGCACCCCTCTTGGGTGCTTGGAGAAAATGTTGCTGGCTTCATCCATCTGGGGCTCGACAAGACGGTTTTTGACTTGGAGCAGGCAGGCTACGCCGTTAGGGTTTTCGTACTTCCTGCTGTCGCCGTCGGCGCATGGCATGAGCGCAAAAGAACTTTCATCATCGGCCATGCTGCTTCCCACGCCCCTTGCCAGCGACACGGGGGATGTGGGGAAAACTGTCGATGTGCGGATGACCCCGACTGGGAGCTTCCGAAAATACAATCCCAGCGGAACCGTATGGACGGCGCGGCTGTCATGGGCGGTTTACAAACTGCTGGGCAGCCCGCCGGGGGATGTGAAACTGAATCCCGACTGGGTGGAATGGCTGATGGGATTCCCCCGGAGATGGACGGACATTCCATGTGGGCCAAAGAACCGGCGCAAATCCCGTACTTAATCAGCGACCCACCGGCGAATGTGGCAAAGCGGTTAAAGACTTTGGGAAACGCAGTTGTTCCCCCGCAGGTGTACCCCATCCTGCGCTATATTGCAGAGATTGAAACCGGGCGCTGCCGGAACAGACAGCAAGGAGGTGATGTTATATGAATCCTTAAAACCCCGCGACAAGGTAACGCAGCACATGACCCGCGACGGCCTGACACTGGATAACCAGACCACCGGCGAAAGCGTCAATGTGTCCAGCCGGGAGGCCGAGCAGGAATACACCGCCCAGCCGGAGGGCGCGGCGGAAAAAATACTGGAACGGGCGGACGAACTGCACGACCGCCACAAGGCAAAGAAAGCGGCCAAGGACGCCGGGGAAACCGTGGCGCAGGCCACCGGCCCTGTTTCCCGGTTGCAGTTTACCGCCGAGGAACGGGCCTCCCCGGAGTTGGCCCCGTATATCAAAAAGGCAGAAAAACGGGCGGATCAGCTGGAAGCAGCCAAAGAAGCCTTGCCGAAAAAGCGTGTCGTCACCAAGGAAACCGTTTATGACGAGGCCAAGGGCAAGGCCAAAAGCAGGCTGTATTTTGACAAGGTGGAGAAATCCCCTCCCCAGCTCAAACCAAACCCGGCCAGCCGCCCCATACAGGAAGCCGGGCTTTACCTCCACGGAAAAATCCATGAGGTAGAACACGAAAATGTGGGCGTGGAGGGCGGCCACAAGGGGGAGGAACTGGCGGAACGGCAGGCGGGCCGCATGATCCGCAGCGGCGTCCACCGCCACAAGCTCAAACCCTACCGGGCCGCAGCCAAGGCCGAGCGAAAGTCCATCGCCGCCAACGCCGAGTTTGCGTATCAAAAATCCCTGCGGGACAACCCGGAGCTGGCGCAGGCGACCAAGAACCCCGTTTCCCGCTTCTGGCAGAAACAGCACATCAAGCGGGAATATGCCAAGGCAGCAAGGGCGGCGGGCCAGACCGCACAGGGGGCGGCAAGCACCGCCAAGACCACGGCTGCCGCAGCCAAGAAAGCCGCAGAGAAAAGCAGACAGGCCGCGTCCTTTGCCGCCCGGCACTGGAAAGGGGCGCTGATCGTCGGCGGCGTAGGCCTTATGCTCCTGCTGGTGATGGGCGGCTTGCAATCCTGCACCGCCATGTTTGGCAGCACCGGGACGGGCCTTGCCGCCACCTCCTATCTCTCCGAGGACAGCGATATGCTGGGAGCCGAAGCCGCCTATGGCGCGCTGGAAGCAGACTTGCAGCACGAACTTGACAACTACGAAAGCCTGCACCCCGGTTATGACGAATACCGTTTCGATCTGGACGAGATCAAGCATGACCCCTATGTGCTGACCTCCATCCTCTCCGCGCTGCATAACGGCGTGTTCACTTTGGGGGAGGTACAGGGCGATCTTGCTATGCTCTTTGAAAAACAGTACATCCTGACCCAGACCATCGAAACGGAAACCCGCTACCGCACCGAAACGAGGACGGACAGCGAGGGAAACACCTACACCGTGGAAGTACCCTACACTTACTACATCTGCAATGTGAAGCTGGAAAACTTTGACCTGTCCCACCTGCCCATCTACATTCTCACCGAGGAACAGATGGGCTTTTATGCTGCCTATATGCAGACTTTGGGCAACCGGCCAGACCTGTTTCCCAACGGCAGCTATCCCCACGCCTCCACCCCGAAAGAGCCGACCTACTATGAAATCCCCCCGGAGGCGCTAAAGGACGAAACCTTTGCCGCCATGATTGCCGAGGCGGAAAAGTATGTGGGCTATCCCTATGTGTGGGGCGGCAGCTCCCCAAGCACCAGCTTTGATTGTTCCGGCTTCATTAGCTGGGTTATCAATCATTCCGGCTGGAATGTGGGACGCCAGACGGCGCAGGGGCTTTACAACATCTGCACCCCCGTTTCCCCGGAGCAGGCCAAGCCCGGCGGCCTTGTATTTTTCGTCGGCACTTACGACACTGCCGGGATGTCCCATGTGGGGCTGTATGTGGGAAATTCGGTCATGCTGCACTGCGGAGACCCCATTTCCTACACAAACCTCAATTCAAGCTACTGGCAGCAGCATTTTTATTGTTACGGGCGGTTACCTTAAACGCCAGAAAGGAGTAAATCACTATGGCAATGAACAAATTGGAACGCATTGAAAAGGATATTGAGAAAACCAAGGGCAAGATCGCGGAGCTGCAAAAGCAGCTTCGGGAGCTGGAAGCGGCCAAGACCGAACAGGAAAACTTGCAGATCGTCCAGCTTGTGCGCGGCCTCAACATGACCCCGCAGGAGTTCGCCGCCTTTGTGCGCGGCGGCGCGTTGCAGGCGGCCCCGGCCCCGATCCCGGACTTTGAACAGGAGGACAGCGCCCATGAAGAAATCTAAACTGTTCCGTACCTTGACGCTGGCTGTGGCCGCTGCGCTCTGCATGGCGACCACGACCGTTACCGCCTACGCCGGTGGCGCTGACCCTGACCCTGTGCCGCTGCCGGAAACCACCGAGGCCCCCGCAGAGGTGCCGGAGGAAACCGAAGAACCCACCACCGGCGGCATGGAGCCGGAGGGCGTACCCGTTACCCCGCAGGGCAACGCTACGCTGGTGGATGATTTTTTCGGGGATAAGCAGCTTATCACTGTTACCACCAAGGCCGGGAATTATTTTTACATCCTGATCGACCGGGCCAACGAGGACAAGGAAACGGCGGTGCATTTCCTCAACCAAGTGGGGACGACGCCGACCTGCAAGCCTTGTTGGAGGACGGGAAAAAAGAGCCAGAGGTCTGCACCTGTACGGCCAAGTGTCAAGCCGGGGCCGTCAATACGGCTTGCCCGGTCTGTAAAAACAACCTGACCGCCTGCAACGGGCCGGAGCCGAAGCCCCAGCCGGAGGAAGAAAAGCCGCAGGAGGAAAAGCCAAGCGGCATGGGCGGCCTTGTGGTGTTCTTTGTGGTGGTGCTGCTGGGCGGCGGCGCAGCCCCTCTACTTCCTGAAATTCAAAAAGGAAAAAGCCGACACCACAGGCAATGACGATCTGGCCGAGTATGACTTTGGAGAGGACGAGGACGACGAGGACGAAGCCCCGGAGCCGGACGAGGATATGACAAGTGAAGATGGAAATAAGGAGGACGAAGTATGAGCTATCAGTTAATAATTGCAGAGAAACCAAGCGTAGCCCGCAGCATTGCGGGCGTGATCGGCGCGGACAAGAAACAGGACGGCTACATGGAGGGGAACGGCTATCTGGTGAGCTGGTGTATCGGCCACCTTGTTTCCCTTGCCGACGCCGGGACTTATGACGAGCGTTTCAAAAAATGGCGCTATGACGACCTGCCGATTCTGCCGCAGGAATGGCAGTACATCATTCCCGACGATAAGAAAAAGCAGTTTGACACCCTGCGTTCTTTGATGGAGCGCCCCGATGTTACCGGCCTTGTGTGCGCCACTGACGCCGGGCGCGAGGGGGAATTGATTTTCCGTTTCGTCTACCAGATGGCGGGCTGCAAGAAACCGTTTCAGCGCCTTTGGATTTCCAGCATGGAAGACGCGGCCATCAAAGACGGCTTTGCCCACCTGAAACCGGGAACCGATTATGATAACCTGTATCAGTCGGCCCTTTGCCGGGCGCAGGCGGATTGGCTGGTGGGGATCAACGCGACAAGACTTTTTCTCCATCCTCTACCACAAGACCCTGACCGTGGGCCGTGTCCAGACGCCGACCCTGAAAAATGCTGGTTGACCGGGAGGCCAAGATCAGCAGCTTTCAGAAAGAGAAATACCACATTGTTCAGATCGCGGCGGGCGGCATGGAGGCGGCCAGTGAACGCATGGGAAACGCAGACGACGCCAAGACCCTGAAAGCCGCCTGTGAAAACGGCGCAGGCCGTTTGTGTGTCTGTGACACGGGAGAAAAAAGACGGAGCAGCCGCCCCGCCTCTATGACCTCACCACCTTGCAGCGGGAGGCAAACCGGCTGTTTGGATTTACCGCCAAGCAGACCCTTGACTATGCCCAGCAGCTCTATGAAAAAAGAAGCTGCTGACCTATCCCCGCACCGACAGCCAGTATTTGACCGATGATATGCTGCCAACGGCGGAAAGTCTTGTGTCCGGCCTGTGGCCGCTGCTTCCCTTTGCGGCGGGGCTTGACCTGTCCCCGCAGTTTGGCCGGGTGCTGAACAGCAAAAAGGTGAGCGACCACCACGCCATTGTCCCGACGATGGAATTTGTGTCAGAAAGGCTTTGACGGGCTGACCGAGGGAGAAAAGAAACTGCTGTCCCTTGTGTGCTGCAAGCTGCTGTGCGCCGTGGCCGCGCCCCATGTGTACGAGGCTGTCACCGCCACATTCACCTGTGCCGGGAACACCTTTACCGCCAAGGGAAAGACCATCCTGACCCCCGGCTGGAAAGAGCTTGACCGCCGCTTTAAGGCGTCGTTCAAAACAGACAGTGACGACACCGCCCCGGAGCCTGCGCGGGAACTGCCGGAGATCACCGAGGGGCAGACCTTTGACAAGGTAACTGCCGCTGTCACCGAACATTTCACCGCACCGCCAAAATCCTACACGGAAGATACCCTGCTTTCCGCTATGGAGCGCGCCGGTACGGACGATCTGCCGGAGGACGCCGAGCGGCAGGGATTGGGAACCCCGGCCACCCGCGCCTCCATCTTAGAAAAGCTGGTGCAGATGGGCTTTGTGGAGCGCAGGGGCAAACAGCTTGTTCCCACCAAGGACGGCCACAACCTTGCCTGCGTGCTGCCGGAAGTGCTGACCTCTCCCCAGCTTACGGCACAGTGGGAAACGGAGCTGACGGCCATTGCCAAGGGGCAGGCCGACCCGGAGGGCTTCATGGCTGGCATTGCAGAAATGACAAGGGGTCTGATCGCAAACTACTCCCAGATCAGCGAGGACGCGCAGAAGTTGTTTCAAACCGAGCGTGTGGTTATCGGCAAATGTCCGCGCTGCGGGGAAAGCGTCTACGAGGGCAAAAAGAACTACTACTGCGGAAACCGAAGCTGCCAGTTTGTCATGTGGAAGAATGACCGATTTTTTGAGGAACGGGGCAAGGCGTTCACCCCGAAGATCGCCGCCGCGCTACTTAAAGACGGAAAAGCAAAGGTAAAGGGCCTGCGCTCCATGAAAACCGGCAAGACCTATGACGGGACGGTGCTTTTGGCCGATACCGGCGGCAAGTATGTGAACTACCGCGTGGAACAGAGGGACAAAAACTAAAAACAGCAAGCATAGGGAGTGTAGCCACACTCCCGGCAAAATCCCTGACCCGGCGCACCTGCCGGGCCGGGGATTTTCTCTTTGGGGAAGCCCCAAACCCCTTGTATCCAGCAAATTTACAATTCATCTATTCCAAGATACACCATGTCATAGTATAATAAAGCCAACGATAATATCCATTTGAGGTGATAAGTGTGAAAATATTAGTTAGTGCTTGTATTATGGGAGTGGATTGTAAATACAATGGAAAAAATAACAAATCTGGCAGCTATCAACTACTTAAAAGATAAAGAAATTATTTGCATTTGTCCAGAGCAATTAGCAGGTATGGCTACTCCCAGACCTTGTGCAGAGATTGTGAATGGTGTAGTAACAGACGAAAATGGAAATGATGTTGATTTGGAATATAAACGAGCAGTATCAATGGCATTATCCAAAATTCAACATGAAGATATTGAGTTAGCTATACTACAATCCAGAAGTCCTACCTGCGGAGTAAATCAAATATATGATGGTAGCTTTACCGGAAAATTGATTTCTGGAATGGGATTGTTTGCAAAGGCATTAAAAGAACGAGGCATCAAAGTTATTGATGTTGAAGAAGTAGAAAGCTTTAATTTGTTAGACTGTCCCCAGCTTCAATCAATCTAACCCAAACTTTCAAAATTGAATATCAGCCGCTTATTATCGGCCCACCCAGCAGGAAATTTTTCAAAGGTTTCCTGCTTTTCTTATGCCATTTTTCAGAAAGGATGTGAACCCCAAATGTCTTACAGCTCCTACGACCACGACGATTTAGAACCGGCCAGCACCATGCGGATCGAGCGCCGGATTTACTTTGAAAGCGGCAAGGCCGATCTCTCCGAAATGGTAAAGCTGCCCCTTGCGGAGCTTCTTTCCCTGCGGGCGGAAAGCGCCGCCGCAGAACAGGAAGTGTTTGACCGCCTGAAAGAACAGGCCGCCGCATGGGAGGAACAGGCCGGAAGAACCCTGTTTCTGGACAAAGCCCTTGAATATGCCCGGACGCTTCCCGTCACCCACACCGCAAACCAGTGGGAGGCCCCGGACGAGTACCGCCATATCCGCAGCAACATGGTCTACCAGATGGATTACTCCATTTCCGAGAATACCCGGTATGACAGCGCCGCCCAAAAATCTATTCCCTACTCGTGGACGCTCCGCTGGGGCCTTTATACCAACGCGCCCCACGGAAACCAGCGGGAAAGATCGCCGGACAGGAACGGAAAGTCTTTTCCAGCCGGGAAGAACTGGACAAGTACCTGAATGGCCGGATCAAAGCCCACGACCATTACTTTACCGAAATTTCCCCGGCCATCCCCAAGGAATACGCCGACTGCTTTAAGGTCAACGGCTGCCTGCTCCCCGGCTACACCATTGAGGGAGAGGAACCGGCAAAAGCCGCAGAGCTTCCCACGCAGGAGGAAGCCGCACAGCCGCAACAGACCACAGCCACCCCGGAAAGGAGGGAACCCGTGAACGAAGTATTTTCTATTTTTCTTGATAACCGCGCCGAAGCGCAGACCGGCGGGCCGCATGGGTACTGGCTTTCCCTGCCGACTACCGAACAGGTACAGGAAGCCCTAAAGGAAATCCACATTACCGCCGACAACCAGCAGGACTTGTTCATTGGCGGCTTTTCCACCCCGGAGGGAAAACCGCTGGAACTGCTGGAGGATTTAATCAGAGCCGCCAGCGTGGACGAACTGAACTTCCTTGCTGCCCAGCTTCAAAAGCTGGACGCCGTGGAGCTGGCGGAGCTGAACGCCGTCATGCAGTCCCCGGCGAAAATGCAGACCATCGGGCAGCTTTTGGACTACGCCGAAAACACCGATTGTTTTGTCTTAATCAACGCCAAGGACAACCGCAGTCTGGGGGAATATTATCTGAATGATTCCGGGCTGTTTGTCGTTCCCGACCCGTGGAAACCGGCCATTGACACCGACCGGCTGGGAAGTTTTATCGCCAACGAGGAACAGGGAACCTTTACCGATTACGGCTATATTCTGCGAACCAGCGACGAATGGCAGCGTGTCCATGAGGGCCAGCCAGTGCCGGAGAAATACCGGGTGATGGCCTATCCCGCGCCGGAAATTCTGCGGGAGGAAAGCAAGGTGCAGCCGGAAGCGGCAGCGCCTACAAAGGCCCCACAGCCTGTCACCCCCATTCTCTTAAACGGCCAGAACAGCGCCGAGCGCATGAAAGAGATCACCGACCGGCTGGAAACCGGCATACAGGAGCTTTTCGAGAGTGAACGCTACAAAGCCTATCTCACCACCATGTCCAAGTTCCACAGTTACAGCTTCAACAATACCCTCCTGATCGCCATGCAGGGTGGACAGCTTGTGGCGGGCTACAACAAGTGGCGGGACGATTTTCACCGCAATGTAAAGAAAGGCGAAAAGGCCATCAAAATACTGGCCCCGGCCCCGTTCAAGGCGAAAAAGGAAGTGCAAAAGCTGGATGCACAGGGCAGGCCGGTGATGGGAAAGGACGGAAAGCCTGTTACCGAAGTACAGGAAATACAGGTTCCGGCCTTTAAGATCGTTTCCGTCTTTGATGTGAGCCAGACCGAGGGGGAACCGCTGCCCTCTATCGGCGTGGAAGAACTGACCGGCAGCGTGGAACGCTACGGGGAATTTTTCAAGGCGCTGGAACAGACCTCCCCGGTTCCCATTGGTTTTGAGGATATTCCGGGCGGTTCCCACGGCTACTACCACCTGACGGAAAAGCGGATCGCCATTCAGGAGGGCATGAGCGAATTACAGACCCTAAAGACGGCCATCCATGAGATCGCCCATTCCAAGCTCCACGCCATCGACCCGGAAGCCCCGGCCATAGAGCAGGCCGACCGCCCCGACAGCCGCACCCGTGAGGTGCAGGCCGAAAGCGTGGCCTATGCCGTCTGCCAGCACTACGGGCTGGACACCTCCGACTATTCCTTTGGCTATGTGGCCGGTTGGAGTTCCGGCAAGGACTTGAAAGAGCTGAAAGCCTCCCTTGAAACCATCCGGGCCACCGCCCATGAGCTGATTACCACCATTGACGGCCACCTTGCCCAGCTTCAGAAAGAACGGCAGACCCAGCAGGAGCAGCCGCAGGCCGCGCCGCTGGAACGGGCCGCCGAGCAGCCAGACCCGGACAGCGTATTTTCCAAGCTGCCCCCGGAGCAACAGCGGGAAATGACCGCCAGCGTAAAAGCCATGCTGCAAGCCCTCATTGACGCAGATTTGAAATCCACCGGCGAGTGTCGCAGGGAACCAAGGAGGCGGCGCAGGCGCAGGGCTTTACCATTGCCGGGGATGGAACGCTGGAACAGGCAGAAGCCCAGCAGGAGGCCGCCTACCGTTTGGAAAGCGGCGATTACCTGTATATCCAGACATCGGAAACCGGCTACGATTACACGCTGTATGACCCCGACTACAAGGAACTGGACGGAGGCCAGCTTGACAATCCCGACCTGTCCCTTGCGGAAGCCGGAAAAGAAATCCTTGCCATCCATGAGCGACCGGCTGGGACGATGGAACCCCTGACCGGCGACAGGTTGGATGATTTTCTGGAAGCAACCGAACAGGCCAACGCCATTCCCCAGCCGCAGGCATGGAACGGGATCGACGGCCTTTTGAATGGAAAGCCGTTCATGCCGGAGGCGTCCCCGGCTGACCGGGCCGCCGCCCTGATCGAGCTGGCAGAGAAACGCCCCGCGTTTGGGCAGCGAGGAACGGCAGTTGATCGTGGCCTATGCCGAGGCCGTGGGCGATACTGACAAGGTGATCGGGCTTATCAACCGCCTGTGTGAACAGGGCTACGAGCTGCAAAAGGGCCAGATGGATTCCTTTGTGAAAAGCGAGATCGAAAGTGAGATCGCCGTCGCCAACGCCCAGCGGCAGATCGCGCAGAATCCGGCAGCGGAGCCGGTTGTCACGATCCTTTGGAGTGAAAGCCCCCATTTGAAAGACGGCCAGCAAATGCCGCTGCATGAAGCCGAGGCCGTTTTCAACGAGCTGGACAGCGCCAGACGCCATGAACGGGAGCAGCCGGGCTATACGGGCCATTGGTACGACAAGACCAAGTTCCGCATTGACTTTACCATGCAGGGCCAGCCGGACAGCTACGAGGGACGGCAGGACTTTGGCGACGGCGACGGTTCCCTGATCCAGCATATCCGGGGCTACCACGAATACTACGCACAGGATGAAAGCTGGAAAAACCATGTGCTGCACCATGAGGGGCCGGAGGCATGGGAGGCGGACAAGGCCCAGCGGGATACGCTGCTGCATGAGTTCATCCCGTATATGGAGCTGCACTGCAATCTGGCCGCTATGGAGCAGGAGGCCCGGCGTCCGCTACGATCCGGGGAAACCCTGACGCCGGAACAGACCGCTTATTTCAATGCGGTTTTGGACTATGTAAAGGAGTGCCGCCCGCTTCTCAATCAGGGCCAGTACCATTTGCCGGAGCCGCCGCAGCTTGCCGACTTCGACCAGAGCTTGCAGGACTACAAAAAACAGATCGAGGCAGAGCTGGAACAGGAGGCCGCCGCTTCCGGGCTGACGGTGGAGGAATATGTTGCCTCTGACTATGAGGCCCCGGCGCAGCCCAACTTTTCCATCTACCAAGTGCCGCCCGGCCCGGAGGGGCGCGACTTCCGCTACCGTTCCTATGAGGACTTGCAGGCAGATGGGCTTTCGGTGGACAGGAAGAATTACCAGCTTGTCTACACCGCGCCGCTGGACAAGGACACCACACTGGACGAGATTTACCGCCGCTTCAACATGGAACATCCCGCCGATTACAAGGGACATTCCCTCTCAATGGGGGATATTGTGGTGTTCCGGCAGGATGGGAAACAGACCGCCTACTATGTGGACGAGGGAGCCGACTACCGGCAGGTGCCGGAGTTCTTCGCCCAGCCGGAAAAGCAGCTCACGCCAGACGAGTGCATGACCGGCGAACAAATCCAGACGCCACGGGGCCGTTTCTATCTGACCGACAGGAGCCGGGAACAGATGGAGGCCGCCGGGTATGGATTCCACCATCAATCGGATGACGGCAGGTATCTCATTATGGCAAACGGCACAAGGGCCTTTGCCATCCCCGCCCAGCAGGAAAGCCATATCAAGACGGCGGAAATGTCCACCGAGCAGAACTACAACATGATCGACGGCATGATGAACAATGCCCCGTCTATGGAGGAACTGGAAGCAAGGGCAAAAGCCGGGGAACAGATTTCCCTTTTGGATGTGGCCGAGGCAGCCAAGGCGGAGGCCCAAAAGCCCAAGCAGACCCGCAGGACGACGCAGAAACAAAAGAAACCGTCCATCCGGGCGCAGCTTGCCGCCGCCAAGGAGGAACAGAAAAAGAGGCCCCCGGCGCGGGAAAAATCAAAAGAAATGGAGGTATGAGGAATGTATTTCACCGTGGAAGAAGAAAACCTGATCTGTCTGTACCACAATGCCGACCGCCACAGGACGGCGGCAAATTTCCGGGCAGCTTTGCCGGACATGGACAAGGAAATGGCGGCGCTGGCCTGCCAGACCGTCAATAAGCTGGACGCCATGAGCGACGCCGACTTTGCGGCGCAGCGGTTCCACTTCACAGACGAATAAGCAAAACGCCGGGCGCGGGGGCTGTCAAAGCCTCTGCGTCCGGCGCTTCTTTTTTGCAACAAATCACAAATCAAAACCAGCTTGCCTTTGCATTTCTAAACTGGGGCGTATCACTATGCTCATAGGGATTATAATGATTCAGATTGCACCCAAATTCTTTAATGACTTAATTTTGTTCTCGTCTGTCCACTCAATCAAAGAGATTCCGTCAAATTCTTCTATGCTCCCATTGTCCATTTCATTTTTGAAATACCACTCAACGATTGTCTGATTTTCCTTGTGGAAGAATTGTTTAATTTCCCAAGCAACGACTTTGCCACGGGTATTCCATTCCTGAAACCAGTGCTTCACAGTTTTTCGATTGCAATATTGGGGACTCCAACTTTCTGTATATAGAACATCCTCTGTAAAAATTTCATCTATTCCAAAATCCTGTTGCTCCAACCACATATCAAACCAACGCCGGATAATCTTTTCTCTTTCATTCATGGATAATCACCCCGATCTCGTTTATTTACTCAAATTATAGCACTGCACAAAATCAGTGTCCATGCCAAAATTCAGCCGGGACAAAGAACTGAAAAGTTATCTTTGTCCCGGCGCTTCTTTTTTGTCCATTTTCCCGCATTTAGAACCCTGTTTTGAGGGGAACAGGATAACTTTATCCACCTGCCTGCCGACCATGCGGAAAAACCCTTGATTTCCGTGGACTTTTATCGCCCTAAATGCGTAGACTTGACTTTTGGGGACTTCTTAACTATAATAATACTCAAGCAGGGGGACTACCTTGTAGTTGAGAAGGTTAAAACCTGACCCTTTGAACCTGTTGGCTAATACCAACGCAGGGAGCTGAAGAATACAGATTCGTATTTTTTGGACATTCTCTGTTTTGGGAATGTCCTTTTTTAATTGAATAAGATATGATATGTGTTTGCGAGGGAACTGAACAAGTTGAAAAAGGTAAGACCTGACCTCTGGACCTGTCGGCTAATACCGGCGTAGGGAAGCAATTTCTTACGCTCGTATTGCGTCTGAAAGAGCTTCTAATTGTTTTAGAGGCTCTATTTATCTTAGGAGGATCAAACATGGCATTTATGAAAGACATCTTAACCCACAACATCCCCATTTGGGAAGAATGTGCAGCTACCCCATTTGTGCAGGAAGTGCAAACTGGAAAGCTACCTCTTGAAAAATTCAAGAGATATATGATTCAGGATAGTATCTATCTGAAAAACTATGCCCGCATATACGGAAAGGCAATTTTTCATGCTGCTACATTAAGAGAAATTCAGCTTTACTACTCCATGCTGAACTTTGTAAATGATACGGAATCGGAAGTGCGGCTGGATTATCTAAAGCAATTTTGCATAACAGATGATGATATTGAACTGATCGCCCCTTTGCCTGAAAATCAAAATTACATTGATTTCATGTTTGAGATTGCGTCACATGGAAAGAATGAAGAAATTTTAATGGCGGTTCTTCCCTGTATGTTAAGTTACAGCTATATATGCCGCAAACTGGCGTCTGTCCCCACAAGCAGAGAATCAAGATATTGGGACTTTATCAAAGATTATGCCGATGAACAATATGCAGAAAGCTGCAAAGAATGGTCTGCTTTTGCAGAGCATAAATGTGCCGGGTTATCAGAAGCAAATAAAAAAAAGTATCTGGCTGATATTTTTTGAAAAGCAAGTTTGTTAGAACTTGCTTTTTTGGAAGATGGCCTATCGGAACGAGAGAATGGAGGAAAATGCAAAATGAAAAAAGTATTGTCCATTGCCGGATCAGATTGGCAGCGGAGGTGCAGGTATTCAGGCTGATTTGAAAACTTTTTCTGCTCACGGCGTATTTGGAATGAGTGTTATTGTTTCTGTTGTTGCAGAGAACACCAGCCGTGTTATCGACATCCAAGATATTACCCCGGATATGATTGAAAAACAGATTGACGCCGTATTTGAAGATATTGAAGTGGACGCAGTAAAAATCGGTATGCTTTCTACACCAGAATGTATGAAAGCGGTGGCAAAGAAACTATTACAATATAAGCCCCAAAATGTTGTAATCGACCCGGTTATGTATGCCAAAAATGGCTGCCCATTGATGAATCCTACGGCGGTTTCCACCTTGATAGATACAGTAATTCCACTTGCCGATGTACTTACTCCGAATATTCCAGAGGCAGAGAAAATAGCGGATATGCAGATTTCCACAGTTTCAGATATGGAGGCTGCCGCAAGAAAAATATATGCCATGGGTTGTAAGGCGATTGTTGTCAAGGGTGGACATCATATAGGAAATGCTGTTGATGTCCTATTTGATGGAGAAAATTTCTACCATTTTGAAACATCCCGCATTGATACGAAAAATACTCATGGGACAGGCTGTACCTTTTCTTCTGCAATCGCTTCCCAGCTTGCAAAGGGAAAAAGTGTTCCGCTTGCAGTCGAATCTGCAAAGGCATATGTCACAATGGCAATCGAACACTCTCTTGCGATTGGGAAAGGCTGTGGCCCGACGCACCATTTCTACGAATTGTATCAGCATGGTTTATCTAAAGAATAGGCAGGTGCAAAATGAACTTTGATTATACACTTTATCTTGTTACTGATCGTCAACTAATGAGCTGCGATAGCCTGACAGAAGCGGTGGAACAGGCAATTTTAGGAGGCTGCACAATGATACAACTCCGAGAAAAAGAATTGTCCTCATTAGAATTTTACAATCAGGCTGTTGCCGTGAAACAGGTTACGGATAAATACCATATTCCCCTTATCATAAACGACCGGATAGATATTGCAATGGCTGTGCAGGCTACGGGGGTACATATTGGACAGCATGATTTACCTGCGGCTGCCGTCCGCAAAGTAATTGGGGAAAATATGCTGTTGGGAGTATCTGCATCTTCCATTGCAGAAGCAATACAGGCACAACAGGATGGTGCAGATTATTTGGGAGTTGGCGCAATGTTCCCTACTGGAACTAAAACCGACGCTGATTCTGTATCAATGGAAGAATTACAGAAAATCCGCGCAGCCGTTTCTTTGCCGATAGTTGTTATTGGCGGTATCAATAAGGGAAATGCAGGGCGTTTCAAGCCCATGGGAATTGACGGGCTGGCTGTTGTATCTGCCATCATAGCGCAGTCTGATATAAAAGCTGCTGCTGCGGAACTGAAAGATTTATTTTGCGGAAAGGAAAAGAAACATGGATTTTAATGCGGCAATCTTTGATTTAGATGGAACAATTCTGGATTCAATGGATGTATGGGAGCATATAGATATTCAGTTTTTTGAAAAAGAAAATCTTCCCGTCCCGGAAAATTATGTAACTGAAATATGTGCAAGGAGTTTTGAGGAAGCCGCACAATACACCATTGATCTTTTTGGATTGCAGGAAACGGTAGAGGGAATTATTGAGGAATGGAATAATATGGCGGTCGAGGAATACAGTAACCATGTCGGTCTGCTGCCCCATGCCCTTGATTATCTTCTGCGCTTAAAAGAACATGGAATAAAACTTGCAGTTGCTACGGGGTTGCCGGAAAAGCTCTATATTCCATGCTTAAAGAACAATTCTATTTTAGAATTATTTGACGCTCTATGTTCAACAGATGAGGTGCAGCGGGGAAAAGAATATTCGGATGTCTTTGAATTGGCCGCAAGAAAATTAGGGGTTGCACCTGAACACTGCATTGTGTTTGATGATGTACTTCCAGCAATTAAAAGCGCAAAGGCAGCCCGTATGTTAGCAGGTGGGATTTATGATAAGTATTCCGCAGATCAGCCTGTGCAGAGATAGAAAGGATTGCTGATATTTACTTACTTTTTTCGGCAAGCACCGATCCCACACAAAGAGGCATGAAAATGGAAAAATGGGATTTATATAATGCAAAACGGGAAAAAGTCTGGAATAACAATGTGCCGTGGAGAAATCATACCCAAAGGGCTGTATCATTTATCTGTGAGTGTATGGATCGTCAACCAGCAGGGGCAGTATCTTTTATCACAGCGGCATCCGAAAAAGCAATACCCTCTTTATTGGGAATGTACGGGTGGTTCTGTATTTTCCGGGGAAACCAGTTTACAAGGAGCAATCCGAGAGGTAAAAGAAGAATTAGGAATACTGCTTACTCCCGGAAGTGAAAAATTGATTTATCAGAGCAGACGGGAAAATGTGCAGGATTTTTACGATGTTTGGCTGTTTCATAGGGATATAAAGATTGAAGAAATGCGTTTACAGGAAACAGAAGTTGTAGATGTTCAATGGGTAAGTCCAGATAAGTTATTTGAGATGTTTCGCCTGAAACAACTGCATCCCCTGATTACCTATGTAGATCAGTTAATAGGCTGAAAAAACGCCGGGCGCGGAGGCTGTCAAAAAGCCTCTGCGCCCGGCGCTTTTTGTCCATTTTCCCGCATTTAGAACCCCGTTTTGAGGGGAACAGGATAACTTTATCCACCTGCCTGCCGACCATGCGGAAAGACCCTTGATTTCCGTGGACTTTTACCGCCTTAAATGCGTAGACAGGAGGTATCTTTTCCGCTGGCGTTCCGCCTCTTTCTTCCGGCGCACCTGCACCGCACAATCCGGGCAGTATTTAGCCGGTTGGAGTTGGGAGTAAACGCCGCCCCGCAGACGGCGCAGCGTTTGATTTCGTCCCGGCCTTTGGTGATCTCGGCGCACAGGGCCGCGTCCAGCGGCAGGACGGCTACCTTGAACCACCGGCACAGCAGCGAATAGGAAATACTCTGCACACAGACACATTCCTCCCCCCATCGTCCAGCAGGAGGCAGTTTCCGTTACAGTAGTTGCAGCACTCATGGGTGAGCCTGCGTGCCTTGCGGTATTGGGGGTAACTCATTCTCGGTATGTTCATCGTTCCTGCGTATGCTCCTTTCCCGGCGCTGTCCGCAAAATGCTGTCTATATTCTGTTTGACAATGCCGTATTCTTTCAATTTCTGTTTTGCTTCGCTGTACTGTGCGGACAGCCGTTCCCGTTCTGCGTCCAGCTTTTTATACTCGGTTTTGAGGGCGTACAGGTTGGGGAGCTTTGTGACCCCGGCCTCTTTGAGCGTCTTTGCCGCCGCCTCATACAAGATCAGTTGGCTTTCATGCTGCCGCCGGAACGCGGCCTTGTCTTTGGCGTTTCGCAGTTCCAGCGCCACAGGCCGGAGCTGCTTGTAGGCGGAGAGGTTTTTTATCAGCAGCGCCATATCCCCAAGGCGGCGTTCCGCGTCTTTCAGGGCGGAGGCCGCCGCGTCGTTTGCCGCGCTGATCTCGGCCAGCCTGCTTTCCAAGCCCTCGTAGCTGTCAATCTGGTGTTCTGTGATGAAGTTTAAGGAGTTGGCGGCCTGTTTCAAGTTGTGCAGCTTCGCCCACCGCGCATAGCCCGCCGACTGCTGGGCCTTGATACTGTCCTCCAAGGCGATCCGCAGGGAGATTTCCCCGGCGCTTCTTCTGCGCGGCCCCCGGTCAATGGCAATGCCCTTGATCCGCTGGGTGATCCGTTCCTCGGTGTAATCCTCCCCCAAGGTCTTGCAGCGGGTGAAGCGTTCCTGTCCGGGAGCGCGGAATGAAATAAACTTGCCCTGTTTGACTTCATAGCCCTGCGCCTCCATGAGCCGCAGAAAACTATCAAAGTCTTTGGCCTGCGGGATGGCCGCGTCAATGGCAAGTTTCAGTTTTGCTTTCCAGCTCTTGCCCTTTTTCTGTGCGTCCCACTCGGCATAGGTTTTGCCCTTGTCTTTGCCGGGCTTTACCACAGACAGGCCGTGTTCCTTGCACAGCCGGTCGCTGGTTCGCCGGATAAAGGCGTAGCTTTGGCGGTTGGAAATGTACTTGCGCTGGTTCGCCATATCCACGGCGCAGAAAATGATGTGGTTATGCAGATGGCCCTTGTCGATGTGGGTGGTAATCACATAGGGGTATTTGCCTTGCAACACTTCATCGGCAAGCTGCCGCCCGATCTCATGGGCCTGCTCCGCCGTGGTTTCCCCCGGTTCAAAGGCTTGTATCAGGTGGTGGGCCAGATTGTTGCCCTTTTGGTACGCCTGATCTAACAGCATTTGAAATTCAATATCCGCTGTTTCATAGGAACAGCCATAGGAAGAAACGAACAGCTTTTCATCGGTCTTGTCCGGGTTCTCGATGTAGTCCAGCGCCTTTTTCAGCGTTGACTTGATAGGATGGATCTTTGTAACTGCCATATCTGTGCCAGCGCCCCCTTGATGTCCTCCAAGTCCTGCGCGTACACAGTCCCGGTACTGTTGATACGCCTTGCAATCTGGTTGATGTTGACGCCGATTTTTTGCAGCTCTGCGGTCTGCGCCCGGACGGGGCCGGTGTCGATATGGACGATATAGCCGTCAATCAGCATTTTCCGGGCGTAGGCAGAAAAGTTCTTTGTGCCAAGCTGGGCCATCTTCTGTTGGATCAGCGCCCGTTCCTCCGGCGTCACCGGGACGCGCAGCACAAACTTCCGTTTTCGGTTTGCCACTTTCTCACCTCCATTCATTCAGGGGTTTGGGGACTTCCCCAAGATACAAACGGGAAGCCGTTTGCCGGGAGTGTGGCTACACTCCCTATGCTTGCTGTCTTTGTTCTTCTTCCCCTAAAAAGCGTTCTGACCCCAAGGAAATACCCGCAAAATCCCGGTTTTTCCGAAAACCGTACAAAAAAAGAGAGGGCGCAGCTTGCGTCCTCCCAAAAACAAAACAGAGGGTTGTCATGCACCCTCCGTTTCGTCATTCTTCTGTTGAATTTGAATGGCCCCGTCAATCGCGCCCTCGATGACCGGCAGAAATTCTTCCGGGCAGAGTTTCAGCTTGTGGCTGACCCGCTGCCGCTGTGCGCTTTCCTCCCGCATAATCTCCGGGTTAAAATACCGTTCCACGGGAAGCCCGCAGATTTTGATAAGCTGTATGATAACCGGCAGGCTGGGAATCGTGCCGTCATTTTCGATGTTGGCAAGATAGCGCCAGTCGATATTGACCTGTTCTGCCAGCGTCTTACGCGATAACTGCTTGACTTTCCGCGCCTCTTTTACATCAGCGCCGAAAGTTTCAAAGCCGGGACAATCTTTGATATTTGCCATATAGCACCACCCATCTACATTGTATATTTCATATTTTCTCAATGGAATGTTGCTATATGCAGGAAGATTAAACTTTATAATTCATATTTTGTGCCTTGTACGGAAAAGCGGGCTATCCTATAATAAAGAAAAAGCACTTTTTTGAAAAAATCCGTCCGCTGTAACATTTCGCGGACATTTGGGGTTTACAATGGCCTTATCAAATATGGAGGTGATACAACTATGACATGGCCTTTTGAGAATGACACCAGCGCCATTGTAAAAAAATTAGCAGATCGAAGCATGAAAGCGGATAAAAGACGCAATGCGTTTATTATCATAACGATTGCTTTTGCAGTTAGTTTGATGATGGTATTAGCACTATATAATCTCGGAACAGACCGTGAAAATAGGCTTTATCTGCAAGGACGCTACCAGAGCAGCTTTATTAACAGTACCAGTACCGTCTTTGAAAAACTGGAACATAACAACCAGATTGAATCAGTCGGCAAAGAGGCTGCAATGGGAACGAGCCGTATCAATGACTACACTTTGGATGTGTATTACAGAGATCAAAATGCACTTGAACTAAAAGGCGTTACTGACTTGCTGGGAAAAATGCCGGAGGCAGAAAATGAAATCATTGTGGAACAGTCCTATTTGGAGCATTTAGGGCTGCCGGTTCAACTGGATCAGACCGTTACACTGGATATGCCTTTTGGAGAAAATCAGACATATCATGTTTGCGGCATTATTCAAAGCAGAAATGCGTCCCGTATTTATCAAGTCATTGCATCGAATGGCTTATATAGCCGGTATGGAAAAGCAAACTGTTACGATCTTTTGGTTCGCGTGAAAAATACCGAAAATATGGACAGCGAAACTTTGAAACTGCTGATAAACGAAATTGCGGAACAAAGCGGTGTACCTGAACAGTATGTTATGTATAGCTCTACTTATTTTGGATTGGCAGAAGAAAAATCCACGCAGGAGTTATTAGTGATTATCGGAGCAAGCAGTTTAATTGTACTGGCCTGTTCTTTGGTTATTTACAGCCTGTTCTACATTTCTGTTATCGGGAAAACACATGAGTATGGCAGACTGCGTGTGCTGGGGGCTACATCGGTTCAGATCAAGCGTATCGTGCGAAAAGAAAATTTTTTGTTATCCTGTGCTGCAATTCCTATCGGCGTTGTATTGGGAAGTGTTTTGGGCTATTGTTTCGTGCCGGACGGCTGGCATTGGATGACTACACTGGAATGTGCCGTTGTGATTGCCCTTGTTACAGAAATTGCCTTGAAAATTGCTGTCCATACCCCTGTAAAGAAAGCCTCTATGGTATCGCCTATTGAGGCGCTGCGAATCAATACGACTGATACACCGGCGACAGAAAAAACGCGGATCGAACATCGAAAAATCACGCCATCTTCGCTTGCCCGAATGAGCTTTGCCCGGAACAAGAAAAAAGCTATACTAACCGTATTGTCTTTGGGATTTGCCGGAGTTTTACTGATGTGTGCCGCCACCTACCTTAATTCAACTGATGTAGAAAGCATGGCAAAACAGCAATTTGCAAATGGCGACATTGTACTTTCCCTTGATCCCGCCAACACAAATGCGGAAGATCGCCCCGCCGGGATCAATGCACTTCAAACGAAAAATCCATTGGATGAAGTTTTGGAAGAAACGATTTCAGATATGAATGGCGTAAAGAATATTGAATTTATACAGGGCTGTGTTTCAAATATGGAATTTCCCACTCCTTTCAAGGATGGTAACAGCCATTTCTTTACCCAAATTGGAATCCCCGAAAATCAGTACGAGGCCTTTTCACAAGGACTAATTGAGGGAACCGCAGACCGCCAGAAACTTATCAACGGAAAAGGAGTTATCGTAGATAATTCCGCCAAGCTGTTAAGCGACTATTATAATTACACTCCTCAAATTGGCGATATAGTCAAAGTGGAAACAGCGGATGGACAATGGGAAGAATTTACTGTAATGGGGATTGGGAAAGCTCCTAATCTCGGTGGGGATTCAGCTTCTTTCTATTTTCCGCAGGAACTCTTACCTATGATGAAAGAAAATGTTTCCAACTTCAACATAACCTGCATTGTAGATGTGGAAAGAGATCAGCTTACAGAAGTTGAGAATAAGATTTTCCAGTTGGCGGAAAATCGTGGAGGTATAGAAGTTTTCAGTATCAGCGATATTATTACTTATCTGCAAGAGGAAATGAATAACATAAAAATGCCGTTATACGGATTGGTATTTTTCATTGCTGTTTTTGGGCTAATCAGCCTTATCAACACGCTAATGACAAACATTATATCAAGACAGCAGGAATTTGGTATTTTACAGTCTGTGGGATTGAGCAGTAAGCAATTCTCCAAAATGCTGCAAACAGAATGTTTCTATTATGTTTCTGGTACGGCTATTCTAACTTTAACGATTGGAACTTTAACAGGATTTGTACTTTGCAAAGTTTTCAATCAGGTTGGGACATTCGGAACATTGACTTATCATTTTCCAGTTTTAGAAATAAGCATATATTTTGTAGCGCTTTTCTTCATACTGGCAGCTTACTCCGTTTTCTCTGTACGATATAGCAAAAGACATCCTGTGATCGAGCGCATTAAAACAATGGAGTAAATTTTCCTTTATCAGAAAATTGTGTTTTCTGCAACAAAGGACATTTGCCTGTTATACTATCTACAAAAAGCAAAGGAAGTGAGGATATGAAGCAGATTTTAATTGTCGAGGACGACAGTTTTTTGAATAAGATGGTGGCCTATAACCTGACCGCAGACGGCTACGGCGTGACTTCTGCCCTAAACGCCAGAACCGCAGCCGAAGCCATACGCCAGCGGGAATTTGATTTAGTGCTGCTGGACATCAACCTGCCGGACGGCAACGGTTTTGAACTGTGCAGGCTAATAAAGCCCCAGCACCCGGACACCATCATAATTTTCCTGACCGCCAACGATCAGGAGAGCGACCAGATACGGGGTTATGAGGTGGGCGCGGTGGACTACATCACAAAGCCCTTTGTGATCAGAGCCTTGCAGCGAAAAATCAAAGCCATGTTCGCCATGCTGGAACACCACAAACCAGCTAAAGACATTTACGACGATGGACGGCTGTTTCTGGACTTTTCAGAGCAGATGGCTTCCTTAAACGGCAAGCCCCTGACCCTATCCCCGATGGAGTACAAAATGCTGAACCTGTTCCGTAAAAATCCCCGGCAAGTGCTGACCCGTGGGCAGCTTTTGGAAAAGCTGTGGGATATAGACGAGAGGTTTGTAGACGAACACACCCTGACAACCTCCATCAGCCGGATTCGCAGCAAGATCGAATCCGACGGCGGCGCACCCTACATCAAGACCGTTTACGGCATGGGCTATCAATGGACGGGAGGCGAGGCAAAATGAAGTTTCAAAACCTCTCGGTAAAGCGGCTGTTTGGCCGGGTGGCAATAGGGCTTGTCCTCTCCATGTCCGGGATCACCATAGCCCTGTTTTTTGTGACAAAACAGACGGCGGTGCTGCTGACGGGCGGGGCGCTGCTGCTGTGCGCCCTTGTGGGGATTTTTGTACTGACGCAGGCGTTTGGAAAGCGGCTGTCGCAGTTTACCGCTGACCTGTGCCAGACTTTAGACCACATGATCGCTGGGAATGAAGCGCCCCAGCGCCCAGAGGACAGCGAAACCCAGCTTGCCAGAATCGGACACCGGCTGGCAAGGCTTTACCAGATCATGCAGGAGAACCGCCGCCGGGTGGACGAGGAACGGCAGGAGTTACAGACCCTTGTATCGGATATTTCCCATCAGGTGAAAACGCCGGTAAGCAATCTGAAAATGGCGACGGACACCCTGCTGGAAAAGCCCATGACCGAGGCGGAGCGCACCGACTTTATCCGGGGAATCCGCAGCCAGACGGATAAGCTGGACTTTCTCTTTCAGGCCCTTGTGAAAACCTCACGGCTGGAAACGGGCGTGATCCAGTTGGATAAGAAACCGGGCCGCCTCTTTGATACCGTGGCGCAGGCCATGAGTGGGATCGTGTATGCAGCGGAGAGAAAGGAAATTGCCGTGTCCGTGGACTGCCCGGAGGATTTGACCGTTTCCCATGACAGCAAGTGGACATCCGAAGCCCTCTTTAACCTGCTGGACAATGCGGTGAAGTACACCCCGCCAGGCGGGAAAATCGCTGTGTCGGTGGTGCTGTGGGAAATGTATGTGGAGATTAAAGTGACCGACACCGGCAAGGGCATTTCTGAAAGCAATCAGGCCGCCATCTTCCGGCGCTTCTATCGTGAGGAAGAAGTACACGAACAGCAGGGCGTTGGCATTGGTCTATATTTGGCCCGCCCCGCGAGATCGTAACGCGGCAGGGCGGCTATATCAAAGTGGTTTCGGAGCCGGGCAAGGGTTCGGAATTTTCCATTATGCTGCCGACTAAATAAAAAGCACACTTATAACAGGAGAAAACACCATGAAAAAAAAAAAATTTTTTGCAAAGCAACAACAATCATCTTAATAATCAATGTTATTTTATCTATTGTTTTATTTTTCGTTGTTCCTGATAATATAGCAATTCAATGGGTAGGTACAACCCCCAGCAATGCAGTAGATTCTTACTATATATTTTTGGTGCCGGTATTGTCAGTACTCTTTGCTTTTGCGGGAAAACCTATTTTTACAATGTTCCTGTTTAGATTGTGGAATAGAACTAACGAGCATTTAGTGACATACTTAAATTTGTGTCTGCAAGTTGTATTTCTTACTTGTGAAATCTATATCGGATTATATAACCTATGTAATTTTAATGTTGCCATTGGTATAATTCTCATTGTGGAACTTATGATAGATGTGGTGATTGGATTGAAATTATTTCACAATCAATCTATCTAAAAGATTGTGTAGTATGATTCGGCGGACGACCATTTCCAGCTGTCCGCCGTGAATTTTTTTGAAATGTCCGAGCGTTGTAACATTTCACCCCGATTTTCAATGAAATTTTTTGGCCGCTGTAACATTTCGCGGACATTTGGGTTTTACAATACCCTTATCAACAAAAGTGAGGAGGCGACGCAATGGAACTGACCCCGACATTGATTTTGAATCTGGCGCTGCTGATCGTCCCGCCCGTTGCCCTTGTGCTGGTGTTCCGGCAATGGCTGGCCCGGCACATCCGCTGGACGGTTGCCTTGACTGCTCTCTGTGATGTTCTCCTATTTTGGGATGAACTGTTCTACTATGAGAGCTTCGGCCTGTTCGCTGTGCTGATTCTGGTGCAGTTGGCGGCCACCGGCGCAGCAGCGTTCCGCATTTACAACAAACAAAAAAAGGATTGAATTTTATGAGCATTTTACAGACTATCGACCTGAAAAAAAAGTATTACGGCACAGAGCCGAACATCACCCGCGCCCTTGACGGTGTGAACTTCTCCGTGGAGGACGGCGAATTTGTGGCCGTTGTGGGAACCTCCGGCAGCGGCAAGTCTACCCTGCTTCACATGATGGGCGGGCTGGACACCCCTACTTCTGGCAATGTGATTGTCCGGGACAAAGAACTGTCGAAGATGAACGACGAACAGCTTACCATCTTTCGCCGCCGCAACATCGGCTTTATCTTCCAGAACTATAACCTTGTTCCGATCCCCTGAATGTGTATGAGAACATCGTCCTGCCGGTGGAGCTGGACGGGGACACGGTGGATCAGAAGTTTTTGGACGAGATCGTTCACCTGCTGGGACTGGAAGATAAACTGAAAAAATATGCCGAACAATCTTTCTGGCGGACAGCAGCAGCGTGTGGCTATCGCCCGGGCCCTGATCACCAAACCGGCTATTGTGCTGGCCGACGAGCCCACCGGCAACCTTGACAGCAAGACCAGCGCCGAGGTGCTGGGGCTGATCAAGCGTACCAGTGCGGAGTTCCGACAAACCGTTGTGATGATCACCCACAACAACGACATTGCCCGCCTTGCAGATCGGATTGTCCGCATTGAGGACGGAAAGATTGTGGAGTAAGGAGGTGGCAGGCTATGACATGGCCTTTTGAAAATGATACCAGCGGCATAGTAAAGCGCATATCAAACCGCAGTATATCGGCAAATCGAAAAAGAAATATCTTTATTATTTTGACGATTGCACTTGCCAGCGCATTGCTATCTGCTATTGTCCTCTATGGCTTTGGGGTTATGCAGGAAACGCAGAACCGCAACCAAAAAACAAGCGCAGATTATGTATCATGCGATTTCTGAACAACAGGGACAGGAACTATACAAGCAAGAAGAAATTGCGTGGGTTGGAGAATTTTTCAACGCATTTTCTGAACAGGTAAACCATTCAACCGTGAACTTTACTTATGCAAATGCAGATATGCTAAAATCCCAAAGTATGCCCTATTCGGGAGATTTACCAGCTTCGGAGAATGAAATTGTAGTGCAAGAATCCTTTTTGGATAGTTTGGGCTATTCAAATGAATTGGGACAGACAATTCAAATCCCCTTTTCTGACGGCACTACCCATGATTTCAAATTGACGGGAATCTTAGATGTGAAAACCGGCGATATTGGGCGCTATACAGCCATTATATCGAAAGAATTAGTAAGACAGCAGTATGGCGACGGAGGCATGATTGATTATTACATTGGGCTGAAAGGCGCTCAAAATATGAGCGAGGAAGAAGCCACCAACTATGCAAACACTCTGGCGCAGCAATTAAAAATTTCCGATGATAATGTGATTGTCCGTTCCACATATTTTAACTTAAAGGACGAAAATCACGGAAGCGATATGCTGTTCTATTTCTTGATCGGTTTTGTAACTTTCATTGGTTCCGGCATTGTGATCTATTCGATTTTTTATATTTCAGTAGCAAGCAGTATCCGTAACTATGGACAGCTTCGCACAATCGGAACTACAAAACGACAGATCAAAAAAAGATGATGGTTTACCGCGAGGGGAGAATTACTTGCTGCCATTGCTATCCCGATTGGTCTGGTTATTGGAAATGTGATTGGGTACTTCCTGGTTCCTGCCGGTTGGTACTGGCTGACTACTTTATGTGTGACGGCCGGGGTTGGCCTTTTTGCATTTATTATTGTGATGATTGCCATTCATACTCCTGTAAAAAGAGCTGCGGCAGTATCTCCGCTGGAAGCATTGCGATATTCCGATTATCAGGGGAAAATGAAAGAAAGTTCCGTGTTGCACCGTAAAATAACGCCTGCTTCACTTGCTAAAATGAATCTGTCCAGACAAAAGGCAAAGTCCACTTTAACAATACTTTCTCTTTCACTCGGCGGAGTATTGGTTGTATTGATTTCGACAATGTTAGTTTCCTATGATGGCGTTGCAGAGGCAAGAGGCAGGGCTTTCCCTGTCGGTGAATTTAACATTCAGCTCAACGCAAATCAATCGTGGGACACTGCTGGTATTTCTTTGTCTGGATTGCAGAAAAGAATTTTCTAAATGCCGATTTTGTAAATGCAGTAGAATCTATTGATGGCGTTACAGGAATCAAGCACTGGTATTACACGGACGCAGAATATCGTGTAAATGGTAATTCTGGAAAATGGATTCAAGGCTTTTGCCGGGATGAACAGCAGAATTTGGAGAAAAAGAGCGAATTGCGGGAACGACTGATTATGATTATGATGAACTGGTGGCAGGAAATGGAATTGTCTTGCTTCAAGAGCGTGCCGATCTCTATGATATTGAGGCTGCGTTGGGTGATACCGTCGAAGTGGACTATAAAACCAAATCCGGCCAAATTCGCACAAAGGCCTATACCGTCATGGGCATTGTAAACGAATATTCTTACTCCGGCTTTTCAAAATGCTTTGCGCTTCCAGAGCAGCTTATGAATGAAGCGACCGGGATAGATTGCACAGGTACGATTTCCGTAATTACCGATATGAAAAAATATGATACGGTTGAAGCTGCATTAAATCAACTGATAGACGGAAATAGCGATTTGGTTATGGAAACCATAAAGGAAAGTATCACTTATTATAGCGGACTTCAACAACTTTCCATCGGGGTATTGTTGATCGTGGCTGTTATTGTTGTGTGCTTTTCTTTAATCAACCTTGTCAATACGACAATCACAAACTTCTTATCCCGTAGGCAGGAAATTGGAATGTTACAGGCGATTGGTTTGAGTAAAAAGCAGCTTATCAAAATGCTGTGCTATGAGGGGTTAATGTATTCAGTTTTTGCTACGCTGGTAACATTGGTTTTGGGGACTGGACTGGGCTTCCTATCCGTACAGGTAGTTGTGAAAACGATGAATCCATACTTTTACTATTCATTTCCGTGGCTGATCGTATTGATATATTTAGCAATCCTGCTGATTGTGCAATTCACCTTGATTTCTTACACAACTGGAAATCTGAAAAAACAATCTCTTGTTGAGCAAATCAGGACGATGGAATAGCCGTATGGGATCGGCGGGGCGGCGTGTGCTGCCCCGCTTTTTTCGCCATTTCTCAAAGAAATTTTTGAAATGTCCGAGCGTTGTAACAATTCAGCCTGTTTTTCTGTCGAAATCAAAGGCACCTCGGACATTTGTGTAACATTTGTAGTTTATGCTTGTGGTAAATCAATATTGGGGGTGAGGACACATGAAAAAGATACTGCTGATCGACGACAGCGACACCTATACATGGTGCCTGCAAAAATACTTACAGCACCGGGGCTACCCGGTAAAAACGGCTTGTACGCTGAAAGAAGCGCGGACCGCCATCCAAGAGGAAATGCCGCTGGTGGTCTGCTGTGATCTCGACCTGCCGGACGGTTCCGGCATGGACTTTCTGGACGAGGTGCGGGCCGCAGACAAGGAGCTGCCTTTTATTCTGGCGTCCTGTCATGACAAGGACGACTACGAACAGGAAGCTATGCGCCGGGGCGCGACGCTGTGCATGGACAAAATGAAAGGACTGCTACTACAAGATAAGCTGGTGGAATACGCCTACCGGCAGTTATCCGGCGAAAAGGCCCCGACTTTTCACAAGCTGCTCTTTGTCTATGCAGAAGATACCAGCGCCGAAGTGCTGCGGGCTGCTATGCTACAAAAGGGCTTTGACCTGATTCTGGTTTCCTCGATTTGGGAAGCCAAGCGCCGGATTTTTGAGGATAAGGAAATAGAACTGATCTTGTGCGATCTGGAACTGCCGGACGGCACAGCAATGGAGCTGTTTCATACGCTACGGCGGGTGGCGGGGATGTTCCAAATGAAGAATCCCCCTGTCCGGCTTCTGCCGTTCTTTATCCTCACCGAGAACAACGACCTTGCCACGGAATATGAATACCGGCATGAGGGCGTGAACGACTATATCACCGCCCCGGTCAATATCCCGGAGCTGATCCGGCAGGTTCTGTTCTTTGTGGAATGAAACGAGCCTACATATTCAAACATCTGCCTCCACAGCGGGGAAAAGAAAAAAACCGCTGACGGGCAGAGGATTTCGTGCGCTTTCCTGTATCACTGACGGATACGGCGGTTTTGAGTAGATCAAGGCCGCCGTTTTTTTGCTTCGACGACCCCTGCACCGTGTTCTGGCATGGCGGCTTTAGGAGGGAGCCGCTATGCAACGAAAACTACTTCGACAAAATCCGACAGGGATTAGCCTGTCAAAAAAAGCCGTCCCCCGGCAGCGGGGACAAGCGGCTGTGCGTATGTACTATACCATGTAGGGAAAGAACATATTGCTTTTTGTTTCGCCCTGTGGGTCTTTGACCTGCCGGGCGAATTTTGTTGTTTCCTGCGGCCTGCTATCCGGCGCAAAAAGAAATTTCAAAAAAGTGAAAAAAGGAGGCGTTTAGCGGGCAGCCAGAGAGATTCCATTCGCTCTATTGGCGGAAAGGGAGAGAACCACCACATCCCCCATAGAAAGGGGGTGAGAAGATGGAAGCGATCCCCCGCAAATACGGTGAATGGAGCCAGTTTGACCGCTACTGCAAGCTGGTTCTGTACCATGAGGCGATAGATTATCTGCGGGAAATGAAGTGCCGCCGCGACCGTGAAGTGTCGCTGGACGCTGTTTCCCCGGCTGATTGGGACAAGCTCTCGACCGTAGATCGGTATTCCTGCGACAGCTTTTACATTCAGTTCGCATGGCTATGACCTACATATCGACAACGAGCTTGTGGCCGAAGCGTTTGCCAGCCTGCCAAAAGACGAGCAGAGTATTTTGATTCTCCGCTTTGTTCTGGATTTGACTGACGAAGAAATCGGCCGCCTGATGGGAATGTCCCGCAGCGCAGTACAGCGCCACAGGACAAGCACCCTGAAAGACTTGCGTATAAAATTGATGGCGTTCATGCCGGAGGGAGGTTAAACGCGGATGAAGCAATCCAGTTACAAGGGCAAAAAGCCCTCTGCCGGATTTTGTGATCGACGCGGCCTGCGCCGGTAACGCCGAAGCCGTGGAGCGTGTCTTGCAGCATTACGACGGCTATATCAATAAGCTGTGTACCCGGACGCTCTATGACGGCAGCGGCCAGCCTCATATCTGCATTGACGAGTATATGAAGCGCCGATTGCAAATCAAGCTGATCCATTCCATCGTTAGTCCCATTGGCGACTGACGGTTAAGGCCCCGGCCATAGACAGGCGGCTTTCCCTTTCCCCGCCTGCCTGTTTTCCTGGCGGCCCCTTTGCTCCTTGACAAATACGCCCGCAGGACAATGGCGGCGCGTCATAGGGCAGACGGATACATTCTGTCTGTGCCGAGCCGGGCGGCAGGTGCGCCAAGAGGCTTTCCCTCATTGGGGTAAGCGGAGCGATTTTACCGTGCCGTAAAGCAGGTGTGGCAGCCTGCGGGCGACGACGCGCAGATAGGACAATGATACTCCCTTGCCGTCGTAGTCCGAGCGTTTGAAGCGTCGCAGGCAACGAGCAGGGCCGCGTGAGAACCACGCGGGGGTGAGATTCCCGTGGAGCTGTGCCAGCAGCCGTCCGTTCTTTTCTGCCCACTTTCACAAAAAACAACCTTTGTTTTGAAAAGAAAGGGGGCCATGTTATGAGTAATAACGATGTGCCTATTTGGGAAAAATACACGCTTACCATTGAGGAAGCGTCCAAATATTTTCGGATCGGGGAAAACAAACTGCGTCGGCTTGCCGAGGAAAACCCCACCGCTGGCTGGGTGATCCTGAACGGCAACCGCATCCAGATCAAGCGGAAGCAGTTTGAAAAAATCATTGATTCCCTTGACACAATATAGTGAAAAAGGGCCTTGCGCGTGTTATAATAGGTTATAAGCGTGTCAAGGCTCTTTCCGTCATGGAAAGGAGCATGACGAAATGCCAAGAAAAGAACGAGATGAAAAAAGACGGGACAACAAAGGCCGCCTTTTGAAGTCTGGAGAGAGCCAGCGATCAGATGGAAGATACGCTTACAAATACATTAACACCTTTGGAGAACCCCAGTTTGTTTACTCATGGAAGTTAGTACCCACCGACAAAGTACCTGCCGGGAAACGGCCCTGTCTTTCCCTGCGCGAGAAAATCAAGCAGATACAGAAAGACCTTGACGACGGGATAGACACCATCGGCAAGAAAATGACCGTGTGCCAGCTTTATGAAAAGTACACCCGGCAGCGCGGGAATGTGCGGAAAGGAACCCAAAAAGAGCCGCCAGCAGTTGATGAAACTTCTGTCCGAAGATAAGCTGGGCGCGGCCAGCATTGACAGCGTGAAGCTGTCTGACGCGAAAGAATGGGCCTTGCGTATGCAGGAAAAGGGCGTTGCCTACAACACCATCTGCAACAGCAAGCGTTCCTTAAAAGCCATCTTTTATATGGCCGTACAGGACGATTGCCTCCGCAAGAATCCCTTTGACTTCCAGATCAATGAGGTTATCAACGACGATACCGTACCAAAGGTGCCGCTTACCCCTACACAGGAAAACGAGCTTTTGGACTTCATGCAGAACGATCCCGTCTATGCCAAGTATTATGACGAGGTGGTGATCCTGCTGGAAACCGGGCTTCGTATTTCCGAACTCTGCGGCCTGACGCCAGCCGACCTGAATTTTGAGAAGCGCTTTGTGAATGTAGACCACCAGCTTTTGAGAAGCACCGAGGACGGTTACTATACCGAAGCGCCAAAAACAGAAAGCGGATTCCGTCAAGTGCCTATGAGCGCAGCCGCCTATGAAGCGTTTGAGCGCGTGTTGAAGAAGCGCAGGGACGGCAGGTGCATTGAGGTTGACGGTTATAAGGACTTCCTGTTCCTGAACCGGGACGGTCTGCCCAAAACCGCCGTCAACTATGACGCCATGTTCAAGTGCCTTGCCAAGAAGTACAACAAGTGCCACAAGGAGCCGCTGCCCGATGTGATGACGCCGCACACCATGCGGCATACATTCTGTACCAGAATGGCAAACGCGGGCATGAACCCCAAGGCATTGCAGTACATCATGGGACACGCCAACATTGTAATGACGCTGAACTATTACGCCCACGCTACTTTCCATTCCGCACAGGAGGAAATGGAACGGCTGCAAGCCAAGGCAAAAACCACCGCAGAGGCCAAGCCGGAGCCTGCGGCGGAAAGCGCCGAGGAAACCAAGGCGGCATAAGTAGTACGCAGAATTTACTACTGCTTTTACTACTTTTGAGAGCGAAAACATAAGGGGTAATAAAAAGATTTGTGAGGTTCTTCCGATATGAAAAGTGCCGGAAAAGCCCGGAATAACGGGATATACCGGCATATAAGAACATCTAAAGAGATAATTAGAAATCTATTAAATGATTATGAGTAACAATAAGATTACTTGTTCATTTACCGTTGACAGTGATATTTACAACGCTTATAAAAGTATTGTTGTAAAAGGTGGTGAAAATGTAAAGGGCAACCTTATCCGTTATATGCTCAATGTCATTAACTATGAAACTCCAAATGCAGATACAATTTCTGCAATAAAAGAAGTTGAAGAACTGAAAAAAAATCCAAACAAAAAAACCTATGCTTCATTTAGAGAGCTTTTAGAGGATATTACCAATGAGTAAATTAAGAATTGTGCCATCACAGAAATTCAACAGAGATGTTAAGCTGGCAATTAAGCGTGGATACAATATTCAATTACTTGATGCTGTTGTTGAAATGATAGCTGAACAACAACTACTGCCACCGGAATATAAAGATTACAAACTAATTGGAAATTATTCCGGCTGTAGGGAGTGTCACATTACCCCTGACTGGCTCTTAATTTATGAAATTAGTAATGAAGAACTTATTTTGTATCTGACAAGAACCGGAACACACAGCGATTTATTTTAGGCTTCTTAAGACAAGGCAAAAAATTGCCTTGTCTATTTTACTATCCAACAATATTGAGATTGTATATGTAGTTAAGGTCAACATTTGTTGATATGCCGTTAATTCTACCGTTATCTGAATACTGCCACACATCACAAGTGATTGACGGCTTTATATACCATTCTGCGTTCCAAATGGAAATGCCGTTATTTTTTAAGGTTTTGCGATTGAGCAGATAGTCATAAACGCTTGCTGAGGAATACACACCCGATTTAAAGCCGTTGCTTTTGAGTTTGTTACAGAAATTGACTGCCATTTTTGTATAATTGCTGTTGCTTGTACTCATTGCAGGCTGATATTCCATATCGTAGTAAACAGGAAGTTCAAACTTTTTACCCTTGATACAACTAAGGCAAGCATCTGCTTCTGCTGTTGCCGTTGACGGTGACATTGCATAGCTGAACCAATATGCTCCGACTTTAAGACCGGCATTTTTTGCGTTTTTATAGTTTGTTTCAAACATATTGTCTTTCTGACTTTTTTCTTTACCGTATCCGGCTCTTATAATCACATAGTCATAACCGGCTGATTTTACCTTGCCAAAGTCAATTGAACCTTGCCAAGTTGATACATCAATACACTTTGCAGCACTTCCCGAAACAGTTAATTTACATTTTGCTGTTTTGCCGTTGTAGGTTTTATATGTAATAGTCACCGTACCTTGTGATTTAGCAAACACCTTGCCGTTTGAATTGACGGTAGCAATCTTGCTGTTACTGCTTGTCCAATCAGAACGATAGCTATACGCATTACTGTTGAGAGTAGCCGTCAATGTTTTGCTCTGCCCAACCTTTAGAGTAGCCGAAGTGTAATTCAGACTAACACTTGATGGAGCAGATTTGACTGTTACCTTACAAGTAGCTTCTTTTCCATTGTTGAGCTTACATCTTATCGTAGTAGTGCCGGCTGTTTTTGCAGTAACAAGACCGCCTGCCTTTTGGACGGGAGCAATTGCGGTGTTATTCGAGTAATAAAGTCTGTAGTAGGCTGCTGTATTATTCGGAATACTGCTGTTCAAGTCATATTTTTCACCAACACCTAAAGTAATACTTGTTTTATTAAGTGTGATACTGTCAGCAAGTTTTTTGACTGTTACGGTACAGCTTGCAGTCTTGCCGTTATATGTTTTGGCTGTAATCTTTGACGTGCCGACACCGACAGCAGTTATTTTGCCGTTTTCATCAACCGTTGCAATTTTTTTATTGCCTGTTGAAAATGTAACCTGAGATAAATTACCATTTGTCACAGTTGTACTTAAAGCATAAGATTCTGTTGTACCTAAGACTATATCCGTTTTATTCAGCTTAATGCCGGTCGGTACAGTAGTAGGCTTTGGAACAGTTGTAGGTTCTGTAACTGCTTCCGTTGTAGGCTCTGTTGTTGATTCTGCTGTTGTCGGTTGTTCTTCTGTTGGCTCTTTAATCAGACCTACGATAATCTTCTGTACAAGTGTTGAATCAACAACGGTAATCACACCGTCTTTATTAAGGTCATACAGCTTAATTTGTTTTTCATCAAATGTTGTCATACCTACAACATTCTTCTGAATAAGCGTTGCATCTTCGACTGAAAACTTTTTGTCTGTGCTTACTGCTCCTGCACTAAAGGCACAAAGGCTCACAAGAGTAGTGGCAGTAAGTAAGCCCGAAATAATCTTATTTTTTATCTTCATAACTTCCTCCTATATAATTTTTTTGCGTTTCTATATATTAGACAATTGAAATGTCGAAAAGGTTCATTTTTACGAAAAATAAAATATTATTAAAAAGGAGTACATAGACAAGCTACGCATCCGAAAAACACATAGCCCTTTTGTTTGGCTTCTTTATTTTAGCATACATTATGTGAAAATTCAATATTTTATAAAAGCTTTCAAAAAACTAAAATTCCGATTACTAAAAAATTTAATTATCTTGCTTCGTATTCTTTTATTTAAAGGAAATATAGTTATGGACAATAACGATAAGATGATTAGAGCATTAGTGGAGCATTGAAAGAAGACAAATGACCTTGTGGTGGCTTTTGAAGATTTTGACGGTCAAATGCACAGGCATATGATTCATTTGCCAAATGAAGATGTTGACAAAATTCTTAATACCGGGATTATGGTGACGGTTCAATTTATTATGTTGAAAGCCGAAAAAGCTATGCAGGGCAAATTACTCTTGATATTAACGGAAAGAAAATGCGTAAAACCGCCTATGGCAAAACAGAACGCATTGTAAAAAACAAATTGCTTGAGTACCGTATTCAAGCAAAATTGAAAAAACTCACAAAGCATATTATAACGCATACACCGCAATTGAAGAAAACAAAAGATACAGCGGTAAAATTGACATTACACCGTTTTTAATCTATTTTGCCGATAATGTGTACAATGCATATAACGAGAAAACAACTGACGAAAATCTTCTCCGTGAATACAAAAAATATCTTGATAACGGTGAAGTCACCGAAAAAGAATCCCGGCTTTGGAAATTTGTACTGTCAAATTACGGTACAGACGAATTTTCCACCAAAATGCTTGAAAAAGATTTTCAAAATGCCGCATATGCCACAATAAGAGGATTTGTGCAGAAATTTGAAAGACTCGGTCTGCTTTCATCGACAAAATACGGTACAAGAATCAAATATAAAATAAACACATAAAAAATCCCCCGACAGCGGTTTCCGTTAGGCTGTCGGGGGATTTTCAGTATTAACATCGTGACGGGACGGAGGCGGTCAAAGCACATCACGAACTTCAAAGGCTAATATAATTTTGAATCGTTCTTCAAAGGTTTTGAGGTTATTGCCGAAAATCTTTTTGATTTTTGCAAGCTGATAATTTATGGTGTTGCGGTGAACAAAGGTTTCCTGAGCAACCCTCTGAACACTTCCGTCATACTTTAGGTAAAGTCTTAAAAAACTCATATAATCCGTGCCGTTGTCACGGTCATACACTTCAAGCTTTTTGAGATTTTCGTTATAGATACTTTCAAGCAATGAAATATCGTCAACCGCAAGAATCAGCTTTTTAACTTCAAGTCGGTCATAGAACATAGGCGTCATATCTGCACGGACGGCAAGCCTTAACATTCTTAAAACAATCCGGTATGTTTTCGGGAGTGATTTCAGCTTGTTATTTGTTTTGCTCACTGCCACATACAGCTTGTTGACGCTTATATATCTTTCCTTTTCCGACTGAATTTTTTCGGCTACGCTTTCAATTTCGTCATTGGAAAAGTCATTGAGGACATAGAATATCATGTTGTCCACCTTAAAGCCGCCCCAGTGCTTTTTGTAGGAATAAATTGTTCGTTCAAATGCCGATTCAAGCTTTCTTGAAGAAATATGGTCAGCCATATCGGCTTTCACGCCGATGATTGCATCACCGATTGCTTTATTTCCGTAACCGAGATTGAGGTTTACAAGCTGTGATGACATATCTGTATATCTGTTACCGTCAAAATCGTAAAAGTAAATTCCGTCTGCCTTTGCAACGGGAATCGGATTGAGATTACCCTGCTTGCTCCATGACTGGAGGACATATTTCTTATGGTTTTCAACAATTTTCTCAGGTGTCATAATAATTTCCCCTTTTTAAGATACCAAAAAAGATAAACAGAAAAGGAGCCTCCTTTTCAGAAGCTCCTTTGCTTTGCGTCTTTTTTGTTTATGCCATTATTATATCACCAAAATATGGTTATGCAATATTTTTCGGCACAATATTCTTTGTGCTAAAGCACAATGTTTTCGGAGATATTTCTTGAATTTATGACCTTTTCGTCATTTTACATACAAATTTCGTGAAATGTCCGCTTCTTGTTTGTATGCTGTAATTAACAATTACTCGATTTCCTTTTTCTTTGTTGTGCCAAGGCTGAGTATAATTGCGGAAATGATAATCATTACAACACCTGCGGCACACGGAATTACGACACCGTAAATCATATTGAAACCGCTTTCTGTCGCAGCCTGTCCGCTGATGATTGTATATTCACCTGACGGCATACTGCTGAGTGAATATGTTGTGCCGTCGATTGTAACATTGAAATTTTCCGAACGAATCATTTCGTCTGTAATACCTGCGCTTTTAAGACCGTTATCGCCAAGGTTCATATTTGTGCTTACAACTTCGCCGTTCTTAACGATGATTGTATCACCCTTGCAGCTTTTTGCAATATCAGCACCGATAACAGCCGAATAGTCGCTTGTATTTGTATCAATAATAACAATGCCGCCCTCTGTTCTTGCAACGCAAGCCATGAGGTTATACACACCGTCCTCGCCCTCAACGGCTGTCGGCTCTGAAATGCTCTTGACCTTCATACCCTTGAGGTTAGCCTTGAACTGCTTTGTTGTTTCGTCATCAAGGAAATTTGTGCCAACCTTTTTATCGTCTGACGATGCGATAATCTTGCCGTCAGCGTCTGTCATAACAAATGAATTGATGCCGAGGTTCTTTACAAGTGAGGCATTTGTTTCAGCCGAAGTATTTTCCGTAATAACACTTGCAATTACATTTGCCTTTTCAAAAAGTGAGTTCATAAACTCAAATTTAGTGTAGTTATAGTTATCGCTGTATTCTGTAAGCTGAGCCTTTGCGTCATCAAGATATGTCTGATTTGAGCTTTCTGTTTTTGTTGAAAACAAATTGCAAACTACCGAAACGCAAACCATAACAACAGCAACAATAACTGCCGTTACAACTGCAACACCTTTTTTACCGATTTAGAATCACCCATTGTAATCTTCCTTTCAAAATGTTTTGCTTGCATAAAATAATACCATTATTCGACTTTATTTTCAAGTACGGTTCGTGAAATAATTAACAACTGCACATAATTTGACAATATTCTGCATTAACCGATTTTGGGATACAGCTCTGCGAAAAAAGATAATTTGAAAAAAATGATACATCTATGATACAATGGCAATATAAACTGTGTCTTGGAGGTGGGGTTGTTGGCTGACATATTGATTGTTGAGGACGAAAAGAATATTTCAAATCTTATTGAAATGGCTCTTTCTCGGCACGGGCACAAAACCGATTGTGTGTTTGACGGCGAAAGCTGTGCCGATGTTCTGGAGAAAAAGCACTTTGACCTTATTCTGCTTGATGTTATGTTGCCGAAAATCAGCGGTTTTGAGCTTATGGACTACATCAAAGGCTTTGACACACCCGTAATTTTCATTACTGCAAAATCAGATATATCGGACAGGGTTTACGGGCTTAACCTGGGGGCTGACGATTACATAACAAAACCGTTCAACATTTCGGAACTTCAGGCAAGAGTCGATGCGGTACTGCGAAGATACAACAAGGCAAAAACAAAACTCAGCTTTAAAGACATAGTAATTGACACAAATTCAAGAATAGTCACCAAAAACGGAGTACAAATTGACCTTACATTAAAGGAATACGAAATACTTCTGCTTTTTGTACGCAACAAAAACATTGCCCTTTACCGTGAAATGATTTACGAAAGGGTATGGAATGAACCGTATATGGGTGACACAAGAACCGTGGATCTGCATATTCAGCGGTTAAGAAAAAAGCTTGATTTAAAAGACAACATTCAGTCTGTGTATAAAGTCGGTTACCGTCTTGTTGAATAAGCGGAGGGAAAGCCTTAATGAAATTTTCGTGGAAAATATTTTTTATTACTTTTCTTATTATAATTACTTCCTTCGGTGTGGGAGGTTTTCTCCTCATCAACACCGTTTTTACAAACACGCTGAACAACCGCATTGACTCAGCCAAAAAGAACAACAATTACATCACAACAGCACTTTCGGTATATGCAGATAACAACAAACCCACCTACGGAAACTGGGAATATCTTCGTACTTCGGCAATAGGATTTGCAAAACAGATTGCCGGCAATTCGGATTCCAAAAGCAAAATCGGTTCAATAAACGAGCTAAGCTTTTCGGCAGAGGATGAATTTGCTCACGGTATGTCGGTAAACTCCAGAAAAAGCAGAATTGTTACGGAAAACAAAAAATACTATATTCAGACAATAAGCAAAATTCAGCTTGTAACCGCAAGCTGTTATATTGAAACGGTTGACGATATAACAAGCGTGTACAGCGACCGTGATATGTACTGCACAATTTATCAGTTCATTCTCATAGGGGTCGCACTGTTTGCGTCAATTTTGCTCGTAATCTTCTCAAAACTTTTGACAAGACCGCTTGTTAAGTTAAAGGATGCGTCAAAAGAAATTGCCAAAGGCAACTTTAATATGAGAGTAAAGGAAAGCCGCGGCATTACATCTTCAACCGAAATAACCGAGCTTTCACAGAGCTTTAACACCATGGCAGATTATGTTGAAGACTACATTGAACAGCTCAAACTTGCCGCACAAAATCGTGACAACTTTATTGCGGATTTTACCCATGAGTTAAAAACTCCGCTGACCTCTGTTATCGGCTATGCGGATATGCTCCGTTCCTACGAAATGGAGCCTGAACAACGCAGAGAATGTGCCGACCTTATCTACAAAGAGGGCAGTCGGCTTGAGGCGCTTTCGCTCAATCTGCTAAACCTTATAGTTTTGAAAAATGATGAAATCAAAACCGTAGACATAAGAACGGACATAATTGCCGATGACACAAAAAAGTCTGTTCTCTTTATTTTGAAAAAATACGGCGTAAAGCTCAAATTAAATGTTGAAAAAGCAACTGTCAAAGCTGAGCCGTCACTCTTGAAAACGCTTTTGTACAACCTGATTGACAATGCCTGCAAAGCGAGTGAGAGCGGAAAGCCTGTTACACTAACGGGATATGTTGACAGCGACAGATACCGTTTTTGCGTTACCGACAGCGGTTGCGGAATTGCGGAAGATGACCTTGCCAAAATCACCGAACCGTTTTATATGGTTGACAAATCCCGTTCAAGAAGTATGGGCGGAGCCGGACTCGGACTTTCAATCTGCAATGAAATTGCAAAGCTTCACGGCTCAACTCTTGAAATTGTCAGTGAAGTCGGCAAGGGTACGGACATCAGCTTTACGGTAAGCCTTGCCGATAATTCTGAGGAAAGTGAGGATTTTGAAGATGAAATTTAACCTTAAAAAATCCGCAAAATATATCATCTGCACTCTGCTCACCTTGACCGTAGTCGCAACCGTTGTGTTTCTCCCCCGCTTTTATTATTCGGTAACGGACAATCGGGATTCGGTTGGAAACACGGCGGAAACATTTAAACTTACCGCCGATATAACTACTTTGAGCGGCGGAGAATTTTTGAAACTCGTTTCAAGCGAAGATACCGTTTGGGTTCTTCAAAACAATGCTCCGAAAGCAGAAACTGTAATCAGCTATGCCAAAAAAGCGATAAGCAATCTTGCAAATTCGCTTAAAGACACAAATTTATTTTCCAATATTGCAGGCTACATTCCGCAGTTTTTTACATTTGACAGCTGCAGCGGTTACAAACTTACAATGCGCGGAACACTTGACGGCAATGTAATCGTTTCGTCCGATTTTATGTTTGTCGCATGCAACTATGCCAAAGAGGGCGCACGATACGGACTAAACATAACAATGCTGTTTGACACGGAAACCTTTACAATTTATGAGCTTAACATTGATACAACCTACCTGTCGGACAGCGGTACCGAGAGTGAAAATCCGCTGTATTCGGTTATTCCGTACAGCGACAGTTATGAACAGGAGTTGTCCGATGCACTCATAAAATACTGGGGTGTCAGTTCCGATTCAATAACGGTTAATGTAAGTCCCGAATCTTTCAGCATCAACATCTGCCCGCAGCCATTTTTGGAATACAGCAAAATAAACAACGAACAATTTGATTATTATGTGTTATGAAACAACTATGATACATTTTTGAACAAATTCAGAAACAAGCCTTTTGTATAGTATAGATACACTTACGAAAGGCTTGTTTTTTTATGGATATTAAAGAGTATGAGGAATTTTGTAAAAACAGTAAATACGGAAACTTTATGCAGTCGGCAGACTGGGCAAAGGTTAAAAAGGGTTGGATTCCCGAGTATGTTGCAGTTCGTGACGAAAACGGGAAAATCAACGGCTGTACACTTGTGCTTGTAAAGAAAATACCGATTCTCAACACGGCTATGCTTTATGCACCGAGGGGCTTTGTATGCGACACTCACGACAGTAAAACCGTCAGAAAAATATTTGAGCAGATAAAACTGATTGCAGAAAAATATCACGCATACACACTCAAAACCGATCCGCTGATTGACGAAACCGACTTTATCTCGATTAAAAATCTTGTTGACCTCGGCTTTGTTTATCACGGTGAAAAGCAGGGATATGACAACACCCAATGCAGAGAAAATTATGTGCTTGACATAAAAGATAAATCGTGTGATGAAGTTTTTGCAAATTTTAAATCAAAATGGCGGTACAACATCCGCCTTGCAATGAGGAAAGGCGTTGAGTGTAAATTCTGCGGTGAAGATGAGCTTGACGATTTTATGGAGCTTATGAAAGAAACAGGCAGGCGTGACGGCTTTGAAATTCGTTCGGAAGAATATTTCAGAAATTTTTTACAGGCATTTCACGGCAACGCAAAGCTCTGTATCACAAAACTTGACGGAAAAGTTTTGTCGGGTGCATTGCTTGTAAATTATGCAAATGTTGCAAGCTATGTTTACGGCTGTTCATCAAACGAATACAGAAAATATATGCCGAATTATCTTATGCAATGGACGATGATTAAGTACGCAATTGAGAGCGGTTGCCACACATATGATTTTTGCGGTATTCCCTATTGGTATGACGAAACGCATAAAAACTACGGTGTATATCGCTTTAAACAGGGATTTAACGGCAAAGTTAAAACCTATGCCGGCGAGTTTGACTATGTTTTCAGAAACGGAGTAAATCACATTGCCGACCTTGCACTGAAACTGAAAAAGCTTGTGTGAAATATTCATCTGCGTTGAATTTGCAAACCGTATATGCTAAAATGGAGTGGGTAAAATTATCCCACTCCATTTTGTATCGGAGGAATTTTATGTTCTGCGATTTGCATACACATTCAACATTTTCGGACGGCACATTTTCACCTACGGAAATCGTTTTAAAAGCCAAAGAAATCGGGCTTGACGCCGTTGCACTCTGCGACCACAACACGGTTGCCGGACTTGACGAATTTGTTTCGGCAGGTAAAAAGTACGGCGTAACCACCGTTGCGGGGATTGAATTTTCAACCGAATACAATTCAAAACAGCTGCACATTGTCGGTCTGTTTATCAAGGAAGAAAACTATTCCGACATAACCGAAATTATGGCTGAGTCGCAAAAATTAAAGGAGGAAAGCAACAAACTGCTCGTTAAAAATCTTGCGAAAGACGGCTATATTCTCGACTATGACGAAATCAAAAACAGCACGGTTGACGGCTTTGTAAACCGTGCAAACATCGCCGCCGCTCTTATGCAAAAGGGCTATGTTTCTTCTGTCAAAGAGGCATTTCAAACCTTGCTTATGTCGAAGTTCGGCTACTATGTTCCGCCGAAAAGACCGTCATCTCTGTATATAATTGAAAGGCTGAAAGGTTTCGGTTCAATATCCGTTCTTGCACACTCGTTTCTCAATATGAACGAAGATGAATTGAGAGAATTTCTGCCAAAAGCAAAGGCTTGCGGTCTTAACGCAACGGAGGCGTACTATTCGCTTTTTGACAATGCCGAAACAGAGCTTGCCGAGAAAATCTGTGACGAATACGGTCTTTTGAAAAGCGGCGGAAGTGACTTTCACGGAGCAACAAAACCCGATATTTCGCTTGGAGTCGGAAAAGGAAATCTTGCGATACCGACAGAAATATACAAAAATCTTGCTAATTGTTATCACAACTTCCGATTATAAAATCATCGTCATTATGCAATGCTCCCTGCATTTTACAAACACAACAATTTAATTTCGACTCAAACAACACAAAACAGCGATGAAGAATAATCACCGCTGTTTTTTTGGTTTTATATATCAAGGCTGTCTGCTCTGAGAAGGAAATCATAAATTCCTATTACAAGAATACCTTTCTCCGTGTACCATGGTGCAGGAGTGTCTTTTACAACGATGATTTTCTTGAAAGAATCATCTATACGCAAAAGAGAATTTGATTCCTGAGCCATTTTCTCACTGTCGGGTATTGCAAAAGCCGACTGCACATAATAACGCTTTGAACCCTTGTTGCAGACAAAATCAACCTCAAGCTGTTTGCGTATAGGATTACCGTTTTTATCGTTTTGAACAACATTGACAAGTCCCACATCAACATTCAAATCACGGTTGACAAGTTCATTGAAGATTATATTTTCCATTGTATGATTTTCTTCAATTTGTCGAAAATTTATTCTTGCATTACGAAGTCCGATATCCGTAAAATAATACTTTTGCGGAGTATCAATATATTTTCTGCCCTTTATATCATATCTCGATGCCTTATTCACAACAAATGCGTCACAAAGATAATCAAGATAATTCTTAATTGTCGCAGAACTGATGACTTTATTTTTCTTTGACTTAAAAGTATCACATAATTTTTTGGGATTTGTCAAAGAGCCGATAGCAGATGAAAGAATGTCAATCAATTCCTCAAACTCTGCTTTGTTTTTAATATTATGTCTGCCGATAATATCGTTAATGTATGTTTCCTTAAACAAATATTTTAAAAACTCAATTTTTTGTTCAGAAGTTGAAAGTAAAACAACAGGCGGAAGTCCTCCGTATAAAACATACTCATTCCAACCGTCGTACTTATTTCCGTCATACACAGACATAAATTCTGCAAATGAAAGAGGATTCATATGAAGTTCGTCCCCTCTGCCTCTGAATTCCGTTATAACATCCTTTGACAGAAATTTTGCATTACTTCCCGTTACATAAACATCAACATTGTTCATTCTCATAAATCCGTTAAGTACAGACTCAAATTCATCAAGCAGTTGGACCTCATCAAAAAGAATATAGTACATCTTATCATCTTTTATCAGGTTCTTGACATATGGGTACAAAATCTCGGGATTCCTATATTTTTTGTTTTCAAATGAATCAAATGCAATTTCAATAATATGGCTTTCGTCAGTTCCGTTTTCAAGAAGGTAATTTTTGAACAAAGAAAATAGAAGGTATGATTTTCCGCATCTTCGTATTCCCGTTACAACTTTAATCAATTTATTATGCATTTTTGAAATCAGTTTATTCAGATAAAAGTCTCTTTTAATCTCCATTTTAATCGCTCCGTTTAATTTTTGTGCAAGTTCTAACAAATATTTTCAGTAAGTACAGTTTAACGCATTTTCTTTTAAAAGTCAATTCTATTTAATATTTTTGCGCATTATTGCACAAATATTCAGTAAGCACTTGTTTGTCGGCAGTTTTATTTCTTAGCAAGAACAATAAATCTGAAATAAATATAAAACAAAAATCCTATTGAAAATTACTGCAAAACCTTGCGTAAAAATTCAATAGGATTTATTTTCAGTTCAAAATCTTTTCATAATCTTTTTGATTCAGGGTTATTTAATTTTAAGTGAAATATCAAAGCCTTAACTGAATGAGTGAGCGCACCCATTGAGATGATATCGACACCGGTTTCGGCAATTTCACGAAGAGTTTCGTCGGTGATGCCGCCGCTTGCCTCAAGAAGTGCCTTGCCTGCCGTGATGTCAACAGCCTGTTTCATAAGCTCGGGGCTCATATTGTCGAGCATAATAACATCAACGCCTGCCTCAAGAGCCTGATTGAGTTCGTCAAGGTTTCTTACTTCAAGCTCAACCTTGGTCATATGACCGAGTTTTGATTTAAGCTTTGAAACAGCGTTTGCAATTCCGCCGCCTGCGTCAACGTGGTTATCCTTGAGCATTGCGGCATCGGAAAGATTGTAACGGTGATTTCTTCCGCCTCCGACCGTAACGGCATACTTCTGGAGCGGACGCATACCCGGGAGTGTCTTTCTTGTGTCGGCAATAGAAGCCTTTGTACCGCTGACAATTTCAACAGCCTTGTTTGTTGCGGTTGCAATACCGCTCATATGCTGAATAAGGTTGAGGCCGTTCTCTCGCCCTTTAAAATTGTTCTTGTCTTACCGTGAATTTCAGCGATGATTTCGCCCTTTACAAGCTTGTCGCCGTCATGCTTATAAACCTTTGCCTCAAAACCGTTTGGCTGAAGAATTTCAAACACACGGAGTGCAACCTCGATACCGCAAAGAACACCTGAACTTTTTGCGAGAAAAATTGCCGTGTTTTCCTGATTTTCATCAATAAGGTAATCGGTTGTTGTGTCAAGATAGTTGATATCCTCAAGCAATGCGGTTTTGATAAGATTGTCTACGTAAATGCTGTTAAGTGTCATCAGTCTGTACCCTCCATAATTTCATCAAAAATGATACTTGCAACAATTGCCGCACTTCTTGCCTCAACAAGGTCGGAATTGATTTCGTACTTTTCTGCAAACAGTTCACTCATAATCTCGTGAATCTGCTTACTGCTTTCTTCATATTTTTCAGGCTTTGGAAGAACAAAATATGCGTCCTGCAAAATCTCTCTGATTTTTGAACGACAGCCATGCGGCATGGTCTTGCCCTCAACAGGGCGGTAAACAGGTTCTTCACCAAGAGTTCTTCTGCCGAATTTGTTGATTTTATCCGTAATATCAAGAGCGGCTGTTCTTGAATAAACAAGCGCCTCAAGGAGCGAGTTACTTGCAAGACGGTTCGCACCGTGAACACCTGTGTGCGAGCACTCTCCTGCGGCATACAAGCCCTCAACGGTTGTGCGTGAATGAAGGTCAACATCAATACCGCCCATAAGGTAATGCTGGCACGGAAATACAGGGATTCTGTCCTTTGTAATGTCAACGCCCTCTTCAAGGCATCTTTCATAAATCATCGGAAAACGATTTCTTACAAAATCAGCCGGCTTGTGGGTTATGTCAAGATAGAAATTCTCGCTGTTCGTCTTAATTGATTCAAGCATAACCGCATTTGAAACAACATCTCTCGGAGCAAGCTCTCCTCTGCTGTCATAATTTGAGGCAAATCTCTCACCATTGCAGTTGAGCAGAACCGCACCCTCACCACGAACAGCCTCACTTATAAGAAAACGCTCTCTGCCATGATCAGCCGCAAATGCTGTCGGGTGGAACTGTATTCTCGAAAGATTCTTAATTCTTGCACCAAGCATATATGCAAACGCAATGCCGTCACCCGTTGCGATTGCGGAGTTGGTTGTATACTTATAAACCCTGCCGATACCGCCTGTTGCAAGCAGACAGTAGTTACAGCCGTAGTGAAGCTTTTCACCGTTTCTCAAAATGCTTATATAAAAACCGTTCAGTACCTTGTCAATTGAATAAACAAGAGCGTTGTCACACACGGTAACATTTTTTAGCTGAGTAACCTTTGCGATAAGTCCGTCAACAATTGCCTTGCCTGTTGAATCCTTATGATGAACAATTCTGTTTCTGCTGTGACCTGCCTCAAGAGTTTTGCACATTGTGCCGTCCTCGTTAAGGTCAAAATCAACACCGAGGTCTTTTATTTTAAGAACATCCGAAGGACCTTCGGTAACAAGCTTTTCAACAGCGGAAAGAGTATTTTTATACTTTCCCGCAATCAATGTATCCGTAATATGCAGCTTGTAGCTGTCGTGAACCGTATCAAGCACACACGCAACACCGCCCTGCGCAAGAGAGCTGTTTGAAAGCTGAAGTTCACGCTTTGAAACAAGAAGAATATTCACGCTTTCGGGAAAATTAAGTGCCGCATAAAGTCCGGCCGCACCTGTGCCAACGATTACAACATCAAATTTCTTATCCATTTCCAAGTTCCTTTGAAAAAAATTTATCTGTTACACACGGCATCACACAAAATACCGTTTACAAATTTGTACCTGTATATTATACTACTAATTGTAAGATTAGTAAATACAGTAAATAATTTTGAAAGGGCGATTATTATGGCTGAAAATACAATTCCGAACGATCCGATGATTCTTTTAAGCTTTATTAACACAAAGCTGCGTGATTTCTACCCCAGCCTTGATAAAATGTGTGACGATCTCGGTTGCAGTAAAGAAGAAATTGAAAGCAAGCTTTCTGCAATTGACTACAAATACAACGCAGAACTCAATAAATTTGTCTGACAGCAAAGGAAAGTCCGTTTTATCGTACAGTTCATTTGATATGATTAACATATAGGATATCCCATATGTTAAGGAGGAAATTTTATGGGCATTTTCGATTTTGAACGATTGTTTGATTTAAACCATGACGGAACGCTTGATCCGCTTGAAAAAGGTCTTGAGTTCACCGTGATTGAAGATATTATGAATGATGACGAAGATAATGACGACTTGTTTTCGTCTGATTCAGATGATGAATTTGACACGGATTTCGGCGATGATTTCTGATTTTATTCAGCAAACAATTTAATCTTCAAGCAAAAAGCGAGATGAATTTTTCGATTGAATTCATCTCGCTTATATTTTTATTTATCGTGATTCTGTTCAAGCGTTACAGCTTGTAATTGTCCATAACCTTTTCCAAGGTCTTGTAATCATCATCGGAAATTTTATACACGGTTGAATTGTCCTTGTCAACACAGATTTTGTCAGCACCACCGACACGGATATTGTGGGTAACAATTCCGTCTTTGCGTGTTTCAATAAGGATTCCACCGTCAAACTCACCGCTTGTACCGCCTGTTTCGGCTGATTGCAGAATATTCTTGACTGTCTTGAAATCAACCTCGCCAAGCACGGCGGTTGATTCGTCCGACATTACGACGGTTATTTCATCAACATCTGAAAAATTAACCTTGTCTGTAATTTTCGTATCACCGCAACCGCAAAGCATTACCGCAACGGATAACATCATCACAAAAGCCAAACAAACCGCTCTGAATTTTTTCATATAATCTCCCCCACAACTAACTATTGATTATGAGAAAAGTATAAATAATAATTTTGGTAAAGTCAACGCCTAAATACGCCGACTTACACTTTGTTCAAGCCTATTGCGTCACTTCTTTTGAAAATGAAAAAGGCTTTTATCAACCGGGAATTTTTGCGACGGATAAATTGTTGTATTGCCGGATGCGATAAAACTGATGAGGACTGCAAGCACAAAATACGGGGCGGCAGACGCACCGAAAACTTCGATACCGAGAACGATTGCTGTAATAGGTGTGTTGATTGCTGCGGCAAAAACACATACAAAACCGATTGCCGCAAAGAAGGTGGGATCAAATCCGCAGACGCATCCGAACCAACTGCCGAATGACGCACCCATATCAAACATAGGAGTAACCTCTCCTCCCTGAAATCCTGCACCGAGGGTGAGTACGGTCAAAAGATATTTTGCCGGCATATCGTACCATTTTGCATCGCCCTTAAAGGCGGTGCCCTGCATCCATGTGCTTAAGCCCTCAAAATCGTTAAGTCCCAAAGCGAAAATTAAAAGGCTGACGATTGCCGCACCTACTGCTGCTGCAAGAAGGTAGTTCTTGAAAATTTTTGAGTATGCAAGTTTTACATACTTTATTCCGAGTGCAAACAGCTTGCCGATTAAGCCGAGGCAAACTGCCGCAATTAAAAACACAAAAAGAAATCTTGCGTCAAAATCTGGGATTGACGAGATTGCATATCTTTCATGTTTAAAGCCGAGAAGCTGTGTAACAAAATTTGCAAGATATGAACACGCAAAGCACGGAATTACCGCACCTGCCGACAATCTTCCGACACAGCAGACTTCCATTCCGAAAAATGCACCTGCAAACGGTGTGCCGAAAACCGAACCGAATGCAGAGCTGATTCCGCTGAGAACGATTGTACTTCGGTCATTATTTTTAAAGCCGAGATAATCGGCAACATTACTTGTCAGCGAACCGCCAATCTGAACGGCAGTTCCCTCTCTGCCGACAGAACCGCCGAAAAGATGGGTTATGCAGGTAAATATAAATGTCAGCGATGCAAGTCGCTTTGGCACTTTTTCACCGTCATTTGCACTCTCAATAATAATGTTGTTGCCCATTGACGACTTTCCGCCGATACGCTTATATACAAAAGCGGTCACAATACCTGCTACGGGCAAAAAGATATAGCACAGCGGAAAGAAGCTCCTGAAATCTGCCGCATAATCAAGACATTTCAGAAATGCAAACGATATGAGTCCCATCACAACGGAACAGCACAGAGATGTTGCAAGCACCTTAAAATCAACAAATTTGTTCTTCATAAATTTCCTCCTCAAAATTTCCGCACAAAGAACATCGCATAAAAAAAGCCAATGCCCCTGTTCAAAAAACAGAAGTCATCAGCAAAAGCGGTTTCGACAAAAGCCGTGGGAGAACCTCATTCCCATTCATATTGACATATATAGTATATACCGAGCAGGTTAATTTTTCAAGTGATTTCGACAATTTTTGTAATTTTCCAAAAATCACCTTGCAATCATTTTGTTTAAGTAGTATGATACTCTATACCAAGCGGAAGAATATTTATTATTAAAAGAATCGGAGGCTGATGATATGTGTACAGCGGCAACATATAAAACAAAAGACTTTTACTTTGGCAGAACGCTTGATTATGAATTTTCATACGGTGACGAAATTACAATTACTCCACGAAATTTTCCGTTTAGGTTCCGCCATACAAACGAATGCAACAGCCACTTTGCGATGATTGGCATGGCGCACATTGCAGATGGTTATCCGCTCTATTACGATGCAATGAATGAAAAGGGCTTGTGTATGGCAGGGCTAAATTTTGTGGGCAATGCCGTATATTTTGAACCGAAAAACGGCAAGGAAAATATTGCACAATTTGAGTTCATTCCGTATATACTTTCACATTGCGACAGCGTTTTTCAGGCAAGAAAAAAGCTTGAAAACCTTAACATAACAAATACACAGTTCAGCGACAAGCTCCCCTGTGCTCAATTGCATTGGATTATTTCCGACAGAAACGAATCGCTTACAGTTGAATCGACAAATGACGGACTCAAGGTCTATGACAACCCTGTAGGTGTGCTGACAAACAATCCTCCGTTTGACATTCAGATGTTCATGCTCAACAACTATATGTCACTCTCATCAAAGCAACCCGAAAACAACTTCGGCAAAAGTGCCGAGCTTACCACATACAGCCGTGGAATGGGTGCAATCGGACTGCCGGGCGACCTTTCATCCGCATCCCGTTTTGCAAAGGTTGCGTTCACAAAGCTGAACTCCGTTTCGGGTGACAGCGAGAGCGAAAGCGTGAGCCAGTTTTTCCACATTCTCGGTTCTGTTGACCAGCAGAAAGGTTGTTGTGAGGTTTCAGACGGAAAGTATGAAATCACACTTTACACCTCCTGTTGCAATGCCGACAAGGGAATCTACTACTACACCACCTACAACAATCACCAAATTTGTGCGGTTGATATGCACAAAATCGACCTTGACATGGCCGAACTTACCGCATACACCCCCATTACGGAAGGTAAGGTTTTATTTCAAAATTAAATACAAAAATTTCAGCCGTACACTTTTGAAATGTACGGCTGTTGTTTTATTTATTGTCTTTCTTCTGTTTTTTATGCTTATGCTTTTTGAGATGAACCTCGGGAACAGCGACAGTATCATAAACAACCGTGCTGTCTGTGTTATCCTCGGCAACATCATTCTGCTTTACTTTGCCCGTGTGAATCTCGGGAAAAGCAAGGTTTTCGGAATCAAATGTAAATTTCCTGTCCTTCATAATACCTGCCTCCGATTCTAAATGCAATTTATAAAGAATGTTATCGTCAGACTGTTCAGGAAGTCGGCAAACAAACTGCCGACAATCGGAACAATAAGATAAGCCTTAACGGACGGTGCGTATTTTTCGCAGATTGCCTGCATATTTGCCATTGCATTTGGCGTTGCGCCCATACCAAAACCACAAGTACCTGCCGCAAGAACAGCTGCATCGTAATCTCTGCCCATAATGTTGAACACAACAAAATATGTGAAAATGAACATAAGAACAACCTGACCTGCAAGAAGTATAATAAGCGGAAGCGCAAGGTCGGCAAGCTGCCAAAGCTTGAGTGTAATCATGGCAATACCAAGGAAAAGTGAGAGACATATACCGCCGAGGTCATTAATCTCGCCCATATGAATAGTGATTTTACCCGTGTATTCACCGATGTTTCTCATAATTGCAGCAACAATCATTGCACCGATATAAATCGGGAATGTCATGCCCGTAAGTGAAAGCAAATCTGAAACAACCGTACCGAGTCCGACAGCTATAATCAGCTGAAATACTGCCGGAGCATACATTGAAAAATGTCGTTCGTGCTTTTCTTCTTCTTCAACAAGAAGGCTGTCATCCTCTGTTTTGATTGTGGCAATAAGGTTGTGCTTTTTAATAAGTCTGTTTCCGACAGGTCCGCCCATGAGTGAGCCTGCGATAAGACCGAATGTTGCAGCGGCAGTACAAACAGTTGTCGCACCCTGAACGCCGAAATCCTCAAGTACAGGACCAAAAGCGCCCGCCGTACCGTGACCGCCTACCATAGGAATTGAACCCGTTGTCATACCCGTGAGCGAGTCAAGTCCGATCAAATTTGCAAGTCCGATTGCAGAGAAATTCTGCATTACAATGAGCATAATTACAAGAAACAAAAATACGATAAGGGATTTGCCTCCGCTTTTCAGTACCTTGAGATTCGCCTGAAATCCGACTGAGGTAAAGAAAAACACCATGCAAACTTCCTTTAGTGTATCATCAAAATCAATTACCGCAACACCTGTCATATAGAGAACCAGCGTAAGAATTGCAAAAAGCAAACCGCCGATTACAGGTGCAGGTATACAAAATTTCTGCAAAAACGATATACGCTTTTTCAGAAATGCACCGGCCATCAGAACAATCACGGCAACTGCGATTGTCTGATACATATCAAGAGTTATATTCAATCAGCACCAATCCTTTCGCAGTTATCCTGCTGTTTTTACTGTTATTCCTCTTTCGGAATAATATTCTGCCGCACCCTTGTGAAAAGGAATTTTAACACCTTCAACGGCTTTTTCAAGCGTTATGTCAACATCCGCCGAAACAGTCAGCTGAAGTTCCTGCGCATTGTCAAAGACAAGCTGTGTAAGCTTCTTCACCTGTTCGACTGAAAGTCTGTCGTTCACAATCAGAACAGCCTTTACCGCAACTGTGCCGACTTCATCACTCTGCCCGTGGTAAGTGTTTTTCGGAATTTTGCAGTCAACATAGCTGTAGGTGTTTTTAAGCTTTTTAACAGCTGCGTCATCAATTCCTATAAGCTTGATGTCACATTGCTTTGAAAGTTCCTCAACAACTGTTGCATTAAGTCCGAGTGTAAAGAATGCCGCATCAATTTCGCCGTTCTGTAACTGTTTTGCGGCATCGGCATAATTAAGATTTTTTTCCTTAACCATTTTTGAGTTAAGCCCGTATGCCGAAAGAATTTGCTTTGCGTTAAGCTCCGAACCCGATTCTTCTTCACCTATGCTCACGGTTTTGCCGAGCAAATCATCAACACTGTTAATATCAGAATCTTTTCTTACAACGATATGACAAGCCTCTGTAAACATACCTGCAACAGCGCTGTAGCCCTCAAGACTGCCGGATTTTTCAAAATTATTTTCGCCGTTAAATGCGTCGTGTGCAATGTCGGACTGTACAATTGCGGCGTCAAGATAATTCTGTGAAAGCAAGCGAACATTTGCCGCAGAACCGGCTGTTGTCTTTGTTTCAATTTTCAGAGTGCCGTCAGCATCGGCAAACGACTTTATCGAATTTGCCGCTTCGTTATAAATTCCGCCGGTACCTGCCGCACCGAATCGGATCGTTTCACCGCCTGATGAACAGCTACACAAAAGAACAGTCATCAAGGCAATCAAAAGTGCGAGTAGTTTTTTCATTTTTCCGCCTTCTTTGCTTTTGGATTTTGCTCAAAAAAAGAGAAATTGCAAAAGCACAAAAGCTCACAATTCCCCTTTATTCCGTTCAAATTATACCATAACGGAATTGCCGTTGTCAAACGAAAAGGCACTCCCGAAAAGGAGTGCCTCATTACATCAGAATGTATTACTTGTTGAAAATTGACATAATATCATAGAAGGTATCGTCGTCATCATCAGTCTTGTCCTTTGTTGTTGACTTTGGCTCTTCCTTAGCCACAACAGGAGCTGACGCTGATGAAACTGCATCCGTAAGATTCTTCTTAGCAATCTGACCGTCTGCGTTAAAGCCGGTTGCAATAACAGTCACGCTGATAGCATCTTCCATTTTGTCGTCAATAACAGCACCCCAAATGATGTTTGCATCATCTGAAACCTTATCCTTAATCATTGTTGATGCAGCATCGATATCATCAAGACTAACATCGGCAGATGCTGTGATGTTGATAATAAGACCCTTTGCGCCGTCAATTGAAGTTTCAAGAAGCGGACTTGAAATAGCCATATCTGCGGCAACGGTAGCCTTGTCCTTGCCTGTTGCACTGCCCATACCCATGTGAGCGTAGCCTGCGTCCTTCATTACGGAAGTAACATCGGCAAAGTCGAGGTTTACAAGACCCGGGAGAAGGATAAGATCAGAAATACTCTGAACACCCTGTCTGAGAACATCATCGGCAATAGCAAATGCGTTTTGGAGAGTGATGCTTGTATCCGAAACATACTTGAGTCTTTCGTTAGGAACGATGATAAGTGAGTCAACACAGGCAGAAAGCTCTGCAATACCCTGCTCAGCCTGAGTCATTCTTCTCTTGCCTTCAAAAGCAAACGGCTTTGTAACAACGCCGACTGTAAGAATGCCCATATCCTTTGCGATTTTGGCAACTACGGGAGCAGCGCCTGTACCTGTACCGCCGCCCATGCCGGCAGTAACAAATACCATATCCGTATCCTTGAGAAGTGCTGCGATTTCATCTCTGCTCTCCTCGGCTGCCTCCTGTCCGATCTGTGGCATAGAGCCTGCGCCCTTACCTCTTGTAAGCTTTTCGCCGATCTGAATCTTCTGCGAAGCCTTTGAAAGTCTTAAAACATGTTCATCTGTATTTATTGCGATAAATTCAACATTCTTAACCTCGGTCGCAACCATGCGATTAACAGCGTTTCCGCCGCCTCCGCCGACACCGATCACTTTAATTTTAGGCATATACTCGTTTTCCAATTCCAGTTCAAAAGCCATTTTTTCGTCCTCCTTATATATTGACAACTTTCAGTCAGAAATCATTATTCTTCATAGTACACAATTATACTATCTTATACTATCATACTTTTTTCAAAATAGCAATGCTTTTCAGCCGTTTTTCTGCAAAATTATACGGAAAATTCTGCTGAAAAATTACTCGCCCGTATAGGCGCCGTCCGCATTGCCGTAATCATATCCGCCGTCACCGTTGTCATAGGTACCGTTATCATAGTCATTATAGCTGTTATTGTCGTAATAACCCGTGTCACCGCCCGAATATGTTCCGTCATCCCATGTGTAGTTTCCTGTGTAGCCGTCACCTGTATCGGCTGAAGAATCAGCCGCCTGCGTTGTTGCCTGTGTGGTTGCCTGTGTTGCGGCTGTGGGCTGGGTTGCGGCAGGTTTGTAGTGAGAAATTTTTGATGTACTGCAAGCCGAAACATCAAGCGTTCCTGCAACAAGTCCCGTGTTGTTCGGGTCAAGCTTTTCGTTGATGATTGTCATTGCAGTTCTGATTTTATAGTCGATATCATCGGGAAGTCCGATGTTAATGTCAATTCGTCCGTCATAAACGAGCTTTATGTTTGCCGTGTCGGTAACATCAAAGCCTGTGATATTCTTAACCTTGTTGTTGATAAGGCTCTGCGAAACATCTTCGAGAATATCGGGAACATTTGCGTCGCTAAATGACACGTACTGTCCAACCTCTTTGGTCTTGATGTCGCCGCAGGTGAGTTCGGGAAGCTTGTCCTTATTTTCGGAAATTTCCTCAAGGATTCTGCCCTTTGAGCTTACAAGCAGATAACCGTTACCGTTTGGAATAACATATGACGGTGTTGCGTCAACAACAGTAATTGTTATTGTGTCCGGAATGTTAAAGCTTACGCTTGCGCTTTCGATATACGAAAGATTCTTGACAATCTTGTCCGATGTATTGTACATTGCACCCATAAAGATGTTCTCCTGATATTCAACACCGCTGAATGCAATTATCTGTTTTTCGTCATAATACTTGTCCCCCACAACCTCAATTTTTTCGGTTTTAAAAAGGACTGTAAGGCTTAGTATAACACCGATTATAAGCACTGCCGCAAAAATCGAACTGTACAATGCGATTCTCCTGTGCTTAATCTGAGTGCTTGTCAGAGATTTTTTTCTTCTGCGAATTACTTCACGCTCCTGAGCACGGATTTCCTTTGCACGCTTTTCCTGTTTTTGCTTTTCTCCGAATTCGTCAACATAATAGCCGTCTTCATAATCCTTTGGTTTAAGGTTCTTGATTTTAGCCTTGCCTTTTCTCCTGAATTTTTCTTCACGGCTCATATTTTCGGCTTGTCTTTGTGATTCCTGCTCTTCTTTTTGCTTGAGAAAAGCCTCCTCAATTTTACTTTTTGGAGCTTTTTTCTGCTGTTCCTTTTTCGGATTGGGGGATTTTTTAGCTCTCTTATCCTGCTTTGCTTTTTCCTTATGATACTTTTCTGCCTGCTTTGCGGCATTTTTACGCTGTTTTTCAAGACTCTTTCGCTCTTTTGATGTAAGCGGTCTTCTGCCTTTACCGTCGCTCAAAGCAAATCCTCCCTTCGTTTATGTTATCTGCCGAGGGCGGAAATCCGCCCTGCGACAGTTAAAAATCTGATTACCCTAAATTTTCTTGATATCTGCCCCGATTGATGTAAGAGTAAACTCAATACACTCGTAGCCTCTTTCAATATACTCCACGCCGCCGATTTCGGTTTTGCCCTCTGCACAAAGGCCTGCAACAACAAGTGCCGCACCTCCACGCAAATCGGGAGCTTCAACTGACGCACCGTAAAGAATTTCCACACCCTCGACAACGGCTACCTTGCCCTCTGTCTTAACGGCTGCACCCATTCTGACAAGCTCGGGGATGTGTCTGTATCTGTTTTCAAATATATTTTCAACAAAAACCGTTGTTCCGTCTGCAACACACGCTGTTGCAAGCAAGGGCGCCTGTGCGTCCGTGGGAAAGCCCGGAAACGGCATCGTTCTGATTGTTTTCATTGATTTAAGTCTTTCGGGAGCGTTTATCTCAAGATTTCCGTCCGAAATTCTTATCTTGCACCCTGCATTTTTGAAGATTGGAATAAGTGCCGCAAGGTGGGACGAAATTATTCCGTTAAGTATAATTTTTGAACCCGTTACGGCGGCACAGCTCATCAGCGTTGCGGCAACAATTCTGTCCGGAATGATTGTGTGGACAGAGCCGCAGAGAGAGCTTACACCCTCAATGACGACAACACCCTCGCCTGCTCCGGAAATATCGGCACCGCAGGAATTGAGATAATCCGCAAGGTCGCAGATTTCAGGCTCACGGGCGGCATTGATGATTGTTGTTGTGCCTTTCGCAAGACAGGCGGCAATCATAATATCTTCCGTTGCACCCACACTCGGGAACGAAAGCGTTATCTTTGTTCCGCAAAGTCCGTTTGGAACGCAACATTCAAGATAGCCGTGCTTTTCACGAATATCCGCCCCCATCTCCCGAAGTGAATTGAGATGCAAATCAATCGGTCTTGAACCGATTTCACATCCGCCGGGGAACGAAATTCTCGCCCTTCCCGTTCGTGCAAGGATTGCACCGAGAAAAACAATTGAACTCCTTGTTTTACGCATCAATTCAACGGGAACATCAAAGCGGTTGATATCGTCACATTTTACGAGAAGTGTTTTATCACAGCGTGTGGCGGCACAGCCGAGATACCGAAGAATGTTGACAGATGCGTCAACATCGGAAAGCGAAGGACAATTGTGGATTACATTTTCACCTTTTGTAAGAATCGAGGCGGCAATAATCGGCAAAGCGCTGTTTTTTGCCCCCTGAACTTCAACCTCTCCGTCAAGCTTTTTGCGTCCTGTAACAAGCAGTTTTGACACAATAACACCCTCTCAAAAAGAATACCCTTCTATTCTATGAGAAAGCGTTATAAATGTTACCGTTACACAAGTCCGAGAACTTTTTTGACTACCGAATAAATTCTTTCGTTGGCGTCGGTAATTGCCATTTTGCGTGAATTTTCACTGTACTTCTCAAGCTTTTCGGGATTGAGAAGCATTTTGTCAGTTTTACGCATAAGAGCCGCACCCGTGAGATCTTTTTCCTCAATAATGTCAGCCGCACCTGCATTCACAAGTGCCATTGCATTGTGGTACTGGTGATTTTCGGCAACATTAGGTGACGGGATAAGGATTGCGGGTTTGCCCATAGCCTGAATTTCGCTGAGAGTAATTGCGCCTGCACGGCAGATTACAAGGTCTGCCGCCGCCATGCAAGTCGGCATATTATCAATATACGGTCTTATATCAAGATTTGAACAATCGGCAATGTCAGTACCCTTTTCCTCAACGAGCTGCGGAAACCAGTCACCGTAACTGCCGTATGCGTGAATGTGCTGATATCTGCCGTCAATACCGCTTCTTGCAACAAGGTCTGCAACAGCTTCATTTATTTTTCTTGCTCCGAGGCTTCCGCCGAACGAAAGCACTACGGGACGGTTGTCAAGCCCGAGTTCTTTTCTTGACTCTTCTTTTTTTGCCGTGAGGATTTCCTGTCTTACAGGATTTCCGGTAATGACAAAATCAGCATTTTTGTCAAAATACTTTTTTGCGTCCGGAACGGCAAGCATTACCTTTTTGACGCTCTTTGCAAGCATTTTATTTGTAATGCCCGGATATGCATTCTGCTCGTGAATAATGCACGGAATACCCATTTTTGCGGCTGTTCTGATAACGGGACCCGAAACATATCCGCCTGTTCCGATACAGATATCAGGCTTGAACTCTGCAATTATTTTCTTTGCCTCTCTTGAAGAAGTGAATGTTCTTGAAACTGTCTTAACATTTTCAAGCATACTCTTGGGAGAAAAAGCTTCTCTTAAATCCGCTGATTGTGATTGACTTAATTTCAAAACCGGCCTGCGGAACAAGTCTTTGCTCCATTCCGCCACGGTTGCCGATAAACAAAAATTCGGCATCATTTCTTTTATTCTTTATATATCCGGCTATTGCAAGTGCAGGATTTATGTGTCCTGCCGTGCCGCCGCCTGCAAGCAATACTTTCATAATTTTCTTACCTTTCTTTTGAAAATTCTGCAAAACTCATGCAGGAGAAAACTATTTTTAAATTATTGTCTTTCGATATTTGCCGTTCTGGAAATTGAAAGCACAAGTCCCATCTGGGCAAGCAGCATAATAAGCGAACTGCCGCCGTAGCTGAAAAACGGAAGGCTGATACCCGTGTTAGGCAGCCAGTCTGTGATAACGAGAATATTCAGCACAACCTGAATGCCGATCTGTGAAGTAAGACCGATACCGAGAAGTTTGCCAAACTTATCCTTTGCACGAAGTGAAAGTGTGATGCCTCTCCACACAAGAAGTGAAAAAATAAGGAGAATCATAAGTGCGCCCACAAGACCGAGCTCCTCAACAACAACGGCAAAGATAAAGTCGTTCTGCGGCTCAGGAATATAGAGGTACTTCATTCTTGACTGACCGAGACCAAGTCCCCAAAGTCCGCCCGAACCGATTGCATAGAGTGAATTTCTGGTTTGATATGTGGTCCACCACATATCATCTGTTGTATATTCAAGTGCCTGACCCCAACCGTCAAGACGACTCATAGCATAGGACAGGCTGTTTGTGACGGCAAGTATAAGCACTACTCCGACAATAAGTCCAAGACCGATTCCGAGATACTTTGTCTGCATTCCGCCGATATAAAGCATTACAACCGAAAGAATGCCGATGATTACGATACCCGAATAGTGCGGTTCGAGAAAAAGCAGAAGTGCCGTTGAACCGAAAACAATTACACCCGGCAGAACGCTGTAACGGGCAAACTGCATTTTATTATAGTATTTACTGCACCAATGTGAGAAGAAAAGGATAATTGCAAACTTTGCAATCTCAGAAGGCTGAATGTTAAAAATGCCGAGAGGAATCCATCTTTTAACACCCTCGGAGCCGGGCAGTACAAGAACCACAAGCAGGCACAAATATGAAATTGCAAGAATAACCGGTGCAACCTTGTGGAGCTTGTTATAGTTGAAGAACGAAAGAACAAACATTATGCCTACGCCGATAACGGCAAAAATGAGCTGCCTTACAAGGTAATAATAGCTGTCGCCCTGATTGTAATAAGCATAGGCATAGCTTGCAGAAAACATCATAATCATACCGATAGTGAGAAGTACAAGAATGATTATGCAAAACGGAAGGTCAAGTCCCATGCCAACGGAAAACAGCTTTCCTTTTTTCATTTTTCTCTGACGAGTAGGACGGACAAAAAACTTTTCTTCCCTGATCTTCTGCTCCGAGTAAACCTCTTCATCATATATTCTGTTTACATCAGCTTTAAGCATCATTCTTTTTTGTGGAGCCAAAGACCGTTCCTCCCTTAAAATTTATTTTAAACAAGTATTTCTGCGTTTATTTATGCACCAAAATATGCAAGTGCAAAAGCGATTGCACCGAAAACTGCGGTTACTGCACTGAACACACCGACAATCTTAACCTCGCTCCAACCGCACATTTCAAAGTGGTGATGGATAGGGCTCATCTTGAAAAGACGCTTGCCGTGTGTGATTTTGAAGTAGCTGACCTGAAAAATAACGGAAAGCTCCTCAGCAATATAGATAATTCCGATCGGAATAAGAAGAATAGGCATATCAATTGCAAAAGCAAGAGCACATACAAGACCGCCGAGGAAAAGTGAACCCGTGTCGCCCATAAACACCTTTGCAGGGTGAAAGTTCCATACGAGGAATCCGAGACAGGCACCCGCAGATGCGGCGCTCATGGCTGTTATGCCGAGATAGCTCTTTACGCAGGCGATAAGCATAAATGCAACACACGCAAAGAATGTTACCGAACCGTCAAGACCGTCAATACCGTCTGTAAGGTTTACCGAGTTTACGATACCCACGATTGCAACGGCGGCAATAATATAATAGAAAAATCCGAGGTCAACCTTGCCGACAAAAGGAATTGTTGTTGTTGTACCGTAGCCTGCAATTGCCAGAACTGCAAGAAAAGCGGCGGCAACAAGGAACTGGAGAATCAGCTTTTGTGACGCTGTAAGACCGAGGTTACGCTTTTTTACAACCTTGATGTAATCATCAATAAAGCCGATAAAACCGTTTGCAACCGCAAGACCGAGTCCGCAGAAAATGAACATGCATTCTCTTGGAATGTCTGCAAAGAATGAATTTACCAAATCAGCGCCTGTAAAAGCATATATAACTGTGCTGATCATTGTGACAACCACAATTGCAACGATGAACATTATACCGCCCATTGTGGGAGTTCCCTGCTTACCCTTGTGCCACTTAGGACCTTCCTCAAGAATTGTTTGACCAAAGTGGAGTTTGCGAAGGTATGGAATCAAAAACTTGCCTGTAACGGCTGAGATTATAAAAGCAAGCAAAGCCGCACAAAATGTCCATATTCGTAAATCATAGTTATCTTTCCTTTCAGACTAATAAATATTTTTGTTATTCGTTGAGTGTTGAAGAGGAATCCGCAAAAGATACCGTTATTACCGTACCGGGGCTGACCGAAGTTCCCGCCTCAATGTTCTGTGATGAGCTTGTTCCGGAGGATGTTGTTGCACCCGAGAAGCTGACATTCAATCCGTAGGCACTTGCAACATCGTTCACCTCATCGGGAGAAAGACCGATAAGACTCGGAACACTTACTGTTTCCGACTGACTGTCGCTGTCTGTGTAGAGGACAATACTGCCGCCCTTCTGAAGTCCTGACGATACGGTCGGAATCTGTGAAATTACAGTTGAACCGTTACCCTTTACGGTTGCCGTAAAGCCGTCAGCCTCAACAGCTGTTTTAGCCTCGTCAACGCTGACTCCTGTGTAGTCGCCCGCAGATGCGTCAACATAACCGAGTTCCTCGTCTGTGTATGATGTCTTAACATCAAGATAAGGAAGAACCTCGCTCATAATATTTATAAATACAGGTGATGAAACCTGTGAACCGTAGTAGGCGTCACCGTCGGGAGTATCAAAGAATACAAGCATTGCAATCTGCGGATCGTCTGCCGGAGCATAACCGCAGAATGATGATATATAGTCCTCAGAAAATGAGCTTTCAAACTTTGTTACACCCCTTTTTTCAGTTGTACCTGTTTTACCGGCTACCTTGTAGCCTGAAATATAACCTGCGGCAGCACCCTGTCTTTCTGTGTTATATTCAAGGTATTCATTCATCTTCTTGGATGTATCGTCTGAAATAACCTGTCTTTTGATTTTTTTATCAACAGTCTTGATTACATTGCCCTTTGAGTCTGTGATTTTTGAAACCACATGAGGCTGAACAACATAACCGCCGTTTGAAACAGCCGCACAGGCTGTAATCATTTGAATAGGAGTGATTGTGAAGTTCTGACCGAATGATGCAACCGCAAGGTCAACACCGCCCATTTTGCCTTCTTTCCAGAAGCTGTCCTCTGCCTCACCCGGGAGGTCGATTCCTGTTTTATCGCTGAAACCGAATCCCTGATAATATTGACGGAACTTGCCTGCACCGAGCATCTGACCGATCTGAATAAATGCAGGGTTACATGAGTTTGAAATTACCTCAACAAAGTTCTGTGTTCCGTGACCTGATATATTTGAACAATGAATTGTTTCGCCCTCAACCGAAATTGAACCCGTACAGGTAAATGATGTTTTTTCATTTACAAGGTTTTCTTCAAGAGCCGCTGACGCAACGCACATCTTAAATACAGAACCGGGCATATATGTGTCGGCAACAGCCTTGTTTCTCCACATATTGCTGAGAGCCGCACTTTCCGCCTCCGCCTGTTTCTTTTTTGAAGTTGATTTGATTTTCTTCTTATCCTTTGCAGAAAGCTCATAAGGATTGTTAAGATCGTAGCCGTCTGTTGTTACCATTGCAAGGATTGCGCCTGTGTTTACATCCCATTGCAATGCAGACGCCCTTGTTAAGAACATTGTTGTCCTCAACGCCCTTTTGCATATATTTTTCACAAATTGACTGAATTGTTTCATCAATTGTGAGATACACATTGTTGCCGTCCTCAGATTCAACATTCTGTTCGTATCGGAACGGCATATCCGTACCTCTTGCATTCTGTGCCGTGATAATTCGACCGGGAGTACCCGACAGATAGCTGTCATATTCGTACTCGATACCCTCAAGTCCCTGATCGTCACTGCCCGTAAAACCGATTACGGAAGATGCAAGGCTGTTTTTCGGGTAATATCTCTTGTAATCATCAAGCAGCTGAATAACACCCGAACAGCTGTAATCCTTTTTTAGAGTGTCAATAAGTTCAAGAACCTTTTCACGCTCATCCGACTCGATTCTTCTTTTGACAACAACATAATGGCTCTGCTGTTTTGTATCGTCAAGCACATCGTTGTATTCAAGGTCAAAAATTTCCGAAAGACCTTTTGCGGCAGCCTGACGCTGTTTGTCATTCTTAAAGTTGACAGGCGACATTACCACCTGCCAAACCGATGCGCTTTCGGCAAGAACATTGCCGTTTGCATCATAAATTGTTCCTCGTTTTGCGGAAACAGTTGTGTCGGCAAGCTGAAGGTCAACAGCCGACTCCTGAAGTTCACTGCTCTGAACGGTGGTGAGGTATGTAAGTCTTAAAACAGCCGCACCGAAGCCAAGCACAAGTATGAGTAAAATCAATATTGCGGTACGCTGTCTCAGTCTTTGTGCAGGTCCCTTTTCGGCACGCTTTTTTGATTTGTTTTTTGATCCTGGTGATTGCAATGTAAAGCTCCTTTCACCGCAAAATAGTGTCCGTTACGCTCCGTGTCAATCCGCATATATACCGAAAAAAGAGTCAAGACGCAGTCTTAACTCTCCATTCTTTCATAACATATCTATTAAATTAATCTAAATGTTATGACCAAAGATTCTGTACCGAACTCCAGAAACTGTGTAAAGAGATTGTCGCTTTCCTGACTTGCAGAAACCTCTGCTTTATCTCCGCCTGCAAGGGTAACAAATTCTTTCTGTGTGTTCGTAGCCTTGGTCATACCGAGTTTATCCTCGGCATACTTTTCAATATCCGATGTTGAAAGCTTTGATTCAAGCTTCATCTGTGTCTGTGTGTAAACGCTCTGTGCATTTGCAAGAGTTTCTTTAGCCGTAATAACTTCCTGATTAAGCTCGGTAAGTCTTACCTGTCCGACAATTATGATGCCGATTATGATTGTCGCTGCAGCACCGCTCACTGTTCCGAGAGCGATTTTAAACTTGTTATGTCTGCGGCGTCTGTTCTTTTGAAGTTCCTCCTTCGGAAGACTTACAACATTGTTTTTTCTTCTTTTTCTTTCCTGCTTTTTATGTACTTCTTCTTTTTCTTTCAGGAGCGGCTGAACCCGGAACATAGTCGCTGCTGTCATCAAAAAGACTCAAATCATAAGCTGCATTTCTGTTTTCATAAGCCATTAAACGCACCCGATGCCTTTCTATATCAATTTCATAAAACACACATTTTTGCTTTATTTTCGATAAAACAAAAAAGTTTCAAATCTTTAACAAATTTATAAAATACACACAACACACAATCAATCCGATTTTATCGGACATATATTTCAAAGCCATACATTTTGTTATTAACAAACACGAAAGCACAATTGCTTGTGTCTGTAATAATCTTTACAACTTTGTTATATTTTACTACAAACAGGCAGTTTTGTCTATAGTCACAGAGAATTTTTTTTAAATTTTTTCGCATATTCTCAACTTTGCACTTCTTGCTCTCGGGTTATTCCTCAATTCTGTTTCATTTGCACAAACCGGCTTTCTTACAACAAGCTTAGCCTTTGGCTTGTTTCCGCAAACACACACGGGAAAATCCTTTGGACAGGTACAGCCCTGACACCAAGATGCCATTTTCTGTTTTACGATTCTGTCCTCAAGCGAATGGAAGGTAATAACTGCAAGCCTTCCGCCGCTTCCGAGAAGTTCAAATGCACCGTCAAGACCTCTTTCAAGAACTCCGAGTTCATCGTTTACCGCAATTCTCAAAGCCTGAAAGCTTTTTCTCGCAGGATGTCCGTCACGGCGGACACGCTGGGGAACATTTTCTTTTATAATTTCCGCAAGCTCAAGGGTAGTTTCAATCGGCTTTTCGGCTCTTGCCTTTACGATTCCGTTTACAATTGCACCGGCAAATTTTTCTTCGCCGTAAACGCTGAGGATTCGTCTTAACTCACCTGCGGGGAGGGTGTTGACAAGCTCTGCGGCTGTTGTTCCGCTTTGGCTCATTCTCATATCGAGAGGTGCATCCTCATGGAAGGAAAAACCCCTTTCGGCTGTATCAAGCTGATGAGATGAAACACCGATGTCAAGCAGAACACCGTCAACTCTGCCCACTCCTCTTGAATGAAGAAGGCTAACCATATCGGCAAAATTACCCTTGATAATTATTGAATTTTCGTTTTTCTTAAAACGCTCTGTCAGCGTCAGTATTGCATCGGGATCCTGATCAATCGAAATGAGCTTGCCCGTAGTAAGTCGACTGAGGATTTCACTGCTGTGACCGCCTCCGCCCGCTGTGCCGTCAACATAAATGCCGTTTTCCTTAACAGCAAGAGCGTCAACAGCCTGCTCAAGAAGGACAGGAATATGAGAAAATTCCATAACAACCTCCTTAAAGCTTTAACTCCTTGAGAGCAAGTGCAAGATTTTCATTCTGAGAAGCAACATAGTCCTCATAATTTTTCTTGCTCCAGATTTCAAGTCTGTTTGTCATACCGATAACTACCGCATCGCCTTCAATCTCGGCGAACTCACGCAGGGACTGCGGAATAATCACCCTGCCCTGTGCGTTGGGAGTAACCTCAACCGCAGTAGCGTTAAAGGTGTACTGAACAGCCATGGAGAGGTTTGCGGGAAGTGCAAGAATCTTCTCGCACATTGCGTTGAACTGTTCGCTTGACATAACCTGAATGCACTTGTTGCCGAAGCCTCGTGCAAGATAGTATGTTTCGCCGAGCTGTTCACGGAACTTTGCGGGCAGTACAATTCTTCCTTTTGCATCAATAGAATGATTTGTCATTCCCGAAAACATCTGCCCACCTCCATACACTTTTCTTCAGAAACCGTCACTCTGTGGTTTTAAAAGTCACCGAATGACACCTTCTGACACCTTTTGTCTTATTATAAACCATAGGTGCAAAAAAATCAATATCAAAGTTACGAAAAAACAAATAATATTTACAAATCATTTCAAATGCTTTCAACTTTGAAACCATATTTTTTCGTAAAAGAATATTATGCCCAAAAAAGCTGATTTTACAGAGGGTTTCACCCATTCCATAGCAAAAACAGCAGTCTTAAAAAATTACAAAACGCACCGCACGGGTTACAAAAGCCGACATTATTTTTATATTTTTCAACCGCCGATTCCGCAAGCATTCGTTTCAGTGTCATAATGTGACACAACACATACGATAAAAACGGCATAAAAAAAGAACAGGCTCATATTGAGTCTGTCCTTAATAAGCTAAATTTAAATCAGCCCTGCTTTTTCTGTGAGCTGACTATGTTTGCATGAGTCTTTCTAAGAGCCTCAAGCTGTGTTGCAACGCCCTCTTCCGTGCGTTTCATAATGCTGTCAACATACACATTCGCAGCTTTTCTGATTTCTGCCGATTTTTGCTTTGCATCGTCAACAATTTCCTTAGCCTTTGCCTGAGCCTCACGAACGAGCTCATTCTGGTTAAGCATAGCCTTTTTGCGTTCCTCGGCACTTCTGATTATATTCTCTGATTCACGGTTAGCCTCGGCAAGAATCTGCTTTCTGTCAGCAACAATATTCTTTGCCTGTCTTACCTCTGCCGGCATAGCGTCCTGAATCTGATCGAGAATATCATAAATCTCATCACTGCTCACCATTACCTTACCACCCGAAAACGGCATTGACTTAGCGGCACTGATAACATCCTGAAGCTGTAAAATCAAATCCTCAACTTTCATTTCTGTCCACTCCTTATATGTTTGGTTTAATCCACCTTTAATTAAAAAATCAAACGCTTATTTATTTTTCAGTCTTTCCACAATTCTGTCATGGATACACGCAGGAACAAAATTACTGATGTCACCGCCCATTGAGGCAATTTCACGAACCATGCTCGAGCTGAGATACATTGAATCCGCCTCAGCCGTTAAAAACAGGGTTTCAAGGTTCGGATTCAGCTTTTTGTTGGTGAGCGCCATCTGAAATTCATATTCAAAGTCAGTTACCGCTCTGAGTCCCTTAACAATTGCGTCCACACCGTGTTCCTCACAATACTGTGCAAGCAAACCGTTGAAGCCTACTATTTCAACATTATTGAGATGCTCGGTAACTTCCTTCAAAAGTTCAATTCTCTCATCAATCGAAAAAATCGGCTTTTTTGAAGAATTGACAAGCACGCCCACGATTACACGGTCAAAAAGCTTTGACGCTCTCGTGATAACATCAAGGTGTCCGAGCGTTACGGGATCGAAACTTCCCGGACAAATCACTGTTTTGTTCATCTTTGAAAATCCTTATGTCTGAATGTAGTTATTTTTATTTTACCATAGCGATACTGTCTGTCAAGTACAAAATTACCGTAATTCGACAAAATTTCTTCGTCAAGAGGATTTTCCGCAATGATTACACCCGTATCGTTCATAGCTTCGGGAACAAGTTCAAGGGCATCCTGCAGCATTCCCGTTCTGTATGGCGGATCGAGAAATGCAATGTCAAAACGCTGTGAATTCATCGAAAGAAAGCTGTGAAAATCCATTGCAAAAACCTTTGCCGAGTTTTCAAGCTTAGTAGCCTTGAGGTTCCTTTTTACCGTTTCAAGCGATTTTTTTTTGCATTGTCAACAAAGCTTGCCGACTTTGCGCCTCTGCTCAAAGCCTCGATACCCATTTGTCCCGAGCCTGCAAAAAGGTCAAGAAAGTTTCTGCCCTCGGTTTCAAACTGTATAATCGAAAAAACAGCCTCTTTAATTCTGTCGGTTGTCGGTCTTACATCTTCACCCTCAAGGGTTTCGAGTCGTCTGCCCCTTGCGGAGCCTGTAATAACTCTCATAAAACACACGCAGCCTTTCCGCCTGCAAAATCATAAAACAACACCGCAAGCAGGCATACGGCATTACCGAAAAGTTGAATTTCAAACAATTGTTTAAAACTGCAAATTTTAGTATAACACATTAAAAGATAATTTACAACAATATTTTACTCTGTTTTGTTTTCATCCTGCGGATGATAGTATTTATACACCGCAAGTGCGGCGTCTTTTGTCATTTTAGGAGCGTTTTCAAGCTCTGCAAGATCTGCGTTTGAGATATTTTCAATCGTTCTGAAATACTTAAGAAGCGACCTTGCTCTGACTTCGCCTATACCCTCAATGCCTGTAAGCGAGCTTTTGAATGTATTTTTACTTCGTCTTGAATGGTGATAGCCGATTGCAAAGCGGTGAACCTCGTCCTGCATTTTTGCGAGGAACGCAAACAGCGACCGTCCGGGACTGAGCGCAATTTCTCCGCCCTCGCCCGTTACGGCACGGGTTCTGTGCTTATCGTCCTTTACAAGGCCGAACAGCGGAACATCAATATTCTTACTCTGCAAAACCTCTTTTACAGCCGCAACCTGACCTTTACCGCCGTCAAGCAGGATAAGGTCGGGCAATTTTCCAAAGCCCTCGTCCTCATCGGGATTTTTATAATATTCGTCAAATCGTCTTGTCAAAACTTCCGCCATGGATGCGTAGTCATCCTGTCCTTCAAAGCCTTTGATTTTAAACTTTCTGTAAGCCGATTTGAGCGGTTTGCCGTTTTTATAAACAATCATACCTGCAACATTTTCCGTGCCTGCAAGGTTTGAAATATCGTAGGATTCGATATATTCGGGCAGTTTTTTAAGTCCGAGCAAATCACGCAGTTCTTCAAGCACATTGTACTCACGAACGGTTGCGCCCTTTTTCTGTGCAAGGGTTTCTGCGGCATTCGATTTGCACATTGCCACAAGCTGCGCCCTGTCACCCCTCTGCGGAACCGTTATACCGACCTTACTGCCGTGCTTTTGCGAGAGCCATTCGGCAATTTCTTCCATACCGTCAAAATTCCTGTCGATTGCAATGCTCTTTGGCACACTGTCACGCAGAGTGTAATATCGCAGTAAAAATTCTTCGGTTTCGGATTCACTTTCACCGCTGTCAAACACAAAGCTTTCACGGTCAAACAACCTTCCGCCTTCAAATCGAAATACCTGATAACAGGTTTTGCCGTCATCCGAAAAGCCTGCAATAACATCGCCGTCATCAATTTTTGTTGCAACAACCTTTTGCTTGTCACTCATTTTACGGACGGATTTTATTATATCTCTGATTGACGCCGCCCTTTCAAATTCAAGATTTTCTGCGGCTGTTTCCATTTCTTCGGTCAGCTTTTTGATTGAATTTGTTGAACCGCCATGCAAAAATTCAAGCGCACGGTTAAGATTTTCGTTGTAATCTTTAAGCCTTACTCTGCCTGTACACGGAGCCATGCATTGCTTTATGTGGTAATTAAGGCAAGGTCTGCCCTTTCCGCAATCTCTCGGAAACTGCCGGTTACAGGTTGGGAGCATAAAGATTTTGTTGGCTTCCTCAACGGCATTTTTTACATAGTAACTGCTCTTGTACGGACCGATGTATTCCGCTCCGTCATTCTTTTTCTGCAATGTATATGACAGCTTTTTCCAATCACCCGAGCTGATTCTTATATAGCTGTAGCCCTTGTCGTCTTTAAGCAGAATATTATACTTCGGGGTGTGCTGTTTGATAAGACTGCATTCAAGAATGAGTGCCTCAAACTCGCTGTCCGTGATGATATATTCAAAATCATCGACATTATCAACCATTCTGCGAACCTTTTCGGCATGGTTATTCTGCGAACCGAAGTATTGGCTGACTCTGTTTTTAAGAGCCTTTGCCTTGCCGATATATATAATTTTTCCGCTTTTTGTCGTGCATGATGTACACACCCGGCAACAAAGGAAGTGCCATTGCTTTTTTGCGAAGCTGTGACATTTTAGGATTCACAAAATCACCGCCTTTTACGATTTCAGATTAATTTGAGAGAAACAAAAAAGAGGCGGAAAAACCGCCCCTTGGTATTTTGTAAAATTTAAAGCTGATTATTCAGCAAAGCCTGACTCAACGAGAGAAACAAGGCCCTCAACTGCTTCAGTTTCGTCAGAACCGTCAGCAATTACCTTAATAGTAGTGCCGCCGATAATTCCGAGGGACAACACACCGAGAAGACTTTTTGCATTTACACGACGCTCTTCCTTCTCTACCCAAATTGTTGACTTATACTCATTAGCCTTCTGAATAAAGAAAGTTGCCGGACGAGCGTGTAAACCGGCTTTATTCTGTACTAATACTTCCTTAACATACATTTTTAAAACCCTCTTTGCCTTTAAATTTTTAACCACCAATGCCTGCAAATTGCGGCTCAATTTAATATGTATTATAATCTTTTTTCCGAACAAGGTCAATACAATAAATTAATTTCGTGTTAATATGCACCTTGAGAGAATTTATTACCCTGTTTATTGTGCATTTTTACAAAATATTATATTTTCCCCGTAAACACACGGTATTTCATGTGTTTTTTCTTGTCTTATTTTATGTAAACACACCGATAATATACTGCAAAAATTACTTTTTGTTATATTCTTCAAGCATTTCGGGACGCTTGAGGGCAGTCACCTCTATGCTCTTTTCTTTTCTCCACTTTTCAATGTTTGCATGGTGACCGCTCATAAGCACTTCGGGAACTTCTTTGCCTCTCCATACTGACGGTTTTGTGTACTGCGGATACTCAAGAAGTCCGTTAAAATGGCTTTCCTCGGTAAAACATTCGTTGTTGGAAAGCACACCCGGAACCATTCTTGAAAGTGCGTCCGCAAATACCATTGCGGGAATTTCTCCGCCCGTGAGAACATAGTCGCCAATTGAAATTTCTTCGTCAATAAACTCGTCAAGAAGTCTTTGGTCAACTCCCTCGTAATGACCGCAGAGAATACAGATGTTTTCAACATCGGCAAGCTCACGAAGTCTTTGCTGTTTCAATGTTTTGCCCTGCGGTGACATATAGACAAAATGCGGTCTTTTGCCGATTTGTTTGCAGATATCCTCAAAGCAGAGGGCAATGGGTTCGGCTTTCATAAGCATTCCCATTCCGCCGCCGTAGGGAGTGTCGTCAACTCTTTTGTGCTTGTCAAAAGCATAATCACGCAGTTGGTGACACACGATTTCAAGCACACCGCTTTTCTGTGCTCTGCCGATTATGCTTCCGTTTAAAACAGGCTCAAACATTTCGGGGAAAAGCGTTATAATATCAATCCTCATCGTCGAAAATTCCTTTCATGGGAACAATAAGAACATAGCCGTCATTGACATTGATTTCTTTTACAACATCGTCAATTACGGGAGCAAGGTATGTCTTGCCGTCGGCGTCTTTGATTTCGTAAACATCATTTGCGCCTGTACGCAAAACATCGGAAATTTTGCCGTAAACTCTGCCGTTGCCGGCATCCTTAACCTCAAGTCCGATAAGATCCTGAACAAAGTGAACGCCCTCTGCAAGATTGATGTCGTCACGGTTGATATACACAACCTTGCCTCTGTATTTTTCGGCTGCCTCGATTGTGTCAACGCCCTTGATTTTTGCAAGAGCGATATTTTTGTGCGGACGGGATTTCACCTCGATAAACTCTGTTCCGTTTTCGTCAAGCCACAGCTTTTTAAAAAGCACAGAGAAATTCAGGGGAATCACACCACGGATCAATTCTGACCTCACCTTTTATGCCGTGTGTACCCACGATTTTTCCCGAATCAAGAAACTGTTTTTTCATAATTACCTCAAATTTCACAAAATAAATTCAGTCGGATTTTACTTTAATTCAATGATTGTAACACCGTCTTCGCCCTCACCGAAAACACCGAGTCGCTGACTTTTGACGGATTTGTTTGTTTTAAGATACTTGTTTATTTCACGCTTAAGCACACCCGTGCCTTTGCCGTGAATAATCGTCATTTTGCTCACACCCGAAAGTACGGCATTGTCAATTGCCTTGTCAACAATATTAATTGCGTCGAAGGCGGTTTCACCACGGACATCAACCTCTGTTTCGGGACGGACATCCATTCTGCTCGGCACATTTCTTGTGCTTGAAAATCTGTCCTTTGCAGGCTTGTTGTTTGATTTGAGCAAACGAAGATTCTTGATATCAACCCTCGTTTTGATTATGCCCGCCTGAACAAGCACAACACCGTCTTTGTTCGGCGGTGCAAGTACAGTTGCGTTTTTGTCGATATCGTAAATGAGAACCGTGTCGCCTACTTTGAGCGGTCTCGGCAGCTTGTACTCCTCATCGGGAGTATTGCGAGCCTTGACAGGATCGGCATGAGCCTCCATCTTGTCAATATTTTTCTTTAGCTGTGTTCTTGCCTGAACGCTCATATCCTTGGCTTTTCTCGCCTTTTCAAGTTCTTCGGCAACTGCGTCGGCCTGCGCTCTTGTGCGTGAAATAATACGCTGAGCCTCCTGTCTTGCCTTTTCAATCTCACGCTCCGCACGCTGCTTTGCCTTCTGCATTTCGTTTTCTGCTTTCTGCTTTTCGGTATTAGCCTTTGCAGTAAGTCTGTTTGCGTTTTCGAGCTGTTTTTCAAGGCTTTGACGGCGCTTTTCAAGCTTTTCAACAACATCTTCAAACTGTCTGTTCTCGTTTGAAACAAGTTCGCTTGCTCGGCTGATTATCTCATCATCTATTCCGAGTCTTTTTGAAATTGCAAACGCGTTGCTCTTGCCGGGAACACCGATGAGAAGTCGGTAAGTCGGCTTGAGAGTTGCACATCAAATTCGCAACTGCCGTTTTCAACTCCGGGAGTACGCAGAGCAAATTCCTTTAACTCCGCATAGTGGGTTGTTGAAGCAATTTTTGCGTGTTTGTCACGCAGTCTTTCAAGAATTGCAATTGCAAGAGCCGCACCCTCGACAGGGTCTGTTCCTGCGCCGAGTTCGTCAATAAGGCAGAGCGAGCCTGCGTTTGCAAGCTTTATAATCTGAACGATATTTGTCATATGTCCCGAAAAGGTTGACAACGACTGTTCAATGCTCTGTTCGTCACCGATATCCACAAGCACTCTTCTGAACACGGAAAGCTCGCTGTTGTCGGCACACGGAACGAGAAGTCCGCACATTGCCATAAGCGTGAGCAGACCGATTGTCTTTAAAGTTACGGTTTTACCGCCCGTGTTAGGACCTGTGATTACAAGCGTGTCAAACTCTTTTCCGAGCATAACATCAACGGGAACAACCTTGTTTTTGTCGATGAGGGGATGACGAGCCTGTTTAAGCTCAATCATTCCCCTGTCGTTCATAATCGGCTTTGACGCTTTCATTGAATACGCAAGGTCAGCCTTTGCAAAAATCAAATTAAGCTGTGCAAGGTTCTTGTAGCTGTGGATAATGCTGTCGGCAAACTCGCCTGCATTTGCGGAAAGCTCAAAGAGAATTCTTTCAATCTCCTGCTCTTCCTTTGACTGCAAAAGCTTGATGTCATTGTTTGCCTGAACAACGCCCATAGGCTCAATAAACACGGTTGCACCGCTTGACGAGGTGTCGTGTACAAGACCCGGAACATTGCCTCTGCATTCACTTCTTACGGGAACAACATATCTGCCGTCACGCTGTGTGACGATAGTATCCTGAAGATACTTTATGTATGTTGAGCTGTGAATAATTTTATCGAGTACCTCACGAGCCTTTGAGGAGGCTGTGCGGATTTTTCTTCTTATATCCGACAAAACAGGGCTTGCCTTATCGGAAATTTCCTCCTCGCTTATAATAGCCGAGGTGATTTTGTCCTCAAGAAACTTGTTGGAAACAAGTCCGCTGAAATAACCGTCAAGAGAGCTTGCTCCTCCGCCTGAGCGTGAGTGCCACTCCTTGACCGTGCGGATTGTTCTGAGAGTTGACGCAACCGACAGAAGTTCGCCTGTGGTAAGGCAACCGCCTGCCTGTGCTCTGCGTAAATGTCCCGAACAATTTCCGGCACCGCCGAATGACGGAGCACCGAATCTTCCGCTTAACGCAACTGCGTCATCGGTTTGCTGTAAAAGCTGTTCAACCTTTTTTCAGTTCAAACACGGGTTCGAGATTCAATGCCATTTCACGAGCGTCCTCAATCGAAGTCATTCCCGCAAGCCTTTCGAGGATTTTATCAAGTTCAAGTGTTTTGTAATGTCTGTTCATAATTCTACCAAATTCAATAATTGCAATTTTGTGTCCGTAGGGGCGGATATTATCCGCCCGCGGGCGCCCAATGAGCGCCCCAGTTTACAGTTTTTCAGTCATTCTGTTTCAAATAAATAAGTCATTTTCACACAAAACTGCATTGTCTGATTAACTGCTTATTGTTTTGTAAAAAACAAGCGTTTTAAAGTCTTTTTCAAATCTGTATTTAAGATAACTTTCGCTCGCCGCATTCAGCACAACAAGGTCATCCTTCGGCAATGCAAACGAAAACAGCTTGTCATCATCGGCATAAACCGTGTGCCTAAGCGCCGTGAGCGTTCCCTCATTGAGAGCGATTGCAGGTTCCGACACATCCGTTCTGCAATCGGCACATTCAAGAGCGCCTATGCGTGGCAGAAAGTACATAAGCGGAGTAATGTATTCTCCGCATTCTCTGCACATTCTCAGGTCGGGCATATAGCCCGCCATACTTGCAAGCCTCATTTCAAGACACGGCTTGATAAGGTCTGCACTGCGTTTGTTCTCTGACAAAAGGTAGAGCGAATTAAGCACAAGGCTCAGAAATGAGTCTGCCTTTTGCTCACGGGGACAAATTGTCAAAGCGAGTTCGCAAAAATACTGTGCAAGGCACATTTTTGTAACATCACTGCGGAGCTTTGAGAAAATGCGAATCGGCTGTGCCTCGCCGATTATGTAACTTTCCCGACCTTTATAAATTGTAAGTCGGGAATATGAGAGGAGAGATGCCGCCGCACATTTGCCGTTTTTGATGTTTTTTGCACCCTTTACAAATGCACGGATTACACCGTTTGACTTTGTGAGAGCAAAAACGAGCTTGTCCTGCTCACCGATATTCTGTTCCTTTATAATCAGTCCCTCTGTTCGAATTTCATCGGTTTCCTCCCTGTTCACGGTGATTGCACCCGTGTCTTTGGCATCCTGAATACTTTTGTAGCGAATGTAATCAAGAACGCTTCCCGTGGTAAAGAATATTTGCCACGCACTCCAGTTATCCATAAAAACACCTCCGCAGTTAGTGTTTCACGGATGCCGTTTATTATATTATGAAAAATCTGACATTGTGTCAAATCGTGTACCCGAATCGCTTTTAATCGGATTATCAGTCAAAATTCTTTTCGTCATAGCCGAAATTCTGAAGAATCTGGGCACGGTTTCGCCAATCCTCTTTTACCTTTACCCATGTCTGTAGGAATACCTTGCAATCGAAAAATCTTTCGATATCCTGACGGGCAAATGTGCTGATTTTCTTGAGCATTGAGCCGTTTTTGCCGATAATAATACGCTTGTGGGTTTCTTTTTCACAGAAAATAGTAGCGTCAATATCAAGCATACCGTTATCCCTTGTTTTCATTTTTTCGATTACAACAGCCGTGCCGTGCGGAATTTCCCTGTCGCAAAGACGGAGTATTTTTTCACGGATAATTTCGGCAACAATAACTCTTTCGGGCTGGTCTGTAAGAGTATCGTCATCAAAGAAATGACCGCCCTCGCCTGCCTGCTTTTTAAGCTCATCAAGAAGTTCGTTCATACCGTTGCCGTCCTGTGCGCTCACGGGAACAACTGCGTCAAAATCGTAGAGCAGACTGTAACGGGCAATCTGTTTCATAAGTTCTTCTTTTTCTTTGAGAGTGTCAATCTTGTTGATTGCAAGGATTGCCGGCATTTCCATTGACTTGAACTTTTCAATAAGGTTAAGTTCTGTGTTACCCGGTTCTTTTCCTGCCTCAACAACGAGCATACAGCAGTCAACACCGCCCACGGATTCATTGACGGAACGCACCATATACTTGCCGAGAGAGGTTTTCGGCTTGTGCATACCCGGTGTATCAAAGAAAACAAGCTGATATTCGCCCTGAGTAAGCACACCTGTAATTCTGTTGCGGGTAGTCTGCGGCTTGCTTGAAACAATTGCAATTTTCTGTCCCATAAGTCTGTTAAGAATTGAACTTTTGCCCACATTAGGTCTGCCGACAATGGCAATAAATGCGGATTTATCTTTATTATCTGTATTTAACATATTACCTCACTATACAAAAATCGGGGGCAAGCAAAATGCCGCCCCTTTGTTAATGTTTATCTTTTCTTTTAATGCCCAAAATTGCGTTCTTGACTTTTACGGGACCTGCACATACAAAGACGGCAGAAATCACCGCAGATAAAATCAGCAAAACGAGCATAACGGGATTGTTTGCAAAATACAAAAATATTTTTCCGATTACTTCAAAATCAAGGAAGAACAGCACCGCTGTAAACACAGCCGGAAATGACACGGCAAGCACGGCTGCGGCTGCAATGTCCTTGATAATCTTAACGGAAAAATCGTATCTGTCACAAAACAAATCACAAAGCTTTTCAACACAGGTGTTGACCATTTCAAGTGCAATTATAAGTGCACACAAAACAGCGAGCAACGCCCATTTTGCGGCAGAAAAATCGTAAAAGCAACCGAAAACGAAAACATAAAATGTCGCAACAAGGTGAAATCTCATATGACTTTCGCTTTTTACGGCAAAGCAGAAACCTCTGAATGCACTTTTAAAACTTTTGATTTGCTTTTTCATACCCCGTAATATAACTACTCTGTCAAGCCATATCGTCATCAACTATGTAGCTTGATGACGCAGGAAGACCGAGCTGTTCCATAACAAGCTCTTCTTTTTCTCTCATTCTTACCCTTTCAAGCTTTTCCATATGGTCATATCCGAGAAGGTGCAGAACACTGTGAGCGGTAAGATAGCCAACCTCTCTCTGGAGGCTGTGACCAAAGAGTTCTGCCTGATCTCTTGCCTTTTCCATAGAAATTACAACATCACCGAGAATCTGTGCGCCTGTTTCGGGATTGGTGTCATAAACACCGTTTTCGCCCATTGGGAAAGAAAGAACATCGGTTTCAATGTCCTTGTCACGATACTGCTTGTTAAGAGCCTTGATGCCCTCGTTATCCGTGAAAGTAACGCTGATTTCAGCAGAACCTTCAAATTTTTCAAGTCGCAGAACTGCGTTACAACAACGACGAACCAACATTCTGATACCTGTCGGAATCTTTACTGCTTTTTGTTTGTTTGTGATAATTACCCTGATTTTATTATGCTCTGCCATTCATGATCATCCTTTCATTATTTTTAACCCGATAGCGTGGGATATGTGAAAATTAAGTAAATTAATTTTTGGAGGCGTTGTTTTTGGAGCCGTTGTTTCGTAAATTATTAATGTCAGTGTTTTCAAATTTTGCATAAGCCTTGATGATATCCTGAACAAGGCGATGACGGACAACATCCTTTTCGTCAAAGAAACAGGTGCCGATATCGTCAATGTTCTTGAGGATTTTGATGCAGTCTTTAAGACCGCTCTTTGCACCGTTCGGAAGGTCAATCTGCGTAATATCGCCCGTGATTACCATTTTTGAGTTAAATCCAAGTCGGGTAAGGAACATCTTCATCTGTTCCCTTGTCGTATTCTGAGCCTCGTCAAGAATTATAAAGCTGTCGTCAAGCGTTCTTCCTCGCATATATGCAAGCGGTGCAACCTCAATGTTACCTCTTTCAACATACTTTTGATATGTTTCCGCACCGAGCATATCAAACAATGCGTCATACAGGGGGCGAAGATACGGATCGACCTTGCTCTGCAAATCACCGGGCAGAAAACCGAGCTTTTCACCTGCCTCAACAGCAGGTCTTGTGAGAATTATTCGGTTAATCTGCTTGCTTCTGAAAGCCGTGACCGCCATTGCAACGGCAAGGTAGGTCTTGCCCGTACCGGCAGGACCGACGCCGATTGTGACGGTATTTTTCGCAATCTGCGAGCAGTAGCGCTTCTGACCGATGGTTTTCGGCTTAATAGGCTTTCCTTTTGAAGTAATACAGATGCAGTCGCCTGCAAGCTGCTCTATTTTGTCCTCACTGCCTTCATTGACAAGCGAAATGCAGTAGCGGATATTTTGCTCGGAAAGTGCTTCACCACGGTTGATGAACTGCAACAGGCTTTCAATAACCTTGCAGGCCTTCGATGTATTTTCGGCATCCCCCTCAACCTTAAGCTCACTGTCACGGCAGGTGACACGAACATTAAACTCCTTTTCAATCAGCTTAATATTTCCGTCAAAACTGCCAAAAAGTGCTACGGCATTTTCCATTCTGTCGATATTTATAATTTGTTCCGTAAAGCAAAACTCCCGTTTCTTCAATAATTCAAAACAATTATAACACATTTTACTTGAAAATGTACATTAAAAATAGCTTTTTTCACTAAAAAAATAATTTTTGTGAATTTTGACGAAAACTAAACTTCACATAGCCACTCATTTGTAAAGGATAGAAACACTTTTTTTGCTCTTTCGTAATTATACTCAAAATCGCATTACAATCGACTTATTTTAGTTATTTAAATCTTCCGAAACTACCACAATATTGCCGTTTTTGTAATATAACTGTACAAATTTGATAACTTCCCGAAAATTAAAAATTTATCAAAATTACTCTCAGCCGTAAAATCGGCTTAAAATGCTTGACAAACGGGCAATTGTATATTATAATTCACAGGTGTAAAGAAATTTTCTTTACACGCAGACCAGAATCACGGGAGCTGTCAGGTATGGAAAAAAACATTGAAGTATCTCTCTTGTTTGATTTTTACGGCGAGCTTTTAAAGCCCTCGGGCAAAAAGGCGATTGACCTTTATTATAATGAAGATTTGTCGCTTGCAGAGGTTGCCGATGAAACAGGAATAACAAGACAGGGTGTGCGTGACAGTATCAAGCGCAGTGAGCAACAGCTTTTTGAGTTTGAAGAAAAGCTCGGTCTGTTCAAACAGTTCAGTAAGCTTGAGCAGGGGCTTGACGAAATTTCGGCTCTTGCACTTGAAATAAAAGAACTTTCACAGGATACACAAATCACAGAGCTTGCGGATGTTATCATCGAAAAATCAGGCTCGCTGAAAGATTAAAGGAGTTTTCATGGCATTTGAAGGACTTGCAGATAAGCTTGGCAATGCGTTCAAAAAACTGAAAAACAAAGGCAAGCTTTCTGAAAAAGATGTTAAGGAAGCAATGCGAGAGGTTCGACTCGCACTTCTTGAGGCCGATGTAAACTACAAGGTTGCAAAGGACTTTACAAACAAAGTAACAGAGCGTGCTGTCGGTCAGGATGTTATGCAAAGTCTTACTCCTGCACAGATGGTTGTTAAGATTGTTGACGAGGAGCTTACGAGCCTTATGGGCGGTGAGGACGCACGAATTGAGTTTGCGTCAAAGCCTCCGACAGTCATCATGATGTGCGGTCTTCAGGGTTCGGGTAAAACAACCCATACGGCAAAGCTTGCAAAAATGCTGAAAAAGCAAGGCAGAAATCCTCTGCTTGCCGCCTGTGACGTATATCGTCCCGCCGCTATCGACCAGTTGAAGATTGTCGGTGAAAAGGCAGGCGTTCCTGTTTTTGAAATGGGAAAAAGCAAATCCCGTTAAGATTGCAAAAGAGGCAATCAAGCGTGCAAAGGACTACGGCAACGATGTTGTTATTCTCGATACCGCAGGCCGACTTCATATTGATGAGGCTCTTATGGATGAGCTTAAAAACATCAAAAAAGAAGTTGAACCAAACGAAATTTTGCTTGTTATCGACTCGATGACAGGTCAGGACGCAGTTAATGTTGCGAAGAGCTTTAACGAACTTCTTGACATTACGGGTGTTATTCTCACAAAGCTTGACGGTGACACTCGAGGCGGTGCGGCGCTTTCGGTAAAGGCTGTTACAGGCAGACCTATTAAATTTGCAGGTACAGGCGAAAAGCTTGACGATATTGAAGTTTTCCACCCCGACAGAATGGCAAGCCGTATTCTCGGCATGGGTGATGTGCTTACTCTCATTGAGGACGCACAGAATAAAATGGATGCCGAAAAAGCCGAAGAAATGGCTCAGAAGATGATGAGCAACAAATTCGACTTTAACGATTTGTATGATCAGTTTGAGCAGGTCAAGAAAATGGGACCGCTCAAGGGCATTCTCTCAAAAATTCCCGGTGTCGGAAAACAGCTTGAGGGTGTTGACATTGACGACAGACAGATTGACTGGGTTCAGGCAATTATCCTCTCAATGACTCCCGAAGAAAGAAGTCATCCGCACATTATGAACCCGTCAAGAAAGCGCAGAATTGCGGCAGGTTCGGGCAGAAGCATTGAAGAGGTCAACCGACTTATCAAGCAGATTGACCAGATGCAGAAAATGATGCGTCAGATGACAAAGGGCGGAAAAGGCTCTAAGAAAAGAAGAAAAATGAAAGGTCTTCCCGGACTCGGCGGTATGCCGATGAACGGCATGGGACCTGCAGGCGGAATGGGCGGTCCCGACGGAATGCCTCCGTTCAAATAATTAACATTAATCAAACATTAAACAAAGTTTTTCATCCAATTACGGTTGGTGAATATAAATTAACAATTTTTATGAGGTGAACATTATGGCAGTAAAGATCAGACTTAGAAGAATGGGTTCAAAGAAGGCTCCTTTCTACAGAGTAGTAGTAGCAGATTCAAGAATATCCGAGAAACGGCCGTTTCATTGAAGAAATCGGCACATATGATATTCTCAAGAAGCCCTCTGAGTTCAATGTTGACGCTGAAGCAGTTAAGAAGTGGATTGCTAACGGTGCTCAGCCAACAGACACAGTAAAGGCTCTTCTCAAGAAGAACGGCGTAATTGAATAATTGCGCTTCGGAAAGGACAAACAATGAAAGATTTACTTGCAGTTATCGCAAAGGGTCTTGTTGACGATCCCGATTCCGTATCAGTTGAAGCAGACGCTCCCAACGAAGAGGGAACAGTTGTTTACCACATTCATGTTGCAGAAAACGACATGGGCAGAATCATCGGTAAGCAGGGCAGAATTGCCAAGGCTATCCGCACGATTGCCCGCAGTGCCGCTATCCGCAGTGAAGATAAAATCATGGTTGAAATCGACTGATTAACGGTTCATAACCGAACAAAAGCCTCCCACCACGGGAGGCTTTTTTACACCCTATTAAATATCAAAAGGTAAAACTTCCTGTTTTGCCCACATCATTTTTGAAGAACATAATATAGTAAATCGGGATATAGTTAATCTTCCCGTCGGAAGTTACTGTTCTCTCGTTTGAAAGAACAAAGGCTTTCTTAATGTGATAATCCTTATTGCTTACAAATGTGTTCAATGCGCTGTGAACCGTGTAATCCTTGCCCGATTTTACCTCAATCGGAACAGCAGAAAGGCTGTCGTAATCATCAATAAGATAGTCAACCTCTCCCTTACTTCGATTATCATAATAGTAAAGTTTATAGCCGTGAGCCGCAAGTTCGCTTGCCACAACGCTTTCGTAAGCCGAACCGAGATTCACACTCGTTTCATCATCAAGCACGGCACGGATATTGTTGCCGTACAAAATTCCCGTCAGAATACCGACATCGTTCAGATAAAGCTTAAGCAGATTTTTGCCCGTTGATTCAATAAGCGGAAAAACGGGATTTGAAATTGCCTGAACATTAAGGGCGATCCCTGCACTTATCAAATACTCGAATTCATCCTGATAGTCGCTGAAACGCTTACCGCTTTTATTCTCAATATTTTTTGCAACAATCCTTTTCTTTTTGTTTTCCATATTTGACGGAATGAGGTCATAAACTCTGCGGATTTTAAGTTTGTTTTCATCATCGTATTTTGAAGCGTCTGCAGCATAATATTCGTGAATTTCGCTTTGTATCTCTCTGACGGACTGAATATTTCTCTCGGAAATATAGCTGTTAACCGCATCGGGCAATCCGCCGACAAGCAGATACTTTCTGAATAAATCCATCATCCTATTGTGCATGGATTCATCAAGAGATTCAAGATTTTCAAATTTTTTCTGCATAGCCGAAATAACAATTTCATTCATTCCGTTTGCATAGAGAAATTCCTCAAAATCAAGCGGAAACATACGCACTTTGCGAATACTGCCCATTGGAATTGAGGTAGTCTGTGACAGCGTTACACCCAAAAGCGAACCGCTTGCAATGAATGTAAATTTGCCGTCCTGTGACAAAAATTTGAGCAAAGTCAGCAGATGAGGATATGCCTGAATTTCGTCAATAAAAATCAAGGTATCGCTTTTCTTCCCCATTTTATTTCCTGCGAGCATACTCACCTGCAAGTAAAAATCTTCGACTGTTTTTGTGTTTTCAAAAAGTCGGTTGCCGAGGGAATCTTCAACCATATTTATTTCAATAAAATTTTTAAAAATCTTTTTGCCGACATAACGGATAATGTATGTTTTTCCGACCTGTCTTGCACCGTCTATGAGAAGAATTTTCTTTGAATCCGACTTTATATGTTCTTCGATTACGGTTTCAATCTTTCTGTAAAGCATATCAATCCCACTTTTCAATAGATTTTCAGTATAGTTTTTTACACTTTTCAATAAGATTATACCATTTAAAAACACACTTTTCAATAGAATTTAGGGGTTAAAAACTACACTTTTCAATGAAAATTGAGGGGCAAAAGCTACACTTTTCAAATTACGAACAGAAATTTGATGTAAAAAACACGGTGCAACCTTATGCATTTGGGTTACACCGTGTTTTGTAAAATTGTTTAAATGTAGGCAGCTCTATGCTGTGATTATTTTATCAGTTCGTCAAGCTGCGATTTATTGTATTTGCTCTTATAGATGTCATAGCCTGCCGTGTCAAGGTTTATGTTTGCGTGTCTTTTGTCAGCCTGAACATAGACATCGTCACCCTTGACATATATCAAAACCCAAATATCTCGACTGGTATCTTTCAGGTATGATAAAAGAAGTACATAACTCGGTTCAACATCTATCGAATCCACCTTATTATCAGATGTCATATATATCAAATCGTCAGATGCCTTCAACTTTTCATTAAGGTTGTTTTTGTTTGATTTTGAAATGAGTTCATTAGTTTTGTAGTCATAAAATTCAACTGAAAATTGGTTTGGATCTGCGGTCGGAGTAGTATCTGATAAAGCAGTTGTATCGGCTTCATCAGAAGTTTGAGCGTTATTTGACGCAACTTCACCACAACCTGTAAATAAAACAGAAGTTGAAATAATAACTGCCAACAAGATAATCGAGATAATTTTTTTCATAATTAATATCCTCTTGTGTTTTTGTCGGCTTAATTATACACCTTAAATTTATTTTGTCAAGATATTCAAAATAAAAAAATCAACCGCAAAGTTTTTCACTCTGCGGTTGATTTTATTTTTATCAAGAATTACGCTTAATTGGCGTTTGCTGTTGTAAAGGTAAACTGACCGTCTGCGAAATCGCAGGTAACTACTGCGCCGTCCTTGACCTTGCCCTCGAGCATCTGCTCTGAAAGCGGATCTTCAATCTCGTTCTGTATTGCACGGCGGAGAGGTCTTGCACCGTAGTTTTCGTCAAAGCCCTTGTCGGCAATCTCGCTGACTGCGTTGTCTGTAAAGCTGATTTTAATATTCATCTTATCAAGACGGTTTTCAAGAGTTTTGAGCATCTTAACGGCAATCTGCTTGATTTCGTCCTTGTTGAGCTTGTTGAACACGATAATATCATCAACACGGTTCAAAAATTCAGGACGGAATACCTTGCGGAGTTCGCCTGTTACAAGCTCCTTGATGTCCTTTTTCTCGCTCTCTTCGGCATTCTCATTTTCGGAATTAAAGCCGAGTGAGCTCTGCTTTTCGGTGATAAGTCTTGCGCCGACATTAGAGGTCATTATGATAATGGTGTTCTTAAAGTCAACCGTTCTGCCCTGTGAGTCGGTAAGTCTGCCGTCCTCAAGAATCTGGAGGAGCATATTGAATACATCTGGGTGAGCCTTTTCAATCTCATCAAAAAGTACAACCGAATACGGTTTTCTTCTTACCTTTTCGGTGAGCTGACCGCCCTCTTCAAAGCCTACATATCCGGGCGGTGAGCCGATAAGCTTTGACACGGTGTGTTTCTCCATATATTCACTCATATCAAGACGGAGCATTGCATTTTCATCGCCGAACATTGCCTCTGCAAGAGCCTTGCAAAGTTCTGTTTTACCGACACCCGTCGGACCGAGGAAGATAAACGAACCTACAGGTCTTTTCGGGTCTTTAAGACCTACTCTGCCTCGTCTGATAGCTTTTGCGATTGCAGTTACAGCCTCGCTCTGGCCGATAACTCTTTCGTGGAGAACATTCTCCATGTTAAGAAGTCTTTCGCTTTCTTCCTTAGTAAGCTGAACAACAGGGATACCTGTCCATTCGGAAACAATCTTTGCGATATCCTCGGCAGTTACCTCGCCGCTGTTACCCTTCTGCTGTTCCTGCCACTTCTTCTTTGCATCGTCAAGCTTTGTCTGAAGTCCCTTCTGCTCATCACGAAGTCGTGCAGCCCTTTCAAAGTCCTGCTCGTTAATTGCGCTTGCCTTTTCTTTTTCATAGTCTGCAATTTCATCTTCAAGCTCCTTTACATTATCAGGAGAAGTAAGAGATGCAAGTCTTACCTTTGACGCACCCTCATCAATAAGGTCAATTGCCTTATCGGGGAGGTAACGGTCTGCGATATATCTTGATGACAATGTTACTGCGGCATTGATTGCCTCATCGGTAATCTTAACCTTATGGTGTGCCTCGTAGCTGTCACGCAAGCCTTTAAGAATCTGTACAGCCTGTTCGGGAGTAGGCTCGCCAACCTTTACGGGCTGGAAACGACGCTCCAAAGCGGCATCTTTTTCAATATATTTTCTGTACTCGTTAAGAGTTGTTGCACCGATAACCTGAAAATCGCCTCTTGCAAGTGACGGTTTAAGGATATTTGCGGCGTCTGCACTGCCCTCTGCGGCACCTGCACCAACGATAGTATGAAGTTCATCAATGAAGAGGATAGTGTTCTTTGACTTTTTAACCTCGTCAATAGCCGCCTTGATTCTCTCCTCAAAGTCACCTCTGTACTTCGCACCTGCTACCATACCTGTGAGGTCAAGGCTGACAACTCGCTTGTCTTTAAGAATTTCAGGCACATTGCCCTTTGCAATTTCAAGTGCAAGTCCCTCTGCAACCGCAGTTTTACCTACACCGGGTTCACCGATAAGAACAGGATTGTTCTTTGTACGGCGGGAAAGAATCTGGATAACCCTCTGGATTTCCTTTTCTCTGCCGATTACAGGATCAATTTCGCCGTTCTTTGCGGCTTGAGTAAGATCTCTGCCGAATTTATCAAGAGCCGAACCGCCTTTCTGTGAACCGTTCGGAGCGGATTCGTTTTCAAAACCGCCGAAACCGTCATCTGCACCGCCCTGCATACCTTTTGACACAGCCTGTGCAAGTCTTTCAACAGATACACCGAGTTCTTCAAGAAAAGCAACTGCGTAGCTGTCGCTCTCCGAAAGGATTGCAAGGAGCAAATGCTCTGTGCCTACATAGGTGTAGCCTGTTTTTGAAGAAATGATAACTGCGGCTCTCAAAACTCTCTTTGTACGGGGAGTAAAATCATCGGGAGTAAGCTCAACGAGCGACATTGTTCCGTTAATGGATTCAAGCTTTTCACGGAGAGCATCTTCCGTTACTCCGCACTCATTAAGAGCTGTTGCGGCAACACCGCTGCCCTCTTTTACGAGTCCGTAGAGAATATGTTCTGTACCGACATAGTTGTGGCGCATCTCCTCTGCGCTTTCAATCGCAAGATTAAGCGCCTTGTTTGCTTTTTCTGTAAAACCTTTGAACTGATACATAAAATCATCACCCTTCCTTGTGGATAATGTATTAACTGCTTATTTTCTATGAAAGAGCCTCTCTTAAAATTTTTGCCCTTTCAATATCTCTTTCCTGTGCGGAAAGATTTTTTCCTGAGTTTACCATAAGCGTTGCAGGCTCAATTTTTTCCATAAGAGAGTCAACAACCTCTGCGGTAACATCTTTTATCTGTCCCGACAAAATGCCGAAACGAACATTTGACAACAGCTTTAAAGCCTCGTCATGAGTCATAACCATTGCCGATTTCAACAAGCCTAAGCTTCTGCTTACGCTGTCCTGAATATCAATACTCTTTGCAAGTCTTTCTCTTGCCTGTTGTTCCTGAGAAACAAGCTGTTTTGTGATGTTCTCAAGATTTTCAATTGCGGCTTTTTCGGAGATACCGAGCGTTACCTGATTTGAAAGCTGATAAAGCGAACCGCTGGGTTCTGAGCCTTCACCGTAAGCACCACGGATTGTAAGTCCGAGCTTTGAAAGGTTGCCTGCAATTCTGCCGATTGTACGGCTCTTTTCAAGTGCCGGCAGATGGAGCATAACAGAGGCTCTCATGCCTGTGCCGAGGTTTGTAGGGCATTGTGTAAGATAACCGAGCTTGTCATCAAAAGCAAATTCAAGGTTTTCATCAAGCAGGGTGTCAAGCTTATCGGCTGTGTCATATGCCTGTTCAAGCGACAAGCCGTCTGTGATAACCTGAAGTCTTATGTGATCTTCCTCGTTAATCATAATGCTCATGCTTTCATCCTTGCTCAACAGCAATGCTCTGCCCTCTGTTTCGCTGATGAATTCGGGACTTACAAGATGTCTTTCAACAAGTGACACACCCTGTGCCTCTGTCAAATCATCAAGCTTAATCAGATTGAAATCCGAGGCAATTGAGCTGTTGCTGTCCCTGATTGCACTTGTAACCTTTTCAATAACCTTTTTTCTGCCCTGTTCGGACAGTCGGCACGGAAACGGGTAATCTTTCAGGTTTCTTGCAAGTCTTACTCTGGTGGAAATTACTTCGTTACTCATAATTAAGCCTCCATTTCCTTAATCTGGTCTCTTAACTCTGCGGCATGTTCAAAATTCTGTTCCGAAATTGCCTTGTCGAGTTCCTTTTTAAGTGCCTTGATTTTATCTTTCTTTGTCATCTCGGCACTCTTTTCGGCTTTCTTTGTACCGAAACGGCTGTTCTTACCGCAATGGGTTGTGTTGCCGTGGATTCTTCTGATTGAAGGAAGAAGCTGGTCGCCGAAGATTTCGTAACATTTTGCACAGCCTACATGACCCGACTTTGCAATATCGGAATATGAGCTTCCGCAGAAGTCACAGCGTGTTGCCTGAGTTCTTGCGGGAAGGCTGTTGCCGAAGAAACTTCCGAGGAGTCCCGAAAATTCGTCCTCAAAGTTACCGAAGATGTTTGTGTATCCCATTTTCTTTGCACATTCACTGCACAAATCATATTCCTTAATTTCACCGTTGATAACGGTCTTTACATGAGTATTTGCATTGTTAGCACCGCATTTTTGACATTTCATAATAACTGCCTCCGTTCAAAATCAACTTAATGTGAGCAACATATTCTTGAACAAGTCCGCTCGCACGGCATCTCGTTTACTCTGTTCAACATTTGTAAGCGTTCTGTCGGACAACGCCGAGGCTATCAGCTTTGCCGATGTAAGCTCAATCATATCTCTTTGCAACATATTTTTGAGCATTGCCTCTGCACTTGCCTTGTCAAGTGTTGTTCCAATCGAATTTATTATATGCATAAGCGCCGTACCTCTATCCATCTTCACACGGCTTATTCGGATAAATCCGCCGCCGCCCCTACGGCTCTCTACAATGTAGCCTTTTTCGGGAGTGAATCGGGAGGTTATAACATAATTGATTTGGCTCGGTACACATCCGAGGTTGCCGGCGAGTTCGTTTCGCTGAATCTCCGCACTGCCGTTTTCACGGTCAAGCATCTCTATAATGTACTGTGCCACCAAATCGCTCATTCTCATTTTGGTCGCCTCTTTTCATTTGTTTGACTACATTATAATATCAAGGTCAGAGAAAGTCAAAGTCAATTAAAGTCAAAAATTAAAGCATAAGCTTTGAAATTCTCACGAATTCTCGCTTATGCTCTCGTTTCCTAATATTTTAAAATATTTTTGACTTTTTCTGACTTTCAATTTTTATCCGATAAAGTCTGACTTTTCAAGCAATTTGACCTTACAAAATCACATTAACCGTGTAATCAACATCGTAAATTTCACCGTCAAACCAATTTATAAAACCTATGTAGATGCAGATTTTGTCATCATGTTTATTCATATCACGAACAACCTTAAAGCACTCCGACCAACCCGAAAAGCGTTCAAGTCTTTTGACTGTATCAACATCGGCATTGCCGTTTACAAACACACACATTGCAAGGTGACGGGTTGACGATAACATTCTTACAAAATCGAGGAACATCATATTAACCTCATCGCCCGAACATTCAATTTTAAGAGCGTCTTCCTCGATTTTGTTTCCGAAAAAATCAAGCACATTGTCAAACGCTGAATCAAAGTCATCGGTTTCAGCGTTCTTTAGTCCCTGCGAAAACTTGTAAATTGCGGTAGATGCATAAATTCTCTTAATTTTTTCAATCGTCACGGCAATCACCTTCTCGGTATCGTTACTTTTATTATTATACATTATATAAGCAAATTTGACAACAAGTATGTTATTCGGGCGGTTCAATACAATTTTTGTAATAAAAACATTTGAAATTAAACAAAAATTTTGTGTTTTCCGATTGACAATTGTACAGAGATATTGTATTATATAATTGTACTAATGAATTAATTCAATTGCTTGATAAGGAGCGTGATTTTATGTTGAAATTTATCTTATATATGTTGCTTGCTGTTGTAATTCTCAGCGGAGGTATTTTTAAAACCTTCGCTATAAACTATGGTATTTCAAAATATCTCTCAAAAAAGCCATATAAAGGTGATTTTGAATTCAAAAAAGTTGCGTTACATACTTTGGAAACGAACTATATTTTGTTGGCATTAGTTGTTCTGATCGTTTTAGGTATAACGCTTTGCAGTGCATCGAGTTACATTAATATAGTAGAAAATTTAGTAGAATTGATTTTAGGATTTTTTATTGCACTTACAATGTCTCTTTTAGGTCCATGGTACAATACAATCGGTAATGAGTACGGTGCGTATGTTATACCTTTCTTTATTTTAGTTATTCTAAGCATTCCGGTTCTGTTTTTCGTCAATTACAAATTCGTTTACAAAGATTTTGAAGTTTCTAAAAATAAGAAAATGAAACTTTCATTTTTCACAGCACTTGCAAACGCACCTTATGAATTGTTAATACCATACGGTCAGTTTGGAACGATGATTTTCAAAAGTATGATTTAATGTTAAGGAGGCTTGGTTATGAAATACACATACATATATGTTATACTCGGCATTTGTGCCGTTGCAGTAAGCATAGGAAAAGCTTTAGCAGTAAATTTCGGTATTTCAAAATACCTTTCTAAAAAATCTTACAACGGTAAATTCAAGGTCATAAAAACAGCTTCTATTTCATTCGGAGTCGGATACATATTATTGGCTTTAGCTTCTTTATTTATTGTGACGATGATGATGGATGCAATTTACTCACACATAAGATTTGACGAGTTATTGCAGGACTTCTTATCTATATTTTACATGGCTATTATCGGAGCAAATTATGAATTTTTGGATAGTCCATACGGTCTTGGTTTGATATATGTTTTTCCGTTTATTTTCGTTATTATCGTAAGCATAGTGGTATTGATTTTTGTGAACTACACATTTGTTTATCGCAAATTTGGAATACCAAACAATAAAAAATGGAAACTCTCATTTTTCACCGCACTTGCAAACGCACCGTATGAATTGTTGATCCCTTACGGACAGATTGCAAGTATGATTATCGACCGTATGATGTTTTGATTTTGTGTTTACGGAGAGATGATTTATGTTTAACTCGGCAACTCTCGCTGTTATGTTATTGTTTATACTTTCAGCCATACTTTTTACATCTACTACCGTTTCGATTGCTATATATTATGCAAGAAAAAAAAAAGCTGATACAGAAGAAAAAACACTTATAACAAAAAATGATTACAAAAAAATAATTTTGATTTTTTCAATTATAAACTTCATTGCATCATTTGCCGCAACGGCTGTTGCACATATTGCAGACTCAGGTGATTACAACCACCTTTCAATAGGACAATTTTCTTATTTATCTTTAATATTTGTGGCAGGCGTAGTTGAATTTTTTATTGCAAAGTCAACTATATTCCAAAGATTTTCCTGTTCAAAGGCAGACAAAACGGAAAGAGCCGCAGTCTTTGCCGCAATATGCGCACCGTATTACATATTTATTGTAAGCTCACCGATAGTTCCGTATATAATCGCAGTAACTCTTTACCCCTGCTGATTTTAACGAAGTGATATTATGAATGAAAACTCAAATCCCGAAATCTTAATCACTATAATTATTTTATCTGTACTTCTTGCCATACTTTCTGTTACAACAGCATTTTGCCATACGGAAGGAAGTGCGGGTTACAAAAACAAAGTAAACATCGGCAAAAAGAATCACATAATAATTTACCCGATATTTTTTGTTTTGCATATGACAGCAATACTGCTTTTTAATCTTCCGTTTCCTGACTTAACTTGCTATCTTTCATTCAGCATAGGAAGTATTGTTTTTATATTTTTGATTCAAGCTGTTATTGCTTATTTTACAATGTTTAAAAGGTTTGAATGCGATACGGGTACAAAGGTCGGAAAATCAATTGTTTTTTCGCTGATTTCAACACCATTCTACAGTATCCTTTTCGGTGTGGCTTTTGCATTCTTAACCGCCGTTATAAATGCACCGTGGCACCTGTTTATTCCATATGCACTTTTCATAAAGATGATTTTCTTTTAAGGAGAGATGATTTATGCTTAACTCGGCAACTCTTACCGCTATTTTAGTAAACATTCTTGCGGCTTTATTTTTTACTTGTATCACAATCTGCATTGCTACACATTTTGCCAAGAAAAAAGCTAATGAAACAGATAAAAAACTTATAAACAACAAATGTTACGGAATAATAGCTGTTATTTTTTACAATTATAAACTTTATTGCGTCATTCACCGCAATAGCTGTTGCATATGTTGCAGACTCGACTGATTACTACCACATCTCAATTCCAAAATTTTCTTATTTATCTTTAATATTGGTGGCAGGCATAATTGAATTTCTTGTTGTCAAAGCAATAGTATTCAAGAAAATTTCCTGTTCAAAAAAAGAAAAGAGAGCCAAACAGGCTGCAATTTTTGCGGCAATATGTACTCCATACTATATTATTGCCGCCAACTTACCGATAATTATGTATATGGTCGCAGTAGCTCTCGACCCCTGCTGATTTTAACGAAGTGATATTATGAAAAACATAAAAAACGGTGAGCAGATGCCCACCGTTTTTTTGTGTTTAGCTTTTTAAATTTGAAATTAGTCTGAAGATAATCAAGCTTTTAAAATTAAAATATTTAACCTCAGTTACGAGAAATTAAACTAAAACAATAAAAATTCAATTAATTATTCAGCTGCTTTTCTTTTTGCAAAGCATTCGCTGCAATAGTAGCTTTTGCCTTCAACAGGCTTGAAAGGAATCTTTGCAATTCCGCCGCATTCAGCGCAAACGGTTTCAAAGAATTCTCTCTCTGTCTTGGCAGCATTTTTACGAGCCTGTCTGCAAGCCTTGCAACGCTGCGGTTCGTTTGTGAAACCCTTTTCAGCGTAAAATTCCTGCTCTCCTGCAGTAAAAACAAATTCGTTTCCGCATTCTTTGCAGACAAGTGTCTTATCTTCGTACATTGGTATTTACCTCTCTTTTTCTACCTCTCGGAGGTTAGTTTGTTGCCCCGTGCGGAGTTGCACCGCAATACTGTTAAGGACAAATATTAAATTTCGATTCACCGCTCAGCCGACATTCAGACCGCCGTGAACCTTTTTTCTTGCTTTTGCAAGGCATTGTCAACCGCCTTTTCGGTTACGGAAAGCTTTTCTGCAATTTCCTTATAGCTCAAGCCGTTGCCATAAAGCATAAGAACATCGTATTCGGACTTTGACAGCACACTTTGAAGTCGCAACAGCAACTGGTCAAGCTGTTCTCTGCACATCAAAAGTTCTTCGGGAGTTTTGGCGGAATCTTCAATCGACTCGCCCACATCGTCCATCGGAACAATGCTTGATGAGGGAATGGCTTTTTTCTGTTCTCCCCGTCTGATTATCGAAATAAATCTTCTTTCAACAACAACCGACATATAGCTTTTAAAGCTTGCACCGCCGTTTTGATCAAAGGCTTTGCAGGAACAAAGCAGTCCCACAAGTCCTTCCTGAACAAAGTCATTGTGTTCATAACCCTCTGCCGAAAACTTTCGTGCAATTATGCTGATTGTGTCAAGATATCTTACGACAAGCTCATCAAAAGCACGGTCATCACCAAGACTCACAAAATTTGCAAGCTGTGCGTCGGATAAAGTACCGTAGGATTTTTGCAATTCGGTCATAACCTGCCCCTAATACTTATTCTTATACGCTTAATAGTATAACAAAAACGCACAAATGTCAACAACCCGAAAGCAATTTCTGTAATATTGCATTATGATATGGAAATTATTTGTGCAAAATAGCTGAAATAAAGTCGAAATTACATACATTATGAAACTTGTTAAGAGAAGCAGAAAATGTTATACTCTATATTAATAATTTATTACGATTTTTATTTATCGGTTCGGGGGAATTTTTATGGTTGTTACCTGCAACAGTTTTGGCGTGAGCGGTATGGACGGCTACAAGGTTGAGCTTGAGGCGTCAATGTACAACGGCACACGGGAATTTGATATGGTCGGTCTGCCCGACGCCGCCGTGCGTGAGAGCAAGGACAGGGTTCTCAGTGCATTAAAAAACTGCGGATTCAGATATCCTGCCGCACATATGACCGTGAACCTTGCCCCTGCCGATATCAAAAAAGAAGGACCTATTTACGATTTGCCGATTGCGGTTGCAATTCTTATACTGCTCAATCAGATTAAGAGCAACATCTCCGACTGCGCATTCATCGGCGAGCTTTCGCTTTCGGGAGAAGTCAGAGGAATCAACGGAGTTCTGCCCATGGTAATCAAAGCGAAGGAATGCGGTATAAAGAAAATCTATGTTCCGAAAGCCAACGCAAGCGAGGGTGCTGTTGTTGACGGAATTGAAGTGTATGGTATTGACAACATTCTTCAACTGAAAGATTATCTCAATCACATTCTCGAACCTACACCCGCAAAGCCGAATACACATTCTCCCACGGAAGAACGGGACTACATTCCGGATTTTTCCCAGGTAAAGGGTCAGCTTGAGGTGAAGCGTGCGCTTGAAATTGCCGCTGCCGGCGGTCATAATATTCTGCTCATAGGCCTCCGGGTTCGGGCAAAAAAGTATGCTTGCAAAACGAGTTCCGTCAATTCTGCCTGATATGAGCTTTGACGAAATGATTGAAACGACAAAAATCCACTCAATTGCAGGAACGCTAAAGCATGACGGACTTATCACAACACGGCCGTTCCGTTCGCCTCACCACACGGTAACGCCCGTAGGACTCGGCGGAGGAGGTACGGGAACTATCAGACCGGGTGAAGTTTCACTTGCAAACAACGGTGTGCTGTTCCTTGACGAGCTGCCCGAATTTTCAAGGACGGCGCTTGAGGTACTCCGTCAGCCGATTGAGGACGGCTCTATCACAATTTCAAGAGCAGGTCAGAAATGCACCTACCCGTGTTCGATTATGGTGGTTGCCGCAATGAACCCATGTCCGTGCGGATATTACGGTGATCCGACAAGAAAATGCACCTGTTCGGAACAGAAGATAAAACGCTACCTCAACCGCATTTCGGGACCGCTTCTCGACCGTTTTGATATCCATGTAGAAGTGCCTGCCGTGAAATTTGAAGAACTGCGTGACGCTTCATCTGCCGAATGTTCAGCCGACATCAAAAAGAGAGCCGACAGAGCAAGAGAAATTCAGCGTGAAAGATTTAAGGGTAGTAAAACAACCTGCAACGCAAAAATTAACGCAGAGCAGTTTGAAAAGGTCTGCATAATTGATAAAGAGGCTGAAAAGACGCTCAAAGACGCTTTTGAAAGTCTTGGACTTACCGCAAGAGCGTATGACAGGGTTTTGAAAGTTGCAAGAACCATTGCCGATTTGGACGAGTCGGAAATAATCCGCTCCGAGCATGTTCTTGAGGCGGTTCAATACCGCAGTCTTGACCGCAAATATTGGGCAAAATAAGACCTATACCTTACACAAAAATTAAAAATATCACTTTTAAAAAGTACGGCTTTATGCTATACTACTATAGTGTGACATCAAAGCGATGTTGCAGTTTCATGACACAGGAGGTTTTTTATAATGGAAATTACAAAGAATTCAATAATCGGTGATGTTCTTGATCAGTACCCCGACACAGCAGAGCTTTTCTTCAGCATCGGTATGCACTGCCTTGGCTGTCCTGCATCACGAGGCGAAACGATTGAAGAAGCTTGTATGGTACACGGTGCAGACGCAGACGCACTCGTTGCAGACCTTAACAAAGCAATTGCATAATGAACGGCGCATCTGATTTTTCGCTTGATAACCGTCTTGCGCTTTGTGCGGACTTTGTGCGTGACGGAGCAAAAGTTGCCGATATCGGCACAGACCATGCCTATCTTCCGGTGTGGCTGTGCCGTATTGGCAGATGCGACACAGCGATTGCCGCAGACATCAACCCCCTGCCCCTTGAACGGGGAATTGAAACAATTAACAACAGCGGTCTTAACAATCGAATTGAAGCAAGACTTTCAAACGGTCTTGAAAAAATTTCGGGCGATGAGGCTGATGACATAGTAATTGCAGGAATGGGCGGAGAACTCATTTCGCAGATTATCGAAAACTGGGAGTTTTCAAAGGACAGGTCAAAGCACTTTATTCTTCAGCCTATGACCAAAAGTGAAGAGCTTATGCGTTGGCTGTTTGCAAACGGTTTCAGCGTTATCAAGCGTGACTGCTGTACTGCCGCAAACAAGTGCTACACTGTAATTCTTGCCGAATACAGCGGTGAGGTTCGCACGGTATCCGAAAGCGACCTTTTTCTTTACGGGCTTGATCCGAAAAACAACTCCATGCACCGCAGATTTATTGAAGGCTGTGTGCGCAGACTTTTAAAACAGGCTAAGGGCAACCCTGTCTGTGCCGAAACCGCACGCATTCTTGAGGAGAGCTTTAAGTGAAAACCATAAACGATATACTTAATTTTTTTGAAGAATTTGCGCCCTGTGCAACTCAGATGAGTTTTGACAACGCAGGGCTTATTGTGGGCGACAAATGCACAGCCGTAAGCCGTGTGCTTGTCGCTCTTGACATTACGGAAGATGTTGTGAATGAGGCGGAAAGTCTGGGATGTGAGCTGATTATCAGTCATCATCCCGTAATTTTTGCCCCTATAAAAAGGCTTTCGCCTTCTTCCGTTCCCTATCTGCTTGCACAAAAGGGCATTTCCGCCGTTTGTATGCACACCAACCTTGATCTCGGAGAAAAGTTCGGAGTAAACATCTGCCTTGCAGACGCACTCGGAGTCAAAAACCCCGTGCTGTCGGGGCTTGGCGAGTGTATGTTCACGGGCGAGCTTGAAAGCGAAACCGATATTCACGATTTTGCAAAGCTTGCAAAGAAAAATCTTGACTGCAAGGGACTTCGCTACACCGACATTAAAGACAGGGTTAAAAAGGTTGCCGTATCGTCGGGTGCAGGCGGTTCAAATGTGTTTGATGCGGCTTTGGCGGGTGTTGATGTGCTTGTCACGGGAGAAATCAAGCACCATGAGATTATCGCCGCAAATTCACTCGGAATTGACATTATTGACGCAGGTCACTTCAAAAGTGAAGATATTGTAATTTTACCGCTTGTAAACAAGCTTTCAAAAGAATTTTCCGAGATTATTTTTACAAAATCGCAATCCTGTGACGATATGATTAAATTTATTTAACCTGTAAGCATCATTATCAAAATATTTGTTGCATAATTTGTTACAATTTGATATAATGATACGGTAAATTACTATATGTGGTAGTGCGCCGTCTGTACGCACCGCAAAATGAGGTATTATGAGAATCAGAAAAAAGAAATGGGCAGAACCGGAGCTTTCCGTTTGCAATTTTTATGTAAAGAATCCGGAAGAAAACGCCGGAAAATGGATGCAGGCTTTCAAAAAGGAACAGCCTTTGTATCTTGAAATCGGATGCGGCAAGGGCGGTTTTGCGGGACAGCTTGCGCTTAAAAATCCCGACAAAAACATTATCGCACTTGACATCAAGGTTGATATGCTCGGCGTCGGCAGAAGAACAATTGTAAAGCTTTTTGAGGACGCCGGCAAAACGCAGGATGATATTACAAATCTTTTGCTTGTAAAGTACAATGTTGAAATGCTTGACAAAATTATTACGGCTGACGATAAGATTGACAGACTTTTCATCAACTTCTGCAATCCGTGGCCGAGAGCAAAGCACAAAAAACGCAGACTTACATACTACAAAAAGCTTGAAATGTACAAAACATTCTTGAAGCCTGACAGCGAAATCCGTTTCAAAACCGATGATGACGAGCTGTTTGACGAAAGTCTTGAATACTTTGAACAGAGCGGATATGAAATTTTGTATCTCACCCGTGATTTGCACGCAAGCGATGTTACCGATAATATTGAAACAGAGCATGAAAAAATGTTCTCCGAAGAGGGCATAAAAATCAAGTATCTTATTGCAAGACAAAAGCCTTGACAGCCCCATAAATAAAGACGGGAGGGATTTTTGTGAAGATTAAAAAGCTGATTTCGGCTTTGGTTCTCGGTTCAATGCTTGTCGGTTTGAGCGGTTGCAACATCACGGATTTCAGTGCAGAAAATCTTCTTCGTCCTCCTAAGGCAGTCGGAGATGAGGCTGAAATTGAACAGCTTATTGCCAAAACGGCTGACAGCGGTTATACGCTGAAATATCCTAAAAACGGAAAATTCCGCAGTGCAATCATCATGACCGACCTTGACGGAAACGACAGCAACGAGGCTGTTGCATTTTTTCGCAACAGTGCCGAAACTTCTTCGGTTCATATGCTTGTCATGTACTCAAAGGACAATTCGTGGGAGATTGCGTCAGACAATATCTTTGAAACCACCGATATTGACAGCGTTGACTTTGCGGATTTAACCGGCAACGGAAAGGCTGAAATCATCGTTAATTCAACAACCTACACTCCGAATGTCGGCAAGCTTTCCTGCTACTCCTACTCGGAAGGCAAGACAACCGAAGTGGGTTCGGGACAAAGCTGTTCAAGCTTTGTTACGGGGGATTTTGACAATGACGGAACAAGCGAGATTATGTCGCTTGTTCTCTACACAACCGAAAACGAGGCTCTTGCGTCAATGCTTGATTACAACGAGGACAGCAAAAGCCTGTATGCCAAAGCAATGGCAAACATGGATCCGAATGTTGTAAAGTACAAGAATATTGCCGTTACAAAGCTTGATAACGATATTACGGGAATTGTCGTTGACGGAACTTCCGCAAATGAGGTTACGAACACACAGGTTATTTTTTACAGCCGTGACCTTGCAATTCTGCGTAATCCTCTTTTTAAAGAAAAAGCAAAAAATATAACCAGGCGTTCATCGCAGGTCATCTGTTCGGACATTGACAAGGACGGAAAGCTTGAAATTCCCGTTACGCTTGATCTGCCGAAACAGAGCGGTGACAGCAAAAATATTTATGCCGACAAAATCATTTGGAACAGCTTTGACTCACCCAAGGAGGCGCTTGTTGCAAAACAGGCGGTAATCATAAATTACGATTATATGTTTATGATGAACTATGCCGATAAGTGGAGCGAAAACAAGGTTACGGCAATTACCGACCTTGAAAGCGAAACCACCTCATTCTATGCATGGAACGGCACTAAGCTTGACACGGAGCTTTTTGAAATAAAGGTGTTCCCCATAAGCGAATGGGAATCGGGCAAATCGGATGATTTTACGCTGATTACAAAAGACGATAAATATGCATACACATTTAATAATATAAATCCCGACACACAGATTTCGCTAAGTGATGACGAAATCAAGACAGGTTTTTCCACACTTGATCAGTCGGGAATCTGATCATAGCAACGGAGGTTTTGATATGAAAAAAATTCTTGTTTGTGAGGATGAAGCGGCAATTCGTGACTTTGTCGTTATCAATCTTACAAGGGCAGGCTACGATGTAGTTGAGGCAGACTGCGGCGAGGCGGCTTTGCAGAAATATGAAGAAAACAACGGCGATTTTGATGTTGCGATTCTTGATGTTATGATGCCGGGTATTGACGGTTTTCAGGTTTGTAAGGAGCTGAGAAACCGCAACGGCGGAATCGGAATTATTATGCTTTCGGCAAAAACTCAGGAAATGGACAAGGTAACAGGACTTATGCTCGGTGCAGACGACTATGTTACAAAGCCTTTCTCACCGAGTGAGCTTCTTGCAAGAGTTGATTCACTCTACAGAAGAGTTGCGCTTGCACAGTCACATTCCGAAAACAACTTTAAAGAAGAGCTTAAATCGGGCGAGTTCACACTCAATCTTCGCAACCGTGCGCTTATGAAGAGCGGAAAGATGATTGAACTCACACAGGTTGAATTCCAGATTATGGAGTACTTCTTCTCGAATCCGGGTGTTGCTCTTGACAGAATCGACATTCTCAACCATGTATGGGGAGATGCTTATGTCGGCGAGGATAAAATTGTCGATGTTAATATCCGCAGACTCAGAATGAAGGTTGAGGACGAACCTTCAAATCCTAAACATATCATCACGGTTTGGGGACTCGGCTACAAGTGGGATTCAGGCGAATAACTTTGCAAAACAGCCTGTATAAAATTTATACAATCTAAAGAGGAGGGCGGCAACAATTTTTAAGGGTATTTCAAAAAGATGGATGCTCAACACATTGAGTGTTATACTGACAATCATAATCCTTATTGTTGTCAGCCTTATTTTCATTGTTACATATATTTTTCAAAACAGCGTTGAACAGAACCTGAACACAACAAGCAGCGAACTTTCACTTGTCTTTTCGGGATTTCAGAGCGACAGTTCAACCTCGTTTACGGCGTCTGCCCGTGATTATGTTGAAAACTTTGACAAAAAAGAAGAAATGGAGGTTCTTGTAATCAATTCCTCCGGCAGAGTTGTCATGACTTCAACAGGATTCACCCCCGATGACAACGAGCAGATTCCCGATTTTAATGATGCACTCTCAAACGAAAACGGCTGTGCATATTGGAACGGCAAGCTTTCATCGAACGAAAGTGCAATGAGCCTGACAAGAATCATCACCAACGAAAACGGAACCTGCGTAGGTGCGGTAAGATACATTGTTTCAATGGAACAGGTCAACACGGCAATTGTGCTTGTTTCTGCGGCAGTTATTGCGTGCGGTCTTGTTATCATCGCCCTTGTAATATTGTCGGGACTTATGTTTATCCGTTCAATCGTTACCCCGATAAGAAAACTTTCGGAGATTTCAAGCAAGATTGCCCACGGCGATTTTTCACAGGCAAAAAAGATTGAGTACAAATACGATGATGAAATCGGCGACCTCTGCGATGCAATCAGCGATATGGCTCTTGATTTACAGACAGCCGATCAGATGAAAAACGATTTTATTTCACGAGTATCACACGAGTTGCGTACTCCGCTTACGGCGATTAAGGGCTGGGCTGAAACAATGCAGCTTTCCGAAAGAGGAAAGCTTGACCGCAAAACCTTTGACCGTGGTATGGGAGTTATTATCAGCGAAAGCTCACGCCTTACAAGCATTGTAGAAGAGCTTCTTGACTTCAGCCGTATTCAGAGCGGAAGAATGAAGCTCATCAAGGAAAAGCTTGACATTCTTGCCGAATTTGACGATGCGGTTTACTTCTTAAAGGAAAGAGCCGTTACAGAGGGCAAGCATCTTCTTTATGATGAACCCGAGGTTGTTTATCCCGCCGTTTACGGCGATAAAAACAGGCTCAAGCAGGTTTTCCTCAATGTGCTTGACAATGCGTTGAAATACACACCAAAGGGCGGTGTTGTTGCCGCTCAGGTAATCTACAGCAAAGATGAACCCGATATTATCAAGATTGTAATAACCGACACGGGTTGCGGAATTTCTGCCGAGGATCTTCCAAAGGTTAAGGAAAAATTCTACAAAGCAAACCAGACTGTCGGCGGTTCGGGAATCGGACTTGCGGTTGCCGATGAGATTATGAACCTCCACAACGGTTCACTTGATATCGAAAGCGGAGAGGGTGTCGGCACAACCGTAACGCTCACCTTCCCTGTGTATAAAGAGGGCAGTGAAAACTCACTTCCCGAAAACATTAAGCTTTAATCTTATTTCTCTGTGCAGCCTAATACAGAAAGGAACAGCTAATGGCTAAAAATACTACTAAAAAAATCACCTCAATCGGCGGCAGCGCCCTGATTGAAGGCATTATGATGAGAGGTCCGAAACGCACAACCGTGTGTGTTCGTACCGCACCCGACAAGATTTACAGCGAGGATATAAGCATAAACACGATTCCCTCAAAATGTAAGCTTTTCAAGCTTCCGTTTTTAAGAGGAATCGCAGGTCTTATTGACTCAATGCGACTTTCCTACAAAGCGCTTATGCTCTCTGCCGATAAGGCAATTGAATCAACCGAAATCGAAGAAGAACCGTCAAAGTTTGAAAAATGGCTTGACGATAAATTCGGCGACAAGCTTGTTAAGGTTATGATGGTAATTGCGTCAATCCTCGGTGTTGCGCTTGCCGTGGGACTTTTCTTCTTTGTCCCCTCTTTCCTGTTTGACCTCAGTGCAAATGTTGTGCCGGCTTTCAAGGGTGACGGCGGAAACGCTGTTTTCTGGAAGTCTGTTTTTGAGGGTGTTCTCAAGATTATTCTTTTCTTACTTTATATTATAGTATGTTCACAAATGACAGAAATGAAAAGGGTGTTTATGTACCACGGTGCCGAGCACAAGACGATTTTCTGTTACGAAAACGAAGAAGAACTCACAGTTGAAAATGTTAAAAAGCAGAGCCGTTTTCACCCGAGATGCGGAACAAGCTTTATGGTTCTTATGCTGATTGTCGGCATTCTTGTCGGTCTTTTCGTTCCTGTTGCACCTTTCGGCATCGGATTTTTAAGACCTGTATTCAAGATTCTTCTTCTCCCCGTTTCATGCGGAATCGGCTATGAGCTTATTAAAATCTGCGGTAAGCACGACAATGCCGCAACAAGAATCATTGCCGCTCCCGGACTTTGGGCGCAGAGAATCACAACAAAAGAGCCTGACGACACTATGATTGAAGTTGCAATTGAGGCTATCAAGGCTGTTATCCCCGAGGACGGCTCGGACATTGTAAGCAAGTAATGACTGTAAACGAAATTTATCAAAGCGGACTTAAACTGCTTGAAAATAATAATATTGAAAATTCAAAATTTGAGGCGCAAAGTCTTTTACAAAAGGCTTTTTCGCTTGACAGAGTCGGCTTTATCATACACAAAACTGATAAAGCCGATGAAAACTGTTCACATAACTTTTTAAAATTTATAGAAAAACGAATTTCAGGCGAGCCGTTGCAGTATATTCTCGGTGAATGGAGCTTTATGGGATTCGATTTTAAGGTGGGCAGAGGTGTGCTCATTCCCCGTGATGACACGGAAGTGGTTGTCAATCTCTGCATTGATTTTCTCGAAAACAGAACTGACAAAAAGACGGTTGACCTCTGTTCGGGCAGCGGTGCAATTGCCGTTGCACTTGATAAAATTTCGGGTGCAAAAGTTACGGCAGTTGAAATTGACGAAACCGCTTTTTCATACCTTGAAACAAATGTAAAAGAAAACAATTCGTCAGTAAAGCCTGTTATGGCTGACGCTCTCGAAATCTGCAAAACATTTGCAGACGGTGAGCTTGACCTCATTGTTTCAAATCCGCCTTATATAAAATCAGCCGACATAGAAACACTTCAAAAAGAAGTTCGGCTTGAACCAAGACTTGCACTTGACGGCGGCGAGGACGGCTGCGATTTTTACCGTGAAATAGTGAGCCGTTGGAGCAGAAAACTCAAAAAAGGCGGTGCGCTTGCATTTGAACTCGGAGAAAATCAGGCTGACGCAGTAAAGGCACTTATGACTGACAAAGGCTTTTCGGATTTTAAAATTTCACTTGACTTTGGCGGTGTGCAGAGGGCGATTATTGGGACTTTGCTCTGATTTTAGAAATTTTGTTCGATAAAATTACCGCCAAATTATTGCATTTTCCACTCACATATTTTATAATCTTAGTGTGAACATAACCGCCGTTGAAGTGACGGTTATGTTACAGACCGAAAAACATCAGCTCCCTTTGCGGAGTACGGAGGTATATAAAATGGCAGTAGATAAAAACAAAGCGCTTGAAACTGCGCTCACACAAATCGAAAAACAGTTCGGCAAGGGTGCTGTAATGCGTCTTGGCGAAAATAAACATATGAACATTGAACACATCTCAACAGGTTCGCTTTCGCTTGATATTGCACTCGGAATCGGTGGACTTCCCCGCGGAAGAATTGTTGAAATTTACGGACCTGAATCTTCGGGTAAAACAACACTTTCTCTCCACTGCATTGCAGAGGGACAGAAAAACGGCGGCAATGTTGCATTTATTGATGTTGAGCATGCACTCGATCCGACATATGCGGCAGCTCTCGGTGTTGATGTTGATTCACTCCTCGTTTCACAACCCGACACGGGTGAAGACGCTCTTGAAATTGCAGAGGCGCTTATCCGAAGCGGTGCGATTGATGTTATCGTAATCGACTCTGTTGCAGCTCTTGTTCCAAAGGCTGAAATTGAGGGTGAAATGGGTGACAGCCATGTAGGTCTGCACGCAAGACTTATGTCACAGGCACTGCGTAAACTCGCAGGCGCAATTTCAAAGTCAAACTGCGTTGCAATCTTCATCAACCAGTTGCGTGAAAAAGTCGGTGTTGTTTACGGCAACCCCGAAGTAACAACCGGCGGTCGTGCGCTCAAGTTCTACAGCTCCGTTCGTATTGATATAAGAAGAGTTGAAACCCTTAAATCAGGCGGTGAAATGGTCGGTTCACACACAAGAGCAAAGGTTGTAAAAAACCAAGATTGCTCCTCCGTTCCGTGAGGCTGAATTTGATATTATGTACGGTGAAGGCATTTCCCGTGAGGGCGAGCTTCTTGACCTTGCCGTAAAGGCTGAGGTTGTTCAAAAGCAGGAGCATGGTTCAGCTATGACGGCAGACGACTCGGACAGGGACGCGACAAGGTCAAGGAACTTCTCAAAACCGACAAAGAGCTTGCTGCTGAAATTGAGAAGAAACTCTGGGAAAATATTGACAAGCTTTATGAACGCAAAAAGCCTGCTCCAAATGTAAAAATTACCGAAGTTCCGTCTGCAAACCAAGAAATCAAACCTGATTCTGCGGATAAGGCAGAGAAAAAGAGCGGTGCAAAAATTGATGTTCTGGTTGACGACTGATGCTTATAACCGCAGTTGAACCACGAAGAAAGGCGATGTGTGCGCTCTACATTGACGGCGAATATGTTATGAATCTTGACGCACGCACAGTTATTGAAAACCGATTTGATGTCGGCAGAGAGATTGATGACGAGGAGCTGCACGAGATTATCAGGCTAAGCAATGAGCGCCGTGCAAAGGAAAAGGCTTTGTGGCTTATTTCCTATCGTGACCACTCAAAAAAAGAACTCACCGACAAAATCAAACGCACCTGTGACGAGGAATCGGCGGAAAAGGCTGTTGAGCGAATGGAAGAACTCGGTCTTATAAATGACGAAAACTTTGCAAGACGGTATGCCGAACAGCTTTTGTTTTCAAAACATAATGCTCCGAGAGATGCGGTAAGACAGCTTGTTCAAAAGGGAATTGACCGTGAACTTGCAGAAGAGATTATCGAAGAAATCGACTTTGATCCGTGTGACGGAATAAGGGCGGTTATCGACAGAAAATATAAAAACATAAATGATGAAAAAATAAGGCGAAGAGCCGTTGCCGCTCTGCAAAGGCTCGGATACGGATGGGATGACATTAAGACCGTCCTCAGAGAATACACAGAGGAAGACTGATTATGAATTATAAAGTAGGCATTGTATCACTCGGTTGTGCAAAAAATCAGGTTGACGCCGAGATGCTTTTGTACACACTCAAGAACAGAGGATTTATTATTGTGAACGATCCGGCAGATGCGGACGCAGTAATTGTAAACACCTGCGGATTTATCGAAAGTGCAAAGCAGGAAAGCATTAACGAAATTATCGAACTCGGCAAGCTCAAGGACGAGGGCAAAATCAAGGCAATCATTGTAACAGGCTGTCTTGCTCAAAGATATAAGTCGGAAATTTCCGAACAGCTTTACGAGGTTGACTCGGTTATCGGAATCGGTGCTAACGAAACTATCGCAGACATCGTTTTGGAAACACTTAACGGACAGAAGTGCGAAAGCTTCCCCGACAAGGTTTGTCTGCCGCTTGAGGGCGGAAAAGAATTCTTTCAACTCCCCCCTACACCGCTTATCTCAAAATTGCCGAGGGTTGCGACAACCGTTGTTCCTACTGTGCAATCCCGATGATTCGAGGAAGATTCCGCAGCAGAGATATTGAAGATGTTGTAAAAGAGGCGGAAGGTCTTGCTGAGCGTGGAGTCAAGGAACTCAATGTCATTGCTCAGGACACAACCCGTTTCGGTGAGGATAAATACGGCAAACCAATGCTTGCAGAGCTTCTCAGAAGACTTTGTAGGATTGACGGCTTTAAATGGATAAGGGTTCTCTACTGCTATCCCGACCGAATTACAGACGAGCTTATTGACACAATTGCAAGTGAAGATAAGATTGTAAAATATATGGATATTCCACTCCAGCATTGTAACAAGGATATTCTTCGCAGAATGAATCGTCACGGTGACAGAGAAAGCCTTACTGCACTCATGAACAAGATTAAGGATAAAATTCCGAATGTAATCTTCCGCTCAACCTTTATTACAGGTTTCCCCGGTGAAACCGAGGAGCAGTTCAATGAGCTTGCAGAGTTTGCCGCCGATATGAAGTTTCAGCGACTCGGCTGTTTTGCCTACTCTCCCGAAGAGGACACAAAGGCAGCTGAAATGCCCGACCAAATTGACGAAGAAATCAAGCAGAAGCGTGCCGATATTATTATGGAGCATCAACAGCAGGTTATGGCTGAATACTGCGAAAGCCTTGTTGGCAAAGAGATTGAAGTCCTTGTTGAAGGCTTTGACAAGCTTGCCGAATGTTTCTTCGGCAGAAGCTATGCCGACGCCCCCGAGGTTGACGGCTGTGTATTCTTCACCTGTGACGGTGAAAAGCCAAAGGCAGGAGATTTTGTCAAGGTGCATGTAACCGATTACACAGGTTGCGATCCTGTAGGTGAATTTGTCGGCAAAATCGACTAAGTGGCTAAAAGACTCAGCAATTTCATAATATTTAACTTTGAAAGGCACATAAAATGAACTTACCAAATAAACTGACAGTAGGACGAATAATTCTTGTTCCGTTCTTTGTGGCGGCATTGCTTGCAAACTTTCCGCTCAACAATGCCGTTGCCCTGATTATTTTTATTGCGGCGTCACTCACAGATATGTTTGACGGAAAAATTGCAAGAAAAAACGGTCTTGTTACAGACTTCGGAAAATTTGCAGATCCGCTTGCAGACAAAATTCTTGTGCTTGCCGCATTTCTGTGCTTTGTACAGCTTGGAATATGTGACTGCGTTGCGGTCATAATCGTGCTTTTCCGTGAATTTTCCGTCACCTCAATACGGCTGATTGCCGCCTCAAAAGGCAAGGTTGTCGCCGCTAATATGTGGGGCAAAGCAAAGACGGTTTCACAGATGATTGCTATAATTGCAGTAATTGCAATGCAAATCGTGCTTGAACTGCCCGAAGTCGGACTTAATTTTATAAACATGGCAACATTTGAACCGATTTTCTTTGTGGTGGGAGAAATTCTCATCTGGATTTCGGTTGTATTCACAATCATTTCGGGCGTTGTATATATAATTCAAAACAGACAGTTTATTTCTCAGACCTGAGAACAGACTCTCACGGTCTTGACAGGAGGGTGATTGCGTGTTTAAAACCCTGAAAGCGGATATTGATGCGGTTATGGAGCGTGATCCTGCCGCAAGGAGCAGAGCAGAGGTGTTTTTTCTCTACTCGGGTTTCAAGGCGGTGCGTTCTCACCGAAAAGCCAACTGGTGTTTGCGACACAACCTCAAGTTTCTTGCAAGGTGGATTTCTCAACGCAGTCGTCACAAGACGGGAATTGAGATTCACCCGGGTGCAACTATCGGCAAGGGACTGTTTATAGATCACGGAATGGGCGTTGTCATAGGCGAAACTACAATAATAGGAGACAACTGCACCATTTATCAGAATGTTACTCTCGGAGGAACAGGCAAAGAAACAGGAAAAAGGCACCCCACACTCGGCAACAATGTGCTTGTAGGCTCGGGTGCAAAGGTTCTCGGTCCGTTCAAGGTTGGTGACAACGCAAGAATTGCCGCAGGTGCGGTTGTTTTAAGCGAAGTTCCGCCGAATGCAACGGCTGTCGGCGTTCCGGCAAGAGTAGTAAAAGTCAACGGTGTTCGCAGTGAAACCCTTGACCAGATTCATGTATCGGATCCGGTTGCACTTGCATTGTGCAATCTTGAGCATAAAATTTTTGAACTTCAAAAACAGCTTGATGAGCTGAAAAAGGAAAATGTAAAAAGTGAGGAATAGCAAATGATTTTATATAATTCTCTCGGACAGACAAAGCAGGAATTTGTACCGCACACACCCGGCAAGGTTAATATGTACACCTGCGGTCCTACTGTTTATCACTATGCCCACATCGGCAATCTTCGCACCTATATTATGGAAGATGTTCTTGAAAAGTATCTTCGTTTTTCGGGTTATGATGTAAACCGTGTAATGAACATCACAGATGTAGGTCATCTTTCAAGCGATGCCGACACAGGCGAGGATAAGATGCTTTCAGGCGCAAAGCGTGAGCATAAAACTGTTATGGAGATTGCAAAGTTCTACACAGACGCATTTTTTGCCGACTGCGAAAAGCTTAACATCAAGCGTCCCGATGTTGTAGAGCCTGCAACAAACTGCATTGACGATTTTATTAATATGATTTCCGTTCTGCTTGAAAAGGGCTATGCCTACATTGCAGGCGGCAATGTTTACTTTGACACTTCAAAGCTCGACAACTACTATGTTTTCGGCAATATGAATGAGGATGACCTTGCTGTCGGTGTTCGTGACAGCGTTGAAGAGGACGAAAACAAGCGTAACAAGGCTGACTTTGTTCTCTGGTTCACAAAGTCAAAGTTTGATTCACAGGAGCTCAAGTGGGACAGTCCGTGGGGCGTAGGTTATCCGGGCTGGCACATCGAATGTTCATGCATCAGCTATAAGCATTGCGGTGAATATCTTGATATTCACTGTGGCGGCATTGACAATGCTTTCCCCCACCACACAAACGAAATTGCACAGAGCGAGGCTTTTCTCGGTCACAAGTGGTGTCCGTACTGGTTCCATGTACTTCACCTCAACGATGCAAGGGGCAAAATGAGCAAGTCAAAGGGCGGTTTCCTTACAGTTTCACTTCTTGAAGAAAAGGGCTACAATCCCCTTGTTTACAGAATGTTCTGCCTACAGAGCCACTACCGCAAGCCGCTCACATTCTCATATGACAACCTTGACAACACAGCCACAGCCTACAACAAGCTTGTAAAGAGAATTTCCGCTCTTTCAAGGGACGGCGAGCCTGATATGGCAAAGGCCGAGGAGCTTACAAAGGGATTTAGCGAGGCGCTTGACAATGACCTCAACACTTCTCTTGCTCTCACCTGCGTTTATGATGTTCTCAAGGCTGACGCAGACGATGCAACAAAGCTTTATGTAATCGGCGAATTTGACAAGGTGCTTTCACTCGACCTTACAAAAGTTCCCGAAAGCAACAAAGCGGACGCTGACGATGACTTTGCCAAGGAAGTTGAGGAGCTTATTGCACAGCGTACAAAAGCCCGTGCCGAAAAGGATTGGGCGACAGCCGACGCTATCCGTGACAAGCTTAAAGAGATGAAAGTTGTTGTCAAGGACACAAAAGACGGCATTGAATGGCATGTTGAGGGTTAACTTGACCGCTATCGCCCAATGAACGCACCTAATTAAAACAAAATATGAATAAATAAAAATCCCCTTCATATAAATTTGGTATGGAGGGGATTTTATGCGTTTGTATATCATAACAAAACGAAATCTAATATCAATCGGATTCTGTCTTTTAATCGGAGTGCTTGCAGGGGCAATTGCAGTCACATCAACAGTTCGAGCCGTTCAGAGTGCGGCTGCTCAGCGTGAAATTCCCATTTACTATGTTGACACGGACAAAAAGCAGGTTGCCCTGTCGTTTGATGCGGCATGGGGCAATGAACAGACCGAGCATCTGCTTGAAATTCTCGACAAATACAAGGTGAAATCAACATTTTTCCTTGTGGGCGACTGGGTTAAGAATTATCCCGACAGCGTAAAAGATATTGCAAAGCACGGTCACGATGTGGGCAATCACAGCAACACCCATCCGCATATGACGCAGATGTCATCGTCCGATATGGTCGGTCAGATTCAGTCCTGCAACGAAAAAATCAAGGAGCTTACGGGCAAAACTCCCACCCTGTTCCGTGCCCCCTACGGCGACTACAACAACGATGTTGTAAAGTCGGTCAACGGCTGTAATATGTATTGCGTGCAATGGGATGTCGATTCGCTCGACTGGAAAGATCCGACTCCCGAGCAGATAAAGCAAAATATTATGAAAAAAATCAAGAACGGTAGTATTATATTGATGCATAACGGTGCAAAAAATACCCCCGAAGCATTGCCGACGGTAATCGAGGCAATCAAGTCCGAGGGCTACGAAATCGTTCCGATTTCGCAAATTCTGCTCAAAGGCGAATACTACACAGATGTTGACGGCAAAATGTGCAGTAAAACCGCCACACAACCGAGTTCGTGAGGGAACATTTTTATTAATGCCGCAAAACTACCGTCATACTGTAGGGGCGTTCATCGTGTCAAGTGCAACATGGTAACCACCTGTGCAAGGACATGGTATACAAATTCACAATCTTGAAATCTTGCGGTGAATACGCTTGCCGGATGACGAGTCATACTCAGCAATAACAAAATTGCGATAGCAAACAAGAAATGAATCATTGTTTGGATTAGGTCTGAATTGAACATAATCATTGATGAAAGTTTCACTAAGATATAATTGAAAATTCTGAAAACGGACATATCCCCACGAATTTACTTTTTTATGACTTTAAAGCCGGGTTCATATTCAAACGGCTCCACCTTGTCAGCAAAAAAAAATCCTTTCGCTGTGAGTATAGACATCGGCAGGACATTTGTTCCCAAGTGCTTCATGAGGTCGCAGGCAAATTATACTTAGTTCGCCACTCTTGCAGAGCCTTGTCAGCGTAATCCAAGTTCTTGAATAGATTATGATTTAAAAGTTCTCTTTTCATACTGCCATGAAACCGTTCAATTTTTCCTTGTGTTTGCGGATGTTTAATTCTGCAATGTATGGGAAGAATGTCATTGTTCATAAGGAATTTTTTCAAACATAGTAAATCCATGTTTAAAACCTGCAAACTGAGAACCATTGTCAGAAAGTACGCTTGATGGCATACCAAACTCATAAAAAGCTTGCTTAAAAGCGTTAATAACGACATTTTTAGTGTTAGGAAAGCATGCTATTTTGATTGAGTATCGTGAGCTGTCATCGAGAATAGTTAATGGATAGCAATAACGATTATCGGCAGTTAAAAACTCTCCCTTGAAATCAGTTTGCCACATATCATTGCAATGTTCTTTCTGAAAGCGTTTAAAAGGCTTTCTTTTGAGAGATTCATCTTCAGATATGAGTTGGTGTTTATAGGAAGAATGTTAGTAATGGTTCTTGGACAAGGAATGTTTTTATACCCTTGATTTTCAAGAAAAATTTTAATTTTATCATCACCCCAACCCGGGTTATCGAAACGAACAGAAACGATTAATTCTTCAATGTCGTCAGGCGTTTTGTTAGGAGAACATAATGGTCTGCGTGACATATCAGTTAAGGGCAGTCCCTGTTTAAATCTATCAACCCACTTGCGACCGGTTTTGCGTGTGATTTCATATTCCCGACATAGAGCACTAAAATTATTTGTTTCTAATGCTTTTTGTAACAAATTCTAATCTTTGTTTTTCCACAGTTTTACACTCCCACGGCATAAAAACAGCTCCTTCATTTGCTATTTTCTTGCCATTTATTTTATCATAAAACTGTATACTATGTCTTTGCACTGTTGTATACTATGTTACTACACTGCACACATCGGACGCCCGCCAAGTAAAGGCATAAATTATATGTTAAAACAAATTTTATAAATGAAATGCAGTTACCGAAATAATGTAGCGGCGATCAGTGATCGCCAATCGTTTTGGTTTTGCAACCAAAACGAAGATAAGCATAATCTTTGCCATCTTATAATTATATATTAATAAACAAAATATTTTCTGCGATTACTTATTCATTTCGTGTTGATTGGTAGCCTTGCGACCGCCGCCGGTGGCGGAAAAAGGGAGCAATGCGCTGTCTGAAATAACGAGCAAAAGGAAGCACATTTATGTGCAACGCATTGCGACTATATTTCAGACGGGAGAACGAGGTTCGCCGCTACATTGCATTGTAGAAAAGGTAACAATTTTATACGCTCGGGCATAATTTGTGTTAAGTCGCACCGATTTTACAATCGGTACGATTGGCGGTCACTGACCGCCGCTACAGATTATACACAGTTTTCATCACATCAAAAATTATGTGAATAAACAAATCATTTCATCAAAGCTGGCGTCCGATGAACGCCCCTACTGATTAACAATAACATTCATACAAAAACAGACTGACAGATTATCAGTCTGTTTTTTAATGCAATCATCATTTTCTTGCAATGTTAAGAATATTTTCCCACCATTCATTAGATGATATTATTGAATAGGTTGTGAGAAAACTTTCCGCTATTAGCAAACGAATGAGTATGACAAATAGTATTGTTAAAAATAAATCCAATGCCATTACTAAACATATATTTAAAATATTACCGTATTCTGCATATTTTAACCTTAAAATAAATGTCGGTACTACACATATACAACTAATGAACATTAAGTCAAGAGGTATCACAAGCAACGATATAATTGAATTCAGCACATCATTATGACAAACAAAATCTATTGACCAAGTAACAAGTAACAAATAAAAAATTAATACCTTTGCAAAATCAAGTATTGTAAACCCAATCGTAGATGTAACTTTTACTGATTTGAATGAATTTTTCCGAACTAAATAGAATGATATAAGAAAAGTAATAATTAATAAAACCGCAAATATTAAATAGCAATTGTTAACAATGAAATCAGCAAATACTTCGGCTACTCTATTACTTCCACACAGATAAAATAAAAATGCAATAATTGCAAAACCACAATTACTAAATAAAATAATCATTGCGTACTCCTTAAATTATTTCTAATTAAAAAATCACTTAATGCAAAAGCAAGTTTTATAATTTTATATACTTTATTTACTTGAATTATACCTATATTGTATAAAATTGTCAACAAAAAGTTATAATATTATACTCACAAGGTATAATTTATGGAGTGGGTACTGTAAATGCGAAGAATAAAGGAATTACGAAAAGAAAAATCTATGAACCAAATTGCGTTGGGTATGGAGCTGAACTTTTCGCAAAAGATAATCAGCGAATATGAAAACGGAAAGGTTGAACCGAGCATTACAACGCTCAAAAAGCTTGCGTCAATCTTTAATACATCTGTTGATTATATAATTGAATATACGGACATCAGACAGCCGATTGACAAAAATTGCACAGTCTAAACTTTCGGAAACTGAATGTGAACTTCTCAACGAATTTCGCTGTCTGCCAAAAGAAAAACAAAACATTGCCCTTGGTATTATTATGGGGTTAAAACACAGTTAATTATAAGCAATATAATTTTATTCGTATCGTGTTTGCACACGAAATGATTGGTAGCCTTGCGATCGCCGCCGGTGGCGGAAAAAGGGAGCAATGAGCTGTCTGAAATAATGAGCAATAGGAAGCACATTTATTTGCAACGCATTGCGACTATATTTCAGACGGGAGAACGAGGTTCGCCGCTACATTTGTTGTACAAACGGTTGCAATACTACGCTCGGGCATAATATGCTTTTAATATTACAAACTACCTACACGAACGGGGTACGGCGGCTCGCCGTGCGGGCGTCCGATGAACGCCCCTGCTGATTAACAATAACTTTCATATAAAAACATATAAAAAACAGGCTGACAGGTTATTAAAAATCTGTCAGTCTGTTTTTTTAATTATAACTTAGATTAAATCAATAATATGCCTTTTCAACATTTGATTTGTCGGCAAAATCAGCAAAATGCTCATCTGCGTATGAGCCCTTTTTAACATAGATTGTAAGTTTATCAGAATCGACACAAGTCAAGAAACTACTTTCTATTGAGGTAAGTGATTCCGGAAGATAGAGTGTTTCAAGTTTTGTCCATGCAAAAACAGAATCACCGACAGTTGTTACTGATTCGGGGAGTTTAATCTCCTTGATTCCTGAATACTGGAACGCAGATTCCTTGATTTCGGTTACCTTATCAGGAATTTCAATAGTTTCAAGCGACTCGCAATTGCTAAAACAGAATTCTGAAATTCTCTTTAGGTTTTTCGGAAGCTGAACCGTTTTCAGGTTATTATCATATACAAACAAACCGTCAGGAAGATTTTTGATGTTTTCAGACTCAAACACAACACTTTCAAGGTTATCGTTTTCTGAAAAATAGTTATCCTCGCCGCTTGCCCAATCATCAATTCTTAAATCAATACAATTTTTTGGAATTACGATTTCGCTCTTCTTCGCTGCTTCTTTTGAAAGATTGACAATGCAACTGTTTTCATCCCACACGAAGTCACCGTCAACTGCATCTCCGACTTCAGCAGTACTTGAATCATCAGCTGATGAATCATTCACGGACTCAACCTTGCTTGAAGATTTGTCGGTTGAAGATGAATTGTTACCGCCCGAACAACCCGTTGCAACCGCACCAAGCGCAACCGTCAAAGCCAAAAGTGAAACTATAAATATTCTTTTCATTTTACTCTCCTCATGTTTGCTTTATATCATTGCTTAATACAGCAAAGCTATTATATTATTAAAACAAGATTTTGTCAATAAGTCAAAATCTTGTTCTCTAATATCAACAAAGAATAACTTTTTCGGTACAAAGATTATATTAATTTATATCAAAATCAAAATTTATTATTAAACCGCTACAGCATAAAATCAGGCTGACAGGTTATTAAAAATCTGTCAGCCTTAAATTATTTTATCAAGTTTTCGCTACGAATTAAAATCAATAAACAACAACACGGGTTCCCGAGGAAATGTTGTTATAGATTTTCTTAGCTGCGTTGTACGGTGTGTTTACACAGCCGTGTGAGCCGTGACCCTTGTACCTTGTTCCGCCGTATTCCCAGCTTGAACGCCATGATGCGTCATGGATTCCGCAACCGTCAGATGTGAACGGAAGCCAGAATGTTACATGGGAATTCTCCATAAGTGTTGCAGGAGATGCCTTGTAAATAATTGAATATGCACCCTTTGGCGTATCGCTTGTACCGTAGTTGCCGGTTACAACATCTGTTTCAACAACAAGCTTACCGTTCTTGTAGTACCACATATGCTGCTGATTGATACTGATTTCAACATATGTGCCGCCGACTGAAACACCGTAGGCATTCTTGCTGATCTTTACACTCTTTGTCTGGAATGTGCCGAGGCACTTGTACTTTTTCGGGTTACTGCTCGGTCCCGAATACTTGTAAGCACGAATACGGAAGTAATAGGTCTTGCCGACTGTAAGCTTTTTGGTGTTGTAGAAAGTATTCTTTGTTTCACCAAGCTTTGTATATTTTCCGTTCTTTGAGGTTGAATAGAAAATCTCATATGCTGTCGGAGTGGTCATTGCCTTGCCCCATGTGAGATTTACTCTTGAAAGTCTTGTATCTGTCTTGAAATTAACGGCATTAAGACCTGCCACACATCTTATTGTTGACGGTGACGAATAGTAAGTGTTCTTTTTGATTGCACGGTAAGCCCTAATCTGATAGTAATACGCTCTGCCGTTCTTAACTCCCTTATCTCTGAAAGAAGTTGTGGAATTTGAAGTGATTGTCTTGTAAAGAACATACCTGCCCTTTGTGTCACCGCTCATACGGTAGATTTTGTAGCCTGTTGCCTGTGAGTTCTTTGACCACGAAAGTGTAATTGCAGCACCCGACTCCTTGAGTGAAACGCTTACGGCATTCGGGAGAGTAGCTGTTCTGTAGGTCTGACTCTTACCCTCATACTTTACACCGTCATGCTCAACATAGGCGGCAACCTTTACATCATACCAGGTTGCTGTTCTAATCTTTTTTGAGTGTACAGGCATTTGACTTTACATATGTAAATCTTGAAAAATTCTTGTGTGCGTCATTGTTGCGGTAGTAGATTACATAGCCTGTTGCACCGCTTACTTTATCCCACTTGAACGAAAGCGAATTTGTTGTATATTGCGTTCTTTTGAGATTCTTGATTGCGCCCACATTCGGCTTAACCGGCTGAGTCGGAGAAACCGTAGGAGTTACAGGCGGCTCCGTTACCGGCTGTGAAGGCTCGGTTGCCTGAGTTGGTTCAACGCTCGTATCTGTTACATCAGATGCAACAGTTGCCTCTGTTGCAGGCTGAGAGTCTGTTTCTGCGGCAGAAACAGCTAATGTTCCGACAACAGAACAAGCTACGGTAACTACTGCGAGAATTACAGCCAAGGTGTGTTTGAATTTGAATGTCATATATTCCATCCCCAATCGTATTTGATAATTAGATTATATATGTTTTTTTGAAAAAAATAAAGAGTATTTAGTAAAAAATTTCAAAAATCTTCCACTAATTACTCTTACTTTATCTTGTCATTTTTATTAAGTCTTGAAAGGCGTTCGCATTCGGCAATCAGCTTGCTCTGTTTTAGCCTTCTTTCGTCCTCAAGCACAGATTCACGAACCTGTTTTCGCAGTCTTTCAAATGGTGTGTCACGGTTGCCTGTTATCTCTTTCGGGCTTAAAATTTTTGGTGCAAGATTTGATGCACCCGGTCTTGTGAGCATCTGAATGGTGATATGCTCATGCTGAATGAGAGCGAAAAGCTGACTGAGAGAGGTACATTCGTCAATTGCCTTGACGAGTTCTTCCGTTGTTTTGTGACGGTATCCGTGCACCTTTGTTTCATTCAATTTCACTCACCGCCCTTTATTGCCTTTTGCGGAACATTGTTATCATTATATTTCCGAATAAATGCCTCCGCTGTTTGATGAAGGACACTTGTACCTTAGATTATACTTAATTTTCACAAGATTTTCAATATTTATTTTCGGTTTCTTTGTTTACATCAACACTTTTTTATGATATGCTGACTAACAGATACGCAAAATGTCCGTATAATCGACATTTTTCAGCGTTAAAAAATTTTTGTCAGGAGTAGAATAATGAAAAAAACTATTTGTGCCGTAACGGCTGCCATGCTTGCGCTTACCTCGGTTTTGTGCGGTTGTTCAAGCAACGGTGAAAGCAGTTCGCAGTCGGGCAGTACAACCCCGGCAACTGTTGCCACAGACACAACCGTCAAGACAACAGGCGAAAAAATACATATAAACGACAGCACTCTCGGTGAAATCTGGATTACCGAGCTTGACGGTGTACCGAAAAACACACTCAACAACGATAACTTCACCTCTGACGACACTTTCAAATACTACAGTGAAAACGGCAAGGCCGCTTCAATGGAGGGAATCGACATTTCCTCCTACAGCGGAACGATTGACTGGGACAAGGTTAAAAAATCGGGTGTTGATTTTGTTATGGTTCGCATCGGCGGCAGAGGCTACGGTTCTGACGGAAAAATGTACTCGGACGATTCCGCCCTTTCATATATAAAGGGTGCTAAGGCGGCAGGACTTAAAGTCGGCGTGTATTTCTTCTCTCAGGCTGTCAATAACGATGAGGCAATTGAAGAGGCTGACTATATAAAGACACTTCTCGGCGATGAAACAATCGATTTTCCCGTTGCATATGACTGGGAAATCATCAAGGATGATGACGCAAGAACCGACAGCGTTTCCGCCGCTCAGGCAACAGCCTGTGCAAAGGCATTCTGCAACCGTGTAAAGGAGCTTGGCTACACACCGATTATCTATTCTCCGAGCAAGGAGCTTTACTTCAAATATGACCTCACCCAGCTTTCAGATTTTGACATCTGGTACTGCGAATACGCAAATGTTCCGACATTCTATTATCAGTTTTCTATGTGGCAATACTCTTCATCAGGCAAGGTTGACGGAATTGAGGGCGATGTTGATATGAACATCTGCTTTACAAATATAGCCGATTACGATTAAGAAAGGATAATATATATGAAAAAGATAGCAAGCTTTACAATCAACCACAACACACTTATGCCGGGTGTTTACATTTCAAGAATCGACGGAGATATTACAACATACGATATGCGTTTTGTAAAGCCAAACACACCGCCGTATCTTCCAAATCCCGTTATGCACACAATTGAACACCTTTTTGCAACATATGCCCGCAACAGCAAATTTGCCGACAATGTAATCTACTTTGGACCTATGGGATGCAGAACGGGTTTTTATTTTCTCGTTCGTGATATGTCAAATGAGGACGCATTACAGCTTATAAAAGACACAATAAAGCAGTGTGCGGAGCACAAGGGGGAAATCCCCGGAACAACTGCAATTGAGTGCGGAAACTACCTTGAACACGACCTTGACGGTGCTTTAAAAGAGTTAAATAAATATTACTCTTTGTTAAAAGATTACACAGTTGATAACTTACAGTATAATTAATATAGGGAATTATTGTTTGATTTACCCTGTTTTTGTAACCTTATCCCCTGTCTTATTATTAATTATGACATTTTTTAATTCTCATATTGCAATTTCGTAACTATTTGGAATAATAAAGGTATCGCGTTTGTTACAAAAATGTAACGGTTAATGAGATAGGAGAAATTATTTTGGAGACAAAGTTCATTGGTTTGGAAGGTTTCAATGAAATCGAGAGTCTTCCGACAAAGAAACGCAGAGTTTGCAGGCGTGAGCTTACAACAGCACAGAAAACTGTTCGCTTTGTAAAGAGAGCAACAACATTTTGTGCAAAATCAGTTGTAAGAATGTCAAAAAACACAGCCGCAAAACTCGCACAGGCAATTGAGAACAGGAAGGGTTCTTTAAAGTCTGTTACAATCAAGACTGTTAATTCGTCAAAGAAAGCAAAAACACAGATATCAGCTATTGACAAAGCATTCAACGAATCAAGAAACGGCACAACAAAGAGTGCCGGAGAGATTGTATCGGAACTTTCGTTCAAAAGCGGAAAGCAGTATGCTCACCTTGCACCGTCAGCAATCCGTTCGCAGAAGCTGCTCAGAAAAAAGGCTGTGCTTGCAGTAGTAGCTTGTTTCAGTGCAATCACACTTTCATGTGTAACGGTTGCAAGCGCACTTGATATGAAAGATAACAACAGCGCACAGACACCTGCACTTGTTGCAACAAGTGACGAGGCTGTTCCTAATACTGAAATTGACGGCGAATCGGCATCGGCAAACCTCAAGGCAATTTCACCGTCATGTGCAAGTCTTTATATTGACGGCAAGTTCATCGGTGCGACAGAAGAAATTGATCAGCTCAATGCAGACCTCGATCAGGTTCTTGTTGATTACCGCAGAGATTACGATGACGAAACAACAACCGAGTTTGCAAATTCGGTGGAGGTTGTAACAGGTAACGCAAGCGGTACAGACCTTATTACCGCAGACGAGGTTATGGCACTTGCAGACGGCAAGTTCTCAATCTCACTTTCAACAGACATTGTTTACACAAGAGATGTGGCCTATGACACAAAGGTAAAGTATGACGAGGACAAGTCTTCTTCATACAAAAAAGTTACCACAAAGGGCGTTAATGGTGAAGAAGAAGTAACGGTAAGAACTACATTTGTTGACGGTGTTCAGACCGATGCAGTTCAGACTGACGCAAAAACTATTAAAGAGGCAGTTGACGAAGTTGTTGTAAAAGGCAAGGCTGAGGATACTTCATCAAGCACAGGTTCATCGTCAACCTCATCAGACAGCAGTTCTTCATCAAGTTCAAATTCATCTTCAAGCTACACAACAGGTTCATCGGGTATGTTTGCATGGCCACTCCCCTACACACATACATTGACAAGTACCTTCGGCACACGCTGGGGCAGACTTCACGGCGGACTTGACATTTCAGACGGTGGTGTTTACGGACAGCCTATTTATGCATCCGCAAGCGGTACCGTAACATTCTCGGGCGGTGACAACAGTGGCTACGGCAACTATGTTATCATTGACCACGGCAGTGGCTACACAACACTTTACGGTCATTGCAGTTCACTTGTTGCAGTAACAGGTCAGTATGTAAATCAGGGCGACCTCATCGGTTATGTCGGTTCAACAGGCAACTCAACAGGTCCTCACCTCCATTTTGAAATCCGCCTCAACGGTGAAAAAATGGACCCCCTCGGCTACACAAGCTAATAAAATTAAATATTGATTATTTAACCCCCCGATTCGTTTGAGTCGGGGGGTTGTTTATGATGAATATGATTTTATCTGAACATATACTGTGCGGTGTCGAGGACTGACTCCATTGTCTTAAAGGCTTTGTTTGCCTTTTTCTTGAGTTTTGGGTTGCTGTCTACCATATTTTTGCCGACAATACCCATGCAGACGCCTGCCGTCATTCCTATTGCAACGCCTTTCATCACATTCATCATTGGACTTGTATTCATAATCACACCTCCCCATCTTGCAAATTCATTGACAAAATGTGTGTTTTTTCATCTTTGTCACACGGCTTTGTCAAAAAAACTTGCATTATTATTGTTTACGATTTAAAATGTATTTAAACAGAAAAAGAATGGAATAATAAAAATTGGAGTGATAACTTTTGGCAACTCTCAACCTTGTGCTTGTTGAACCCGAAATTCCGCAGAACACGGGCAATGTGGCACGAACCTGTGCCGCAACGGGAACAAGACTTCATCTTGTCAAGCCTATGGGCTTTGAACCCGACGATAAAAAACTCAAAAGAGCCGGACTTGACTACTGGCACTTGCTTGACATCACATATTATGAAAACATTGACGATTTTTTTGAAAAAACAAAGGGCGGAAAATACTTTTTCTTTTCAACAAAAGGAACTCACCGCCACAGCGATGTTGAATATCCCGACAACTGCTATCTTCTCTTTGGCAAAGAAACAAAAGGCTTGCCCGAGGAGCTTTTAATGCAGCATCCCGATGATACTTTAAGACTGCCTATGATTGACGAGGCAAGAAGTCTTAATCTTTCAAACTCGGTTGCAATTGCGGCTTATGAAGTTTTAAGACAATGGGATTATCCTGCTTTGCAGAACAAGGGCGAGCTTCACAACCACAAGTGGAGCGACCTCAACAATATGACATAAGAACAAAAATAATATTCATAAACTTCCTTAAAATCAGTATTTGTAAAGACAGTGCAAAAAATACCTTTGCAGGCGAATTTTTTAAAGTTTTCTATTGATAAAAAGGGGTTTTTGATATATAATAATGGTGACTGTAAAAATACTAAATTTTTACAAATTTCTTCTTACACGAAAGGAATGTATATTATGCAGCTCAACAAAGTATCTGTTGATGACATCAATGTAAAAGGTAAAAAAGTACTTGTTCGTTGTGACTTCAATGTACCGCTCAAGGACGGCGTAATCACAAACGACAACAGAATTACAGCAGCTCTTCCTACAATCAAGAAGCTCATCGCTGACGGCGGCAAGGTTATCCTTTGCTCACATCTCGGCAAGCCGAAGAACGGTCCCGAAGAAAAGTTCTCACTCGCTCCTGTAGCAGTAAGACTTTCGGAACTCCTCGGTCAGGATGTTGTTTTCGCTAACGATGACGAGGTTGTAGGCGAAAATGCTAAAAAGGCTGTTGCAGAAATGAAAGACGGCGATGTTGTTCTTCTCCAGAACACTCGTTTCAGAAAAGAAGAAACAAAGAATCTTGAGCCGTTCTCATCAGAACTTGCTTCACTCGCTGATGTATTCGTAATGGATGCATTCGGTTCGGCTCACCGTGCACACTGCTCAACAGTAGGTGTTACAGACCACATCAAGGACACAGCAGTAGGTTACCTCATGCAGAAGGAAATTAACTACCTCGGCAATGCCGTTGAAACTCCTGTTCGTCCGTTCGTTGCAATCCTCGGCGGTGCTAAGGTTGCTGACAAGCTCAATGTTATTTCAAACCTCCTCGAAAAGTGCGACACACTTATCATCGGCGGCGGTATGGCTTACACATTCTTAAAGGCTCAGGGCAAGGAAGTAGGTCTTTCACTCGTTGACGATACAAAGATTGACTACTGTAAGGAAATGATGGCTAAGGCTGAAAAGCTCGGCAAGAAGCTCCTTCTCCCAATCGACACAACAATCGCTGCAGGCTTCCCTGATCCTATCGACGCTGAAATCGAAGTTAAGGTTGTTGATTCAGACAAGATTCCTGCTGACATGGAAGGTCTTGACATCGGCACAAAGACACAGGAACTCTTTGCCGACGCTGTAAAGAGCGCAAAGACTGTTGTTTGGAACGGTCCTATGGGCGTATTTGAAAACCCGACTCTTGCAAAGGGTACAATTGCTGTTGCTAAGGCTCTTGCCGACACAGACGCAACAACAATCATCGGCGGCGGCGACAGCGCAGCTGCTGTTATTCAGCTTGGTTTTGCTGACAAGATGAGCCACATCTCAACAGGCGGCGGCGCTTCTCTTGAATACCTCGAAGGCAAGGTACTTCCGGGTATCGCAGCAATCGCTGACAAATAATTTAATCAAATAAAAGGGCGGATTTTTTCCGCCCTTACTGATTTAACCCTGTTACTTTATTATAATAAAAACATATTCTGAAAGGAAAATTATCATGGATAAATCAAAGAGAAAGGCAATTATCGCCGGCAACTGGAAGATGAACAAAACTCCAAAGGAAGCTAAAGAGCTCCTCAACGCTATTACTCCCCTCGTAAAAGATGCAGGTTGTGAAGTAATCGCTTGTGTTCCTTATGTTGACCTTGCAACAGCACTTGAAGCTACAGAAGGCACAAATGTTAAAATCGGTGCAGAAAACTGTCACTGGGCTGAAAGCGGTGCTTTCACAGGCGAAATCTCAACAGGTATGCTCAAGGAAATGGGCGTTGAATATGTAGTTCTCGGTCACAGCGAGAGAAGACAGTATTTCGGCGAAACAGACGAAACTGTAAACAAGAGAACAAAGGCTGCTCTTGCCGCAGGTCTTAAGCCAATCGTTTGCGTCGGCGAACTCCTCTGGGAGCGTGAGTGCGACATCACAGAAGAAGTTATCGCAAGACAGATTAAGCTTGACCTCTTCAATGTAACAGAAGAAGAACTCAAGAATGTTGTTATCGCTTATGAGCCTGTATGGGCTATCGGCACAGGCAAAACTGCTACAGCTGATCAGTCTGAAGAGGTTTGTGCATTCATCCGTGCTACAATCGCTAAGCTTTACAATCAGGCTGCTGCTGACGCTGTTACAATTCAGTACGGCGGTTCAATGAATGACGGCAATGCTGACGAGCTTCTCTCAAAGACAAATGTTGACGGTGGTCTTATCGGCGGTGCATCACTCGTTGCCGAGAAGTTTGCCGCAATCGTAAAGGCTGCAAGCAAGTAATTTAAACAGTATATTCAAACACAATGCCGTGTCCTTTTGGGCACGGCACAAAAGTCTGTAATCGGCTTTTGGATTTTGTTTTTTGCATAACAAGATTGTGTATGCTTTATGGAAAGGACACGCAAAATGAAAAAACCGGTAATTTTAATGATTCTTGACGGCTTTGGTATTGCTCCCGAAAAAGGCAACGCTATCAAGGCTGCTAAAAAGCCAAACATTGACAAGCTTTTTGCATCTAATCCGCTCACACAGATTGGTGCGTCGGGTATGGATGTAGGTCTTCCTGACGGTCAGATGGGTAACTCTGAGGTCGGTCACACAAATATGGGTGCCGGCAGAATCGTTTATCAGGAACTCACAAGAATTACAAAGACTATCAACGAGGACAAGCTCAAAGATAACGAGGCTATTGTTGATGCAATGGACAAGGCTCTCAAGAACGGCACGGCACTTCACCTTATGGGACTTCTCTCAGACGGCGGTGTTCACAGCCACATTGAGCATCTCTACGGTATTCTTGAACTTGCTAAGAAAAAGGGTCTTAAGGATGTTTACATTCACGCATTCCTTGACGGCCGTGATGTTCCGCCTTCAAGTGCCGCTGAATATGCTGACAAGCTTCTTGACAAGCTCAAAGAAATCGGCATAGGCAAGGTTGCCACAGTTGAGGGCAGATACTACGCAATGGACAGAGATAACAACTGGGACAGAGTTGAAAAGGCATATGCCGCTATGGTATATGGCGAGGGCAACAAGGCAGACTGCCCTGTTTGCGCAATTAAGAACTCTTACAATGACGGCGTAACAGACGAATTTGTTGTTCCTTGTGTTATTGAGGGCGGTGCTCAGGTTAAGCCTAACGACAGCATCATCTTCTTCAACTTCCGTCCTGACAGAGCAAGAGAGATTACAAGAACATTTGTTGACCCTGATTTTAAGGGCTTTGAGAGAAAGAACGGTTTCTTCCCCGTAAACTTTGTTTGCATGACTCAGTATGATGCAACAATGCCTAATGTTGAAGTTGCATTCAAGCCAGAGGTTCTCAAGAACACACTCGGCGAGTATGTATCCGACAAGGGTATGACACAGCTCAGAATTGCAGAAACAGAAAAGTATGCTCATGTAACATTCTTCTTCAACGGCGGTGTTGAAAAGCAGTATCCGGGTGAGGACAGAATCCTTGTTAAGTCACCTGCTGTTGCAACATATGACCTTCAGCCTGAAATGAGTGCTTACGAGGTTACAGACAAGCTCGTTCCCGCAATCAAGAGCGGTAAGTACGATATGATTATTCTCAACTACGCTAACTGCGATATGGTTGGTCACACAGGCGTATTCGAGGCAGCCGTAAAGGCTGTTGAAGCTGTTGACACCTGCGTTGGCAAGGTTGTTGACGCAATCAAAGAAATGGGCGGTGTTGCTCTTATCACAGCCGACCACGGCAATGCAGATAAGATGGTTGCAGAGGACGGTTCACCGTTTACTGCTCACACAACAAACCCTGTTCCTTTCTGCGTAGTAAACTACGACTGCGAGCTTCGTGAGGGCGGCAGACTTGCCGATATCGCTCCGACAATGCTCCAAATTATGGGACTCGATCAGCCCGAAGAAATGGACGGCACAAGCCTTATTAAGTAATAACAATTACTGAGCATATATTTAGTCACCAAATAAAAGGCGGACATAATGTAACAGTTAACGGGCATGGTAGGATAATCTACCGTGCCTGTTCTTGTATAATTTATTTCTTGTAACAAAATAAATCGACAACTAAGAATTTGACGAGGTGAATATTGTGGAGATTTGGGACGGATATCTGAAAGATGGAACACTGGCTAACTATGACCTGGTACGAGGGGAACCTATACCGAATGGAATGTATCACCTTGCAAGCGAAATTTTGGTCAAACATATTGATGGTGACTATCTGCTTATGAAAAGAGATACAAGAAAATCTAACTATGGAGGTTATTATGAGGCAACGGCAGGTGGTTCTGCATTAAAAGGCGAGGATAAAATATCATGTGCCAAGAGAGAATTGTTAGAAGAAACGGGAATTTCTTCTAATAATTTACAGGAAATTGGTCATTATACTTCACATGACACCATATACTACAACTTCTTATGTGTCACCGATTGCGACAAGTCATCTATAACCCTACAGAAAGGTGAAACAATATCATACAAATGGATTTCTGAAAGTGATTTTATTGCTTTTGTAAATTCAAATGAGATGATTGATATACAAAGGATGCGCTATCGTAATTTTTTTATAAAAATGGGCTACATAAAGTAATAAACTCCAATTTGCTGAGTAAATTTAAGGGTGCATTTTTCCGATTATGTAGTGCAAACAGCAAATACGCCAAGCTACTTTTGAAGCAGCTTGGCGTTAATTGTTTTACGGATGCCAGCAAGTAAAGGCATATACACTATGATAAACACAAAGCGTATAAATGTCACAAAGTAATTGTTCAACTGTAGCGGCGAACCGTGTTCGCCAATCGTATCGTGTGTAAACACGATGCGAATAAAACCATTATATGTGCTTGTTTTGGTTTTATAACCAAAATAAATGGCGAACACGGTTCGCCGCTACAGACAATACCTCACTTTCATAACATCAAATGATTTTATTTAAACATGAAATTTCATCTAAGCGGGAGAACGAGGTTCTCCCCTACATTAGAATACACTATTCTTATCACATCACAAGACATGTATAAACAAATAAATTCAGTAAGACAACACCGCCGCAAATTCCAGCAACGCAAAATTTAAGTTGTAAAATATCGTTAATCGGTGTAAAATAATATTACTTATGTATTGTTAATTTTATGGCAGAGAAGGGGAAAATTTGATTAAGCTACGAAGATATCTTGCATACTACAAAAAAAGGAATGTATCATCGGTCCGCTTTGCAAGCTGTTTGAGGCAATTTTGGAATTGCTCGTTCCGCTTGTTATGGCAGGAATCATCGACAACGGTGTGCGAAACGGCGACACGGCATACATCTGGAAAATGGGCGGTCTGCTCGTTATTCTTGCAACTGTAGGACTTTGCAGTGCACTTGTGTGTCAGTATCTTGCATCAAAGGCATCTCAGGGTGTAGGAACAAGACTTCGCCGAGATTTGTTTTTGCACATCAACAGATTATCACACGCAGAGTTGGACAAGCTCGGCACTCCGTCACTTATAACACGAATCACATATGACACCAATCAGGTTCAGCAATCTGTTGCAATGGCTATCCGCCTGCTCACCAGAGCACCGTTTATTGTTATCGGTTCAATGGTTATGGCAATGACAATCAACCTTGAAATGTCAATTATTTTCTTCATTGCTGCTATATTGATTGCCGTTACTCTTTACCTCATTATGACAAAGAGTATTCCTATTTTTGAAAAAATGCAGAAAAAGCTCGACAAAATCAGCCTTATCTGCCGTGAAAATCTTTCGGGCAACAGGGTTATCAGAGCCTTTTCAAAGCAGAAAAATGAGAAAAAGCGTATTGACGATTCAACCGAGGATTTGGCTAAAACTTCGATCAGAGTAAGCATTCTTTCGGCACTTTTAAGCCCTGTCACCTACATCATCACCAATGCTGCAATTATTCTCATCATTTGGTTTGGCGCTCAGAATGTAAACGCAGGCAGCGGAATGCTTTCGGGTGACATCATCGCCCTTGTAAACTATATGACGCAGATTTTGCTTGCAATGATTGTTGTTGCAAACCTTGTTGTACTTCTCACGAAGGCAAGTGCAAGTGCGGCAAGACTTAACGAAGTGTTTGAAACTCAGCCGAGTGTGTGTGAAAGCACTACCGAGAACATTGAAATTTCAGAGAGCGAAAGCACTCCGAAAATCGAATTTGACAATGTAAACTTCACATATGGCACGGGTGATGATGAGCTTGAGGACATCAGCTTTAAAATCAAGCGTGGTCAGACGGTCGGTCTTATCGGCGGTACGGGTTGCGGTAAAAGTACGCTTGTCAACCTTATCCCCCGTTTTTACGATGCAACGCAGGGTACTGTAAGCGTTGACGGCAGAAATGTCAAGGACTATCCGTTCTTACAGCTCCGTTCACAGATTGGTATTGTTCCTCAGCAGTCAATTCTTTTCAAGGGAACAATCCGTGACAATATGAAATGGCAAAACGAAAATGCAACTGATGAGGATATTATAAAGGCTCTAAAAATTGCGCAGGCATACGAGTTTGTAAGCAAGCTGAACAAAGGGCTTGACAGCTTTGTTGAACAGGGCGGTAAGAACTTCAGCGGAGGTCAGCGTCAGCGACTTTGCATTGCCAGAGCACTCACAGGCTCACCGAAGCTTCTCATTCTTGATGACAGCTTTTCAGCTCTTGACTTTGCAACAGATGCGGCACTCAGAAAGGCTTTGCGTGAAAACACAAAGGATATGACCGTGATAATCGTTACACAGCGTTGCTCAACAATCAAGAACGCAGACCTTATTCTTGTGCTTGATGACGGCAGACTTGTAGGCAAAGGTCCGCACGATGAACTGTTTGAAAGTTGCGAAACCTACCGTGAAATCTGTCTTTCACAGCTTAATGAAGAGGAGGCAAAAAGATGAAAAATTCAGCAAAAAAACCCTCCTCTGTAAAAAAGGTACTCAAAAAAATAAAGCCGTATTCGTTTTATCTGATTTTAGCTCTTGTGAGCGCAATCATCAGCGTTTCGCTCACGCTCTATATTCCTGTTCTCACAGGTAACGCAATCGACAACATCATTGACAAGGGCAATGTTGACTTTGCAAGCGTTATTCAGATTCTTGTGTACATCGGTGTAGGCATCGGCGGTGTGGCACTTTTCCAGTGGATTATGACCTACTTTACCAACATTGTCAGCTACCGCACTGTTCGTGACCTCAGAAGAGAGGTTTTTGAAAAATTCAACACAGTTCCCCTCTCCTACATTGACACAACACCTCACGGCGACCTTATCAGCCGAGTAATCAACGATGTTGACGCAGTTGGTGACGGTCTTACACAGATGTTTCTACAGCTTTTTTCGGGCATTGTTACCATTGTCGGCACGCTTGTATTTATGCTGACAATCAACTGGAAAATCGCCCTTGTTGTTGTTGTTCTCACACCGCTTTCGCTCTTTGTTGCGGCATTTATCGGCAAGATGACGCACAACCGCTTTACCCGTCAACAGGCACTCAACGGTGACATCTCGTCATATGTTGAGGAGCATATCGGCAATCAGAGAATTGTAAAGGCTTTTTCATATGAGGACAGAGCCTTTGAAGAATTTGAAAAGTACAATGATGAACTTCTTGAAGTGGGATTCAAGGCGCAGTTTGCAGGCGCACTTGCCAACCCGTCAACAAGATTCGTAAACGCATTGGTTTATGCCGCAGTAGGCATTATGGGAGCTCTGTTTGCCGTTGCAGGCACACTTTCTGTCGGACAGTTATCATGCTTCCTTACCTACGCAAATCAGTACACAAAGCCGTTTAACGAGGTTACAGGCGTACTCACACAGTTGCAGACAGGCATTGCGGCGGCAGGACGGGTTTTTGAAGTTCTTGAGGCAGATAACGAAATTCCCGACAACAGTACAAAAGAGCTTGAGCATTGCGAAGGCAATGTCAAGATTGAGAATGTAAACTTCTCCTACACAAAAGAAAAACCGCTCATCACAAACTTTTCGCTTGATGTCAAGAGCGGCAGTCACATTGCCATTGTCGGTCCGACAGGCTGCGGCAAGACAACATTCATCAATCTTCTTATGAGATTTTATGACACGGACAGTGGCAAAATCAGCATTGACGGAGTTGACATTATGGATATCACCCGTGACAACCTCAGAAAATGCTACGGAATGGTTCTTCAGGACAGCTGGCTGTTCAACGGAACGATTATGGAAAATCTGCGTTACGGCAACGAAAACGCAACCGAAGAAGAAGTTATTGCCGCTGCAAAGGCAGCATATGCGCACTCATTCATCCGCCGTATGTCTGACGGCTACAACACCGTAATCAGCGAGGACGGCGGTAACCTCAGTCAGGGACAGAAACAGCTTTTGTGTATTGCAAGGGCGATGCTTACAAACCCGTCAATCCTTATTCTTGACGAGGCGACTTCATCAATTGATACCCTTACCGAAATCCGTGTTCAAAAGGCTTTTGCCAAGATGATGAAGGGCAAGACGAGCTTTGTTGTTGCCCACAGACTTTCAACAATCAAGGAAAGCGATGTTATCCTTGTTATGAAGGACGGCAACATCATTGAACAAGGCACACACGAGGAGTTGCTCGCCAAAGGCGGATTCTATAACAAACTTTACAACAGTCAGTTTGCAAAACAGTAATACGGCGACGGTCACTGACCGCCAATCGAAACAATTGTAAAATCGTTTCGACAATAAACCGAATAACTGACTACTACACTCGAACACACAATTTTTAACAAATCCGAAAATATATACAAAACGAGGTCATCAGCTAAAAACCGATGACCTCTGTTTTGTATTATGAACTTTTAATCAGAAAGGGATTTTTCAACATTTATTATCGGATAAAGCTTTTCGTCAATTGACTTGATTTTCTCGATTGCACTCTGTTTAATCTGTCTTTCTGTAAGGTCAAGTCCATACGGAATAACCATATCAAAGACAACATTTGTATGCGTACTGCCCTTTACAATTCTGAAATCGTGGATTGAATACTCCGGATTAAGCTCACACAAGCCCTCCTCCACCTTCATTTTAAGTTCATTTGTGAACGCATCGTTTGATGCAATCGGATCCATATGTATGGTTGCAAAACAGTTGTACCTGTTTTCAAGCTGTTTTTCCGTCAGGTCAATTGCGTCGTGAGCTTCAAGGATATCCTCGTCACACGGTACCTCTGCGTGGAGTGAAATAAAGCATCTGCCCGGACCGTAATCATGAATAATCAAATCGTGGATACCTACAATCATATCATTTTTCAACACTGTTTCCTTGATTTCATCAACAAATTCGGCATCTGGAGCTTTGCCGAGGAGCGGAGAGAGGCTCTCTCTGAATGTGCTGACACCCGTAAAAAGTATGAACAGCGAAACACACACGCCGAGCCAACCGTCAATCTGAACTCCTGTTGAGGCAGAAATAAGCAATCCGATTATTACAACCGAGGTTGCAATGCAGTCGGTCAAAGAATCGAGTGCCGCCGCCTTGAGTGCGGTTGAATTTATCTTTCTCGACAATCCCGAATTAAAAAAGTACATCCATAATTTTACGAAAATTGACGCAATCATTATTGCGAATGAAAGCGTTGAAAATGCCGTTTTATCCTCGGGAGTAATTATCTTTTCTATCGAACTTTTTATAAGCTCAACACCCATTAAAAGGATTACAACGGAAATTCCCAAGCCTGCCACATACTCATAACGACCGTGACCGAACGGATGCTCTCTGTCGGCAGGACGGCTTGCAAGCTTAAATCCGAGAAATGTAACAACCGAACTGCCTGCGTCCGAAAGGTTGTTGAGGGCATCGGCAATGACGGAAACCGATGCCGAAACAATTCCGGCAAACAATTTTCCTCCGAACAGTAACAGGTTAAGAATTATTCCGCAAACACCCGAAAGGTTGCCATAGGCAGTTCTAACCTTTGGATTATCGCAATTGTCGCTGTCTTTAACGAACAGCTTTACAAGTAATTTTGTCAAATAAAACACCAACTAAAATTTATTTACAGCGAATCGTTTCGGCTGAAAACATCGGCAACCTCAGTAATTGAAATGTACGCTTTCTTGTCGATTTCACGCACAATTTCCTTCAGCTTGCCAATCTGGAAACGGTTGACAACAAAGTAAATCATCACCTTGTCCTTGCCTGAATATCCGCCCTGAGCCTGCATTACGGTAACGCCGCTTTGAAATTCCTCCGAAAGTGCGTTACAAATTTCATCGCAACGGCTTACAGACGCAATAATCGTTGCCGCCTTTGCCCTGTCAAAACCTTCAACAATAAAGTCAATCGTTTTAAGTGCGGCAAAATATGTAACAATCGAATAAAGCGGAAGAATCCAGCTTTGCAGAATGAACCCGCATACAACATAAAGTACGATATTGTATGCCATAACGAATGAACCAACCGATATACCGATTTTCTTCGCAAAGATTACTGCCATAACCTCGATGCCGTCCATTGCACCGCCAAATTTGATTGCAAGACCGCTGCCTATACCCGAAATCACACCGCCAAACACGGCACAAAGGAGCAAATCGGTTCCCGCAAGCGGAGACGCCATACTGACATCAACGGGCAGAACATCGGTTATCAGCCATGAAACGAACGAATAAACTGCAACCGTATAAATTGCGTAAAATGTAAACTTCTTTCCCTGCTTTTTAAGTCCGAACAAAAACAGCGGCAGGTTAAAAATTATAAGAAAAAGTGAAAGCGACAGGCTTTCGGGTGTAAGTTGTGCGGCAAGCATAGCCGTACCTGAAATTCCGCTGTCGTAAAGGTTCACTGGATTAAGAAATATTGTAATTCCAAACGCATTGATAATTCCGGCAATTGTGAGAAAAAGCATATTTTTGATTTTGATTGTCTTTCTCGCTCTTTGTAAAAGATTTTTCATTGTCATCATCCTTTGCGATAAATTTCCATCCCCATAATCACATAAGTATAGCCTAATTGTATCACAATAATGATATTTAGGCAAGAAAAGCAAAAGGCACCGAAAAATCGGTGCCTTAATCAGCTTATTGATTATTCCTGAGAGTCAGCCTTGGCTTTCTCAATAATTTTTTGAGCAACATTTGCAGGAGTATCCTCATAGCGGACAAACGCAAATTCAAATGATCCTCTGCCCTGTGTTACCTGGCGAATGTAGGTTGCAAAGTCATCCATTTCTGCCATAGGAACTTCCGCCTCAACAATCTGCGTTCCGTTCTCACCCGGCTGCATACCGAGCACACGACCTCTACGCTTGTTGACCTCGCCCATTACATCGCCCATATTTGCATCCGGAACATTGGCTTTAAGGCTTCCGATCGGCTCAAGAAGCGTGGGAGAAGCATTCGGAATACCGTTCTTATAAGCAAGAGATGCCGCTGTCTTGAATGACATCTCGGAGGAATCAACGGGATGATATGAACCGTCATAGAGAGTAGCCTTGATGCCTACCATCGGATAACCTGCAAGAACACCCTTCTTGATTGAATCCTGAAGTCCCTTTTCAACAGCAGGGAAGAAATTTTTCGGAACTGCACCGCCGACAACTCTTTCGGCAAATACAAGACCGTCCGAATCACACGGCTCAAATTCAATCCACACATCACCGAACTGACCGTGACCGCCTGACTGCTTTTTATATCTGCCCTGTGCGGAAACCTTTTTGCGGATAGTTTCTCTGTATGCAATCTTTGGCTTTTTGAGGACTGCGTCAACATTATACTTTGTTTTAAGTCTTGAAATTACAACATCAAGATGCTGTTCACCGAGTCCCGAAATTAACATTTCGTGGGTTTCGTGGTTTGAAACGAGCTTGATTGTCGGATCTTCGTCTGCAAGCTTTGCAATGCCCTGAGCAACCTTATCCTCGTCACCCTTCTTTGCGGGATACACAGCCATTGTATATGATGATGACGGATAGTCAATTCCGTCAAGAACAACCTTTCTGAGAGGCGAACAGAGTGTGTCGCCTGTCTTTGTTGATGCAAGCTTCGGGATTGCACCGATGTCGCCCGCACCGATGTACGGAACATCCGACTGCTTTTTACCGCTTACGGAAAGCACCTTTGTAATTCTCTCCTGTGCGCCTGTACGCATATTGATGAGAGGAGCGTCCGAGCTTACCTTGCCCGAAACAACCTTTACATATGAAAGTCTGCCGATGAACGGGTCTGCAACCGTCTTGAATACGATTGCGGCAGCCGCACCGCCGTCATTAACCGAAACATCAACGGGTTCACCGTCAAGGTCAACACCGATTTCACCGCTCTTGTCAGCCGCTGACGGAGCAAGCCATGTAAGGCTGTTCAAAAGCTGATCAATTGCGAATGTATTATGAGCATCACCGCAGAATACGGGGCAGATTGTGCCGTCCTTAACGCCCTGACTTACACCGAGAATGATTTCTTCGGGAGTAAACTCCTCACCCATAATAAACTTGTCAAGAAGTTCCTCGCTTGTTTCGGCAACAGCCTCCTTGATAGCCTCACGCAAGCCCTCAAGCCTGTCGCCCATATCAGGAAGCGCAGTCTGTTTTACACTGCCGTCTGTGCCGTACTCATAAGCCTTGTAATCAAACAAATTAACATAAGTATTTGCCTGACCGTCAACAATGTACGGAACAACAACAGGACAAACAGACGGACCGAATGTAGCCTTCAAGCTCTCGAATACACGATAGAAACGGGCACTTTCGTCGCAAAGACCGTTTACAAAGAACACCTTTGTAAGCCCTGCCTTTGTTGCCGCCTCAACTGCTTTTTCGGTACCTACACAGACACCGTCCTTGCCCGAAACAACGACGAGCGCTGTGTCAGCCGCTCTCATGCCCTCTGCAACACCGCCTGCAAAATCAAAAAGACCGGGGGTGTCGATTAGGTTGATTTTTGTATTTTTCCATTCAATCGGTGCAACCGCCGTCATAATTGAAGTCTGTCTTTTGATCTCCTCGCTGTCAAAATCAAGGACTGTGTTGCCGTCTGCAACCTTACCGAGTCTTTCGCTCATCTTTGAGAGATAGAGTATTGACTCCGCAACCGAGGTTTTGCCGCTGCCGCTGTGTCCTGCGAGGGCAATATTAAGAATTTTTTTAGCGTCGTATTGTTTCAAAAGTGAAATCCCCTTTCGTAAAATTTCTATTCTAATCAAGCTTATTTCGACAAAATTAAACAATAGTGTCAATTAATACGGAATTATTATAGCATATTTGTATAAAATAAACAACCGAATTATGGCAAAATAAAAAAAAATTCACCCTTTGCCCAAATGGACAAGGGATGAATTGTGCAACTTGCTTTTTTATTTTATGTTAAGCTGAAAAATATACAGATTTTTGCAAGGTCAATTGTGCATTTTAACGATTGGGCTTTCTGAAAAAACAATTTTTGACAAAAGGAAAGGCTCTCAAAACGAGAGCCTTGAAAACTTGATTATTCGAGAACCGCACCCTGTGCGCCTGATGTAACAAGCTTTGCATAACGAGCAAGGTAGCCTGTTGTAATCTTGGGCTGACGGGGCTTCCATTCTGCCTTACGCTTTGCAAGCTCTTCGTCAGAAACGAGGAGATTGATTGTGTTTGCAGGAATGTCGATTTCAATCATATCGCCCTCTTTAACAAGTGCAATCGGGTAGCCGCCGACTGCTGCCTCGGGAGATACATGACCGATAGCCGCACCTCTTGTTGCGCCTGAGAAACGACCGTCTGTGATAAGAGCAACACAGTTGCCGAGACCGCTGCCCATAATAGCGGAAGTCGGGTTGAGCATTTCTCTCATGCCGGGACCACCCTTAGGACCTTCGTATCTGATAACAACAACCTCACCGGGATTGATTTTGCCGTCATAAATTGCACTGAGAGCGTCCTCTTCGCAGTCAAACACTCTTGCCGCACCCTTGTGGTGCATCATTTCCTCTGCAACGGCACTTCTCTTAACAACAGAACCGTCAGGAGCAAGGTTACCCTTGAGAACAGCAATACCGCCTGTCTTGCTGTATGGATTTGTAACAGGACGAATGATATCCGTATCCTTGATTTCACAACCCTTAATGTTCTCGCCTACAGTCTTGCCTGTTGCCGTGATAAGGTCTGTGTCAAGAAGTCCAACCTTTGTAAGCTCGTTCATTACGGCATAAACACCGCCTGCCTCGTTGAGATCCTCCATATATGTGTGACCTGCAGGAGCAAGGTGACAAAGGTTAGGAGTCTTTTTGCTGATTTCATTGGCAATGTCAAGGTTAAGCTTAACACCTGCCTCTTTTGCGATTGCAGGAAGGTGGAGCATTGTATTTGTTGAACAGCCGAGAGCCATATCAACAGTAAGAGCATTCATAAATGCTTTTTCCGTGAGAATGTCACGAGGACGGATATCCTTTTCAAGGAGTTCCATAACCTTCATGCCGGCGTGCTTTGCAAGCTTGATTCTGTCTGAGTAAACAGCGGGAATTGTGCCGTTACCCTGAAGTCCCATACCGATTGCCTCGGTAAGACAGTTCATACTGTTGGCGGTGTACATACCCGAACATGAACCGCATGACGGACAAGCCTTGTTTTCAAACTCGGCAAGCTCTTCGGCAGTAATCTTGTTTGCCGTGTAAGCGCCGACTGCCTCAAACATACTCGAAAGACTTGTCTTTTTGCCCTTAACATGACCTGCAAGCATAGGACCGCCGCTTACAAAAACTGTCGGAACATTAATTCTTGCGGCAGCCATAAGCATACCCGGAACATTCTTGTCGCAGTTAGGAACCATTACAAGTGCGTCAAACGCATGAGCCTTTGCCATAGCCTCTGTTGAGTCTGCGATAAGCTCACGGGTTACGAGAGAATACTTCATTCCCTCATGTCCCATAGCAATACCGTCACAAACAGCGATTGCAGGGAATACAATCGGAACACCGCCTGCAAGAGCAACGCCCTGCTTAACGGCGTCAACAATCTTATCTATATTCATATGTCCCGGAACGATATCGTTCTTGGAACTTACAATACCGATAAAAGGTTTCTTAATTTCTTCTTCGGTAAGACCGAGAGCATTCAAAAGCGAACGCTGAGGTGCGGTACTTACGCCGTCCTTTATAACTGAACTTTTCATTGTAAACACCCTTTCCATAATTATCAAATCGGAACAAAATTCACATAAAAGCCCTTCAATTGTTCCATAATAAAACACAGTGAAAATTTCTGTATTGTTAATCTTAATTTTAGCACATCGGCTGTTCAAAATCAAGTAGAGAACCTATATTGCCAAAATCATTTATTGCGGCTCAATCGTTGATTATTCTGCCCTTTTCAACATTGGGCATAATAAAGTTATCCCTTGAATATTCCCACAGCTTTTTTGAGCCGTCGGCAGTGTTTTTGTTGCGGTTAAGAATACTGTGCAGGTGAACAATATGCTCTACCCACGCCTTGCCGTCGGTTGCATCATTGAGCATGGCAGGCTGAATGTTGTCCATTGTGTGTGCAAACTTTGCTTCGGCTGTTTCGCCGCTTTCAAATTCAAGCCACAGATTCATCATCTTTTCGCCCTGATCTTCCGGAAGAAGTCCGAAAATTCTTTTTGCGGCTTTCATTTCACGCTCTGCCTGAGTTTTCTTAGCTTCCTCATCATAGGCATATGTATCGCCTGCGTCAATCTCGACAATATCGTGAATCAGGAGCATTGTCATTGTTTTAAGCACATCAATTTCCGAATTTGCATATTCGGAAAGCATAACGGTCATTATCGCCATATGCCATGCGTGCTCGGCATCGTTTTCCTTTTTTCGAGCGTCGGAAAGGTAGGTTTGACGGATGATGAATTTTTCCTTATCAATTTCCTTTATAAAATCAAATTGCTTTTCAATTCTTGATTTCTCCATAATGTTCCCTCTTAAAATTTAGGCCTGCACATGGGCATAGTGCAGGCTTTATGTGATTATTTATTTACTACAGGAAGTTTGGTTTTATCGTATTCATCCAGTCTGTTGCCGTAAAGGTAATAGTTCGTTTCTTTTACAACAACAGGCGAAAGCACAACTACGGCAATAAGGTTGGGAATTGACATAAGTGCATTGAAGATGTCAGCCATTGTCCAAACAAGGTCGAGCTTGATAACGGGACCGATGAGAAGAATAAATACAAAAATCAGCTTGTAAGGGATCATACCGCCTCTGCCGAAAAGATATTCAACACAGCGTTCACCGTAGTATGACCAGCCGAGGATTGTTGAATATGCAAAAGCGGCAATACCGATAACAAGAATCGGTGTGCCGATTACGGGAATCTGCTGGAAGGCTTTGTATGTAAGGTCACCGCCGTCAGAAACATCAATTGCAGGATTTTTGATAATTGAGCTTACAAGCACAAGACCTGTCATAAGACAAACAACGACCGTGTCCCAAAAAGTACCCGTTGAAGAAATCATAGCCTGACGAACAGGGTTTCTTGTCTGAGCGGCAGAGGCAACTATCGGAGCAGAACCCATACCGGATTCGTTACTGAAAAGACCTCTTGCAATACCGTAACGAGCGGCAAGCATAAGGCTTGAACCGAGAAAACCGCCTGCAACGGACTTGAGAGAAAATGCGTCCTGAAAAATCATTTCAAATGTCTTACCGAGAACATCAAAGTTCATGCCGAGGATAATAAGACAGCCGAGAACATAGAAAACAGCCATAAACGGTACAAGGAGTTCGCAAACTCTTGAGATTGACTTGATACCTCCGAAGATTACAACGGCTGTAATTGCGGCAACAAGAACACCTACAATAATCGAAATAACCGAAGCGTCCTGACCGAAAAGATTCACCGTACCAAGGTCAAAGGTGTTGTTCATAATGTTTGAAATTGCATTAACCTGAACACCCGAACCGATACCGAAGGATGCAAGCAATGCAAAAAGTGCAAAAAGAACGGCTAAAATTTTGCCGAGAGTCTTAAACTTAAATCCTCTTTCAAGAGCATACATAGCGCCGCCGAGCATTCTGCCGTCAGAGGTCTTTACACGATACTTTACGCCGATGAGTGACTCGGAATACTTCGTTGCGATACCGAAAACACCGGTGAGCCAGCACCAGAGAACCGCACCGGGTCCGCCGAGTGCAATTGCAGTACCTACGCCTATGATATTACCCGTGCCGATTGTTGAGGCAAGCGCTGTTGCAAGAGCCTGAAACGGGCTGATGTCACCGTCTGAATCGGGATCCTTTGTCACCGAAAGTTTGATTGCCTTAAAAGTTTTTCTCTGTACAAATTTTGTGCGAATTGTGAGGAAAATGTGAGTTCCGAGAAGAAGGATAATCATAAACCAACCCCACAGGAAGTTATTGAAGCTATTCATCACAGCTGAAATCGCATCCCACATATTGTACGCCTCCTTGTTTTAGTATAATCCTACCCTGTTTAATATACAAAAGCAAAACCTGCTTTATGTCCGTTAATGTACAAAAATCGTTTTACATCAATAAGGTTGTCTGCAACTCCGTAAAGAAGGGGAATTGCCTCTGCACTCGGACGGTCAAGGTCGGGAACCATAACCGTTTTACACCCTGCCGAGCTTGCCGACTTTATGCCGTTGAGCGAGTCTTCAAGTGCAATGCAGTTTTTTGGAGCAAGTCCGAGTTTTTCTGCGGCATAAAGATAAATGTCGGGTTCGGGCTTTCCTTTTGCAACCATTGACGCACAAACTATTTCGTCAAAATAATCGTAAAGACCGAGAGCCGAAAGATATTTTTTCGTTCTTTCCGGAGCGGTTGCGGTTGCAAGGGCAACCCTGTAGCCGTTCTGCTTTAAAAAGCCGAGAAATTCAGCGGCACCGGGCTTTGATTCAATGCCGTTTTCCGAGATGAACTTATCCATAAGCTCAATTCTTTTATCGTGAACCTTGCAGTAGTCAAAATCCTCTCCGAAAAAGCCCTTTAATTTTGCAATTGCAAACGGGCGAGCCATTGAGCGAATACTGAGTGCGTGGTGCGTTTCCATAGGATAGCCGTAAAAAAGAGCCGCCTCACACCAAAAACGGACATACAGCTTTTCTGTGTCAAGAATGACACCGTCCATATCGGAAATAATACCTTTTATATCAGGATTCATATTTTACCTCCCGATTTTTTTAGATTCATATTTACAAACGCAATTCCGAGTGAAATCAGAATAAGCGAGATGAGCGTTTCGATTCTGAAAACATTTTCACCGAGCATAAGCCCCGACAAAACTGTTCCGAACACGGGAACAAGCAGATTGAAAACGGAAATTCTGCTTGCATCATGAAATTTGAGAAGTGCTGTCCACAGCGAAAATGCCGCCGCTGATACGAACGCAAGCCAGAGCAACACGGAAACACTTTCAACATTTATCAAACCAATACTGCCACCGCAGCATATGCCCGACACAAGCAATATAAAACCGCCTGTTAAAAGCTGAAAAGCGGTTACAGGGAACGGATCTCGTCCTGTTGTGACTTTTTTCGCAACGATGTTGCCTGCCGCCGCAGATATTGTTGAAAAGAGAATCATCATATCACCGAACCAAGTGTCCGTGCTGACAGTTCCGCCGAAATTGATTGCGATAATTCCGCCGAATCCGAGAATACAACCGATAATTTTCATCAGCGTGAGCCTGTCGTTTTTGAAAAACAACGGCACGAAAAGTACGGTAAAAAACGACGCACAAGCCGTTATTATAGAGGTGTTCGTTCCGCTTGTAAAACCGATTCCGATGTATGTAAAAATATACTGCAATCCTGTCTGCACCACTCCGAGTGAACAGACGGGCAGTATATCTTTTTTTTGAAAGCGTCGGCGGTTTTCTTTTTGATATCCACAAAAAGAGAAACACCATAAGTCCCGCCAACATAAACCGCATTCCTGCAAAAATCAGCTTTGAGCCGATATCCGACTCCTCTATCTCAAAAGCAGAGTAGCCGACCTTTATAAACGGAAAAGCCGTTCCCCACAAAAGTGTGCAGAAAATTGCTGTTAAATATGCTATTTTTTTATTTTGTAACAGTTTCATTTTATTCATCCGGAAAAATTAACAATATCAAATATAGTATATCATAAAAATCAGAAAAAGAAAACCTTACAATTTCAAAAATTTGTTTATTCCGTAAACAGAATTTGCACCGTCACAACAGGCGGTTATAATTTGTCGCAGATTTTTTGTGCGGATATCCCCTGCAACAAAAATTCCCGACACGGATGTCTGACAGGTTTCATCGGCAATCACATATCCGTTGTCATCAGTTTTTACAAAACCCTTGACACATTCGGTTCTCGGTTCAAGACCGACCGCAACAAAAACTCCGTCAGTTTTCAGAATTTTCTCATTATCAAGCGTAACCGATTTAACCTTTTCGTCACCGTCAATTTTCACAACATTGGTGTTGTAAAGAATTTTGACATTGCCCGATTTTTCAAGCTTTTGCACAAGCACTCTGTCGGCTTTTAATGCGTCGCCCCTGTGAATAAGAAAAACCCGTTTGCATATATGAGAAAGATATGTCGCCTCGGTAACGGCGGTGTTTCCTCCGCCGATTACCGCCACTGTTTTGTCTTTGAAAAAATAGCCGTCACACACGGCACAATAGCTTACTCCTCTGCCTTCAAACTTATTTTCGCCGTCAATTCCCAATTTTTTGTGGGTTGCGCCCATGCAGAGAATAACAGATTTTGTCTTGACCTCGCTGTCGGAACATTCAAGGATAAAACCGTCATAATTTTTTCTTATGCCGACAAGGGATTGTCTGACAAAATTTGCACCGAATGACTTTGCGTGTGAATAAAAGTGCTGGATGAGGTCAAAGCCTGCAATATCACTGAAGCCCGTGTAGTTTTCAACCGCATCTGTGAGGGCAATTGAACTGCCCTCGGGTGATGACGGATCAAGCACAATGCAGTCAAGTCCGCTCCGAGAGGCATAGAGTGCCGCCGTAAGTCCTGCCGCACCTCCGCCAACAATTACAAGGTCATACAAAACTCTCACCCGTTTTTTCGGAGATTTCGGAGATTATCCGTTCTTCGGTCTGAACCCCCGACATACGCAAAATTTCGTTGCCGTCTTTAAAGAGCAAAAGTGCAGGAATTCCCGATACACCGTAGCATTCTGTCAATTCGGGATTTTCGTCAACATTGACCTTGACGGTTTCAAAATACGCTTTGTACTTGTCACCGATTTCTTCTATTACAGGCGAAAGCATTCTGCACGGTGAACACCATTCGGCATAAAAATCGGTAAGCACCGGCTTTGATGATTTTATTAAACTTTCAAATTCATTTTTCCGTATGTTTTGAATCACAATATCACTCCGTAAATCGTTTTTACTATTGTTCCCGAATTAAGGGTAATTATTATATCTTTGTCTGCACATTCAAATTATGTGTAACGGCAAACCGATTTTATTGTAAAAAGGCGAAAAAAGTCCCCTCGAAAAATCGAGAGGACTTTAAATTTTTTAATTTTCGCAAATTGCAATAGCAACAAATATTTTTGACAATTTTTGTATTGATTTATTTTAAGGCAAATGTCATTCAAAATACAAATTTCTCAAAGCCGAAATTTCTTTGGCATAACCGTCAAGCTCGTTCGGGGTTTCAAGGAAAAACGGAAGATTTCGCAAATTTTCATTATTTATAATTTTTCCGAACGCATCAATTCCGATATAGCCCTCGCCTATTTTCTGATGTCTGTCCTTGTGGTTGCCGATAGGATTCATACTGTCATTAAGATGAATTGCCTTGAGTCTTTCAAGCCCGATTACACGGTCAAATTCTTCAAGAACTCCGTCAAGATTATTCACAATGTCATAACCGGCGTCAAAAACATGGCAAGTATCAAGGCAGACGCCGATTTTATCGTTTCGCTCCACACGGTCGATAATCATACGCAGTTCTTCAAAGGTTCTGCCGACCTCCGTGCCTTTGCCCGCCATCGTTTCAAGCAATACCGTGGTTGTCATATCATCGAACATTGCAGTATTCAACGCTGTGCCGATTTGCTCAACCGCAGCTTTGACGCCCTGTCCCGTGTGACTGCCGGGGTGAAAGTTGTAAAGATTATTCGGGAGATATTCAATTCGTTTCAAATCATCCGTAAGCGTGTTCAGAGCAAATTCACGGGTTTCGGGTTTTGCCGAACAGAGGTTCATTGTGTATGGTGCATGGGCAAGAATTTTTTTTGTAAAATTATTTTCCGTCATAAGTTTTATAAGTGCATTGACATCTTCGATATCAATTTTTTCTTGCAGATCCGCCACGAGGGTTGCGTGTAAAAAATTGAAATGTGTTTGCTCCGATTGAAAGTGCATCTCTGCCGATTGCGTAAAAACCTTTTGATATTGAAAGATGAGAACCGATATTAAGCATATTTTCTCCTTTTGCGTTAATTTATTTGCAGTAAGCAGTTTATCGTAAAGAAAAAAGCCTTTCTGTCAAAAGACAAAAAGGCTTTAGTTGGTCGGGATGACAAGACTTGAACTTGCGACTCCACGCCCCCCAGACGTGTGCGCTACCAAACTGCGCTACATCCCGTTGCAACATTAATATTTTAACAAACACTGCGAGCGTTGTCAAGATGTTTTAAAAACTTTTTGAATATTTTTGCACCATGAGTTAAAAAAGCAAAACGGACACTGCCGATTGACAGTGTCCGAAAAATGCTTAATCAAAGATTAATTCGTTAAAATCAGTCTTCTTTCTTCTTTCTTGCAAGGAACATAACGCCTGCTGCTGAAACCATAAGACCTGCCATTACGAAAACGATAGTTGTTTCAACACCTGACTTAACTGCACCTGTGCTTGAAGAACCTGAACCTGATGAGCCTGAACCGTTGCTGCCTGAGCCTGAGCCTGAGCCAGAACCTGAACCGCCGTTGTTAGAGCCGTTGCCTGCTGCCTTGTTACCTGTCTTCTTAGCGTTGTAAAGCTGATCCTTGTCAACCTTTTTTACCACCTTTTGTAGGATCTGTGCAACCTGAGAGAATCTTCTCAACTGCAGGAGCAATCGTATCCTTATCAGGGTTGTTTGTAGCGTTGAGTCTATCTGTTACAGCACCCATAACATCTACAGGGCTAACCTTGAGTTTGTTAATAAGATCCTGTGTAAGACTTGTCTTAGCGTCATCATTGTAGTAAGCGACGAGGTATGTAGCCAGCAATGTTACATCTGATTCGCCCTCAGGGAAAGCAGAACCGATGATGTTACCTGTTGATGTAATCTTCTTTTCAGGACCGCAGTCTGAGTTGTTTTCCCACTTAGCTTCGTTTGCCTTCTTTTCTGAATCCTCGGGGTTTTCAAGCTGATTACCTGTGCAATAAAGTGTGTCGCCGATGCAGTTACCGTTCATAATAGCGTTGTATGACTGCATACCTGTGTTAGCACTGAAGACTACACAGTAAACTCTTCCGTCTGACTTAGAGATTGTGTTACCTGTCTTTGAAAGATCATATGTAGCGATACCTGTTGAAGAATCGTACTTACATTTTTCTTTCTTTGACTGCCATGCCGGCCAATCGCCTGAACCGTCAGCCTTCCAAACGTGACAGAATACTGACTTAACATTATTCCAGCCTGACTTCTTAACATCAAACTTAATAACATTGCCTGCTTCAACTTCTGAAGAAGCGTCAGCTGAAACCTCTGATGAACCGTCGGCTGAAACCTCGCCTGACTGATCTGCTGCAGCAACAGCAGCGTCATCCTCTGCTTCTGCAGCGCTAGCTGTGATGGCAGCTGAACTGCACATTACTGCTGCTGCAAGAAAAAGACCTGCAATTTTCTTGAACATTTTTAATCTCCTCCTAAAATTGTTCATAAATATCCAAGATAGATTTTCATATCTTAGTATTGCTTATTATACTATAAAAATAACAAAACTGCAATAGTTTTGATTTAAAACCGTTTTTGTTAATTGCACAAGATTTTATGTAACCGTTTGGCTATTTTCCACAATTCAACCGGCAAGTAAGCCATAAATACACATTAAACGATTATTTTAACATTGCATAAACAGTTTCTTTTACGCTGTCAAGAGCATCTGAAATCTTCTCAGGCTGTTTAGCGCCTGCCATAGCCATATCTGGCTTTCCGCCTCCGTTGCCTCCGGCCTTCTGAGCAACAGCCTTTATGATTTTGCCTGCATTTGCACCGAGAGCAAGAGCCTCTTTACCGCAGGCTGCGGCAAATGTCACCTTGCCGTCATTTTCAGTTGCAAGAACACATACGCACTTCGGGGCAAAATCTCTTGCCTTTTCGCACATTGTGCGAAGAATGTCGGCATTAGCCTTGTCAATTCTGCCTGTTACCACTCTTACACCGTTTTCCTCCGTTGTGCCTGCAAAAAGCTGACCGATCTGAGCAACGGCAAGCTTTGAATTAAGCTCGTTGATTTCTCTCTGCTGTTCCTTGATAAGCTGTTCAGCCTTCTGAACACCCTCAACAACTGCCTTTGGATTTGCAATTTTGAGTAATGAGCAAACATCCATAATAACAGCGCTCATACCGTTGATGTACTTGAGAACGCCCATACCTGTGAGAGCCTCAATTCTTCTTACACCTGCGGCAACCGAGCCCTCCTGTCTGATTCTGAAAAGACCGAGGTTTGCAGTATTCTTTACATGTGTACCGCCACAGAATTCAACAGAGAAGTCGCCTGCGCTTACAACACGGACAACATCGCCGTACTTTTCACCGAAGAGTGCCATTGCGCCGAGCTTTTTAGCCTCTTCAATAGGCATTTCCTGTGTCGTAACGGGGATTGCCTCAAGAATCTTTTTATTTACAAGATTCTGAACCTCAATGAGTTCCTTTGCCGTGAGAGCCTCAAAGTGAGTAAAGTCAAAACGGAAGTAATCATCTGAAACAAGCTGACCTGCCTGCTGAACATGGTTGCCGAGAACCTCACGGAGAGCCGACTGAAGAAGGTGAGCCGCTGTGTGGTTTCTTGTAATATCCGCACGGCGCTCTTCATCAACAGCAGTTGAAACCTCTGCTCCTACATTGATGCTGCCGCTCTTTACTGTACAAGCGTGAAGGTAAATTGTGCCTGACGGATTCTTTGTTGTGTTGTCAACATCAGCTGAAAAACTGCCAGACTCCATAACACCTGTGTCGCCAACCTGACCGCCGCCTTCTCCGTAGAACGGAGTTTTGTCGAGAACGATGATAGCATTTTCGCCCTCACCGATACTGTCAACTCTCACACCGTCCTTAACGATTGCAAGAACCTTTGAAGTTGACTTGAGGTCTGTGTAACCTACGAATTCTGTACTTGCAACATCCGAAAGGTCTGTTGTGTCAGAAATCCAAGCGTCTGCACCGGCGTTCTTTCTTGCGTCACGGGAACGCTTTTTCTGCTCTTTCATGAGCTCACGGAAACGCTCAACATCAACCTTAATACCTTTTTCGGAAAGGATTTCTCTTGTAAGGTCAATCGGGAAGCCGTAGGTATCGTTAAGCTTAAATGCGTCCTCACCGCTGAGAACCTTAACATCTTCGCTGTCCATAATGCCGTTGAGCATCTTAAAGCCCTGATCAATTGTCTTGGCAAAGCTTTCTTCCTCAACCTTGATAACCTTTGTGATGAACTCCTGCTTTTCCTTGAGTTCGGGATAAGCTGTGAGATTTTCCTTGATAACCGTATCGCAAACCTTATAGAGGAAAGGCTCGTTGTAACCGAGAAGTCTGCCGTGACGAGCCGCCCTTCTGAGCAAACGGCGGAGCACATAGCCCTTGCCCTCGTTTGACGGAAGAACACCGTCACCGATCATAAATGTTGTACTGCGGATATGGTCTGTGATAACACGGAGTGAAACATCGCTCTTTTCATTTTTACCGTACTCAACACCTGTAATCTGTGAGATGTGTTTCATAATGTTCTGAATTGTGTCAACGAGGAAAAGGTTGTCAACACCCTGCATAACACAGGCAAGTCTTTCAAGTCCCATACCTGTATCAATGTTCGGATGTTCAAGAGGAGTGTAGTTACCTTTGCCGTCACTCTCAAACTGAGTAAATACAAGGTTCCAAACCTCAACAAAACGGTCACATTCACAGCCTACATGACAGTCGGGTCTGCCGCAGCCCTTTTCGTCGCCACGGTCAAAGTAGATTTCGGAACACGGACCGCAGGGGCCTGAACCGTGTTCCCAGAAGTTATCTTCCTTGCCGAGTCTTACCATATGTGACGGATCAACGCCGACTTCTTTTGTCCAAATGTCAAAAGCCTCGTCATCGTCCTCATAGATTGAAACATAGAGCTTTTCGGGCGGCATCTCAAGAACCTTTGTAAAGAATTCCCATGCCCATGCTGTAGCCTCGTGCTTAAAATAGTCGCCGAATGAGAAGTTACCGAGCATTTCAAAGAATGTACCGTGACGAGCTGTGATACCGACACGCTCAATGTCGGGAGTACGGATACATTTCTGACAGGTTGTAACACGCTTGCGAGGAGGTGTTACCTCACCTGTAAAATATTTTTTCATAGGAGCCATACCGCTGTTGATGAGCAGAAGGCTGTTGTCGTCCTTTGGAACAAGCGAAAAGCTGGGGAGTCTTAAACAACCCTTTGATTCAAAGAATTCAAGGAACTTTTCTCTTAATTCGTTAAGTCCTGTCCACTTCATAAAAAATCTCTCCTTATACAAATTCACAGGGGAATACAATATTCGTTCAAATTTGTTTAAAGTATGCAACCGAGCAAAATAAAAAATCCCATTGTATAAAAATACAATGGGACAGGAATATCCTGCGGTACCACCCAAATTGACGCCAAGCGTCCGCTTTGAGTAATCGTCATAAGATTACATTTCCTTAACGCAGAAATACGCTGTGCTTAATCACACAGAGCTCAGGGGCAGCGCACCGAAACTTCACATAAAAGCCTTGCACCAAAACGGCTTTCTCTCTGAAATGCTGACATCTCGGTTAATCCCGTCACAGCCGAATATTGTAATTCAATTTCAATACATAGATTATAAAACTGTTTCTTTGTGTTGTCAATAGCAAAATTCGGGATTAATCACGCTTTTTTCTGATAACCGAGCCTGACGGAACGGGAGCGTTGCATTTCATTGTAAGTCTTTGCATCGGGTGCGGCGCACTTTCAACGGGCATACCCTCGTCGGTTGTAAGTGATTCACACTTGATTTCAAACGGCACTCCGCTTGGCGGAAGTACATCAAGTGTGTCGCCCACATAGAATTTGTTGCGCTGAGTGATTACTGCGGTTGTGTCGTCAACAAGCTCTTCACACAATGCAACATTGTCATAATGACGGATATATCCTCCGTTGCCCGTAACCTGACCTGGTTCTCTGCCGAAATAGAAGCCTGTGTTGTACTCACGATGGCTGATTTTTTCAAGTTCTTCCCTTATCCACGGTTTGAGAACATAATCGTCACCCTCTGCAAAATAATCGTCAACAGCGTGACGGTAAGCGTTTGTTGTAACAGCGACATAGTAAGCCGACTTTGCTCTGCCCTCAATCTTAAAGCTTGAAACACCTGCCTTTACAAGCTCGGGGATATGCTCAATCATACAGAGATCTCTTGAATTGTAGAGATATGTGCCGTCACCTGTTTCTTCAACAGGAAAATACTGTCCCTGACGGTTTTCTTCGTAAAGATGATACTTCCAGCGACACGGCTGAGCACAGTCGCCGTGGTTCGCATCTCTGCCTGTCATATAGCTTGAAATAAGGCATCTGCCTGAAAATGAAACACACATTGCACCGTGTACAAAGCATTCAATTTCAAGCTCTTTCGGAACTTTTGCACGCATTTCGGCAATTTCATCAAGCGGAATTTCTCTTGCAAGTACAACCCTTGACGCACCCATATTGTAAAGCACATTTGCCGCCGCATAGTTTGTTACTCCCGCCTGAGTCGAAATGTGGCGCTGAACCTTTGGCGCATACTTTTTAGCCGCCTCAAAAACACCGAGGTCGGCAATTATGAACGCATCAACTCCGCAAGCCTGAGCATTCTCCATAAATTCCTGAAGATGAGGAATTTCATTATTGCGTGGAAGTGTGTTGCAGGTCACATGGATTCTTGCACCCTTTGCGTGGGCAAGGTCACAAGCTTTTTTGAGCTGATCGTTATCAAAATTCTGCGGTGCGGAACGCATTCCGAACATTTTTCCTGCAAGAAAAACTGCATCTGCGCCAAAGTTTAAAGCGGATTTAAGGCAATCCATATCACCTGCCGGTGACAAAATTTCGGGTTTTTCAAAATTAGTTATCATAGCTTTCAATATACTCCAGATTTGCGTTTTGCTGTTCAAGTGTTGATGCGTAATAAGCCTGTCCCTTGCTGTCATGACAGAAGAAGTAATAATCCGAGCTGTTCGGATTGAGTGCGGCAATGATTGCATCCATACCGGGGTTGCAGATAGGACCGTAAGGAAGTCCCTTCCTGTCATATGTATCATATCTGCTCTTGTAGGTGCTTCTGTCATTTTCGGGAACATCCTCAAGGCTTCTGTACGGATAGAACTTTGTTGAATCAAGACCGAGGCTTGACACGCCGAGACTGCTGTCGGCTGTAAGACGGTTGTGGAGGATTGAGGAAATGTAGTACATATCCTCCTTGTCAGCCGCCTCTGCCTGAATGATAGATGCGATTGTCATAACCTGATCAAGCGAATACTTTGTGTCGCTCTCTTCAACCATTTTCAAAATTGTTGTTTTCTTTGAATATCCGTCAACAGTCTGCTTTTCGTTAATCTTTGTTTCGTAGTTGTTGAGAAATTTGTAGATTACGGATTCTGCATTTTCATTTCTGTAGAATTCGTAGGTATCCGGATAGAGATAGCCCTCAAGCTTGTAGTAACGCTTGTCCGCATTTGTTTCAGCCTTGATAAAGTCAAAGTCGCTGTCAAACTTTTCGGAATTGCAAAGCGAAAGAAACTCGTCCCTGTCGCCCAAAGCACCGTTCTTTTCAAGAGTGTTGGCAATTTCAAGAACGCTTTCACCCTCGGTAATTGTAACGGAAACCGTGTCGGTTCTGTTGTTGTTACTCGAAAGGAAGTTGATGATTGCCTCGTAGTCCATATTTCTGCGAATTTCATATGTACCCTGAGTAAAATCATCGGCAGACTTTGTGACATTTACAAAAAGCTTGAAATATGACGGCTCACCGATTACTTTATTGTCAACAAGTACCTTTGTAACATCGTCAACAGTCGGATTTTCGGGGATTTCAATTTTCACGGTTGAGGAGTCGGTTCTGTTCACGGCAAGCAAATCGTTCATGCCTGTTATCATATATACAGCCGCCATTGCTCCGACAATTAAAACCGAGATAATCCAGATAAAGCGGAAGGTTCTGCGATTATACTTGTTCTTTGCTTTAAGAGCCTTTTTTTCTTCCTTTTTCTTCTGCTTTAAAACCTGCTTTGATTCACGGGCCATTTGCTTTTTGACATCCTGACCGCTGTATGAATTAAGGTTTGACGGTTCATCCTCAGACTTGACGAAATTATCGTCCTCATACTCGCTTTCATCAATATTAAGTTTAAAGTTTTCGGCTCTTCTGCGACGCTGAGCGTTAAGCTCCTGTTCGCTCATATTATAATTATCAGGGTTCATAATGTATCATTCCTTTACAAACTCGTTATTTGTTCGGTTGGTATATTTTTCGGTAATCACGGCGTCAACGGGGCGGTCGAACACTCCCGAGGGCAGAGTATGCTCTATACATTTGGAGTAGCAAAGCCCAACGCTTGTTCCCGAAAAATTCTGTAAAAATCTGTCATAGTAACCCTTGCCGAATCCAAGGCGGAATCCCTGCATATCAAAGCAAAGTCCCGGAACAAGGCAGAGTCCGTGTGAGAAATCCTCGTACTTTTCGCAAACCTCGGGGTTTGGTTCCATGATTGAAAACGCACCCTTTTCAAGCTGAGAAAGTGAATTTACAAGGTAAAAATCCATTTCGCCGAAATTATTTTTACACTTTGGCAAAGCAAGCCTTTTGCCGTCTTTCAGCGTTGTTTCAAGAATAAGCGAGGTGTCAACCTCAATCGGTGATGAAACAAAGGCAAAAAGCACATCACAGCTTTTGTATTCCTCACTTGCCAGAAAAGCGTTCTGCAAGGCGAGGTCAAGCTGTTGCTTTTTTTCGGGAGGACAGCTTTTTCGGATTTTTTTATATTTTGCACGGAGCTGACTTTTCAGCTCACGAACATTTTTCACAGGCATTGCATATCACCGATAACCTTGTCGGCGGCATCCTTTGATACTGCGAGAGAAACAATTGCGTGACCGAATTCAATTGCACAGCCTGCGCCCTTTGCGGTAATAATATTGCCGTCCGTTACGGTGTGAGTGCCTGTATAGTCTGCACCCTTGAGTTCCTTTTCAAAGCCCGGAAAACAGGTTGCCTTTTTGCCGTCAAGGATTCCGAGATGACCGAGAATTGACGGAGCGGCACAGATTGCGGCAACGATTTTGCCGTTTTCACAGCTATACTTAACAGCCTCAAGAACCTTTTCGTTTGCCTCAAGATTGAGAGTTCCGGGCATACCGCCGGGGAGTACAACACCCTGAACATCGTCAAGGTCGATATTGTCAATTGTGATATCGGCTTTTACAGGCACACCGTGTGAGCTTGTAACACATTCGCCTGTTACACCGACTGTTTTAACATCAAGCTTTGCCCTGCGCATTACATCAACGGGGGCAAGCGCCTCTGTTTCTTCAAAGCCTTCTGCAAGAAATACATAGAACATAGTAAACTTCCTTTCAGGAAAGAGTAATCCCGATATAGACATCGTCGGGAATTTTATGGTTTTTGTCGAGTGATTTAATCATTCCGCATTTTTGTGATTGGCAGTTTTCAAAAAAAGCGTTATCGGATTTACCCGTAAATACAAACCTTTCTGATTTTGTATTTTCAAGCAAAAGTGCGGAAAGTTCGTTTATATTTTTATAAGCCGAGTAAAAAACATCGGTAGTATTTTCGTTTTCATCAAATACGGCAAAGCAGTCATTCTTATTGATCACCTTTGAGCCGTAAATCTCATAATAGGACTTTGCAAATTCAAAAAAATTCTCATTATATATGAAAGAATTTTCTTTTGAACAGCCGATATTCAAGCCCTTCTCTGCAAAACTTTCAAGCGTTTGCCTTGAAATTTCACGGCTTTTTACGGTGCAGTTCAAAGCATATCCGAGTTTTGTGTAAAAGCCGTACAAGCCGTCATTTGCGGGGAAAAGCAGAGAATAGACATCACCGTTATTCTTTGCGTCATTAAGTGCAAAATCAATCAGCCTTGACATTATCCCGTTGCCACGGAAAGATTTATCGGTTGACGCACCGCAAAGATAATGCGATTTTTCGCCGTTTAGCGTACCTTTTACAAGGTAAAGAGCCGAAACGATTCTATCGTCAACAACGGCACAGCAACCGTCAAAAAGGTCGCTGTCAAAAATCAGATTGACGGCAGTCTGATCCTCGTCAAAACACGAGAGCCACAGCTTTTTTAGGCTTTCGGTATCGGATTTTTCGGTTTTGCGAAATATCGTTTTCATCGTTTTTTCGGTGTTGCATTCCAGCGGTCGAGGATAATAACGGGATTATATGAAAGTTTAGACTTTTTGAGTCCCTCAAGTCCCATATCTTCCTCACGGTTTATATACTCATACTGCGTAAGAGTTTTGGCAAAATCGTTGTTGATTACGGCATAAACACCGTCATATTCACGAAGTGCCTTTTCAAAGTTGATGTCATACACCTTGGGTGAAATTTCACTTCCGAGTGTCATGGCAACGGGCTTTGAGTCAACATACAGTACAGCGCCCTTGACATTATATTCGTCTTTGAGGTCGCACATTTCCCTGATTGCCGTAATTTCGCTTGAAGCTCCGGGATCGGTGTCATTTTCCGCACACCACAGTTTTGCAACCGTTAATGCATCGGGAATGTTTGAATCCGACAAAGTTTCAAAACGGGTATCGGTGTAGGTTCTGTAAAATTTTGAAATGTGGTTACGCTTTGCGTGAAACCTTTTGCCCGCAAGGGTTGCAAGGTCACGGGAAGTGTAGATGTAATCCTGATTTTCGGGTGAACGGACATAATCAAATTTGTCGGGAAACATTGTTTCAAGCATTGCACGATTGCCGTTTGTCAGCATAACAATTTGCAAATTGCCGTTTCTCTCCTCGGCATCTTTGAAAACCTCTTCAAGCGCACCCTTTATATTTTTGCCTGTAGGCATACAGTAACCCCAGACGGACTCGTCGGGATTACAATACACCTTGACAATTGTATCATCATAAAAAGCAAATTTAATATTGTATTCGTTTCGCCAAAGATAAGCGTTCAAAAGGTTGGTATCGCAACCCATGCACTCATCATAATCGTAGTATTTTTTAAGTTCGTTTATGTCACTTTGCTCAATTTTTTTAAAGCTCAGCATAAATTTCAGCCGCTGCCCTCTCTATCTCTTCCGATATTTTTTCTATACTCTTAATCTCTCCGTTTTCACAGCAATTAATAACCTTCCAGCCGCATTTTTTAGCGGCATAAACTGCACTTTTTCGACAGTCAAGAAGGAAACGGAGATTTTTCTCATGCAAATCTTTCTTGCTGTTGTCACCGCCGTAGCGTTTTTCCATAAGCTTCTGCGAAACCTCGGGTTCAACATCAAGGTAGATTACAAGATCGGGTTTCGGAATCCCGAGCTTTTCGTATTCAAAATCGTTCAGCCAATCAATAAAGCTGTTCCACTCCTCTTTAGGGAGTTTGGACATCTGATAAATTATATTTGAAGTCACATAGCGGTCGCTTAAAATCACACCACCGTTGTCACATTCCTTTTTCCAAAACTGAAGATAGCTTGCAACACGGTCAACCGCATAAAACGCACTCGCCGCATAGGCATTGACATCATCGGGCTTGTCGCCGAATTCGCCGTCAAGATACATCTTCACGGGAGCGGCGGCAGGACTTTCATAATTCGGAAATTCAAGCTTTGTGACCTTTTTTCCGAGAGCGGAAAATTTTTCGCACAAAATCTTTGTCTGCGTAGCTTTTCCGCTGCCGTCAAGTCCCTCAATAACAATAATTTTGCTTTTCATATATATACCTTACTTTTCTCTGCCGTATTTCTGACGCATTTCCTTTTGCTTTCCGCAACACATATTGCCCTCGGGGCATGGTCCGAACAGGCATGACGGGCCGCAGTTTTTGAAAAGGTGCGGAGCAACCTCAAGACATTGCAAAAGCATCTGTTCGGCAACCTCACGAATTTCCCACTGCGCTCTGTTGCAGCAACGGTGTGCAAAAAAGTTTTGCAAGCTTCTTGCATTGAAAGTGCAGACAATTTTTGTTGTCGATGCATTCGGAAGAATAAATCTTGCGTCCTCGTTGGCTTTCTTGATGAAAGCATTGCAGGATTTTTTGTCATCAGCCTTGTAGGCATTGATAATTTCTTCATCCGTTCCGCTGTACTTATCGGGACATTTCTCGTTGATGTAACCGACAGCAAGTGCATCTCTGATTTCCTTGTAAGCGTCAGCCTCAACCTTGAGAGCCTTTTCATAGGCGGCAAGAGCCTTTTCGTTCTTTGCAATCTCGGGCGGAGTTACAAAGTCAAACCTTGTGCCGTCAACATAGCGCTGTGACTGTTGACTGTAGGATGCAATTCTGTGGCGGACAAGCTGGTGTGAGCAGGCTCTTGAAATGCCCTCAATGCCGAATGTAAAATATGCGTGTTCAGTCGGACTTGCATGGCCGAGGCTTGCAAGCATATCAATAAATGAAGAAGTTTTTTCCTCGTCAAGACCTTCTCTTATATCTTCAATCCCTGACGGTGAGTAGCAAAGCTTTGCCGCCATCGCAACCGTCTGTTCAGGGTTAGGTGTGTGTGTAAGGAGCGTTACCTTTATTGCCATTTTTAGTTTTCATCTCCCATTTTCGATAAAGTTATTCACAATTTCCGATATTCGGATTTATTATAACATTATTATTCAGTCTTTTCAATGGTAAAAACGAGCAAAAATCCCGACAGCACAAAACCTGTCGGGATTTTTTTCTTTACACTAATTATATCAAAAAGCACTGTACCATTATCCACCCTTTCCTTTACAAAACCATTTGTTATGATTATTTAATTTAGCCATGACCAAAAAACGGTCGGATAGACGAACTACCCGACCGTAAATTTTACTTTTCAATTTTCAGATTTTTAATTAAAGATTAATCAAAAATCACTTTTCATAGATATTGAGCAAAAGAGCCTTGATGTCATAGAGTTTCTTTGAGAGGTCAACATAATAGTTATGCGGATTTTCAAAACGCTTAACCTCGTCCCAGAGAAGGTCAATCTGCTCACGGCAATAGGTTGCGATTTCCTCAATTGACGGTGACTCATACACGCACTTGCCGTTTTTGAAGATTGGCACAAGAAGTTCCTTTGCGGTATAGTTATCAAGCATTTTTGTTTTCCAAACTGCATTCGGATCGAAAATTGTTCTCGGTTTTGAATCGTCAACAACCTCATCATAAATGCAAAGCTCATCGGCAATAGCCTTACCGCTGTCCTTGTCAAAATAGCGGTAAACCTTTTTGAAGTGCGGATTTGTAATCTTTGTTGTATTTTCGCTGACCTTGATTTTCGGCACAATTTCACCGCCGTCATTTTCAACGGCAACAAGCTTATAAACACCGCCGAATACAGGCGAACTTGATGAAGTGATAAGTCTTTCACCGACACCGAATGTGTCAACCTGAGCGCCCTGCATCATAAGGTCACGAATAAGGTACTCGTCAAGAGCGTTTGACGCAGTAATTGTACATTCAGTAAGACCTGCGTCATCAAGCATTTTTCTTGCTTTCTTTGAAAGATAGGAAATATCGCCCGAATCAAGGCGGATTGCACACTTGGTCTTACCCTGCGGAAGAAGAACCTCCTTGAACACCTTAATGGCATTCGGGACACCGCTCTTTAATGTGTTGTATGTATCAACAAGGAGAGTAGGATTATCGGGATACATCTCGCAGTAGGTTTTAAAAGCGTCATACTCGCTGTTGAACATCTGAACCCATGAATGTGCCATTGTACCGCCGGCGGGAACACCGTAAAGCTCGTCTGTAAGTGTGCAGGCTGTACCCTTGCAGCCGCCGATATATGCAGCTCTTGCACCGTCGACTGCGGCATTTGCACCCTGAGCACGGCGTGAACCGAATTCAAGCACGGCTCTGCCCTGAGCGGCACGGACAATTCTGTTAGCCTTTGTCGCAATGAGAGTCTGATGATTGATTGTGAGGAGAAGGAATGTTTCAACAAGCTGAGCTTCAATTGCAGGCGCTTTGATTGTCATAACAGGCTCGTTCGGGAAAATCGGAGTTCCCTCGGGGATTGCATAAACATCACCGCTGAATTTGAAGTTCCTCAAATACTCAAGAAACTGCTCGTCAAAAATGCCCTTGCTCTTGAGATACTCAATATCCTCGTCTTCAAAATGAAGTTCCCTGATGTACTCAATAGCCTGTTCAAGACCTGCCATAATCGCAAAACCGCCGTTGTCGGGAACTTTGCGGAAGAACACATCAAAATAGACATTCTTTTTATAAAAACCGTTTTTAAAATAGCCGTTTGACATTGTAAATTCGTAGAAGTCACACAGCATAGCCATATTTTCTTTTTTCATAATAATCACCTTGAATGAGATTGTATATTCTGCAACGCAGAAGCATAGATATAGTTTAGTCTTTTTTCGTCAATTTGTAAAGCGGAATTTGCACAAAAGCCGTTAAAATCCAACCCTCTTGCCTATACATTTTTAATATCTCGGTTGACATTTTACCGCTTAAAGGTATAATTAAGTTATATCGAAAACAATCCACTCGGAGGTAAAAATATGAACAGCGAAAATAATAAACTCTGCCCATTCTGCGAAAGCGAAATGATGATTATTCAGGACACCCTCAACAACGGCAAGCCGTACCTTGAATGCCCCACCTGCGGACTCCGTTTCCAAATTGAAGGCTTCCCCGAAAATCCGCAGGAAATCAGAGAAGCTGAGTGATTTGGTTAGCTTGATTTGTCTGATTTTAATGTAATTCAATTAAATAAGCATCACAAAAAAGCGAAAGCCGTGTATTCGACTTTCGCTTTTGTTTTTGTTACTGTGCTGTGTTGTAAATATCAATTGTTTTACCGATGAGGTATCTATGCTGTCAAAAACAACTTCTCCCTTTTCATCAAGCACAGCAAAATTATATTTTGTTGCATCTCCACTTATTTTAAGAGTGTCTTTATCAAGAGTTGCCTGTCCTTTGTTTCCGATAACCAACACATACTTATCCGAACTATTAACTACTATGTTGTACCCTTTTTCAGAAAATGAATATAACTTATTACCGTTTTTATCATATAAGGTATTGGAACCATTATATATGACAAATGTTCCGTTTTGATTGGCTATGTAATCGGTAGCCTTAGTTGGTTCAAGTTTACAATTTAATTCATAGTCAAATAATCCGCAATAATTTAATCCGTCAGCGCCCTTAAAGCTGAATAAAATTCCATCTTTATTATACGAAGGTGCAGGGTGCATCATATAACCGGGAGAAGTATCTACAACTTTCAAGTTTTCTGCATATTCACTTTCCATTTGAAAAACTGTTTCTTTTTGCAGGTCATATGTTTCTACCGACTTAGCACCGTCTAAGTCCGCATAAACCAAGCAATTATCATATACCCTACTATTTTTTCTGTCACCTTTCGCAGTTATCTTACTTTTTTCAAATTCAGTTATTTCGCCGTCAGATTTGATAATAGCCATAGTCTTTTCGCCTGTTTCGATAACAGCTATACCATTATTAAAGTACAAATCATTTAGGTCAGCGTCATTGCATTTCCATTCTTTTCCTGTTTTTGCAAAATACACTGTTTTTTCATCATTATCGTGTATACAAAACACTCCCTCTCCGCTATATCCAACAGAGGCTTTTTTCGCTTGACACAGATTTGTAAGTATATACAATTTCGCCGTTTGGATTATACATATCATACTTATAATAAGCGTCATTAAAATCAGCCACACTGGTTTCAACAACCGTATATCCGTACCCATAGGCAGTTACATTGGAATATGTTCCATATACTTTACCGTTTTTACCAACAACCGTACAAGTGGTATTACTATCTGTATTTTTCAATCCGCTGTATCCGTTTTCAAAAATTGTAGCTTCTGAAAAACTCTCAGCAGGACACCTAAAAAGCATTTTTCCGTTATTATCAATGCAACCGTAATAATCCTGACCGTCAGTATATTTAACCCAAGCAAGGTCTTCATTGAAATTAAAGCCGGAATTATTTGTATTTATTGGCACATATGTTTTTGGTGAGCCGCAGGCGCATAACATAAAGGTCATAACCAAAGACAAAAATAACGCTGTTAATCCTTTTTTCATAAAAATCCACTCCTCATTAATTAAATTATGTAACAATCTGTTACATAAATATTGTAACAGATTGTTACAATAGTGTCAATAACCAAATGCAAACAGGGATTGATATTTTGATGAAAATGGTCGGACTTCATGCCATAAGAAAGAAAAAGGGATACAGCCAGCTTAAAGTTGCTATGGATTTGAGCATAAGCCGTGAGGCTATCTCTTATTACGAAAACGGTCTGCGTTGCCCAAACCTCGAAATGCTCGTAAAACTGTCCGATTATTTCAATGTTTCAATTGACTACCTTATTACAGGAAAAAATTTCGGCGAATAGTCAAACAAATTATTTTGCAGAATAAATCACCGCTCGGCTCAAAATGTCAAATTTCACAAAAATGTGTTGACAAATCGACTGAACGGTGATATAATCTATCTTGCGTTGAAATTTATAAGTAAGTTTGCAGAACCGACCTTCATAATTTCATCGGTTGAAATTAATATAGGGGTATAGCTCAGTTGGTAGAGCAGCGGTCTCCAAAACCGCGTGCCGAGGGTTCAAGTCCTTCTGCCCCTGCCATTTAAAAGCACTTCAAAAAGGCGATACGCAAGCCGTTTTTGAGGTGTTTTTGTTATTTATCAAGGATTTTCAAATTTGCCCTGTAGCTATTGATTTCTACAATTTTGGCTGATTTTTCTACAACTTTTCGACTTTTTTCTTCTCTAAAAATCTGTTCATAATCAGAAGCTATTGCAATTTTAGAAGTTTTATCAACATGAGCATAAAAGCGAAAAGTAGTTGACGGATTACTGTGTCCTAACCATTCAGCTGTTTGGACATAAGAAAAACCTTTATTAAGCAAATTACTTGCCACACTATGCCTTAAATCGTGCAAACGCAAACCGTAATAGCCCAAACTGTCAGCTATTTTACGAAAATTTTTCGTTAAATAATTCGGTGTCATAACTGAACCGTTTTCGTGCGTAAATACAAAATCACTATCAGAATACAATTCTTCAAATTCCTTCTTGTTTTCAAACTGCCATTGCTTTTGAACAAGAAGTTTTTCTTTTATAACAGGAATTAACGGCATTGTTCTGTTACTGCTTGCATTTTTAGTATCATCGGTATAGTTCGATTCGCCAGTAAGTTCCTTTGTGCTTTGCTGTAAAGTTTCGCAAATGTGAATGGTGTTATTTTCAAAATCCACACAACTCCACTTAATGCCCAAAACTTCACTTCTTCGCAATCCATATATCGAACACAGTAAAACAGGTAAATAAATTATTTCGTTCTCAATAGCCGTCAGCATATTGTTAATCTGTTTTTGATTGAGAAACTTTGCATTAAAAGTTTTCAACTTTGGTCTTTTGGAACTAACATCAGGATTAAAATTTATGTAACCCTTTTCCACAGCGTCATTCAGTGCTTTTGAAATATTTTGATGATGGTGCTGTATTGTGCGAGGAGAAAGCGGTTCAGCTTTTTCAAGTTTGCTGTTTGTATTATTTTTAAATTTGTAGTAAGCCGTTAAATCGCAAGGTTTTAGTTCCTGTAATCGTATACCTTTTTCACGAAAATATGGGATAATATGCTTTTCCATATTTCCTTTGTAATTTCGGTAAGTATTGGGTCTTACTTCTGATTTAATATCGTTCAGCCACAATTCAAAATAATCTGCAACAGTAATTTCACTGTAGAAGGTTTTACACTCCTTGCTGTACTGTTCAATAAGATCTTGCAAAAACGCTTCTGCCTTTCTCTTATTATTTTTAACAGGCAGTTTTGTTGTACGCCAAATCTGCTTTCTTTTTCCGTTTTCATCAGTTACATATAATCGAGCATACCAAATTCCGTTTTTCTCAACTATGCTTCCATTGACTCTATTCTTATTCATTACTTTCCTTTCCGAAAGAGCCAACCATAACTGATATAATAATACCATTTACAGTTGGCTCTTTCAAGATTTTTTGCTAAAAACAGCTATTCAAATATGTTTGTATGCTCTTCTTTGGAATTATGTATTTAGTGCCGATTCTTTTGGATTTCAGCGTTCCGTTTTTAAGCATTGTATATACGGCATTTCTGCCTATACCTAAAATATTTTGAACATCTTTAACCGTCAGCACCTCTCCATAATCACATAATTTTTTCATATAATCACCATTCGCTATCATCAAAATAATAAGCCTTAAACAGCATACCTGTATTCGTAAGGAATATGCCCTGCTTGTCCTTTGGAATTTTCTCCGCTCCGTCAGGGTTATCAAGAATAATCTGAGAAAGCACCTTGTCAGCCCTACCGCAAATTCTAAAGTCGATATTATTTTTTATTTGACCTTTGAGAATATCGGCATCAGGTCTTTGAGTAGCTAAAATCAAGTGTATTCCAAAGGCTCTGCCTTGCCTTGCTATTGTTGATAACAAACTCTCAATTTTTGCAATCTGAACCTTGCTTTCCTTATCAAGCCCTGTTTTATCAAGTAATTCTGCAATTTCATCGCAAGCAAAAACTATTCTGTGAAAATTACAATCGGTCAGTTTATTGTATTGTTCAATGTTAGCACACTCACAATCAATAAATAATTGTTTACGGCTGTTGAGTTCTTCCAACAATGTATTCAAGACGATTTATAAGTTGTTCTTGTTGAGTGATTATATTACATTTTCTTTTCCATATTCCATAAAAATCCACTCCGCCTTTAAAATCAGCTATGTAAATTTCAAAACCTTTTTCAACACATTGCATTAGAACCAGTTTTAGCAAAACAGATTTTCCCGAACCTGAACTACCGCCTATTAAAATATGCGGAGTTACCTTTAAATCTGTCATTACCTTATCAAGCTGGCTTTCTCCAAGTAACAAAACACTTTCCTTTTCAGATAAATATTTATTTTCCCACATAAGTATTTGCGGAAATTCTTTGTTCGCTGTCACTGTTTTTATAAACACATGCTGAAAGTCTTTTCCTGATTCAATGCTTACTATACGAACATTAAGGGCGGTTTCAATATCAGAACGTTTTTTCTCGTATTCGGTAATTGGTATTGTAGGAGAATAAAATTCAAATACTTCTGCTTTTGCTTCTTTATACCTTGACAATAAAATCGGTGTTTCCCCAGATTTATCTTTGAATCCAACGCCCAAAAGACATTTTTCAACTCTTTTTGCCGATAAAGGAGTACCTAACATTGAGATAATCAGCAATGTGCCGATAATAGTAACAAATATCATTATTAAACTAAATATCCATAACAAAATATTTGATAAGTAAGAAAAGCCAATTTTATATATGCTCGTCTTTACAAAATTCCAAAGCATATATGCGGATAAAATAAAGGCAATAGGTAAAAGCGCTTTCCTTTTCTTATGCCAAATGTTTCTAAAACCTGTTAATATTCGTATATAATTTATTTGATTAAGTATTTTTTTCATCTAAACTCACTTCCTTATGTAATGTTTTCTTCTTTACATGACCCTTTTTATCATACTCAATCAAATAATTTATACGGCGTAAAAAAGCATTGTAGGTTTTCTGTTTTTCGATTTGTTCATTTACATACTGCTTATTTAAAGGTAAATTGCTTGTAATTATCACTTTTGTGTAACAAGCCACCTTATCCGTATAACGTGCAGGTAACATCAGCGGATAAACATCTAAATAATTAAGCATTTCCTCTATAGGTATTTGTGAAGCAAATTCTTCAAAAACTAAAACTTCATGTCCGAAGTACGAATCAAATTTAACACCGTTTTTAGAATAAGATGTAATTCTGCATATGCTTTCCGCAGGAAAGTGTTTATAAATCCCTCTTGTTTTTCCGACACCGCTTGCACCGTGTATGTAGGTCACACAAACGCTACGCATACGTTCCCTATACTTATCAGCAAGAAAAGTTTGTCGTACAGTATCAATAGCATTTACCCTGAAAATATGTTGTGGATATTCGGTTATAATTTCACTTGTTGACATACCCGAAACAATATCATCAAGGATTTGAGATAATTCAGGGGAATGTTCTTCAAGAGCTGAGGGAGCTTCTCCGTATTCTTTAAAACTTCCTTCAACGCTTGTTTCGGCTTTGTCTGTGTTTTCCCATTTTCCTGTTTTTGTTATGTAAGCGATGTTGTCAACCACAGAACCATAGGCTTTATCAATATGAGCTGTAGGGAATCGTTTTTTAATTGTTGAAAAACGAATTCTGCTTTTAGCATAAATAAACAAGTGGATGTGCGGTGTGCCATTTTCACCAATCTCTCTTGACAGACAAGCATATCTAAATTTGAAAGTATTTAGAATATTTTCAATTTCACCTTCACTAAAATTATGCTCGTCAGGGTTGTTAATAGTTAAAAGCCATTTACGGCATTGAATATCTCTGCTAATTATTCTCACCTCGCTTGTGACATTTGTGCCTAAAGGGTAATACTTCCCCTTTAGGCACAGCCATAGTCGGCTGAAACACGCTAATGCGTGTTCGCCGACTACCGCAACTAATAGAATTATTATTCGGTTTTTCCAACCGCTTTAATTCCTTTAGCTGTAGCTCTTACTATGTAACCGTTTGGCGTCCATACTGGCGACATTTCTAAGCCAATAAGTTCTACTTCCAAAGGGTTATCTTCGCTTACATCCAATTGTTTGGCAGAAGCACCAACTTTCACCGCAAGTTTTTCATAACCAAGTGCTGGACAAAGAATTTCATATTTAAATGAAACTACTTCATCAGAAACTCTTTTTCCATTTTCATATAAATAGACAGGCTTAACAGACAATGCCATTAAGTCAGACCCTATACAGTTAGGATCAAATTTAAGTCTGTTTATAACATCCATAATCTTATCTCCAATTCTTTTGTGATTTTGTAATCGATTACACCTTTATAATAATGCGAAACTTTGCATATGTCGATGACAACAATTTGTAATTTTTTCAATAAATTTTCATTGACTACACTAAAAATAGTGTTATACTAATGCATAATACTGTTTGAGGTGATTTTATGCCAAATGGCACAAGGAATAATTCTAAAAACAAATCGAATACCATTCAAAATGATAGGTTTAAAGAGATAATCAATTATATATGCACTCAATATAAAATAAACCAAAATGAATTAATGGAAAAAATCAACGAATATATGAAATATGATTTTCTCTCTGACAACACATTATTATCTAAATATAAAAGAAATACAAAAATACCAAGCGAATTATTATGTTTTCTTCATGATGAATATAACATTAATCCTGATTATATTAAAGGGAAGTCTAAATTCAAATTTGATGTATTACAAAATAAGTTAAATAATTTTGAACAAATAGCAGATGATTGGTTATCAATTTCTAGCAATCACGAAATTTTACGAACAAATAATATTGTTTTGCAGATAACAATGGATAGTAATTTCTATGATTTCTTAGTTGCAAATAGTATGTCAGAATTACTAAGAAAAGGGGAAGAACTTATAACATCAAGCGGTTTGATTAATGATATTGATCAATTAAAATATAAGGACCCTGTACCAAAGGAATATATACTTATACCAAAAGATAAGTTTCGAGAAATAACAGAATTTTTGGCGTCAAATAAATTTCAAGATTTTTAAGTAATTAAATTGATGTCAACAGATATTGAAAGAAACAACTAAACGATGAAACGATAAATAAAAAAGTTGCAAAATAATACAATACAAGCTATTTTTGCCACCAAGTGTATTTGATCCTTTTTAAAAGGTAATTACCGAAAATACTAATCTAATTATTAATAAAAACTCCAATTTTTTTTCAGCTGCTTACTCCTGACGCAGGAGCCATCAAAGGCAATGGATGTTTTGAGTTTCATTGAGAGAATAAATTTAATTTAAATTGTTTCTTGCAGTAATTTGCCAGTTATTAACGGAAAGTAAAATGGATATGTTCTGAATTAATGCCATTGTTCTAAAAATAAACCGCTAACACAAATCTGTGTTAGCGGTTTATTTTGTGTAAGGTTCGCTATGGTTAAAACCATAGCGTTATTTTTTTGTCCGATTTTTGCCGATATTCACGCTCATTACACTTTACAACTGCTTTTAATATTCAAATCGTCACCATAGGCTTTACCTTCACATTTTGCTACGGTCGCTATTTTTAAGTAAAGAATTGCCCTGACGGCGTATCGTAAAACTTGCTTCTTGACTTTAAAATGCTTCCTACGCTTGCAATGCTAGTAAAGCCCATACGATGACGATTTATACGAACATACAAAATCAGAAAGGAGTGAAAAAACAGCGTGAATATCTAAATCGGACTTTTTAAAAAGCCCACCAATTCAGAGTGCGAAACCTACACGAATTGTTTTAGATTTTAGTATATTATTTTTATAAAACTCAAAATAATGATTGATTATATATGAAGAAGTGAGTGATGCTTTTAAATTGCAATATATTTTGATTTAATACTAATATGGAATTAAATAGTTGAGATAGCTAAATTTTTTCATTAAAACTATAATTATTGTGTCGACTTTTATCTAAACTTATGATAGAATAGAACAATAGAAATGATCAACAAGTTAGCTAATAAATACTTATCATGACATGCTAAGTATTACGTTGATAAAATAAAAAATATAAGAACAGATGTCACTCATTTTATATTTAGGAATCTCAGTCCTATACATAATATGAGGTAATATGGACTTTGAGAGAAGGGGTTGTAATGTCTTATACAGTAAAATCATCAGAAAAAACCAGAAAATCTGGAGCTGAAACTGAAACAAAAGCATTATTGTATTTGATGAATTTAAGAAAAGATAGTGATGAAATCAATTATTTTATTGTTGACTTTTTTAATGATCTGACAGGAATGGATACATATGCTGATAAATTGTGGGATGTACAATCTAAGGGAGCAAAAGGAAACTCACCAAAGGCATTGGGAAAAGAGTTAGTGACACTATTTAAAAATTTTGTATGCGATTTTGAATTTGCTGACTACATATTATTTGTTGGTGGAGTTTCTAATACTGTTAGAATTAACAATAATCTCAATTCATTCGGTATCGAAAACATAACGCCTTCTGCTATACAAAAAATTAAAGACGGATTAATAGAAGAAGCAAAAAATAAATCATACATCGAAGATACAGATATTACAGATACAAATATCAACCAATTTTTAGATAAAGTAAGAGTTGTAATAGACGATAAGAAACCTAGTGATTACGTAAGAACTATTATAAAAGGACATCCAAATTTAGTATCCGAAGAAAAAGTTTTGGATGCCATATTTAATGAAATACGTGATAAACAAGCTAGCAAAAAGAATATAAAAGTTATAGAAGGCGTTGTAATTGAGACAAAAGACGAGGCGTTAAAATATTTTAGGCACCTTACAGCATCTGATGTGCGTCTATTAACACTGCAAAGGATAATAAACAGAAACCCAATAGCCCAAGGAGTTCCAATATCCTTTATGCCAATATTAAACAACTGTCCGCCAGAGCAATTCAATGATTTTATACAAGAATGTCAAACTTCTTTATCAAGAGCATTGTTTAATAAGAATTCATCAGAATCATTTTGGGCTTTATTAGAAAATGTATATAATCTCATTTTAAATAACCCTAAATTGGATGTAAATAAAGTGTTTGATATGGTTGACAGAGATATTAAAAAGAATGCAAAAGATTTTGATGTGTTATCACTAAAGTATTTTATAGCACTAGTAAAGGATGGTATACAATGATGATTATAAAAAAAGTAGCAGTTGGTAATAGTACGGAAGCTTTCGTAGAAGAACAATTTGAGTCGGGATTAAATATTATTTCTAGCGATGATAATAACAAAGGTAAAACAATAGTAATACAATCTATGATGTATGCTATCGGCAACGAACCCACATTTCCAACTACTTTTGAATATAAAAATTATTACTATTATGTGGAATTTCAAGTTAAAGAAAAAATTTTTAAAGTATGTCGTTATGGGGATAATTTTGCAATTATTGATGATAAAAAGCTCATGCTTTTTGATAGTGTATCAGAATTAAAACGATACTGGACAAAGTACATTTTTAAACTTCCTCAGATTGTAAAAAATCAAATATCTAAAATTGTTGATCCAGTTCTATTCTTCCAATTATTTTTTGTTGGGCAGGATAAAAAAGATACATCTAATATTTCACATTCTGGATTGTACAATAAAAAAGATTTTGAGGAAATGATATATAGTATTTTGGATTTAAGCGAATATAAATTAGATTTGGATGAAATAGAACAAATTAAAACTGAGTTAATTTCTCTAAAAGATGAAAAGAAGGCATTAATTAAGCAATACAAGATACTTTCATCCCAAAAAGCACCCGTACAGTATTTAAGTACCGTAAGCGATCGTTCTGCTTTTGAAGCTAAAATATCCAAAATTAATAATATAAATTCTAAAATAACAGAGCTGCGAAAAGCTCGAAACTTGTCTGCAAACAGAAAATCAAAATGGACAAATACCATAAAAGAGTTGAAGTCTCTTAACAGAAGTATTGAAGTTGGAGAACTAAAATGCATGGATTGTAACTCTAAGAATATTGCCTATTCAACCTCAACAAAAAGACAAGCATATGAGTTTGATGTATCTACAATTGAGATGAGAACAGAAATTATTAACTCTATCCACGAAAAAATAAAAGCATATACGGAAGAAATTGAAAAATACGATGACTTAATAGCAAAGGAACAAGAAAAGTTACATATCTTAATGAGCGACGAGGAGGTAACTTTAGAGGCACTCCTTGAATTAAAGGAACAAATTTTTTCTGCTTCAGATGCTGAAAAAAGAATTTTAGAAATAGAGCGAAAGATTGGTATACTTCAAAGTAAACTGAGTATATCTGAATCTTCAACAGAAAAAAATAAAATTAAAAGACAAACAGAATTGACAAATATTCTACATGAGATGAACTGTTTTTATAAAGAGATTGATCCGAATGGTAATCTAGTATTTGAAAGTTTATTTACAAAAAAGGATGAAGTTTTTTCGGGCAGTGAAGCTACAATTTTTCATATTGTGAAAATGTATGCTCTACAAAAAGTATTAGCTCACGATTGGCCAATTATAATAGACTCATTTAGAGCAGAAGATTTGTCTACAGGAAAAGAGAAGATAGTTATTGAAAAATATAAACAATTGAATAACCAGGTTATTTTCACAACCACACTTAAAGATCAGGAAATGGGTAAATATGATAATCGCGATGATATTAATCATATCGACTATAAAGATCATGCTCCCAGCAAAATGTTGTCATCAGATTACTGTGAACATTTTAAACAACTTATATCTGAATTCTCATTTGATATAGATTGATAAACAATACAAACATATATACATAAGCCGTTAATCCAATTATTATTGAATTAACGGCTTTTAGCTGTTATTTTATCATTCAATTGTATTGATTTCCAGTTTAAGATTAACTTTTTCATAATCCTGTCAATAATTTTCACAAAGATTATCTTTTAAATTATTAATCTTTTCTGATTGATTTTAAGATAATTATATTATATCAAAATAGATAACTGAAAAGTTTGCTTAATGAATTTGCTCCGTCACCGTATTTTTGACTTAATTCACTTACAAGTGAATTTTGAAAAGTATCAGCAATTTGATGAACCGTAGTATTTAACAAAATTAGACTTATTAAAAGAACAATCGTCACAATAATCGCCATTTCTATTATGGGTTTATACTCGCTGTCAGTAAATGAATTTATCATTTCATAAACTAAAAATGCTGACATCAAAACACCTATCGCAAAAATCAATATTGTTGACTGTGGAAATATTAAGCCCAAAATTATATTTAATATCAATGCTGTTGTAATCGGTAAACTTGCAGCACCTAACATATTTAAACTACATTTGAATGATGGGGCGGATATTTTTCTTATCTTTAGTGTGGCATAAAATATCCCCAGAACAACTGCTGAAATAACTACTGCAAAAATTAAATACGGAATAACCAAACCAATTATAGGCGATATTTCTAAGTCAGGTAAATAATCATTTACTTTATCTCCGAAACTGCCTAAAACATTAGATACCATAGAATTTATTACACCATTGATTGAACCCAAACCCACATTTATATTTTGTGTAATATTAAAGCAGGATACAAAGGCAAATAAAAGTAATGAAATTCCTAAAAATATACCACCAACATATGAATTTACATTCCTAGATTTATCTATAACTTCTGCCGGATTTTTAGAGAAAAAACATTTTAACAATTCTTTCCCGTCATTAAAAATCGTTTCTGCTTTGTTTGTATTTGTACTTGGTGTTCCTTGTAAACTTGCACCGCATACATTGCAAAATTTATCTGATTCACTAATTTTATTACCACATTTTTCGCAAAACATATTTGTTAATCCTCCTTAAAAATTAATTTAATGACATTTCTATATCGTTATATTTCGTTTTCTGATCTGCAAAATAAATTAATTCATTTGGATTGTAGTTCAAGTCTACATCAGCTAACGTACTTCCGTCAGATTTAATATACATTACAAATTTTATTTTCTCGTCTTTATCATATAGAACAAGCGTTACCAAATTATTTGAAGTATCACTTATCGTTCCTGTTAAATCATGTTTTTCATCGTTGTAAGTTAAAACACCTTGAATAGAGCCCTCGCCTTTATCAGATTTTCCTTCACACTTTGTAGTTTCAAATTTAAAAGTAACTTCTTCATCTGTATCTTTTTCCGATAAATATGGTTTACTACTTCCAGTCCATGTTTTCATCAAATCGTATTTTTTGTTATAGGAATCGGCATATGAAAATTTCTTATACACCCATTCTCCTTTTTCGTCATTAAACTCATAATAAAAGTTTATTTCACCTGATATTTTTCGAATATCCGTCTTGCTTTCTACACTGTAAACAAATGTAGCTGTTTTAGCTTCTAAATCTACAGTTGTTTTACTGTCAACAGGTTCAAATTTGTCATATTTAATTGTTTTTAAAAGCTGTGACTTACAATTTTCCGTGTAGTCAGAAGCAGAAGGTGCGGTTGTCGGTTTTACCTCCCAAGTATCCTCGTTGTAATCACTTGAATCAGCAAAAACCCATTCCTTGTATTTTTTATAGAAAAGCTCATATTGTCTGTGATATTCGACATTATCATAATCATATGTGACATCAATAATAGCATTATAATTGTCATTTTTACCGTCGGTTTCATTTATAACATCAAATTTACTTATTGAGTATTTTTCATCTTTAAGAACTTCGCTGATAAAATCACTTTTAAGTTGTTCTATATTCGGTGTCGTTGTTCTAAACATAAAAAACAAACCACCTCCAACTAACAAAGCTAAAATTACAATTACACTGATAATCAATATCTTTGGTTTCTTGGATTTTTAGTGTTTACCACAGGTTTAACAGAATTTTCAGTAACGCTGCTCGTCAAATTCTGCCCACAAAATTTGCACACTTGACTTCCGTCGCTATTTTCTTTCCCACAATTTTTACAGAACATTCTTTTTTCCTCTTTCCTTATTTAATGTATTTATAGAGCAATAATGTCTTTTCATTACAAATCTCTACGATAAACATTATAATTCATTTATTTTAAAATTGCAATATGTTTTGCAATGCAATTTTACTTGCATTGTTCAATGCTTATTATTTGATCAAAATGCAATATAATAAGGATATAGGAGGTGTTCTAATGGCTTTTCAATTAAAACAAAACAGAAAAGAATCTGAAAACAAAACAATCAGATTTCCCCTGCCCCTTATACAAGAAATAGAATCTGTCATAGCAAACCAAGATGTTACTTTCTCCAGCTTTGTTTTACAAGCTTGCGAATACGCTCTAAAAAATATGGATAAAGATGAAAATAAATCAGAATGATTGTATCTATTATAAGCGAAATCGTATTTCTTGCTAAGGTGCTTGGTTTTGTGTTTCTACACTCATTATTACAAATGTAGAGCATGCACAACTATAATATGATTATAATTAGTTAAACATTAAATTAAACAAAGTCCTCGTAGCAGTAATAATATAATTAATGGTGATGATCATGATCAAACAAATTACTATAGAAAATTTCAAATCGATAAAATATGCAAATTTTAAATTTAAAGATAATCACGACATTGTTTGTTTAATAGGAAAAAACGGTTCAGGAAAATCAAATGTTTTTAAAGCTATCAAATATTTCTTTGACAATATAAGCAGACCTTATTCAGAAGCAAAAATAATTGATAATAGCAATCCATATATACAAAAATGTAAAATTTCAATTATATTTGATCTAAAGCTACTATACGAAAAATCTAAACACAATACAGAACTTCGGAAGAAATTCGATAAAATTGATTACTATATAGAAAATCATTTCGAGAATAGTAATCCCAATTGGGAAATTTCCTTAAAAAAGGAATTAGAATTGTCAATGACACAATTTAAAGATGGGGAAATATCATGGAATATTGATAATAATAACATACGCGAAACTATCAAGTTGTTATTTCCGATATATTATATTGATACTAGGAAACTTGATATTTTTACTTGGGAACAATTATGGCAAATAATTAGTGACTTATCAGCCACAATGCCTCAAATAAGTCAAGAGGAATGTCGTGATCTTATAGATTTCACCTTTACCGAGATCTACGGAAATAAATATACACTTAGCAAAGAAAAAATAGAAGTGGCATTTAAAAAAAATAATATTTCGCTTGATCCATATCATTTTGACTCAAAATATAAGAATGCTTTTGCAATGCGATTTGGCGGCGAACAATTTTTAGTTGATAAACATCCTCTTTCTTATTTTTCAGATGGAACTAACTCTTATAACTATCTTATTTTACTTACAACTTTAATTCCTCAAATATCTGATATAAGTTGCAAACACCCTTTAATTCTATTAGACGAACCTGAAACTGGCCTCCACTCGGAATATATCTCTAAGTTTGTTAACACTATTTTTAATAATTTAAAAAACAACTCTCTAATGTTAATTAGCACCCATTCATCTAAACTTATATCTGAATTTACAAATCATCTTATTAACTTCCAATTGTATAAAATTAATAGAATTGGTGCCAATTCAGAAATATTTAAAATGAATACATCCTGGCTAACTGATAACAGCCATCGAATTACAATTAAAGAAACTGAGTGTTATTTCTATGATTATCTTGTATACATAGAAGGTGAAACAGAAGTTGAATTATTTGAAAATAAATATATAAGAAGTATATTTAAAAAAATTGAGCAAATACATTTTTATTCTTTTGATAGTAATGATGAGCGTTTAAAGGCTGTTAATTCTAAAAATATTAATTTGGGTGTAAAATATAAACTAATAGTTGACTCAGATAAAATAATTAGTTATAACAATAAAACTTTAAAATTCAAACTATATCATGGAATTAACCCTTTATACAATAAAGAAAATAAACAAAAAAATGCATTTAGATTTTTCAACAGTAGTAGTGATGATTTAATATCTGCATATAACAACATAATTTCAATGCTAAAATCCACATATTCTTATTTTCCAAACTCACATTATATAAAAAGCCAGAATTTTAATATTTTAATGCAGAATATTAAGAAAATTTGTAATTATTATAATGTTATAGTCAATTGGTCAACTATTGAAGGAGAATTAATTACTTATGAGAATATAGATAAGTTTTTGGAATTTGTAGAAACTCAATCTATTCCCCAAAATGTCAAAAATCAACATAGTAACATAAAAAATATAACAGACAGTAAAGAAAAGGCTATTCTTGTATTATGCGAATATTTAGGCAAAACTGAAACTCAACAACAAAAGGATGGGGTAAAATTTAACAACAAATCACTTAAACCTTTAACCACAAAAAAGACTAACGGTTGGGTACAACTTTGGATTAAATATTATTTTAAAAACTATATTGACACTTTTTCCACAGAAACCGAAAAGAGAGCACAATTTAGAAAAGATTTTCCCAGTTTATATAATACTTTACAAGAACTTGAAAATATGGTAGAATAACATTGTGAGTAGAAATTTGTATAAAATGTGCATATTTTATACAGCCTTGTTGATATTGATACATAATGCGAAAGTAAAATGCAATCTTAATAATCCAAGGTTATTTTATTTGCTATTCGATAGAGAGTCGCACAATTATTCTTTAAATAATAACCGTGCGTACTCGCGGTGCGGTAATCTGGGTGGTACTCACAATAAAAAGAGCCTTAATAGGCTCTTTTGTTTTAGGAGAGTTTTATGAATAGTTTTAGAATTGAAACTAAAGAGGAATTTTTTAAAATTTTAGATTGTGATGAAGATACTTTTACTAGTGCTATAAAAGATAAAGAAAAAGCCTATTTTAAATATAAATTACAAAAAAAGATTGGCAGTAGATATATTTACGGTTTAGTAAAAGACAATCTAATTTATACTCTACAAAAGAAAATAAACAGAGAAATATTTAAAAACATACTTTTCCCAGATTGTGTTTATGGATTCTGCAAACGCAGATCTTATTTTGATTTTTTAGTCTCACATATTTCCAACAATCAAAGAAAACATTACTTAAGATTAGATATTTCTGATTTTTTTGATTCTATTGAAATTGACGATATATATCAATGCTTATCATATTATATTAGCAATGATATTTCTGGCGATGATAGGGATTATATTCTACAACTTATAGTTGATATTACAACATTAAATAATCACGCAATTCAAGGGGCAATTACTTCTCCTGCTATATCTAACATTATTTTCCGTAGTTTAGATATACGCATAGAAAAATATTGTGAAAAAATTGGAGTCCATTACACCAGATATGCAGATGATATGTTATTTTCATCAGAAAGCAGTTACATCCATAGTTACAAATTCACAAACGCTATTCAAGCAATTATTTCAGATAAAGGTTTTTATTTAAATCGAAAAAAAACTTTAAAATGCGAAAATGAAATATCTTTAAATGGTTATGTAGTTGGTACAAATATACGTTTATCAAGGAAAAAATATAAATCAATAAACAAAATCATTTATACCTTGACTACATCTTCTTTTACCGGTTTTAAAAACAACTACCATCAATATATAACACGAAACAAATTGGCAGGATATCGCTCTTTTTTAATACAATATAGCAGATATATACAGGATGAAAATCAAAATAAAAAAATTCAAAAGAAAATTGAAACAATTCAAAATTTAATCTTAAAGTATTGTGTTTCATCGATTTAAATGCACTTTCATCTCTATCTATTTACATAAAGTTATGGTTGACCTCTTTCTACAATAATTCTACAAATTATTTGTTTTAAAACTATTTTTACTCATTTTTTATAACACTGTCAGGGATAGATTTCTACAGTTTAACTACCTATAAAACGGCTTAAACTGTAACTTTCGTCGCTCCAAAACCGCGTGCCGAGGGTTCAAGTCCTTCTGCCCCCTGCCAAGGTATGATGTCTCAAAAATGGCTTAGATAAGCCGTTTTTGGGACTTTTTCTTTTTGCAGAAATTTTCTCTGTCGGCAACTTTTTTCGGATTTTCTAAAAATTTAAATTGTGATTTTCGGCTTGAAAATTAACGGCACAAGATATCAGTAATCATCAGAATTTTCGCACCTTTTTTACCGCAAAATCCGTTCTAAAAATACAGTAAATTTTCCGGAAAATGAAAATTTATTCACGGCATTACAAATCAATTTTCAGCTTTGTATCAAGAGTGCGTGAAATATTCAGTTTGCTTGTTTTGTCAACATGAGCATAAAAGTTCAAGAACTGTTTGCCTGAGTGTGTCAATCTCTTTTATCCTAAAGGCATATTTTGGATGGAGCTTGATAATTTCGCAGGTATCGAGTCCGTTTTCGATTTCTTCAATCAGAGCAGACATATCGGGAGAATTTTCATCAACAGGCTTTGGAACATCACCAACCTCTTCAAAAGTATCAATAAGATTCGTCTGTTCCTTATCAGAACCCTGCCACTTGCCCTCCTTGCGGAGATAGTCACGATTTTCCATTACACTGCCGTTAGCTTTATCAATATGTGCAACAGTGAATCTGTTCTTCAATGTTGAAAAGCGAATCGGCGATTTTGAGTAAATGAAAATGTGCATATGCTTTGTGCCTGTAGTTGCAATTTCATCCATAAAAAACTGTTTTAACTTGCTATTGCAATTTGCAAAAAGAATTTTATTTTCGTCCGATGTTCCAAACTGTCCACTATATTATACCAAAGAACGCTGTCCCTCTATCTCCCTTTGGTTATAAAAAACGCAACTTGCAGAACAGAATTCCACAAGCTGTTTCTTTTAATTTAATATTCATCAGAGAGCCAAAACCACGATTACTTATTACATTGCTGATAATTTGTATAAGTTTATCAATATTCATCAGAGAGCCAAAACATCCACAATTAACAATTATGCCGCATCTCTGTATAAGTTTATCAATATTCATCAGAGAGCCAAAACTCTACCAAGACGGAAACTATGCTGACCTTGTATAAGTTTATCAATATTCATCGGAGAGCCAAAACTAAAAACTATATACACAAAAGACAGCATCTGTATAAGTTTATCAATATTCATCAGAGAGCCAAAACCAGGTCAGGGCGGTTTTATTTTCGCTTAATGTATAAGTTTATCAATATTCATCAAAGAGCCAAAACAGCAGTTAACGATTGAAGAATGCCGCTTTTGTATAAGTTTATCAATATTCATCAAAGAGCCAAAACAAGCATCAGGCACATAGCCCGCAAAATAATGTATAAGTTTATCAATATTCATCAGAGAGCCAAAACTACAAGCTGGGCGGGGGATAACAACGAATAGTATAAGTTTATCAATATTCATCAGAGAGCCAAAACTGAAGTCATTTATCCACATTTCGTCTTTGGTATAAGTTTATCAATATTCATCAGAGAGCCAAAACCGAGGACTGCGGACGAAAAAAAAGAAGTTCTTGAGTATAAGTTTATCAATATTCATCAGAGAGCCAAAACTTACAAGTGAGTGCAATCGGCACAAACTCAGTATAAGTTTATCAATATTCATCAGAGAGCCAAAACGACCGACGCCCGTCTGCGAGTTCATTTTTGGTATAAGTTTATCAATATTCATCAGAGAGCCAAAACCACTACATCTTGTAGAATGTAGGCGGTTTTGACAATTCAAACACAAGTATATTATAATTCAATGATATCTCTTTTGTCAAGATAGTTTTCCTCTGCATACTTTTCTCCTATCAAAATTTCCATAGAATCATACTGACGATCGGTTATTATCAGCAATCGTACCGAACCCGATGGGGGCAAAATACTTTTAACTATTTTTGAATACTTTTTTGCATCATCATTATTTCTGATAGTTCTCGCATATACAGAAAACTGCACCATGATAAAACCTGATTTAATCAGATTTTTTCTAAATTGCGAATATTGCTTTCTTTTATCTGATTGCAAAATAATTTGGTTTGGCAAATCAATTAAATTCTTACGATTGCTATATGTAAGTGTTTCAAAAAAGTGTATCACAATTTTCAAATGCAACAAAATATTTTCGTGCCGCAACCGCCTCTCGGTTTGTTGTATCCCCGGGCTTCACGCTTTTGGATAACGCATCAATTTCATCACATTTTTCTTTGTTAATTTCACGGTATTTCAAGCATAAATACTGGTTGTGTATTTTTCTTTCAATAATTTTCTGCCACAATCTGCCACAATAAATTTTTAAATTCATATGTCATATCAATTTGCTTCTTTATTACATTAAATGGTCTGTAATGAGTGTTAATTGGTAATGTTGCAGACACCGGAAGATGTTTTTCATCGCAAAGTATTATATGTGCACCTGCCTGCGTAAGTGTGGTCAACACACTTACGCTAAGCATTGCTGCACAATTTTCTATTACAAGTGAGTATATGTCTGAAACTGGAACCCTACTTTCGCCTTCTGCACTTGATACTATAAGCCAGTTGTCCTTTATGTTCAATTTTTCTCCGGAAGCAACGATAACGGTTCGCCATATTTCTTTACCTCCCCAAGCTTTTTACCAAGTATGTCTATTTCAAATTTCTTTACTGTATCCTTTTTAGTTATTGAACACACCTCGTTTTCCTTCACATTGTTAAGTTTTCGTCTCGTATTTCCTTTTGACATATACAGTTCATTTCTTGAACTGTTCTTTAATGAAAAGTAGTATCCACAACAAATTTTATTTTTCTTTGTAATCTCGATGTAGTCGCCATAAAAAAGGTACATTTCGTGCATAGCATAATCATCAGGATATCTATAATCCGAACGAAGATACAAATGATTATTTCTTTTTAATAAGTCGGTATATTTAATGAAATTTAGGTTTGTTTCATCATTACAAGTTCTATATACATCTACACAATAAAAGCGTGAATCATTTAACACCGTACTATTATTCTCACCAATAGTTTTGACACTGTTTTTTCCTGAAATTGCATCTTTCTTTTTTATGAAACCATCCTTAACCATCTGACCTGAATATTTTCTTTCAGGCTTAATTGATACAATCGGCATCTCAATTGAGTCTGCAAATTGGTGATCATATATTTTGTACAAATCATTTCTAAATATTTGATCAAGAGTATCTTCACCTACTTTAGTATCATAGTTAAAGAAATATTTCATTAACTCGTAATCACGGACACGGTATTCAACTTCAAAACGAATATTCTTCAGTAATGACGGTGTTTCCTTAACCTTTTCAAGTAATTTTCTTGAAACAGCGGGAGACATTCCATAATATTTCATTAAGGTATCAACACAATTGTCAAGACTTTTTCTATACTCCTCTGTTTTAATTTTACCTGCAGAATAGTATATATCTCTAAGCTTGTGGTTTTCGGCAGCTATAATAACATAGGCCGGTAAACAGTTTGCTATTACTATTGCGTCAACTGCATGATCAAAATATGTTATCTTCTTCAGTTCGCCTTTATCATATCTTCCCCATGTTTCTTTGTTGAGCCACTGTCTGCGAAGAGATGATGTTATTGCACCCTTAACTGCATAAACTACCGGTCTCTTATCGTCACCCTTTTCCCTTGCAAAGTAGAGATTATCATTAAAATACTTAACCAAAAATTTTGCAATATATCGTGTATCGTTAAGATTTCTTGTTTTCCAATCGCCGAGAATTTTTTCAGCATCTTCGCCTACAAGCGATTCAAGCATAAAATACCTATACTTTTTCTCGGTGATTTTATTGCCTTTAAACAACTTATTGACACGCTGTTTGAACTCTTTTTCCTTTTCAGCAGATAGATACATCAACGGAGTTCTTGCTCCTTTTTTCTGATTTTCTCTTGCAAGAACAAGAGCTTTATTGTTTAGTGTATCATCAAGAATTCTCGAAAATGGGACAATATGATCGATTTCATATTGTTTTCCTTTATTCAATATTGCTTCTTTCTTATTTGTTATTTCTTCATTTGAATACATACATCTCCAACCCTGGAGTTCTCCAAGAAGATATCTTTCAATGTACTGTGGCCTAATTTCTCTTTCATCAAGACCTGTAATCAATGATATTTGTTTTATTGCATTTTTTCGTTCCTTTTCATTTTTATTTTGTTGAGTGGATATTTTTTGACGAGTGTCAAAACTCTTATTGAGTTCACTTGCGATTTCAATATTCATTGCATTTGGTGCGCCATATTTTTGAACAATTGCATTAACCACTTTTCTTGTTTCATTGATAGCTCTAAACACCACAGGATTTTGTGCATACTCACTATTATTATCAAAAGGTTTTAATTTTAACAATTTTTCTGTTTTTATACTTACTGAAAACTCATCTTGTTGTACATTCGCCTGAAATTCACCTACTAATGTTCCATCAAAAAAGGCATTGATTGCATCAATCATATATTTATCTGAAACTTTTGCTGTTCCTGAAAAATTTTGTTTAGAGAGCTTTTTTATCAGTTCATCTTTTCCTTTTAGTTCATCAATTTTGTTTAAAGCATCAATTCTTCTTTTGGGAGTTATATTGAAAGATATTGTATCACCTACCCTGTTAAGCAAAGAATTTTGATCTGTATATTCCTCCGATATCAATTTATCCCAATCGAAACCGTATGATTCAAAAATTGGCTTCACAGCTTTGAGGTATTTAATACAATCTGCAATATTTTCATTTTTAGCAGTCTTAGTATTAAGAATTACAATGTTAAGTTCTTTTGCGAGTTCATTGATTTTTGTTTTCGTAATGCTACCGCTTTGTAAGGACTGATTTACGATATTTCTCATCAAATCCCGAGGTAGTTTTACTACTTCGCCTGTGTTTTTCTCAACATATTTATATTGAGAAAGTTTGTTTGCCAAAGCAAATAAATCTCCTATTACCGTATAACGGTGTCCTCTTTTCTCATTCTTATAGTAGGGGCAATTGCCTATCGAATCAACAAAGCCCTTATATGGTCTGTTTTCATCATCAGTATTTCCTGGTCCATCTTCGAAATCTCGCCTTGAAAATATTATATCAAATATTTTATCTATACTTTCATCTGTAAGTTGAGGGTAGAATTCTTTCTGTTTGCCTAAAATTTTTCTTACCTCATCTTCAAACATTTCGGTAGGAAACAGTATGTCATTTTCACTTATTTTGCCATCTGATTTTTTCTTTCCCTTTTCATCTTTTTCTTTTATATTTCTATACTTGTATCTTCCGGAAATTTTATCAGAAAAATGTTCAGAATCCTTCATTATAGCTTCTGCAATTGAGCGATAACCACCATTTTTTATAACATCTGCAGTATTCGTTAATGCCTTGTAGATATCTTTTTCTTCTTCTTCTTTGGCTTTTTTATCTTTTGCGTTATTATTTTCATCACTCAACTCGTAAAAAGCTTTATATCCGCGACGCTTTGCTATATGCAACAATGCCGCAGTAAGTTCAACAGGAGTCACCATTTCATCGAGGGCACGAACCCGTATATCTATAATATCGTGATTGTTTTTAGCAAAGAACTCGGAAAGTTCCGCCCTACTTACAAATTCAATATTTTCAAGATAGTTCTTCAATCGTTCCTTTCGATGATTCCTTCTCCTAATTCTTCTTCGCATACCTCTGTATTTTCTTCTTCTTTTTGACTGTTTCGTATATTTTTATTACTTTCAATGATCTCTCCGGATTCAAATATGCGGACACCAAAATCCTCCAATCGTTTGCAATCATCGTCATTTCTTACAACAGCCCAGCCCACTGAACCGATTCCGATATCAAGTCCAATTATATATTTCATAATTCTCTCCTTTCTATTGACAAATATATTTTTCAATATTATAATTAAATTAGAACTTAGAAATTTGATGTATAGGTTTATCAATATTCATCAAAACAAACACAATAAACCATTTTTTATAAGTTTATCAATATTCATCAGAGTTCTAAGATAAGGCAATATGCCGTAGGGTAGTGGAAACCCCTTCGCACCACATATTAAAGACAACCTTAGGGTTGTCTTTTTTATTGTCTTCTCGTCTCTTATTTTATCATATATCACATTTTATTACAACATATTCAGCAATTTATAGTAAATTTATTATAACGCAAAGCATTGTCCCATTGTCAGTACTATGGACCGATTAAAACAACAAAAGCTGAGGATATGAAAATTATCCTCAGCTTTTGTTGTTTTAGGGGTTATTTTTTCTGTGATTTTTTGGGGGTAATTTTGAATACAGCATAAAATCATTACATTGAATACAGCATAAAATGATTACATTTCCACCGCATCCTGCAAGGCGTCTTCGATATATTCGTAATTCGGATAACATTCGGCATAGTTATCAGAACGGAAATCATGATACTGTAAACCCATTGCATCAACGGTTATGTCTGTAATTATGCCGTTTTCTTTGAAAGTAATGTCAACACGATAAGTTTCGTATTTTTCATTGTCATACTCAAGAAAATTGACTGCAAGCTCGTACAATTCATCGGCAAAATCGCAATCCGCCAACGGGATATTGTTCTCAACTGCCTCATTTATTTTTGCATACAAATCATCCGAAATCTCGAACTCAACAATCTCATACCAACATCTTTCAGAACTGTTGATACGCACATATGCTTTCTGTTTTGCTATGATAAAATCCTCCTGAATTTTTAAATTTATAATTCTTTCAACCTGTTATCAACATTATACCAAAGGTCACTGTACCATTATCTACCCTTTGCTTGCAAAAACAGCCCTGCAAATGGGTACAGGGCTGTAAAATTAAAGATTTATTCATTGCTTATCAGATTTAATCGTCTGTAGCTTTGAAATTTATTTTATTTTCGGTTGCAAAGGTGTGTGCATAGGAATCTGTCGGGGCGTGTATTGTTAGGTCTTTTGAATCTTTGAAGGCAGATTTTCCTATGTAGGACACATTTTTGGTCAGGTAGATATCCTCAAGGGAGTAGGATTCTTTGAACGCATTATCGGCAATGAATCTTACTGTGTCGGGAACGACTGTTTCCTTTGCACCGCCGTAATTTATTGCGTCATCTGCAATTGAAATCACATCCAAGCCGTCAATATTTGCAGGAATTTCAAGCTTTTCCTCTGACGACATTGGGTTATAGTTAGTTATTACGCACACGGGCTTGCCGTCATCATAGATAACATCATAATTATAATATTCGCCGTAATACGCACCGTTTCTGATTTTTGAATAATCGGTATTTTTAGCCTCCGGATTTTCAGGCTCGGTCGTATAGTTTTTATAATTGATTTTATTTTCAACCGCAAATTTTTCAGCATAAGAACCCTTTTCGGCATATATCGTAAGGTTGTCAATGCCGTCAAAAGCGGTTTTTGCAATCTTATTTACGGAGGGCGCAATATAAATTTCCGTTATATTTTTTGAATCCTTAAATGCGTCATCCTTGATTTCACAAATGCCGTTGGGGATAACAACTTTTTTCAGACAATCAAATTCGCTGAAAGCTTCCTTTTCAATAGCTGTTATCTTAGTATTTTCATCGTATGAAGTCGGAACATAGGCATCGTCCAAGCCGTAATATCCGCCCTGAAACAAGCCGACAGTGGCATAAAAATTTCCGTTTTTATCATCTTGAAACTGAATTAAAAATTGACCGTCAGCTGAAGCCTTTAGGCGATATTTTCGGTCAACAGCCATTTGTTCAAATCTGTTATTTACGATTGTCGCTCTGGCAAGGAAAGACAAGCCGAGCAAAGCGGCAACCGAGATGCAAAGAACAATGAAAAATTTATGAATAAACAGTTTACTTTTCATGCATCTCACCTTCTGTCATTTCCAAAACAACATCACAAATTTCTTCCAAATCCTCTTTGTGATGAGTTGTGATAACCACGAGCGCACCTCTTTCTTTTTCTTCTTTAAGAAGCTTGTAAATCAGCTGTACACCGTCATTATCAAGTGCATTTGTCGGTTCATCAAGCAGGATTATTTTCTGCTTTTCAAACACAGCCTGAGCAATATTCAGCCTCTGTTTCATACCAAGCGAAAACTTTTTCACCTTTAAGTCAGACTTTAATCCCACACGCTCAAGCGCTGTTTTAATGTTCTCATCGGTGGCGGTTTTCTTGATTTTGCCGAGGATTTTCAGATTGTCAAAAGCATTGTACTGGGGCAACAGGTTCATATTTTCAATCACGATGCCTATACTCGGAGGGAACGACATATCCTTGTGCAAAACCTTTCCGTCAATCACAACAGAGCCACTGTCGGGAACAAGCAAGCCTGCAATTGCTCTCAAAAGCATAGTTTTGCCCGAACCGTTGTGTCCGTAAATTCCGTAGATTTTGCCGTACTCAAAATTGTAACTTACATTATTTAAAATCGGTCTTGATTTGATACTTTTACAATAATTTTTTATTTCTACCATAATATCACCTCAAAAAATATCGGTTTTCTTAAATCTCAAATTCAGAATAAAAATGCACAAAGCATTTAACGCAACCATGAATAACAGGTATCCGTAGTAAATGCTCTCGCCCGACACAGCACCGTTCTGCATTCCGAACATCAAGCTCGGGAAGAGAATCATTTTCCAAATCGGTGCGTCAACGAAATTCTGAACCAAATAGTACGCAATAAAGCAATAGGTAAAAATTCCTATATTCACAACATGTGCAGGAATACTGATTTCAAGCAAAGACTGAATAACTATCAGCGAAAAAATTGTCAGAAAGTACATAATCAAAGATTTAAGAGTTCCGCTTTCAACGGGAGTCATACTTTCTCTTGCAACAAAAAAGATTATGAACTGGAACAAAACAATGCAAATTAATGCTATAAAATTGTTAAGACAACGCTTTAAAATCAGCACTGTTTTTGAATAATTGCGTACAATCAACATCTTGCCGTAGCCTTGTTTAAGGTTCTCAATTGAGCCGCTTGTAAAGAAGAGAATAAAACACACAGGCAGCAAAAGCAGCAGAAATTTTGTAATTTCAAAGCCGTAATCGCTTGGGGCTAAACCAATCATAAAGGCATTTTGAAAGTTACCCTGAAATACACAGCTGAACAATTGAGCAAGGCACGCAACAATCAGTATTATCGACAAAACAAGCTTACTTTTTAACATTACTCAAAACATCCTTTTTCTGATACAAAAAGTAGGAAGAGAAGATAAGCATAAACATCATAAGCAATGCTCTTAATATAATGCCCCACATATCCGACAGAACCATTTCGCCGTGCATAAGTTTTGGCACCACTACGGAATCTCTGAACGGCAACCACACTTTACTTATCATGAAAATAATAGTCGCAAATAACTCTATAAGATATAATGCAATAGTAATGAACGGAGCAACTTTGGGAGAAATGATTATTCCAAATGAGAGCATAACGAGTCCTGCTCTGAAATAAAACAAAAACAAAGTCAAAAGTTCAAGTGCCGAATATTGCAGAAAATTCAATTCTAAAATCAGGTTAATGTCAAAGCAGATGAGTGCCGCAACTACGCTGACTGCTTCTATCAAAAACGAAAACAAAAAAGCGAATACCGCACTGTCAGCAATTCTTCTTGTAACAAATGAGGCTCTCGATTTCAGTCTTACAATGTAACTTTCATTCTCATTCGCAAATATGTAAAACAAAAACAAAACAAATAATATTATAAAAAAGCCGATAACATTGCCAGATGTGATAAAGTCACCATCACCGCCCGCAACATTATAAAAAATATTTTTTTGGCTTAACTTCTCAGAATAATCCGAATTCAAATAATTATAAAATCGTAAATATGTGTATGCGCAAAGCAAAATAAAAAACACTGCGCAAAGCGGAAGTACGATTGCATATTTTCTTAATTTACACCTGATCATACTTAGTCACCTTAAAGAACGAAAACAAAACAGCAACCACATTTGTAGCTAATACGAAAATAACTGAAGGAAGTGCATATGACAATGGATATTCGGTAAAAGGCTGAAAAGCCATCATAATAGACTGTTTAGCAATTGACGGTATATACCACAATATAAATATTAACGGATAAAGAATAAATCTGTTTGGAAATGCCATTGCAAGTGCCGTTGCACCGCTTCCCACAACGCCACCGGTGAGCGACAGCAGAAGAATACAAAGCAGGTTATAAAACATTGGATGGCTATAATACTCTGCCATACTTGGAATTGCTTTTATAGATTCCGGATCCATAAATAAATATGTACCTCCTGCAAAAACGATATGCACCATAAGGAGATTAAGTAAAAGAGGAATTATAATAATCAAAAAAGAAATAACAAAACTTTTAAGTATATTTAAAACAAAATATTTATTTTTACCTCTCTTTGTAACAAGAATATTTTTGTATCCTATTTTGTAATCTTCAATGCAATCATCGGCAACAACGATTGCTAAAGGCAGTGGTAAATACCACATAAATAATTTTCTTAACCCTCCAATTGAGAAACCTCCTAAAAAGGTAGCCAAATACGGTGCAGGAACAGAAGCTCCTTTACTTAGATCAATCAGAGTCAACAGTATATCAATTATAGGTGCAATGAAGATATACAGTATAATACCTAATTTAAGTTTGTTGTTAAATATTCGGGTAATATAATATGACATATTTTTCACCTCAATTATAGGCTGATTTGTTATATATTTAATGGTAAATCTGCAAATGACTTATGAGGAACAAAAGTTAATTAACTAACAGTAATTATCAAAAACAGAAAACTTATTCGTATGAAAAGCTGTGTTTATCTGTTTCTTCATCCCAGTAACCTGCAACATAATATTTAGTACTAACATTATTGTTATTAAATACAGCAAGTCCAACATCCATATTTTTACAGTTTTGATATACTGCGTAATAGCGATTGCCACTTCCTTGATGAACGGAATGCGTATATGATTGTTCTGAATACCAAGGACCAGAAAGAAGGAAGTTCATTATAGTACCTTTACCTTCTTCTGAAAAGGAAAAGTCTACTTTCCAAGGAACTTCCGTTCCTGAATCGCCCCTGTGTTCAGCATCGCTATAAACTTTGCCTTTACTACCTGGAACACGCAGATAGAACGGAATATCATTATCCGAGCCGTATGCCGTTGCACCAAATGCAAAAACGGAAATAAAAACGGTTGCCACAATTGCCATTGCTAATAATCTTTTATAGAATTTCATTTCGTCACCTCATTTTTCTTAATATCAAGACCTCCTCACAAGCCATTGTACAGATTTACCATTTAAACAAACGCAAATGCACGGTTTATCTGTTTAAATTATTTATTATATTTTGATGTTTTTGATTTTAAGTTATTGTATCTTTAGTCGCATACAACTGGCAATTCAGTAGATTACACTTCAATTAACTCTGTAATTGTTATTGTAATACTTTTTATACATTGGCTTTATGATGCTATTATATCACATTTTAATAATATTTCAAGCAAATTAGGTAATTTTTACGACAAATTTTTACACAATAATTTGTAAATATTGCACAATGGCTATTATTTAATATTGTATTGCTATATGCTTTTAATCAATCAATTTCTTTTATATTCAAATTATACAAATGCAAAGTGACTGTAAAATGACTATAGCTCTTTTACAAAATAAAACAGGAAAACAAAGTGACGAATACGCATTTTGTTTTCCTGTTTAAATTATTTTATGTTTTATTGTATTATTAAAAGCTTCCGCACATCAGAGCATTTTCCAATTTTCCGCATCAAACACACCTTTGGTGGTTATTCTCAAGCTTGGGATAACGGGCAGACTTAGAAACGAGAGAGTCATAAACGGATCAATGCTTTTATCCGCACCGAGTTCATATGCAGATGACTTTGCATTTTCAAGCTTTTCGTTTACGGTTGTCAGCGGTTCATCGGACATCAAGCCTGCAATCGGGAGTTCAAGCAAAGCCTTGATTTTGCCGTTTTCAACAACTGCGATACCGCCCTTACTGTCCTTGATTGCGTTCACGGCAACGGCTATATCGTCATCATTACAGCCGACTGTGATAATGTTGTGCGAATCGTGGGCAACCGAGGTTGCGACTGCACCCGATTTCAGCGAATAGCCTTTAACATAGCCGACACCGATATGGTTTGTGCCTTTGTGACGCTCAATGCAGGCAATTTTCAGAATATCGTTTTCCACATCAATTTTATCTGCTGTGCCGAGATTGCGTGTGAGCAATTCACCGCCGACAAGACCGATAAGTCCGAGTTTTCCGTCAACCTTGAAACTGCTCGGCGTTACGCTGTTAAGATGAAAAGTGTCAAAGCATTTTTCGGCAAGCTCTTCATCAACTGTGGGAGCAGAAAAGTCCTTAACTTCGCCGTCAAAAACAAGCTTGCCACGCTTGAAAACAGTTTCAACATTGAAATCTTCAAGATTATCGACAACAACAATATCAGCAAGATAACCCGAAGCAATCGCACCTTTGTTATTGAGCAAAAAGTATCTTGCGGCATGGTGGGTTGCTGTTTTGAGGGCAACAATCGGATCTGCACCGTTTTTCAGCGCCTGTTTTACAATGTAGTCAATATGACCGCCGTAAAGCAAATCGCTTGGATGCTTATCATCTGTTGCAAACATACACCTTGAGTAATACTGCTGAGTCAAAAGCGGCATAAGTGCCTTGAGATTATGAGCGGCAGTACCCTCTCTTATCATAATAAACTGACCTTTTCTCAGCTTTTCAAGGGCATTTTCAAAGGTGGAACACTCGTGGTCGGAATAGACACCTGCGGCAATGTATGCGTTGAGGTCATTGCCCGAAAGCTCAGGAGCGTGACCGTCAATCTTCTTGTGATGAGCCTGCGAGGTGACAATTTTTGAAAGCACATTTTTATCGCCGTTGATAACACCGACATAGTTCATCATCTCTGCAAGTCCGAGTACCTTTTTATTATCCAAGTACAAGTCAATATCCTTGCAGTCAAGCTCCGCACCGCTCTCGTCAATTTCTGTGGCAGGCACACATGACGGCATCATAAAATGAACATCAATCGGCAAATTTTGTGATGCCTGAATCATATATTCAACTCCGTCAATGCCCATTACATTTGTGATTTCGTGAGGGTCGGTTATGACTGTGGTTGTACCGTGGGCAACAACTGCCTTTGCAAATTCAGCAGGAGTCACCATTGAACTTTCAAGGTGAATATGTGCGTCGATAAAGCCGGGGAGAACGAGTTTTCCGCTGACATCAATCTCTGTTTTGCCGTCATATTTTCCGACACCGGCAATCAGTCCGTTTGCAACGGCTATGTCACCGCACAAAAATTCATTTGAAAACACATTAAGATACTTGCGTTTTTTAAAACAAGGTCTGCCTTTTCCCTGCCTGCCGCAACCGCAATTATTCTCTGCTTTGCTACAAGCTGTCTGTCTGTTTTCTGTCCGTATATTTCCAGCATAAAAGCACCGCCCTTCTTATATATATTTACAAGATTATAGCACTTTGCAAAAGCCATTTCCATAAGTATTTTTCACGAATATTCTTCGCAATTTTTTGCTAAATTGCATAAGATGTGTGCATATTTTCATCTGTCAGGCAATAATAATTTTAACAATTTATTGTGCTAATGTATTGAAATGTACAAACTGCGGTGATATAATTTATTTATAAGTATTGTTTTCGGAGGGATAAATTATGTCACACACATACAGCGAATTTTTACCGAGTTACAGCGTGGGAGTTGATTGCTACAAGGCGATTCCCGAAATTGTGAAGCCGTACGGCAAAAAGGCGGTTGCAGTCGGCGGTAAAACAGCTATGGAAAAATCAAAAAAGGCTTTGCTTGAAGGCATCAAAGGCTCTGACATTGAAATCATTGATTTTGTATGGTACGGCGGTGACTCCAGCTATGAAAATGTTGAAAAAATAAAGAACAATCCGTCTGTGCAAAAGGCTGATATGGTGTTCGGTATCGGAGGCGGACGAGCTGTTGACACGGCAAAAACCTATTGTGCTTTATATAACAAACCGTTGTTCTCATTCCCGACAATTGCATCAAACTGTGCGTCATGCACCTCACTTTCGGTAATGTACAATCCCGACGGTACTTTCAAGGAATATTCGTACCACAAAGCCCCTGCAATTCACACATTTATCAACACAAAAATTATTGCCGAATCACCCGAAAAACTTATGTGGGCAGGAATCGGTGACGCACTTTCAAAGGAATATGAAGTAATTTTTGCGTGTCGTGAAAAAAATATGATTCACACACCGTTGCTTGGCAAGGCAATTGCCTCCGCAAGTACCGAACCACTTATAAGCTTTGGCAAAAAAGCTCTTGAGGACTGCAAAAACAATGTGCCGACAGAGGCAATTGAGCAGGTTGCGCTTGACATTATTATCACGGCGGGACTTGTTTCAAATTTTACCGTACACGAAAACAATCCGAATCCCGAGGAGGATTATTACTACAATTCATCGCTCGCACATTGTGTTTATTACGGTGCGTCACTCTTTCCGCAATGTGAACGGCAGCATCTGCACGGCGAAATTGTTTCATTCGGTGTGCTGTGTCTGCTGACATATGACGGACAATTTGAGGAGCGAAACAGAATTTTTGAATTTAACCACAGTATCGGACTTCCTTGCACTCTCGGCGAAATTGCACTTACTCCGGATGATGTGCCTGCAATTGCGCACAAAGCCGCAAGCGTTGTTGAGTGGAAGTATGTCCCCGGTAATCCGACCGAGGACGCATTCATCAATGCAATTCTTGCAACCGATAAAGCCGGCAAGGAATTTTTAGCTGATAAATAATGAAGTTTAATTGTAACTGACTGCTACATTATTTCGGTAAATGTATCCCATTTATACAGTTTATTTTCATCATAAATTTTCTGCAATTACCTGCGGGCGGATGATATCCGCCCATACGGAATTGTGCGAACGGTTGCAATGTTAGGCTCGGGCATAATATGTTTTTTTGACATTACAAGCTATCTACACGAACTGGGCAAGGCGGCTCACCGTAATTTTCCATTTTCAATTTTCCATTTTCAATTTTCAATTTTACATTTAATTAAACCTTTCGCTCGGGCATAATATGTCCTTTTTTATACCATACTATCTTCACGAACTGGGAACGGTGGCTCACCGTAAAACTAAGCCGCCCTCGGCAGTGCATGCGCTGTCGAGGGCGGTTCGGTTTTACAAGGGGTTTCCTGGAGTTATCTTACTGAAATCAGTTGTTTTTAGGGGTTTTGCTGTTATAGATTTCTTTGTTGAGGCAATGTTCTTTTGCACAAACTATAACATTGGTAGCGGCGTCACCGATAACATTAAGTGTGATAACAGCCATACCGGGGAGGTAGTTCATGGCAAGAATAAGCGAGTAGCCAATCATACAAAGATCTGAGTTCAAGCCAAGTCCCATCATTACAACATAAACCATTGTTGTGCCTGCAACAGGGATTGCCGGAGTACCGACTGCCGTGCAGATTGAGAGGAATGCTGTAAGACAAAGGGTTGCAGGAGTAATGTTGACGCCTGCGGCTGTGGCGATAAATGTAATGGCAATCATATGCATTGCGGTTGTACCGTTCATATTGATTGTCATACCTGTTGGAAGAACAAAGCTGCTGATTTCTTCGGAACAGCCGAGTTCGTTAATACAGGTTTCCTTATTAAGCGGAAGCGTTGCAGCAGACGAGTTTGTTGCTGCTGCAAACATACCGATTTTTGCCGCCTTTTTAAGGAAGATAAACGGATTAAGTCCTGTTGTAATGAAAATACCGATTGGGTAAATTGTGCAAACAAGAACGAGGCTTACAACAATTGTTACAACAATCCACATCATTGTCGGTGAAATGTACTCAATTCCGTAAACGGCGAGTGCTCTTACGATCATACAGAAAATTGCGATAGGAGCAATCTTGTTGATAAGGAAGTTGAGGAACATCTGAACGATATCGTTGATGTTTTCAAAAACTTTCTTGAGCGGATCTGCTTTTTCACCCATCTTTGTCATACAAAGGCCAAAGATAATTGCGATAACAACAACGCAAAGAATTGTGTTGTTAGATGACATTGCGTTAATCATATTGCTCGGAACAGCGTTTACAATTGTAACGAGCGGGTTGTAACCCTCCATTGTAACGATGTCCTGAGCCTGTTGTGCCGGAAGATTGACTGTGAACCAACCAAGACTCTTTGCAAGATAAGCTGCTGCGCCTGCAAGAGCTGCTGCTACGATATAGAAGCAAAGGTATGACACAAATGTTTTACCTGCGATTCGACCGAGCTTTTTTGGGTTTGCAAGGCTGCAAAGTGCAAGTGTCAGTGAACAAAGAACGAGAGGAACAATCATCATCTGAAGTCCCTTCATAAACAGCTGACCTACGATGTAGAACAAGCCGAGTCCTTCGATATCTTTTGTTGCGGTGATGTCCTGGAACAAAATTGCCTCAACAACTTTCCAGGCTCCTTCGCCGTCTGTTCCCATTACCGCACTTTTAATCAGCAGACATATAAAGCCAACTACAAAACCTGCGACAACGGCAATCATCATTTTCTTGACAATTGAAGCTTTCTTCTTCTCCTTTTGTTTTGTCATTTTTACATCTCCTTATCTGTGAATTTGGGTAACCCATTTATTGCGGAACTGCCGAATAAACTGTCTCAAGGAATATTTGCACATCCTATCCTCATATTTAATCGGTGTGTCCTTAATGTGACGGGAACCGTCTCCGATTGGTCTCCCGTCTGCAAAAATAACCGTAATTAATAGAATTTCCATAGTGATATATAAAATAATTACTATGTTTAAAATTCAACTCAGATTTAACAATACTATCCAATAATAATAAAAATAATTTCTTTGCGTTCTCAAAACTGTTAAATCTGCTAAAGTTTTGACAGCGCAAAAGCTCCTGCCGTTTTTGATTAAAAAGAACAGGAGCTTTAATGGGTAAAATTATAAAAAGCACTGGCTCAAACTATGTACCGGACAAGGTAAATCAGTACATGAGTTTTATTTTCATCTGCTCACAAAACTCAAGCCATTCCTGTGACGGCTTTTCGTCGGTAATCAGATAATCGATCCTATCCCAATCCAAAAAATTGACAAACGCAGTATGGTTGAATTTTGAATGGTCTGCAAGTAATACCACACATTCGGCACGGCTTGCCATCTCAGACTTCAAATCAGCCTCACCTTCGGAAGAATCAGTTATGCCTCTTTCCATATCAAGCCCTTTGCATCCGAGGAGAACAAGGTCAACATTGTACTTTTTCATAGCCTCTTTTGCAGGTTTTCCGTAGAAAGAACGGGTTTTTTCATCATAAAGTCCGCCGGTTGAAACCAGCTTCATTTTACAAGTGTCGAGTTCCTGAAAAATCTGTGCAGAAAAGGTAATTGCGGTAAGATTTTCATTGTCCTTAAAAAGCTTAACAGCCTCAAGAACAGTTGTGCTGTTATCAATCATCATCGTATTCACACCGATAAATTTATCAACAAGCAGCTTAGCAATTTTCTTTTTGCTCTCAAGGTTGATTCCCTTGCGTTTAAAGAAATGCACTCTGTCATTCTGAGGAGTTGTGTTAAGAACAGCTCCTCCGAAAGTTCTGGTAATGATACCGTCATTCTTCAGCTTTTCAAGATCACGCCTGATAGTTTCTTCGGTTACATTATATATTCTGCTTAAATCCGAGACGAAAACCTCGCCTTCGGTTTCAACCTTTTGTCTGATTTCGTCAATTCTCTTTGCCATAAACATTTCCCTCAACTTTTATTACATACTAACATAATTATCAACAAAAGTAAAGGGAATTCGACTGTTTTTACAATAATTTTAACAATCGGGAGCGGATTTCTTCACCCTATACACAAAGGTGTATTAAGCAACCCTTAATTATTTGTCGATAGCCTCAACCATATCACGCATCATTGCAACATCAGCGGAATCAAGTTCAAGTTCGGCTGACTTAACATTCTCGGCAATCTGATCTACAGTAGTAGAACCGCTGAGAAGGTTGATAAAGTCACCCTGAGCAAGAATCCATGCAAGAGCAAGGTTAGCAATTGTGCAGTTATATTTTTCACAAAGAGGCTTCCACTGATCCATAACATCCATAGCCTTCTGCATATTTTCGGGCTGGAACCATTTCTTTGGAATCTGTGCGCCTACAGGCTTGTAATCTCTTGGGAATGTACCCGAGAGAAGTCCCATTTCGAGCGGTGAATAAGCCTGAATTGTAACACCGTTTTCACGACAGCAAGGAATGATTTCATCCTCAATGCCACGGTCAAGAATTGAATACTTAGCCTGAACGATATCAAGCTCGCCCCACTTGAGGTACTCCTGAATCTGCTTGATATCTACATTTGCAGCACCGATAGCCTTGATTTTGCCCTGAGCCTTGAGATCGTTGAGAACCTCCATAGTCTTCTGAATCGGAACATAATACTCGCTGCCCTCGATTGACTGCCAGTGTGTCATATATACATCAACATAGTCTGTGCCCATTCTCTTGAGTGATTCTTCAATTTCTCTTTTGATTGAAGCACTGTTGAGGTTCTTATAAAGCTGAATGCCGTTTACCTTGTTGAAAAGGTCGCCCTTCATCTCCTGATCCCATGTAACACCGCACTTTGTGATAATTACAACATCTTCACGGTTCATGCCCTCAAGAGCCTTGCCGAGGATTTTCTCGCTGTTGCCGAAGTTGTAACCCGGAGCTGTGTCGATAAGGTTTACACCGAGCTTTGGAGCTTCACGGATTGTATCTACAACAACCTGAAGGTCGTGGTCGCCGCCCCATGCCGAGCCGCCGCCGATTGACCAGGTGCCGAGTCCCATTCTTGAAATATCAATGCCTGTTTTGCCAAGCTTCATCGTCTTCATTTTGCATCTGCCCTTTCTTTAATAATATATTGGTGGGGGGTTGCCCTGCATTCTTACGAACACAGGGCGTAATGTCACAGATTTATTACTATTACAGGATATAATCTTTTTTATACTTTTCAAGCATTTCTTCAACCATTTCTTTGTTCCGAACGCCTGTTGTTGCACCGACATACTGAACCGAAATAGCCGCTGTGCAGTTAGCATAGATACCGCAGTCACGGATATCCTTGCCCTGAAGAAGTGCCGAAATAAAGCCTGATGCAAAGTTGTCGCCTGCACCGATTGTGTCGATTGCGGTTACACCCTTGCAGGCAGGAACAATCATTGCTCCTGCGGCATTGCGGATGTAACATCCACGCTTGCCTATCTTCATGATTACATTCTTAACGCCGCATTCAAAGAGCTTGTCCGCAACCTTTGATTCTTCGGTTTCGCCTGTCATAAAGGCAAGCCTCGTCAAAGTTCGGGAAGAAGTAATCCACATAGCTTAATGCTTCTCTGATATCGTCAAGCGTTTCACCGAGTCTTGGCTTTATCATATCGGCGGTAATTGTCATACCTGCCGCCTTTGCCTCTTTAAAAATCTTTACAAGCGTCTTGCCGTCAAGAAGAGGACAGTTAAAGATACTTGCGAGGGAAAGGATTTTTGCCTGCTTCATTTTTTCAAAGTCAACATGCTCAATGTTTTCTTTCCACAAGCTGCCATTGCGGTTTGTAACAAAGGTTCTTTCACCGTCATCGGTTACAAGACCAATGTTCATTGAGGTGTCGATTGTCGGATCAATCTTGATGCCTTCAACATCTATGTTGTCCTTCTCGCAGGAGCGAAGGATAAACTGACCTGCAGCGTCATCACCGATACAAGCGATAATGCCTGTTTTAAAGCCTAAACGGCTGATGATTGTTGCCTCGTTCATTGCGTCACCGCCGACAGACATTGCAATTCTGTCAACCGGATATGACTCGATATCAAAAATATCTCTTGATACCGGACGGAGAGGAATATCAACTACCGCTGCTCCAAGACAGATAACATCAAGTTTTTTCTCTGTATTACTCATCTGCTCTGCCGTCATCGCCAAAGAGCTTAATCTTGTACATTGCACGCTCTTTAACAGCCTTTCTTACTTCACGCTCAACAGCAAGGAACGGCTCGTCCTTGTGAGCATTAATAGCTTCCATAGCAGCCTGGCAAAGCTCTGTGTGAATGTTGATTTTAGCAATACCGAGTGAGATAGCCTTTTTAATGTCCTCGTCACCGATACCCGATGCACCGTGGAGTACGAGCGGAACATCTACTTCTTTGGCAACTGCCTCGAGTACATCGAAAGCAAGCTTTGGCTCTGAAGAATATACGCCGTGAACATTACCGATTGCAACTGCGAGTGAGTCACAGCCTGTTCTCTCAACAAATTCCTTAGCCTTTGAAGGATCTGTGTACTGGTATTCTGAAAGTGCCTCTTCATATACTGTTTCGTTACCTACATGACCAAGCTCAGCCTCAACAGGAATGTTGTAAGCGTGGAAGTAGTCAACGCATCTCTTGATTTCAGCAACATTTTCTTCATAAGGAAGAGCTGATGCGTCACGCATTACCGAATTCATGCAGTGATTAACAGCGTTCTGAAGAATTGTCATGTTTCTGCCGTGATCCCAATGCTCAATTACAGGGACAGTAGCCTTCTTTGCCATTGAATCCATCATGTAGCAGAAGTCTTCAAAAGAAGTGTTGCCTGTGAAACCTGTACCGAATGAAATAATGATTGGAGCACGGAGCTCTTCGGCTGCGTCAATAACACCCATGAGCATTTCTGCATTCCATACATTGAAGTGAGGAATAGCGTAGTGTCCCTCTGTTGCCTTCTTTTCCCAATATCTGATATCTGATAACATTTTAATCACCTTTCCTTATGAAAATTTTTAATAAATCTGTGTATATCAGTCGGCTACCTTGATAACACCCTTAACCATATTGGCTTTCTTTTCGGGGTCGATAGCGTCCATAAATGCCTGCTGAACATCTTTGTAATCATAGATGTTTGTAACCATATCCTTAACATTGAACTTACCGCTTGCGATTGCCTCGATTGTCTGCGGGAAGTTGTTGCAGTAACGGAATGATGTTTGAATCATAACCTCACGGTTAATCTTGAGGAAGTCAATCGGAACAGGCTTTGACTGTGTGCCGACCATCATAATCTTACCGCCTCTTGCAACGATCTGAACAGCCTGCTGAGCTGTGAATACAGAACCCGCTGCCTCGAATACGAGTTCACAACCGTGATCGCCGAAATATTCGGGTGAACGGAGAAGTGCAACCGTATCCTGCTCCTTGCCGTTGATAACTCTGCTTGCACCAAGCTTTAATGCAAGGTCAAGACGATTCTGCATAATATCAACAACGGTGATGTCTGTTGCACCGAGGCTCTTACAAGCCTGAAGTACCATAAGACCGATTGTACCGCCGCCGAGGATAACAATGCTCTTACCAAGCTGTGCGCCGCCGAGGATTGCTGCGTGCATACCGACTGCTGCCGGCTCAACGAGAGCTGCTTCCATTGTTGTCATACCCTCGGGAATGTGGTATGTCCACTCCTCCGGATGTGTCATATACTGTGTGAGTGCGCCCTTGTAGTTAGGCTGTGTAGCCATAAAGTCAACATCAGGACAGATGTGTTGTATCTGCCTGTACGGCAGTATTCGCATTTGTCATCCGGAACACCTGGTTCGATGAGAACCTTGTCGCCTGCTTTGAATCTTGTAACCTTTGAGCCAACCTTTACAACCTCGCCTGCAACCTCATGACCAAGACCGATTTTCTGGTTAGGATCCTTAGGTGGGATGAAAGGACCGAATTCAAAGCCGTGGATATCGGAACCGCACATTCCGACATATTCAACCTTCATAAGAATCTCGTGATCCTTTGGCTCGGGAACGGGACATTCCTGAATTTCAAACTGCTTTGGAGTAACTAAGATAGCTTCTGAATTTTTCATAATAATCTCCTGCACTTTCTTTATAATAATTATTTAAGCATTTGCACCCGATGTGCTTTCTGCGTATATTCAAATTTATTTGCCTGTGATTAAAAAATTGATGGTTTAGCTGTTAAAAATTTAAAGATAAGTTTTGAATGTTTTAAAATTGCTGTATTTCGTTTTCCATTACTAATGATTTTAGTTTGCGGTGCCAGATGCACTCAGGCACCGCATCTAAAATTTTTGGTTGTATGTATTAGAGGGTTTTGCAGAATTACTCTACATCACCGATGTTCTCAACGGATTCGCCTCTGGTTTCAACACCGAGGAAGATAACTGCAACAGCGATGATTGCTGCAACAATTGCGATAAGAATGAATACACCGCCTGAGCCCATGCTGCTTGCAGCAACATTTGTAACGAGGAATGGGAAGAAGATGTTACTTACACGACCCATTGCGTTACTGAAGCCCGAACCTGAAAGTTTTGCCGATGTAGGCCACATCTCAGGAACATAAACTGCTGATGCGTAGCAAACATACATATAGATGATTGTGTTAAGAAGGAATGTCATAACAATGAGTCCTGTCATTCCGAGTGTCGGAGCAAGAAGACCTGTTGCAACACCAAGACCTGCCATGCCTGCAAGGAGGATAACGCCCATTACACGGCGAGGAATCTTATCCATAATAAGAGATGCGATAAAGATACCAAACGGAGCACCGAAGAGTCCGAACATTGTCATAAACTGTGACTTTGATGTATCATAGCCAAGACCTGAAAGCATTGACGGCATCCAGTTCATAAGTGTGTACTGGATTGTGTTCATACCGATGAGTACGAGAGAACCAACGATAGTTCTTCTGAGGAGTTTGCCTTTGAAGAGAGCTGTGAATGGGAGCTTCTTAACAGGCTTTGGATTTGTAACTTCAACGGGTGGGAGTGGTTTGCCTGTTGATTTTTCAATTTCTTTCTCAATGCTTGTCATAATTTTATCAGCTTCATCAAGTCTGCCCTGTGATTCGAGCCATCTCGGTGATTCAGGGAACTTAACATAGATGAAGATACAAGCGATGATTGAAAGGATTGAAGGAATCATAAACTGGATTCTCCAGTTCATATTCATGCTTACGCCTGTTGAAACGATAAGAAGAGCAATACCGTTGCAGATTGGGTGAGCCCAGTTGCCGATGAATGATGTACGGCTTGACCATGTACCACGGTTCTTACCGGGAACATACTCTGTGAAGCCTGCGAAAAGAACTACAAGGAGAGCGCCGAGTGCAAGACCCTGGAGGAGTCTGAACACATAAAGAACTGCGATGTTCGGTGAAAGAGCGCCGCCGATCATAGCGATGATATGGATAATTTCGTAAAGAAGGATACTCTTTTTACGGCCGATTTTATCGCCGATAGGACCGCCGATGAGTGCGCCGAAGAGCTGTCCTGCTGTGTAAGTTGTACCCCACATTGCGAGAAGTGTTGAACCGGGTTCGAGCCAATGAAGTTCGTTCAAAAGAATGTTCTGAACGGAACCGCCGATACCGTTTGACCAGCATACCAAGAGTGCAAAAGCTGTAACCAGCCAGATCTTAACATGCCATTTTGATTGAGGCAAGCGGTCAAGTCTTGCGCCAATGTTGACAGAAGTTTTGTTAGCCATTTTTCTTCTCCTTTTAATTTCCTCTTTGACTTTTTATTTAAATCAGATTTTTCTCTCAGCACCGTCAAGCTCTCGCTCAAGCTCACTTTCCATTATGTCCCAAGCCTTATTGAAATCCGTGTCCTTGTTCCATAATGCCGGAGGTCCCAGAATTACGAGATCTGCACCTGCCTCGTAAAGCGGACGGTAAAGACTGCTGTTCATTGAACCGTCGGCTTCAATTAAGAAGTTAAGACCTCTTTCCTTTCTGATCTTAGCGAGTTGGTTGATTTTTACGAACATTTGCGGATCAACCGGCTGACCTGCGATGCCCGGATCAACAATCATGATTGTAACCTTATCAAGCAACGGGAGGTAATATTCAATAGTAGAAAGCGGAACCGAGGGACTTAATGCAACGCCTGCCTTACAGCCAAGCTCTTTGATCTTGTGAATCGTTACAAATGCGTCACCTTCGATGCAGTCTGTGTGAGGTGTTATGTAAGCAGCTCCTGCCTTTGCAAAGGTTTCAAGATACTGCTGAGGATGTTTTACCATAAGGTGAGCATCCATTGGTTTGAGATTCTCAACATGCTTGTTAAGGTAGTCGAGATAATCAGGACCGATTCCGTAACTCGGAACATAAACACCGTCTTTAATGTCCATGTGGAGGTAATCTGATTTTTCGTTAATCAGCTTAACCTGTTCTTCAACATGGAACAAATCACAGCAACCCACTGACGGGGCAATCATAAGCTTTCTCATTAGAAAATCCTCCCTGATGCATATTTTCTTTAATTAATCTTCGTAATCGTAGTGGAAGATAACCTTGATAGCCTCTTTCTTAGCCATCTTGTCGAAACCTTCCTGCCACTGTGAAAGACCGAGGCGATGAGTAATCATCGGCTGAACCTTAATCTGACCTGACTGGAGAAGTCTGATGCAGTTTCTCCATGATGTTGAGTCATAAGCCATGTGACCGATAATGCTCTTGTTCCAAGCTGTAATGTCGTTGATTGAGAATTCAAGAGGTTTGAAGCCCATACCTACACGAACGATTTCAGCGTTTGGTCTTGTCATTTCGATTGCCTGCTTGAGAGCTATGTTAGCACCTGAACATTCAATTACGAGTCCGAGGTTATCTCTTCCGCAGATTTCTGTACATCTTGCAACTACATCTTCCTTAGAACCGTTTACACAATGTGTAGCGCCAAGCTCTTTTGCAACGCCGAATCTTACTTTTACATCATCCTCAAGACCAACCATTACGATGTTTACGGCACCCATAAGCTTTGCAACCTGTACTGAGAAGAGTCCGAGAGGACCTGTACCGAATACTACAACATCCTGTCCGGGGATAAGATGTGACTGCTGAGCAACTGCCTTGTATGCGTTACAGATAGGATCGAGTACACAAGCTTCTTCGTACTTGATGCCCTCAGGAATTTCCCAGATTGCGTGTTTGTGAATTGCGAGGATTTCGCCCGGTACTTTACAATACTTTGAGAAGCCGCCGCCCCATGTGTTGTTGTCAAGTCCAAGGTTTACTTTATGTTCGCAACAGAGGAAGTCGCCCTGCTCACAAGCCGGACATACGCCGCAAACATGTGCGCTGTTGTCTGAAACAACTCTCTGACCGATATGCCAGTCTTTTACATTTTCACCGACCTTAACGATTTCGCCTGCGAACTCGTGACCACGAACCGACTGCTGCTGATCGGGAGTGATGTTTGTGTCATCGTAACCGTTGTCAACACCCCAGTGTTTCATGTCGGCACCGCAGATAGCGGCTGCCTTGATTTCAAGAATAATGTCGTCCGGACCGCATTCGGGAACGGGGTAGTTTTCCATCATTTTGTATCCGCCGAAAGCTGTACCAAATCTTTTTAAAGCATGCATAATATTTTCTCCTTTTCTTTATTAAATAAGATTTAATGTTTCCGATTCGTTTGTTTGATTTCCGTTTTCCGAATCGGTTATTTCCTTTGACACCTATATAATACAACACAAAAATGTGGATTTCAAGCATTATTTTCTGTTTTTCGCAGATTTGTAGCAATGCCTAAAAAACAACACCGTTCTTTGTGCAATTAGCACATATACATATTTTTATTTCACATATCTGTTATTTTTATCAAGATTGAACAGTTGAATAGCAATAATCAGCCCATATTCCGACCTATAACCGCTAAACGGGCGTGCTTCTGTACAAATTTTGCTACATATCGTACGAAACGGATAATTTGGATTTCGGAAGAAATGTTCTTTATTTCACAGATTTTACTTTTAAAGCGGACAATTCTGCGTTTTGACTTTTCCTGACCGTTTCGGATGTTATTTTTGTTCATGGAGGTAGGTTGTAATATCAAAAAACATATTATGCTCGAGCGAAAGTTTTAATTAAATGTAAAATTGAAAATTCAAAATGCTTCCTTTCGGGCAACCCTGCTCTCTCACTATTAAGACTATCTGCACAAACATAAAAAGGCTGAAAGAACAACTATGCTCTTTCAGCCTTTTATTATAATTTTATTCTGTTTTATCGGATTGCCGAATTATTTGAGTGCGGCAATTGCGGCCTCGATAAGAGCAATCTGCTCTCTTTCCTTTGCGGCCTGTCCCTTAACCTTTTCAATTACAGCCTCGGGAGCTTTTGCAACAAAGCCCTGATTGTTAAGCTTGCCTTCGCTCTGTGCAAGACGCTTTTTAACCTGTTCAAGCTCTTTGTTGAGTCTTGCAAGCTCCTTTTCCCTGTCAACAAGCTCGTCCATAGGAATGTAAATCTTTGCGTCTGCCGTTACAATGTTTACAGCACCCTCAATTTCAAAGCTTTCTGCAACTTCAACCTCACTTGCTGATGCAAGCTTCTGAATGAACTGTGTGCCGTCTCTGAATGTGTCGGCAAACTTTGTTGCAACATAAACCTTTGCTTTTCTTGACGGTGGAACATTCATCTCTGCACGGCGGTTACGGATTGCACGGATTGCATCCATAATTTTTTTCATTTCATCCGATGCCTCGGGATAATCAAGCTCTGCGTTGTATTCAGGGTACTTTGCGAGCATTACTGTTTCGCCCTCGTGAGGAATTGTCTGCCAGATTTCTTCTGTGATGTACGGCATAAACGGATGGAGAAGTCTGAGAATTTGATCAAGCACATAAAGAAGTACCTGTCTTGCATTCTGAGCGTCCTCACCGTCACTTGAAAGTCTTGTCTTAACAAGCTCAATGTACCAGTCGCAGTAGCAGTCCCAGATGAATTCATAAATCTTCTGAACTGCAATGCCGAGTTCAAACTTCTCAAGATTTTCGTTTACTTCTTTTGCAACTGTGTTGAGAGTTGAAACAATCCACTTGTCCTCTGTTGTGAGAGTTTTCGGAAGTTCATTCTTAACATCGTGGTCGTCAATGTTCATGTGAACATAACGAGATGCGTTCCAGAGCTTGTTTGCAAAGTTAGCGCAAGCCTCAACACGCTTGTCGGAATAACGCATATCGTTACCGGGTGTGTTGCCTGTTGCAAGGAAGAAACGGAGTGCGTCTGCACCGTATTTGTCAATAACTTCAAGCGGATCAATACCGTTGCCGAGAGATTTTGACATCTTGATGCCGTTTTCATCTCTTACAATACCGTGCATAAATACGGTCTTGAACGGAGCAGAACCCATATTTTCACAAGCCGAGAAAATCATTCTTGCAACCCAGAAGAAGATGATATCATAACCTGTTACAAGAGTGCTTGTGGGATAGAAATACTCAAGTTCGGGAGTTTTGTCGGGCCAGCCGAGTGTTGAGAACGGCCAAAGTGCCGAACTGAACCATGTGTCGAGAGTGTCCTCGTCCTGATGAATGTGTGTACTGCCGCACTTACAGCACTTTTCGGGTGCGTCTTTTGCAACCATAACTTCGCCGCAGTCATCGCAGTACCACGCAGGGATTCTGTGTCCCCACCAAAGCTGACGGGAAATACACCAATCCTTGATGTTCTCCATCCAATGGAAGTAAACCTTTTCAAATCTTTCGGGGATGAACTTTGTGTCGCCCTTGCGGACAACATCAATTGCAGGCTTTGCAAGCGGAGCCATTTTTACAAACCACTGCTTTGAAACCATAGGCTCAATTGTTGTGTGACAACGGTAGCAAGTGCCGACATCGTGAGTAAGCTCTTCAACCTCTTTGAGAGCGCCGATTTCTTTAAGGTCGGCAACAATAGCCTCTCTTGCCTCCATTGTTGTCATGCCTGCGTATTTTCCGCAGTCGAGAACCTCGGGTTCGTTTTCGGCAAGCTGTCCCTTTGCCTTTAATTCGTTGTATTCTTCAACATCCTTTGCACCTGTAAGGTGACCGTCATATGTAAAGCAACGGACAATCGGAAGATTGCAACGCTGGCCGACTTCAAAGTCGTTAGGATCGTGTGCAGGAGTGATTTTAACAACACCTGTACCCTTTTCCATATCTGCGTGTTCATCACAAACAATCGGGATTTCCTTGTTAAGGAGCGGAAGGATTACATGACAGCCGTGGAGGTGCTTGTAACGCTCATCGTCCTTGTTGACGGCAACAGCAGTATCACCGAGCATTGTTTCGGGACGGGTTGTTGCGATTTCAAGGTACTCGCCTGTTTCCTTAACCTGATAGAGCAAGTGCCAGAAATGACCGTTCTGCTCCTTGTATTCAACCTCGGCATCCGAAATTGATGTACAGCAATGAGGACACCAGTTTACCATACGGTTGCCGCGGTAGATTTTTCCGTCATTATAAAGGCGAACAAAAACTTCTTTAACAGCCTTTGAACAGCCCTCGTCCATTGTAAAGCGCTCACGCTCCCAGTCACAGCTTGAACCGAGCTTTTTAAGCTGACTTGTGATTCTTCCGCCGTACACCTTTTTCCATTCCCATGCACGCTTTAAGAATTCTTCTCTGCCGATATCCTCTTTAGTGATACCCTCTTTACGCATTGCCTCAACGATTTTAGCCTCTGTAGCGATTGACGCATGGTCTGTACCGGGGAGCCAAAGTGCGCTGTAGCCCTGCATTCTTCTCCAACGGATAAGAATGTCCTGAAGAAGTGTTTCGTCAAGTGCGTGTCCCATATGCAGCTGACCTGTGATGTTTGGCGGCGGCATTACGATTGTATAAGGTTTTTTATCTTTGTCAACCTCTGCATGAAAGTAGTTACCTTTCAGCCAGAAGTCGTAAATTCTGTCCTCAAACTCTGACGGGTTGTAGGATTTAGCAAGTTCCTTTGCCATAGTCATTACTCCTCTTGATTTATTGTTCGGATAAACCGAGTTCATATACCTTTTTATTATCTCATTTATGTGTCGATTTGTCAATTATCAGCAAATAAAATGTGGCATATAATTTCAATTTTATAACATTTAAAGTTTGACGAATAAAGCGTAAAATGGTAAAATATACTGCATAAGAGGAACAAACAAATTCAAGGGTGTGTATTATATGAAAGTCAGGGTTATGTGCCTTGTGCTGTGCGTGTTTGTTTTCGCATCAATTTTCTGCGGATGCGGAAGCAACGGAAATACCGAAATAATCGGCAAATGGGTACCGACAACAGCAAAGACAGACGGCGAAACAATTTCATACAGTGAGCTTGGAATTGACGAGGATCAGTTTGGTCTTGATTTCAAGGACAGCAGTAACTGCACGGTTACACTCGCAGGAATTTCGTGTGATTCAGCCTACACATTCAACGGAACCTCCGTTGACCTGACGGTAAACGGTACGGCATACAAGCTGAGCTATGACAGCGGTGTGCTGACAATGGTGCTTAATTATGACAACAACAGAATTGAGTTTTCATTCACAAAACAAAGATAGTTTTACAAATTAAAAATTGAAAATGTAAAATAAAAATTTTCGGTCGGGCAGTTGCTTTGCAAAACGCATAGCTATGTTGCCCGACCGTTTTTTATATATGAAATTTTCGGTTCGTTTGCAACATTACTTATTTGCCAAAGCATAAACCTTAATCGGCACATTTTTTCTTTTGCAATTCTCTATAACAAACCGTGTTCCGTGTGACATACCGTCCCAAAATGCAATAACTTCATCGGCATAATCAATTATTTGCAAATTTCTTTTCAAAGGTGCTGACCGCCCGTATCGTTCGTATTCGGGTAAAAATTCTTTTAGTTTTATATTATGTGTCTTAGCGTAATTTCTCGCACTTCTGTCAACTCCAATAGCACCACCGCTTACTATTTCAGTTGTATTCTCAGGTAAATAATCGCCTAAATTATTCACTGTAATACTTCTTGAGCCTACTATCGCAATTTTCATTTTTTCACACTCCTAAAATTATGACACCATTATGACATCATAATAGCACCATTTTCGTTTTGACGCAATAATTACATTAAAATAGTGTCATAATAACATTTAGGAGTACCGATTATGGATGATAATATTTTACGATACACTCTGAGAGTTAACCGCACGCTTTTTCAGAAATTCAGATATGTTGCCGACTATGAAGGTCGTTCCGCAAATCGTGAAATTGAGCAGTATATAAAGCAAAGAGTTAAGTCCTTTGAAGAAGAACACGGCGAAATTGAAGTAAAAAAAGATTAAACATACGCATAGATTAACACCCTTTCGGAGTATTTCCGAAAGGGTGTTTTTTAATCAAACAAAACAATTTTCCATTTTCAATTTACACAAGAAACTTTCCTATCACCGCAACTGCATCTGCATGACACAACAGGTTTGCGTTTTCACGCACTCTTGCCGCTGCGTTGCGGGATTTTTGCCTTTCACCGTATTCCGACAACACCCGTATCATATGCTTCGGCAATGAAAAATAATCAAACACAAGGTAATAATTTCCCGACATTTCGTATGCGGAGCTTTTTCTGCAACATATGTTACTGCGGTACAAAGCCTCTACCGCATTCAGAAAATCCGACGCATTCGCCATTTTCCAGCACAGACCGCTGTCGGACTTTTTCAGCCTGTATTTTCGTTTTTTCGGATTTGCCGTAACAAGGATACAACATTCATCGCCGAGCAAAAAAGCCTCTATTTTCACATTTTTACCGTTCGTGTCAAGTCCCGCCCTGCAACAGGCAAGTCGCATAAGTCCGATAATCACCTTTTGATTATCCTCGTTTTTAAAGCTCATCTTTCCGAAATCAAGCTCAAAATTCTCCATATCCGATTCATCAAGCTTAATCAGCAGTTTATTATCGCCGAGTTTGTCAACAGTCAAAATACTCCCTCCCCTAAATTCCGATACACATACATCTGTTTACATATTATGATGAACGAAGCATTTTTGCAAGTAAATATTAATGGAATAAAATTTGGCTGTTTTTTCACACATAATTGTCAGGTCTTGCGTATGCAATACAAAAAGGTTGCCAACATAACAATTTAATGCTACAATGATGCCGTAAGATACAGCCACAGAAAATAAAAAGCAAAAGGAATGATTTTTATGCCAAACTGGCTTAATGACGCTGTTTTCTATGAAATTTATCCGCAGAGTTTTTGTGACACCAACGGTGACGGAATCGGTGACATCGAGGGTATCATCAGCAAGCTTGACTATGTAAAAAGCCTCGGTTGCAACGCAATCTGGCTCAACCCGATTTACGATTCACCTTTTATGGATGCAGGCTATGATGTTCGCAACTACAAAAAGGTTGCAGAGCGTTACGGCACAAATGATGACCTTGTTCGTCTTTTTGACGAGGCTCACAAAAAGGGTATTAAGATTCTTCTTGACCTTATTCCCGGTCACACATCAGACCAGCACGAATGGTTCTTGGAGGCTAAAAAAGCCGCAAAGAGCGAATATTCAAACCGTTACATCTTTACAAAGAGCGTATGGGGACGCACCGCCGCAGTACCGTATGATGTGCGGACTTTGCGAGCGTGACGGCAACTATATGGTAAACTACTTCAGCTCACAGCCTGCTCTTAACTACGGTTTCCACGAAATCACACATCCCGAATGGCAGTTGCCGTGTGATCATCCCGACTGTCTTGCAACGGCAGAGGCTATGAAGGATGTTATGCGTTTTTGGCTTGACAAGGGTGCTGACGGTTTCAGAGTTGACATGGCTGACTCACTTGTTAAGAACGATGACGATAAAATTGCAACGGCAAAAATCTGGCGTGGGGTGCGTGATATGCTCGACACGGAATATCCGAATGCCGCAATGGTTGCAGAGTGGTGCAATCCCGAAAGAGCAATCAACAATGCAGGTTTCCACATGGACTTCTATCTTGACCACTACGGAAACGGCTACAGCAGACTTTTCCGCTACGGTGAATTCGGCGATCAGGCTGTTTTCAATCCTAACGGCAAGGGTGATATCAAAGCATTTGCAGACGAATATCTTCCTAACTACGAAAAGACAAAGGATAACGGCTACATCAGCTTTATGACAAACAACCACGATATGCCGAGAGTTACGGCATATCTTGACAAAGAGGCTATCAAGCTTGTGAATGCATTCATTTTCACAATGCCGGGTGTTCCGTTCCTCTACTACGGTGATGAAATCGGCATGAGATATCAGAAAGGCATCGTAAGCAAGGAGGGCGGTTATTCAAGAACAGGCTCCCGTACTCCTATGCAGTGGAACAGCGGTAAAAACCTCGGTTTCTCAACAAGCGACGAGCCGTATCTTGCAGTTGATAAGAGTGCTGACGCTCCGACTGTTGAGAATCAGAAGGACGACCCCGACAGCATCTACAAGGTTGTAACAGACATTATTGCACTTCGTCACAAGTATGATGACCTTAAAGGCAACGGTGAGCTTGAATTTATGTATGAAGAAGGCAAAATTCCGTTTGCATACAAGAGAGGCAACCTCGTTATGTACTTCAACCCCCTCGGTGAAAGTGCAGTAATGAACGCAAAATATACAGGCAAAACAGTATATGCCCTCGGCAACGCTGAATTTGCAGACGGCAAAGTAACAATGTCACCGCAAAGCTTCGCCCTCGTAGAAATTGACGGCTGATTAAATATAATTTTATAGTTTAAGCATAAAAACACCCTTTCGGAATTTAACGAAAGGGTGTAATTTTTTGAAATTGAACAAAACAATTGTAACATTGTGCGAGCGGTTGCAATGTTACGCTCGACCATAATTTTCCATTTTCAATTTTCAATTTTAATTTAATTAAGCAACTATTACTCCATATTATGCGAAATTATCAAGACCGACAATATATTTCTGAATAAGAGTTGCATCGACAACAGAAATTTCGTTGTTATCGTTTACATCTGCCGATTTTTTCTGAAAATCTTTGAGATTTTCCAGACCAACGATATATTTCTGAACAAGAGTTGCATCGACAACCGAAATATCACCGTCACTGTTTACATCGCCAATCGCAAAAATTTTAGCATTCCGTATTACATTGGAATTTGCAACTATGACCGTGTATTCTCTGTCTGCATGGGCATTTTTTGAAACCTTCATCGTGTATGTTCCGCTTGCAACACCCGAAATTGAATATTTGGCGTTGTTGCCTTTTACGGTTGTTTCATATGCTACCTCGCCCGATTTTATAAGCTGAATTGTAACCGTATCACTTTCGGACAGATAGCTTTTTACAGTACCTTTTACAGTTTTCAGCTTTGCCGTAGTGGGTTCTACAGTTGTGGGCTCCTCTGTAGTAGGTGCTACAGTAGTAGGCTCAGTAGTTGTTGGAGCTACTGTTGTAGGCTCAGTAGGCTTTTCACCCTTTGATGTGATTTTTACATCATAAGAAAAGTATGACAAATCCCCACTATAGTCAACCAGATTATTATCACCGAGCTGAAGCTCTATAAGTGAAAAATCAAGATCACTTACCTTTGTTTCTTTTATTACATCAAATACAAGCGAAATAATTTTTTCGCCTGCTTTTACCTCTGGACCATAAGCTGTAAAGGCTGAAACAGATACATTTTTATGTTCCTCAGTAGTATTTGTAACAACCATAGGCTGTAGAACCCAATGATTTTCAAAAGAACTGTATTTTACCATTTCAAGCGGATAATTCGTTCTAAACAGATAGCAAGGACAACCCGCCGGGATATCTTTTGCAAAGCTGTAAGTAATGGTTATTTGATCCCCAGGATAAACCGTATCGTCTTCTGTGTCAAGTGCCTGACAAACCGTTGTCAAACCCGACAGGCTTGCTATAATAAGCAAAGCCGATAATAAAATGCTTGTGATTTTTTTCATTTGAATTTCCCCTTTTTGTTTTATTTTATTTGATATATAAACAAATAATTTTTCTGCCGTAAATTCACTATTAGAAAACTTTTATATAATTTAGTTTTTGTTTTGTGAACACTTGTATTATACAGTTTTTGTTTACAAAACGCAAGTGTTTTAAAATATTCTTATCAAAAACTTTTTTGAGGTGAATATAATGTTTGATTTCGGATTAAGAATACGAGAACTTAGAGAGTCAAGACATATGTCGCAGGAAAGCTTGGGCAGGAGAATCGGCAGAAGCAAGCCTGTCATAAGCAATTATGAAAACAACATCAAATATCCTCCGCTTGAAGTTTTGATTTCAATTGCAAATGTGTTCAATGTTTCGCTTGATTACCTTGTTGGCATAGAAAAAAAGGACGCACTCTACATTAACAATCTGAACGAAACGCAGACAAATATAATGAAACTGCTCTACGAAGAATTTACCGATTGCAATCTTAAAGGCAAAGAGCTTTCATCACGCCAACAAAAAATATTAAGCCTGCTCTTAATTGAGTTTTTGAAATGAAAACCAAATCAACATTTTGACATATAAAAACACCCTTTCGTTAAATTCCGAAAGGGTGTAATTTTTTGAAATTGAACAAAACAATTGTAACATTGTGCGAACGGTTGCAATGCTACGCTCGGGCATAAATGTCTTTTAACATTACAAACTATCTACACGAATTGGGTGCAGCGACACGCTGCTGGCTCGCCGTGCGGTTTATTTAATCGGGAACTCGGGTTCTGCGTAGTTGCCCAAAAAGCTGAATTCGGGCATCTCTTCGCTAAGCTGACTTACAAGTTCAATAACATTTTCACTTCTGACATTGCCCGAAAAGTCCAGGTAGAACAGATATTCAAACTGTCTGCCCTGACGGGGACGGGATTCGATTTTTGTGAGGTTAAGACCGAGCGAATTGAATCTGCACAAAAGGCTGTACAGCGATCCCGTAACATGAGGAAGCGAGAAACAAAGGCTGATTCTGTTCGCATCTTTGGGAATGTACAGCTTTTTGGAGATGACAATAAACCTTGTCGTGTTCTCGTCATTGTCCTGAAGATGATTGTCAAGAACCTTCAAACCGTATTCCTCACACGCTTTGTATGAACAGATTGCCGCAACATTGAGGCGCTTTTCCTTTGCAACATCACGGGCGGCAATTGCCGTGTTGGAGAATGGAACAGAATCAAAGCCGTGGTCGGCAATATACTGCGCACATTGTGAAAGTGACTGCGGATGCGACCACACGATTTCAATGTCCTCAAAAGCAGATTGTTTAAGACCTGCAAGGCAGTAGTCAATCGGCAAATCAAGTGCCTTTACAATGTAAAAACGGTGCTTGAGAATAAGGTCATAAACTGCCGAAACAGAGCCTGCACTTGAGTTTTCAACAGGAAGAACACCGAATGCAACCTCGCCGTTGTCAACGGCAGAAAATACATCTGCAAAGCTTTTGTAGTTGACAGCCTCGCCGTTCGGGAAAAGTCTTAAAGTCGCCTCATGACCGTTAGCACCCTTGATTCCCTGATACGCAACCTTGATTCCGCTTGACGGAATATCCGTGCTTGCATTGTTGATAACGCTTTTAAGCTCTTTGCCGCTGCCGACAATGTTATGCTGGAGCGCCCTTGAAAGCTCCATAATGTTTGAGTAGAGAAGTCTTGCGGATGCGCCGTATTCGCCTCCCTTTTCTTCAACGGCATCAAGAATTTCATTCTCTCTGCCCTCGTTAAGAACGGGAATGTTGTTTGCCTGCTTGTAGATGCCGACATCCCTTGCACAATCCATTCTCTGCTTAAAAAGCTCAATAAGCTGATTGTCTATTTTGTCAATATCTTTTCTGATTTCTTTTAAATCTCTCATAAAGACCTCACATAAGGTTAATAATTGCAACAGCCGTAACAGCCTCAATAACGGGGACTGCTCTCGGCACAATACACGGATCGTGTCTGCCGTGAATAACAAGCTCTGCATTTTCTTTTGTCTGAAGATTTACAGTCCTTTGCGGTTGTGAAATTGACGGTGTAGGCTTTACGGCGGCACGGAAAATAATCGGCATTCCGTTTGTAATTCCGCCCAAAATACCACCGCAGTTGTTTGTTGTTGTAACAACCTTGCCGTCTTTGTATTCAAACGGATCGTTCGACTGCGAACCTCTCATTGTTGAAAGCTCAAAGCCTTTGCCGAACTCAATGCCCTTAATTGCGGGAACACCGAAAACAGCCTTGGCAATAACGCCCTCAACACCTTCAAACATCGGCTCGCCGTAGCCTGCGTCAATGCCCGTTACGCAACATTCAATCGTTCCGCCAATGCTGTCCTGTGCCATTCTGGCATCTTCAACAGCATCTCTCATAGGTTTTTCGGCAGTTTCGTCAATGAGTGCAAACGATGAGCTGTTCAGCTTTTCAATGAGTGTGTCATCAATTTCGGTAGGACAGAAAGGCTTGTCGGGAACATTGCCTATACTGCTGATATGGGCGGCAATTTTAACGCCCTTTGATTCAAGAATCTGACGGCAGACAGCACCTGCAAAAACAATCGGTGCAGTAAGTCTGCCCGAAAAATGACCGCCGCCGCGAATATCGTTTGACGCATTATATTTTACAAAGGCTGTGTAGTCGCTGTGACCGGGGCGGGGGCAGTCGAGAAGATTGCCGTAGTCACCGCTTTTTGTGTTGGTGTTTTCAATTACGGCACAAATCGGAGCACCTGTCAGCTTGTTGCCGAGCATACCCGAAAGAACCTTCGGAAGGTCTTTTTCTTTTCGGGGAGTTGCCGTTTTATCCTTGCCCGGAGCACGGCGTGCCATTTGAGTGAGAACTCTGTCAAAGTCAACCTCAAATCCTGCCGGAAGTCCGTCAATTACAACTCCGATTCCGTTGCCGTGGCTTTCGCCGAAAACGGAAATTTTTATCTTATCACCGTAGGTCGAGGACATTCGCCTTACCTCCAATATTATTATAATCTATGTAAAAATCAGGGTAACTTTTGTTGATTGAAAGCGCATAGCTTGACTCAATTTCACCGTTGAGTCTTACTGCGCAGACACCTGCCGACATTACAATTCTGTGGTCATTAAAGCCCTCACAGAATCCGCCCTTGAGGGTGTCAATTCCCTCTATGACAAGTCCGTCAGGCAACTCAGTCACCTTACCGCCGAGATCATTTATCAGCTTAGCGGTTGCCGTAAGACGGTCACATTCCTTTATGCGAAGTCTTTCGGCATTGTAAATCCCGGTTGTTCCCTTTGCAAATGCGGCACAAACCGTCAGCACGGGTACAAGGTCGGGAATCTGCGAAGCATCAATGTCAATTGCATTAAGCTCTCCCTTTTCAACGGTTACGGAAGTATCCGTCTGCGTTACCTTTGCACCAAACCGTGCAAGCAACTCGGCAATCTTCCTGTCACCCTGTGCGGAATTTCTGTTGACGCCGTTCACAGTCACCTTTCCGCCGAGTGCGCCTGCAACCATAAAGAAAGCCGCCTGTGACCAGTCGCCGTCTGTTGTGTAATCATGCGGAATGTATGACTGACCGCCCTTGATGTGCCAGCCGTTGTCGGTTGTTTCAATTTCAACACCAAATTGTGCCATAGTGTGAATTGTCATATTTATGTAGCCGACACTCTCAATCGGAGATGTCAGCACAATGTCGCTGTCACCCTCAACAAGCGGAAGAGCAAGCAGAAGTCCCGTAATGAACTGCGAACTTACATTACCGGGAATTTCAAAAGTTCCGCTTTCAAGCCGACCGCTGATTTTGAGCGGCAGACCGCCCTCGGTTTCACACTTTACTCCTGCTTTTGGCAGAGCCTCCGTAAAAATTCCGATAGGTCTTTCGGGAAGCTTTCCGTGACCGACAAAGGTGGCATTAATACCGCCGGCTGCGGCTACGGGTATGAAAAATCGCAAAGCACTGCCGCTTTCGCCGCAGTCGAGCGTTACATTATCTGTTTTAAAAATATTTGTACCGTCAACAGTCAGCACTCCGTCCTTTATTGAGGCAGTGCATCCCATATCCTCAATCACGCCGATTGTCGCCTTAATGTCATTTGACAGAGCAACGGGTGCAATTGTGCATTTGCCCCTTGTGAGGGCGGCGCAGATGATTGCACGGTGAACATCGCTCTTTGACGGGGGAATGTTCACCTCGCCGTTTGGTACAAACGGAAGATACCGTACATACGGCTTACTGCTTTTGTCGGTTGACAAAGCCATACTTCCACAGCCTTTCATTAAAATATGTTTACCGTGTTACGGTGTGATGAAGTCGAGCAAATCGGAGATTGCAACTTTCTTGGTAAAGCTTGTGCCGATTTTCTCAAGCAAAACAACATTGATTGACGAGCCCGAAGTTTTCTTGTCTGTCTGAGCCGCCTCGGCAATTTTTTCAAGGCTTGCGTCATCGGTAGTCGGCAAGCCGTAGGTTGCACAAACTTCTTCAATCTTGTATGCAGTTCCCGGCTCCGTAAATCCGTGCTTTTCGCTTGCCTTTGTCATCATTACCATACCGACGGCAACTGCCATACCGTGTGTGATGCCTGTATAGTTGTAGATTTTTTCGATTGCGTGACCGAGTGTGTGACCGAAGTTTAAAAGCATTCTTTCCCCTGCTTCCTTTTCGTCACGGTTTACTACATCACGCTTAATTTTTACACAGGTTTCAATTACATCGTCAATGTGTTCAAGAGCGTCACCGTTTGCAAGCATTTCAAAAAATTCGCTGTCCTTGATACAGCCGTACTTGATAATCTCAGCCATACCGTCTGTGATGAACTGGTCGGGAAGAGTTGAAAGAGTGTCAGGATCAATCAAAACAGCCTTTGGCTGATAGAATGCACCGACAAGGTTCTTGCCCTGTGCAATGTCAACGCCTGTTTTTCCTCCTACGGATGAGTCAACCTGTGCAAGCAGAGATGTCGGAATCTGAACAAAGTCGATTCCTCTCAGATATGTTGCGGCGGCAAAGCCTGCCATATCGCCCGTAACACCGCCGCCGAGTGCAACGATAAGGTCCTTTCTTGTCATCTTAAAATCTGCAAGTGTGTCATAGATATCTGCGATTGTGTTAAGATTCTTTGACTGCTCGCCGGCCTGAAAAACATGGGCGGTAGTCTGATAACCCTGCTGTGAAAGAGAGTTGAGAACTCTCCATTTGTACAGCGGAGCAACATTTGTATCTGTTACAATAGTGATTTTTTCTGCATTTGAAAGCTTTTTGATAATCTCGCCGCAATTATCAAGGATACCTCTTTCAATCATAATGTCATAGGGACTTCCCGTGGAAACATGAATAGTTTTCATAAAAGTTCTCCTTCCTCTTTATTCTCCGAGTGCCTGTTTGACCTCTCTGCCCTTTTCAAGAAGTGCCTTGAGAGCGTCGGCATCTTCGGCACTTATTGCATCTTTAATTTTTGTAATATTATCTATAAGTATATCAAGCTCGGAAATGAGCGGATCTTTGTTTTCAAGGAAAAGCTCACTCCAAAGCGTTGAATTTATGTTTGCAACTCTCGAAACATCTCGGTAACTTCCTGCCGAAAAGCCTTTGTGGTTCGGACAGCACGGACTTAAAACATATGAACACGCAAGCACATGCGGAAGCTGTGATGTGAAAGCAATCATTCTGTCGTGTTCTTCGGGAGTTGTGATTTTTACTGTGCCAAAACCGATTGATTTTGCAAAGTCGGACAACATATTTACAACGCTGTTATCAGCCTTGCACGGAACGATAATGTAGCTTGCATTTTTGTAAAGGTCGGCGTCTGAAACATCAAAACCGTTTGTTTCCTTGCCTGCCATCGGATGACTGCCGGCAAAAACAAAGCCGAATTTTTCGGAAAGCTTTGTCATCTGCGGACAAATTGCCCTCTTGATGCCTGAAACATCGGTTACAACCGCACCTTTTTTTATGTGTTCTCCGTACCTTGAAACATAGTCAACAACCGCCTGCGGATACATTGAAAGGATAATTAGGTCTGCGTTTTCAAAGGCTTTCATGTGTGCCGATTTCATCAATCGCACCTTCTTTTAAAGCCTTTTCGGCAGTAGATTTTGTTCTGTTGATACCGATTACACGGTGGTCGGTGTACTTTTTTATCGCCTTGCAAAAACTGCCGCCGATAATTCCGAGTCCTACAACTGCAATATTCACTGCATTAGCCTCCGTTTGTGTATTCTTTAGTAAAGTTAATTAAAGTCCAAATCGGTACGGCTGAAAAACCGTACCGAAAGTAAAAATCTTAATTTAATTTGTCAACAGCCTTTTTTAAGCCGAAAACCTTCTTTGCAACTCCGTCAAACTGCTTTGGAGTAAGTGACTGCGCACCGTCCGAAAGTGCGTGCGGCGGATCGTTGTGAACCTCTATGATAAGACCGTCTGCACCTGCGGCAACTGCTGCCATTGCAAGCGGTTCAACAAGCCATGACTTGCCCGATGCATGGCTCGGATCAACAATAACAGGAAGGTGAGAAAGCTTTTTGATAATCGGGATAGCCGAAATATCAAGAGTGTTTCTTGTAAATGTTTCGTATGTGCGGATACCTCTTTCGCAGAGCATAACCTTATCGTTACCGCCTGCCATAATATATTCGGCACTCATGAGCCATTCTTCGATTGTTGCGGAAAGACCTCTCTTGAGAAGGATAGGCTTGTCAATTTTGCCGAGCTCCTTGAGAAGCTCAAAGTTCTGCATATTTCTTGCACCAACCTGAATAATATCCACATTCTCGAACATATCAATGTGTGATGCTCTCATAATTTCTGTTACAATCGGCAGACCTGTTTCTCTTCTTGCTGTTTTGAGAAGGTCAAGTCCTTCTGCCTTGAGTCCCTGAAAAGCGTATGGTGAAGTACGGGGCTTGAATGCGCCGCCTCTGAGAAGTGTTGCGCCCGATGCCTTAACATCCTTTGCAATCTGAACAATCTGTTCCTCGCTTTCAACAGAGCAGGGACCTGCCATAATGTGCAGACTGCCGTCACCGATTGTTACATTGTCATTGATTTTAATGACTGTATTGTCGGGGTGGAACTTTCTGTTAGCCTTTTTGTACGGCTCCTGAACTCTCTTTACATTTTCAACAATGTCCTGAGCGTCAATATACTCAATGTCAATCTTTGTTGTATCGCCGATAAGACCGAGTACGGTTGAATGAACACCGTCCCACTTATTAACCTTTACATCATAGCTCTCTTTGAGCATATTTGTGAATTTTATAATCTGCTCCTCTGTTGCAGACGGTTTTAATACTATAATCATTGCTTTAATTTCCTTTCAATTCACTTTTGACGAAACGAATCGAAGTTCGTCATATTTCTTTAGTCATTTTAGCACTTTAAAGCGTGATAGTCAATAGAATAAATGCAGAATCAAGCGTTTTTATGCGGTTTTTCAGCCACATCTGTTCCGCTTACTGCGTCGATTATCGCAAAAGCGGTTTTTAACGGCGTATTTTTGCCCTTTACCACAATGTCGGCAGCGGCATGATAAATCGGATATCTGCTGTCATAAAGGTCTTTCATAACCCTGTCCCTGTCCGGACGCTTAAGCAGGGGGTCTTGTTGTGTCGTTTTTAAGACGGCTTTTGATGATTCCCAGCGGAACATCAAGAAAAACAATCTTGTCCTTGCCCTTGAAGGCCTCAACATTTCTCTTGAATGTAAACGCACCGCCGCCTGATGCAATTACAAGACCTTCAAGCCCTGCAAGCTCAACACAGGCATCATGTTCCATATCACGAAACTTTTCTTCGCCGTATTTTTCAAATATTTTGGAAACTGTCATTCCTGCTTTTTCTTCAATGTATGAGTCCATATCAAGGAATTTTCTTCCCGATTTTCTTGCAATATTTTTGCCTACGGTTGATTTTCCGCAACCCATAAATCCGCATAAAACTATGTTGTTCACTTTAAATTTCTCCGTTCATCAGAAATTCTTTTCAAGCTCTTTTGCAGAGTCGATACAAAGCTGAGCAATGTCGTCCTTGTCATAAACAGAGCCGTCCCAATGTTCGTGAGAAACAACTGCCTGCCATACGAGCATTGCCATTCCGCTTTCGGCTGTTGCACCGTTTGCCCTTGCCTTTTTAACAAGCATTGTTTCAAGCGGATTGTAAACAGCGTCAAATACATTTGCACAACGGTTTATTACACTGTCGCTTACAGGCTGATTTTCAATCTTAGGAAACATTCCGATAGGAGTTGCGTTGATAAGCACATCAATGTCACCCGAAAGTTCGTCAATAAGGCAGAAGCTTACATCGCAGCCTGCAACTGTTTTTCTGATTTCATCGCATAAAGCCTCGGCAATTTTCAAATCCTCTTTTCTTACGGCAAAGAGAAGGGGCTGTTTTTTGAGAACAACCTCATACGCCATTGTTCTTGCAACGCCGCCGCAACCGATGATTACGATTCTGCCGTTAAGCATAATTCCTGCCGCATCAAGAGCCTTTAAAAATCCGTCCGGATCTGTTGTGTAACCCTTTGAAATGCCGTTTTTGTTTGAAACCGTGTTCACACTGCCGTACATCTCGGCCTTTGCGTCAATTTCGTCAAGAAACGGAATGACTGCCTGCTTATGCGGAATTGTAATGTTAAATCCGTCAAGTTTTGAAAGGGTATTTTTAAATTCATATTCAAGATTTTCGGGAGCAATGTCAAGCTTTGTATATTCGGCTTTGACGCCCTGAAGTTCAAAAAGTCTTGTGTGTATAAACGGTGACATTGTGTGACCGATTGGGTGACCGATTACGGCAAATTTCTTGGTTTCCATAATAAAAAAATACCTCCGAGGTTCATATTTTTAGCTATGCAGAAATAAACTTAAAAGAAATTATTTATGCAAAAATCAGAAATTTTTCAAAAAATTTCAAATATATATTGACAAAGGGGTAAATAATCAATAATATAAGGGAAGTGAAGCAATCCGTTTGCTTTCATACCATTGTAGCATAAACTAAGTGCTTTTGTCTATAATTTACTTTGGACAATCAATATTTTTACCGGGAGGAATTATTAATGGTATTAGAAAAAGTTAAGGCAATTCTTGCTGAACAGTTCGATGTTGAAGAGGATAAGATTACTGCCGACACAGATCTTCAGGAAGATCTCGGCGCAGATTCACTCGATGTTGTTGACCTTCTTATGTCAATCGAAGACGAGTTTGAGGTTGAAGTTCCCGATGAGGAAATCGAAAACATCAAGACAGTTGGTTCACTCGTTTCTTACATTGAGGCTAACTCATAATTTGCTCTTGTTTTTTCGCACTTAATTTTTGAGAGGTCGTTTTTACGGCCTCTTTTTGTTTTGCTCAAAAATGTTGAAAATTTGCAGATTTAGTGTATATTGAAAAGGATGAAAATTTAAAAATTCAGGCTGTATCAAAAAGGTTGAAAAATAAAAGAATTAGTGTATAATAGTAATGTTATAGATGTTATGACAGCCGTGTATTCGGCATTTTGAAAATGCAAAAAAATATGTTAAAAAATAAGTAAAATTTTATTTTACGGAGGGAATATAATGGCAAACAACAAAAAAATGGTTGAAGCTATCACAAGCAGAGATGAGGACTTTGCAAAATGGTACACCGACATCGTTAAAAAAGCTGAGCTCGTTGACTATTCGGGCGTAAAGGGTTGTATGGTTATCCGCCCCTACGGCTATGCTATCTGGGAAAATATTCAGGCTGACCTTGACCGTCGTTTCAAAGAAACAGGTCACGAGAATGTTTATATGCCTATGTTTATTCCCGAAAGTCTTTTACAGAAAGAAAAAGACCATGTTGAGGGCTTTGCCCCCGAATGTGCATGGGTTACTGTAGGCGGTCAGGAAAAGCTTCAGGAGCGTCTTTGCGTTCGTCCTACATCGGAAACTCTTTTCTGTGAACATTATAAAAAGATTATCAACACATACCGTGATCTTCCGAAGCTCTACAACCAGTGGTGCAGCGTTGTAAGATGGGAAAAGACAACCCGTCCGTTCCTTCGTACATCGGAATTCCTCTGGCAGGAAGGTCATACAATGCATGAAACCGAAGAAGAAGCAAGAGAAGAAACGCTCAGAATGTTACATGTTTATTCTGATTTCTACAAGGAAACTCTTGCTATTCCGGCAGTAATCGGCAGAAAGACAGAAAAAGAAAAGTTCGCAGGTGCCGAAGAAACCTACACAATCGAGCCGATGATGCACAACGGTGTTGCTCTTCAGGGCGGTACATCACACTACTTCGGCGACGGCTTTGCAAAGAGCTTTGGCATCACATACACAGGCAAGGACAACAAACTTCATTATCCGCATCAGACATCATGGGGTGTTTCCACAAGAATGATCGGTGCGCTCATTATGGTTCACTCTGATGATGACGGTCTTGTTCTTCCGCCGAAGATTTCCCCTATTCAGGTTGCACTCATTCCTGTTGCACAGCACAAAGAGGGTGTTCTTGAAAAGGCAGAGGAGCTTAGAAAGGCACTTGCCGAAAAGTTCAGAGTAAAACTCGATTCTTCAGACCACGCTCCCGGATGGAAGTTTGCCGAGTATGAAATGAAGGGCGTGCCTGTAAGAGTTGAAATCGGTCCTAAGGATATTGAAAAGAACCAGTGCGTGGTTGTCCGCCGTGATACCCGTGAAAAGGCATTTGTTTCAATTGACGAGCTTGTACCGTTTGTTGAAAACCTTATGGTTACAATCCACAACGATATGTATGACCGTGCTCTTAAAAACACACAGGAAAAGACATTCACGGCAACAACATTTGATGAGTTCGTTGACACAGCCAAGAACAAGCCCGGCTTTATCAAGGCTATGTGGTGCGGTGATACAGCCTGTGAAGAAAAAATCAAAGAAGTTACAGGCGGTGTAAAAAGCAGATGTATCCCATTCAACGAGGAGCATCTTTCAGATGTTTGCGTATGCTGTGGCAAGCCTGCAAAGCATATGGTATTCTGGGGCAAGCAGTATTAATTTGTAAATAAAGTCAATAATATTTTCGGAGATGACGGGAATGCAGTCGGTTGATTTGAAAAAGCGTAGGCGTGCAGTAAAAATTGCAAATGCCGTAAACAGTATCGAGGGTGTTCCTGCCTCTGAAAGTTCAAAATTGTTGTCAGACCGTTGATCAAACGGCGAAATAACAACCGAACAGATGAAGACAAAGTTGCTTGTAAAATATAAGACATCAATAGTACAATGACAGGTTCGGGACACTAAGGTATGATATAAGCCTTACTGTCTGCTCGTAAGAAAAAATAAAGGTGGTGAGAAAATGCCAATCAAGGTACAAAGTAATCTTCCGGCAATCAAGGTGCTGGAATCGGAAAATATTTTTGTAATGCCGAACGAGGTCGCTCTCAGGCAGGATATCCGTCCGCTGAAAATTCTTATTCTGAATCTGATGCCGACAAAAATTGAAACTGAAACCCAGCTTTTAAGGCTGCTCGGCAACAGTCCTCTGCAGGTTGATATCGAGCTTTTGCAGATGGCATCACACACCTCTAAAAACACCTCTCCGCATCACCTGACAACTTTTTACAAGACATTTAATCAGGTGAAGAACGAAAGCTTTGACGGAATGATTATCACGGGTGCGCCTGTTGAACAGCTCGACTTTGAAGAGGTCGATTATTGGGGTGAGCTTTGTGAAATTATGGAGTGGTCAAAGCATAATGTGTGTTCAACATTCCACATCTGCTGGGGCGCTCAGGCAGGTCTTTATTATCACTACGGCATAAAAAAGCACCTTTTGCCCGAAAAATTAAGCGGAATTTACACCCACAAGGTGCTTGTTCCGCATCACAAGCTTATGAGAGGCTTTGACGATACATTCACAATCCCTCATTCAAGGCATACGGGAATTGATGAAGAGGCGTTGAAAAGATGCAGAGGGCTTGAAGTACTTGCTGTTTCCGAGATTGCAGGTTCATGCGTAATTTGCAGTCGAAACGGCAGACAGGTGTTTGTTACAGGTCACGCAGAGTATGACCGTGACACCCTTGCCAAGGAATATTTCAGAGATAAAAACAAGGGACTCAATCCGAATGTTCCTTACAATTATTTTCCGAATGACGATGCGTCAAAAACTCCGCCGATGATTTGGAGGAGCAACGCAACCTTGCTCTACACAAACTGGCTCAACTATTTCGTTTATCAGGCGACTCCGTATGACCTCCGTGAGCTTATCAACAGATATCCTCACTAAATTAAATACAAAATCAACCCCGAAGTGCCAAAACTTCGGGGTTTTGTTATGTAAAGTGTTGTATTTATCGTGTATATTATGTTATAATTATTTTAATTGTACACAATGAAAAAGTGCAAAAATGAAAATCTGCAATGAAACAGGTGTTTTTATGGAAAAAAAGCGTACCGTAATCAAGGTTGGTACTTCAACGCTGACTTATGAAAACGGAAAAATAAATTACAGAAGAGTTGAACAGCTTTGCAAGGTGCTTTCCGATTTGCAGAACCGCGGAGAACAGGTTATCTTCGTTTCTTCGGGTGCTATTGCTGTAGGAATGGGCAAGGCAGGTCTTGACAAGCGACCTACCGAAACCAAGAAAAAACAGGCTCTTGCCGCAATCGGTCAGTGTGAGCTTATGTTTATGTATGACAAACTTTTCGGCGAGTACAACCACTCTGTTGCTCAGCTGCTGCTTACCCGCCACGCTGTTGAAACAGAGCAGAAAAGGCAGAATGTTATCAACACAATTGACGAGCTTCTCAGAATGAACATTATCCCCGTAATCAACGAAAACGATACCGTTACGATTGATGAGCTTGAGGGCAACAATTTCGGTGATAACGATATGCTTTCCGCAATTGTTGCAGGACTTGTTGCCGCAGACAGACTCATTATTCTTACGGATATTGACGGTCTGTACGATTCAAACCCACGAACAAATCCAAATGCCAAAAAGCTTGATATTATCGAAAAAATCAATGCGGAAATTTTTGAAATGGCGGCAGGTACAGGCTCAAACCGTGGCACAGGCGGTATGATTACAAAGCTTCAGGCGGCTGATTATGCCACAAAACGAGGTGTTGAGGTCAGCGTTATCAACGGCTCAAATCCCGAAAATCTTTATGAAGTAATTGACGGAAACAAAATCGGAACAAAATTTTTACCTGTTAAATAATCGGAGGAAAATTATGACTACACTTGAACAAATGGGTGCAAAGGCAAAAGATGCGTCAAGATTTCTTATGACAGCCGGTTCAAAAAAGGACATTGCCCTCGATGCAATTGCAGACGCACTCTGCGAAAACTGCGAAGAAATTCTTGCAGCTAACAAAATTGACCTTGAGAACGGTGAAAAAAGCGGTCTTACGGCGTCACTTCTCGACAGACTCAGATTGTCTGAGGAGAGAATCAACGGTATGGCTGACGGGGTAAGACAGGTTGCGGCTTTACCCGATCCCGTGGGAAGGATTCTTGACGGCAGAACCCTCAAAAACGGCTTGCAGATTGAAAAGGTAACAGTTCCGATGGGTGTTATCGGAATCATCTTTGAGGCAAGACCTAATGTAACTTCCGATGCGGCGGCTCTTTGCCTTAAAGCAGGCAGTGCCGTAATTCTTCGTGGCGGTAAAGAGGCTTTTCATTCAAATATGGCAATCGCAAGGGTTATGCGTGACGCACTTGAAAAGGCAGGATTTCCCCGTGACTGCGTAGCACTTGTTGAGGACACAACAAGACAGAGCGCAACAGAGCTTATGCAGCTTTCCGATTATCTCGATGTACTCATTCCCCGTGGCGGTGCAGGACTTATCAAAAGCGTTGTTGAAAATGCAAAGGTTCCCGTTATCGAAACAGGCGTGGGTAACTGCCATATCTATGTTGACAAGAGTGCAGATATTGAAATGGCGAAGAATATTGTTTTCAACGGCAAAACCTCTCGCCCATCTGTATGCAATGCGCTTGAAACATTGCTTGTACACAAGGATATCGCAGAAAAAGCTCTGCCCGTAATCAAAGCAGAGCTTGATAAAAAGAATGTTGAAATCAGAGGCTGTGACAGAACAAAACAGATTCTCGGCGACTGCGTTGTTACTGCAACGGAAGAAGATTATAGAATCGAATTTCTCGATTACATCATTGCCGTAAAGGTTGTTGACAGCCTTGATGATGCAATTGCTCACATTCAGAAGTACAGTACAGGTCACAGCGAATGCATTGTGACAAGCGACTACAACAGTGCAAACGAGTTCACGGCACGAATTGATTCTGCGGCGGTTTATGTAAACGCATCAACTCGCTTTACCGACGGCGGAGAATTCGGACTCGGTGCAGAAATCGGAATTTCAACCCAAAAGCTCCACGCAAGAGGACCTATGGGACTTAACGAGCTTACAAGCTCAAAATATATCATCAGAGGAAACGGACAAATCCGATAATCACATCAAAAGATACATCAGCGCAAGCAGAACTGACGGATCGGTGTTTTCCTCCATAAGCAGTATCACAAGCAAAAGAATTAGGCTCTGTTCCTTGTTTTTGAACATCAGATTCAAAAGGCCGTCATCCTTTTTCGGAACGGGCGGTTCGGGAATTTCGGACTTTGATTCTTCCTGCTTTTCGGGTTGTTTCGGAACTTCCCTTCTTGGTGCTTCACGATTGAATTGCGGCTTTCGGTGCATCTGCTGTGCTCGGTTAAAAGCCTCCTCTTCAAAACTCGGCAAAAAATCACCTCCTGTCAGAACAATCCGTTTTCACGCAGTAACGGCATAAGGCGGAATAATTTCAGCATCTTTTCGGCTTTGTCAAGCTTTTCCTGCCGTTCATGTGAAAGAAACGGTCTGAGCGAATCAAGCAGTCGGGTGGTGTCATCGCTGTTGTTCAGCGAGCTTAAAAGCGGTGCAAATTTAGCAATTGTGCCGATTGTGTCGTCACCGCCAAGCACTGACATAAGGTTATTTTCGGGCGGTTTCGGCTTTGGCGGTTGTTTTTGCTCACCCGTCAGACCAAGCTGTGCCCCAAGACTTTGCACCTGTTTCATTGCCTCGGGGTTCTGCAAAATCTGATTGAGCTTATCCTGTAAATCAGACATATCATTCACCGCCGAGCAGTTTCATCAGCGCCTGAGCCTGCGGACTTTGCAAAAGTTTCTTTGCTTTTTCGGGATCCGACAGAACGCTCTCAATCTGCTTTGATTGATTCGGATTTGTATTTTTCAAAAGATTTTCTATGTTACCGCTTTGTGCGGCACTTTCAAGCTGTTCCTTAGAGATACCGTACTTTTTCGATACCTCACCGAGCAGTTTATTAACTTTTTTATTATCAGACATACCAACACCTCAACATATACTATGCGGAAATTTTATTTTTAGAACGGAGAATTTTCAATGCGTATTTTGGTAGTTTCGGACACTCACGGAGATCTTCGCAGTCTTATCAAAGCCGTTGATGCACAGCGCAAGGCGGAAATAATTGTTCATTGCGGTGACGGTGAAGAACAACAGCGGTTTTTAAAAGACAATTACAAAGACAAAATGATTGTTGCCGTAAGGGGCAACTGCGATTGGAACAGCTTTTTCCCGTCAAAGGAGATTTTTAAAGCCTGCGGTAAAACTATCTTTGTGACACACGGACATCTCTATGACGCAAAATCGGGACTTTACCGCATCACCTCCGCCGCAAGAGAAGCAGGAGCGGATATTCTCCTCTTTGGTCATACACATATGCCTCTCACACTCTATGAGGACGGTCTGTATATTATGAACCCCGGTTCATGCCACGGATACTACGCGTCCTACGGCATTATCGACATCACCGACAAGGGCGAAATTGTTACCAATACCGTAGCCTTAAAATAATTGTGGAAATTGCAAAAATAAAATGATATAATAAATGTGATAAATAAGCGGAGGTGGGATTTTGAATTTTGACGGCTTTGATTTTGACGACAATATAAAACAAACCTTCAACACCCTTGATATTCAGGGCAGAGTTCCCCACGCTGTTGTAATAGAAAGCAGGGACAGCGAAAAGGCGATGAACCTTGCCGTGTTTCTGTCAATGTATGCGGTGTGTACCGAACCCGTAAAGACCTTGCGGTCATTGTGAGCAATGTCACAAGGCAAAGAATAAGGCACACGCCGACATTAAATATGTTGAACTTCCAAATGACAGAAAACAAAATTCAATTGAGCAGATGAGAGAGATAATCGGTGACTCTGTTATAAAGCCGAATGAGGCAGATGCAAAGGTGTATATCTTCCCTTTTGCCGACACAAGGCTTTCGGACATCGTTCAAAACTCGTTTTTGAAACTTCTTGAAGAACCTCCGCAGAATGTATATTTCATTATGCTCTGCGAAAACTCCAAGAAACTGCTCCCGACAATTCTCTCCCGTTCAAGTGTATTCCGTCTGAAAACAAAAGATGTTTTCAGTGAGGATGCGGTTGCAGGTGCAAAGAAAATTGTAAAAGGAATTTTATCGACACGGGAGTACAACCTTATGCAGGCACTCTATGCCCTCAGCGACAAAAACCTTGCGGACGAAATTCTGCTTGTCGTAAAGCTGATTCTGCGTGACGGAATGGCAAAAAGCGTTGGAGCGGATGCGGTTTTTGACGAGGAATGTGCCGGGGAGCTTGCAAGACGATTTACTCGGGCAAAGCTGATTTCTATGATTGAGCTTACCGAGAACGCAAAACTGAAAATACCGAAACACATAAATATAAATCTCCTCACAACTTGGCTGTGCGGAGAATACAGGAGGATTTCATGGCAGAGATAATCGGAGTACGATTTAAAGAAGTCGGCAAAGTGTATTACTTTGATCCGCTTGACAATAAACTTAACACAGGCGACAGGGTAATTGTTGAAACGGCAAGAGGTCTTGAGTGCGGAGAGGTTGCAACTCCAAACAAGACCGTTGACGATGCGGAAATTTCGCATCCGCTCAAGCCGTTAATCAGAATTGCAACCGAAAAAGACCTGAATCACCTTGCGGAAAACAAACTCAAAGAAAAGGAAGCATACAGGATCTGTGAACAGAAAATTGCCAACCACAAGCTTGAAATGAAGCTTGTAAATGTTGAATACACATTTGACAACAGCAAAATTCTTTTCTACTTTACGGCTGACGGACGAGTTGACTTCCGTGCACTTGTCAAAGACCTTGCAAGTGTGTTCAGAACAAGAATTGAACTTCGCCAGATTGGCGTGCGTGATGAGGCAAAAATGCTCGGTGGACTCGGCATCTGCGGTAAGCCGTTCTGTTGTGCAAGCTTTATGGGCGAGTTCCAGCCCGTTTCAATCAAAATGGCAAAGGAGCAGGGCCTGTCACTCTCTCCCGTTAAAATTTCGGGAACCTGCGGCAGACTTATGTGCTGTCTTAAATATGAACAGGAGGCATACACAGACCTTCTTAAACATACCCCAAAGGTAGGAGCAATTGTAAATACTCCCGAAGGCAGAGGTCTTGTTGTTGAAAACAACCTGATTGCAGGAACTTTAAAGGTTAAGCTCAACAACACTCCCGAAGACGCCGCTCCGAAATCATTCACAGTCAAGCAATGCAAGCTTGTTAAGGACGGCTACATCAAGCTTGACAAAAAGGAAATGGAAAAATTCAAGGGACTTGAATAATTTTTTGTAATGCGTACAGCGTTCGTCAAGTTGCAGTAAAAAAGAACTGTTTTCAGTTTAAAATATAAAATTCTTTCCAAAAGGTTGCTTTTTTCAAAATTTATGTTACAATAAAGGTGAAATTCATGAAGGAGGTATTTCCCTATGGCATATACTATCAGTGACGATTGCATCATGTGTGGTGCTTGTGCAGACAACTGCCCTTGCGACGCTATTTCAGAAGGCGACGGCAAGTATGAAATCAATGCAGACGCTTGTGTTGATTGCGGTTCATGTGCTGAAGTTTGCCCCGTCGGCGCTCCACAGGAAGGCTGATTAAGGGTTAATCCACAAAGACAGGCGGCAGGGATTTCCTTGCCGCTTTTTAATTACTGTTTTCAGGGGAATACCGATGAATAATAAACACCTTGAACCGCTTGGCAGCGGTATTAAAATATACGTGTCAGACAGCTACCGTTTTTCAACGGACACAATTTTACTTGCCGATTTTTCAAAGCAAATCGGTGCGAAAAAAATGTGTTGACCTCGGCACGGGCTGCGGAACTATTCCGCTTTTGTGGTACAAAAACAACAACCGCCTTGATATCACAGCGGTAGAAATACAGGAGAATGCCTGCAAGCTGTTTTCACAAAGTCTTGAATATAATAATCTTCAGGACAAAATCAGAATTGTAAACTCGGACTTAAACAAGCTTGACGGTGCATTACCGCTCGGCTCGTTTGACCTTGTTGCCTGCAATCCGCCCTACAAAATCAGCGGAGGCGGAATTACAAATCCCGAGAACGCAAAACTTGTTGCAAGGCACGAATCCGAATGTACGCTTGACGATGTGTGCCTTTGCGGTTCGTCGTGCTTTTGCAGTTTGGAGGACGGCTCTGCATTTGTCAGCGCCCCGAAAGACTTGCCGATGCAATGGAGGCAATGCGTAAATATTCGGTTGAGCCGAAAAAATTAAGGCTTGTTCAACAGCGAAAGTCAAAAGCCCCGAAGCTCTTTTTGCTTGAAGGCAGAAGGGGCGGCAAAAGGGGATTTCTTGAGGTTATGCCAACCCTGTTTATTGAGGACGAAAACGGAAACTTTTCCGAAGAAATGCTGAACATCTACGGCAGTTACAAGGAGGACTATATAAATTGAGCGGAATTTTATATGTAACGGGAACGCCGATCGGCAACCTCGGAGATTTTTCACCGAGAGCCGCAGAAACACTCGAATCGGTTGATTTCATTGCGGCAGAGGACACAAGGGTAACGCTTAAGCTCTTGAATCATTTCGGCATAAAAAAGCCTATGGTGAGCTATTTTGAACACAACAAGCGTGAGCGTGGCGAAATCATCTGCAACAGAATTGAACAGGGCGAAAATTGTGCAATTGTAACGGACGCCGGAATGCCGTGCATTTCCGATCCGGGTGAAGATTTGATAAAGCTCTGCGAGGAGCGTGGAATAAAAACCGTGGTAATTCCCGGTCCGAGTGCCGTGATTTCCGCACTTGCGGTTTCGGGACTTGAAACAGGCAGATTCACATTTGAAGGCTTTTTGAGCGTGAACAAAAAGAGCCGCAACGAGCATCTTGACAGTCTGAAAAACGAACACAGAACAATGATTTTCTACGAAGCGCCACACAAGCTTCCGCAAACTCTCCGAGATTTGTACAGCTTTTTCGGTGACAGAAAGCTTTCGATCGTTCGTGAACTCACCAAAGTTCACGAAGAAGTAATCCGCACCACAACAAAATATGCTGCGGAAAATTATGCGGACGGCAGTATGAAGGGCGAATTTGTGCTTGTGCTTGAGGGCAAAAAGCAAGAGGAAAAATCCGAAGAATACACCCTTGAATTTGCGGTTGAAACCGCCCGCAAGCTGATTGAAAACGGTGCAAAGCCCACCGAGGCGGCAAAAGAGGCGGCAAGTATAACAGGCTTTAAGAAAAATGAGATTTACAGGGAGCTGTTGTAAATGACATACGAAAATGCTGTTGAAAAAATTCATTCACTTTTGACATTCGGTTCTCGTCCGGGACTTGACCGAATGAGAATTTTGCTTGACAGGCTCGGAAATCCGCAGGACAGGCTGAAATTTATACACATTGCAGGTACGAACGGCAAAGGCTCGGTTTGTGCTATGCTTTCATCCGCACTTGTTGCGGCAGGCTACAAAACAGGCTTGTTCATTTCACCGTATATCACGGATTTTCGTGAGAGGATACAAATAAACAATTGTATGGTGAGCGAGTCCGTTCTCACGGATGCGGTGGAAAAAACTTTCCCTATTATCGAGCAACTGCGTGAAGAGGGCACAATCATCACAGAATTTGAGTATGTCAACGCTCTTCAATTTTATATACACGCAAATGCAGATTGTGACATTGTTGTTCTTGAAACAGGAATGGGCGGTCTGCTCGACTGCACCAATACTATAAAATCACCGCTTTGTGCCGTTATCACCACAATCGGACTTGACCACACGGCAATTCTCGGTGATACAATTGAAAAAATTGCACAGCAAAAATGCGGAATCTTCAAGCCCGACTCAATGGCGGTCACTTCAAAGCAGGATATCCGTGCAATGAAGGTTATTGAATCAACTGCAAGAGAAAAGAAAATTCCGCTTGCAACGAGCGAGAGCGTTAACATTGATGTCATCGAAACCACCTTAAAGGGCAGTCGCTTTATGTTTAACGGTGTTGAAATTGATCTTCCGCTTTCGGGTGATCATCAGCTTGAAAATGCAAAAACCGCACTTGCGACACTTGATATGCTCCGTTGCAATTCTCTGATTTCAATAACAGATGAGCAGATTGCAAACGGTTTTGCAAAGGCTGTCAACCCTGCAAGACTTGAGCTGTTGAGTGAAAAGCCGATTGTTCTGCTTGACGGTGCTCACAATCCTAACGGAATTGAGGCACTTAAATCGGCAATCCAAAAATTCCTTCCGAATAAGTATATAATTGCAATCACGGGTATGCTTGCCGACAAGGATGTCAGCACTTCGGTAAAACTGCTTGACGGAGTTTTTGACAGAGTTTACACAGTTCCCGTTCACAATCCAAGGGCAATGCACCCTGCAAAGCTTATGCAACAGTATGCAAGATTTGTTGACGATACGGTAACCTTTGAAAGTGCCGAACACGCATTTGATATGGCTTTTGAACAGGCTGAAAAGACCGATTGTGCAGTTGTAATCTGCGGTTCGCTCTACCTTGCAGGCGAAATCCGTCCGTATATCATCAATAAAATTAAGGCTGAAAACGAATCAGCCGAAAAGTAAATTTTTCGTTACAACAGAATAAAACAAATTTTTTGCTCCGCACTTATTATCATTAAGATAACAGGTGCGGAGCTCTTATTTTTTAGAAGGACTGATAAAATTGCTGAAAACGGAATTTAAAAATAATATTCTCACGGCATACATTGACGGCGAAATTGACCACGATTCGGCGGCAGGAATACGCACAAAAATTGACGCCGCCGTTCAGACAAACAAACCGAAACTTTTGTGCCTTGATTTTTCAAAAGTATCGTTTATGGACTCATCGGGCATAGGTCTTGTAATGGGGCGATACCGCCAGATGAAGCTTATCGGCGGAGCATTGCGTGTGATTAATATTCCCGACAGATTGTACAGGCTTTTTTCAATGTCGGGACTTGAAAGTCTGGGGGTGTTGAGATGAAAACAGTAAATGAAATGAAACTTTGCGTGCCGTCAAAAAGCTGTAATGAGGCTTTTGCACGGTGCGTCGTGTCGGCATTTGTAATGAGCCTTGATCCTACCGTGAACGAACTCAGCGACCTAAAAACTGCTGTGTCCGAGGCTGTGACAAACTGCATTGTTCACGGCTACCGCCACCAAAGCGGAACGATTTACATAAACGGAAAAATCACCTCCGAAAACAAGGTGATAATCACAATCCGTGACAAAGGCTGCGGAATTTCCGATATTAAAAAGGCAATGGAACCGTTGTTTACAACTGCTCCCGAGGAGGACAGGGCAGGACTCGGCTTTGCAGTTATGCAGAGCTTTTGCGACAAGGTGCGTGTCCGTTCAAAGCCCGACAGCGGAACAACCGTAACTCTTGAAAAAATTATAGGTTCGGAAAATGGCCGATAAAAATAAACTTGCCGACAAAAATATGGGGCTTGTCCATGCCTGTTGCAAACGATTTTCAGGCAAAGGAATAGAGTACGAAGAACTTTTTGCATCGGGTTGTCTCGGACTCGCAAAGGCGATTAATAACTTTGACGAAAGCCGTAACCTGCAGTTTTCAACCTATGCCTTTCCTGTAATTATGGGCGAAATTAAGCGACTTTTCCGTGACGGCGGTGCAATCAGGGTCAGCCGTACATTAAAGGAGCTTTCACTTGCGATATCGAGGCTTAACAATGAAAGCAAACTAAAAAACGGCAGAGAACTCACCGTGAGCGAGCTTGCCGAAAGGCTTGATACAAGCGAGGAAAAAATCATTGACGCACTCAACAGCACAAGAGTTCCTCTCTCCCTGACTGCCGAATATGACAGCGAGGGCAACCCACAGCTTGATGTCCCTACAGATGATATTCAAGACGAAATCTCGGAACGATTGTCGCTTGAACAGGCAGTAAAATCCCTATGCGAAACCGACCGAAAAATAATTCAGCTGCGGTACTACCGAAGCAAAACACAAACTCAAACCGCCAAAATTCTTTCCATGACGCAGGTTCAAATCAGTCGGCGGGAAAAGAAAATTCTCACCGCCATTCGGGACAAAATGTCGGTTTAGCACCACGATTTTCCGAATGTGGCGTTCAATGAATCCCCTGCATATTTTTATTTATAAAAAATTTTCATATTTAACGACAAAAGCGCCCGAATAACGGACGCTTTTACTTTTTCTTTAATTCTGTTTTTCAAGCTTCAGCTTTTCAACAATTGCATCAACCGTGGTTTCGATACTGCTCAGCTCCATTGACACCGTGATATCGGCATACTTTTTATAGAGCGGATAACGCACTCTGTACACATCATCAAGAGTTTCACCTTTACCGAATGCAATGCCTCTTGTTTTGATATTTGTAACTCTGCGCTTGATTTCATCGAGGTCAACATCAATGAAAACAACCTTGCCGTTTTTTCTGAGGTTTTCCATGGCATTTTCACTGAGAACCATTGAACCGCCTGTTGCGATAACGGTCTTGTCGTAGTCAAGCTCTGCACCGATTTTTCCCTCAAGATGAAGAAAAAAGTCAAGACCTTCATTATCAAGAATCTCCTGCAACGGCTTTCCTGCCTCTTTGCAGATTATCAAATCTACATCAACGAAGGAATAACCCAGCGCCTTGGCAAGCAACACACCGACTGTGCTTTTGCCCGATCCGGGCATTCCGATTAAAACTATATTTTTCATATTAAAGAATCCTTACATTAAGTGAATCTGTGCTTGAAGTCGGGCAAGTTTTGTTTGACGAAAGCACAACAACCGTGTCGCCTTTTTTGACAACGCCTGTGCTGAGTGCCTTTTCCATAGCCTGTTTCGTGATTGAATCAGATGTGCGTTTTTCTTCGCCCATGACAGCCATAACACCCCAGTTAAGACAGAGCTTTCTGCACACAAGCTGTGATGTTGCAACTGCAATAACTGGACAGTCAGGTCTGTAATGAACCATCGCTCTTGCAACTCGACCTGTTGCACTTTCAACAATAATAGCCTTTGCGCCTACTGCCTGCGCAATATTCTTTGCAGCTTTACAGATACTTGATCTGATTGGGTTAGTGTCCTTCATTCCGTGTTCTTCCACATACTCATGAAGTGCGGTAAATTCACCGTTTTCCTCAGCCTCCGAACAAATTGCGTCAAGTGCCTTTACGCTTTCAATCGGGTACTTACCTGCGGCGGATTCTGCCGAAAGCATTACTGCGCTTGTGCCGTCATAAACTGCATTGGCAACATCGCTGATTTCGGCTCTTGTAGGACGGGGAGCCGTTGTCATACTCTCAAGCATCTGGGTTGCAGTGATTACATACTTACCTCTTGAAACAACCTTTCTGATGATTGTTTTCTGTATTTCAGGCAGCTTGATAAATGGAATTTCAACACCCATATCTCCTCGGGCAACCATAATACCGTCTGCGTAATCAATGATTGCGTCCATATCGTCAACACCGCTCTGATTTTCAATCTTTGCGATAATTTCAACATACTCATAGCCGAGGCTGTCAATAAAGTCACGAAGAGTTCTAACATCATCGTGATTGCGGACAAATGATGCGGCAACAACTGTTGCACCGTGGTTAAGACCGAACTCAATGTCCTTTCTGTCCTGAGCGCTTACATACGGCATATTGATAAAGTAGCCCGGAATGTTGATACTCTTGCGGTTTTTAAGCACACCGCCCTTGTTTACGGTACAAACGATTGACTCGGGATTTACTGACTTAACGACAAGCGAGATAATACCGTCATCAAGCAAAAGCTCTCTGCCGATTGCCTCCTGACCTTCGGATTCAAAAATATCAACAAGCTTCGGAAACGAAAGGCTTACACCTGTTTCGTCGCCCTCTTCTTTGTTTTTAAAAAGACTGAACTCTGCACCCTCGACAAGTTTAACAGAACCGTCCTTGAATGTGCCGACTCTGACCTCAGGACCCTTTGTATCGAGCAGAATTGCAACATTTTGACCACTCTCTGCAATTGCCTCTTTAAGGTTTTTGATTGTAACCTCAAGTCGGTCATAAACACCGTGTGACATATTGATTCTGGCAACATTCATACCTGCGTCAATCATTTTACGCATCATTTCTTTTGAATCGCAGGCAGGTCCGATGGTACAAACTATCTTAGTTTTTCTCATGTTTTCTCCGTCCTTTTAAAATGCTTATGTTCTGTTATTGTGCATATGTATAAATCTGTGTAAAAATTTTGATTACACTCATTATATATTATTCACAACACAATTTCAATCTTTGATTTGTAAAATTTTACATTCTGTGGCTTGTACAAAAATTTTCAAAACAATAACAAAAAATCGGGCAGTTTCCTGCCCGATTCTGTGCTTGAATTATACAAGATTTACGACAATCTTCTGAATTTGTGTTGCGTCAATAACGCTGATTTCACCGTCACCGTTTACATCGGCAACATTGAGCTGACTGTCTGTGAGTGTTTCAAGACTTACAATGTACTTCTGAACAAGAGTTGCGTCCATTACAGTAACTTCGCCGTCGCCGTCAACATCACCGATTTTAGCGGAAGGAGTGTACTCGCTAAACCACTTACTGCTGATCCATGCCGCACGGCTTGTCATCCAATCAGCTGCATAATTATACATATCCGTCCGTAAAACTGCCCTGATTGTAGCTTGTCTTAGTGTTACTTACGGTATATGTACCTGTTGTCATATCAAAGTCAGCCTTGTTCATTGATGTGTGGTCACAAATCCAACTGCTCGTTCTTATATGCCAGCCGCTTTTGTAATTCATCGCACCGCTGTCCTTGAGAAGGTCAAAATACTGTGTTTTTGTATAGAATTCGTCAGAGCCCTTGTAAGATGCGGTCTTGCCTGCAAAATAGTTGATTGCAGGAACAAACTGCTCAAACCAGATATTTACGGCAGCCTTATTAACCTGAGTGTTTCTTGAAATATTGTTAATGATATTACTGCTATTCTGAGTGCGTTTTTGTCTGTCCTTGAATCTGCACCACCAGCCTGAATACTGTGTGTAATCCTTAACACCGAAGTTCTGAAGATCCCAAGCACTGCCTGTAGCATTACCGAGCGCATTATCGTAGTCCCATACAGGTGAGCCGAAGAACTTATAGTTACCGTCAGAATCCTGCTTGTAAACAAAGTAAACGCTTGAAACACCGGAATCCCAGTTTTTACCTAGTTCATTTATAAGCCACAGCTTTGCACATGAATCAACATCAGCGTACTGTGAAAGGTCGGAGTCTGCTTTTTTAGCGGCTCTGTGGAAAGCATTGTACTTTTCACGGACATAGTTCTTAACTTCATTATAGCCCTTGTCGCCTTCCGAAAGCTCAGGAGCTTTAATTGTAACCTTGATACCGTCATCACATTTTACATAGTAATCTTCACCGTCTACAGCACCGGAATCAACTTCACAAAGGAACGGGAAATTCTTGTTTACATTGCCGTCAGCGTCAAGATATGCAGTATCGTCAATATCGTTGATAAGGGCATTTTTTCCGACCTCAATCTTTTCGGTCATCTGATATGAACCCCAGTAATAACCGTCTGAGTAGAAATCAACATATCTTGAATCCGAAGCATATGGAGTTCCTACTGCATCTGCAAGGTCATAAAGAAAACGGTTTCTTGTGAGTGAATCATCCTGATAGTTTGCAAGGAGAGAGAACTTTTTGCCCTTTGACATACCGCCGATTGAAACCTTATCGGAATATGTGATGTTGTAAGGCTTCTTAGCCTTGCCCCATGTTGAGTTGCCTCTGCCCTTGATTTTTTTGATTGAAGTATTGTCAATCTTGCCGTTCTTATCAACAATAGCGCCTGTTGCAGAGGAATAGTTGCTCTTATCCTCATTAAGATAAGAGATAAGTTCCTTGCCGTTGCCGTCAGCATTGCTGTTGTTCACATAGATTGCAGACTCGGCAGAGGACTTTAAGAATGTGAGGGAATAGGTTTTTCCGTCGGCAGTAACATTGCCTGCCTTATCAATTGTGTACGAAACCTCCCTTGACTCGCCTGACGGTATAGTTACATTATTAACCGTAACGCTTTTTGAATATGCGTTATAAAGCTCAACGCTTGTTGACGAAACACTGCTTGGAAGGAAGAAATACTTCCTATTAGTATTCAATTCCTCCATATCCTCGTTGTGTTTACATTGCCATGCAACCCATGCGTCAGAATCGTCAGAACCGCTTACTGCGTGTGCATAAAGTGCATTCTGAGTTTTAAATGAAAGAGTCGGTGTTGATGTTTGAGCGGCAGAAACAGAAAATACCGACATACCGCCAACGGTCATCAAACCAGCAAGTACAATTGAAAGCGCCTTTTTTGTTGTCCTCACTATAATCACTCCTAAAAAATCATATCAACAAGGAACTTTTAGATATATTCACAAAAAGTTCACTTGTTAATCACATCCGTCAAAATTATTGTACCATTTGCATAAAATTAATACAAGTAATTTTTCAATATATAACGGTACAATTTTGCGAAATTTCTTTATTTTCGTTGATTAATTTGATATAATATTATGGTAAAGATACGGTAACACTTACCGAAATTTTAAATCACATTAAGGAAGTGGCATAATGCGTAATTACGGCAAAAAGAAAAACTATTGTCTTATTGCGGCACTTGCATCACTTGTAGCTTTTTCAACTATGGCTGCAAGCGTTATGAGTGGTTGCGGAGAAAATTCGGATGAGCAAAAAACAACAAAGATTGTTCACGAAACACGCATAGATACTCAGATTGAAACAAAAATTGAAACATACACCGAGGTTGTAACAGATGCTCAGGGCAACACTGAATATGTTGAAGAAACAAAAGCTGTGCCTGTAAACAACAACGCCGGCGGCAACAGCAAGTCAGGCGATTCAGGCAATAACTCCGAGAACTCAGGCGGCAGTTCTTTCGGCAAAAATTCAAACAGTCAGCAGAGTTCCGTTATTGAAAAGAGTGAAACGAGCAAAACTACTAACAACAGTTCTTCAAAAACAGACTCAGGCAAAACTAATAACAACAGTAATAAGAATAATAACAACAGCAATAAAAATAACAACAGCAACAAAAATAATAACAGTTCATCTTCAAAGTCGGATTCATCAAAATCTGATGACAGCAACAGCAAGTCACTTAAAATCGGCGGCAAAACATTCAATGTCGGTGACACAATTGTATGCACATACAATCTGACAACACCGGCAGTTCTCGAAAACTATCAGGCAACAATCAAATATGATTCATCAAAGCTTACCTGCAAAAGTGCAAAAATGTCTGTACCCGCTAAATACGGAGCTATGCTCAACATAAAGATTGCCGGAGAGATTTCTTTAAGCGGCGTCAACATCGGTGACGGTTATGACTACACAAACGGCGGTGCGTTTATGACCGTAGTATATGAAGTTAAAGGCGGCGGCTCAACATCACCAAGTTATCACTGGGAAGTTGCCTGCAGAGCAAGCGACAGTAAGAACCTTATCGACAAAAAGGGTAAGCCTGCGAGCGGTTTTAAGCTCAGCTCATCTTATAAAGATTCGGTTGCCAACTAAAAATTGAATTGCTTTTAAAACTGTAAAATGAGGCTGTGAAGAAATGAAGTTTAAGACTTCGTTCTTCACAGCCTGTCTTTTTTGTACAAAAGCACGGCGCACCCCCGCTTCCTGTTCGTGAATACAGTGGCTCTATAATAAAAGTCGGGGTAGCAAAAGAGCCTGCATTTTGAAACAAACGCAAAAACTCCCGACTAAAAAGTCGGGAGTTAAATTGAACTTGTATTAACTTAAAAAGAATTAAACGAGCTCGATAATTGCCATTTCAGCGGCGTCACCACGACGGGGACCGATTTTAGTAACTCTTGTATAGCCACCGTTTCTATCGCTGTATTTTGGAGCAATTTCCTTAAAGAGCTTGCTTGTAACATCTTCCTTAGTAACAAAAGCCAAAACAAGGCGTCTGTTGTGAAGAGTATCTTCTTTAGCTGTAGTAATCATCTTCTCTGCCATAGCCTGAACTTCCTTGGCACGAGTAAGAGTTGTTTCAATTTTGCCGTTTTCCAAAAGGAAAGTAACCATAGCACGAAGCATTGCAGTTCTCTGTGCAGTAGTTCTTCCTAATTTTCTTGTACCTGGCATTTCTTTCACTCCTTTACCGTTGAGTTTGTTGGTAAGAATTTGACAGAATAGCCTGTCAAAGACTTTGGGAAGTTATTCGTCTTCCTTCTGAAGACTAAAACCGAGAGAATTGAGCTTCTGTACAACTTCCTCGAGAGATTTTCTACCGAGGTTACGCACTTTCATCATATCCTCTTCGGACTTGTTGATCAAATCCTCTACCGTGTTAATGCCTGCACGCTTGAGGCAGTTGAAAGAACGAACTGAAAGATCAAGATCTTCAATTGTCATTTCAAGAATCTTTTCCTTACCCTTGTCATCCTTCTCAACCATAACTTCAGCACTTGAAGCTTTGTCTGAAAGATTAACAAAAAGGTTAAGGTGTTCGGTAAGAACCTTTGCTGCAAGAGAAACAGCCTCCTGAGCATTGATAACTCCGTTTGTCCAAACATCTAAAGTGAGCTTGTCATAGTCAGTAATCTGACCTACACGAGTGTTATCAACTGTATAGTTTACCTTTAACACGGGAGTATAAATTGAATCAATCGGCAAAACGCCAATAACATTGTTGCCGCTTAACTGCTTGTTGCGCTCTGAAGGAATATATCCTCTGCCCTTGTCAACTGTGATTTCCATATTGAGCTTAGCACCCTCACCGAGTGTAGCAATATGGAGTTCAGGGTTGAGAATTTCAACCTCATCATCACATTTGATGTCGGCAGCCTTTACCTCACAGGGACCCTCGGCTGCAATTTCTATAACCTTGGGACTTGTTTCATGGAGCTTTGCAACAAGACTTTTCATATTAAGAACAATTTCCGTAACGTCTTCCTTTACGCCGGGAATAGTTGAAAATTCGTGAAGAACGCCGTCAATCTTGATTGATGTAACAGCACAGCCTTCAAGAGAGGAAAGCAGCACACGGCGCAAACTGTTGCCGAGTGTGTTGCCAAAACCACGCTCGAGCGGTTCAACAACAAACTTGCCGTACTTTCCATCCTCGGTTAATTCCTCGGTTTCAATTCTTGGCTTTTCAATTTCTATCATTCGCGAATCCTCCTAAACATTATGCGACTGCAAAAGCAGCCCATCTGTGTGTAATCTGCCTGTGAAATATAAGATTACTTGGAGTACAACTCAACGATGAGGTGTTCTTCAACAGGAAAGTCGATGTCTTCTCTCTGGGGAGCTGCAACAACCTTGCCACCGAGAAGGTTTTCGTTCTTCTCAAGCCACTTTGGTGTTACAATTGAAGATGTTTCGCCCTCTGCGATTGCCTTGAATCTTGCAGTTGAACGGCTCTTCTCCTTAACTTCGATTACATCGCCAACCTTAACAAGGTATGAAGGAATGTTTACCTTCTTACCGTTTACGGTAAAGTGGCTGTGACTAACAAGCTGTCTTGCTTCTCTTCTTGTAGCTGCAAGACCGAGTCTGAAGATAACGTTGTCAAGTCTTCTTTCAATAAGTGTAAGCAATACAGCACCTGTCTTACCCTCAGCTTTTTCAGCTTTTTCGTAGTAAGCTCTGAACTGCTTCTCCATGATGCCGTAGATAAATTTTACCTTCTGCTTCTCAGTGAGCTGCATGCTGTATTCGCTCTTTTTTCTTCTCATCTTACCGCCGGGATTTCTGTTGGAAGTCTTCTTGGAATAACCCATAACTGCGGGTGAAATGCCAAGAGCTCTGCAACGCTTAGCGATAGGCTGCATATTTTTAGCCATAGTAGAATTTTCCTCCTTTTAAAATACTATACACGTCTTCTCTTTGGAGGACGGCATCCGTTGTGCGGGATTGGAGTAACATCCTTAATCATTGTTACCTCAAGACCTGCAGTCTGCAATGCACGGATTGCAGCTTCACGACCCTGACCGGGACCCTTTACATATACTTCAACATACTTCATGCCGTGTTCCATTGCTGCCTTTGCAGCTGTTTCGGCTGCTGACTGAGCGGCAAACGGAGTTGACTTCTTTGAACCTCTGAAACCGAGCTCGCCTGCGCTTGCCCATGAAACAGCGTTGCCCTGTGTATCGGAAATAGTAACAATTGTGTTGTTAAATGTAGACTGGATATGCGCTGCGCCTTTTTCAATGTGCTTGCGTTCACGGCGACGGCGGATAACCTTCTTACCACCCTTTGGTGCTGCCATAGTCCTTTGCCCTCCTTACTTCTTCTTATTAGCCATGGTTTTACGGGGACCCTTACGAGTACGAGCGTTAGTCTTTGAACGCTGACCTCTTACAGGAAGTCCTTTTCTGTGGCGAACGCCACGGTAACAACCAATATCAATAAGTCTTTTAATATCATAAGCGATGTCACGGCGAAGGTCACCTTCAACGCGGCAGTGATGCTCGATGTATTCTCTGAGCTTTGCAATATCTTCTTCTGTCAAATCTCTGACACGAGTGTCCGGATTAACACCTGTTGCAGCAATAATGTCGTCTGCAGTCTTACGGCCGATACCGTAGATATAGGTCAAACCAATCTCAACTCTTTTATCTCTCGGTAAGTCAACACCTGCTATACGAGCCATATAGTTGCACCTCCATATAAATTCTAAAATATAGTTTTGTTTTCGTTAGGTAAATTAACCCTGGCGCTGCTTATGCTTGGGGTTTTCGCAAATAACTAAAATCTTACCTTTTCTTTTGATTACTTTGCACTTGTCGCACATTTTCTTTACTGAAGGTCTGACTTTCATGTATAATCATTCCTTTCTAAAAAGTCGTGTTTTTACCCGAATTATTTAGTTCTCCAGGTAATTCTGCCTCTTGTCAGGTCATAGGGGGACATTTCCACCTTTACCTTATCACCCGGCAATATGCGAATGAAGTTCATTCTCAGTTTGCCTGAAATAACAGCTAATATCACGTGACCGTTCGGCAACTCTACCTTAAACTGTGCGTTCGGTAAAGCTTCCTTAACAATACCTTCAATTTCGATTACATCCTGTTTTGACATATTGTCAACCCTCGCTCTTTCTAAAATTGTTCAAAATTTTTCTTATCTGCGGATTGGTCTTGATTGAACCCTCTATCACGGTTCCTGTAGGAGAAATATGAATAAGCTTTTTCTTTTTAGGCTTCTCAACCTTTCTTCGCTTTCCGTCTGCAATGTAAGCAAAAACGGAATCGCAGTCGAGAACAACAAAAAAGCCGTTCTTTTCCCTTCCTGCCACAGCCTTTACGATACTGCCTTTTACTGTGTTCATAAAATCACCTTTAATCGCACAAAGTCATAATTTTAGGTCCGTCAGGAGTTATTGCAACAGTATGTTCAAAATGAGCTGAAAGCTTTCCGTCAGCAGTGACGGTAGTCCATTTGTCATCAAGAACACGCACATTGCACCTGCCCTGGTTCACCATGGGTTCAATGGCAATAGTCATACCCGGAATAAGCCGCACTCCTCTGTGAGCAGTGCCGTAATTGGGTACGCTTGGGTCTTCGTGCAGTTTCGCACCTACGCCGTGGCCGACAAAATCTCGTACCACCGAGTAACTGCGAGCTTCGACATACTTCTGAACAGCGTTGCCTATGTCACCGACACGGTTGAAGGCAAGAGCCTGTTTAATTCCCTCATACAGACTCTCTTTTGTGGCGTCAAGCAAAGCCTGTGCGTCTGCACTGATTTTGCCACAGGGAAATGTAAAGGCGTTGTCGCCGTGAAATCCCCCGTAGAAAGCGCCAACATCCACGCTTACTATGTCGCCCTCTTTTAAAACGAGTTCTTTACTGGGTATGCCATGGATAACCACATTGTTAACGGAAATGCACGCACTCGCAGGAAAGCCGCCGTAACCGAGAAACGAGGGAACTGCTCCCTGTTTCTCGATGTATGAGCGGACAATGTTATCTATTTCATAAGTAGTAACGCCGGGCTTTACAGCCTCTCCCGCAACACGCAATGCCTCGGCAGAAATTCTGCAGGCATCTTTCATTTTTGAAAGTTCCCGTGCTGTCTTAACTACAACCATGAATTAAGCCTCAATACCTTCAAGGATAGCCTTTGTAGTAGCTTCTACATCGTCCTGTCCTTTTACAGTAACAAGCTTACCCTGCTTCTCATAGTAAGAAACGAGGGGCTCGGTCTCTTTGTGATATGTTTCGAGACGAGCAAGCACGGTATCGGGGTGGTCGTCCTTGCGCTGAACAAGGGTGCCGCCGCAATCGTCACAAACACCTTCCTTTTTGGGCTTTAAAGTCACAATGTGGAAAGGTCTGCCACAATTTTCGCAAACACGGCGTCCGGACATACGGTTGATGATTTTTTCATCAGAAATGTCGATGTTGATGACATGCTGAATCTCAACACCCATATTATCCAGAGCCTCAGCCTGAGGAATAGTTCTTGGAAAACCGTCAAGAATGAAACCCTTCTTGCAGTCATCGGCAGAAAGTCTTTCCTTTACAATACCGATTACTACTTCGTCGGGAACAAGCTTGCCTTCATCCATAAAGGATTTAGCCTTCAAGCCCATCTCAGTGCCGTTTTTCAGCGCTTCACGGATCATGTTTCCGGTTGAAATTGTGGGAATACCAAAGTGTTCACAAAGTACAGCAGCCTGTGTGCCTTTACCTGCACCCGGAGCACCTAACATGATAATGTTCATCTATTATACTCCTTTTTTCTCAATTAGTCAAGAAAACCTTTGTAATGACGCATCATCATTTGTGACTCGAGCTGTTTAACAGTTTCAAGAGCTACACCAACTACGATGATGATTGATGTACCGCCGATTGACATCTGTCCCATTCCGGAAGCAGCGCCGTAGATAAGCGGAATCATAGCGATAACAGCAAGGAACATTGCACCGATTAAAGTGATTCTTGACAAAATCTTTCTGATATAATCAGCTGTCGGAGCACCCGGACGAATACCGGGAACTGTGCCGTTGTTAGCTTTAAGATTGTTAGCCATTTCAACAGGGTTGTACTGAATTGATGTATAGAAATAAGCGAACATTATGATGAACAAGAAATAAAGTACCATGTACAGCCAGCCTGTGGTGCTGAATGCTGCAAAGAATGCACCCCAGAAACCTTCTCCTGCAGGAATCTTGAGGAAGAGGTTGATTGTACTTGGAATTGAAAGAATTGAGCTTGCAAAGATGATTGGAAGAACGCCGCCGAGAGCAACCTTGATAGGAAGGTGGCTTGACTGACCGCCGTACATCTTTCTGCCCACAACACGCTTTGCATACTGAATCGGGATTCTTCTTTCGCTGTCCTGCATGAATGTGATAATCCATACGACAGCAACAAAGAGAACTACCCAGAGAGGTACGAGGAAGAAGAACTGTGTGCTGCCGTTAACAGCAAGGTTCCAGTACTGACCGAGTGTGTTGATAATCTGTGGGAACTGAGCAACGATACCTGCAAAAAGGAGAATGGAAATACCGTTTCCGATGCCGTGGCTGTTGATCTGTTCACCGAGCCACATCATAACCGCCGTACCTGCGGTAAAAACAAGGATGATTACGATAGCAGAGAACCAAAGTTCAAAACCGCTGTTGTAAAGTGTTACCTTGCTGTTGAGAAGGTAGAAGTAATATGCAGTACCCTGAATAATACCGAGACCGACTGTTACATAACGAGTGATAGCACTGATTTTGCGTCTGCCGGCTTCGCCTTCTCTTGCCAATCTCTCCAGAGGAGGAATAGCAACGCAGAGGAGCTGGATGATGATTGAGCTGTTGATATAAGGGGTGATACCCATTGCAAACAATGTTGCGTTTGAGAATGCACCGCCTGAGAGTGTATTCATATAAGAAAGCATTGTGTTAGACCAGTCATCCGGATTCATAACACTTCTGAGAGCCGCAGTATCCAAGAATGGAACCTGAATAACCGAGCCGATTCTGAATACAACAATGATTAAGAGAGTAAATAAAATTTTCTTTCTTAAATCGGGGAGTGACCAAGCATTTTTAATGGTCTTAAACACTTAGATCACCTCTGCCTTTCCGCCCGCAGCCTCAATTGCAGCTTTAGCTGATTCGGAAAAAGCAGAAACCTTTACTGTAAGTTTTTTGTCAAGCTTACCGTTGCCAAGAATTTTAACAGCATCAAAGCCGTTCTTAACAACGCCCGCATTAACAAGAGCCTCAATATCTACTGTCGCACCGTCTTCAAACTTTCTGTTCAAAGTGCTGAGGTTTACTGCTGCTACAGCTTTTGCAAAAATGTTGTTGAAACCTCTTTTAGGGATACGACGCTGTAAAGGCATCTGACCGCCCTCAAATCCGGGACGGATGCTGCCGCCTGAACGAGCCTTCTGGCCCTTATGACCTTTACCGGAAGTTTTGCCCCAGCCCGAGCCGTGACCTCTGCCGATTCTCTTTGAGTCCTTCTTAGAACCCTCAACAGGAGAAAGTTCATGTAACTTCATTAGTTCGCACCTCCTTGCTTATGCTTCACTAACCTCTACGAGGTGGATGATTTTTGCTACCTTACCCTTAGTCTGAGCGTTATCGGGCTGAGTTGTAACATCACCGATTTTCTTAAGACCGAGAGCGTGGGCGGTTGCAATCTGATCCTTCTTAGAGCCGATAAGACTCTTTACTAACTTAATTGTCATAATTTACAACCTCCCTATTAAAGAATTTCTTTAACGGATTTACCGCGGATTGCAGCAACTTCTTCAGCATTTCTTAATGCGCCAAGACCTGCAAGAGTAGCTCTAACTACATTACAGGGATTGTTGGAACGAAGAGCCTTTGTTCTGATGTCCTTGATACCTACTGCTTCAACAACGGCACGAACAGGACCGCCGGCAATAACACCGGTACCGGGAGCTGCGGGCTTCATAAGAACTCTGCCTGCACCGAACTCACCGATTACTTCGTGAGGGATTGTTGTACCTCTGAGTGAAACCTTCATGAGGTTCTTCTTAGCATCCTCAATACCCTTGCGGATAGCGTCGGGTACTTCGCCTGCTTTACCGATACCGAAACCAACTGTTCCGTTACCGTCGCCTACAACTACGAGAGCTGCAAACTTGAAAATACGACCGCCTTTAACTGTTTTAGAAACACGGTTAATAGTAACTACTCTTTCTTTTAATTCGCCTGTTACTTCTACTGTTTTAGCCAAAGTTATTCCTCCAATCCTTAGAAATTGAGGCCGCCCTCACGGGCGCCTTCGGCCAATTCCTTAACACGGCCGTGATATATGTTACCGCCTCTGTCGAATACAACATCAACGATATTCTTTTCTTTTGCACGCTCAGCAACGAGCTTGCCAACAGCCTTAGCTGCCTCTTTGTTTCCGCCATTGCCTGTGATTTCCTTATCAAGGCTTGAAGCCTGAGCAAGTGTAACACCGGCTACATCGTCAATAATCTGAGCATAGATGTTGCTTGTGGAGCGGAATACGCAAAGACGAGGACAAGAAGCTGTACCGCTGATCTTGCTGCGGACTCTCTTATGGCGTTTTGCGCGTGCCTTTTTTGTATCTGGTCTGCTTACCATTAATTATTCACTCCTTAATTATTTGCCCTTACCGGCCTTGCCTTCCTTGCGGCGGATAACTTCATCAGCGTACTTAATACCCTTGCCCTTATATGGCTCCGGAGGACGCTTTTCTCTTACTTCGGCAGCAAACTGACCAACCTTTTGCTTATCAATGCCGGAGATGATGATTTTGTTAGGATCGGGAACTTCAATCTTGATGTCCTCTGTATCCTCAACGATAACCTGGTGTGAATAACCAAGGTTCATAACGCACTTGTTACCCTGCTTCTGAACACGGTAACCAACGCCGTTAACCTCAAGAGTCTTTGAATAACCCTCTGTAACACCGATAACCATATTATGGATAAGTGTTCTTGTAAGGCCGTGAAGTGAACGGTTTTCCTTTGCGTCGTTAGGACGTGTAACCTCGATTACATCGCCCTTGATTTCAACAGTCATAGCAGGATTAAACTTGAAATCAAGTGTACCCTTAGGACCTTTAACTGTGATAACGCCGTTGTCAACTGAAGCTGTAACGCCGGCGGGAATATTTATAGGTTTTCTTCCAATTCGAGACATTTATCGCACCTCCTCTTACCAAATGTAAGCGAGAACCTCGCCGCCGATGTGCTGCTTTCTTGCCTCACGATCTGTCATAACACCCTTTGAGGTTGAAATGATAGCGATACCAAGACCCTTCATTACCTTTGGCATATCTTCTGCATTACTGTAAATTCTGAGACCGGGCTTTGATACACGGCGGAGACCTGTGATAACTGGAGTCTTGCCGTCTGTATACTTGAGTGTTACCTTAATAACGCCCTGCTTGCCGTCTTCAATAACTGTGAAATTCTTTACATAACCTTCGTCAACAAGAATCTGACAAATTGACTTCTTGAGGTTTGAAGCGGGAATTTCAACAGAATCATGCTTTGCTGAATTTGCGTTACGGATTCTTGTAAGTAAATCAGCAATTGTATCTGTAATCTGCATTATGCTTTACCTCCCTTGCTTACCAGCTTGCTTTCTTTACACCCGGAATTTCGCCCTTGTAAGCGAGTTCACGGAAGCAAATACGACAAATGCCATACTTACGGAGGTAGGCGTGTGGTCTACCACAGATGTTACATCTTGTGTACTCTCTTGTAGAGAATTTCTGCTTTCTCTGCTGCTTTACTTTCATTGAAGTTTTAGCCACAACAATCCCTCCTTACTTTGAAAACGGTGCGCCCATAAGCTTTAAGAGCTCGCGAGCTTCTTCGTCTGTTGTTGCAGTGGTTACGAAACAAATGTCCATACCACGAACCTTGTCGATCTTGTCATAGTCAATCTCGGGGAAGATGAGCTGCTCTTTGAGGCCATGTTGTAGTTACCACGGCCGTCAAATGAATCAGGGTTGATACCTCTGAAGTCACGAACACGGGGAAGTGCTACATTGAAGAATCTGTCGAGGAATTCATACATTCTCTCGCCTCTTAATGTAACCTTACAGCCGATTGCCATACCTTCTCTGAGTTTGAAGTTAGCAACTGACTTTCTTGCCTTACAGATGAGAGGCTTCTGACCTGTAATAGCAGAAAGGTCTGTGCAGATAGCATCAATTACTTTTGAGTTATCTTTTTGCTTCGCCTGCGCCTACATTGATACCGATTTTATCAAGCTTAGAATCTGCATTGTGCTCTTGTAGGAGAACTTTGACATAAGAGCAGGTGCAACTTCTTTTGAATAATATTCTTTAAGTCTTGCCATATCTTATTTCCTCCTTAAAGTGCTTCGCCGCATTTAGCGCAAACTCTGCCCTTAGAGCCGTCCTCATAGAACTTATGAGCAACTCTTGTAGGCTTTTTTTGCATCTTGGGCAAACGATCTGAACCTTAGATGCATACATAGCACCCTCAGCCTTAATGATACCGCCCTGCTCGCCCATCTTCTTGGGCTTAACATGCTTTGAAACCATGTTTACTTTTTCTACGATAACTTTGCCTTCTTTAGGGCTTACAGCCATAACCTGACCTGTCTTGCCCTTGTCCTTACCGCTTAATACGATAACGGTGTCGCCTGTTTTAACATGAACTTTACTCATTGTGACACCTCCAATTAAAGTACTTCGGGAGCGAGCGAAAGGATCTTAAGATAGTCCTTATCACGAAGCTCTCTTGCTATCGGCCGGAAGATACGAGTACCTCTGGGGTTCTTATCTTCCTTAATAATAACAGCTGCATTTTCATCGAAACGGATATAAGTACCGTCTTCTCTTCTGACGCCCTTTGCAGAACGAACAACTACAGCCTTTACAACGTCGCCTTTTTTTAACAACACCGCCGGGTGCTGCCTTTTTAACCGAGGCTACGATTACATCGCCAATGTTGGCATATCTCCTTCTGGTACCGCCGAGTACACGAATGCACATAAAGTTCCTTTGCGCCGGTGTTGTCGGCAACCTTGAGGATAGTTTGCTGCTGAATCACAGTGTAATTCCTCCTTTACTCAAAGCCGCTAAAATAAACTTATTTAGCTTTCTCAATAATCTCGACGAGTCTCCATCTTTTGTCTTTAGAAAGAGGACGGGTCTCCATAATCTTTACACGGTCGCCAATGCCACACTCGTTGTTTTCGTCATGTGCCTTGAAACGAACTGTACGCTTAACAATTTTGTTGTAAAGCTTGTGCTTTACGCTGTCTTCAACTGCAACGACAATTGTCTTGTCCATCTTGTCGCTTACAACTTTTCCGACAACAGTTTTTCTCATATTTCTTTCACTCACTGTTAAGTCCTCCTCTCTTAAGCTTCAGCGCCGTTAAGTTCCATCTGACGAAGAACTGTTGAAATTCTTGCGATGTCCTTTTTAACAGCACCGATTCTGGATGAGTTTTCGAGCTGATTAACAGCAAGCTGGAAACGAAGATTGAATAATTCTTCTTTGAGTTCAGTGAGCTTTGTCTGAAGCTCTTCTACTGACATATCTCTGAGTTCTGATGCTTTCATTACTGCTCACCCTCCTTTTGCGGTCTTAACAAACTTGCACTTGATCGGAAGCTTATTTGCAGCAAGGCGAAGAGCCTCTCTTGCAGTAGCTTCATCTACGCCGCCGAGTTCAAACATAACTCTGCCGGGCTTTACTACGGCTACCCAGTACTCGGGTGAACCTTTACCTGAACCCATTCGTGTTTCAGCAGGCTTTGCTGTAACAGGCTTATCAGGGAAAAATTTTGATCCATACTTTACCGAATCTTTTGCAGTAACGAGTCATAGCGACACGGGCAGCCTCAATCTGGTTTGAGGTGATCCATGCAGGCTCTGTAGCCTGAAGACCGAAATCGCCGTAAGTAACCTTGTTACCACGAAGAGCCTTTACCTGTCATACGACCTCTGTGAACTCTTCTGTATTTTACTCTCTTAGGTAATAACATTACTTTCTGCCTCCTTCTCTGCGGGGCTTTCTTGACTTAACTTCGTTAAGAACCTCGCCCTTGTATAGCCAAACCTTAACGCCTACTTTACCGTAGGTTTGTGTTAGCTTCTGCAAAGCCGTAGTCGATGTCGGCACGAAGTGTCTGAAGCGGAATAGTACCTTCGTGGTACTGCTCTGAACGAGCAATTTCAGCACCGCCAAGACGGCCTGAACACATGATCTTAATACCCTTAGCGCCACGACGCATTGCGTTGCCGATTGACATCTTCATTGCACGGCGGAAAGAGATTCTCTTTTTCAAGCTGCTGAGCGATGCTTTTTCTGCAACGAGCTGTGCATCAAGCTCAGGAGCCTTAACTTCTACGATATTGATTGCAACGGGCTTGCCGAGCATCTTTTCGCACTGTGCTCTGAGCTTTTCAATCTCAGAACCACCCTTACCGATTACAAGACCGGGCTTAGCGCAGTGAATGCTGATTTTAACCTTTTTTGCCGTCACGCTCAATTTCAATCTTTGAGATACCGAAGTTGTAAAGCTGAGCCTTCAGAGTCTTACGGAGGTTATAGTCCTCAACGAGTGTAGCACCGAAGTCCTTCTTGTTTGCAAACCAACGGGAATCCCAATCTTTAATAACGCCGACACGGAGACCGTGCGGATTAACTTTCTGACCCATAATCTAACCTCCCCTTAGTCGTCTTCTCTTTCCTTGAGTACGAGGGAAATGTGAGAAGTTCTCTTGTTAATTCTGAACGCTCTGCCCTGTGCTCTCGGACGAATTCTTTTTTTTAAGGATGGGGCCTGCTGTTGCATTGCACTGAGCAATGTAAAGCTTGGATACATCCATGTCATGGTTGTTCTCAGCATTTGCCATAGCTGAATTCAGCAGCTTTAAAAGCGGCTCGCAAGCGGCCTTGGGAGTGTGCTTGAGAACAGCTTCCGCATACTTAACGTCTTTGCCTCTAACGAGGTCAAGAACTACATTAACCTTGCGGGGTGAAATACGAACAAATTTTGCATTTGCCTTTGCTTCCATCTGCAATACTCTCCTTCCGCTTATTTGCTTGTCTTTGATCCTGCGTGACCTTTGAATGTTCTTGTCGGAGCAAACTCACCGAGCTTGTGACCAACCATATCTTCGGTTACATATACAGGAACATGTTTTCTGCCGTCATGAACGGCAAATGTGTGACCAACGAATTCAGGGAAAATTGTTGAACTTCTTGACCAAGTCTTGAGAATTCTCTTTTCGCCTGCTTCGTTCATTTCGATAACCCTTTTGAGCAGTACAGGCTGAACATAAGGGCCCTTTTTAGTACTTCTACTCATGTTTTAGCTCCTTTCCGCCTTACTTACCGTTTCTTCTTCTTACGATAAGCTTGTCGCTGCTCTTGTTGTTCTTACGAGTCTTGTAGCCGAGTGCGGGCTTACCCCATGGGGTTACAGGGCCCGACGACCAACAGGTGACTTACCCTCACCACCGCCGTGCGGATGGTCGTTAGGGTTCATTACAGAACCACGAACAGTAGGACGCCAACCCATGTTTCTCTTACGACCTGCTTTACCGATCTTAACATTTTCGTGATCGGTGTTACCTACCTTGACCGATTGTAGCCATGCAGTTTTCAGGAACGTTTCTGAGCTCGCCTGAAGGAAGTCTTAAAAAGTGCAAGACCGTTTTCCTTAGCCATGAGCTGAGCCATGTTGCCGGCTGAACGAGCGAGCTGAGCGCCTCTGCCGGGATAAAGCTCTACATTGTGGATAAATGTACCAACAGGGATTGCTGTAAGCGGAAGTGCGTTACCGGGCTTAATATCAGCGTTTGCACCTGCTGTTACCTTGTCGCCTACCTTAAGTCCTTCCGGAGCAATAATGTAAGCCTTTTCGCCGTCTGTGTACTCTACAAGAGCGATGAATGCAGAACGGTTTGGATCGTACTCTAATGTTTTAACTGTACCTTCAACATCAAATTTCTGACGCTTGAAGTCAATAATACGGTACTTTTTGCGGTTGCCGCCGCCTCTGTGACGAACGGTGATTCTGCCGTAGCTGTTACGACCTGCCTTTTTATTTAAAGGAGCAAGCAAGCTTTTTTCCGGCTCAACCTTTGAAAGACCCGAATAATCTGTAACCGACATATTTCTTCTTGAGTTAATGGTCGGCTTATATACTTTAATGGCCATTTGGTTTCACTCTCCTCATGATGGCTTTGCGGGAATATGGCATTTCCCATACATTCTGCCTGAATAATGTTTTTCAGACTCAATACTGAACCTGAGTCAGTATTACATCATGCCTTCAAAAAATTCGATAGGCTTGCTGTCTTCGGTAAGTTTTACGATTGCTTTCTTCCAGCTCTTTGAGTAGCCGCCGTTGTTTCTGCCCTGGCGACGGAATTTGCCTCTCATGCTTACTGTGTTTACCTTTGCAACCTTAACGCCGAAAACTTCTTCACAAGCTTTTGCAATTTCAATCTTGTTTGCTGACTTAGCAACTTCAAAGGTATAAATTTTGTTAACTGCGCCGAGCATACTCTTTTCGGTAATAACAGGGCGGATTACAATATCATGAGCTATCATGCATATACCTCCTCAATCTTGCTTACCGCATCCTTAACGATGATAAGCTTGTCAGCATTCAAAATGTCATATACATTAAGAGTGTTTACCTGAGCTGTTTTAACACCGGGGATGTTGTTAGCTGATTTAATAACCTTGCTGTCAACCTCAGGAAGAACAATGAGAGCCTTCTTTTCAGCTCCGATTGCGCTGAGCATTGCAACAATCTTCTTTGTCTTGTACTCGTCCATGCTGATTGAATCAACAACGATGAGTTCGTTCTCCATAACCTTTGAAGAGAAAGCTGACTTCATAGCAAGTCTTCTTACCTTCTTGTTTACGGAAAATCTGTAATCTCTTGGCTTCGGAGCGAATACAACGCCGCCGTGTGTCCACTGCGGAGCTCTTGTTGAACCCTGTCTTGCACGGCCTGTACCCTTCTGTCTCCACGGCTTTTTACCGCCGCCTGAAACCTCTGATCTTGTAAGAGCGGACTGTGTGCCCTGACGCTGTGCTGCGAGGTAGTTAACTACCATCTGATGCATAACAGCTGCATTTGGTTCGATACCGAATACGGACTCGGCAAGCTCGATTGTACCGACATTCTTGCCTTCCATATCTACTACTGCTAAATTTGGCATTTATAATCCCCCTTCCTTAAGCCTTTACGGAATCTTTGATTACAACGATTCCCTTGTTAGGACCCGGAATAGCACCCTTAACAGCGATGAGGTTGTTTTCTGCGTCAACCTTAACAACTGTGAGGTTCTGAACCGTTACCTGTTCTGCGCCGAGGTGACCTGCCATTCTCTTACCCTTCCAAACTCTTGAAGGTGATGAGCAGGCACCGATTGAACCGCCGTGGCGTACGCAAGGACCTGTACCGTGTGATTCCTTAAGACGGTGGAAGTTCCATCTCTTAATAACACCTGCTGTACCCTTACCTTTGCTCTTGCCTGTTACGTCAATCTTGTCGCCGGGGGTGAATACGTCTGCTTTAACGAGATCACCGATGCTGTAAGCGTCTGTGTCTGTAAAGCGGAACTCTTTAAGAGTTTTCTTTGGTGCTACACCGGCCTTATCAAAGAAGCCCTTCATTGGCTTGTTTACCTTGTGAGGTTTAACATCGCCGTAGCCGAGCTGTACCGAAGCGTAGCCGTCGTTTTCAACTGTTTTCTTGGCTGTTACCACGCAAGGCCTGCCTCAACAACAGTTACGGGAATCATGATTCCCTTTTCATCGAAAATCTGTGTCATACCGATTTTCTTACCGATGATTGCTTTCTGCATAAATTGTATCCTCCTTATAGGTTATTGGTTGGTTTCCCAACATGACCCTGTCTGCTTGTAGGTTGGTATCCGATTATAACTTAATCTCGATATCAACGCCGGCAGGGAGCTCTAAGCTCATAAGAGCCTCGACTGTCTTGTTTGACGGTCTTAAGATGTCGATAAGACGCTTGTGAGTTCTGATTTCAAACTGCTCACGGCTGTCCTTGTACTTATGAACAGCACGGAGAATTGTTACAACCTGCTTCTCAGTCGGGAGCGGAACGGGACCTGAAACTCTTGCGCCTGTGCGCTTAGCTGTTGCCACGATTCTCTCTGCAGACTGATCAACGAGCTGATGATCATAACCCTTTAATCTTATTCTAATCTTTTCCTTGACTGCCATTATCGTCGCCTCCTTAAAAATGTTAGTTGGCGGGCGTTGCTTTTCAAAACTTTTTTTGAAACTCTGCCGGGTGTTTCCTCACCCTGCATTAAAAAACCCGTTTAACTATTCAGTTAACCGGGAAGTTCTGAAAGCGTTTGAGCGCAGTTATGGCAAAGCAACCCCATTGCCACTCAATCGCTCTGTGTTTCAATTTAATCGCCCGGTTTAAAATCGGACATACTCCACGGAAAAACCGGCTTAATGCCGCAACCTCCCGCTTCATCGCATATCTTGTGCAGTCACACAAGCATTATTATAAACGAAATACCGCATTATTTCAACCTTTTCGGCAAAATAAGCGGCATAGAAGTTTTTGAAATATTTTTAATTAATTTTGTTTAATTTGTACATACTCCCGTTTGCCGATTTTATGTTATAATTAGGCAGACGAAAATGTCTTTTCTATACTATTGTATATAAGGGGTTACATTTTGTCAATTGTGCAGTTTTATGAAAAGGAATGACAGACAATGAAACATTTGTATTTTGGCGACGGTAAGGGCAAAACCACAGCCGCTGTAGGAATTGCCGTCAGGGCGGCAGGCAGTAACCTCAAGGTGCTGTTTGTGCAATTTTTAAAAACGGAATTTTCGGGTGAACGCCATGTCCTCAGTCACACCGAGAATGTGACTCTCACGCTCTGCCCCGCCGACCTCAAGTTCACATTTCAGATGAACGAAAAGGAAAAGGCTCAGGCGGCAAAAATTTTCAAGGGTATTTTTGACCACAGTGTCACACTTGCCCTGACCGAAAAGTACGACATGGTTGTATTTGACGAGATTATTGACGCAATCAATGCTGAAATGCTCACCGAATCCGAGGTTGTTGAGTTCATCACCAACGCCCCCTCAAGCATGGAAATCATTATGACAGGTCATAACCCGTCACAAAAAATGATTGACCTTTGCGATTATGTGACCGAGTTCAAAAAAATCAAGCACCCCTATGATCGAGGCATCACCGGCAGAATCGGTGTTGAATTTTAATTTTAAGTTTGTGTAGATAGTTTAATTTACAAAAGCATAAAACGCTCGAGCGTAGCGCTTATAAAATCGTATCCGACACCACCCGATTTATGGGTGGTTATTTTTTTGCATTGTTTTACGGGGAATGTGGGATATAACGGATTAAAGAATTACAGAAAAACGGCTGTCACTTAACGAAAGTCAATTCATCCGCAACAGCCGTTTTAATTCAATTGAATATTAAAGAACCTACTTGAGCCATACGATATCCGTATCGGTTGCAAGGTTGTCAATTCCGTAAAGCACAACAACCTGTTCGGGGTTGTAGGTTGTCACAAGGTCTGACACGCTTTCCTTATAATAACGCAGGTCAACCAGAACCACCTTGCTGTAGTTTTCTGCAAGGAACGGTGCAAGGCTGTGCGAAAAGCTGTCCTTGATGAGAAGAATTGTGCCGTTCTTTGCATTGGTGTTTGTAATCTCCGTGAGAGCGTGATTGCCGTCAATAAACACGGGGTACTTGTCGTCCTCTTTGAGATGGTCGGTAAAGTACATTGAACCCGAAGTTTTAATATTTGCGCCCTCGGTAATTTTTACGGAGATATTCCTGTCGGAATTTTTAGGGTTATTCCAAATTTCGATATTATCGGGCGGAGTGAGCCAAAAACCGCTTGAAGAATATGTTGTGCCGTAAAAGTCGGGGTAGCTGTCTTTTTTCAGGGTTGAATCATCAATCGGAGTAATGCCGAGTGCCTTGCAAAGCTCTTGGTAGCCCGTGTAAGCACCCTTTGTTGTCCAATGGTGGTCGGTTTTGTAATAAAGCTGACTGCCGTTTTTGTATTCGCTCTTAAAGCGTTCACGCAAATCGACAAATCCGATTTTATCCTTTGAAAGCGTTGAAGAAATCTTGCTTATATCCTCATCATCGTTGTATTTATCGTGGAATGTCGGAAGCACATCATCAACAATATATCCTGTTGACGGAACAAGCATAACCGTTGTCGGAGTGTCGATTGATTTTGCAAAATCCGCAACCGCACCGATATTCTTATCAAGATTGTTTTCAGTCGAAACAGGCTTGTTGATAAGGTAGCCGTTTTTGCAGTTATACACACCGCTTGCACCGTTGTTACCCACTGCAAGGGCGGTGTATGCGTTAAGACCTACCCATGTGTTTCTCTGCGGAAACCTGTCGGCAAAGAATGTTCCAAACTCACTGCCGAAATCACCCGAAAGCAATTTTTCGGCTGTAACCTCCGGAAACTTCTGCAAGTATCTTTTTTCGGAAGAGCTGTAGTCGGGTTTCGGAGAAAAGATAAACCACAAAAGCCATTCCGTATATGAAAATCAGAAATACAACCGCAGGAATGTATTTTCCGATTTTATTTCTGTTATCAGCAAAACGCATATATATTCACCTGACTTTTTCTAATTGTTCACAGCCGTTTTAAAATCTGAAATAAAGGAATGGGTTGTAGCTCTGATTAACAAGGCTTGCCGTGCTGACAGCAAGAACACCCATACAGTAGAGTGTTTCTGGAATCCACATAAAGCGTCTGTGTTCAAAGCGTGTATAAAGCATTGTTGCAAGCGGAGTTGACGCAACAGCCGCAATAATAAGCATTGGCAGGTTGCTCATAATAAGATTGAACGCCTGATCGCCGCAAATTCCGTTGCCGAAATTGAAAAGGTCAACCATAAACTCACCGAGCTGTCCGACATCCGTGAAGTAGAAAAGTCCCCAACCGATGATTATGATAAACAGAGTGTAAATGTGCTGAACAAATGACGGCAGTCTGTCGAGAAATTTTTTGAGTACGAATTTTTCAAGAATAAGAAGAAGTCCGTAGTAAAGTCCCCAAAGTACAAAGTTGTATGCCGCACCGTGCCAAAGTCCTGTAAGTCCCCACACGATAAGAAGGTTGAGAATCTGCCTTTTAACGCCCTTTCTGTTACCGCCGAGAGGAATATAAACATATTCTTTGAACCATGTCGAAAGGGAAATATGCCATCTTCTCCAAAAGTCTGTAATCGACTTTGCGATGTAGGGATAGTTAAAGTTTTTAAGAAACTCGAATCCCATCATATTGCCAAGACCGCAAGCCATATCGGAGTAACCTGAGAAATCAAAGTAAATCTGGAATGTATAGGCTATCATACCCACCCATGTTCCGACAACGCCGTTTTCATCGGTTGTTGCAAAAATGTTTGTTGTGAGCGTTCCCATGGTGTTTGCGATAATTACCTTTTTTGCAAGACCGACCATAAAGAGCTTTACACCCTTGTGAACATTTCAAGCGTTTCACGGCGGTTTACAAGCTGTTCGGCAACATCACGGTAACGGACAATCGGACCTGCAATAAGCTGCGGAAAAAGTGCAACATAAGTACCGAAGTTGATGAAGTTCTTCGACACGGGCGCATCGTCACGGTAAACATCAATAACATAGCTCATTGTCTGGAATGTGTAGAAGCTGATGCCGATCGGCAGGCTGATTTGAAGCTCCGGAATATTGAGAAACGGCAGCATATTGAGCGTTTCGGTTATCATTCCCGTATATTTAAACACCGCAAGAATACCTATATCAAGCACACAGGTAAGAATCAGAAACAGCTTTTTCTTTTTGGCGTCGGCTCTGTATTTGTCAACAAGCCAACCGCCTATATAGTTGAAGAAGATGTTGAACACCATAAGCAGAACAAGCCTAGGTTCGCCCCAACCGTAGAATATAAGGTTTACGATAAAGAGAAAAATATTACGTCCCTGTCTTGGCACAAGATAATAGGCAAGCAAGGTAATCGGCAGATACGCAAACATAAATACAAGGCTCGAAAATACCACTCGTTTTATCCTCCTGCAAATTTAAATTCATAAATTTTTTCAAATACCGTCCTACATATTTTAACTTATTGCTATTTTTCAGTCAACGTACAAATTATATGATTTTTTGCCTGTAAAGAATAAAAGTAATGTTTATGATTTTGTGCTTTTGACAGAATAAATTGTTCTGTTCGGTATTGTTGACATTTCGTGACAAATTTCGAATTAGAGACAAAACACAGACTGCCGTATGACAGTCTGTGTTTTGGAGTAAAGTCATTTGATATTATAAAAATTGCATATGATTTTGCATTGGTCACTTTGTTAAGAATCAGTATTGCCAACAATTGCCAAAGCGTCTATCCTGTTGCACCTGTTTGCAAATCATTATTAACCAAAAACTTGTATTTCCTTGTAAATTCCTTTGTTTCGTTATTACGCACAACTTCGCTTTGATTTTGCTCAACAACGCTTGTTATAGCACCCACATCAATCCATATCTCGTTATTGCTTTCTTTTTGGCTCTCATCAAACACAAGCTCAAGTCCGAGATGCAAATGACTTTCGGTTATTCCGTTTGTATTTTCGGTATCGCTGTAACCCGTTCTTCCCACATAACCGATTACATCGCCTGCACAAACCTTGTCGCCCTCTTTTAAGTTTTCTGCAAACGGACGGTTCTGCCTTAGGTGTGCATAGTACCAATAGCGTTTTTTGTCGGCAGAACGGATTCCGATTCGCCAACCGCCGTACCTGTTCCAGCCCATAATTTCAACCGTTCCCGACTCAACCGCCACAACAGGTGTGCCGACAGCCGCCATAAGATCATGCCCCAGGTGCGGTCTTGTGTAGCCGTAGGTTCTGACCGCACCGAAATCATCATAGCAGGAATACGGAAAGGATTTGGCAATCGGTGAAAACCAGCACAAGCCGTAGTCTTTTTCAGTGCCGTTTGAAGTTTCTTTTTCGTAATCACCGACAATTCCCGAAGTGCCGCACCGTATGCCTGAGAGTAGTAGTTGAAATATTTCATATCCTTTGTCAGGTTTTCAACGGTTTCGCCGTTTTTGATTTTGTCGGCAAAATCTGTCATATCGCCATATTTGTACTTTGTAAAATCACCGCCGTATTTCGCACCGAGATACGCAAGCGTGGTTATGCAGTCGGTATGCCTGTCGTCATCGTGAGTTTGTATGTCGAGGTCAACGGCATTTTGCAAAGCGTCTTTCGTAACATTAAATTCAACATATTTTATGTAGTTTTTTTGCGTATCCTTTCCACCCGTAAACACGACAGCCGACAATGCCGCAAGCATTACGCAAAAAAACACACAGAGCAGTTTTTTCATATCAATCACCGATAATGTATATGAAAAACGGCATACAGTTATTCATTGCGGCTTTGCCGTAAAATGAAAAAAACAGCGGTGTAACTCGCTGTTTCTTCCATATTTTAATTAAAGAGAGAGGAAAAATATATCAAATGAAAATCTTGTAAGCTGTTTAACATTGGTTATCACCACTTATTCTGTCACGCTCGGGCAAGACTTGTTATAAATCAAGCCGTTCTTATGTTGTGACTATATTATATCACGGCAATCGTGACAGAATAATGACAAACAAGAGAATGTTTTGAAAATCTTTTAAAAAAATTTTCTGATTACGCTTTATCTACTGTAAATGTCAATTTATTGTCGGCAATATTGATTTTACCGCCGATATTTGCAAAATAAGAGGTTAAAAATTGATATACTTCGTCCTTCTCTGCTTCATCAAACGAAAAATACTGTCCTCCGCAGGCATCGTGAAAATGTAGATACACTCCGAATTTTTCGTCAAGAATCCTCTTGAATTCAAGCACCTGTGAATATGAAAAATTCATAATAAGCTCTCCTTAAATCAGGTTTTCTTTTTCAAAAGCCTGTCTTAAATCTTCGATGATATCTTCGGCATCCTCAATACCAACGCTGAAACGGAAAAATCCGTTGTGGAATTCTTCGGGATAAAGATACTGTCTTTCATCGTTTTCACCGAGAAATACGATAAGGCTTTCATCGTGACCGAGTGATACAGCCGATGTGATTACTTTAAGATGTGTAACAAAACGATTGTAGGTATCGTGGTCGGCTTTAAGTCCAAACGAAAGCACTCCGCCGAACCCGTTTTTCATCTGCTTAACTGCAACATCGTGATTCGGGTGATCCTCAAGTCCCGGATATGCAACAAAGCTTACACCTTTGACCGTTTTCAGATAACGAGCAACCTTGAGGGCATTTTCGTTGTGCTGTTTCATACGCAACGGAAGTGTTACCGAACCTCTCATAATCAGCCATGCATTGAACGGGCTGATTGTTGCGCCGAGGTTAATCTGCGACTGTGCACGGATAATGTCGAGGTATTCTTTTTTGCCGATGATTGCACCTCCCATTGCATCACCGTGACCGTTGATGTACTTTGTAAGGCTTTCAACGGTAAAGTCTGCACCGAATTCAATCGGTCTTTGGTTGAACGGAGAAGCAAATGTGTTGTCAACCGACAAAAGTGCACCGTTTGCATGGGCGAGCTCTGCAATCTTTTCAATGTCGGAAATTGAAAGAGTAGGGTTGCCCGGTGTTTCAATGTGAATGAGCTTTGTGTTCGGACGGATTGCCGCCTTAACTTTTTCAATGTCGGTTGTGTCAACAATTGTTGTTTCAACACCGAATTTGTCTTTGAGAAGTTCGTTCAGAAGTCTGTAAACCGCAATATATGTTACGCTTGAAAATACAACATGGTCACCGCTTTTGAGCAATGCAAAGAAAAGTCCCGACAGAGCCGCAACACCGCTTGCAAGAACAACGCAATCCTCTCCGCCCTCAAGGGACGCAAGCTTTTCCTGAAGATACTGCTGATTTGAACCGCCGTTGCGTGTGTAGAGGTTTTTGCCTGCACTGCTCCAGTTGAGGTCGCTCGGATCATATGGGAGTTCATAGCTGTTTGCCATTGTGATAGGTCTTTTGATTGCTCCTGTTTCGCTGTCAACATCATTGCCCGTGTGAACAGCCCTTGTCTGAAATCCGAATTCATCACCAAAATTTCTTTTTGCCATAACTGTACTTCCTTTCTTAGCATGATTTTTATGTGCTTGATTATGTATGTGTTTTATTTCTACTATTCCTATGTATTTAGTATGTTTTAATTATAGCACCATTTTTTGCATTGTCAAGATTAATTTTATAAATGGCGAACACGGTTTGCGACCGCCGCCTGTGGCGGATAAAGGGAGCATAGCACTGTCTGAAATATAGTCGCAAGGCTACCCCTACTGATTCCATATAAAACCAAAATTGCATCAGAACCTTATTCGGGCATCTGATGCAATCTTTTTATCTAACTATCTTCTCGAATTGACAGCGGTGGCACACCGCCGACTGTAATTTTACATTTTCAATTTTCAACTTTCAATTCGCAATGCTCATTGCATTACCGAGTTTGCCATAATATATTTTCTGAGCGGTCCCTGCATAATGGATTCAATCTGCTCGGGTTCATCGGGCAGAAGAATAAGAATCTGATTTGCGGCTCTGACAACATATCCGTCATCGCCGTTTTCATTTTTCAGCTTTTTGCAGTCATTAACAGGGGTTTCACACAAAGCACGGGAAATTATGCTTTTTATTCCCTTTTCATCGTCAAATCCGAGTCCGCCGACAACGAAAACCACATTCAGTTTTTTGAAAGCGTCTGTAAGTTCATTTCCGAGTTGTTCGGAATCGGTTGCAAAGCAGGTTTTGACGAGTTCAAGGTCAAGCTCGGAAAAGGATTTTTGCAAAGCTCTTTCGCAAAACGAGGTTTTGCGAGCAGCGAAAAATACAAGCCTGCAATTCATTTTCCGTCCTCCTACTGTGCGTTTGCGTATTCGGGTTTCAGCGTTGCCTTGAATTTTGGTGCAATGCTCAAATTAGCCGTTACCTTTGTATAGTCATAGGTGGTGTCCCAACCCTCAAAGGTGTAGGTATAATACTCATCACTCGGTTTTTTCGGTACGGTCTTAGGCACAACCGCCGACTTGCCGTACTCAACCTTTTGCGTTGACAAAGCTGAACCGTCGTAGTTAAGGAAGGTTACATTGCAATAAACCTTTGCCTTTGTTGTAGGCTGTGGCTTTTGTGTTACAACCTGACCTTTTGTATCTGTTGCGGTTGTAGCCTCGGTTTTCTTGGTTACCTTTTGGTTCTTAAAGCTGTAATCGCCGTCATACCAGGTAATCTGACCTTTCTTGTATGCTGTGTCAAAGTCAGTGACGGTAGGTCTTGTACCGCCGTAGGATGAGTAATAAACCTGCGGCCATACTGCATTCTTATTAAGCGATGCCTTTGAAACATCAACCTTTGTTGACTCGCCCGCTCTTACCTTTCTTGCAACAACAACCGTTCTGAAGTTTGTGAACTCATACGAACAGGTTGAAAGTGTTACAAGCTCATCGTCCTCGTTTCTACATCAACAGGACAATTAAAGAGTGAACGAACACGGACATTGTAAACATAGTTCATAAAATCCTTGTCATTTTCAAAGTCGCTTATCATGTAGTTGAAGAAATCGCCGTGTGCGGTAAGAGTGTTTGTCTTGAACACGGAGATAATCTTATAAGTACCTTTGCCCTTTGGAGTGTCAAAACGGAAGGTCGGAACTTCTTTGTAGAAATCGAGATCCCCCGTTGTTCCGCCGAACTTCATAAGATCACCGAACATTGAACCGTCCTGAATGTGGTGAGAGTGAAGAACAAGGTTCTTGCCGTCTGTTCCCTTTGTTGAACGGTAGTCAACAAATACGCTTCCGAAGCCGTCCCACTCATTCTTGTAGTTGTGGTTAAGGTAATACTGTTGCGGTGTGCTGTCTGCCTTATGCCAAAGAACGGGGTAGTCAATGTGGGTATCCTTCATCTGAATCCAACCGACAATTTCATCGTTAATTTTCAGAAGTTTATCCCAATTGATTGTGTCATCCTTTTTCTTTTCGGGTGTTGTTTCGCCGTCATCAACGCTATGAGCAATTCGCTGAATCTCGCCGTTAAGCTCGGCATTTCTCAGGCTGAGGTAAATCATATTGTAGAACAACAGCGAAAGCGCCGTAAGAAACACGAGAAACGAAACAATTACAACGCATTTTCTTGTAACTTCCTTTGAACCGTCACCACGCATAGGAATGAAGTTGTTGACAAAGCCTGTCTTTGCCGGAACAAATTCCCTGTCGCTGAAACCGTTAGGATAGTCAATTGCAGAATTTTCAAAGTTTGACTTTGCTCTTATGCAGGCAAGACAAACCATATCTTCGGGATTTTCACCTGCAAGAGCCGATTTTGGAAGAACGGCAACCTGAATACCACGGTACATAAAGCAGTAGCCACGATAGCCGTTGCCCATATCTTTAAGACTGAAAATTCTTGACTTTTTACGGAACATTCTGTACTTGTCCTCGAGCTGTTCCATCTCTTCCTTGTCTGCCTTACGCTTTTTGGCATCGAGAAAATCAAGATTTCTCTTTCGCCAATAGTCCTTCGGCACGGGAGTATTCTCATACTTCTCGGATGCCGCAACAACCTCGGCAAACTTTTTGCGAAACGATGTGCTGTCCTTTGTTGTAAGAGCCTCTGCAATCACAACCTGATCAGGCGCTTTTTCGCTTTTCGCAAGCTCGTTAAGTGCAGAAATTATTTTAGAATATGAGGGTGAAACGCTTTTTACTTTGGTTACGGAAAAGCCGTTTTGTTCAAGCTTTTTTGCAATTTCACCGCTTGTTTGAGAAAGGTCAGCGGAATTTTTGCCCGTTAAGGAAAAAATCTCAACATCCATATCAATTCCCCTTTCAATCGTTTGATCATTCATCATCAGCCGAAATTCTTGTAACTTTTAGGTTCTGAAGAGCCTCCTCAACAAGAGGTCCGAAGTTCGGCTTTTCCTGAGCCTCTTTTACATATTTGAGAACAGGTCTTGTACGGGGATGCTTTGGTGTGAACACGGTACAGCAGTCCTCATACGGCTCAATTGATATATCGTAGGTATCAATCTTGTAGGCAATGTCGATAATCTCCTGCTTATCCATACCTATGAGCGGTCTGAACACGAGCATATCGGTCGCCTCATCTGTGCACGAAAGCGCACCGATTGTCTGGCTTGCAACCTGACCGAGGCTTTCGCCTGTGATGAGTGCCTGACATTCGTACTTTTCGGCAATCTTTTCTGAAATCTGCATCATCAGGCGGCGCATAATGATTGTGAAAAGTTCCTCGGGACATTCATCCTTGATTTTCTCCTGCAGCTTTGTAAACGGCACGGTGTACATAACCATATCGCCTGCATATCTGCTGACTCTGCGGAGAAGTCTGACAACCTTGTCTTCGGCTCTGGGGCTTGTGTAGGGCGGACTTGCAAAGTGAATTGCAGTAAGTCTGATACCTCTTTTTGCCATCATATAAGCGGCAACGGGAGAGTCAAGACCTCCGCTGATGAGAATTGCGGCTCTGCCGCCTGTGCCGACCGGAATACCGCCTGCTCCTCTTACCGGCTCACCGTGAACATAAGCGCCGAAGTCACGGATTTCAACATTTACAACAAGGTCGGGGTTGTGAACATCAACCTTGAGGTGCGGAAACTTTGAAAGGATTTCACCGCCGACCTCTCTGCAAATTTCGGGAGATTTAAGCGGAAACTTCTTGTCGCTTCTCTTTGCCTCAACCTTGAAGGTTTTTATATTTTTAAGCTGATTTTCAAGATATTTCGGAGCGGTTTCAAGAACTGATTCGATTGTTTTTTCACAAACGGCTGCTCTTGAAAAAGCGATAATTCCGAACACCCTTGAAACGATTTCGCAAGCCTTTTCAAGATCTGCGTCATCATCAAGCGGTTTTACATAAATTGTGGACTGTGCGGATGTAATCTCAAAATGGCCTGCACTCTTTAATGCGTGTTTGAGGTTCTTTTTGAGGACATCTTCAAATGAACGGCGGTTAAGTCCCTTGAGAACAATTTCGCCGTCTTTCAAAAGTAAAATTTCCTTCATAAAATGTATTCCTTTGTTTTAATATGTATTCATACGATTTTATTTGTGAGCAAGGGTTTTCAGTCCCTTTTCAATACCGTAACAAAGTGCGTCGACATCTGCCTCTGTGTTAAATTTTGAAAAGCTGATTCTCAGTGCACTGTCGGCTCGGTCACGACCGATATTCATTGACTCAAGCACATAACTCGGTTTGCCCTTTGCACAGGCACTTCCCGAGGACACATAGACCTCAAGATTTTCAAGAAAATGGAGCATGGTTTCGCTCCTGACCTTTCCTGCCGAAATATTCAATACATACGGAAGTGCATTTTCGGGGGAGTTGAGGCTCACACCGTCAATTTTTAATAGCTTATCCTTTGCGTAGCTGTTAAGCTTTAAAACATAATCGTAATTTTTATCTATGTTAAATTCACCGCAGGCAACACCCATTGCGGCAATCAGCGGAATCGCCTCTGTGCCGGGGCGGAGTTTTTTCTCCTGTTCACCGCCGTAGTGAAGCGGAACAAGCCGTACACCCTTTTTCACAAAGATTGCACCCACACCCTTCGGGGCATGGATTTTATGACCGCTCACGCTGATTAAATCCGCATGAAGCCTTGACGCAGAAAGCGAGATTTTGCCGAACGCCTGAACGGCATCCGTGTGGCAGATTACATCGCTGTTCTTCGCCTTTACGGCAGAAAAAATATCCGTAACATTCATAATTGCACCCGTTTCGTTGTTGACGCACATTACAGACACAAGAATTGTGTTTTCGTCAACATTTTCAAGCACATCTTCCTTGTGAATTGTGCCGTCCTCACGGGGCATTATATAGACAACATCAAAGCCGTTATCCTCAAGTTTTTTTGCGGATTCCATAATACTGCTGTGTTCAACGGCAGACACAACAATCCGCTTTCCTCTGCGTTTTTTAGCCTCGGCAACACCGAAAATTGCAAGGTTATTCGCCTCTGTACCGCCGCTTGTAAAATAGATTTCGTCGGCAGTTGCACCAAGCTTTCTTGCAACCTCTTTTCGAGCCTTTACAAGCTCCTGCTCTGCATACATTCCACGCAAATGGAGTGACGAAGGATTGCCGTAATTTTCGGTCATTATCTCAAACGCTTTTTCTGCCGCCTTTTGCGACACCTTCGTAGTTGCGCTGTTATCGAGATAATGCTCCATTACTTTACCCTCATTTCGTTTTACATAGCTGTACATATTAATAAGTATACTACAACAGTCAAAAAAAATAAAGTGATAATTCAAACATAATTGAAATTTATACGGCAAAAATATATGTAAATTAATTAACGGTGCAAAGGTGGCATTTTATGATTTCAAAAAAAGAATATAGCACGATTGTGAAAAATAATTCACCGAAAAGTAAATGTTTTGTGAACGGGACTAAGGCATTTTTCATCGGCGGTTTCATCTGCCTTATCGGTCAGGTTCTAACGGACTGTTATTCAATGCTTGATCTCAGTAAGGATGATGCAAAAACGCTGACATCGGTAACGCTGATTTTCATAGGAATTTTGCTGACAGCAATCGGTGTTTACGATAAAATCGCCAAGCATGGCGGTGCAGGTACGCTTGTTCCGATTACAGGTTTTGCAAATGCGGTTTCATCGCCTGCAATTGAATTCAAATCCGAGGGATATGTTGCAGGACTCGGCGCAAAGCTGTTCATCATTGCAGGACCTGTCATAGTTTACGGTGTTACCGCATCTGTTGTTTTCGGTGCTGTTTTATGGATACTGCATATGTTCGGGATTACCTTATTCTGACTTTTCAATAATTTAGACTGCAAAAAGAGGTGTCGCAAAATTGACACCTCTTTGTCTGTTATCTTGTTATCTTTTCTTGTACAAAACAAGCTCCGGATTTTTAAGATTTTCCTCATAAGTTGAAATCAGGATAAAATCGGGATTTGCAACAATGCCAAAATATCTGTCACCGCCGAACTCACATTCAAGCTGATTGCCGAGATATGTTGCGTTATCGTCCAAAAATTTTACGGTGTTGCCGTTTGGAAGTCTGTACTCCAAGTTGACATATTTTCCGACAAGTGCATTCAGCTTTGCAAGTTTTGGCATACCGTCAACATTTAAGGCATTTATCTCATCAATCAGAACATTTTTAAATTCCTCAAAAGCCTTGTTTCCGCCGAGTTCCTTATATCTTTTCCAATAGTCGAGCTTCGGGAGTGTTCTCAACAGATACTCACGCACCTCTTTTTCGGAATGTTCCTCGTTTGCCATATTTTTGACGCAGACATCAATCAAATCGTCCATATCGCTGTACATATAATTTCCGTCGGCATAGCACCACTTGCAATAATCTTCATTCATAAAGCCGTCTTTCTCTCTGCTGATAATCTCATCTTCCAACGGCATACCGCAACATTGACAAATGAGTTCTCTCGGAGAACCGAGCAAGGTATTAATTGACACATTATAAAGCTTTGAGAGAAGTTTTAATGTTTCCGTATTCGGAACTGTGTCACCGTTTTCCCAACGAGAAACAGCCTGTCGTGTTACAAACAGTTTTTCAGCCAGCTCATCCTGAGAAAAGCCCGATTTTGTTCTTAATTTCAGCAAAATTTCTTTTGTATCCATAGCCGTCACCTCTTGCGTATATTATAATGCAGAGCGTGATTTTTCACAAGCAACTTGCTGTTGCACGGCGAGCCGCCGTGCGGGCGTCCGATGAACGCCCCTACGAGATTGTGCCATTATAGAATTTGTTTTAACATATAATTTGTGATATTACCTGCATAAGGATGATATCTGCCCCTACAAAAAACACAAAAAGAGCCGATACAAATGTATCGGCTCTGAATGTTAGAAAATAAACGATAATCGGTTAAAATTATTCGTTAATAGCGATAACTGCGCCTGAACCTACTGTTCTGCCGCCTTCACGAATAGCGAAACGAAGACCAACTTCGATAGCGATAGGAGTGATAAGTTCAACGTCCATTTCAACGTTATCACCAGGCATGCACATCTCTACGCCCTCTGGGAGTGAGATTGTACCTGTTACGTCAGTTGTTCTGAAATAGAACTGTGGACGATAGTTGTTGAAGAATGGAGTATGACGGCCACCTTCGTCCTTAGTAAGAACGTAAACCTGGCCACGGAACTTTGTGTGTGGGTGAATTGTACCTGGCTTAGCAAGTACCTGACCTCTCTGGATTTCAGTTCTCTGAACACCACGGAGAAGAACACCTACGTTGTCGCCTGCTTCAGCGAAGTCAAGAGTCTTTCTGAACATTTCAAGACCTGTAACAACAACTTTTCTCTTTTCGTCTGTAAGACCAACGATTTCAACTTCTTCACCAGTCTTAATCTGACCTCTTTCAACTCTACCGGTTGCAACAGTACCACGACCTGTGATTGTGAATACGTCCTCAACAGGCATAAGGAATGGCTGGTCAGCCTTACGGTCAGGAGTTGGAATATACTCGTCAACAGCGTCCATAAGCTCGTGGATGCACTTGTACTCAGGAGCGTTAGGATCCTTAGATGTGCTTGTAAGAGCAAGATAAGCTGAACCCTTGATGATTGGTGTATCATCGCCCGGGAACTCATACTCGTTGAGGAGGTCACGGATCTCCATCTCTACGAGCTCGAGAAGCTCAGGATCGTCAACCTGGTCAGTCTTGTTCATGAATACTACGATGTAAGGTACACCTACCTGACGAGAAAGAAGGATGTGCTCTCTTGTCTGTGGCATAGGACCGTCAGCAGCTGATACAACGAGGATAGCGCCGTCCATCTGAGCAGCACCTGTGATCATGTTCTTTACATAGTCAGCATGGCCTGGGCAGTCAACGTGTGCATAGTGACGCTTGTCTGTTTCATACTCAACGTGAGCTGTGTTAATTGTGATACCACGCTCTCTCTCTTCAGGAGCCTTATCGATGTTAGCGTAATCAACGAAATCAGCATCGCCTTCGAGGTTGAGAACCTTTGTGATAGCAGCAGTAAGTGTTGTTTTACCATGGTCAACGTGGCCGATTGTACCAATGTTAACATGGGGCTTATTTCTTTCAAATTTTTCTCTTGCCATTGGAAATTTCCTCCTTATTGTTGTAAAAAGAATTTACAATAGATTTAATCATATTGTATCAATTTTTTCTAAAAAAATCAATACATTTTTGAAAAAAGTGCTTTAAAAGGTATGATTAGTCCTTTTTAGCTCTTTCACTCATAATCTTTTCAGCAATGTTCTTCGGAACCTCTGCATATGTGTCAGGCTCCATAACATACTGACCACGACCCTGAGTCTTGGAACGCATGTCTGTTGCGTAACCAAACATCTCTGAAAGCGGAACATGAGCGATAACTCTCTGAACGCCGTTGTCAGCTTCCATGCTCTGGATCATACCACGACGAGAGTTAAGGTCGCCGATTACATCACCGAGGTATTCCTCAGGAGTGATAACAGTAACCTTCATGATCGGTTCGAGAAGTACAGGATCTGCCTTCTTCATAGCATTCTTGAATGCCATTGAACCGGCAATCTTAAATGCCATTTCTGATGAGTCGACTTCATGATAAGAACCATCATAAAGCTCAACCTTAACATCAACTACATTGTAGCCTGCAACAACACCGCTGAGCATTGCGCCCTGAATACCCTGGTCAACAGCCGGAATGTATTCCTTTGGAATAGCACCGCCGACAATGTTGTTAACGAACTCATAGCCCTTGTCCTTGTTAGGATAGATATTGATCTTAACGTGACCGTACTGACCCTTACCACCTGACTGACGAGCATACTTTTCATCAACAGAAGCTTCCTTGCGGATAGTTTCCTTGTATGCAACCTGTGGAGCACCGATGTTTGCTTCTACCTTAAATTCACGGAGGAGACGGTCAACAATGATTTCGAGGTGGAGTTCACCCATACCTGCGATGATTGTCTGGCCTGTTTCTTCGTCTGTATAAGCCTTGAAAGTAGGATCTTCTTCTGCAAGCTTTGCAAGAGCGATACCCATCTTTTCCTGACCTGCTTTTGTCTTCGGCTCAATAGCAACACGAATTACAGGATCAGGGAATTCCATAGACTCAAGGATAACAGGAGCCTTCTCATCACAGAGAGTATCACCTGTTGTTGTATTTTTAAGACCAACGGCAGCAGCGATGTCACCTGCATATACGCAGTCGATATCTTTTCTGTCGTTAGCGTGCATCTGCAAGATACGACCGAGACGCTCGTTGGTGTCCTTAACTGAGTTGTAAACAGTTGTGCCGGCAGAAACTGTACCGGAGTAAACTCTGAAGAAGCAGAGCTTACCAACAAACGGGTCAGTAGCAATCTTGAATGCGAGAGCTGCGAATGGCTCTTTATCTGATGACGGTCTTTCAACCTCATCGCCTGTTTCAGGGTCAACACCCTTGATAGCAGGTACATCTGTCGGAGCAGGCATATAATCAACGATAGCATCAAGGAGCATCTGAACACCCTTGTTACGGTAAGAAGAACCGCAGGTTACAGGTACCATTGTGTTGTCAATAGTAGCCTTTCTGATTGTGCTCTTGATTTCGTCGATTGTAAGCTCTTCGCCGCCGAAGTATTTCTCCATAAGATCCTCATCGAGTTCAGCAACTGATTCGATAAGTTTCTCATGATACTCGTTAGCGAGATCCTGCATCTCTTCCGGAATTTCCTCTTCACTGTAGTCTGTGCCGTCTTCGTTGTGATAGATTTCGGCCTTCATAGTAACGAGGTCAACGATGCCTCTGAAATCGCTCTCAGCACCGATCGGAAGCTGAATCGGAACAGCATTACATTTAAGTCTGTCCTTCATCATCTGAACAACATGGTAGAAGTTAGCGCCCATGATGTCCATCTTGTTTACATAAACCATTCTCGGAACACCGTAGTTATCAGCCTGACGCCATACTGTTTCAGACTGAGGCTCAACGCCGCCTTTTGCGCAGAGGACTGTTACAGAACCGTCAAGAACACGAAGTGAACGCTCAACTTCAACAGTGAAGTCAACGTGACCGGGGGTGTCGATGATGTTGATTCTGTGCTTGTCATACTGATGCTTGCTGCCGAACCAGAATGCAGTTGTAGCAGCAGAGGTGATTGTGATACCACGCTCTTTTTCCTGAACCATCCAGTCCATTGTGGAAGCACCGTCGTGTGTCTCACCGATTTTATGGTTTACGCCGGTATAATACAGGATACGCTCAGTTGTTGTGGTTTTACCGGCATCAATGTGAGCCATGATACCGATGTTTCTTGTTTTTTCAAGTGAAACCTGTCTTGGCATAAAATCCTCCTAATAAACGCTGATGATAAAATTACCATCTGTAATGAGCGAAAGCCTTGTTAGCTTCAGCCATCTTATGAGTGTCTTCACGCTTCTTGAAAGCACCGCCGGCACTGTTTGTGGCATCAAGGATTTCTCCTGCAAGTCTTTCCTTCATTGTCTTTTCGCTGCGAGCTCTTGAATAAGTAGAAATCCAGCGGAGACCGAGTGTCTGGCGTCTTTCAGGACGAACCTCCATAGGTACCTGATAAGTAGCACCGCCGACACGACGAGCCTTAACTTCGAGAACGGGCATTACATTTTCCATAGCCTGTTCAAAAACCTCAAGCGGGTTGTTACCTGTCTTTTCAGCAATAATATCGAATGCACCGTAAACAATTTTCTGAGCAACGCCCTTTTTACCGTCGTACATAATGTTGTTGATAAGACGAGTTACGAGTTTTGAATTATAAAGCGGATCCGGTAATACGTCACGCTTCGCAATAGAACCTCTTCTTGGCACTTTGCTTCCCTCCTTCACAATAATGATATCATAGGTACTCGAAAGCGACAAACTCCCGTATGCCAACAAGACATTCTACCATAATATATATAGTAAAATTCCTGCCGCATAGCAGAACTTAAATAATTTAAGTCAAGAGAGTTTTGTCAATTCCTTATTTACCCTTCTTCGGACGCTTAGCACCGTACTTTGAACGGCTCTGCATACGGCCCGAAACACCCTGAGCATCGAGTGTACCACGAACGATGTGGTAACGAACACCAGGCAAGTCCTTAACACGGCCACCACGAATAAGAACAACGCTGTGTTCCTGAAGGTTGTGACCTACGCCGGGAATATAGGAACTGACTTCAATACCGTTAGAAAGTCTTACTCTGGCAATCTTTCTGAGCGCTGAGTTAGGCTTTTTAGGTGTAGCGGTCTTTACTGCAGTACAAACACCTCTCTTCTGTGGGGAGCTCTGATCAATAGCAACACGCTTTTTTGAGTTCCAACCCTTTAAGAGAGCAGGTGCCTTTGCCTTCTTCTCGGAAACCTGTCTGCCCTTGCGTACCAACTGGTTAAATGTAGGCATTATTTGTCCTCCTTTCAAAAAATATAAGAATTGATAAAACTGCTTTGCTTTTGCAAAGTCCTGTGAAACATCAATAATATCCCCAAAAACGGGCGCAATTACAGAATGTCCCACGATTAAACATTATAAACTATCCGCTCACTTTTTGTCAAGCATTTTTTTGTAAAATTTAAGCGGGCTTATGCCTGATAAATATTATACATTCCCACGAATGTGTTTTGATATTATGAAAGCTGTATATTAATCACAGCGACTAGCAAAAAATTGTCTGCACGAATTGACAACGGCGACACACCGCAATGAAAAAAAAAGAGGCTGTAAAGAAATGAAGTTTAAGACTTCGTTCTTTACAGCCTCCGTTTTCATTTTTTATTTAGGAGAGAGGAAAATATATCAAATAAAAAAACTTATACACTGTTTTATCGGGACGATGTTCGCCGTTCCCTTATGTTGTGACTTTATTATACCACACCAATATTGACAACTGTGTGACGAAAACAAGAATGTTTTCGGAATTTTCAATTTTTATCATTTGTAGTAACAAACAATTCATTTGAGAATTTATAAAATTTGTTTTTAAATATAATTTCTGCCGTTACTCACGGAAGAACGAGGTTCTCTCCGACAAAACAGCAGTCATTTTGCTACATTTATAAAATTACATCTGTCAAACATTTTGTGATATTACTTGCAGAACTGTGAAATAACAGCCTTACAAAAATAAGAAGGCACATAACCGTCATTGTTTTCGGTTATGTGCCTTTTGTGGTTTATATATCCTTATACAAATGTTGCAAAGCTTCTGTGATACCGCTACAAAATAACTGTCTGCACGAACAAAAAATCATTCAGCCGACTTAATGATTACCGTTGACTGTGGAGGTACAGAGATTTTTCCGTCTTTAAGTTCGGTATGCTTTGAACTGCTCTCGGGGATAAGGTCTGCACGGAGAGTTGCATTCTTAATCATATCGTCTGTAATTGTAAGCTCCTTGGCGTCATTCTTGCTGAAGTTGTGAATAATGAGGAGCTTTGAATCCTCATACTCAACATAGTAAGCGCCGACTGCCTTATCATCAAAGCCCTGTGTGCCTACAATTCTGCCCCTTGCAATTTCGGGGTTCTGATTTTTGATTGTGATAATTCTACGATAGTAGTTGAGGAGAGAATCCTTGTCGGCAAGCTGCTGTTTTACACCGCCGCCGGTAGGCACATCTGGCTCATCTCCGATACCGTTTACATAAATATCGGGAAGGTTGTCGCTGTCAAAAACCATCTGTGTTCTGTATGCCGCATCGTTTGTGGTATTCGGAGCCTTGACGCCGATTTGCTCTCCGTAATAGATGAACGGATTACCCGGCGCAAGCATATAAACTGCGGCTGCAAGTTTCTGAGAAGAAAGTCCCTGAGATTCAAGTGCGTTTCCGCTACGAACCTGATCGTGGTTTGAAAGGAACATTGCATTGATAGCATTGGGATTTGACTCTGTCATTTTGTTATCGTAGTTCATAATTTTTTTGGCAGTAGCCATACCGCCCTGCGAAATGATGTTGCTGATAATTGTGCCTGTTGAGGTTGAAAACTTAAATGCAAACTGGCTGTCGATGCCGGATTTGTAAAGCTCCTGAATATCGGAATCATCGGTCCAGTTCTCGCCAACCATATAGACATCTTCCTTAATGCCCTTGCAGGTGTCATAGAACCACTTGAGAAATTCTGTTCCGTCGGTTTCCTTATTTGTAAAGTATTTGCAAGCGTCAAGTCTGAAGCCGTCAACTCCTCGGTCAAGCCAGAATTTCGCAATTTTTGTAAATTCTTCTCTCGTCTTTTTAGAGTTGAGATTCCATTCGGGCATCTCCTGAGAAAAGTTCGCCTCACAGGCATAACCGTTTCCAAGACTGATAGTCTGTGTATCGCTGTCAAAATATGAGGACTTGTGAATTTCAAAATATTCGGCATTGCCGTCAAGCTTATTATCGGCAACCTCTTCAACAGCCTTTGTAAAGAGCGGATTTTTTGAAGATGCGTGATTCAAAACAAGGTCAAGAATTACATTTATGCCACGCTTGTGACATTCTTCAATAAGCTTGTCAAAATCGTCGAGCGTACCGAAGTCGGGATCAATATTGTAATAATCTTCAACATCATACTTATGATATGACTTTGACGGCATAATCGGAGTAAGCCAGATTGCGTCAACACCGAGGTCGTCACCTGAATTCGGATCGCCGTCATTAAGGTAGTCAAGCTGTGAGATGATTCCCTGAAGGTCGCCTGTTTCGTCACCGTTTGAATCGCAGAAAGAGTTTACGAAAATTTCGTAGTAGTTTCTGTATTTATCGGTTGATGCAGTTGCCTTAACGCCTTCAATCGGGTCGGCAACTTTTGCAGTATTTCCGTCGGATGAATCTGATTTTGATGATGAAGAATCAGAGCAGCCTGTAAGCACACAGCCCGCAAGCATTGCACCGGCAAGAAGAATGGAAAGAATTTTTTTCATAGTATCCTCCGTAAAATTAAAAACGGACGGGCAGCCTGTGACTGCCGCCCGTGAGAGCTTGTATATATTGGGATTAACCCTTTACGCCACCGGCTGTTACACCTTCAACATAATACTTCTGCATCTTGAGGAAGAGAAGTGTAATCGGAACAGCAACAACAACAGAACCTGCAAGGAACTGCTTGTAGTATGTGTTCTTAAAGTCCTGATCAATCATTAGCTGAAGACCGATAGCAACAGTATAGTTGTCACGAGCATCACCCATGATAATCTTAGCAAGAATGAAGTCTGTCCACGGTCCGATAAATGAAGTAAGAACCGTGTAAACAACAATCGGCTTTGACATAGGAAGAATAATCTTCCAGAAAATCTGGTTTTTGGTAGCACCGTCAATGGTTGCCGCCTCGTCAAGTGCTCTTGGAATTGTATCGAAGAAGCCTTTTGAAATCTGGAAGCCAAGACCGGCACCGCAGCTGTAGCAGATTACAAGAGCAACAAGAGTCTGAGTAAGACCCATTGCCTTGAGAAGATAGTAAATAGCAATCATTGTCATGAAGCCGGGGAACATACCGAGAATCATACCAACATTCATAAACTTTTTACGAGCCTTAAATCTGAGTCGGCTGAATGCATAACTAACCATAAGAACCGAAATTGTAGAAATTACGCAGCTGAAACAAGCAACTACGAATGTGTTAAGGAACCATCTTGGGAAGTTAAGGCTTGCAGTACCGCCTGAGCCTGTGAACAAATCAATGTAGTTCTGGAATGTCCATTCCTGCGGGATAATTGTACTTCCGTAAATTTCAGCACCGCCACGGAATGAATGCATTAAAAGATAGATGAACGGAGAAATCCAAACGAAACCCATTACAATAAGGAACAGGTAAACAAAAGCGTTCGCAATGTGTCTTCTTAACTTGTAACTTTTTATCATGAGAACGCCTCCTCATCCTTCATAGATTTTGAGTTATTATACACAATGAGTGAGAGCGTTGCGCAAATAACAAATACCAAAATACCTATTGCGGCGGCAAGTCCGTAGTCCTGAGAGTTCATGGTCAGCTTAAAGAGCCATGTAACAAGGATATCGGTTTGACCGGCCTGATAAAATTTTTCGGTCGTCGGATTACCGTTTGACAACAGGTAAATAACATTAAAGTTATTGATGTTGCCGACAAACTGGGTAATGAGCTGAGGAGTTGTAACAAAGAGCATATACGGAAGTGTGATAGCCGTAAATGTCTTTACAGGACCTGCACCGTCAATTCTTGCAGATTCGTAGAGATCCTCAGGAATATTCATAAGAATACCCGACATAGAGAGGATGGTGTACGGAATACCTACCCAACAGTTAATGATGATAACTACCCAACGAGCCAGCGTCGCGTCCTGATTCAGCCACTGAATTTCAACATGACTGTTTGTAATGTTTGAAAGCAGGATGTTTATAGCACCGTTTGACTGGAGCATCTGGTTCATGAGAAGAAGTGATACGAACTGAGGAACAGCAATTGTAATAACGAAAAGTGTTCTCCAGAGTGATTTAAACTTGATACCCTTCTTGTTGATCATAAGAGCGAAGATCAAACCAAGGATATAGTTTGAGAATGTAGCTGCAACAGCCCAGATAAGAGTCCATTCTGTGAGCTTAATAAATGTATAGCCCTTCTTAGCACCTTCAACGAGGTTGAAGAGTGAGCCGAAGTTGTCAAAACCAATCCATGTGAACAGTGTTCCCGGAGGCATATGCTGTTTATCATAGTTGGTAAATGCAATCAAAATCATAAATATGAGCGGCAGAACATTGAAGATACCGATCATAAGTACAGGGAATGACATAAGTGTGATATGATACTTACCGTCAAGGAACTGCTTCATATCATATTTGAATGAAGTCGGTTTCTGACCGTTAGCCTTCATAATCTGATGTCTGTACGCATCTTTGATGTTTACTATGTAAATAGCGAAAACCACTACTGTGATTACGAGTGTCAATACCGAGTAAAGCAGAATAAGCATTGAAGTTATCGCCGGGTACCTGCTTTGGTATGATACCGTTGATATATTCAGTTCTCTGAGCCTGAATACCGAGTGTCGGGAACATTTTGAGATATCCCCAACCGAAAAATGCCATATAAAGGATATAGAGAACTTCAACAGCGAAGAAAAGAATACCCTTGTAATATTTACCTTTGCTAAGATCACCTACACCGAAAATAAGGTAGGAAAGTTTTGTAGCCCAGTCGCCTTTTACGAAGGTCTTGCCGTAGTTGGCAAAGCCCTTGCCGATGCCTACGAAGAACTTAACTATTGCCTTGCCGAGTGCTGTAAAAAAATGGGCAACGGCATGAGGAATGTTACAGAAAAACTTCTTTGTGTTGTAGGCAAATCTCTGGAAAGGATTGAGCTGTTTGTATTCAACATATGTCATTAGGCGCTCTCCTTAATAATTTGCAAATCTCTCTAATACACCAAACTAATAATGTCTTTTACGCTATCTTATAACAGTTGCCGTTCGTAATAAAACATTATTAGTCAGGCGAATACACAAATTGATAACGCAAGCGGACAGTCCGCATTTTTTCTTTTTTTACGGGACACTCCGTTTTCGGAGTGTCCCGCAGCTAATTAATCGATTAAATTAAATCAATTTAACTTACTTAATTTAACTTACTTAACGATTAGCCCTCATCCCTAACGTTAGAAATTGTTTCGTTAAGAAGCTTCTTCATAGCAGCTGCATCTGAAGGATTGCATGTGTCAGCGATGATCTTGTTGCCAAGGTTAGCCATAGGATCCCATAATGTTGAAGCAATATTAACCTGTACACAAGCATTCAGAGACTGCTCACCGATAGCCTTGAGAACAGGAGAATCTGTTACAGCTTTGCTTTCCTGAACCTTCTTGTTTGCAGGTCCCCAACCGAGCTTCTCAGTTCTCTGGAGCTGGCACTCTTCACCTGCAAGATAGTGAGCAAGAATCTGAGCTGTTGCCGGAAACTTAGAAGAACCGTTTACACCGATGTACTTATAACCGAACATTGAAATAAGCTGCTTGTCTGTGCCGTTGACATTGATTGTAGGAAGCTTTGCAGCACCGAAGTTGTCACCGAGAGCCTTCTGGTTAGAAGCTGTATCCCATGAACCGTCGATACCTGCGCCACACTTACCGCTTGCAAAACCTGAAGCAATGTTAGCAACGTCAAGTGACTGGAATGTACCTCTGTAATCCTTGATGAGCTTTGCAAAAGCCTGAAGTGTTTTAACAGCTTCATCTTCGTCATATTTAACAAACTTCTGTGTAATACCGTCTTTTTCAAGACCGTCAATTTTAACACCTGCAGTGAAAGCGAAAGTACAAGCATAGTAACCGTCACCGGCATTCATAATGAACTTCTTGCCTGCCTTCTTACAAGCCTCAAGAATACCCTCAAGTGTCTGAGCCTGCTTGTCGGAAACTACTGACTTATCATAAACGAGATAGTAACCGTTATCGTTTGTTTCAGGATAAGCATAGAGAGTATCATTAAGTGTAGCTGCTTTTACAGTTTCCTCAGAATTAGCCTCTGTTACGGCATCCTTAAATGCAACCTGAGAAATAACGCCTGCGTCAACGAGCTTGTTGAGCTGGTCACTCGGGAAGCTGAATACATCTGCAGCTGTTGTAGCATCGTTAAGTATATTTGTAGCAGCATCCTTTTCGCCCTGTGCTACAACTGAGATTTCCTTAAATTTTCTGTTAGGATAAGCCTTTTTGAAAGCCTCAACCTGCTCTTTAACAAGGCTTACAGCAGCATCAGGAGCCCATACCTTAAGAGTTACAGGCTTGCTGTCTGTACCTTCATCGCCGAAGTAGCTGTCGTCAACGATTGAGCCTTCAATCTTAGCAGCACCGTCCGAAGAACCGTTGTCTGCTTTTGAACCGTTGTCTGTTTTCGATGATGCGTCTCCGCCGCCGCAGCCAACAAGTGCAGTAGCAGTCATCATACCTGCCAATAAAATGGCGAGAATCTTTTTCATTGGAAAAATCCCTCTTTCTGAATATTTTCGTAGTGTCCTTTCGGATTACATACTTTCTTTGAGGATATAACGCACAAAGTACATCATATCCGCTATATAATCATATCAAAAAATCGCCTGAATTTCAACTCCCTTTGTACTTTTTATCTATGTTGTTAAAAATCAAAATTATTTTTGTGCAATATGATATCTTTTTTATTGAAATTTTACTTATTGCACAAATTGTATTGACTTGAATTGTTTATTTTGCTAAGATGCCATTTGTACAAGTTGAACAATCACACCCGACGGTTATGTGACATAACACCCAAATTATATTCTTTATTCATAAAATAAGCTTGAATTTCGGCAAATTTTCCTGATTTTAGTAAAAAATGACCAATCACAAAACAAAGTCATTTATTTCAAACATCACACATTAATTTTTTAACATACAGTTGTAATAAGCGCTGACAATTGTTATAATTATAAAGACAGCGAAAATAAGCAAGCCGACTTTATGTCGGGGAACGGAGATATATATGATGAAACTGAAAGACCTTCTTATAAATTTTGAATACACGGTTCAGGGCAATCTTGATACCGAAATTTCGGATATTATCTATGATTCACGAAAGGTTGAAAAAGGCACGGCTTTTGTGTGCCTTAAGGGCTATACCTCAGACGGACACAGGTACGCAAAGTCAGCCGTTGAAAAAGGTGCGTCGGCACTCGTTATCAGCGACAACCTCGACTTTGAAGTGCCGAGTGATGTTGCCGTTGTAAAGGTTGAGGACACAAGATACGCTCTTTCGCTTATGAGCATTGAATTTTTCGGACATCCCGAGGATGAGCTCTACACGGTTGCAATCACAGGCACAAAGGGCAAAACCACAACAACAGCAATGGTTGCGGAAATTTTTGAACACGCAGGAATCAAGACCGGCACAATCGGAACACTCGGTGTTGTTTACGGCGGAGAAACCCACAAAACCGACAACACAACTCCCGAATCATACATTATTCAGAAATCGATGCGTGATATGATTAACGCCGGCTGCAAGGCTATGGTAATTGAGGCATCGTCAATCGGACTTAAGCACAGCCGTCTTGCAGGCATGACTTTTGATGTTGGCATCTTTACAAACTTTTCGGACGACCACATCGGCGGTGTTGAACACAAAGACCTTGCGGAATATCTCTACTGCAAGAGTCTGCTTTTCAGACAATGCAAATTTGCCGCTGCAAATATTGACGATCCCGCATGGAAGGATATCACAAAGGATTTCAAGGGTTCTGTTCTCACCTACGGTTTTGCCGACAATGCGGACTTGAAGGGCAAAAATGCTCATCTTCTCTCCGAAAACGGATTTGTCGGTGTTCACTTTGAAACAGAGGGAATCAAAAACCTTTCTGTTGATGTTGACATTCCGGGCAAATTCAATGCATACAACGCACTTGCGGCAATTTCGGCAGTTTCATTCTTTGACGAAATTGAAGATCAGATGATTATTGACGCTCTCAAGGTTGCCAAGGTCAAGGGCAGAGTTGAGCGTGTGCCTGTTCCCTACAACTACACACTCATCATCGACTACGCACACAACGCACTTTCAATGGAAAATGTACTTGAAACACTTCGTCAGTACAATCCGCACAGACTTATTACAATGTTCGGTGCAGGCGGCAACCGTCCTAAGGTTCGCCGTTATGAAATGGGCGAAACCTCAGGCAGACTTTCAGACCTTTCGGTTGTAACGGAAGACAACTCAAGATTTGAAGATGTTACGGACATCATTGAGGACATCAAGACAGGTCTTGCAAAAACCGACGGCAAGTATGTTGTCGTGCCGAACCGCAGAGATGCAATTAAATATTGCATGGACAATGCCGAGGACGGAGATATTATCGTACTTGCAGGCAAAGGTCATGAGGATTATCAGGAAATCAAAGGTGTTAAGTACCATATGGACGAGAGAGAAATCATAGCTGATATTCTCAACGGCAAAAGCTAAACCATTAAACATATAAATACAGTAAAAAATCACGGTCGGAAATCAAATTCCGACCGTTTTTTCATACTCTTATTAAGTTAAATAATCATTCCGCCGTTTACACCGACAATCTGTCCCGTGATGAACCTTGCCCTATCACTGCAGAGAAACACCGCTGTTTCGGCAATATCATCTGGCATACCGAGCATATTAAGCGGAGTTTCCTCTTTAAGCTCCTGTACGGTCTGCTCATCAAAGCCTTTCATCATATCGGTCATAATCACACCGGGACAAATACAGTTGACACGCACTCCCGACAGACCGACCTCCTTGGCAAGACCTTTGGTAAGTCCGATTACACCCGCCTTTGACGCACTGTAATGCACCTCACATGACGCACCGACCTGTCCCCACATTGAGCTGATATTGAGAATAACACCGCTGTGGTTTTTAATCATATATCTTTTGAGCGCCTGTTGCGAGCAGTAGAAAACACCGTCAAGATTAACCCCCGTCATTTTCTTCCATTCATCGGGAGTTATGTCGGTAAACAGCTTTTGCTGTGCAATTCCCGCATTGTTGACAAGCACATCGAGGTTACCGAAACGGCTGTCGATTTCGTCAAACATTTTGCAAACACTTTCATAATCGGAAACATCTGCCTGAACAGCAAAGGCATTTATGCCGTATTCATTTGTAAGCTTTTCGGCAAGGCTTTCGGCTTTTTCGGAATTTTTCGAGTAATGCAACGCAACATCGCAACCGCATTTTGCAAAAGCGACAGCAGTCTGCGAACCGATTCCGCCCGATGCACCTGTTACAAGTATTTTTTTCATCATATTAACACCCGGTAGGGGGCGGTTATCATCCGCCCGTTCGTGTGTATTGCACACGATTGAACACATTGTGTTCAAATTTAAACATATTATTGATTACATCAAAGCATATTTAATGAACACAAATTCCTATTAAAGTGGGCGGTCAAAGAAAAGACCGCCCTTTATTTATTTTACTTCTTAAAACTGTCTTTAAGGCTTACACTGCGGTTGAATACGAGGTGTTCGGGTGAACTGTCCTTGTTGTCAATGCAGAAATAGCCGTGGCGCATAAACTGATAGCTCTTCGGAGCCGTTGCACCTGCAATATTCTTTTCAGCCTTACAGCCTGTGAGAACTTCAAGTGAATTTTCGTTAAGATAATCGAGGAAGTTTCTGTCGCCTGTATCAGGGTCCGGAACAGTAAAGAGGTTATCGTAAAGTCTTACTTCCGCATCAAGACAGTTGTTAGCGTCAACCCAATGGATTGTGCCTCTTACCTTTCTGCCGTCGGGAGTATTTCCGCCCTTTGTTTCGGGATCATACTCTGCATAAACCTCAACAACATTGCCGTTTTCATCCTTTTTGCAGCCTGTGCATTTTACGATGTATGCAGACTTGATTCTTACCTCGTTGCCGGGATAAAGGCGCTGATACTTCTTTACGGGTTCTTCCATAAAGTCGGTTTCTTCAATGTAAAGCTCACGGCTGAAAGTAACCTTTCTTGTGCCGTCCTCGGGACGGTTCGGGTTGTTCTCAACCTCAAATTCTTCGCTCTGTCCCTCAGGATAGTTTGTAATAACAAGCTTAACAGGCTTTAAAACGCACATTGTACGCTCTGCTGTTTCGTTAAGGTCATCACGCAGACAATGCTCAAGAAAGCCGTATTCAACAATTGAATTAACCTTTGAAACACCAATCTGCTCAATGAACGAACGAATTGACTTTGGTGTGTAACCCCTTCTGCGAAGTCCGCAGAGTGTGGGCATTCTCGGATCGTCCCACCCGCTTACATAGTTCTTTTCAACGAGTTCACGGAGCTTTCTCTTTGACATTACCGTGTTGTTAATTCCGAGTCTTGCAAATTCAATCTGTCTTGGCTTGCACGGAACGGAAATATTGTTAATTACCCAATCATAAAGCGGACGGTGAGCCTCAAATTCAAGTGAACAAAGGCTGTGCGTAATACCCTCAAGAGCATCCTCAATCGGATGAGCAAAGTCATACATAGGATAAATGCACCACTTGTCGCCTGTTCTGTGATGCTTGAGTCTGTTAATTCTGTAGATAACAGGATCACGCATATTAAAGTTACCCGACGCAAGGTCAATCTTTGCACGGAGAGTCATTTTGCCGTCCTCAAATTCGCCGTTTTTCATTCTTTCAAACAAATCAAGGCTTTCTTCTATAGGACGGTCACGATACGGACTCTTTGCAGGTGTCTGTGTGTCGCCTCTGTATTCTCTCACCTTGTCGGGAGTAAGCTCGCAAACATATGCAAGTCCCTTTTTGATAAGCTCAACGGCAAATTCATACATCTGATCAAAATACTGTGATGCATAGAAAAATCTGTCGTCCCAATCATAACCGAGCCACTTGATATCCTCTTTGATAGCGTCAATATATTCTACATCTTCCTTTGTAGGGTTGGTATCATCCATACGAAGATTGCAGATTCCGCCGAAATGCTCGGCAGTACCAAAGTCAATGCAAAGAGCCTTTGCATGACCTATGTGAAGATAGCCGTTCGGTTCGGGAGGAAAACGGGTGTGAACCTTTTTACCCTCAAATTTTCCGCCCTCGGCAGTATCCTCTTTTATAAAATCCCAGATAAAGTTGCCCTGAACGGCAGCTTCACCCTCAACATTCTTTATTTCATCAGCCATTTGCCGTGTACCTCCGTCAGTAGAATTATGCGCCGAGCTTTTCAAGACCGATTTCAAGTCTTTTGAGCGACTCTTCTCTTCCGAGAATGTCAAGAATTTCAACAGCACCGCCCGGAGTTACTGTTTTGCCTGCTACGGCAATTCTTACAGGCCACATAACTGTGCCGTTTTTAAGCTCTTTTTCAACCGCCATATTGATGAGGCAATCGTGAATTGAAGTGTTGTCCCATGTCGGCAGAGCCTTTAATCTTTCGTAAGCCTCACGCAATACAACGGGAGCGTTTTCAAGATTAGTCTTGCTCTTCTTATTTACGAAAAGCTCCTTGTCATATTCGGGAAGTTCTGCAAAGAAACCGAGCATTTCGGGAATATCCGTAAGCTTTGTAGTTCTTTTCTGAAGAATTTCGGCAAACTTCTCAAAGGGCATTTCTCTGTCACCGAAAACCTTCTTATAGTATGGCATACAAACATCCGTAAATTCTTCGGGAGTCATAGCCTTTAAATACTCACCGTTGAACCATGAAAGCTTGTCATAGTCAAAAATTGACGGTGACTTGCTGATACCGCTTACATCAAACTCTTTTTTCAAGTTCTGCAAGGGTAAAGATTTCCTGATTCTCCTTTGGACACCAGCCGAGAAGTGCAATATAGTTGATGATTGCCTGCGGGAGGTAGCCCTCGTTAATAAGGTCATAGAAGCCTGTTGCGCCGTGACGCTTTGAAAGCTTTGAAACATTGCCGTCGGCATCCTTGCCCATAATGAGCGGAAGGTGGATATATGTCGGAATTTCCCCATCCGAATGCTTCATAAAGAAGATTATATTTCGGTGTGGAGCTTAAATATTCACAACCACGGACAACATGAGTAATGCCCATTGTGTGGTCGTCAATTACATTTGCAAAGTTGTATGTCGGGTAGCCGTCAGTCTTGATAAGAATCTGATCCTGAAGTTCGCTGTTGTCAACGGTAATTTCACCGAAAACTGCGTCTGTAAATGTTGTACTGCCCTCAATCGGCATTTTCTGGCGAATTACATAAGGTGTACCCTCGGCAAGAAGTCTGTCGATTTCTTCCTGCGGAAGATTACGGCAATGTCTGTCATAACCACCGCCAACGCTGTCCTGTAACTTTTCAAGTCTTTCCTTTGTGCAGAAACAACGGTAAGCCTTTCCCTCTTTTATAAGCTGTTCGGCATAAGGAAGATACATATCCTTTCTTTCGGACTGAACATAAGGACCGAAATCACCGCCGATATCGGGACCTTCATCGTGTTTAAGTCCCGCAAGTTTCATTGTATCATATATAACATCAACCGCACCCTCAACAAGGCGTTCACGGTCGGTGTCTTCAATTCTGAGAACAAATTTGCCGTTTTGTGATTTTGCAACGAGGTACTCATAAAGAGCAGTACGCAGATTGCCGACATGCATAAAACCTGTCGGGCTTGGTGCATATCGTGTACGGACAGTTTTTTCAGCCATAATAATATCCCTCCGAAATTTATGTTTAGGTGTGTCGGTCAGTGCATATTTCGCCCGCAACACCGTTGTTACATATACACGATTTATTATATCATACCGTTTTTTCATTTTCAAGTCCGATGAACGCACCTACGAACAATCCGAAAATTTCATATAAAAAACGGTCGGGCAACCTTGTTTTGCGTTTTGCAAACTGTCTGCCCGACCTTAATTTTCAATTTTCCATTTTCAACTTTCAATCAAAATCTAAAGATTAGCCAGTAAAAGTTCCCATATACAGCGGAATGTCGCTTTCGTTGTCGAGGATAACAAACATAAACGGACGATTAAATTCTACCGTCACATCGGTTTTTGAAAGTTCTTTTGTTCTTTTTTCAAGCTCTGCCTTGTCGCCGTTTGACTGTGTTCCGCCGATACCGCCTGCGTTAATTGAAAGCGACGGAGCGATGTCATACATTGCGCTGAACGCAATATCATCGGAACGGCTCAGATTCTTGTATCTTGAACGGTCAGCCGTGAATGATGAATTGATTCCGCTTTTTTCAACAATCTGCGTTATATTTTCTGCAGACTTATCTCCACTGACTGAAAATTCAGGAATTTTTGCCTTGGCTGTTTTGGTCACATCAACGCTGTCAAGCAATGTTGTGTATTCAAGGCTCGTAAAATCGGTTGCGTAATCGTCAAGCGAAACACCTTCGTTCGGCATAATAACCATCATTTTGAGAGGTGTCTGCGAGAAATATTTCATAACGGCAGTCGCCTTGTTTGTCTTCATATATGTTTCGTTTGAGGTCATATATGTAACTTCTTTTTCACCGTCAGCCGACTTAAATTTAGCCTTTTCAATGTCGGTCTGTGCATAAGGATTAAGCCATCTGTCACAGATATCTGTCGCAGAAAGTGAAATCACACTCTGCTTTGTGTCAAGATTTTCAAAAACAGAACCGTTGTTTGTAAAATCGGCATATTTTTTGTCAAGCTTTTTCAAGGCGTCGCTGTCCGAAAAATTAAAACGCAGAACATTAGTATCATAATAGTCCTTTGTTGTCTGCAAAAAGCCTGTCATAATGTCGGCATTGTCATTTGAAATCAGCGAGTTGCAAAGCTTTACAAAGCTTTTGTCGCTGTTCTTTTCGGAATCTTTTTCCGAGCTTTGCGAGCTTTCGGGGGATTTGTCCGAAGATGCAACCGATTGAATACGGCTTGCAAAATATGACGCACATTGGTTCATATTTTCAAGCGTCACACCGCTGCAAAGTGCATTGGTGATTTCTTCCTGAGTATCGCCCGACGCACCGTTAGCCATAGCCTCAAGATTAAGAACCGCATTTGCGGGGCAAAATACATACGAACCGCTTTTGTGACGGTTTCTGAAAAGCCTGAGTTCAAAATCGGTTATTTTTGCAGAATAGGTATCATATGATGACGGGGCGGTTTTTGCACCGTCGGCATAATTGAATGTATCATCGGTTTTGTCTGAGCGTGTGTATTTCAGCGAAAGGTTTTCGCTGTCCGAAAATTCATCGGGATTTGAACACGCAGTAAGCACCGTGCCTGCCATAAGAAGACACAATGCAACAGAGAGTGCTTTTTTCATCATTTGTCATTTCCTCCTTTGGAATCGTTACAAAGCTTTTGCGCCAGTCTGAATATTTTTTTTCTGCCGAATCGGGGCGGTGCAACTCTCTGCACTTTTCCTTCATCTCATCAAGTTTTTTCTTTGTCTTTAACAAGGTTTACGATATCATCTGCACCTGTCTTTTTTCGGAGCATAATTGCCGCACCCTTGTTGAGTAAAAATTCCGCATTGTCCCGTTCCTGACCCGGAAATGCGCTGTAGATTGCCATGGGAAGCGAACAGGCAAGGCTTTCGGTAACGGTAAGTCCGCCCGGCTTTGTAACAATAAGGTCTGAGATGTGCATATAATCCTCAACATTTTTTACAAAGTACAAAAGCTTTGTGTTGTCCTGCATACCCGTTTCTTCAATTACCTTTTCAAGGTTTGCAAAAAGCTTGATGTTTCTGCCGGTGATAACAATAAATTGCATTTCGGGAGCTTGCTCCACAAGAGCTTTGTAGAAGCTCAGCACGCTTGTAACACCGAAAGAACCTGCCATAAGCAGAATTGTAGGCTTGTTAGGATCAAGCCCTTCACGCTCACAAATCGCCTTTTTGTCAAAAGCCTCTGTAAAACGGTCAAAAATCGGTATGCCGAGCGGATATATTATGCTCTTGTCAACACCGTATTCATCAATAAGCTTTGTCGCCATATCAGGCTCTGCAAGCACATATGCGTCAACATACGGAACAATATATGTTCTGTGTGCGTCATAGTCAGTTATAAGGCTGATTGCCTTAACATCAATCTTGTGCTGACGGCGAAGCTTTGAAACCATTGTTGTAACAAACGGATGACACATAATAATTGCGTCGGGCTTGTATTCATTGATTGTGTCAAGCAGCTTTGCCGACATCATTGTGTTGGACTGCATAACAGCCTTGTACATAAGGGTTCTTCTGTCGGTAATCTTATAGAATTTGCCGTAAACCTTTGGAATTTTCGTTGCCATAAAATGATAGCCGTCACAAACGGTTTTATCATATACCCTGCCGATTGTCTTCATGGCGTCAATAACCTTGACCTTCGTGTCGGGACTGACTGCTTTTATTTTTGCCTCAATAGCCGCAGCGGCTCTCTTGTGCCCTCCGCCTGTTGATGCTGTGAAGATGATTATTTTCATATCAGTTCTCCGTAATTCAAAATAACCGAAAACGGTTTTGCACACAGGGGTGCTTTTACTATTATACTTTTAATCTGCAAGTATTTCAATAGATTATTTTTGCATTTCATCTGAATTTTAAATAAAAATAATTAAATTTTCGTTTGTGTTTTTTAATCGGGGCAACTGTTCCGGGCTTTTAAGGCGATAAAAATTCACACTCGGAATATGAGTCGGAAATATAGCTAAAATCTTTTGGTAAAAAGGACTTAAATTTCTATAAAAATAATTTCTAAATTTTGTGTTTTCACACTTTATTTTTTTGAAATTATATTGTAAAATAAAAACTGTACTGTAATATATTTCAGTATAGGGTAATTAAAGAAAGTAATAAAAGCGTTTCCCTTTTTGAAAATCAAATGCAGTAGGTTTTCAAAGGGCAATTATTGGGTATATATGAGGTGAATTTTTTTGAACAGGAATTTTATGGACGATATTCTTGTTGTTGATGAAGATCTTGTTGACATCAACTGCGACGGCAACAGACAGTCTGATAACAAGAAAGGAAAACATTCATCGGGCGGTCGTATGGCTAAAGGCGAAAAGAAAAGCAAGAAAAAGCTTGCAATCATCATTTCATCCGTTGCCGCAGTTGCAGTAGCTCTCGGTGTGGCAGGTTTCTGCATTTTCGGAGGAAACCTGTTTAACAGCGTTGAGGAGGCTATTGCCGGTGAGTTTAAGTTTCCTGACGGAACAACCGTTTCGGGTGTTTCAATTTCGGGAAAAACATACGACGAGGCAAAAAAAGCTCTTGAAGAAAAGGAAGAAAGCTTTATTAAGCCTCTTGACATTTCGGTTGATGTAAACGGAGTCATCAGTAAAGTGACCGAAAAGGATTTCAAATATACTTATGACATTGAGTCTGTACTTAATGAAATCAAAAATGAAGCAACCGATCCGTCTGTTGAAACTTCAACAAGCAAAAAGAGTTACACGATAACAGCTACCGTAATCGCAGAAAGTGTTGACGAAGCAGCAAAGAAGGTTGCAAAGAAAAATTACAAAGAGGCTGAGAACGCAAGAGTTTCAAAGTTCCACCCCTATGCCAAAAAGCGTTTTGAATATACAGAGGCGTCACAGGGACAGAAAGTAAACGAAACAGACCTTGCAAATCAGTTTAAGGGTGTGTTTGCAAGCGGTGCAAGCGAATACAGAATTATTGCCGATGTTGAAAAAACAGATGCAAAAATCTCGGTTGACGATTTGAAGAAAAACATCGTTCTTCTTTCAACATACGAAACCGTTTCCACCAATACGGAAAACGGAACAGAAAATATGCGTGTTTCGCTCAAAGCCTGCAACGGTTCGGTTATTGAACCCGGTGCAACTTGGTCATTCAACAAATGCACAGGCAACTCAAACCTTGAATCTCTCGGCTACAAGCCGGCAGGTGTAATTTCAAACGGCAAGTCCGACATCGGTATCGGCGGCGGTATCTGTCAGTCAAGCTCAACAATCTACAATGCGGCTGTCAGAGCCAACATGAAGGTTGAGGAGCGTTATTGTCACAAGTGGGCATCAAGCTATGTTCCCACAGGTCTTGACGCAACAATCGACTACGGCAACCTTGATCTTAAGCTTTCTAACCCGACAGATTACCAGATGTTCCTTGAGTGTAAGGTTGTTGACAACACACTTTATGTTTCATTCTGGGGTTGGAAATCGGATTCATACGACCTTATTATGACTCGTAACAAGCTCACGAATCAGGGTAGTTCAAGCTACACGGTAAAGGCTTGGAGAGTTTATTACAAAGACGGCAAGGAGATTGATTCCGAGTCACTCGGTTCATCAACCTATGATACCGAAAACGGATATGTTTTCATTGATGCCAACAATGATCCCCGTGCAAAATACGGTGATGATGTTGTAATCCCTGATGAAACAGTTCCGAAGAATGACGACAGCAGTTCAAGCTCATCAAGTTCACAGTCATCATACAGTGAACCGTCATATTCAAGCAGTTCTTCATCAAGTCATTCAAGCAACAGTTCATCATCAAGCTCATCGAGCCACAGTTCATCGAGCCACAGTTCATCAAGCCAGTCAAGTTCGGAATCAAAAACCGAGCCACAGCCAAAACCCGATCCCGAACCGACGCCTACAGAACCTGAATCAGGCGAAGAATAATTAAGCAAAACAACTTCCGATAATAATAAAAAACTCCCTTTCGCAGATAATAAAAGCGGAAGGGAGTTTTTGTATGATAAAACGAACAGGTGCATATACAATTGCTTTTGAAAGCCGGCCTGTTATTGCCGGCTGGGGGTCGGTTGTCGGAAAAAAGGAAGCCGAAGGTCCCCTTAAAAACTATTTCGACAAGATTATTTACGACAGCTATGACGGCTGTGACACCTTTGAGCAGGCGGAAAGTATGTTTCAGGGCGAAGCTCTTGAAAAAGCTCTGGAGCGTTCAAAAACACACGCAAACGAGGTTGACTGCGTTTTCGCAGGAGATTTGCTCAACCAATGCATCGGATCAAGCTTTGGACTTATGAAATTCGGAATCCCGTATCTTGGGCAGTACGGAGCGTGTTCAACAATGGCGCAAAGTCTTATTATGGCGGCATCTGCCGTTGAAAGCGGCGGAGCAAAAGTTTCCGCCTGTGTCACCTCGTCACACTTTGCGTCGGCGGAACGGCAGTACCGTTTTCCGCTTGAATACGGCGGAGTTCGCACTCCAACCGCACAATGGACAGTTACGGGTGCGGGAAGCTGTATTCTGAAAAGCCTTAAAAAAGGAATCTGCGTTGCAAGAGCGACAGTCGGCAGAATAGTTGACCTCGGTGTAAGCGACGCCAATAACATGGGGGCGGCAATGGCTCCGGCGGCAGCTCAGACCCTTGAATGTTATCTTGAGGATACCAAAACATCGCCCGAGGATTACGATATGATTATTACGGGTGATTTGGGCGAAGTCGGCAGTAAATCACTTTATGATTTGCTTGAGCGTGACGGAATCAATATAAGGAAACAACACAACGATTGCGGACTGATGATTTTTGAACGCTCCAATCAGGATGTTCATGCAGGCGGTTCGGGCTGCGGATGCGCCGCATCGGTTCTTTGTTCAAAAATTATGGACGATTTTCAAAACGGACTCGTTCAAAACATCCTGTTTATGGCAACGGGTGCACTCATGAGTCCGACATCAAGCGGACAGGGGGCAAATATCCCGTCAATTGCACATTTGGTGAATCTGAAAATTAAGTAAAATTTTTGCAAAATATCTGTTCAAATGAATTTTAATGTGTTATAATGAACCTGTATGAGTAATGATAGAATGCTCAATCAGCCTGTTTTGCAAGCATATTTTGCGACAGGCAGGATAAATATTACGAACAGGAGTTGTGTTTATGTTTGGCAGAATTCAAAACATTGACAACAGGGTACTTGATAACATATCCCGAATTCATAAGCCGGCACTAAACAAAATAATGATTACTGCATCTCGTGCAGGCAATGCAGGTATTGTATGGTGGGCAATCTGCCTGCCGTTTCTTATAAACTCCAACTGGAGGGCAACAGGTGCAAACTTTGTGTTCGGACTTGCGTGGGCTCACCTTATGGGAGAGATTATTATCAAGCATATAGTAAAGCGTGTGCGACCTTGCCACACCCTTGATGATGACGAACAGCTTATTGACAGACCGAGATTCTACTCGTTTCCGTCAGGTCACACGACGGCATCGTTTGCAATGGTCGGGGTTGCTCTTATGCGTTGCAAAGTCATAACCTTTATGCCGATTCTTATGCTTGCAATGTTGATTGCGTTTTCAAGAATTTATCTGCGTGTTCACTACCTTACGGATGTTATTGCCGGTATGATTTTAGGCTTAACCTGCGGAATCTGCTCTGTCCTTATTTTCAATACCGTAGTTCCGATGTGGTTTCCTATGGTATAACTTTTGAAAAAAATAATATGATAAATGAATTGCATCGGTCGCCCGAACAAGGCTCCGATGCATTTTTGTTTGTACGCATAACTTTTGAGTGACGAAAACACTATGTAATCTGTGGCAATAACATTATGTTATAAACATCCTTTGCTAATCAACACTCTTATCGGTTTATTTATTTTTCTGCAATTATCTATAACAAATTTAGTACCTCTGCTTTTTCCGTCCCAAAAAGCCAAAACAAAATCTGCATTGTCAATGATTTCAAGATTGCGTTTCAGCGGAGCATATCTTCCATGTATTTTATATTCAGGAAGAAATTCCGTGTATCTGATATTGTTTTTTACCGCAAATTCCTTTGCACATCTGTCAATTCCATTTGCACCTCCAGAAATGATTTCTGTTGTATCTTTCGGAATATATTTTTCAAGGTTTCTGACTGTAAGCGTCCTTGAACCGATAACCGCAATTTTCATTAACAAAGCACTCCCTCTTTTTATGAACCCATTATGGGTTCACTTTTACATTATAGCACAAGAAGGACTTATAATAAACCCATAATAGGTTCATTTGAGGTGCAATTTTATGACGGGAAAGCCAAAACATTTGTCACTACGAATTGATGAAGATTTATTGCGTAAATTTGAATATGTCGCAAAGTATGATGACAGGTCAATGAATTGGTATCTTCTTCATCTGATTAAAAATGAAATTGCGGATTTTGAAGAAAAACACGGTGAAATCCCCACCGCCTCCGACAGTAAAACAGAATAATCAAAATTAATTTAAGGTCGAAAAAGCAATTTTTCGGTCTTTTTGTTTGCCTACATATTTTTTGATGTAATGAATGTTATGTTTTAATTTGGTATACACGATTGCACGCAATGCGTGCAATCGTGTGCAATGCACACGAACGGGAGAACACGGTTCTCCCCTACATTTAAACACAACTTCTATATATAAAAAGCAGTCGGGCGACAATGATTTGCATTTTGCAAACTGTCTGCCCGACCACAATTTTTAATTTTCCATTTTCAACTTTCAATTTAAAAAAACTTCCGCTTGAGCATAATATGTTTTTAATATTACAAACTGTAACAGCAAAGCAGTCGGTTGGCAATATACCAACCGACTGACTTTTTAATTATTCATTTTCACTTTCTACCCGAGTAATTTATTACTCACGATTACTCATAAAGCGGATATTTTTTGCAGATTTCTTCAACACCTGCTCTAACCTTTTCCTTGCTGTTCTCATAGTCGTTAAGAACGAGGGTGATGTACTCGGCAATCTTGTCCATATCTTCCTCGTTAAGACCTCTTGTAGTAACAGCGGCAGTACCGATTCTTACACCGCTTGTTACGAACGGTGAACGGGGTTCGCCCGGAATTGTGTTCTTATTTACTGTGATGTAGCAATCGTCAAGACGAGCCTCAAGCTCCTTGCCGGTTACATCTGTATCACGGAGATCCATAAGAAGAACATGGTTGTCCGTACCGCCTGAAACAAGCTTGTTGCCTCTTTTGAGAAGTCCGTCTGCAAGAGCCTTACAGTTAGAAACAATCTTTTTGCCGTACTCCTTGAACTCAGGCTTTAATGCCTCGCCGAAGCAAACAGCCTTTGCGGCAATAACATGCATAAGAGGACCGCCCTGTGTACCGGGGAAGATAGCCTTGTCAATCTGCTTTGCAAATTCTTCACGGCAGAGGATAAGACCGCCACGAGGACCACGGAGAGTTTTGTGTGTTGTTGTTGTAACGAACTCACAATACGGAACAGGGTTCGGATGAACGCCTGCGGCAACAAGACCTGCGATGTGAGCCATATCAACCATAAGATATGCGCCTACTGCGTCGGCAATCTCACGGAGCTTTGCAAAATCAATGATTCTTGGGTATGCAGACGCACCTGCAACAATCATCTTAGGCTTGCATTCCTTTGCAATTTCAAGAACCTTATCATAATCAATTCTGTGCGTTTCGGGATCAACACCGTATGGAACAAAATTGAAGTATTTACCTGAAATATTAACAGGTGAACCGTGTGTAAGGTGACCGCCTTCGTTAAGGTTCATACCCATTACCGTATCACCTGGATTAAGCATTGCAAAATATACCGCTGTGTTAGCCTGAGCGCCTGAGTGAGGCTGAACATTTGCGTGTTCGGCACCGAAAAGCTCACACGCACGCTGACGGGCAATTTCTTCAACTACATCAACGCACTGACAACCGCCGTAGTATCTCTTTCCCGGATAACCCTCGGCATATTTGTTTGTGAGCAAGCTGCCCATTGCAGCCATAACTGCCGGAGAAACGATGTTTTCACTTGCGATAAGTTCAAGGTTTCTGCGCTGTCTTTTAAGCTCGTCTGTCATTGCGTTACCGATTGCGGGATCGTACTCGTTGAGGTAATCAAGAGTAGCGATATTTGTTTTTTCACTCATTGTTATATTCCCCTTATATTTTTATTTTAGGATACTGTGTATCCTGTTTGAATTTATGTCATTGCAACGAAAGGGCTTTTTGCCTTAATTCGTACAAATCATCAAGCGTTTTAATTTTTCCTGCCTCATTTCTCAAGGCTGCCGCACCCTTCATGCCTTTGAAATAGCCGACTACAAGTTTTCTTGCCTGAAGCATTGCCATATGCTCACCCTTGTACTCAACCATTTTGCCGATATGTTCAATCATTACACCGAGCCTTTCTTCAAGGTCGGGAGTGTGAATTTTAACATTCGGGTTTTCAAGGTATGCGTTAATCTGCGAGAAAATCCACGGATTTCCGAGCGTTGCCCTACCGATCATAACAAGGTCACAGCCCGTGATGTCCATAACCTCCTTTGCCCTTTCGGCATTGTCAATGTCTCCGTTTGCAATTACGGGAACGCTGACGGATTCTCTTACAGCCTTTATGATATCGTAATCAACGGGAGGCTTGTAATATTGCTGTCTTGTTCTGCCGTGAACGGTGATTGCCGCCGCACCTGCCGATTCGCAGATTTTTGCAACTTCAACGGCATTTACGCTGTCATCATCCCAACCCTTGCGGATTTTTACGGTTACGGGTATGTCGGTAACGGCTGTCACAGCCTTGACGATTTCTCCGCAAAGCCGAGGATTTTTCATCAATGCACTTCCGCTGCCGTTTGAGCTTATCTTTGGAGCAGGGCATCCCATATTGATATCAATTATATCAGGTTTGTTTTCAAGTGCGTGCTTTGCGGCATCAGCCATACATTTCGGATCATCACCGAAAATCTGAATTCCGCAAGGACGCTCCAAGTCTGAAATTTCCATCAGTTCTTCGCTCTTTTTACTGTTGAAAGAAAGCGCCTTTGAGCTGACCATTTCGCTTACGCAGTATGCCGCACCAAATCTTACGCAAAGCTCACGGTAGGCTCTGTCGCTTACCCCCGCCATGGGTGCGAGAACTGCGTGGGATTTCAGCGGAACACCGCCGATGTTAAGATTATCCATATTTTTACACATTTAATGCTGTTACCTTATTCTTTTTCTTGCACCGACTTTTGTGCTGATCATTACAACCGCAATTGCAACTACTCCAAGACCTACGCAAATCCACGAAACGATTCCCGCCGTGTAGCTTGTGGAATACTTTTTTTTCGCTGACTGTTTTTGCAATTGTCGGAGCCTGAAATTCCGTTGAATCGGTCGCCTTAGTTTCAACATACTGATTCTGATACTGCGTTTCTTCCTGTTTCTGAGCTTCCGTTTCGGGCTGAACATACTCAGTTGTGGGTTCTTCCGTTTCGGGCTCAACATACTCGGTTGTAGGCGCTTCGGTGTAAACAGGCTCGGTATAAATCGGCTCTGTGTATTGCGGTTTGGTTTCATCGGGAACATACTCCGTCACTACGGGATCGGGCTGGGGATCGGGAGTTTGCGAATCGTCCTCTCCTACCGCAAAGGCGGTTATTGAACAAACCGACAATGCAAGAACCGCAAGTACGGTCGGAAGTATTCTTTTCCTAAAAATTTTCTTAAAATCTGACTTCATATTTAATACCCCGTTCATTCTGCGTGGCACATATTTTCATATACATACTACGATTATAACAAAAGCAGGCGTTCATTGCAAGATTTCAGACAACTTTTCTGCACACAATTAATGCCCAAACAACAAAATCGGAAAACCGATTGTAAAACCGATTTTCCGACTTGATTATTATGTCAGTTTTTTGAGCGTTTTTTAGCCTTTGGCATAACAAGATTGTAGCTTTCGTCAATCAGCGGAAAGATTTCTTCCCTGCTCACAGAGCCGTCAAGCAGAATACTTATCCACTTGTCCTTGTTCATATGATAGGCTGGCAGAAATCCGTTTTTCATTCTCAGCGAGCCGACAAGAATCGGATCGCACTTGACATTCATCACATCGACAAAGCCATCGCCGTCAAGCCCTAAAATCTGCCTTTTGACACACATAATTATTGCGTACCATTTGCCCGACATCATATTCCGCAGAACCGCATTATCGGGACTGTTCTCCCACGGATATTCGGGTTCTGTTCCGTATGCGCTAAAGGCATAGTTTAAAATTACATCTCTGTTAATAGAATTATCATTGTATGCCATTAAGCCTTAACTCCTGCTTTTTTCTTAACGAGTGAAATATATTCCTGCATTGTGATTTCGTTACGCAGTAATTTTTGACACCATTCTTTGCTTTTGCTGTCAATGGTATAGCCTTCCATTTCAACTGATGCGGCAGCATTTTCTATTATCTGTTCAATCGGCTTATTACCGTTCACAGTAACACTCCCTTTCGTGAAATCTGAACTTCATATCATTTTATCATAACAAAGGCATATGTCAACCAAAAGGTGAAAATCATTCGCCAAAGCTGATGCCCATTTTTCTTGCTGTTTCAACAACCTCGCTGTCTTTCGGAACGCTCTTGAGCTTGCCTGCGATGTCCTCAAGTGGAACGGCAACTACCTTATTATTTACAAGGGCAACCATTTTGCCGTAGTCTTTATTGATAATAAGCTCTGCGGCTTTGACGCCAAAACGAGTTGAAATCACACGGTCATAGGCATCGGGACTGCCGCCTCTCTGGAAGTGACCCGGTACTGTAACCCTTGTTTCCTGACCTGTTGCCTCCTCAATATCATGGGCAATCTGATAGGAAATTGACGGATATTTCATCTCTGCAACAGCAGCTTTTCTCTGCTTTTTAGGCAAAGCTGCAATTTCTTTTGAAATTGCACCCTCGGCAACTGCAAGAATTGAAAAGTTCTTACCGCCTGCGGTTCTTGACTTGATTGTCTTTATAACCGAGTTGATGTCGTACGGAATTTCGGGGATAAGAATAATATCCGCACCGCCTGCAATACCTGCATAAAGTGTGAGCCAGCCAACCTTATGTCCCATAACCTCAATAATGAAAACTCTGCCGTGAGATGTTGCGGTTGAATGGATACAGTCGATTACATTCGTTGCAATATCAACGGCACTCTGAAAACCGAATGTCTTGTCTGTACCCCAAAGGTCGTTGTCGATTGTCTTAGGAAGCGAAACCACATTGAGTCCTTCTTCACGAAGAAGATTTGCGGTTTTTTGAGTTCCGTTGCCGCCGAGTACAACAAGACAGTCAAGACCAAGCTTTTTGTAGTTCTTCTTCATAGCCTCAACCTTGTCAACGCTGTTCTCGTCAACAACACGCATAAGCTTGAACGGCTGTCTTGATGTGCCGAGAATCGTACCGCCCATTGTGAGAATACCCGAAAAATTCTCGGGTTTCATCTTTCTTGTTTCGCCGTAGATAAGACCTCTGTAGCCGTCAATAATGCCGATGATTTCAACATCATTGCCAAGCTGATTATAAAGTGTTTTTGCAACAGCACGGATTGTTGCGTTAAGTCCCTGACAATCACCGCCGCTTGTTAAAATGCCTACTCTTTTCATTGTTCGGAGTCCTCCTTTTTCACTTCAACGGGTACAATCGGAGTTCCGACAGTGCTCGCATATGTTTTTTTCATTGCCTGCTTTTGAGCCTTTAACGCAAGCTTTGAAAAGAATTTCTGACAATTTGTTTTGTGTTTTCCACGCTTGTCAACAGACTTATATACACCTGTTGAAAGCTGTTGGCGTGCATTTACGGTATCCTTAAATGAAACCGTGATAACCTCCTGCACACGCTTTTTGATATCCTCGTCCTCAACAGGGAACACAAGCTCAACTCGTCTGTCGAGGTTTCTCGGCATCCAGTCGGCACTTCCCATATAATAAAGCGGATTTGAATTGTTTTCAAATATGAATATTCGGCTATGCTCCAAAAGCTGACCGACAATTGAAATTACTCTGATGTTTTCGCTGAATCCATGAACCCCCGGAACAAGACAGCAGATACCTCTTACTATGAGGTCAATTTTTACGCCTGCGTTTGACGCATCGTACAAAAGGCTGATGATTTCAGGATCAACAAGCGAGTTCACCTTTGCGGTAATTTTGGCAGGAAGTCCGAGCTTTGCGTTCTCGGTTTCCTGAATAATCATAGCCTCAAAGAACGGACGCATTCCGTGAGGTGCAACGATAAATTTGTTGTATTCAGGCGGAGTTGAGTAACCTGTCAATACATTAAAAAGTGATGATGCGTCAACACCGTATTCTTCACGACAGGTGAACATACCGATATCGGTATAGAATCTCGCCGTACTGTCGTTATAGTTACCCGTACCCATATGCAAATATCTTCTGATTCCGTCCTTGTCTTTTCTTACTACAAGACAGATTTTGCAGTGGGTTTTAAGTCCTGTAAGACCGTAAATTACATGACAGCCCGCCTTTTCAAGCTTTGTTGCCCACTGAATGTTGTTTTCCTCGTCAAATCTCGCCTTGAGTTCAACAAGAACAGTTACCTGCTTGCCGTTTTCAGCCGCCTTGATAAGAGCCGCAACAATCGGTGAATTTCCGCTGACACGGTACAAGGTTTGCTTGATGGCAAGAACATTCGGATCGGTTGCCGCCTTTTTGACAAAATCAACCACAACATCAAAGCTTTCATAAGGATGATGCACAAGTCTGTCCTTTTCACGGATAGCCTCAAAAATATCGTCATAACCGCAGAATTCCGCAGGCGGATTTACGGGAACGATAGGTTCAAAGCACATATCCTCACAGCCCTTAATGTGGGCAAATTTTGAAAGGAATGTAAGGTCAAGAGGACCTCTCTGAAAGTAGATTTCACGCTCCGTAACATCGAGAGCGTCAACAAGAAATTCACGAATTTCTCGGTTGCATTTCTTGCCGAATTCAAGACGAACAGGTTCTCCTCTCTTACGCTTTCTGATTGACTTTTTAATTTCAGCCATAAGATCCTCGGTATCCTCGTCAATGTCAAGGTCGGAATCTCGGGTGATTCTGAAAGGATCGTACTGCTTAATGTTGTAAAGCTCAAAAAGCTCACCGAGGTGCATTGCGATTATTTTTTCAAGCAGAATAAACGCTCTGCCCTCGTGAGTCGGAAGCTCAAGAAATCTCGGAAGAATTGACGGAACCTGAACCAATGCGAAAAATTCTTCATTCTCGGCATTTGTAAGGCGAACAGCAATGTTAAGACTTTTGTTTGCAAGCATCGGAAACGGACGGCTTGTATCAACAGCCATAGGCGTCAATACGGGGAAAACTACTTTTTTAAAGTATTCCTCAACAAACGCTTTCTGGTCGCCGTCAAGCTCGTCAGCCTCTTTGAACACAATGCCTGCCGAACGAAGTGACGGAATTATTGAACGGTTGTAACAGCTGTACTGCTTTTTGGCAAACTCGTGAATTTTTTCAACAAGTCCGTCCATAACCTCTGTAGGAGTCATGCCCGATGCGTCACGGCTTGTTCTGCCGTGATGAATTTGGTCAAGCACACCTGCAACACGAACCATAAAAAATTCGTCAAGGTTCGATGCCGTAATTGAAAGGAAGTTGCATCTTTCCATAATTGGATTGGTCTTTTTGAACGCCTCTTCAAGCACTCTTGCATTAAAGTCAACCCAGCTTAATTCTCTGTTAGTATAAGGCATCTTTTGCCATTTTGACATAAGCTTTGCTTTTTCGGATGTTTTTTTATTGTTGTTTTTTGAATTTGACATATAATTCATCACCATAAAAACTGATATATAACCCAATTTAATATATCTGATTAAGTATAAAATACGAAACGGATTATTTCAAGCGAATTGCACTAAATTTTACCTTTGACAACGCATTCTTTACATATATTTTACAATAACACAAATAAAATTGATTTGCAATAGATTTGACAAAATTCGCAAAGATAAAACCAAAATTTTCTTTTTGCAAAATATTCAAAAAATTTCAAAAAATATTGTTTTAATCTCTGTATTATGTTATACTTGCGTTGATTGTTTATTTACAGATTTTAAAAAATTCTAAAGAAAATGAGAGGTAATTATCATGAGTAAAAAAAGGGGAAGCTTTTCCGGCGGACTCGGATTTGTATTTGCCGCTGCGAGAAGTGCAGTAGGCTTGGGAAATCTCTGGAGATTTCCGTATTATGCAGCTAAGTACGGCGGCGGAACATTTATCTTTATCTACATAATTCTTGCGCTTACATTCGGCTTTTCACTTTTGACTGCCGAAATCGCAATCGGCAGAAAAACAAAGCTAAGTCCGATTCTCGCCTACAAAAAGCTATGTAGCAAATTCTCGTTTTTAGGCTACCTTGCAACGCTTGTTCCTATAATCATTATTCCGTACTACTGCGTTATCGGCGGTTGGGTTACAAAATATATGTGCGTTTATGCACAGGGACTTGTTGCCCCTGCGGCACAGGACAACTTTTTCTCGGACTTTATTTCCGACCCGTTGTCACCCATTGTGTTTTTCTTAATATTTATGCTGTTGAGTGCAGTGGTAATTATGCTCGGAGTAAACAAAGGCATTGAGCGACTGACCAAATTTTTGATGCCTGTTCTGCTTGTTCTGACAGTCGGAATTTCAATCTACACACTCACGCTCCCAAACGCAATGGAGGGTGTTTCGTACTACCTCATTCCCGATTTCAGCAAGCTGTCAATTTGGACATTTGCGGCGGCACTCGGTCAGCTGTTCTTCTCAATGAGCATTGCAATGGGAATTATGGTAACCTACGGTTCATACACAAAAGATGAGGTAAACCTCACAAAGTCGGTTAACCAAATTGAGATTTTCGACACAGCCGTTGCACTTCTCGCAGGTCTTATGGTAGTTCCTGCGGTTTATGTATTCAGCGGTGAAGAAGGTCTTGGTGCAAGCGGTCCCGGACTTATGTTCATCACACTTCCAAAGGTATTCAACGAAATGCCTGCCGGCGGAATCATCGGATTTTTGTTCTTTGTTCTTGTATTCTTTGCAGCTATCACAAGCTCAATCTCCGTAATGGAAGCAATTGTTTCTTCGCTTATGGACAAGTTCAAGCTTACACGAATCAAGTCCTGTCTTATCGTTATCGTCATCTGTCTTATTATGGGTATTCCGTCATCACTCGGCAACGGTATATGGTCAAATGTTAAGATTCTCGGAATGGACTTCCTTACATTCTTTGACTTCTTGAGCAACAGCATTATTATGCCGATTGTCGCACTTTGCACTTGTATTCTCATCGGCTGGGTTATCAAGCCAAAGACTATTGCAGACGAAGTCACAAGGAACGGCGAGCGTTTCAGCAGAAGGGCTTTGTTTGATGTTATGATTAAATATATAGCTCCAATCTGCCTTGTGTTCATCTTAATTTCCTACACACTTGCGCAGTTCGGCATTATTTCACTTTAACACGATTAATTATGAATTCAAACAGTAATATCACCGAATGAATCATAAGTAATTGTCTTTAAATTAAGCATACAACAATTAACTATTCTCCGTTTATACCATGAACTCTTGAAATTATATGCAATAATTGGTATAATTACAGTTACAGCTCATTTGCTGAATTTTAGGGAGGACAAATACTATGTGTCAGAAAAAACCATTTTACATTACAACGCCTATTTATTATCCGTCAGGCAATCCCCACATCGGTCATTGCTACACCACCGTTGCGTGCGATTCTATCGCCCGTTACAGACGAATGCAGGGATATGATGTTATGTTCCTTACGGGTACGGATGAACACGGTCTTAAAATTGAACAGAAGGCTGCCGAAAAGGGTGTTACTCCCAAAGAGTATGTTGACGAAATTGTAAAAACCTTTAAGGGCTTATGGAAATTTATGAACATAAGCTATGACAGATATATCAGAACTACTGACGACTATCACATTGAAACAGTTCAGAAAATTTTCAAGGAGCTGTATGACAAGGGCTACATCTACAAGGGCGAATACAAGGGCAAATACTGCACCCCCTGTGAAAGCTTCTGGACAGAAAGCCAGCTTATTGACGGCAAATGCCCCGAATGCGGACGAGAGGTTACAGAGGCAAAGGAGGAGGCATACTTCTTTAAGATGTCACCTTTTGCCGACAGAATTGAAAAGCTCCTCACGGAAACAGACTATTTACAGCCAAAGACAAGAGCTGTTGAGCTTGTAAACAACTTTATCAAGCCGGGACTTGAAGACCTTTGCGTATCGAGAACAAGCTTCAAATGGGGCATTCCGGTTACATTTGACGAAAAGCATATTGTTTATGTTTGGATTGACGCACTTTCAAACTATATCTCCGCTCTCGGCTACAAGAATGAAAAATTTGACGAATTTGACAAATACTGGCCTGCCGATGTTCATATGGTAGCAAAGGACATCATGCGTTTTCACGCTATCATCTGGCCTGCAATGCTTATGGCTCTTGACCTTCCGCTTCCAAAGCATCTTGCCGTTCACGGCTGGATTACTTTCAACGGACAGAAGATGTCAAAGTCACTCGGCAATGTTGTTGATCCGTTTGTTCTCGGTGAGCGTTACGGCGCTGACGCAATCCGTTACCACATTATGCGTGAAATGGCTCTCGGTGCAGACAGCTCATTCTCAAACGAAATTATGATTAATCGTATCAATTCCGACCTTGCAAACGGTCTTGGCAATCTTGTTTCAAGAACAGTTGCAATGGTTCAGAAATATTTCGGCGGCACTCTTCCCACAGAGCGTGAGAGCGGCGAATTTGACGATGACCTTATCGAAACCGCAACATCGCTCCGTGCAAAGGTTGACGATTTCATGGACAAGACTCAGCTCCAGAACGCACTTGCCGAAATCTTCAAGCTTGTTTCCCGTGCAAATAAATACATTGACGAAACCGCTCCGTGGGTTATTGCCAAGGACGAAACAAAGAAAGCAAGACTCGCAACGGTTCTCTACAACCTTCTTGAGGCAATCCGTATTGCCTGCACCCTTCTCTCGGCATTTATGCCAACGACAATGCCAAAGGCTCTTGAGCAGATTGGCGCTTGTGAAAAATGTGCCGGCTACGAAAACTGCGACAAGTTCGGTGTTCTTCCTGCTGATGTCACGGTTCACAAGGGAGATGCACTCTTCCCACGAATTGATGTTGAAAAGGAAATTGAAGAACTCAACAGCATTATCAAGAACAACGAGGGTGAAAGTGAAGAAACAAAGGCACTCCGTGAAGAGCTTGAGGGTGTTGCACAGATTGGCATTGATGACTTTGCCAAGGTTGACCTCCGTGTGTGCAAGGTTAAGACCTGCGAACCCGTTAAAAAGAGCAAAAAGCTTTTACAGTTCACAATTTTTGACGGTGTAAAGGACAGAACCGTTGTCAGCGGTATTGCAAACTACTACAAGCCCGAGGAGCTTATCGGCAAGAAGATTATTCTTGTTCAGAACCTCAAGCCGGCAAAGCTTTGCGGTGTTGAAAGCTGCGGTATGATTCTTTCTGCAGTTCACGGCGATGATTTAAAGGTTGTTTTTGTTGACAATATGCCTGTCGGCTCAAAAATCTGTTGATTTATGTTCGTGTAGACAGTTTGATAAATTAAAAGCTATCTATGCCCGAGCGAAAGTTTTTTAAAATTGAAAGTTGAAAATGGAAAATTGAAAATTGCGGTCGGGTAGACAGTTTGCAATATAAAAACATATTATGCCCGAGCGTAGCATAGTTCGTGTGCGTTGCACACGATTGCACGCAATGCGTGCAAAATTGAATACACATATGTTATATCAAAACATATGTGTATGAACATATAAATTCATCAATGTGGGCGGTCAATGACCGCCCATACTTTTAGGGAGATACACCGATGTCACTTTACAACAACATTTTCGATGCACACGCACATTATGACGACAAATGGTTTGACGATGACCGTTTTGAACTTTTGGAAAACATTCACACAAAGGGTGTGTGCGGAATTGTCAACAATGCGGTTGACCTTGAAACGGCAAAAACCTGCATTGAATATGCCGAAAAATATGATTTTATGTATGCCGCAGTCGGATTTCATCCAGAAAATCTCGAAAATATTCCGGACAATTATCTTGAACAGCTTGCACAGCTTTCAAAACATAAAAAGGTTGTCGCAATCGGCGAAACAGGGCTTGATTATCATTGGGACATTCCGAAAGACTTGCAAAAGCGTGTTTTTGAGGAACAGATCAGGCTTTCTCTTGACCTTGAAATGCCGCTTATAGTTCACGATCGTGAGGCTCACGGTGATGTGTACGATCTTCTGAGAAAATACAAACCAAATGCGCTGGTTCATTGCTTTTCGGGCAGTGTTGAGCTTATGCGTGAAGCGGTTCGCATGGGAATGTACATCAGTCTCGGCGGTGTTGTTACATTCAAAAATGCCCGTCACAGTCTTGAGGTCGCCTCGGAAATTCCACTTGACAGGCTTCTGCTCGAAACCGACGCTCCGTATATGGCGCCCGTGCCGTTCCGTGGCAAGCGTTGCGACAGCTCTATGATTGTCTATGCCGCAGAAAAAATCGCATCTCTGCGTAATATGAGCATTTCCGAACTTTTGCAAATCACCTGCGACAACGCAAAACGATTTTACAATATCGATGATTAATTCATAAAAAATACGGTCGGAATCCTTGTAGGAAAACCGACTGTGTTTTTTTTCGTAGAATCGAACCGTGTTCGCCACTACAAACAGACAACAACTTTTATATAAAAAACGGTCGGGAAGACAGTGTTTTGCATTTGCAAACTATCTTCTCGACCGTAATTTTACATTTTCAATTTTCAACTTTCAATTTCATCATTCTTCACTTGCGTGTCTGCGCATACTCTTGTGCAGGAAGAAAAGTCCGATCGAAACTATAAAAAAGATTACAGAACAGATTGCAACGGCGATAAGAATATTGTTCATACTCTGAACAAAGAGATTGTAGAACGCCCTTGAATCAATATTAATCTTGCTCATATAGCCTGTTGAAAGCAACACTGCCGGAATTATACCAACCGTAAGGAATGCCGCAGATGTTGAATAACAGATATACCTTACCGCTCTGTGCTTCCAACTATTTGTAAAGATGATGATTACGCATAGAATTGCGACAAGGACTGCAAGTCCGCCGATAATCAACGGCATCATATTTTTCAATGCAATGAGATAAGCAGAAAGTGTGGCAAAAAGCGGTATTCTGAGCGCCGCCGCATAAATGTTAGCAGCCTGATTGATGAGATATTCTCTGCTCCCATCATTTGCAACCTTGAGATTATTCTTACTTATGTAGCTGTCAAGCTCGCTGTTAAATTTCTGCTTAAACGCTGTTGTGTCAATCTTAGCCTCCTCGCCTGCATAAAAGCTGTTGAGATAGGCCTGTGTATTATCGTGAATTGTCACTTCGTCAACAACATTTTCAAAAAACTTTTCATCAAGTCCCGACGCATAACCGAGGTCAACAAGGCTTTCTTTGATTTCGTCACGCTTGTCAACAAAATAGTTGCTCGTATTCATGTTATCCATAATATACGATGGGTTGAGGATTGTTGACTGAAGAACTATTGCAAACGAAAGCAAAAACAGTACAAACGAGAGAACGAACGAAATTATTCCGTAAATAATATGTCTTACTTTAGAATTCATCAGTTCGCCTCCTTATCAATCGGAGTACCCGACACTAACTTTGCATACACAAAATATCTCTGTGTTGTAAGACCGAGTGCGTCAAACGGATAGCAGGTGTACATTATGAGATTTTCATAATCCGCCGAAAGGTCATATGCGGTTCTGTCAGTCGCTTTTTTGACAGCCGTGTCGGTGATTTCATAGATGTAATTACCGTAGCTTGTCTTGATTTCAACCTTCTGACCGACTTCTGCGTTTTTAAGACCGTTGAAATAAGTATTGTTATGACCTGCAACGAGGATTGTTCCGCCGTAACCGGGGACAAAACTTCCGGCATAAATGCCAACACCGTTTCTGAGTGCAACATCATTGTCACCGAAAAAAAGATTTGCGTCAACATTGCAGTCATTGATTATAAGCTCACCGAACAGATTTCCGTAGTTAGGGTACTGAACGGAGTCGTTTTTAACATAAGTTTTTTCCTGACCGTTTGAATCCTTTTTTGTAACGGTAGGAACGGTTGAGTTTTCTGACACGGGCACAAAAATATTATCGTACTCTGTTGAATAATCCTTTTCATTATCTGAGAAGAACATACCTACTGCCGAAATCACAGGTGAAAAGGACGGAACAAAAGCAAGATACAGCACAAGATATGTTATCAAACAAAAGATAATGGGAAGAATTATAAAACTCTTCCCATTCTTTGATTTATGACCGTGTCTGATTTTTTTATCAGACATTAGAATCAAGCTCTTTCTTTTTAGATTTTGCAAGGTAGAAAGCACCGCCTGCTACCATTACAAATGCAACAGCAGAAACAGCGATAATGCCGCTGAAGTCAGCCTCTGCGCCTGTTGTCTTGATAACACTGTTATCCTGAACGCTGCCTGCCTTTGTAAGTGTAGGAACAGCTGAGAATGCAACCTTGCCGTCTTTGCCGTAAATTGTAAGCTTCTTTGAAGATGTGTCATATGACATTGTCATACCGAGCACACCGACAACTTCCTTACCGTAAGAAAGAAGTGTCTGCTTCTGAGCAAATGTGAGATCTGCAATATTAGATGCACCTGAGTTCTCAAGGAAGCTCTCGCCCTTCTTGAGAATAGCAACGATCTGAGATGACTCATCTGCTGTCATATCGATTGTGTTAAAGTAGTTTTCAGCCTGGTTTACAAACTCGCTCGGAATAACCATCTCCGAACCGTTCATCTTAACAGATGTCTTGAGTTCGTTGAGGACAGCCTGTTCGCTGTCATTGATTCCTGCTGCAAAAGCAGTGAAAGCAGTTGCTGCAACAAGGATGAACGCTACTAACATTGCTGATAACTTTTTCATAGTTCATACCACCTTGTATTTTATTTTGTTTTCATCAGCAAGAAGCTTCACGGATTCATTGGCATAATACGCATCTGCAAGCCGAAAACTGCAGGGAGCACAATGGAAAACTTCACCATTTAACTTCTTTGTACAGTATTATACACCACATTTCGCATTTTGTAAAGCATTTTATTATAAAAATTTGTTATATTCGGAAAAATTACAATCCTTTTGTCAAATCAGGCATTTTCATTGTGCATTATGCCGTTTTAAATCAATTTTGCACTGCATCGTTTTCTCTGATCTTGTATTTTAATTCATTTGTACACTTGCCTTTTGCATAAAAACACGCCTGCCGATTTATAAATTCCTTCTTTTGCAAATATTCGTGTACAGACCTTATCCGCTTGCCCTACACCTTTTTCTGTAATTGTTTTCTTATTATGACATATTGTGACATACTAATATATAAGTAGAAAATTTGTCGGTTATTCCCCATGTTTTTGTTTATTTTTTTGCAAATTTTACCTGAGCTTTATTTCAGCTCGTTATTTATGTATTTTTCGGCTAACTGCAACAAAATAATCATATATTTTATGTATGTTTTGTACACATGAAAAATCAGAGTAATTGCATATTTTGCAAAAAAGACATATTTTCCCTTTATTAAGCCTTTATTCATATTGATTTTTTTACTGATTTGAAATATAATAGGAGTGTCATGTTTAAAAGTATTTTGTGCTTTTGTGCCGTTTTTCGCCTACAGCACTTTCGTGTCGACTGTGGCATTATCTTGCCATATGCGTACAAAAGCCGAGAAGAGGAGTAATTTAATGGAGATAACATTCAAGGACATAACGAGAATTATCAAGAAAAATATTGTGTTTATTGCGGTGCTGTCGCTTTTATGTGCGGCTGCGTCATATTTTGTAACAACATTTTTTGTTCAGAAAACATATACTTCAACCGTAAAGCTTTATGTTGAAACCAACTACAAAAGCCAGTCGGCTTATGACGATTATCAGAGTATCAACTACGCAAAGAATCTTGTTCTCACCTATATCGAGTTGCTCGATTCAAATTCTTTCTACAATTCCGTTTCAAAGGAACTCAACGAAAAATACACAGCGTCACAGCTTAAATCAATGATTAAGTTTGAAAGCATTGAAGATACCGAGGTTTTTAAGGCGCTTGTAAATTCGGGCAGTCCGTCCGAATCAAAAAACATAGGCAACGCAATTGCAAAAATTGCACCAAAGACAATTGCCAATGTAAAGGACAATGCAAAGCTTAAAATTGTTGACAAGGCTACAACACCGAAAGCTCCTACATCCCCGAATGTTTCGAGAAATGTTATGATAGCTTTCGCCGCAGGTCTTATTATTTCACTCATCATTTCATTCGTCCGTGACATCCTTGATGTTAAAATCAAGTACAATGATGAAATGACAACCGTTCTTGACCTTCCGTTGCTTGCCGCTATTCCCGACTTTGAATATTTTTCAAATCAGAAGGTAGCCGAAAAGAAGTACGGTGACTACGAATCGGGTTATTAATTGTTAAAGGAGTGAAACTGCAATGAAAAAGACTAAAATCGACCGTTCAATCGACACCGAGGCACTTGGCTTTCAGGTTCGTGAATCATACAAAACAGCAAGAACAAACATCGCATACTCAATTTTCAAAAAGGGTTGTAAAAAGGTAGCCTTTACTTCTTCAACAAAAGGTGAGGGCAAAACCGTAACTTCAATCAATGTTGCATCTGCTCTTGCTCAACAGGTTGGCACAAAGGTTATCGTTGTTGAATGTGACCTTCGCCGTCCGAGAGTTAACACAGCTTTAAAAATCACACCTACTCCCGGTCTTACAAACTACCTCAACGAGGAATGTTCACTTGAGGATATTGTAAAGGATACAAAAATCGAGAATCTCAAGGCAATTACATACGGCGCTATTCCGCCGAACCCGTCAGAGCTTCTTGCGAGTGAATCCATGTTTGATCTTATCAAAACTCTTGAAAAAAATTACGACTACATTATTTTTGATACACCGCCAATCGGCGTTGTTATTGACGCCCTGCCTATTATGAAGGCGTCTGACGGTGTTGTTATTATTGCAAGAAATAACTCAACAACATATCCTGAGCTTTCAAGAACAGTTGAAGTTATCAAAAGAACCAATGCAAAAATTCTCGGTGTTATTCTTAACCGTGTAAAGCCTCACGAAACCCGTAAGGGCAAGAGCTATTACTCAAGATACGGCGGATATTACAAGGCATCAGCAAATGACTGATGCCAAACCGCCTTTGCAAACATAAACTAACAGGCTCGTCCTGCCCACAGAGGGAAAAAGGGAATCCGTAAAAAGCATAAACAAAAGTGCGTCATCAAGCAGACATACAACTGAACAAAAGCCTGCTTATGATTTTTTAAACGGATTTTTGACATCATATGCTCGTCCGAGCAGAAAGCTGAGTACGAAAGAAATTTCAAGCTTGAAAACGATCCCGGAGTCACAAAGGTCGGCAAATTTATGAGAAGAACAGGCCTTGACGAGTTGCCTCAGCTTTTCAATATTTTAAAAGGCGACATCTCTATTGTAGGACTAAGACCCGTTATGGAGGTTGAAACTGAAATTTACGGCAACTACCGTGACATGCTTTTGAGCGTAAAGCCGGGACTTACGGGTTTCCGGGCGGCAAACGGCAGAAGCTGTACCTCATATGCACGCAGAAGAGCAATGGAGATTTGCTATATCAAAAACCGCTCTGTCTGCTTTGACCTGAAAATTATTCTCAAAACTATCACCTCTGTTTTCAAGGGTGAGGGTGCTGTTTAAGGAGGCAGAGTTTTGAAAGCAGTTATACTCGCAGGAGGATACGGAACAAGAATTTCCGAGGAATCCCAGTTCAAACCGAAACCAATGATTGAAATCGGCGGAATGCCTATTTTGTGGCACATTATGAAGTTGTACACCCACTACGGCGTGAATGAGTTCATCATATGTGCAGGTTACAAACAGCATGTAATCAAGGAATGGTTTGCCAACTATTTTCTTCATACATCAGACATCACCTTTGATTTTACTCAGGATGATAAGATTATCGTCCATAACAAAAGAGCCGAAAAATGGAAGGTTACTGTTGTTGACACAGGTCTTGACACGATGACAGGCGGCAGGCTTAAAAGGATTAGCAATTTTATCGGAGACGAACCGTTTTTTATGACCTATGGCGACGGTGTTTCCGATGTTGACATAAACGCTCTGCTCAATTTCCACAAAAAGCACGGCAAGCTTGCAACTATGTCAGCCGTAAAACCCGAAAGCAGATTCGGTGTGCTTGATTTGACCGAAAACAATGAAGTCAGAGCTTTTCGTGAAAAAAGCGATATTGACTCAGGCTGGATTAACGCAGGCTTTATGGTGCTTGAACCGAAGGTTTTGGACTATATAAAAGATGATACGGTTATGTTTGAGCGTGAGCCGATGGAACAGCTTGCAAGAGAAGGTCAGCTTATGTGCTGCAAGCATAACGGATTTTGGCAGTGTATGGACACATTGCGTGACAAAGAGCGTCTTGAAAAGCTTTGGAACGACTGTACTGCTCCTTGGAAAGTGTGGTCGGAATGATGCTTGATTTTTATAAGGGTAAAAAAAGTGTTCATTACGGGACACACAGGATTCAAGGGCAGTTGGCTCTGCAAGCTGCTTGCAAATGCCGGTGCGGATGTAACGGGTTATTCGCTTAATCCGCCAACCTCACCGTCACTTTTTGAGATTGCAAATATCGAGAGCGATGTAAAGTCGGTTATCGGGGATATCCGTGATTTTGATTCGCTTAAAAAGGCATTTGATGAGGCACAGCCTGAGATTGTACTTCATCTTGCGGCTCAGCCGATTGTGCGTGACAGCTACAAAATGCCTGCATATACATATGAAACAAATGTTATGGGAACGGTCAACATTCTTGAGTGTGTACGGCAGTCAAGCTGTGTGAAATCGTTTCTCAATGTTACAACCGACAAGGTTTATGAAAACAGGGAATGGCAATGGGGATATCGTGAAAACGAACCGCTTGACGGGTTTGATCCGTATTCAAACAGCAAAAGCTGCTCGGAACTTGTAACCCACAGCTACAAAAATTCTTTCTTTCGCCGACGGAAGAACGGCGATTTCCACAGCGAGAGCAGGAAATGTTATCGGCGGCGGAGATTTTGCAAACGACAGAATTATTCCCGACTGCGTGAGAGCCCTGGAAAAGGGCGAGGATATTATCGTCCGCAATCCGCATTCCACAAGACCGTATCAGCATGTTCTCGAACCGCTTTATGCATATCTTATGATTGCAAAAGCCCAGTACGGGAACATTAAGTTTGCCGACTGTTATAATGTAGGTCCTGACGAGTGCGACTGCATAACAACAGGCGAGCTTGTTGACTTGTTCGTAAAATATGCCGGCAATATAAACCGGATTGACAAAAGTGAAAAGGATGCAGTCCACGAGGCTAATTTTCTCAAGCTTGACTGCTCAAAACTCAAGACTGTTTTTGGCTGGAAACCTCATTGGCATGTTGATGATGCAGTGAAAAAAACGGTCGAATGGTCATGCTGTTATATGGAAAACGGCAATGTAAGAGACTGTATGGATAGGCAGATTGAAGAATTTCTGAAATAATCATACGGCAAATATAAAAAGAGGTTTACTTATGAAAAAGGCAATTGTAACAGGCTCAAACGGTTTTATCGGCTCAAATGTCTGCAAAAGACTTTGTGCCGACGGTATAAAGGTGTTTGCCGTTGTTAAGGATGAAAACGAAAACATTGATAACATAAAGAATCTCAGTAACATTGAAATTGTGTATTGCGAGCTTGATGAGATCGAAACCTTGGCTGACATAATTTCCGACAGAGATATTGATGTTTTCTACCACTTTGCATGGGTAGGCTCGGCAGGATCGCTCAGATGCGATGAAAATGTTCAGCTTAAAAATGCCCTGTGGACCGCTCGTGCTCTAAGAACAGCCGACAAAATGCAGTGCAAAAAGTTTGTAAATGCCGGTTCAATAATGGAAAAAGAAACCTACACCGCTGTTTACACTCAGGGAAGCAAGCCCGGACTTCCGTACATTTACGGTGCAGGCAAGCTGATTGCAAGAGCAATTTGCAAGCCGATTGCAAACAGCCTTTCAATTGACCTCTGTTGGGCAGTTATCACAAACGCATACGGCGTCGGTGAGCTTTCGCCCCGTTTTGTAAATTCTACAATCCGCAAAATCATTGCAAATGAGCCGTTGCAGTTCACCGCCGCAACACAGAACTATGACTTCATCTATATTGACGATGTTGCAAGAGCGTTTGAGGCAATCGGAGAACACGGTAAACCTAACAAGGAATATACAATCGGCAGCGGAAACGCAAGACCTCTTAAAGAATTTATTCTTGAAATGCAACAGACGCTTGCCCCAAACGCAAAGCCGATTTTCGGCGATGTACCTTTTACGGGAATAAATATGCCGCTTGAGGCATTTGATACAGCCGATATTAAAACAGACTGTTATTTCAAGCCCTCGGTTTCTTTTGCCGAAGGCGTTTCAAAAACAATGGAATGGCTTAAATCACTCAATTAGTTTTTTAAGTAAGGTGTATTTTAATGATACAGAAATTTGAATTTTGCAATACGGACTTTGAGGGTGCATACCTCATCAAACCGTTCTGTGCAACCGATATCAGAGGTGCATTTATAAAGGACTACTCAAAGGAAGTTTTTGAGGCTAACGGCCTTGAACACAATCTTGCCGAGGTTTTCTACACGGTTTCTCACAAGGGTGTAATTCGTGCGCTTCATTTTCAGAGAGTTCACGAACAAGCAAAGCTGGTACGGTGCATTAAGGGCAAGGTTTTTGATGTTATCGTTGACCTCCGTCCCGAATCACCTACATTCAAAAAATGGCAGGGATTCTACCTTTCCGAAGAAAATATGAACGAGCTCTATGTTCCTGAACATTTTGCACACGGCTATCTTGTGCTTGAACCGTCTGTTGTTTCATACAAATGCGGTGAAAAATTCTACGGCGAATATGATGACGGCATTATGTACAACGATCCGGATTTAGGAGTTGAATGGCCGTTTGATGAAATCGGCGGTATTGAAAATCTTATTATCGCCGACAAAGATAAAAATCTTCAATCATTCAAGAAATTTGAGGAAATGTATCTTAAATAAGTTTTAGTATATAAGCCCCGGAGGGTAAAATGAATGTAGTTTATTCAAGTTCGGACAGCTACTCGATGGTTGCGGGTATATCAATGTATTCCCTGCTCGAAAACAACCAATCTGTTGACGAACTAAATATTTTCCTGATTGAAAACGGTATGTCGCAGGAAAACAAAGACAAATTCACAACAATGTGTCAAAAATTTAACCGTCAGATTACTTTTATTCCCATTTCCGATATTGAAAAGCTGACAAACTCATCAATCAACATCGGAAGATGGAATATTAGCACATTTGCAAGACTTTTTTATTCAAGTATGTTGCCCGAATGGGTTGACAAGGTTATCCACATTGACTGCGACACAATGATAATGTCCTCTCTTGAGCCGTTATGGAACATTGATATGAAAGACAAGATTGTTGCAGGTGCATATGAATGTATCGGTGACAGCTATAAAACGGAAGTCGGAATGAAACCCGACGACATATATATAAGCGCAGGCAATATTATGCTAAATCTTGCGGAAATCCGCAGAAGAAATCTTGAAGAAAATTTCAAGAAGTTTATACAGAATCACCGTCATCTCTCCTTTGTTGACCAGCCTGTACTGAATGCCTGCACTACAAACGAGGACAAGCTTCTTATTCCGCTCAACTACAACGCCTACTCAATTGTTTTTTATCTCAATTATAAAAATGCGAAAAAAGCCAAGAGAGTCAGCCGGTATTATACGGAATCGCAGGTGCTTGATGCAGTTTCCAACCCCTGTATTGTTCATTTTACGACCTGTTTTATGGACGGAACAAGGCCGTGGATTGAAAACAACAATCATCCTATGATAAAACAGTACCTTGATTACAAGCAAAAGAGTGAATGGGCAGACACACCGCTGTGGAAAGACAACCGCAGTGCCGTCAAGAAGTTAGGCGGCAAGATGTTCAATATTCTGCCACAGGGCTTTGTTGCGGGTTCAATCGGAATTGTTCATGACAAAATAATTCCTGCACTGCATAAAATCAAGAAATGATACGGAGGTCAGTATGGAACCGATAAGAGTTTTGCACAACATCGTGCTGATGGATGCGGGCGGAATTGAAACCCTCGTAATGAATTTATACAGACATATTGATAAGGAACAGATTTTATTTGATTTTCTCGTTCACAGACCGCAGGAGGGTTATTACGAAAAGGAAATCAGAGAATACGGCGGAAAAGTTTACAGAACCCGTCCGTTTAATCCCCTGCATATGAGAGAATACAAAAAGGAATGTATGAATATTCTCACAAGTCATCCGGAGTACAAAGTTTTTCATGTTCATCAGGAACTGGGACTCTGGACGCTTGATTATGCTCATCAGGCAGGAATTCCGACAAGAATTGCACATGCTCACAATGCGAAAACTGTCGTAAATCTGAAATATTTCTTCTTTCTTTACGAAAAAATGTTCATCAAAAAACATTGCACGGATATGTTTATGTGCTCAAAGCCTGCCGGAGAATGGCTGTTCGGAAAACAGGCTGTTCAGGACGGAAAAGTAAAATATATCAACAACAGCATTGAAACAGACAGATTCAAATATAACGAACAGACACGCAGAGATATGCGTGAAAAGCTCGGCGTCGGCGACAAAATCGTCATCGGTCATGTAGGCCGTTTTGCACAGCCGAAAAACCATACATTTATTCTTGATGTCTTTAACGAGATTCACAGGATGAATAAGAACACGGTTCTTGTTCTCTGCGGTGAAGGAAAGCTTGAGGACGATATAAAAGCTAAAACAAAGGCACTCGGTCTTGAAAATGATGTGATTTTTACGGGCATTATGGACACAAGCGTATTGTATCAGGCGCTTGACCTTTTCCTTTTTCCGTCATTATGGGAAGGCTTGCCGCTTACGGGCATTGAAGCCCAGACTTCGGGCTTGCCGATTGTTATGAGCGATGTTATTGCCGATGAAACTGTTGTTACGGACAATGTAACACGACTTTCGCTTTCAAACTCTGCCGATGTATGGGCAAAAACCTGCCTTGATGTGCTTGGCGCATACGAAAGAAAGGACTGTCAGAAACAGGTTACAGACGCCGGATTCGATGTATGCAACACGGCAAAGCTTCTTCAGGACTTCTACATTGACCGCACACTCAGAGCAAGACACGCACAAAAAAATTTATAATTACAGCAAAAACATTTTAAGGTGGTATAAATGCAACAGCTCGTTTCCGTTATCATTCCTACATATAAAGGTGCCGACAAGATCAACTCTGCCGTTGACAGCGTTCTTAACCAGACATACAAAAACATTGAGGTAATCGTTGTTGACGATAACGGCGAAAATGAACCGGAACAGTTGCTTACTGCCGAAAAAATGAAAAAATACGAAACATTTGAAAATGTAAAATATCTTGTACACAAAAAAAATATTAACGGTTCTGCCGCCAGAAACACGGGAATCAGAGCATCAAAGGGATTTTATTTGGGCTTTCTTGATGATGACGATGTCTTTCTTCCGGACAAAACGCAGAAACAGGTTGACTGCTTTGAAAAGCTTCCCGAAGATTACGCAATGATTTACGGCTCGTTTCTGGAGCATATGACCGAGAACACCGACCGTATTGTAAAAGCGGATAATGCCGACAATTTTCTTTACCGCTTTTTGTGCAACGAAATAATTGCCTGTTCAAGTACAATTATGATTAAAAGAAGTGTGCTTGACTATGTAAAGGAATGGGACGAATCATTTAAGCGTCATCAGGATCTTGAATTTTTTGCCCGTGTTGCCTGCGGCTGCAGGGTTGCCTGCATAAGTGATGTCTGCATTGAAAAGTTCAAGCTTGACCGCAATATGCCGAAGGGCGAGCTTTATGAACAATACAGACTTCATTATCTTAATAAAATGAAGCCAATTATTGAACAATTCACCGAGAAAGAACAAAAAAGATTGTACAGCATTCATTATACGGAAATCGGCAAGGCGTATTTAAAACAAAAGCAGTTGAAAAAGGCTATGCATTGGGCGTTTAAAACTTCCAATCCGGCAAAGGCTCTGTTTTTGTTTGTTAAAGACGGAATGACTTTTATTCTACGAAAATAACCGAGGTAATTTATGGAAAACACGCTTCAAAACTCAAAAGACCGGCTTTTCATAAAACTTAACAGCTTTGTTGTAGCCATGATGATTTCAGCACAGACCATCACGGGTACAATCGTTCGTATTCCGGCTTTTAAAGATTTTCATAACAATTTCATAATTTTGGTAATTGCACTTACAATAATCTTTGCGGAAATAATTTACTACAAGAAAGTGACTATAGAACTTCCTGTTATGTTCTTTCTCTCTTTTGTAACCTTGTGGTATCTTTATTCCCTCATTTTTCACGGAAATAACTGCGATCTGGATGTGATTCAATTCATATTTTACGCAATAATACCGATTTATGTCATAGGCAAAAAGCTTGACGGGGAACTTGTGATGCGGTATATTCTCTATCTTTCCCTTATGACCCTGCCGGTTATAAATTTGTTTTTTGTTCTCCAGTATGTAAAATACAATCAGGCATATATGGGAAATATCTACGCAATTTTATCACCTGTTATCGTTGCCATGATACATTTTAAGCTGTACAGAAAGCAGTCGAACCTTCTCATAAAGCTTACATATATATACAACCTCTACATAATGGTTAAGATTGTTTTGTTTGCAAACAGAGGCGCTGTTCTCTGTCTTGCCTGCTGTGCCATTGTGCTTGTCATAAACGCATACGATGACGACAAACGCAAAAAATTGTCTGCGATTAAGCTGTCGCTCATTATTGTCTTCTCTGTAATCGGAATTTTGATAATTATATTTGCACTTCCCCTGTTGCATTCGCTGGCAGACTTGTGCAACAGTATTTTAAACAGCGTTCCGAGCTTCATTTCAAAAATGATTAAATATCTTGAACTCGGTGATGTATCTGACGGACGAACCGCAATTGATGCATTTACATTACCCGCAATTGCGAACAATCCTATTTTCGGCTACGGCATTGAAACCTTCTCAAAGGTTTCGGGTGAGCTGGCAAACCGTTCATGGCCGTATCCGCACCAGTACATCTACCAATACCTCTTTGAAGGCGGAATTGTATTCGGACTTATTCCGGTATATTCAAGCCTTTCGCTGACGGCAAAGGTTGTATGCACAAGAATCAAAGATAAGTCGGAATTTGCGTTGTGCTGTACGCTTGTGTGCGTAACACTTCCAAAACTTCTGATTTCCACCGAACCATGGGCAACAACATCGATATGGATGCTTATTACTTATTCGCTGATATACATATGCAAGACAAATCCGATATTTATATCTCTTAATCAGAGCTTCTGCTCACGGCGCAAATAATACAACGGAGAAAATACAATGGTATATAAGATAATGTATCCCCCGATTCCGAATATGGGAGATCTTCTTAATAAAGATATGCTTGAAGAACTGTTTAACATCAAGGTTGTAAGAAGACCTTAAAAGCTGTAACCTGATTGCAATCGGCTCTGCACTTGACCACATAATGTACTCAACATATCCGAGGATCAGAGCAAAGCAGAAAATTGAGCATTTTATGAATGATAATGTCCACATATGGAGTACGGGCTTTATCCGAGGCAATGCCGAGCTTGATTTGGGGCTGATGTTCAGGCATATACATATACACGCTCTGAGGGGCAGACTTTCATTGCAGAGAATGGAAAATATTCTCGGCAAAAAACTTGATGTGCCGACAGGTGACGGAGGACTTCTTGCCGAAAGGTGGCTTGGATTTTATCCCGAAAAAAAGTATCGTGTCGGAATTATCCCGCACTTCAAGGAACAGGATCACCCTGTTGTGAAAAAACTTCTTGATAACTACGAAAATTCAACGCTTATTGACCTGAAGGGAAACCCAAAAAAGGTTGTCGAAAAAATAGGCGAGTGCGAATACATTATTTCAAGCAGCCTTCACGGTATGATTGTTGCCGACAGTTTCCACATTCCCAATATGCACATAACCCTTACGAACAATATGTTCGGTGACGGAAACAAGTACAATGATTACCTCTCCGCCTTTGACATTACACACACCCCCTTTGATTGTTCAAACGGCGATATGCCTACAATCAGCGAGGTGAAAAATAATTACAGAATCGATCCGGATGTTGTTGAACTGAAGAAAGAACAGCTCTTCAATGCTTTTCCAAAATTTTAATCAGTTAAAACTAAGGTCATATTATGAAAAAATTATCAACAAGTAAACAAATGGCAATAAATATGGTTGCCGCCATAGTGTCTTTTTTGATAGGAACAGGAATTAACTTTGTTCTTGCACCCTATCTTGTAAAGGAACTCGGTTCTGAAACCTACGGATTTATCGGACTTGCAAACAACTTTGTCCAGTATGCCACCATTGTAACATCTGCTCTCAACTCAATGTCGGGCAGATTTATTTCAATTGAATACAGCAAAGGAAACATTGACAAGGCATCAAGATATTTCAGCTCGGTTCTGGTTGCCGACCTGATTATTGCCGGCGTTTTACTTTTGGTTTCGTCAATTATTACATTCAACATTGAATTTATACTGAATGTTCCCGAAAATCTTGTTGACAGCGTAAAGATATTGTTTGCGCTCACTTTTGCAACATTTATAATCAGCGTTATCACGGCAATATTTACTACTGCGGCATTTGTAAAAAACAAGCTGTATATCAATTCCCTCCGTGATATTGCGTCAAACACGCTCAAGCTCTTGCTTGTAGTAATTTTGTTCTCGTTTTTTCCCGCAAAAGTATATTTTCTCGCTATGGCGTCACTTGCAAGCGGAATTTTTCTTTTGCTTACCAATATCAAAGTCAAGAATAAAATTCTGCCGGAAGTAAAGATGAACTTCAACCTTTTCAGTTTCAAGCTGGTAAAAGTTCTGATTTCCGCAGGAATTTGGTCGTCAATCGGTTATCTCAGCACAGCTCTGAACAGAGGTCTTGACCTGTTAATCTGTAACCTGACTCTCGGAGCGGGACTCATGGGACTTTTGTCGATTGCAAACACCGTTCCGCACTGCATTGATAACCTTATTACAACCATTGCAAATATCTTCACTCCCAGATTTACAATCCTTTATGCAAAGGACAACACGGACTTACTTGTTGAAGAAACAAAGTTTTCGTCAAAGATTATGAGTTTTCTCATGACTGCACCTCTTGCGGGATTTATTGCGTTTGGCAACAAGTTCTATACATTGTGGCAGCCGACCAAATCTCCGGACGAAATTACCATAATTCAGATTTTGTCGGTGCTTGTATGTATTTCATACCTATTTACCTGTCACACAAGAACTCTTTCTAGCCTTTTCACCGTATGCAACAAGCTCAAGGCCTCCGTCCTTATCTCGCTTGTGTGCGGTGTTCTTACGGTTATTATCGTTTTACTGCTCATACACTTTACACCGCTCGGCGTTTATGCTATTGCAGGCGTCAGCTCTGTTTTTATCGGTCTTAAAGCGATAGTATTTGTTCCGTTATACGCCGCACATATTTTGAAAATAAAGCTTACAACATATTACAGGTCTATTTTCAGAGGATGGTCCTGCTTTGCTGTTGTTATCACCATGTTCATCTTTATCAACAGCTTTGTACACGCAAACAGCTGGATGTCATTCCTTCTTCTCTGTGCAGCAAGCGGACTGGCAGGATATGCCGTTTCCGTTCCGCTCATTTTCTCAAGAAAAGAACTCGTTCTTATCAAGGATAAAATTAAGAAGAAGTTTAAGAAAAGCTAAATTATTATCATTTTGAGGTTGCAATGACTGAATATACTTTTTCCGTTTTTACACCGTCATATAACAGGGCAAAAACTCTGCCCAGATTATATGAGGCGCTGAAAAGACAGACATACAGAAATTTTGAATGGATAATTGTTGATGACGGTTCAGCCGACAACACAAAAGAAACGGTTGAGAAATTCATCAGCGACAGACCCGACTTTAACATAACCTATAAATATCAGACCAACAAAGGAAAACACATTGCAACAAATGTTGCGGCACAGATTGCAAAGGGTGAATTCTTTATAACGATTGACTCCGATGACAGCGTAAAAGACGATGCCCTTGAAACATTTATAAACGAATGGAACAAAATTCCCGATGAAGACAGATCAAAATACAAGGGAATTTCGTGCCGCACCTGTAACGAAAGCGGCAAAACAAACGGTTGTCCTCTGCCGTCAGAACGATTTGACTGTTCCGATCTTGACCTGAGATTGAAGTATAAAATTGACGGTGAGATGTGGGGAATGACAAAACTTGAAATAATCAGAGCCAACCCATATCCGTGTGTTTCGGGACTTCATTTTTATCCCGAAAATATCTATTGGGACAATATCGGAAGAAAGTATATAACCCGTTTTATTGACACACCGTTGCGATATTACATAAACGATCAGGAAAATTCTTTGACGGGTAACGCTTACTCGGCTCACAGGGAAACTATTTTCGTAAGACTCCACTTTATAAACGAATGTTGGGATTACGCAAAGAGCAATCCTAAGTTCTTTATCAAACAATTTGTGGGGCTTTCCCGTGACGGCTTGCTCAACGGTAAAAGATTTTCCGAAATAAAAAAGATGCCCGACACATTTTCAAAGAGGGCTCTTGCGGTCATATTTTATCCCATGGGATATTTTTTGTACAAAAAACAATCAGGGGGAAGCAGATAATGAAAAAGGTAGGCATTGTAACATTTCACCGTGCATTGAACTACGGCGCTGTGCTTCAAAGCTATGCGTTGCAAAAAACCGTTTCCTCGCTCGGTGCGGAGTGTGAAATTGTTGACTATATCTGTCCGAAAATCACAGCCGACTACAAACCCTTTCGCATTTATAAAAACGACCTTCTGAAATCCTTTGCAAAAAGCTGTGTCATGGTAAGAAGAAGAGCAAAACGCAGAGACGCTTTTAAGTCGTTTTTCAATAACTATCTTGTAAAGAGTAAAAAGTCGTATACTCCGCAGAATATCGGAGAGCTTAAAAACGATTATGACTTGTTCATTTCGGGAAGCGATCAGGTGTGGAGTCCGAGATGCGTCGGTTTTGATCCCGCTTATTTTCTGACATTTGCCGATGACAGACAGAAGTATTCATATGCGGCAAGCTTTGCCGTTCCGACATTGCCCGATGAATTTATTGATGAATATAAAAAAAGGCTGAACGGTTTTCAGAAGTTCTCAGTTCGTGAACCGAGCGGAGAAAAGCTTGTAAAAGAACTCACGGGCAGAACCGCCGAAACTCATCTTGATCCTACCCTGCTGATTTCGGCAGACGAATGGAAAAAGATTGCCGTTTCAAAAATCGACAAACCGTATATCCTCATTTTTACGGCTAATCCGGCAGTTTCGCTTGTGGATTTTGCCCTTAAACTGTCAAAAGAAAAGAACCTTCCCGTTTACTGCATAAACGATGCACCTCACCCTGTAAGTCACGGTATAAATTATATTGTTGCACCTACTGTTGAGGAATTTGTCGGCTGTTTCAAAAATGCCGAATATGTTGTTACAAACTCGTTTCACGGAACAGCGTTTTCTGTTATTTTCAACAAGAATCTTTTTGTTGAATTCAAGAACAAAAGCGGAAGAAACATCCGCTCCGAAGGTCTTTTGAAAAGTCTTGGAATCGACCGTGAAATTGTTGACGGAAACTGCAATGAAACAGAAATAAACTGGGATATAATTAACGCACAATTAAAAACTCTGGGTAGTAAATCCAAGAAGTATCTTTCTGAAATTGTTAATATGGAGTAACAAATGGAGATTTTTTCAAATAAAAATCAATGTTGCGGGTGCACTGCCTGCAAAAGTATATGCCCAAAGAATGCAATTTCAATGCAGGTAGACAACGAAGGATTTTTGTATCCTATTATTAACAAGGAACTTTGTATTAATTGCGGTCTATGCAAAAAGGTTTGTGCTTTTCAAAATGGCTATACACGAAACAGTGTTGTCAATGCTTATGCAGTTAAACACCATGACATTAAAACTAGGCTTTCAAGCAGAAGCGGCGGTGCATTCATTCCCATATCTGACTATATTATTCAGAATAACGGTACAGTTTATGGTGCCGCGTTTAATGAAGATTTTTCGGTTAGTCATATTAGAGCTGAAAGTTGTACTGAAAGAGATAGAATGAAAGGCTCAAAATATGTTCAAAGTGAGCTTGGCAACATATTTTTAAATGTCCAAAATGACCTTAAAGACAACAGATATGTTATGTTTTCAGGAACAGCATGTCAGGTTGCAGGTCTCAATAACTTTCTTGAAAAATCTAAAACAAAGACTGACAAACTGTTTACAGTTGATTTAGTATGTCACGGTGTTCCAAGCAATAAAATTTGGACAGACTACCTTGATTATATAAATAATAAGCATAAAGGAAATAAAATTACAGACGTAAATTTCCGAGATAAATCTCTCGGCTGGGATGTACATTTTGAAAGTTTCTGTATTGACGGCAAAAAATATTATTCAAAGGATTATGCCGCAATGTTCTATCAAAATGATATACTTCGCCCATCTTGTTATGAGTGCAAATATACTAATCTGTTTAGACCTGCTGATTTTACACTTGCCGACTTTTGGGGAATTGACAATCAAATTAATAATTTCAATGATAACAAAGGCGTTTCGCTTTTTATTATAAACTCACAAAAGGCTCAAAAATTGTTTGAACTTGTGAAGAATCAGATTGAATATATCAAAGTTGATATAAATAAATGCACCAAAGCAAATCCAAATCTTAGAAGGGTAACTCCAAAGCCTGATAATCGTGAAGATTTTTGGGAAAAAAAATACCATGAAAAAGGATTTTCAAAAACATTTCCGTCATATAAAAGAAAAATTATCTTTAGCAAGATAAAACATAAATTATTCAGGAGATAAAACATAATGACTGAATCTTATAAAATAGCAATTGCCGGTACAGGCTATGTAGGTCTTTCAAATGCCGTACTTCTTTCGCAGAAAACACGAGGTAACCGCTGTTGATGTCGTTGAAAGCAAGGTAAGGTTAATCAATGAAAAGAAATCTCCGATTGCCGACAGGGAAATCGAAGAATATCTTGCTGACAAAAAATTAAATTTGGTTGCAACCGTCGATGCAAAATCTGCGTACAAAAATGCTGATTTTGTAATTATCTCTACTCCTACCAATTACGATGACGAAAGACACTTTTTTGATACATCGTCCGTTGAGGCTGTAATTGAGCTTGTAATTGAATGCAACCCAAATGCGGTTATAGTTATCAAATCCACTATACCGGTTGGATACACAAAAAGTGTTATTGAAAAATACAAATACACAAAAATTCTTTTCAGTCCCGAATTTTTGCGTGAGGGCAAGGCTCTCTATGATAACCTCTACCCGTCAAGAATCATTGTCGGTGTTGATATGGCAAATGAAGAACTGAAAAAATCTGCCGAGACTTTTGCAACGGCACTTGCAGACTGTGCAATTAAGGAAAACATAGACACTCTCTTTATGGACTACACAGAGGCAGAGGCGGTCAAGCTTTTTTGCAAATACATACCTTGCAATGCGTGTCAGCTTTTTCAACGAGCTTGACACATATGCCGAAATGAAGAACCTTAACACTAAAAGTATCATTGACGGTGTGTGTCTTGATCCGAGAATCGGAAATCACTACAACAATCCCTCCTTTGGCTACGGCGGTTACTGTCTGCCAAAGGACACAAAACAGCTCAAGGCCAATTTTTCGGATGTTCCGAATGACATAATCAGCGCTGTTGTAACATCTAACAAGACAAGAAAAGAATTTATTACATCACAGATAATGAATAAAAATCCAAAAGCTGTCGGAATTTACCGCCTTACAATGAAGTCAAATTCCGATAACTTCAGACAAAGCTCAATTCAGAGCGTTATGGAGCTTTTGAAAAATAACGGCATCGAGTTAATTATCTACGAACCGACACTTAAAGTCGATTTATTCGAGGGCTTTGGCGTTGAAAACGACTTTGAAAAGTTCGTCACAAAATCGGATGTAATCGTTGCAAACAGATACAGCTCCGTTCTTGACTGTGTAAAAGAAAAGGTTTACACAAGAGATTTGTTTTTCAGAGATTAATTTGAGGGTAAAAGTATGGAAACATTGATTATCGGCAAACCGAAAATTGAAAAACTTGATAATCGTGCCAGACTCTGTTCAAAAATCAGCGAAAACGGAAAGCCTTCCTACACTCTCTGGTTTGATGTTGATACAAAGTATGCTGACTATCTGACCGAAAGTGCCGACGCATTCGTTGTTGCACTGTTGCCGTATGCAATGAACAACAGTCTGAATATTTCGGCAGAAGCAAAGATGTCGAAGCAACTGTGTTTTCAGCTTAATGAAATTTTCATTCCCGTTCTTACAAAAAATTCAAAATTATTCAACAAAATTTCGATATCTGCAAAAGAGCTTACACAGGAAAACTACTGCTGCAAAAATGCGTCGGCAACAGGATTTTCGAGAGGTGTGGATTCATTTGACACAATTTGCAGTCTTTCCGAAAACAGAACGGAAAAGCTGAGTCATCTTACCTTTTTCAATGTCGGCTCCCACAGAAGTACGGCTAATTACACACCCGAACAATCTGCCGAGCTGTACGAAAATCGTCTTGAAATTGCAAAAAAATCCGCAAAAATCTTTGATATGCCGTTGATTGACATTAATTCAAATCTCGGTGAACATCTTACCCTGCCGTATGTAAAGGTTCATCATTATTGCAGCTTTTCGGCGGTCTTGTGTATGCAGAAATTTTTCAAAAACTATTACTATGCGTCTGGATACCCGATAAGCAGTTTTTCGATAAAACAATGCGACACCGGCTCGGCACACTATGAGGCATTTACGGCAAGTATGCTGAGTACCGAAAGTACCGATTTTTACATTACAGGGCTTGAAAAGACTAGGCTTGAAAAGGTTGACTTCATTTCAAAATTTCCGATTACATATGATAACCTCAATGTGTGTTACTACGGTGAGAACAACTGCGGTCACTGTGAAAAGTGCGTCAGAACGCAATTTGAGCTTATGCTACTCGGAAAACTTGAACTGTATAAGAATGTTTTTGATATTCCGAAATTTTACAGAGACAAGAACAAATATATGGACTATGTTCTCAAACATCAGAACAAGGACTATTATGCAGAAATTCTCAGTCTTATGAAAAAGAAGGGTTTCAAGCTTACGCCAATTCAAAAAATTAAAAAGGCTGTCTATGCCATTTATCTTAAATTCAGAGGAAATTAAGGCTTACGGTTGCTTTAACCGACAAGCCATTGAGGAGGTATAGCAGATATCAGATGATGTCTGCGTTTTTATACTGCCTCACGGCTGTGGGTTTGGCGGTTACTTCGCACAAAACAAAAATGCATCAGACCTTTTCGGGCAACTGATGCATTTTCTTTTTTAAACTGTTTTCTTGAATAGACTGCGGTGGCACACCGCCGACATCATTATCTGTTTTCAACTTTCAATTCTTAATTGAAAGCACCGCTCGGGTAGCAGTATTTGCATATGCAAATACTGCTACCCGAATTGGGTGCAACAACTTGTTGCTTATTCTTCCTCAGCAAGCTCATCGGCTGTAACTTCTGCCTGCGGTTCTTCCTTTGCAGCCTCCTCAGGCTCTTTTTCGGAAACAATATCGTCAATTTCCTCAATAAGCTTCTGTTCTGCGCATCTGTGCTTTTTTAAAGCGAGAAATGCTGCTGTGGCAGCCGCAAGTGCAGAGATTGCACCGATGATTGTGTAGAATAATTTTTTGTTTTTATCCATTCCGGCACCTCTTTCAGTATTAATATAAATCAGCGGAAAAACCGTATTTTTCTACTTATTGCTATTTTATATCATTTTTACAAATTTTTCAATAGGCAACTGATAATCTTTGCACAAATGGCTGTCAGTGTGTTATATTCTCTTTTTACGCTCTGCAAGGGCAAAAAGCACTCCGCCCGAAATTACAACAAGCATCATAACAGCTGTTGCTGTCACTCCTGTCTGAACACCGCCGTTTTTATCAGGCTGTGAAGGAGTACTGTCCGATGTTGCGGCACCGCCTGTTGCCGAAGTCGGATTTACGGAGGTTGTACCGACAGTTGCAGGCTCACCCGTCGGAGCAGTCTGAACAGTCTGTTCCTGAGTAGCAGTCGTTTCTTCCGACGGTGACGATTTTTCAACAAGATTTGCATTTGCGGCAGCCTTTTCAAAATCGCCCTTGCCGATATAATCACGCAGAATTTGTTCGCAGGTGGTATATTCTTTCACGGTCGTGAGCGACGCAACATCGCCGTAATCGGAACTGTCAAACGCATAGTTATTTGAAACCACTCTGTAAGTTTTTAAAGTGTCAATTGCCTTTCCTCCGATTTTTACATCTGACACTCTGCCGCCGTACGGCTTTGAATAGTCATATACCGCACTTAAACCGCTGAACTGCATTACAGAACCGCTGTTATCCGGCCAGCTGTACTGATACGGGTCTTTCCCGTCCTTTATCGCCTGCTTTTGAAGGTCATAAACCGCATTGTTTTTCTTCATAAGGTCAACTGAAAATTCAAGAATATCAATAATCTGCTGACCTGTAAGCTCCTTTCAACAAGCACATTGCCATAGGGTGAAATTGAAATCAAATCGGAATATGTCACATTACCCTTTGGAATACCCGAACGGATTCCGCCTGCATTCTCCATTGCAACATCAGCACCCGTAAAGTCAAGATAAGCGGCTGTTACAATTCTGCCTATCTCCTGCTCACTTGTTCTCAGCTCTTCCCAGCTGTAAGCGTACTCCCTACTGCTCTCGCCTATTACTTCGCTGAGTACGCTCTGTTCACGCTTTTCAATTGCCGAAATATCGGACGCAATCTTTTCATCGGACATTCCCTGAGTATCGGCAGACGAATATGTTTTTTCGACTGCATCGGTAACGCCCTTTTCATTGGAATATGTTAGAGTAAGCACACCTACATTTTTGAAAAAGCAGTTTGCCTCAACAAGCTTTACGCTCTTGCCGTCACTGTCAGTACAGTATTTGTCAATGAGAATGTGCTGATGACCTGCGATTACCGCATCAATGCCCGATGTTTTGGCAATGAATTTTTCGGGGTTTGCATTATGAGTCAGCGCAAGTATAATATCACAATTCTCGTCATCTCTGAGAAAATTCGCGTACGCTGTCGCTGTTTCGGCTGAATTTTCAAAGCGAACATTTTCAACATTCTTTGCCGATGTTGATGTGTAAAAATCTTCGTCAATAACGCCGAAAACTCCGACTCTTACCTTTGTGCCGTCATCAGCAGTAACATTCTTTATATAAAAGTTGTTGTCAAAATATCTGTTGCCATTTGTGTCTGACACATTTGAGGCAAGTATGGTAAAAGAGCTTTCTCTGTCAAGCTCTCTCAGCCTGTCGGCACTGTATGACCAATCATGATTGCCGGGTGTCATTGCGTCATAACCTACAGCGTCCATAAGCTCGGCAATGCTTTTTCCCTCTTCAACGGTGGCAAATGACTGTCCGTGAAAGGTGTCGCCTGCATCAAGTATCAAATCGGCATTTTCCTTGTCCGCAATGGTCTTGACTGCGTCAAAACCGATTTGACCGCTCGATGTGGACTTGTAGTAGCCGTGAATATCGTTTGTGTGAACGATATGAATTTCCGTTGATTTTTCTTCGGCAGATACAGTACACACCGAAATGCCCGAAAGCATTATGGCACTAAGCAAAACACAACCGAATTTTTTTATGCTTTCTGATTTCATTACTTTACTCCTTTCAAATTAAAAATATGTAGTAATTGTTTGTAAAATCAATGCTTTGTTGGGTGAATTGTACCATATTCTGCGCAATTTTTCAATAATTTTATATTGGATACGGCGGCAAGCTGTTTTATTATTGCAAAATTCTGCTTTATCTGCTATTATTTTAAGATGTTGATAACCCAAAAGTTACGCTGAGATTTCTCAACAAGGACAGCTTAAAAATCTTTGAATACACCTTTGATTCATCAATTTTGCTGAAGGAGAAACAACAAAAGCAGAATAACAAATAAAAATCAAAACAACAACGGCAGTACCAAAAAATCGGTACTGCCGTTGTTATATAAGAAATTAATCTCTTGTTTTTTCGCCGTTAAGAATCATTTCCGCATTCTTAACACGCTCTTTTGTCGGGGGATTAATGCCCTCGAGAGGATAGTCATAACCGAGAGCCTTCCACTTGTACACACCGAGGGTGTGATACGGAAGCACCTCTACACGCTCAACATTCTTGAGCGAACGGATAAAGTCGGCAAGTCTGAAAAGATACTCGTCCTTATCATTTCTTTCAGGCACAAGAACATGTCTTATCCATACGGGCTTGCCCATATCGGAAAGCTGTCTTGCCATTTCAAGAATATTGGTGTTTGGCTGTCCTGTAAGGATTTTGTGCTGTTCGTTGTCGATATGCTTTATATCAAGCAACAGCAAATCCGTATATTCCATTAGCTCTTTCCACTTTGAATAGAACGGCTCTTTGGTTGTAAACGGGTTGGCGCTTGTGTCAATACAAGTATTAACGCCCTGCTTTTTTAGCCTTCTTGAACAAATCAAGCAAAAAGTCAATCTGTAAAAGCGGCTCACCTCCGCTTACTGTGATACCGCCCTTATTTTTCCAATAGGGGCGGTATGCAAGCGCTTTATTAAGCAACTCGTCGGCGGTGTATTCCACGGTGTTTTCATCGTGTTTCCAGGTGTCGGGATTGTGGCAGAACTGGCAACGCATTGCGCAACCGCTCAGAAAAATCACAAATCTCACGCCCGGACCGTCAACAGAGCCAAAAGTTTCTATTGAGTGTACAAAGCCTTTAACAGCGTTGTCCGACATTACATTCTGTCGTGGCAGGTTCTGGCAATAACATCCAGCTGCTGCTCTCTTGTAAGGTCAATGAACTTAACAGCATAACCCGATACACGGATTGTGAAGTTAGCGTACTCTTCCTTCTCAGGATGCTCCATAGCGTCAATGAGTTTTTCTGTACCGAATACATTTACATTGAGGTGGTGTGCGCCCTGATCAAAGTAGCCGTCCATAACATTTACGAGGTTGTCAACACGCTCGTCATCGTTGTGTCCGAGAGCACCCGGGTTAATTGTCTGAGTATTTGAAATACCATCAAGAGCGTACTCGTAAGGAAGCTTAGCAACAGAGTTAAGTGAAGCAAGAAGACCGTTCTGCTCTGCACCGTAGCTTGGGTTAGCACCCGGTGAAAGCGGCTCGCCTGCTTTTCTGCCGTCAGGAAGTGAACCTGTAGCCTTACCGTAAACAACATTTGATGTGATTGTAAGGATAGAAGTTGTAGGCTCTGAATCTCTGTATGTGTGGCAATACTTGAGCTTAGCCATAAATGTCTTGAGAAGATCAACGGCAATCTTATCTGCTCTCTCGTCATTGTTACCGTATCTTGGGAAGTCGCCCTCTGTTTCAAAGTCAACAGCAATGCCGTCCTCGTCACGGATAACCTTAACCTTAGCGTACTTAATAGCGCTGAGTGAGTCAACAACATGTGAGAAGCCTGCAATACCTGTTGCAAATGTTCTTCTTACATCTGTATCGATAAGAGCCATTTCTGCTGCCTCATAGTAGTACTTATCATGCATGTAGTGAATCATGTTAAGTGTGCCTACATAGAGGTGAGCAAGCCAATCCATCATTGTGTCATACTTCTTGATAACTTCGTCATAATCAAGGTACTCTGATGTGATAGGTGTATATTCAGGACCAACCTGCATCTTTGTCTTTTCATCAATACCGCCGTTGATAGCGTAGAGAAGGCACTTAGCAAGGTTAGCTCTTGCGCCGAAGAACTGGATTTCCTTACCTGTCTGTGTTGCGGATACGCAGCAGCAGATTGAGTAATCATCGCCCCATACAGGACGCATTACATCATCGTTCTCGTACTGAATTGAGCTTGTTGTAACTGAAATATGAGCAGCATACTTCTTGAAGTTCTCCGGAAGTCTTGAAGAATAAAGAACTGTGAGGTTTGGCTCAGGTGAAGGTCCCATATTCTCAAGTGTGTGGAGGAAACGGTAGTCGTTCTTTGTAACCATTGAACGGCCGTCAATGCCAAGACCTGCAACTTCGAGTGTAGCCCATACAGGGTCGCCCGAGAAGAGCTGGTTGTAAGACTCAATTCTTGCAAACTTAACCATACGGCACTTCATAACAAAGTGGTCAACGAGTTCCTGAGCCTGTGATTCTGTAAGTGTACCGTTCTCAAGGTCACGCTCGATGTAGATGTCGAGGAATGTTGATACACGACCAACGCTCATTGCAGCGCCGTTCTGAGTCTTGATAGCAGCAAGATAACCGAAGTAGAGCCACTGAACTGCCTCTGCAGCGTTCTTAGCAGGCTGTGAAATATCAAAGCCGTAAGAAAGTGCCATTTCCTTCATATCGTTAAGAGCACGAATCTGATCAGCGATTTCTTCACGAAGCTGGAAGTCGCCTCTTCTCATACCCTGACGGTTTGTTTCTGCAAAGTCCTCTTTCTTGCCTTCGATAAGACGGTCAATACCGTAAAGAGCAACTCTTCTGTAGTCACCGACGATTCTGCCTCTGCCGTATGTGTCGGGAAGACCTGTAAGAATCTTGTTGTGACGGGCAAGCTTCATCTCGGGAGTGTAGATATCGAATACACCCTGGTTGTGAGTCTTGTGATATTTTGTAAAGATTTCGTGGAGTTTAGGGCTTGGAGTGTAGCCATACATCTGGCATGACTGCTCAGCCATTTTGATACCGCCGTAAGGCATAAATGCACGCTTGAGAGGCTTGTCTGTCTGAAGACCTACAACCTTTTCAAGGTCTTTATCAAGATATGCAGCGCCGTAAGCTGTGATGCCGCTTACAACCTCAGTTTCCATATCAAGAACGCCGCCCTTGGCTCTTTCTTCCTTCTGGAGTTCCTTGAGCTCGCCCCAGAGCTTGTCTGTAGCTTCTGTAGGACCTTCAAGGAAAGACTGGTCGCCGTCATAAGGTGTGTAGTTTCTCTGAATGAAGTCTCTGACATCAATGTCGGACTCCCATTTGCCACCTGCAAAATTTGTCCATTCTTCTCTCATTACTGTAAAACCTCCGATAATGATAATTAATACTGAATTTTGTATATGACACAAAAAAATGCCGACTCAATTCCAAGCAGACGCCCGGTAAGGTCAGCTCCTTGAAAAAATCGTCATACATCCTTGTATTCTGTCATTTATTCACTTTTATAATCATATAACCAACACCATTAAAATAACACTTTTTAAGGGCGTTGTCAAGCATTTTGGGATACTTTTTACACCACTTTTTCACGCTCAAAACACTATGGTAAATGAGTACAATTTTAGGGTATGAGGAACATTATTTTCAGCAGATTTTTTCCTGTATTTGTGCGGAATATTTTGTCATATGCCTGCTCTGCTGCACTGCGGCTTGAATCGTCCTCATAAAGGTTCACAAGGAAGTCTGACTCTACCAAAATTCGGTACGGCAAAGTATCAATATTTCCATAGGTGTGATGGTGTCCCACAAGGTAACAAACTTTGTCAATAAATGTTTTTTCGTAACCGAGAGCGGCAAGCAACTTTTCAGCCTCGTGAGGACCTTCAAGTTCCTGATACTTTCCTGCAGACGAATTGTACTTTTCTTCGCTCACCTTTATGCCGATGTCGTGAACGATTGCGGAGATTTCAAGAAGCTCCTGATCGTCGGGCAAAAGATTTTCACTTTCACCGATTGTCTTTGCGAATGAATAAACCTTGAGAAAATGGTGAATCCTTTTCTTGTCACTTCCAAAATATTCAATCATAGCAGTTATAACCCTGTCGGTTTTCATATTATCACTCCTTACGGCGAGCCGCCGTACCCTATTCGTGTAGATAGTTTTTGTTTGTGCAATTCTGTAGGGGTAGCCTTGCGACTATATTTCAGACGGGAGGATTCGCACAAACAATCACTTTTTCATACTTCTTATATATGCAAAGGTCTTTTCTTCACCCTCATCTCTCAGCATAACCAATAATTTTTCAAGCAAAGCCTCGGTGTTGGGGTGCATACGGTGTTTGCCTCTGATTCTGCAAAAATATGTAAACGGAGCGCCGTCCGTGTAATTTTTGCCGTTGTAGATTTTGCTTGCGGCAACTCGGTCGCAGAACATTTCGATAACATATTTTACAGGCATTTCAACATTTTCAATCTGCTTTGTCTTTGGGTTGTAATCGTTCCAGTATTCGTAATGGTGACGGTTTCTGCCCTTGTGATGCAGCCACGCCTGTGAATAGCCGTACAGCTCTCTTTCCTTTTCATTGGGACTTCTCGTGCCCTGAAAATACTTTGCACCCGGAATAAATTCTGTAGGCGAATACTTTGACAAATCGTGTATTAATCCCTGTCTGAGAATTCCTGCCCTTGCACAGTTGGCAATTACCTTGTGCCTGTGACGGGTTATTGTTCTGAAATGTTTAATCGGATGTGCCATAATTATCACCATAAATTGTTAGTTTGGAAAATACAAAACATTCTCCGACTGACATTTTACCACATTTCCTGCCGATTTAAAATAGCACTTGCAAGATTGTCGAAAAAAAGTTATAATATACAAAGGTTAAAATTTTGTAACCATTTAATGTTAAATTCTATAAGGATAGGTAATCTATGAAAAAGAAAATTTTCATTCTTTTACTGTGTTGTCCTCATTGCAACCTGCATATTATGCGGTGTGACGGGAATTTTCGGAAATGATTCTCAAAATTCTCCAAAACCGCAGACGCCCGATACGGCAGTAACCGAAAATATGACATTTCCTAGCAAGGTCGATTCGCTCACATTAAAAGTCGGCGAATCAAAGCTTATTGAACTGTCATCCGAAAAAGCAAAATCCGTTACCAAATGGACAAGCTCGGACAGTAAAATTGTTACCGTTGATGACGGTGGAAGGGTTGACGCTCTCAAAGAGGGTACGGCTCTGATTTCTGCAATTTCAAAAGACAAATCAAAGTCGGAATTTCAGGTTACGGTGGCAAAATCAACCACGAAAAAAAAGCAAAGCTACTCAACCTGTATAACGGCAAATCTTGACAAGCTTGAAAGCAATAAGCGTAACACGGCAAAAAACCTGTACGCAATCAAGGTCAACCGCACGGCAAACTGCGTGACGGTTTACACATATGACGAAAAGGGCAAGTACACAATCCCCGTAAGGGCGATGATTTGCTCCACAGGTCTTGACAATTCGACAATCACGGGTGACTACACAATCGGAATCAAGTCCGAATGGCTTTCCCTTGTGGGCGATGTTTTCGGAAGATACATCAGCGGAATTTCGGGCGATTATCTTTTCCACTCCGTTCCCTACTACTCAATGAGCGAAGAAGATTTGGAGCTTGCGGAGTTCAACAAGCTTGGCGAACAGGCGTCACAAGGATGCGTAAGACTTGCGGTTTCGGATGCAAAGTGGGTTTATGACAACTGCCCCACAGGCACGAATGTAAGCATATATGACGATGCAGAAAATGCAGGCCCTCTCGGAAAACCGGATGCAATCAAAATCACCGATTTCACCAACAAATGGGATCCGACAGACAGCAATAAAAAATGCCCGTATGCCAAAGCAACACCAATAATCAGCGGTGCAAACGATTACACAATCAAAAGCGGCGGCGAATTTTACGCCCTTGCAGGAGTAACAGCCGTTGACACCTGCGGCAACGACATAACATCGAATATCGAAGTTTTCGGCAATGTAGTAACCACCCGAAAAGGCAAGTACAAGGTAACATATTCAGTCACCGATGTGCTTAAAAGAACATCAAGCGTAACGATTACGGTAACGGTTGCGTGATTTTTAAATTGAAAGTTGAAAATTGAAAATGTAAAATAAAAATGCGGTTGGCAATGTGCCACCGCATTTTTTATGTTCGTGCAGACAGTTTTCACAAACAGTAGCGGCGGTCAGTGACCGCCATTTGATTTGGTTGCAAAACCAAATCAACCATACAGCAACATACATATTTTGACCAAGTATAAAATTCCAATTATTTTTGCAATGTATGTTTTAGGGGGAACCGTGTTCGCCCGTTCGTATGCAACGCATACGATTGCACGCAATGCGTGCAAGGTTCAATACACAATTATAATCACATCAAAACATATGTGATTAAACAAAATATTTCATCAAGGCGGGCGGCCGATGACCGCCCCTACGGGTTTACATTTATAAATTATTATTTAAACGAAAAAATACTGCCGTTGCCTGTGGTCGAACCGATTTTGCAATCGGTTCGATTGGCGTTCACTGAACGCCGCTACAATTTTCCACTTTCCATTTTACATTTTCAATTTAAAAAGAATCTCCCGAACACGGCAAATGCCATATTCGGGAGAATTTTTTATTTATTCACATATTCACTTTGTGCAAGCTTTAGCCAAAATTATTCGGCATCGGGAAGGCTTGCAAGCTTTTCAAGGTGAGCATACTTATCAGCAGCAACCTTTTCAGCCTTTTCAAAGAGTTTTTCTGCTCTTTCGGGGAATGAACGAGTGAGTGAGTTATAACGAACTTCGCCCATGATGAAGTCACGATATGATGCAGAAGGAGCTTTACCGTCAAGCATGAACGGATTCTTTCCTTCGTCTGCAAGACGAGGATCATAACGGAAGATGTTCCAGTAACCAGCCTCAACAGCCTTCTTCTCCTCAAGCTGAGCAATGCCCATGCCACCCTTGATACCGTGGTTGATACACGGAGCGTAGCAGATTACGAGTGACGGACCGTGTAGCTTTCAGCCTCAACCATAGCCTTGAGAACCTGATTGTTGTCAGCACCCATAGCGCACTGTGCAACATAAACATAGCCGTAGCTCATTGCAATAGCGGCAAGGTCTTTCTTCTTAACAGCCTTACCTGCGGCGGCAAACTGTGCAACCGAACCTACAGGAGTAGCCTTTGAAGCCTGACCGCCTGTGTTAGAATAAACCTCAGTATCGAATACGAGGATATTAACATTTTCGCCTGATGCGATTACATGGTCAAGACCGCCGAAACCGATATCGTAAGCCCAACCGTCACCGCCGAAGATCCACATTGACTTCTTAGCAAGTTCGTCCTTGTCAACGAGTGTTTTCTTAACAAGTTCGCCAACCTTTGCATCCTCTGTGTTCTTTTCGAGTTCAGCGATAAGAGCGTCTGTTGCAGGACGGCTTGAAGTTGAATCTGTTACTGTGTCGAGATAGTTCTGACAAGCTGTCTTGAGGTCAGCGCTGTCTGTATCCTTCTGAATACCCTCAACATACTCGATAAGTCTGTTGCGGATAGCCTTCTGACCGAGAGCCATACCAAGACCAAACTCTGCGTTATCTTCAAAGAGTGAGTTCTGCCAAGCAGGACCGTAACCCTTCTTATTCTTTGTATAAGGTGTTGCAGGAGCAGATGCACCCCAAATTGATGAACAGCCTGTTGCGTTAGCAATGAACATTCTGTCACCAAAAAGCTGTGTAACAAGCTTTGCATACGGTGTTTCACCGCAGCCTGCGCAAGCGCCTGAGAATTCAAGCAACGGCTGTTTGAACTGACTGCCCTTAACTGTAGTGAACTTGAACTTCTCGTGAACTTCAGGCTTATCTTCAAGTGTGAGAGCGTAGTCAAATACTGCCTGCTTAGGACGCTGTGAGTCGATTGGCTGCATTGTGAGAGCCTTAGCGCCCTTCTTACCCGGACAAACCTGAGCACAAGCGCCGCAACCCGTACAGTCGAGTGTTGAAACTGTCATTACAAAGTTGAGGTCCTTGAGTCCCATCATCGGGAGGCTCTTTGTACCCTCGGGAGCTTTTGCAAGCTCATCGGCTGTCATGGCAACAGGACGGATTACAGCGTGAGGACATACGATTGCACATCTGTTACACTGAATACAGTTTTCAGGATTCCATTCGGGAACATCAACTGCGATACCTCTCTTTTCATAAGCGGCAGAACCGTTAGGAGCAGTACCGTCAACATGATCCATAAATGTTGAAACAGGGAGCTTGTTACCCTTATACGCATTTACAGGCTTGAGGATTTCGTTTACATACTCAACGAGAGCGCCGTTACCCTCTGCCTTGTCGGCAACTGAATTATCAACAGCGTTAGCCCAATCAGCAGGAATTTCAACCTTTTTGAGGTCTTCCATACCACGGTCGATAGCGGCGTAGTTCATATCTACGATAGCCTGACCTTTCTTCATGTATGACTTCTTAGCAGCAGCCTTCATAAGCTCCTTAGCCTTGTCGGCAGGAATGATATCTGCAATCTTGAAGAATGCTGACTGAAGAACCGTGTTGATACGACCGCCAAGACCGATTTCCTTACCGATCTTGATACCGTCAATTGTGTAGAAGTTGATGTGTCTTTCAGCGAGAATCTTCTTCATCTTACCAGGGAGACGCTCGGAAAGCTCTTCTGTATCCCATGGGCAGTTAAGAAGGAATGAACCGCCTTCTTTAAGGTCATCAACAATATCGTACTTGTCAACATAAGACGGATTGTGACAGGCAACAAAGTCTGCCTTTGAAATGTAGTATGTTGACTTAATGGGAGTTTTACCGAAACGAAGGTGAGAAACTGTAAGACCGCCCGACTTCTTTGAGTCATATGCAAAGTAGCCCTGAGCGTACATATCGGTGTTATCGCCGATAATCTTGATTGAGTTCTTGTTAGCACCGACAGTACCGTCAGCACCAAGACCCCAGAACTTACAGCTGTGTGTACCCTTCGGAGTTGTATCGGGATTTTCAACGATCGGAAGTGAGAGATTTGTAACATCATCAACAATGCCGATTGTAAATCTTCTCTTAGGTGTTTCGCTTTCAGCGTTTCTGTAAACAGCAATGATGTCACCGGGTGTTGTATCCTTTGAGCCAAGACCGTATCTGCCTGTGTAAACCTTTACACCTGCAAAGTCCGAACCGTTGATAGCGGCGAGAACATCAAGATAAAGAGGTTCGCCGATTGAACCGGGTTCCTTTGTTCTGTCAAGAACAGAGATTGTCTTAACAGTCTTAGGAAGCTCTCTGAGCATATAGTCGGCAACGAAAGGTCTGTAAAGGTGAACTTTAAGAAGACCGACCTTTTCGCCTGCGGCATTGAGGTAATCAACAACTTCTTCCGTACAGTCACAAACAGAACCCATAGCAACGATAACATGCTCTGCATCCTCTGCACCGTAGTAGTTGAACGGCTTGTAGTCAGTGCCGATTTTAGCATTAACCTTGTCCATGTACTTAACAACAACTTCGGGAACTGCGTCATAATACTTGTTACAAGCTTCTCTTGCCTGGAAGAAGATATCGTCGTTCTGAGCAGTACCTCTTGTTACAGGATGCTCAGGGTTAAGAGCACGACGACGGAAAGCCTCAACTGCATCCCAGTTAAGCATATCGGCGAGGTCTGCGTAATCCCACTCCTCAATCTTCTGAATTTCGTGAGAAGTTCTGAAACCGTCAAAGAAATGAAGGAAAGGAACTCTGCCTTCAATAGCTGCAAGGTGAGCAACAGCGGCAAGATCCATACATTCCTGAGGATTGTTTGAACAAAGCATAGCATAACCTGTCTGACGGCAAGCGTAGATATCTGAGTGGTCACCAAAAATAGAAAGTGCGTGGCTTGTGAGCGCACGGGCTGATACATGAATAACGCCCGGAAGGAGCTCGCCTGCCATCTTGTACATATTCGGAATCATAAGGAGCAGGCCCTGTGATGCTGTGTAAGTTGTGGTCAAAGCACCTGCTGCGAGTGAGCCGTGAACAGCACCTGATGCGCCGCCCTCCGACTGCATTTCCGTTACCTGAACCTGTCTGCCGAAAAGGTTCTTGGCACCCTGTGCCGAGAACTTGTCGGTAAGGTCAGCCATTACGGAAGAAGGTGTAATAGGATAGATAGCCGCAACATCGGTAAACGCATAAGAAACATGAGCTACTGCGCTGTTACCATCCATAGTTTTCATTTTTCTTGCCAATGGAATCGTCCTCCTTTTTAATCAAAGCGGCAAAGGAAATGATGCCGCATAAATTTTCGATACCCGTTAATTACGCACCGTAAATCAACAAGCGGTACGGATACTTTGTATCATCTTAAATTTTATCACTTAAACACCGATTTGTAAAGTGTTTTACACAAGAAATTCAAAGCAGGATATATATTTTTGTTTCGTTTTTTACAAAAAAGTTTTTTATATTTACTTGTTCCTGTCAAAATACTTTGTTGTTAATTTTTTAAAAATCAATAACAAAGGTTTTGGTTATTTGTTGGGTCGGATATTATCCGCCCGCTTGATGAATATTTATGTTTATACACATAGCTTTTTATACAATAAAAGCAGTGTATAATCTGTAGGGGCGAACAATTGCAATGCTACGCTCGGGCATAATTTGTTTTTTACATTACAAACTGTCTGCCCGACATTAATTTTCCATTTTCAATTTTCAATTTTACATTTAATTAAACCTTTCGCTCGGGCATAATTTGTTTTTTGACATTTACAAACTGTTTTCACAAATTGGGAACGGCGGCTCGCCGTAATTTTTAATTTATAAATGCTTTATCGCTTCGCTTAAATCCGTACACAAAAAATCTATCATATGACGAGCCGACTGCCGCAAGGGCATTGTCGCCCACATATTTTTCGACCATCCATGTATCGGCAAGGTTGTAAAACTGCTGAAACACATTGCCGAGCATAAGCGATACTGCAAAAGACCACAGGCCGCCTGTTATACTGCCTGTGGTCAAATCTTTGTTTTTATTTAGTTTTATCACAAAATCATTTCGTTGCAACCGCAGATTCTGCGGTCATATTTTTTTGTTAAATTCACTTCCGCATTTCGGACAGCGAACAGTATGATTGCCTTTTTTGTTGCGAACACGAAGCTGCGCCTTGCACACGGGACACTTGATATAACGGTAGTCCTTGCGGTCACGAATTTTCTTGAAGGTCAGTTTGAACCAACCTGTTACCGCATTGTAAATCGGAAGAAATTTTCTGTTTTCGGCACTTCTTGCAACAATGTTGCGTGAGAACATACGAAAACAGATAAGCACGATAATCAAGAGCATTATTCCGTCAATGATGTATCTTGCAACACGGTTCCACACAAAAATATTCACGAACCACAGTATAAGCAACAGCACCCAGAGTGCATTGTTGAGCTTATCCGTGCCGTATCTGCCCTGCATAAAATTGGCGAATCTGTTAAATAATCCTCGCATAAAGTTCATCCTTTCCGCAAAAAGCGGTAATTACAAAAATCATCCTTCCACCATTTTATCACAGGCAGGGCGTACATTCAATAAACATTTGACGATATATGTCACTAAATCAGCCGAGAACGAGCTTTGCCGTGTCAACGCTTTCTTTTGCGTCACGGCAGTAGTAGTCAGCGCCGATTTTCATAGCGTAGTCCTTTGTAAGAACCGCACCGCCGACAAATATTGTACATTTGCTTGAGCCGTCGGGATTCTGAAGTTCCTTACATTCTCTTACAAGCCTTATCGTGTCTTCCATACTCTTGAGGGTTGTTGTCATAAGAGCCGAAAGTCCTATCATTGTAATATTCTGTTCAACGGCAGTATCAACAATAAGCTGAGGATCAACATCACGACCGAGGTCAACAACTGTGTAGCCGTAGTTATCGAGAAGAACCTTTACAATGTTCTTGCCGATATCGTGAATGTCGCCCTTTACGGTTGCCACAATAATTTTTCCCTTGCTTACGGGAGTTCCGCTTGTCTTTGTAAGGTGCTTTTTAATTACATCAAAGCACTCCTGAGCTGTGTTTGCGCTTTGGATAAGCTGTGGGAGGAAGATTTTATTCTTTTCAAAATCTTCACCCACTCTGTCAAGTGCAGGAATAAGCATTTCGTTTACAACCTGCATTGCATCGGTTGTTTCAAGAAGCTTTGCGGTTGCGGCTGCACCTTCGTTTTTAAGTCCGTTATAAACAGCCGCAAAAATATCAACATTGCTGTCTGCCTTTTTAACGGGGGCGGCAGGAACAGCATCGTTATATGCGTTGATAAATTCAAGCGAGTTCTTGTCAATGCCGTTAAGCACACGGAATGCTCTTACAGCACCTGTCATCGACTCAACATTCGGGTTGATAATCGGCAAATCAAGTCCCTGTTCCATAGCCATTGTAAGGAAAGTTCTGTTTACAAGCTCACGGTTCGGAAGTCCGAAAGAAATGTTTGATACACCGAGACAGGTTTTACAGCCAAGTTCCGTTTTTACTCTGTGCAAGGCCTCAAGAGTCTGACGGCAAGCCGCCTGTTCTGCGGAAACCGTAAGAGTAAGACAGTCGATATATACATCTTTTCTGTCAATGCCGACAGCCTCGGCTCTTTCAACAATTCGTTTTGCAATCTCAAATCTGCCCTCGGCGGTTTTCGGGATACCGTTTTCGTCAAGTGCAAGTCCGACAACAGACGCACCGTACTTTTTGACTAGAGGAAGAACCGTTGCAAGGCTCTGTTCCTCACCGTTTACGGAGTTCAGAATCGGTTTGCCGTTGTAGTAGCGGAGTCCTGCCTCAATAACCTCGGGCTTCGTGGAGTCAATCTGGAGCGGAACATCACACACACTCTGAATAGCCTTGAGAACACGCACCATCATCTTTTTTTCGTCAATTTCGGGATGACCTACATTGACATCAAGAATTTCCGCACCGCCCTGAACCTGACTGAGAGCCTGAGTGAGGATATAATCAATATTATTTTCAACAAGCGCCTGCTTAAACAGCTTTTTGCCTGTGGGGTTAATTCTTTCGCCGATAATTCTCGGACCGTTGATTTCAACAACCGTCGTTGAACTGCAAACGGTTGTGTCAACGCTCTTTGTCTGAGGCTGATATTCTCTGTCGGCAACCTCCGACTTAATTTTTGCAATATAATCGGGATTCGTTCCGCAGCATCCGCCGATAACCTTAACACCGTATTTGAGGAGTGAACAAACGCACTCGGCAAATTTATCGGGCATAATGTTGTACTCGTTGCTGTTAGGATCGGGCAAACCTGCGTTAGCCTTGATTACAAGGGGAAGATTTGTGTATTTGGACATCTCGGAAACAACGGGTTCAAGCTCATCCGGACCGAGTGAACAGTTTACACCGAGAGCGTCAACACCGAGTCCCGTAAGAGTGACAGCCGCACAGGCAGGGGATACGCCCGTAAATGTTCGTCCGTTTCTCTCAAAGGTCATTGTTGTGAGGATAGGCTTGTCGCAGTTTTCCTTTGCGGCAAGGACTGCGGCTTTAAGTTCATAAAGGTCGGTCATTGTTTCAAAAACTATGACATCGGCATCTTTACCGGCAAGAATCTGCTGTTTGTAATACTCATAAGCCTCGTCAAATTTCATTGAACCGGCAGGTTCAAGCAACTGACCTATCGGACCGATATCAAGGGCAACGAGGGCGTCTGTACCCTCAACGGCTTTTCTTGCAATCTTAACGCCGGCACCGATGATTTCTTCAACACTGTAACCGCTGTCCTGAAGCTTGTAGGCATTTGCACCGAAGGTGTTTGCGTACACAATGTCAGATCCGGCATCAATATACCTCCTGTGAAAGCTCTCGATAAGCTCGGGGTGAGTAATGTTCAGCACCTCAGGCACATGGTCGTACTTTACACCGCTTTTTTGAATGAGAGTTCCTGTTGCACCGTCAAGCAGAATAAAATTCTTTTGGTTGAGATATTCACTAAAGTTTGAAAAATTCTTAAACACCACAATGTTCCCCATTTCTTCTGAAGCGACATTTGCCTTTCATACTGCAAATTGCACACCCTCGTTTTCTTCGTTCAATCGGATTGTCTGAAATTCCGAGAATCGCCGTAACCGACTTTGACGGCACAAGCAGACAGCTGTCACCTGTTGTAAGACCTATTTTTCTCGGAGCGTCAAGTATTCTCAGATACTCCTTCTGCATCTCAATAGGATAGTCCCCATAGCCGGGGCTGAAACGGAAGGTCATATACTTTCCGCTGTATTTTTCGGCAAGGATTTCGTCAACCTTTTGACACACCTGTTCAACGGCAACGCTTGCAAAGCTGTCAAGCACAACCGCCCTTGCCATATCGGAAATCTGACTTATACGGATAAGCTTGTCAATTTCCGAACCGATTGTCGCACACATCATAACAGCTGTGTGGCAGCCCTCAAGATGCTTTTTTATATCATTGCCGAGTAAAATATCGTCAAACGGAGCTTTGCGTTCAACATAGAGAAATCTCGGCTCTGCTGTTTTCAATATTTCTTTTTCGCATTCATCCATCAGCACATCCATGCGGTAATTAAGGCTGATTCCTGCACCGCCGAGGTAGCGTATAGCCTCTTTGCGGTTTAATCTGTCAAGCGTTATCATAAAAGACTTGACACCGCCTCCGTAATTTTTCTTGCAACATACGGGTTGTTCATTGTGTAGAGGTGGATGCCGTCAACACCGTGTGCGATAAGGTCAACAATCTGGTCAACCGCATATGCAATGCCTGCGTCACGCAAAGCCTCGGGCCTTGTATCATACTTCTGCATAATCTTTGCAAATTTTGCAGGAAGGCTTGCACCGCACATTGAAACCATTCTTTCAATCTGACTTTTGCTTGTTACAGGCATAATACCTGCCTCAATCGGAACATTCACGCCTGCAATCTTCGCTCTTTCAAGAAAACGATAGTAAACGGAGTTGTCAAAGAAAAGCTGTGAAATAAGGTGGCTTGCACCCGACTCAACCTTTTTGCGAAGGTTGTGAATGTCCTCGACCTCATCGGTTGCCTCGCCGTGAACCTCGGGATAACAAGCGCCGGCAATGTCAAAATTACCCTGTGACACAATATATCTGCACAAATCGCTTGCATAAGTGAAATCCTTCTGCGGTTCAACACCTTCAACCCTGTCACCACGGAGTGCAAGAATATTCTCAATGCCGTTCTCTTTAAAAAGCGCAAGGTTGCGGTCAATATCAGCCTTTGTGCTGTTAATGCAGGTGAGGTGTGCCACGGATTCAACTCCGAAATCTCTCTTGATTTTTGTTGCGATTTCGCAGGTACGGCTCTTTGAACCGCTGCCGCCTGCGCTGTATGTTACGCTGATGAAATCAGGCTTTAAAGCCGAAATTTCTTCAAGCTTGCCATAAACCGATTCAATCGGAGAGGTCTTTTTAGGCGGAAATACTTCAAAAGAAAAAACTGTTTTTCCGCTGTTAAATAAATTGCTTATTTTCATATATAAACACCTCGGTAATGGTTTTGTTAAACTTGATTAATTATAGCATAAATAATTTTTGCATACAATACTGTTTTGGTGGGTTTTGTCGTTTAAGGCTATCATTTTTTTGGAAGTTTGGGTATAAGCAAAAATTATATCAAAGAGTTTGATAATAATTATAATTTTGTTAATGAACCAAATTCACCACTACAGAGTATACATTTACTTTCATAATAAAGCAAAAATTGCATCAATGCCGTATTCGGGCATCTGATGCAATTCCTTTATCCGAGTATCTTCTCGAATAGATTGCGGTGGCACACCGCCGACCTCAATTTTCAATTTTCCATTTTCAACTTTCAATTTTAAAAAAATCACAGATGCAAAATCAGCTTTGCAACGCCGAAATAGATAAGCAATGAAAGCGAGTCGCAGACTGTTGAAATGAGCGGATTCGCCATAACGGCAGGGTCAAAGCCGACCTTGCTTGCCAAAAGAGGCAGACTGCTGCCGACAAGCTTTGCCATAATAATTGTGCCGACAAGCGTAAGTGAAATTACAAGGGCAATCATAAATGCGTTTTCCTGACCGTTGAGATCAAACAAAAGCAGTTTTACGAAGTTTGCCGCCGCAAGGGTAATACCGCAAAGAATTGACACCCTGAATTCTTTCCACAGCACAAGGAAAATGCTCCTGAAATGAATTTCACCGAGCGACAACGCACGTATTACGGAAACCGACGCCTGAGAACCTGCGTTACCGCCCGAACCCGTAATCATCGGGATAAACGATGAGAGAATCAAAACATTTGCAAGCACAGCCTCAAATGATGAGATAATCGCACTTGTAAAGGTTGCCGAAAGCATGAGTATAAGCAGCCACGGCGCTCTCTTTTTGTACAGACCGAAAACGCTTGTTTTCATATACGGTTTGTCAGACGGCAACACGGCTGCCATCTTTTCGATATCCTCGGTAGCCTCTTCCTGAATAACATCAATAGCGTCGTCAATTGTTACGATACCGACAAGTCGGTTTTCGTTATCAACAACAGGAAGAGCAAGGAAGTTATAGTTTGAGAACATCTGGGCAACCTGCTCCTGATCGGCAAGAGTAGTTACCGAGATAACATTTTCCTCCATAATCGACTTTACAAGCTCGTCATCTTCGGCAAGCAAAAGGTCTTTTACGGTGGTAATACCGATAAGCTTGTTGTTGGCATCGGTTACATAGCAGGTGTAGATTGTTTCCTTGTCAACACCTGTTCTTCTGATTCTTTTAATAGCCATTTCAGCCGTCATATCGGGACGAAGCACAATAAACTCGGTTGTCATAATCGAGCCTGCGCTGTCCTCGGGATATTTCAAAAGCTCGTTAATCTGCTTTCTCATATCCTTGTCGGCCTGTCTTAAAATACGCTTTACAACATTGGCAGGCATTTCCTCAATAAGGTCAACGGCGTCATCGACAAATAACTCATCGACAACCTCTTTCAGTTCGCTGTCGCTGAAGCCGTGGATAAGGAATTCCTGAGTTTCGTCATCCATTTCGACAAAGGTTTCCGCCGCAAGCTCCTTTGGCAGAATACGAAACAGAATCGGCATTTTTTCATCCTGTAGATTTTCAAAAACCGCCGCAATGTCAAACGGTTTCATCGTAATCAAAATGTCACGCAAAGTGCTGAACTTTTTGTCATCAAGCAACAATTTGATAGTTTCGGTAAGGGTTACGTTAACCTGTTCCATCATCTTTTCCTCCTTTTTAATTCAATTGGAAGTAAAGACGGTGTCACCCTGAGTATTAAATTAAATCAATTCAAATTAAAATAAAAATACAAAGCAAAATCAATAAAACAAAATGAACGCACAAGCGCACATTCTGTTGCAACTTCGCCCGGGTACAGCGCCTTTATTACCGTCTGCGTCCATTAAGTTTTCACCTCATTCGCATTTAAATTCGGGCAAAAGCCCGTACATATTTATTTTATTCTTTTTTATGTCCGATGTCAACGGATTTATCCGCTAAAAATCCACTTTGCAAACATTTTACATTATCCTCTGTAACAGCTTGGTAACTCGGTATAATATTTCTTGCTTTTTTAAGTGTATCAATGTATAATGAATATGCATGATTTAAAATAAAATTTCAAAGATTGGAGATTAACCGTTATGACAGATATGGTTAAAAAATATGTTCCCTATGCGGTAATAATTTTGCTTGTTTATATGCTGTTGCCGCTTGTGTTTATTCCGGGCGCAATGCAGAAGTTTTCACCCGTTGCATATGACTTTGTGTTCCCGATTACAGCAATCGGCTGTTCGGCACACTACTGCTCAAAACACGGACTTGACTTTCTCTTTGCACTCATTGCGCCGATTATTTATCTTCCGAGTATGCTCATCTACAACGGCGGATTTTCTTCTGGCACACTTTCAACAAACCTTATTCTCCTCGTAGTTTATCTTGTTGCCGGAATTTTCGGACTTTTCCTCGGCGACCTTGCTTTCGGTGACAAGCGCCGTCAGAAAGAAAAGGCAGAACAGGAAGAAGCAGAGGAAATGCTCCTTGAGGCAAAGCGCCGTGAAAAGGAAGAGCTTGAGAACATGACTTCATCAAGCAAAAAGTCCGAAAGAAAAGCACCTTACAGACAGGAACGCAAGCCTGCACGCAAACCGTCGCCTGCACCGCAGAAAACCGAAACAGCAGATGACGATGATTTTGATTATGACAAGTACCTTTCCGGTATTGACAGAAAGCAAGATCCGAACGAAAGCGAAATTGACGATATCTTAAACGAATACAGACACTAATGGCGAGCCGCCGTTCCCAATTCGTGCAGATAGTATTTATAAGGGCGAAAATAAAATGCCCGAGCAGAACTCTATAACTAAAAATGTAAAATTAAAGTCGGGAAGACAATTTGCGAAATGCAAAGCATTGTCTTCCCGACTGTTTTTGTTTAATCAGCAGGAGTGTTCATCGGACACCCGTTTTGATTAAATTTTATGTTTAAATATGATTATGTGATGTTATGGAAGTTGTGTGTAATTTGCGACATATATATACAATCTGTCTTATCAAAAAGATTGTACCATTACTTCGTCAATTTGCTTTTATATGTAATTTTTGTTTAAATCAACCCAACGATATACTTCTGAATCAAGGTTGCGTCAACAACACTGATTTCGCCGTCATGGTTTACATCGCTGTTAAAAAGCTGAGTCTTGCCGAATTTTACAATACCTACAACATATTTCTGAACAGATGTTGCATCTCCAACCGTAATGTTTCCGTCTGGATATGCATCACCGCAAGTCAGGCAGTTCAATTTGCCACCAATCGTTGTTTTACACTCTGCGCCGTTTTTAAGTCTGCAATATTTATAAGCCATAAGGCCCGTATCCTCGCCAAGCTGTCTTGAAATATAAAGCTCCGCATAGCCGTTCTTATCGGGGACAAAAGATGTTACCGCACCTCCGCTGACAAAATATGCGCCCGAGGTTGCATAGCAAGGTTTGCCGCTGCTGTCTGTACCGAAATCCTCATATGTAAAGTCAAAATTCTTGTATGTGCCATCGCTGAGTTTTCCGCTCATTGTGCCATCATCATTAAAGCCATAAGGAAAATAGTCGGAGAGTTTAATCCTTATCTTAACATATTCTCCGCCTGTTGAATCATAATTGAATTTCATACCCGTATCACCAAAATAACGATTATCCGCTGTTATCATATGGCGAGTAAATTCCTGATTTTTCGGGAGATTTACAAACTTCGGTGCATCAATACAGTCCTTAAACATCACGCTGTACTTTTGATAATCCGTTGATATGAACATTGCCCCGAAATTCTTTGCCGTATTTTCGGTATATCCCCGTTGTTGTAACAGCTGATTGTTTGAGATTTTCTGCGTTGTACCTGTAACTTCATAGTCCTTGCGATCTTCATACTCGCTTACCGCACCTGTCATAAGAACCGAACCGACGGTAAGCACACCGCACATTGCGATTGCAGTTATTTTTTTAATTATATTTTTCATTGTTTTTCCTCTTTCTATCAGTAGGGGCGCTCATTGGACGCCCGATTTGATTGAATTTTATGTTTTCGCAAAATCAGTTGATGTTATGGAAGTTGTGTATAATTGGCGACATATATATAATCTGTCTTATCAAAAAGATTGTACCATTACTTCGTCAGTTTGCTTTTACATGAAATTTTTATTTAACTCAACCCTACAATATACTTCTGAATCAAGGTTGCGTCAACAACACTGATTTCACCGTCACCGTTTACATCGCTGTTAAAAAGCTGAAGCTTGTCAAAGTTCTCAATACCTACAACATATTTTTGAACAAGAGTTGCATCAGTAACAGAAATGTATCCGTTTAAATCCGTATCACCGCAAGTTAAACCGACCAGAGTATCTCCGATTCTTCCGTAATCGCAATGAGCTCCGTCTTTAAGTCTGCAATAGCGGTATGACATTACTTTTGTATCTACACCAAGCTGTCTTGAAACATATATTTCAGCATAGCCGTCCTTATCGGGAGCAAAGGAGGTTACCGCACCTCCGCTTGTCGCATATGCGCCGGATCCCGCATAGCAATTAGCACCGATGCTGTCAGTTCCGAAATCTTCGTATGTAAAATCAAAATCCTTGTAAGAACCGTCGCTGAGCTCAGCAGTCATTGTTCCGTTTTCATTGAACAGACGGGAAAAATCGGAAAGCTTAATTTTCACCTTGACATATTCACCGCCTGTTTTGTCAAACTTATAGAATGTCTGAACATTACCGAAATAACCGTGCCCCTGCGTCATCATATATTTTACGAATTTTTCGCCCTTTGGAAGATTTAAAAATCTCGGTGCGTTGATACAATCCTTAAACCATATATCGTAATCCTTTTCTTCGGTTGTTTGGAACTTTGCACCGAAATTTTTATCGGTATTTTCAGTGTATCCCGTTGTTGTCACAAAAATCTGATTGTTTGAGATTTTCTGCGTTGTACTTGTAACTTCAAAGTCCTTGTGATTTTCATCCTCGCTTACCGCACCTGTCATAAGAACCGAACCGATGGTAAGCACACCGCACATTGCGATTGCAGATATTTTTTAATTATATTTTTCATTGTTTATCCTCCGTTTTTATTGTTTATCTGTCCGAACCGACAACATATTTCTGCAAAACAGTTGCATCTTCACCGCTTGTATTATTGAACTCATATTTGTAACGCTTGCTTGCGGATGAAGCGAGCAAATCTATAACAGTCCAATGATAATACTTTTGATTTTTCGGAAGATTCAACTTCATATTATACCTCTCAATTGTTAATACTTGTCTAAGTTTATCAATCTATTTTTCTTATGTCAATAATTTTAAAATAAATTCGGCATTTACGGCAATATATGCGTATTTTTCAAATATTAACTATTACAAATGACAGACAAAACACTCGGTCATTTCTGTTTTAAACAATTGGTCTTTAAACAAAAAAACAGACTGCACCGTGATGCAGTCTGCTGTAAATTACGACGCACGCTCACATATTACATAGTAACGGTCAAAACCGCCGTTGCCGTCACTTATGCAGGTAAACATCGTGAGCAAATCTCTGTCCTTCTGCAAATAGCAGTCGCCTGATTCGCTCGGCTTATTGACTTTGGTTTCAACGACCTTGTAATTGAGTGTATCCCAATAATTTGTGATTGAAACCCTGTCACCGATTTTGAGGTTGCGGAGGTTGTCAAAGAATATTCGACCGATGTATCCCGTGTGACCTGCAAGGACTGCGTTTGTATTCTTACCGCCAATCGGCAATGAGGTTGCACTCATATGTGCCGCACCGTAGCTCATATTTGAGCTGTTCGCACCGAGGTAAATCGGCAGACGCATATTTATTGTTTCGGCGGTAACATAGCCGTAAATGCCGTCCGTTATGCCGTAATCCTCAAGATTGACGGCAGCCTGTGAATAGGTATCGTTGCGGAGCATTTCATACTGGTTTGTTTCAAGTTTTTTGTTGTAAGCAACGCTGTCATTGAAAAGTCTGTCGAGGTCAGCCTTGAAAACAACGGGCTGTTTGGAAGTACGCTTGCCGTCCCTGTCAATTTTGTAGCCCTCTTCGTCAACCTTGCCGTCCTTGACTGCCTGTTCAAAAGAGCCGTCCTCAGCTTCTTCAACACGGGTATCAAAGCCGTCAGCCTCACCGTTCGAAATCTGTGTTCCGATAAAATTTGATATAGGTGGGAATGCGACAAGACCTATTCCGACAACGAGCATTGCTATTGCCACACCCGTAAGTATTTTTTTAATCATCGGAATCACCGCCCAAATCATTCTGATTTTCGTCAGCCGAGTCATCTCTCAGCCGTTTTGCACCGTTCGACTTCTTCTTTTTGCGTTTGAGCAGAAATACAACCGCAAACACAACAAGTGCAACAAAGCCGACAATTATGCCGATTGCGACTGCATAAGGGATTTTGTAACCGAGAAAGAATATGTAACCGTTGTCAAATTTTGCAAGCGACTCGCCCGTTTCAATATACTTTGTATCGTCATAATCGACACGCTTGCCACGCACGAGAAGTCTGTGAGTATTAATGCCGTATGGGGTACAGGTGAGGAGCGTTACAAGGTCTTCACCGTCAACAATTCGCAAAGAATTGATTTCCGAGGGGAGAACAACTTCGATTTGATCAACCTCATATTTCAGCGTTCTGTCGAGGATATGAACATAGAATTCATCGCCGACCTTCATATCGGTGAGGTAATCGAAAAATGTTTCGCCCGGATAACCCGAATGGGCAGAAATTACGGAATGTGTGCTTGCACCGCCGACAGGCAGGGAAGTGTTTTGAAGATGCCCTGCACCTTTGGAAAGAACCTCTTCGCTTGTGCCGTGATAAATCGGCAGATAAACATTGATTTTCGGCACATCAATATAGCCGATAAGACCGTTATCATCAACATTGAGAGTTTTCTCATAATTTGCGCCGATTTTCTGAAAAGCCTTTTCGTCGAACGGGTCGGTAATTATCATATTATTTGAAAGGCTGTTATTGTACTTAGCAGCCTCTTCAAACATTTTTTGAGTTTTCTCACTCGGCATCTGAGCAACCCTGTTGGTGTACTCCTTAACCATGCTTCGACTGACATAGTTATTAATTGCGGAGCTGACAAGCGGATAGCTCATTATGCCGATTCCTGCAACAAATATTAAAACTATTAGTAAAATTGACAGCTTTCGTTTCATAAAATTTTCCTTTTCTGCGTGTTTTTGTTCCGTTGTTATTATACTATATTTTACTATTTATCGCAACCGCACGGCGAGCCGCCGTTCCCTGTTCGTGTAGACAGTTTTTTGCGCAATGCCAAAACATATCATGCCCGAGCGAAAGGTTTAGTTAAATGTAAAATTGAAAATGGAAAATGGAAAATTAATGTCGGGAAGACAGTTTGTAATGTAAAAAACATATTATGCCCGACTGTAAAAATGTAATGGTTCTCCCCTACAGACAATACACAATTTTCATCACATCAAAACATATTATATAAACATAAATATTCATCCGCCTCTACGGCTCTTCTGTAAATAGAACGGGGATGCGTTGCCGCATCCCCTGAAAATTACATATATCATATCACAGATTTTAAGATAAAGATATTCGATTAATTATTTAGCTGCTTTCTTTCTCTTAAGAACAAAGAGAAGAACGCCTGCACAAGCGATAAGTGCTGCACCGCCAACATAGAACATCATTGTACCCATACCACCTGTCTGAGGAACAGTTACAGGGTAATCCTTAACTACTGTAGCACCGTTTTCAACTGTACCAACCGGTGTGTATGCCTTTGCAACAGCTGTTACTTTGAATATAGTAGAGTTGATGTTGTAGCCTACAGGAGCCTTTGTTTCCTTTACAAAGTAATCAACGCCAGGTGTAAAGTAGAACTCATTTGAACCATAGTAGAACTTATCGTTGCCGTTAGTTGTTGTTGTTGCCTTAACAGTTTCACCGCCAACTACGATTGCCTCGGTGCATGTTGAATCCTTATAAAGTGTGAATTCAGCGCCTGCAAGCTTTGTTGATGTTGTGTTACCGTCAACCTTTGTTACATCAAGACCTGCAGTTGCAACATTTACAGTATCATTACCTGGCTTGTATGTGAAGTTGCCTTCATTACCATAGTAAAGACCGTCTGTGTTAGGGAGGTCTTTAGTAACTTTAGTAGCAATATCAGCGTTTACCTTAGCTGAGAATGTTACCTTGACTGTATCATAACTGTAGAACTCGTTACCATTAAGGAGTGCTTCTGAAGCAACGACTGCGAATGTAGCTGTTGCTTCATTGCCAGTGGCATCTTTATAAGCATAACCAGGAACTACTGTGAAGTCGCCGTCCCCTGCAGGTGTTTCAACACCATCCTTAACAAAGTAAACCATTACAGTACTGTCAATGAGCGAAAGAGCGTTGTCCATGTTATCAACAATTGCATACTTTGCAATCTTGTTAGTTGTTGAACCTGCTGTTGAAGCTGTAAGTGTGTAATCAGCGTTCTTCTGTGTACCAACATTGCTGTCTGCAACTGTCTTTGTAACTGTGATACCTGAAACATCAATCTTTGAAGCAAGGTTTACTGTTTCATAATCGTATGTCCAGTCTTTGCCATCGAAGTAAGGAAGTGAGATGAGTGAACCCTGTACAGACTTAACTGTACCAGGCTTCTTAGAGCAGTATACATAATAGATACCGTCTGCAAGGTCTGTAATCTCCTGTGTAGAAACATCTGCTGAACCGTCATATTTGAATGTAACAGTCTTATCAGCTTTACCTGTCCATGACATACCATCACAAGTTGTGATGATTTTCTTGCTCTTGTCTGTATCTGTTGAGTTGAGAGCGTCCACAAGGTCAGCGTTGCTTGCATAAGCTTCTTCAACTGTTACTGTACCTGTTGTAGTATCAACCGTTGCGAGCTTGAAGAATTTGTACTCATAGGTACCAACATAGTCGGCTTTATCACCTGTTGTACCGGCATTAGGGTTGCATGATACTGTAAGTGTTGTAGCAGCGCTTGCTGAGAATGGGATCATGAGAGCGATCATCATTACTGCGAGAACTGCTGCAAAGATTTTCTTTGTAGTTTTCATTTTTCTTTCTCCTTTGTGTTTGATTTAATATATGTAATTATATTCTAACCGAATGGTTAAACGGGTTGGGGTGGCTGCATGGCAGACACCGGCTAACAACGGTGTCCGTAGCAGTCAAAGAGGTTTTCTATGAAAGAAACATATGATTAAAAAATCACCTGTTCTAACAAGTTAAATCATATCGGGTTACTTTCTGCGTCTTGCTCTGCGTTTTTTACGAACTTTTCCGTAATAGATTGCGTAGCCCGTGAACATTGTCACCGCAAGACCTGCAACCGATACACCGAGAACAAAATAACCATTCATTCCGTCACCGCTTGCCGAAGGCATTGTGATTGCACCGTCAACATAATTATATGTAACATTGTACTCACCCTTAACAGGGAGTGTGAAGTATGAAAGTGTGTAGTTCGGGTTGTAGCCCTCAGACGGTTTGTACTCAAACAAGCAATATGCCTGATATGTTGAAGTACCCTTTAAGTAGTTATCGGAACTGCTGTTCCAAACAACATCTTCGCCTGATTTTGTAAACTCACCGTTACCGTCCTTGAAGATTGTCAGGTTGTCGAACACTACATTACCGTCGCCACCTGTCTTCTCGGAAATCATATGAGAGCTTATTGAAGCATTTTTAATGATTGTATTGATATCGTCAGCATCAAGGATACCTTCTTCTGATACCTTGATTAATGCAAACTCTGTACCTTTTATATTGTTATTTGACTGGTTCTTCTTGTTTACTGTTGCTCTTCCGTGTGTGGTTTCATTTGCAAACAGGGCTTCATTTTCTTTAACAGAAGTAGAATCGTTGAAGTATTCTGCAAGCTCAGCATCGGTTTTGTCTTTAATATCTGAGCTACTAACCTTAATATACTTAGGCGCTGTTACTTTACCGTTTTCAAGAAGTTCAATCTCGGCAAGCCAGGTGTTTGTATCCATTTTATAATCGGATGCATTTGCACCTTCGGCAAGAGCCTCGGTAATCTTAAATCTGTAAACACCCGCAGTGACTAATTTGAGGTTTTTGAATTCAACCTTACCGTTTTTGTCAGGTGTTTCCAAATTCGTGGAAATTGTTTTTGCGCTGTTTGTCTTGATAGGTTTGCCGTCGGCATCAGGTTTTGTTGTATCCATTGATTCAAGACCTGTCAATGTATAGACGAACTTACTGCCGCTGTAAGCCTGACCGTCAAGAGTTTTATTTACCGAAATGGCAATGTTTGTAGGATTAACCTTATTGATAAAGTTAAGCGCATTTCCTGCTTCGGCGAGAGTACCGACAAATGTACCGTTGAAGTTCTGATCGCCTACTTTGTAGGGAACATAACCTATAACATTTTTCTCTGTAATCTTATAGGTTGCACCTACAGGAATATTGAGAAGCTTAATGCTTTCGCCCTTTTTGATTGTAAACGAACCGTCCTTAGATGTGCGGTAAACTGTGTTTGAATAACCACTTGCATCCTTTTCTTTGAGCTGATACTCAAGAGGATAGGTCTTGTAATCATAGGTTGAACCATTGCCGTCAAAGTCGAGAGCAATCGCAAATGTAAACTGCTGATCTGTATCGTAATCGGTTTTACCGTCTTCATCAACAACATTCTTTGAAATTTCAAGAGGTGCTGTCACTATCTTGTTAGTATAGTCGAGCTGGAGCTGTGCATAAGCCTTTTTATCAGCGGGATCCGCAAGATTGAATTCCGACTCCGTAGCTGAACCGCTCTTGATTATTGAACCGACTCTGTTGTTAACGAGTTCCCAGTTCGTTGTGTATTTAAGATTACTGCTGTCTGTTGACTCGTCAACCGTCATATAGTTGCCGGTCTTGAATGAGTTGTCAAAGTCAGCTATATAATTATCTTTAAGTGTGAAACCGCTGTTTGAAAGAGTTTCATTGCTTGTGCTTTCGTCTGATTTTGTAAGCTTGTAGCCTTTACCGGAGGTATCGTTGCCGTTCTCTTTGATTGTATAATCAAAAGTTTCATTAGCTTTGAGGTCATCTGAAATTTCAGAAACAACATCGCCTGTATCAAGTGCCTTTGTAACCTTGAGGTCATTGTTGGCAGGTGTCATTGTGAAGTTTACTGAGAAGTTAGACTCAGCCTCACCACGCTCCATATAGAATACTACCATATGGTATGTCTTGTTAGGATCAAGCTGAACACCATTGTTGATGTCCTTTGTAACGGTGCCAAGGTTTGTATGATGTAACACAGCGTCTCCGGTATACGGAGTGCCGTTATCGTTCCACATTCCACCGTAAAGGTCTGAAAGCGTAAGGGGTGCATCTGGTGTAAGATTGCCGTCAGTTATATTCTGCCACTTACAGAAGTTAGCTTTTGTATTTTTGCCAAGGTCTGCCTTTTTGAATTTGTAAAAACCGTCTGATTTGTCATAAGGTTCTACATAACGTTTACCATTATTATCTACACCAACACTTGTATCCTCCCAAACATTCAGACAGAAGTATTTATTATTTGTCTTAACCCAAAACTCATCACTCGGAACTGTAACTGTTGTCGACGATGATGAAGATGAGTAGTCGGCAAATACATCGTCAGCTGTTGCTTTCATTGTATTAAAGTTAATTGAACCTTTTGCCTCTTTATGGTCACCGCCGAGGTCGAGAGCAAGCTCTGCGTTAGCACCTGTTGGATCTTCACCGATATAAACCCAAAGGTCATCGTCTCCGGTGAAGTCAAAGGTTACAGGTTTGTTGTCTGCAAGCATACCATCTTTCGGAACTCTGAAGTCTATATCAAGTCTGACACCAAAGCCATAGTTAAGGTTACAGTTAGTACCCTTGCCCCCTGATGTGTTCTGAGTATTGTTGAATGGGAAAACACCATAACCGTCTTGTCCACCGGCGAATTTTGACAACTCATCATGTACACCAAATTGTTCGCCCGCACCGTAGTTAATTTTTGTAGGTGTGAGGCCGTTCCATGTAAAGTAGATGTTATCGGTTGCATTTTTTGAAGTGAATTCATAAGTAGTAACACCATCACTGTCAGTAGTTGCACGGAACGGGAAAGATGACTTATAAACATTGGCAACTCTTTTATCATTATATGTAGCGGTTGAAAGTGCCTCAGCATCAAAGTAAGGAGCCTTGACACCATTTGCAACCTGAAGATTGCCCTTACTGTCAAGCGTGTTGTACATAAGGCCCTGTAAGGACTGGTTATAATTACCGTCGCCCCATGCCATACCGTTGGAGTTGTTTACTGCATAGTAATAGTTATCATTAAAATCGTTGATGTTTGTAAGTTTTTCTGCGTGGGTCTTAAATGTATCGTAGTGTTTATCACCCTTATACATATTACCGAAGTAGAGAGGATACTTCCAGTCCGATTGATGATCTAAAGCAATGTCGCTTATGTACTTGTTGAAGTTATCAAACTGATACCAATGGTTATACATATTGTCACTGCCCTGACACTGAAGATACCCGTTCGCCTGCTCCATATCCGACCAGTAGTCAAAGTATGTTGCGTCAACGCCTACGATGTTAGGATTATCTGAGAATGAATTTTCAACGACAGCACCATAGTTTACATTGTCTATTTCCGAGAATTTTGTCCAGCCTTCGCCTCTGGCTGTCTTAACATATGTAGCCGTGTTATCGCTGTAGCCCGAACCATCATATTCCGAATCTGTCGGATATGATGTTGCAGAAGATGCACCGTTGAGGTTATGTTCGTTCGGATGGAATCTTAAAAGCGCACCCGCCGGAATTTCACCTTTGAACACCACAGAACCGCTTACCTTGGTGTCTTTGGTGTCTTTTGTAAGCTCAACTGTTCCTTCATAGGCATCGTTGTAGTCAAAAGTTGCATAAACCTTTGTAAGCGACTTCCAGTCATCGTTTGAAACATAAACTGTTTTATATGTTGCTTTCGACTGTTTGTCGGGAGCTTGAACAGAAAGGTATTTACTTTCTTTGAACGAGCCGTCAGTTGTAAGATAAAATTCTGTGTCACCCGAAGCACCCGAAATGTCGAGGGTCTTGATGAACGGATTAGTCCACTGACTTTTTGAGGCGTCATAAAGAGCATTATCGGCACTGTATGAGTCGTTAATACCGAGGTCGCTTGTTTGTGTTTCGCCCTTGTTGCTGAAGATTACATTTTTATGGGATGACTTAACATCTACATAGTAGTAATCGCTGTCTGAAGATGTCTTAGTCATTGCAGCACCCGGCCACTCTGCGTTGAAGTCATCCTCGTTTACCCAAGAATATGCATAAGCTTCCTTATAGGTATTATTGCTGTTCTTAAGATAGATACGGCGGGAATCTTTTGCAACAGTCTTTTCGGGAAGAGTAAAATTAACCCCGGAAGAAAGCTCAATTTTTGTTGCACCGGATGGTGCAGTGGTTTCAAAAACTCCCGAAGAATTTTTGCTTACAGTACCCGTACTGAGAACCGTGCCGTCATCCTTAGCAAAACGATATGTAACAGAAGAAAAATCTTTCCATTCCTTATTCTTGGTCAGGTTAATATAAATCTTCTGTTCCGAAGATGTTGCCGCAAATACATTAAGCAACGTACCCGACACGGCACATACCGAAAGCATGATGGTAAGTGCGAGCACAAGGGAAAAGCTTTTCTTTACGGTTCTGCAAAGCTTTTTACCTAATTTCATAATTTTTTCTTCTCCTTCATTGCCGATTACTTTGTTTTGGCAGTCAAAGTACAATTAAACAGAACTGCATAGGACAGTCCAACATATCTGCCAACTAATTATAAAACGCAAATTTTTGAATTTGTTCTTCTTTTTGATTTGCATACAATTATATAATATTTTATTGCTCATTTGTAGAGGCAATATAACCAAACTTCGGGTAATATTTTTGGTTATTTTGCATATCTGCAAATACGATTTAATATTTTCGACCATAATGTGACTTTATTACTTATTTATCGCCATTTTTTGTGTTTAAGATAAATTATACCCATTGTACAACCTTAACAGGCAGTTAAGAAGTCAATTTCAGCACTAAATTTGTTGATTTCTAATTCTTTTTTCAAAAATATCAAAAATTTTTATGCAAGTTTACTCCAAGCTGTGCGTGCAGAAATATGTATTATTTTGCGATTGTTATTTTTTAACATAAAATGCCACAAAACCAACATTTTACAGAAATTTTCAGATATATTTTTATAATCAATATCTATATCTCATCAAATTAATCACCGAACACCTTGAAAATTTGGCATAAATAAAGGGCAGAGTATCGCTCTCTGCCCTCAAAATGTAATTCACTTAAATCGCAATTATACAAACCGCTTTATGCAAACATATTAAAGATCTCTGCCGCAGCACTTCTTGTACTTTTTACCGCTGCCGCACGGACAGGGATCGTTTCTGCCGATTTTCTTGCCCTTACGGATAGTCTTGTTGACAGAATCCGTACCGTCTGCAGAAGTTTCTGTAGGCTGAGCAACCTGCTCACGGTGAAGCGCCTGCTTTACGGCGTCCGACTGTTCAACAGCTTCTTCATCATCGGATGCAGACTGTGCCGCTGCGGCAGCCCTCTGAGCTGCTCTCTTTGCCGCTGCAATTGCATCCTGTCTTTTCTGAATCTCATAAACACGCTTTGGCATAATGAGCATCATCTTGACAGTATCTTCACGAATGCTTTCAATCATCTCATCAAACATATCGAAGCCTTCAACTCTGTACTCAACAACAGGATCGTGCTGACCGTATGAACGAAGTCTGATACCGCTCTTGAGCTGATCCATATTGTCGATGTGATCCATCCAATGTGTATCAACATTCTTGAGGAGGTAAACACGCTCCATCTCACGGATTGTTTCCTCGGGAAGAAGTTCTTCGTTTTCCTTGTAGATTTCAAGAGCATCGTCAACGAGCATCTTCTGAATCTCTTCGGGTTCCATATTTTCAAGATCTTCAAGGCTGAAATCATACTTTGATTCATCTCTTATAAGCCAGCCTGCGTAGTAATCCTTGAGGCTTTGGAAGTTCCAATGTTCTGCAGGACCTTCGGGGAGATACTGCTTGATTGAAGTTGCGATTGTATCCTCAACCATTTTGAGGATTGTTTCGTGGAGATCCTCACCGTTAAGAACCTGATCACGCTGACCGTAGATGATTTCACGCTGTTTGTTCATAACATCGTCATACTGGAGGACATCCTTACGAATGCCGAAGTTACGAAGCTCAACCTTTTCCTGTGAGCCCTCGATAATACTTGTGAGCATTTTATTCTCAATAGGCATATCTTCGGCAACATTCATACGCTCCATCATCATTTTCATTCTGTCACCGCCGAACAGACGCATAAGGTCATCCTCGGTTGAGAGGAAGAAACGGCTGACACCCGGATCACCCTGACGGCCTGCACGGCCACGGAGCTGGTTATCAATACGACGTGACTCGTGTCTTTCCGTACCCATAATGTAAAGACCGCCGGCCTCTCTTACCTTTTCAGCCTCGCCCTTAATTTCTTCCTTATACTTGTCATTCAGTTCTCTGAATGTATTTCTTGCATTGATGATTTCTTCATCATCGGTTTCCGCATAACCTGTAGCTTCTTCAATAAGCTCCTCTGTAAAGCCCTGCTTACGCATTGCGGCTTTTGCCATATACTCTGCGTTACCGCCGAGGATGATATCGGTACCACGACCTGCCATGTTGGTTGCGATTGTTACCGCACCGAGTTTACCTGCCTGAGCAACAATTTCAGCCTCTTTTTCATGCTGTTTTGCATTGAGGACATTGTGCTTGATGCCTCTCTTTTTGAGCATTTTTGAAAGAAGCTCCGACTTCTCAATTGAAATTGTACCGACAAGGACAGGCTGTCCCTTTTCGTGAGCCTCAACAATTGCATCAATAACAGCGTGGAACTTGCCGTTTTCTGTCTTATAAACCGAATCGGGGAGGTCTTTTCTTAAAACAGGCTTGTTTGTAGGAATTTCAACAACATCAAGCTTGTAGATTTCCTGGAATTCTTCCGACTCTGTCTGAGCAGTACCTGTCATACCAGAAAGCTTTTTGTAAAGACGGAAGTAGTTCTGGAATGTGATTGTAGCAAGAGTCTTGCTTTCGCTCTGAACCTTTACGCCCTCTTTAGCCTCAATAGCCTGATGAAGACCTTCGTTAAAACGACGGCCGTACATAAGACGACCTGTAAACTCGTCAACGATGATAACTTCGCCGTCCTTGACAACATAGTCAACATCGAGCTTCATAACGCCGTTGGCCTTGATAGCCTGATTTACATGGTGCTGAATTGTAAGGTTATCAGGATCGGTAAGGTTTTCAATACCGAAAAATTCTTCGGCTTTCTTAACACCGCTCTGTGTGAGGGTTGCTGTTTTCTGCTTTTCATCAACAACATAATCAATGTCGTTTTCCTTGTAATATTCCTCCATATCCTCTTTTGCGTCAAGTTCTGCAAAACGCTGAACTTTAAGAGTTTTTGCAAAAGCGTCAGCCTTTGCGTAAAGGTCTGTTGACTTGTCGCCCTTACCCGAAATAATAAGAGGAGTTCTCGCCTCATCAATGAGGATTGAGTCAACCTCATCGACAATCGCAAATGCGTGCGGGCGCTGAACCTTGTTTTCCTTGTAAACTACCATGTTGTCACGGAGGTAGTCAAAACCGAGTTCGTTGTTTGTTCCGTATGTAATGTCTGCGGCATAAGCCTTTTTTCTGCCCTCGTTATCGAGATCGTGGCAGATAAGACCGACCGAAAGACCGAGATATCTGTAAAGCTTGCCCATCCACTCTGAGTCACGGCGGGCAAGGTAATCGTTGACTGTTACAATGTGAACACCTTCGCCTGTAAGAGCGTTGAGGTATGCAGGGAGGGTAGCAACCAAGGTTTTACCTTCACCGGTTTTCATCTCGGCGATTCTGCCCTGGTGAAGAACAATACCGCCGATAATCTGAACGGGGAAGTGCTTCATGCCAAGTACTCTCCAGCCTGCCTCACGACAGGTTGCAAATGCTTCGGGGAGAATATCGTCTGTTGTTTCGCCGTTGGCAAGTCTTTCTTTAAGAATTGTTGTCTGGTTCTTGAGTTCACTTTCGCTCATAGCCGCATATTTATCTTCGAGTGCAAGCACCTTGTCACAGATTGGTTGCACACGCTTAACTTCACGCTTGCTGTAGTTGCCGAACATAGCCTTTAAAAAATTCATCAGGGTTCTTCCTTTCAATGTACCGAAAAATCGGTCAAACTGTATTTTCAATAATATAATTTTAATTTACTGCACCGCAGACGCTCCAAGGCTTTTTGCAGCCTGAATCATTGCGGCCTCAACCACGGGACCGGCATATTGGAAGCCGAAACCCGAATCCTGTACAACACAGGCAAAGGCGAGAGGGCAGTCCTCATCTTTTGAGTAGCCGACCATCCAGCCGTTAGGGTTCTTATCATCGCCGACTTCACCCGTACCTGTTTTGGCACAGACTGTAAGTCCGCCGAAAAGATTGTCGCCGTAGTAATCCGAAACGGTGTATCTCATAACATCATCAAGCTTTGTCGCCGTATCGGATGAAAAAAGCTCCTGTCCGCTGCTCTTGTAGTTTATGCCGAGTGCGGAGAGTATGGACTCATCTTTGATAAGGGTAGGGTTTGTAGCCTTACCGCCGTTTGCGATTGCACCGCAGATAATTGCCATCTGCATCGGGTTTACCTTGTCATTATACTGACCTACGCCCGACCAGCCAAGCTGGTTTTCATTGGCATCGCTGACATCATATGAACCTTTTGCGGTTTTAATTCCGTCAACATCAAAGGAGCTGTTAATGCCGATTTTCTCGGCAGTTTTTGTCATTGTGTCACTTCCGAGTTCAACGGCAAGCTTTGCAAAAACAATATTGCAGGAATGTGCCATTGCCTCTTTATATGTCAGCGTTCCGTGAGTTTCCGTACAGGTAACTTCACTTCCGCCTATGTTCTCACTTCCGTTACAAACCCAAGTGCGGTCATAAAGGTCGGGAATATTCTCGATTGCCGCCGCAGATGTAACGATTTTGAAGATTGAACCCGGAGTAAAGGTTGACGAAAGCACATTATCAAGGTAAACGCCCTCGTATTCGCTTTCGTTGTCCTCGGTAATTTCGGGAGGAGCCTGCGGATCGTAAGCCATGGTGCTTATGGAACAGATAACCTCGCCTGTTTTGTAGTTATATATTACACAGGCACCTTTTTTGTTATAAGCTGCAAGAACATCATAAGCCGCCGCGCAGGTTGCGGAATCGACTGTCAGCTTTATATCGTGAGAGGCACGCAATGATTCCGGCATATTAAGTCCGAAAACAAGGTTATAGCCTATCAGCTGAGAACGATACATACTTTGAACAGCCGTTGAAATGTTAAGGCTGTCATCACCGACAACATGAAGCAGAGATTTTCTTACGCTCTCGCTTTCGTTATAAACTCTTTTACCGTCAACCGTCTGTGCAAGAGCCTTGCCGTTGCGGTCATATATCGCTCCTGCCTGTGCAAGGCCGCCGTCACCTGCTATATGCGCATTATATGCCTGATCGACCCAGTCGTCTGCCCCTGTTACAAGCTCAAAGGCAAGATAGCCGAGTCCGCCGATAAACGCAAGCGCAACTATATATATAAGTGTACTTCTGCGAAGTATTTTTTTCAAACCTTACACCACCCTGTGTATCAAGTGAACAATCGAAAAATTAAAGAAAATGCGGCTTTGCTTGCAAAGCACTATGAATACGGTCGGGAGATAGAGCATTTTATTTTGCTGTTTTTCCTCTCGACAACAATTTTCCATTTTCAATTTACTAAACTTATCTTTTTACCGAATAAGTTCTCTCGTCTGCGGCTTTGATGAATGCAACAAGTCCCCAACAAGACATAATACTTGAACCGCCGGCAGACACAAACGGAAATGTTACGCCTGTGAGCGGAAGGACATCGGTTGCACCGAAAACATTGAGAGAAAGCTGAACAACAAAAAGTCCTGCCGCACAGCACGCTGAAATTGAATAAAAGGTACTTCTGCTTCGGGTTGTAATTGCCCTTGCATAAATAAACATTGCACCTACTGCCACGGCAAGTGTGAACGCAACGATAACTCCCATTTCTTCCGAAACAAGTCCGAAAACAAGGTCACTTTCGGATGCGGCAACCTGCTTTAAAAAACCGTTGCCGATACCTACGCCGAAAAGTCCGCCGCTTGCCATATATGTGAGAACTCTTGCCTGCTGATAACCGAGATTGTCCTGAGTATGTTCCCACACATGACGCCAGCCCGAAAAACGGTCGGCAACATACGGTTTAAACTTAAGGACAAAGGTTACGCCGAAAATTGCGGCGGCAACAGCAAGAATAATCGTCTTGAAATCGCCCGAGCGCATAAACGCTGTGAGCAAAAATGTTACAAAGAAGATGAGCGCAGTACCGAAGTCACCCATAAGAGCCAAAAGGCCGACGCAGACTGCCGAGAAGATAATGTACTCAAGCAGGTTCTTCTTTGTCATCAACACATCAAGCGAACTTGCGCCGATAAAGATGAAAATAATCTTTGCAAGCTCTGACGGCTGAAATGAAAACGAGCCGATATAAATCCAGTTGGCGGCGCCGTTTGTAATCTTACCGAATACAATTGTTACACCCAAAAGACCGACCGCACAAATCATTGCCGGAAGTCTGAGTTTATTTACCTTGTCGGGATCTTCAATCAGCTTGATGATTACGCAGAAGAAAATCATACCTATTGCGGCGGCAACAAGCTGAACATAAGCCGAGCGTTCCGACTGTCTGATAAGCATCATTACGCCTATGCCCGTCAAAAACAGGGCAAGCGATTCAAGCTCGAAATTTACTCTGCGGATTACAAAATAGGAGATAAAGAAGAATCCCCATTCAACAGCCGCAAGAGCGCCGAACAGCACGAGCGGAGCCATTGTATTTGTGCCGTCATTCCAGAACATTGCCTGAACGCACATAAAGAAGTGAAAAAATGTAATAAGAAGCATAAGCTTCCACGATTTCATTGCAGGCTTATCGCTGACCTTTGAGAAAAACCAGCTCGACTGCAACGGCTGTTGGAACTCCTCGCCTCTTTTTACTATAAGGCTTGTACCGCCTATTGTTATTGTATCGTCAATAAGCACCTTTGCTCTGCCTCTTGTTCTTTTGCCGTTGAGCATTGTGCCACTCTTTGAGTCGGTATCGCTTACATACCAACCGTCTTTACGGCGAAGGAGCACACAATGATTTCTTGAAACTGTCGGGTCATCAACGGTTACATCACTGCTTTTACTTCTGCCGATTGAATTTTCCCAAAAAAGCACGGGGAGTATCTCGCCCGTTGCAGGGTTCAAAAGTGAAATCAAAGGAGTTTCGGGACGGCGGCGACGGCGCATTGCGGCAAAGCACTGGTACACAATTATTATTGCATAAACAGGCATAAGAAAACGCAGTGCAACAACACCCATATCGAAAATTATCGAAAGATCCGGCACTTTTTTCAACTCCTTCACAAATCATCTGTCCTAAAAATAAGCATACTTAAAGTTATACAGTTTAAATAATAATCCAATTTCCTCCAAAAGTCAATATTTTCATTCGTGAAGATAGTTTTTTAAGTCAAATACTTTAATGCCCGAGCGTTATTTTCTATATTAAGGTAACTTTGTAGCCGAGCGCCTCGGCAGTCAATTCGTGAAGACAGTTTGTACAATAGAAAACTAAAAATGCCCGAGCGTAAAATTGTTATTGTCTATACCAACCTGTAGGGGCGTTCATTGGACGCCCGCAGGTAACGGCAGAATTTTCATAACAGATTAAATTTTATAAATGCCGCAAAACAATTGTTATATTGTAGGGGCGAACCGTGTGCATTGCACACGGTTTGCACGCAATGCGTGCAAATTCGATACACAACATTTATCACATCAAAACATATGTGACTAAACAAAATGTTTCATCAAGGCGGGCGTCCAATGAACGCCCCTACAACACAAATTGCAAAGACAATTACAAATATTTGCTCGGGCAAAATATGTTTTAAAATATACAAACTGTCTGCACAAATAGGGAACGGCGGCTCGCCGTAAACAAAAGACCTCACGAAATTCGTGAGGTCTTTTATCATGATATATCTATGAGGATTAATGAAGACTTTTCATTTTATCGGCTTTATCACGGCATATATGCGACCATTTGCAGTCACCGCACACCTGCGAAAGCCTGTCTTTTAAAATTATATTTTCCCTTGCAATTCTCGAAAGCTCTTTCCAATCGGCAGTATCGCCGATTTTCATTCCGAGTAAATCAAGACATCTTTTGTCATAGCATGACGCCTTGCCAGTAACATCGCAGCTGCCGTTGTCACGGTTCGGACACGATGAACAAATTTCGTCACAACCGCCCGTAAGTGTAAGGTTTGCGTTGTTATTTTCAAGAACCGACACTATTTTTGCCATTCCGCAGACAAATTCATCGCTGTAACCCTTGCCTTCAAAAAACTGCACACAAAGGCTGTGATGCGGTCTGAACTTAAAGCTTAACGATTTTGTCAAGACGATTCACCAAAACTGTTGCAACAACAATCTTTGCAGCGTCCGCAAGAAGGAACGGAACAACGCAGGTGAGAAGTGCGGCAACAAAGTCTGTATGCATTGCAATCATAAACCAGATTGTACCGAAAAGATAGCATACTGCAAGGCCTGCAACCATTGAAACCGCAAGCACCCAAAGCTTTCTGCCGAGAAAATCAGTCATAAGTCCAACGATAAGCGCCGTAAAGAGGAAACCGATGATATAACCGCCTGTCGGACCGCCGAGAACGCCGATTCCGCCTGAGAATCCTGCAAACACGGGAACACCGATTGCACCGAGGAGAACATAAACCGCAACGCTGATGAGTCCTCTTTTCCAACCGAGCATAGCCGCCGCCATAAAGATGCCGAGAGTCTGAAGTGTGAACGGAACTGTCATCGGAATCTGAATCTGTGCGCACACCGTGATGATTGCGACGAACATCGCCATATACACAAGGCTTAATACATTACTTTTTGATTTACTGTTTGTTTTTGCTTCTGTCATAAAATTACCTCTCCTTTTGCAAAACCGCTTCTTATGTTTTGCAGATTGTCAACCAAATTATTTTATCGGTTGACAATTATTATAGTACCGATTATCGCATTTGTCAACCCGATTTATGTTTTAAAGTAACAATTACAATCCGTTTTGATGTAACAATTGACTTTACAACCGTCTTATAATACAACTGAGTTAACCAAACAGAACATAAAAACAGGGACAGCGTTTTGCTGTCCCTGAAATTTTTGTAAAGATTAAGTTTGCGTGCTTACAATTAAGCCTTGTTAACCGAACCGAAGAGTTCCATCTTTTCCTTAACAGTAGCCTTAATAGCCTCTGCACCGGGAGCGAGGAGCTTTCTTGGATCGAAGCCCTTGCCTTCGAGATCCTTGCCTTCTTCAATGTACTTTCTTGTAGCTGCTGCAAATGCGAGCTGGCACTCTGTGTTAACATTGATCTTTGAAACGCCGAGTGAGATAGCCTTCTTGATCATGTCGGCAGGGATACCTGTACCGCCGTGGAGAACGAGCGGCATCTCGCCTGTAAGCTGCTGGATAGCGTCAAGAGTTTCAAAGCTGAGACCCTTCCAGTTTGCAGGATACTTACCGTGAATGTTACCGATACCTGCTGCGAGCATTGTTACGCCGAGGTCTGCAACCATTTTGCATTCCTTAGGATCTGCACATTCGCCCATGCCGACTACGCCGTCTTCCTCGCCGCCGATTGCACCAACCTCAGCCTCAAGTGAAAGACCGAGCTTGTTACAAGTTGCAACGAGTTCCTTTGTTTTTTCAATGTTTTCTTCGATCGGATAGTGTGAACCGTCAAACATGATTGAGCTGAAACCGGCTTCGATGCACTTCTTAGCGCCTTCATATGAACCGTGGTCAAGGTGGAGAGCAACAGGAACTGTGATGTTGAGTTCCTCGAGCATACCGTTTACCATACCAACGACTGTTTTGTAGCCGCACATATATTTACCGGCACCCTCAGATACACCGAGGATAACAGGTGAGTTGAGTTCCTGTGCTGTTAAAAGAATTGATTTTGTCCATTCAAGGTTGTTGATGTTGAACTGACCTACTGCATAGTGGCCTGCCTTTGCTTTTGTAAGCATTTCTTTAGCGTTTACTAATGGCATTTTAATCTTCCTTTTGTAAAAAATTTCAGCAGACAAGCGTCCCCACCTGCCGATTTAAGTTTATTATACAATATATTTTTGAAAATATAAAGACCTAAAAAGAAGATTTAGTGAAAATTTTAACAATTAGTCGAAAAATTCTTCATTTTGTCCTGTTTTAGTCAATTATCACTAAACTTTCAAAATAAACTCACACTTCCGTAACACAACAAGGTTGATTTTGATTTTGTGAAAAGGTATAATATAAATGTAAATTACAATACTTGATTTTGGTCAAGCGTTGTATGATAATATTTTTTGTAAACTATCCCGTAGGGGTAGTCTTGCGACCGTAAGTAATGACAGATATTTTATTGCAAACAAAGTTTTATAAATATAACAAAACAACCGATATAGTGGCGGGCGGATGATATCTGCCCCTACGAAATATTTGTTCATTTCGGCAATTTGCTTGCAAATTTTGTTTCATTACTTAAGGACAAACGCAGTTTGTACCCCACGGTAACAAATAAATGTAGGAGTAACTTTTATGGACAATTTTGACAACAACAATATGGGTGGGTTTGAACCGCAAAAGCCGTTCACCGAAAAGCCCGTACAAAACAATAATATGAACACGGAACAGACAATTCCCGTTTCCGAACCCGAAACACAGGAAGAACAGGCTCAGAATGTTCAGCCGCAGAACGGCAACACACCTTACGGTGATTATATTTTCGGCAACAACAATCAAAATACGGCAAACAATGCAAATCCGACTGAAAATGTTCCGCCGTATCAGCAGAATCAAAATCCGAATCCGAACACCTACGCTCAGCCGTGGCAGTACGGTTACGGTCAGTATCCCTACAGCGGACAGAATCCGCAGTATAATCAGAACAATCAGCAGTACGGACAGTATCAAAACAACACAGGATACAATCAGAATGTACCTCCGTATCAGCAGAATATGTACGGACAGCCTCCCTACGGCAACAACGGTACATACAATCAGCAATACAATCCTCAGATGTTCGCACAGTACCCCCAAAAGAAAACAAAGGGCGGAATAATTGCGTTGATTATCGTTCTCTGTTCACTTCTTACAATCGGTTTTATCGGCATGATGGTGTATGGATTTTCGGCTGACATAAAAGAAGATTTGAACAACGACCGAAGTGATTCGGGCAATTCGTTCAGACTTCCGAATAAAGACAGCACAACACCGTTTGAAACCCTTCCCAACACATCTTCGCAGGGTAAAACTCACGATGAGTCTGACTACAGTGACAAGGTGAACAAGGATTACTCGGGTATGAAGCTTGAAAGCAATCCGAAAGACGCAAAAACAAACAACAGCTACACAGCCGCAAAAGCGTCAGAAAAGGTTTCCGACTCGGTAGTCGGCATTCTCTGTTACTCGGACGATGTACCCGATCAGGCTGACACAACAACCGCATCTTCACAGGGAAGCGGAATTATCTTCTCACAGGACGGCTATGTTATCACAAACGCTCATGTAATCGGCAACAGCAAAACAGCCTATGCAATCAGAGTTGTAACATCTGACGGCAAGGAATACAAGGCAGGTGTTGTAGGTTACGATTCAAGAACCGATATTGCAGTTCTCAAAATGGACGATGCAAAGGGACTTACCCCTGCAACATTCGGCGATTCGTCACAGCTTGAGGTTGGTCAGGATATTATCGTAGTCGGCAATCCCGGCGGTCTTGACTATCAGAACACAACAACCAAGGGCGTTATTTCGGCGCTTGACAGAAAGCTTTCAACATCAAGCCTTACAAAGTACATTCAGACAGATGCCGCAATCAATCCGGGCAACTCGGGCGGTCCGCTTGTAAACTACTACGGTCAGGTTGTCGGAATTACAACTTCAAAGATTGTTTCCGAAACTTACGAAGGTATGGGCTTTGCAATTCCGTCACAGACAGTAAAAAGCATTGTTGACACACTTGTAAAGAACGGCTATGTTGAAGGCAGAGTAAAAATCGGCATTTCGGGCATTGCAGTAACCTCCGATCAGGCATCAAATTACAACATTCCGCAGGGCATTTATGTTCAGAGTATCGTATCGGGCGGCCCGTGTGACGGCACAAGCCTTGAAGAAGGCGATATCATCACAGAGGTTGACGGCGAAACAATTACAAGCTTTGCAGATGTTTATGCGATTCTTGAAACCCACAAGCCGGGGGACAAAATCAAGGTTAAATATTACAGCTCATCATCGGGCGACGGTGAGGTTGAAATCACACTTCAGGAAGATAAGTAATTTTAATATAAGAATATCACCAAAAGCAAGAGGGCAGTCACGGCAATGTGACTGCCCTCTTGCTAATTGAAAATTAAAAGTAAAAAATTGCAGGGGTGAACCGTGTTCGCCCGTTCGTGTGCGATGCACACGATTGAACGCATAGCGTTCAAATATCATATGCAACTCATTTATATAATTTGATTTTACATAAACATTGCGTCATTATTTTTTAACGGGGATAAAATTCCGCAAAAATCCTGCACTTCTTCCTTTCAGGTAAAACCAACCTATGGTGTCAAAAACTACCGCTCCTACAAAATTAACAAGCAAATCTTTCAGTGTATCGATCAGACCGATGTCAAGGTAACCGTTAATACCGAGATTTTCACCGTTCACAACGGTTGATGTTATATCTCTGATGTGCATTATCACATTCGGCTTGCCCGAAATCAAACCCGAATGTATTGCCGTGATTACGGTGTCCTTTTGCATATCCTTTTCAAAAAGCATATCCGCACCAAACTCAAAAAACTCCCACACAACACCGACTGTCATTGAAAAGCAGAACGAAAACAGGCACACAAACATGGGCGAGAGGCTCAATTTCACCCGCTCGCTTCTGTTCAAAATATCGGTCAGTCCAAAACCAACGCCTGCACAGATAAAGCCGTTCACAGTATGGAGCAATGAATCCCATATCGGAATCTTTTCGTAGAACGCACCGAGCTCACCCATAACATTTGCCGCAAACACGAACAGCACAACAATCGTTTCAAGCACACTCGGCAACGCTACCGACAGCTTTCGGTCGATGAACAACGGAAGCATCAACAGTCCGAGCGTTAACACGCAGGTCATGACATTCTCCCATTTTCCGTTTAAAATGCCGGCAGTCAAAAGTGACACAAGTATGAGCCTTATAATGATGTAAACGCCTGCCTTAACCTTGTGCTGTCGCATTTCACGCACATTCAGCCACCGTGCAAGCCTTTGAAAAAATCCTTTAAGTCGTTTTTTCATAATATCCCCCGATTTTTACACTTATTTTTTCCTTAAAAACGAGATAAACCCCTGTAAAATTGTATTAGCTTTTTCTGCCTGATATTACCGCAAAATAAAAAAGCCACCGCCATCTGCGATGACTCATAAGCATTGATATTAAATTACTTTTTCTCTGACTTCTCTGACGATTCGGCTTTTTCGCCATTTTTTTCAGCCTCAAGCTTTTTCTTGAGTTCCTCTTTGCCGACAGCAAGCATCAGCTTGATACGGTTCTCCTGATTTACCTTCGGCGCACCCGGATCATAGTCGATGGTAACGATATTGGCATTCGGTCTGATTTCTTTAATCTTTCTGATTGCGCCCTTACCGTTGATATGATTCGGCAGACAACCGAAAGGCTGTGTGCATACGATATTCTCATAGCCTGTATCGGCAAGTTCAATCATCTCGGCTGTCAGCAACCAACCCTCGCCCATCTTACTGCCGTAGCCGATAACACCGTTTACAAGCTCCTTTGTGTGAGCATATCTGTGAGGCGGAACAAAGCCGTACTTTTCAGCGGCATCAACCATAAGTCCCTCAAGCTTTGTGAGGTAGTTAAGAAGCATCGAACAGAATTTGTATTTAACTCTGCTTCCTCCGAACATCTTGTAGTCCTCAATACGGTTATCAACCTTAAATGATGCAAAACCCATAAGACCGGGTACGCAAACCTCGCAATCCTGATCTGCAAGAAAGTCCTCAAGACCGTTGTTAGCCATTTTGGAGTATTTTACATAGATTTCGCCGACAATACCGACTTTAACCTTCGGCACTTTGTTAAGCTCTATTTTTGTAAATGACTTTGTAATTCGGTCAAGAGTTTCGTCAATTTCTTCAAGAGTGTAGCCCTTGCCCTGTATGAGCATATCGGAAATCTTATCCGTCCACTCATCAACAAGCGCCATACTTTCGCCCTTGTTCACTTCATAAGGCTTTGTCTGATTTGAAAGCAGCATTAACTGGTCGCCGTACACAAGACCGCCGACAAATCTGCGGATAAGCGGAAGTGTGAGCGAAAAGCCGCTGTTGTGCTCCATACCGAACGAAAGTGAAATTACGGGAACGAACTCAAAGCCTGCCTTTTTGAGAGCCTTTCTCAAAAGGAAAATGTAGTTTGACGCACGACATCCGCCGCCTGTCTGAGTAATCATCAGGGCAACCTTGTGAACATCATACTTTCCGCTTTGCAGAGCATTGATGAACTGACCTATAACCAGCAAAGCCGGATAACAGGTATCGTTGTGAACATATTTAAGACCTGTCTGCGCAATCTCCGGACCCGTTGTGTCGAGCAAATCAGACTTATAGCCGTAGTAGTTGAACACCTTTTCAAGTATTTTAAAATGAATAGGCGCCATATTGGGCATAAGAATTGTGTATTCCTTTTTCATCTGCTTTGTAAACAGCAAACGACCTGTTTTTTTGTCATACTTCAACTCTGCCATAACAGAATTTCCTTTCATCAATCGTTTTCAAGCGCAGCAAGCAAACTGCGGATTCGGATTTTAACTGCTCCGAGGTTTGTAATTTCATCTATCTTAATCTGAGTGTAAATCTTATTTTTGCTTTCAAGAATTTCTCTTACCTCATCGGTTGTAATCGCATCAACACCGCAGCCGAAGGATACAAGCTGAACAAGCTCCATGTCCTTTCTTGTTGTAACATATTTTGCCGCCGCATAAAGTCTTGCGTGGTATGTCCACTGGTTAAGAACATGAGTCCGGAAATGTTCAACTCTCGGAGAAATAACATCTTCGCTGACGATTGCAACATCAAAGCCTGAGATAAGTCTGTCGATTCCGTGGTTAATTTCGGGATCAATATGATATGGTCTGCCTGCAAGAACAAAAATCTTTTTGCCCTCTTTTTCAGCCTTGGCAATAATCTCGCTGCCCTTGTCGATAACCTTTTTTCTGTAATTTTCCTGTTCCTGATATGCAAGCTTAGCCGCATTTCTTACCTCGTTAAGAGTGAGGTCGGGGAAGTGGAACGAAAGTCTTTCATAGGCTTTCTTCGGAAAATCGTTCGGGCGGTGAATACCAAAGTATTCCTTTATGAAGTGAACCTTGCGTATATCCTTCATATTGTTTTTGATAACCTCGGGATAGTAAGCAACAACAGGACAGTTGTAATGGTTATCTCCGAGATGCTCGTCAAAATTATAGGAAAGACAGGGGTAGAAAATTGTTTCTGCACCCATATCAATAAGAGTCTGAATGTGACCGTGAACAAGCTTTGCAGGGAAGCAAACGGTATCGCTCGGAATTGTCTGCTGACCTCTCTGATAAAGCTTTCTTGTTGAATACGGTGAGTGGAACACCTCAAATTTAAGTTCTGTAAAGAATCTGTACCAGAACGGATAAAGCTCATACATATTGAGCGCCATAGGAATTCCAAGCTTACCTCTTATGCCTTCAACAGGCTTGTAGGAATCAATGAGATTCAGCTTATAGGCATACATATTCATATCGTTTGCAGGAGCTTTCTTTGTGATCGGTCTTTCACAACGGTTTCCTGCAATAAACTTTCTGCCCTTGCCGAATGAATTTATTGTAAGACGGCAGTTGTTGTTGCACATACCGCAGTTTGCAACCTTGATTTCGTGAACAAATTCATCAAGTCCCTTTTTGTCGGTAATTGTACTCTTGCCAACGCCCTTTGACTTTTTCTTTGCGTAAAGAGCCGCACCGTAAGCACCCATAAGTCCTGCAATGTTAGGACGGACAACTTCAACGCCCATTTCCTGTTCAAATGCACGCAAAACAGCATCGTTAAGGAAAGTACCGCCCTGAACCACAACACGCTTGCCGAGTTCGTCGGGGCTTGACGCACGAATAACCTTGTAAAGGGCATTCTTTACAACGCTGAGTGAAAGACCTGCCGAGATATCTTCAATTGTTGCGCCGTCTTTCTGAGCCTGCTTAACGCTTGAATTCATGAATACGGTACAGCGTGAGCCGAGGTCAACGGGACGCTTTGCAAAAAGTCCGAGCTTTGCAAAGTCGGCAATCTCATATCCGAGAGCGTTTGCAAAAGTCTGCAAAAAGCTTCCGCAACCCGATGAACAAGCCTCATTAAGGAATATATTGTCAATTGCACCGTTATGTATCTTAAAGCATTTGATATCCTGTCCGCCGATATCGATGATAAATTCAACATCGGGCATAAAGTATTTTGCGGCGGTAAAGTGGGCGATTGTTTCAACAATGCCGTAATCAACCGCAAATGCGTTCTTTACAATGTCCTCACCGTAACCTGTTACGGCAGAAGAAACAACATTTATTTCGGGATTTATTTCGTAAACCTCGTCAAGGAATTGCTTCATAATCTCAACGGGGTTTCCCTTTGATGGCAGATATTTTGAATAGAGCAACTCACCGTCATCATTGAGAACAACACCCTTTACGGTTGTTGAACCTGCGTCCATTCCTATATAAGCCTTGCCGGTGTAACCCTTTAGCTCCTTCTGCTTAACATCAGCCTTTGCATGACGGTCGCAGAATTTTCTGTACTCCTCTTCGTTTTTAAAGAGGGGCTGATTGAACGCAAAGTTACCGCTGCCACGGTAGTTCTTTACCTTTTCGATAACCTCGTCAAAATCAATAGTCTTTTCGGCACACAAAGCCGCACCGCAGGCAACATAATAAAGTGAATTTCGGGGCAGATGCCCTTTGTTCCGAGCGTGCGGTCAAAGCAGTTTCGCAGTTCGCTCATAAATGTAAGAGGTCCGCCGAGATATACAATCTGACCTTCAATTTCTCTGCCCTGTGCAAGACCTGCAACAGTCTGGCTTACAACCGCATTGAAAATACTCTCTGCGATGTCGCTCTTCCTCGCACCCTGATTAAGGAGCGGCTGAATATCGGTCTTTGCAAACACACCGCATCTTGATGCGATTGTGTATGTCTTTTCGTGCTGTTTTGCAAGCTCGTCCATATCCTCAAGCTTAACATTCAGAAGTGTTGCCATCTGGTCAATAAACGCACCCGTGCCGCCGGCGCAGGTACCGTTCATTCTTACCTCAAGTCCGTTTGTGAGAAACAATATCTTTGCATCCTCACCGCCGAGTTCAATTATAACATCTGTACCCGGAATAAAAGTATTGGCGGCAACTCTTGTTGCGTAAACCTCCTGAATAAAATCAACGCCGACAGACTCGGCAACACCCATTCCGGCAGAACCCGAAAGAGCCACCGAGGCATTTTCAACGCCGTCAATCCTTGTCCGTACAAGTGCAAGAATTTCTGCAATCTTTTCCGTAATTCGGGAATAATGCCTTTCATATGTGCTGTATATTAATTTGTTTTCGTCGTCAAGCACAACACATTTTATTGTTGTTGAGCCAATATCCAATCCTAATTTCAACTTGTGCCTCCGAAATCAATACATAGTAATCTCATTGTGCATATCTAATTAATTATAGTATTTTTTGCCAAGAAAATAATTCTAATTCAGAATATTTTCACCTTTGATGAATTTTACCATTTTTATCACAAAAATTCAATACACATAAAGGGCATAATGTATAATCTACTGCATATAATTTGCCCTCAAAAGCAAAGCGGAGCATTGTTCCGACTTTAATATATCTTAAAAATGACAGAAAAACCTGCCGAAATCGGCAGGTCTTTAGCTTTAAGTATTTACATTATCAGAAAAGTTCACCGTGAGGAGCTTCACCGTCATCTGCCTCGTCTGAATCTGCGGACTCGGAGAATCCTTCTTCACGCTTTGCCTCAAGCTCTGCCTTGAGGTCGCAGATGTTTGTAAGATGCTCGGGTTCTGCCTTTTCTTCGGTAACAGCCTCGGGCTGTTTTTCAACAGGCTTTTCCTCTTTAAAAGGAGATGACTTGTAGTCGCCCTCATTTGAGCAAGCTACTGTAATATCAACAATATCATCCTCTTTAACCTCGGGAGCAACCTCGGGATTGCCGTAGAAAATATCGTTTGAGCTGTTGACAATCTTTCTGTAACACTCTCTTGCTTTTGCGATTTTGGCCTTTGAAGTATCAATAACCTTCAAAAGCTTTTCGCACTCGGCATCATTAATTTCAGTGCCTTTCTTTCTGCTGTCGTACATAATCTTTCCGAGAGCAATATATGCTCTGTTCATAAGCTCGCTTTCGCTTTTCATAACAAGTCTTAATCTGTTGAGCTTTGCGTTTGTTCTGTTCTTTTCTACTATTGTCTGAGCTACCGATGAAATTGTATCAACGGCTGTATTTACTGTTCCTTTTACACTGTCAAGTATCGTCATAGTAAATTTCTCCTTTAAAACCGCTTTGGCACAAACACTCTGACACATTCTGCCGTGGCGAATAATATTAAACTTATTTCTATTATTATGACAGATTTTTTGATAAAATCAACATTTTTTTAAAATTTACTTGTTAAAATCACGGTCAATTGCTATAATTAGTTTCATAGAGTGTTAAAGAGGTGGTTTGGATGCCTGAAAAGAAAATTACCAAGGCAATCGTCTGCCCAATGTGCGGTGAAATGAGCAAGGCTGATGTTTACACCAGCATCAACCCGTCCGTAACAAAGGGTGTGCGCAGAAGAGCACTTGACGGTGAGCTTTTTGCGTGGAAATGTCCGTCATGCGGATACTCCGCAAGGCTCACATATCCGATTCTCTACAATGATATGAAGAATCGTTTTATGGTGTATTTCATTCCCAAAATTGATCATTTTCAGCTCTGCGACAACGAGCTTGAAGAAAAATACAGCAATCTCCGCAACATAAGCAAACGAATTGTTCCGACCTTCAATTCGTTCAAGGAGAAAATTTTTATCTTTGAGTCGGGACTTGACGATATGTCAGTTGAGCTTACAAAGCTTGCAATCAGCCAAACGGTTTCAAAAAAGCTTAACGGTGCGGAAATTCATGACGGATACCTTTCAATGTACGATCGTGAACGCAACACAATGGGATTTACATATTTTACAGGTGAAAAGCATACGCCGTATGTTCAGACAGCAAGACTTGAAATTTATGTTAAATCGAAGAAAATTGTCGATTCGCTTGCATATAAGGACAAAAAATTAAAGGGCTTTCTTAAAATTGACCGTGAATGGGCAGAAAACATTCTCTACCGCTACAAGCGCATGAAGCATATTGAAAAGCTTAACAAGCTGAAAGAGTAATCTGTTACTGTAGTCAGTCGATTCTTTTGGTTTAAAAAAGAATCTGCAAATAAGTAACATATACACTGTAAAGAAAACAGCTAAAGAATATCCGTAAACATAAACTCGTTAAAGCAAAAATGCATAAAAATTTCCGCCGTACCGATTAGGGTGGCGGAATCATTCAGCTTAATATTTTTTGTATTTGCAATTCCAACTTGTCAGAATGCTGATACAATCTGGGATTTTCGTTGCACAAAAAAATCAGGGATCGACTCAAAGAGCCGACCCCTTTTTAATTTATTGAAAAGATTGGTAATTACTTGTTAACAGCTTCATAAACTGCAACAGCGCAAGCAACGGTAGCGCCTACCATCGGGTTGTTGCCCATACCGATAAGACCCATCATTTCAACGTGAGCCGGAACGGAGGAAGAACCTGCGAACTGAGCGTCGCCGTGCATTCTGCCCATAGAGTCGGTAAGACCGTATGAAGCGGGACCTGCCGCAACGTTATCCGGGTGAAGAGTACGGCCTGTGCCGCCGCCCGAAGCAACCGAGAAGTATTTAACGCCGTTTTCGTTAGCCCACTTCTTGTAAGTGCCTGCAACGAGGTGCTGGAAACGTGTCGGGTTGGTTGAGTTACCGGTGATGGAAACGTCAACGCCCTCTTTCTTCATTATGGCAACGCCCTCAAGAACGTCGTTAGCACCGTAGCACTTAACGGCAGCTCTCTCACCGTCGGAATACTTTGTCTCGTTTACGACCTTGAGCTCTCCTGTGTAGAAATCATAATCGGTCTGAACATATGTGAAGCCGTTGATTCTTGAAATGATCATGGCAGCGTCCTTGCCGAGACCGTTAAGGATAACGCGAAGAGGAGTCTTGCGAACCTTGTTTGCGGTCTTAGCTATACCGATAGCACCCTCGGCTGCCGCGAATGACTCGTGACCTGCGAGGAATGCAAAGCATTTTGTATCTTCATGAAGAAGTCTTGCGCCGAGGTTTCCGTGACCGAGGCCGACGTTTCTCTGCTCTGCAACCGAGCCCGGTACACAGAACGCCTGAAGTCCCTGGCCGATAACCGCCGAAGCTTCCGAAGCGGTTTTAACGCCCGATTTAATAGCGAGAGCAACACCGAGAGTGTAAGCCCAAACAGCGTTATCAAAAGCAATAGGCTGAACGCCCTTGACGATATCGTAGGGATCAACATCTATGCCCTTTGGAAGACAAGGTCTCTTGCAGCCTCAAGGCTTTCTATGCCGTTGTCGGCAAGGCATTTTTCTATTTTGGGCATTCTTCTTTCTTTGCCCTCAAATACTACATCATTAGCCATTTGTAAGTCCCTCCTTCAATTATTCTTCACGAGGGTCGATGAACTTAGCTGCGCCGTCAAAACGACCGTACTGACCGATGTTGTTCTTGTATGCTTCGTTGGCGTCCATGCCGTGACGGATGTCCTCAAGCATTTTGCCGAGCTTTATGAATTCGTAGCCGATAACTTGATCGTCCTTATCAAGAGCTGTATGGGTAACATAGCCCTCTGCCATTTCCATGTAACGAACGCCCTTAGCGTTTGTGCTGTACATTGTACCAACCTGGCTGCGAAGACCCTTACCGAGATCCTCCATACCTGCGCCGATTGGAAGACCGTCCTCCGAGAAAGCGGACTGGCTTCTGCCGTATACGAGCTGCTCGAAGATGTTCTTCATAGCTGTGTTGATAGCGTCACAAACGAGGTCTGTGTTAAGACACTCAAGGAGTGTTTTGTTAGGAAGAATTTCAGCCGCCATAGCTGCCGAGTGAGTCATACCCGAACAACCGATTGTTTCAACAAGAGCCTCTTCAACGATACCGTCTTTAACATTAAGTGTAAGCTTGCAGGCACCCTGCTGAGGAGCACACCAGCCAATGCCGTGTGAAAGACCTGAAATGTCTTTAATGTCATAAGATTTTACCCATTTGCCCTCTTCGGGAATAGGTGCAGGACCGTGCTTAGGTCCCTTTGCTACAGTGCACATATTTTCAACTTCTTTTGAATAAATCATGTGTACTTCTCCTTTCAATAAATTGTATGAGTCCGAAATCCTCAAACACCTATATTATACGGCTTAACCCGACATTTTTCAAGCATTTTTCGTTAATTTTTACAATTCCCCCACATTGTAATATTTGCCGTGGCAATTTTCCGTTTGATTTTGAAAAGGTAAAAATAAAAACGGCAACCGTGAAACAAATCACCGATTGCCGTTAAAGTTTACTTATTCTTCCCAAAACAATTCGTCAAGGGTTTTGTCAAGCGCTTTACATATTGCTATGCAAAGGTTAATTGTGGGATTGTAGTCGCCCTTTTCAATTGCGCTTATTGTCTGTCTTGACACCTTTACAAGTTCCGCAAGCTGTTGCTGTGACAAATCCTTTGCGGCACGGGCGCTTTTTAATCTTAAATTCTTCATTCTTCAACTGCCTTTTTGTCAATTATTGTTTTGATGACAACCATCACAAAAATACTTATTGCCCAAATCATTACAATGATAGGAATAATGTCAAGATTTGCTATTCCGTTTGTAACAAAGGTTTTTTTGCCGAAAGCAATTCCCAAATATTCTGCTCCCGCAATAAATGCCAAAACGCCTAAAAGACTCTTTCTGCCTTTATTTGATGTAAAATATGCGTCATTGAAAATGCTTATTCCAACGAATACGGCAGTTGAAAAAAACAGTCCTATGAACATTTGAACGCTGAGTTCAGCCCAATTAATCTCCAAAACATTAACTAAAGCGCAGACAATTATGTACCCGATAAGCACAAAAAATGCCGATTTATAAGCCTTGCCCCGTGCAAGAACCTGTCGTTCATCGTATTCTGTGTAAGTGTTCTTTTTCCTTTTAATGTTTGCGATAATGAGCGTTACGATAACTACGGCAATAAAACCGCAACAAAAACCAAACACCCCAATAGTATTTTTCTCCCATAATAACATCTCCCAAATAAATCAGCCAATTTGCAGATTTATTCGTCCAACCGATAATCCGCAAATAATATTAAAAAATTTTATGTGTTTAGATGTGAATACTTAAAAAATCCACAATGCGTACAAAAAGCTTTCTGTACCATTATAGTACATTAAAAGTTACTTATTGTCAAGTATATTTTACATAATTTCAAAAATACTTTCATTTGGCTGTTTTGAAAAATTAAATCCGTTAAGAAACCTGTCAACTAAAACAAAACAAGACAAGCCCATATTTCAGAGCTTGCCTTGTGGAATTACTCACCGTCACGCTGTATTGTTTCATTAATAGCACGATTAACAAATCCGTTCACGCTTTCGCCGTTCTTTTCTGCGTGGGCTTTGATAATATCTTTTCGACCTTTCGGCACGGCAACATTGATACGGTCATATGCTTTAGCGTTATATCGGTTGTTTGCCTCAATTCTCGCCCTGCTGTTCTTATTTTCTGCCATTTCTTCACCGCCTAAAATCTATTGACATCAAATTATTGTTGTTGTATAATATAGGTGAAAAGGAACGGCTTTAGCTGTTTCGCTTGCAACTAGATTAAATTTTTCAACTTAACCGTCTTGTGCTGCTACACAGGGCGGTTATTTCTTTATATTCTTAATGACTTCATTAAAAGCCACGAAAACAATTGCGAGAACAAACAAGTATGTAATCTCTGCCATTGGAATACACCCCCTTTCGCAAGGGAGCTGAAACAGCCGCCACCGTTCCTTTACAAATATTATTATAGCATACCTCTTTACACTTAACAAGTACCAATATGCACAAATTATACGCTTAAACATTGTAGTATAATATAGTCACAGGATAAGGAAAGGGGAAAGCGATAATCAGTATGACCGCAACGCAATTGCAGTATATGCAAGATAGATTGTACAAGAATAATATTAATCAGTTTGGATTGGGTAACGGTATTGTTTTCTAAACAACAATAAAAAGGTATCGGTCTTTTTAACCAATACCCTTTTATGGAGCTGATAACGGGATTCGAACCCGTGACCTCGTCCTTACCAAACTGCCTTGTGTGTTTTTATGAGATTTTGCAAGGTTCAATAAACGGCTTTATAATGCGATTTTTAGTTATTTAGCTTTTATGGGATTTTATGGGTTGCTGTTTATTTTAGCGGAATTAAACGGCAAATAAGCGGCAAATAAGCGGCAGAAAAAGGGGCTTGAAATTGTGGGTGCGTTGCGGTGTATTTATGGTGTTGGTGTACTTGCCTTGTATGGCACGAAACAGGCAAGGTGTGTAACTTGCTTATAACTTGCTTTTTATCGCTATATTGGCATTTATACGGCTGTTATTTGTGTGTTATGCCGCTGTTTTAACTTGCTTATAACTTGCTATGCCGCTGTATATTCTCTTTTTAATGGGCTGAAAAATCTGACAATAGAAAAGCCGTGTATCTCTTTAGGGTGTTGCTTTTGTCACCACACGGAAGAAATACACGGCTTGTTGCGTTATTCAATTGTTTGCAGTGGGTTAATTGCTTTCGGTCTTTGATACTCCAAGCAGATAATCAGTAGTAACATTCAGAGCAATTGACAACCTTCGTATATTGTTCGTTGTCGGTGCTGTTTCAGCGGTTAAGTACCTGTATATCTGACTGCGTTGTACTCCCGATTTTCTCGCCAACTCTGTAGGGCTGATATTTCTTTTTATCATAGCTTTTTCAAACTGTTGCGAAAAAATTAAATCCGTTCTGTGTATTCTATCCATTTTGCTTGTATCCTTTCCCTGTCAAAGGTATTTGAATTCGGCTTTCTTAATGCTTTCGTTCAAGGTCTTGTGTGAAAACAACTTGCCCTCTGAAATTTTCTTCAGCTCTGCCATAGTGAAATCACCCTTGATATTAAGTATAACAACGGGTGTGTATCCGTTTTCAAGCAGAAAATCTTTAATGCACAACGCCCCGTCCGTTTCGTCTTTTACTGCTGATTTCGGTATTTGAAATTCATTGTGAAAATCTTCTCCGCTGCGGTCTTTATAATCTGCTATGTAATTGTAAAATGGAAATATGCTGTCCATTGTATGCTCCTTTCGTGTCCACAGTTTTATTATTCTGATAATGCGAAAGGTGGGAAAGTGGGAAAATGAGGGCTATTTTTTACCGCTGTATATATAAAATAAAAAATATTTCCCATATGTAAGGGTAGGAAAATCAACCCTTAAAATCCCACTTTCCCACCTTTTACAGGGTTTCGGGTAAAATATCAACGGTATTTTGGAATAAATCGGGGTTTATTCTTGCCCTGATAGCTTGTGAACCGTGTGAATTAAGAATGGGAACTTTGTGTGCTATTAGTTCTTCTTTGAAAAGTTTTTTACCTAATGCTTTAATACCCGATACCCTGCACCATTCGTTATATTCCCTTTGCACTTCAAGTAGTTTTACTTTTGGTGCGGAACGGTCATCAGGGTTATAAAGTATAAGCCCTTCGTTAATAAATTGCTGAATGTAATCGTTTTCGGATCTGTAATTGTTTAAAGCCTCTTTTGCTTTTTGCGTTGTAAGCAATCCATATTTGCGGTATTGCTTGTAACCGTCAAGCAACCAATTCAATACCGCTGCTCTGCCGTTGCCTTTTCGTAAAGTATCTTTAAGGCTTGAGTCCCTTTCCTCTTCTGAAAAGTGTCTGTTAAAAAGTAATATTTTTATTCTGTCGCTTTCATAAAGTGATGAATCGGCAATAGTAGGCAAGCTATTTGTAGAAATAAATATTATTCCTTTGCATTTAAAGGTTATAGGCTCACAATTCAAGTGTCTTGCAACCATAGTATCATTACCCGTCATTTCTTTTACAAGTCCTTCGTTGAAACAAACGCCCTTTTGTGGCTCGTTTGCAAGAATAAATCTTGAACCCCTAAGTACAGCAAGGTCGGGGGTTGGCTTGCTGCCGTCAATGTTGTTTGTTCTTGCTAAGGTGTTGAAACTTATTTTCTGCCCGTAACTGCCTAAAGTGTCAAGAACAAGCTCGAACAGCGTACCTTTTCCATTGCGTGTGGTTTTACCGTAAGCAAGAAATAAACATTCTTCGTGTGCCGTTCCCATAAGGGAATAACCTAACGCCCTTTGTAATGCCTGTATTGTTTCGCTGTCATTCTCGCAGATTTCATTTATAAAACTGTTAAAGCGTTCATCTGTTGCGCCCTGTATATAGTCGGTGTTGGTGCATTTTGTTATATAGTCTGTTGCCCTGTGCGGCTGAATTTCGCCTGTTTTAAGGTTCAAAGTGCAATTCTTTGTGTTGAATAATTCAGCTCTTTTATCGAAAATGTCGGGAGCTTTACGCAACAGCTTTTTGATATCTTTCAATACCCTTTCACGCCCATTAGAATTACCTAAACATCTATACTGCTGCCTGTATACTGAGTTTATAAGCTCCTCGGCGGTTTCTTCATCTGTCCAGTATTTTGGCTCGCCCTTTGGCTTTGGCGGTATAAGTGCCTGTGCTGCTTTTACAAAGTTCATTAACATTTTGCCCGTTCTTAAATTGTCCTTTATATCGTCACATTCCCACGCAATCCCGTTATATATGTAAAAGCTCTTTTCGGGTGCAATATAGCAAAGGAAATCTTTTGTCAGACTTGCAAAAAATTCAGCTGTTGCAATGTCATCCACTTTGTACTTCTTCATATCTTCATATGTAAATGGTTGTAGCTGTATATCTTGTGTAACGGTGTTGTCGGCGTTTATACTTTCGCTGAAATCCTGCATTGCTGTTTCTGCCTTGCGGTTCGGGTTATATGTTTCGTGACAATCCTGTATTGCTTTTTGAACGGTCATTTTTCCGTAGGTTGTGCCGCCTGTTTCCCTGTCCCACTTGTCACGCATTAAACCTGACTGTCTGAAAAGGCGGTCAATCGTTGAGCTGTCGCAGCCGCTCCAAAATGCAAGAATATTGCAAAGTGCCAAATCTGCACGGCTTTCATCACCGTTATAATTGCTTGTGTTGCCGCTCCAAAGGGAAGAAAATTCAACGCCTTTCTTTGAGCGTGTTGCCTTTTCTATAATTTCGTTGTCTGTCAGCGGCGTAAAAGGCTGTGTGGGCATTGTTGCCTTGAACGGCTTACTTTCGGGCTGCTCGTCCTCTTGCATATAGCCTCTGTATATGCAGCCGGCAGCGGCAGAGCGTTCATTCAATGAAGTGTAACCGCCGAACATTTCGCCCGTTACGGTAAAATAGCGGTCGGTCTGATACATTTCAAGGTGTTGTATGCTGTCAATAGGCTTTTTCTTGTTCCATTCCGTGTGGGTATTGCCGTCATTCTTATAGAAGATATGAACGCCTGTTCCGCTCGGTGAAACCTCGGTGTAACTGTTCATATTCTTGATAATGTCAAGTGCTTCTTTTGACCATTCGTCCGTTTCGGGGTTAAAACAATGGTCTATGTCAATTCCGCAGTACGGAGCAGACAGAACAAAGCCTATACCGTTGCACTCCTTGCCCTGTACGGCTTTCATTTTAGCCTTTTTGCCGATTGCAGCCTTTGCCTGTTCAAATGTTCCCCAACTTGTTTTATCGGTTGATTTCGCACCGTAAAGGCTGTTAGGGTTTATGGGGATTTTATCAACCCTTGCCACCCATTGCGGCAGTTCTTTCATTTCCTGCGGTATGTTGTCAAAGCTATTCAATATATCACCGCCTTAATATATCGGTCTGATGTTGTTTGACGGGGTGTATTCGGGTGCGATTTCGGTTGTATTGCCGCTGCACGAAAGATAATTTATAAGCCCGTCAAGGTTGATAAGTCTTTTTCTGCCGCACATTACAACGGGGATTTTGCCCGATAGTGCAAGGCGGCGTATGTAACATTTTGAAACGGCTGTGTTTTCGTCCATTGCTTTAATCTCGGCGAAACATTCGTCAAGCGTTCGCATTCTTGCAAGTTTCATAGAATAATTATCCTTTCATTTCGTATTTACACAGCCGTTTTATAATGTTATAATCTGATTAGGGCTGTGTATCGCTCATATAAAGGCACAAAAGCGGTTGAAATTAGTTCAAAATTTCTGCTTGTGTGCGGTTATGCAGCTTGTGCCGTTGGCTTTCGGGGAAGTTAGTCAACGGCTTTTTCTTTTGCAATTTCTTCAATTGCAGAGAATATACGCTGTTTCTCGCCCTGTGGCAATTCACGGCGTAATTTGCGGCTGAAACTGCTGTCAGCTATGCCTATTTTGTCGGCAATCTCCCACAGCATTACAGCGTTATTCTGTGCCGCCTCTCTGATATCAAGATTTCTTTGCATAGTCTTTCTGCTCCTTTCGGTTAATGTTGTTGTTGACATATGATAACATTTCTGTTACAATCGAATTATAGCATAACAACAACATCAGCAAGTCAACAATAATGTTAATTTGTTTTACACAACTAACATTATAGTTATCTTTGAGGTGGTAAAATGTACGATACGCTTAATTCTACAATAGGTTATACAATAGCCGAATTGCTCGAAAGTCAAGGCAAAAAGCAAAAAGACCTTGCAAAGTATTTAGAAGTTAATAGCAATGTTGTTTCATTTTGGTGCAACGGAACACGAAAGCCGAATATTGAACAGATAATACAGATAGCAAAGTATTTCAATGTTACAACTGATTATTTGCTCGGTGTGTCCCAAAATAAAACAACTGATATAGAGTTAGCGGCTGTTAGCGAATATGTAAAATTAAAAGATGAAACGGTCAAAACATTGCATAGTGGGGGTTCTTTTGCAACACGATTTCTTGATTTTGCTTTAAATTCTGATAATAAAGATTTATTTTCTGATGTATGCGAAAATTTTCTTGACTATTGTCAATCCGTGTTGGACTTGATTATGTATAGATTAGATTTTTTGTGTGAACCGTTGCCACCCATAAATACAGAAGATGATATTTTTCGCATAATCAACAAGAAAAAACAAATTGAGGAAAAAATTGACCTTGAAGAATACAGAACAGAAAAGATGTTTGCAAAACTTCTTTCCCAATACAAAGAGCAAACTATTTCTAAAGAAGAAGAAGAAGAGTTTTTTGCAAAAAATGGGATAAACTTATTATAAAGTATGATAGAAAATTCAGAAAATAAAGGCGGTGATTAAATGGCAAATATCCGCAAGCGTAACAAAAGCTATGAAATAACCGTGTCTTGCGGTTACGGAATTGACGGGCGACAGATACGCCGCACAATGACTTATACACCCGAAAAGGGAATGACTGCAAAGCAGATTGAAAAGGAAGTGCAGCGACAAGCGGTGTTGTTTGAAGAGCAATGCCGTGACGGTGTTGTCGGTACTGACGGAAGAATGAAACTTGCTGACTATGTACCCGTGTACCTCGAAAACGCAAAGCACAGACTTTCACCCGTTGTCTATGAAAAATACTGCCGTATGCTTGAAATCTGCATAGTGCCTATGCTCGGACACTTTAAGCTGAAAGATATTAAACCTATACACATTCAGAGGTTCGTAAACGCCCTTGAAGAACGCACAACCCACCTTGACGGCAAAGAGGGAAAGTTGACACCGTCCACAATCCGCAGATATTACACAATGGTTCAATCTGTATTGCACAGTGCGTACAAGCTCGGTTTAATCGGCACAAATCCAGCTGACAGCGACAGAATAACATTGCCGAAAATTGCAGAGCAGACAACGGAAATCTTCACACAGGAAGAAACAGAGCTGTTGCTTGACAGGCTCGAAAGTGAGCCGTTACAGTTCCGTCTGCTGATACACCTTGCATTGAATACAGGCTGTCGCCGTGGTGAGCTTGTGGGCTTGAAATGGTCTGATATAAACTTTAACACGGGCGTTCTGACGGTCAGCAGGAGCAATTACAAGCTGACAGGCGAAAAGGAAATCAAAAGTAAACCCACAAAGACAGGCAAAAGCAGAGAAATTATACTGCCGCCCTATGTGCTGAAAATGTTAAGGCTTTACAGAACGGAGCAGATGAAAACAAGGCTTTTAATCGGTGATAAATGGCAGGGTGACGAATGGATATTCATTCAGGCTGACGGAAAGCCTATGTACCCCACAACGCCTACATTGCAGTTTTCAAGATTTCTAAAGCGTGCAGGACTTCCGCACCGTAAATTTCACGCCCTGCGGCATACCTCGGCAACGCTCTTGCTTGCAAACGGAACGAATATCAAAAATGTTGCGTCAAGGCTCGGACACGCACAGCTTAAAACAACTAACCGCTATGTACACGCCGTTGAAGAGGCAGACAGACAGGCGGCGAATACGCTTGAAACAATTCTAAACACCAACCGCAAAGCAAACGCAGGGTAAAAAGCATTGCTTTAAATGCCTTGTAAGCGGTTTTCGATTAAAATGTAATCGTATTATCAAAACATAACAAAAGCCCCGTACAGGTCAAATATAGGCTTGCACGGGGCGTTTCTGCGTTTATTATTATGCTGTTTAGTCAATAAACATCAAATAGGGCGTGTTAAACTGCATTTAGGGCGTGTTAAAATTCAATTCGGCAGCGGCATAGCAGAAATACAGGAATCCACAGGCAAAAGAAAAGCAAGCCCATATTTCAGAGCTTGCCTTATTTAGTGCATATGTTTTTGGTGGGGCGACACTCCCACATCTCCTAACCTCTTGCGAGGGGCAACGGCTGCCCGTTCCGTCCTCAAAAGCATATGTTATACTGTGGAATTACTCGCCGTCACGCTGCATTGTTTCGCTTATGGCACGCTTTACAAAACCGTTTACGCTCTCGCCTTGCTTGTCAGCGTGTGCCTTGATTACTTCTTTTTGTCCTTTGTGTACACGCACCTTTATTTCTTCATATGTTTTAGCATTGTACTTTTCGTTAGCTCTACGCCTTGCCTCTGTATATTTATTTACTGCCATTATTTCACCGCCTGACCGTTAAAAATCTATTGACTTCAAATTGTTGTTGTTGTATAATATAGGTGAAAAGGAACGGCACAGGCTGTTCCGCATTTAACCGTTTTATTTAAAAACCGTCTTGTGGTGCGAACACAGGGCGGTTATTTTTTTGCGTTATTTATGTAAGCCGTAGCAAATATAAGTATCAATACTATCATTGTCAAGTATTCCACGCAATCACCCCCTTTTAGAGGTGTCAGAACAACCGCCGCCGTTCCTTTACAAGTATTATTATAGCATACTGCATATACTGTGTCCAGTGTAATTTATTCACAAAATACACTGGGCATATTTGTTTATTATGCCTATTGAAATTCCCGGGTTTGTCCACAGTTTTATTATTCTGATAATGCGAAAGGTGGGAAAGTGGGAAAATGAGGGCTATTTTTTACCGCTGTATATATAAAATAAAAAAATATTTTCCATATGTAAGGGTAGGAAAATCAACCCCTAAAATCCCACTTTCCCACCTTTTAGAGGCTTTCACCGAGAAAATCGGCTGTTCTTAGTGTGGAATATGCTATTTTTCATCTGAAACATATTCTATCAAGTCACCTATTTGACAATCAAGAATGTTGCACAGCTTTTCAAGGCAATCGGCAGATAATACAACATTGCCGTTGCGGAAGTCTTGCAAGGTTTTTTGACCGAATATTTTTTCTTTTCGTATGCGGTAGGAGGTAAATCCCTTTTCCTTTAAGGCTTCGAGAATATCAATCTTGTATTTTATTGGCATATCTTCACCCCTTTTTAAATAATACTCCTTTTCCACTATAACAATTATAGCACAAGTATGCACTAAATTCAAGTGTGCATATTCAACAAATTAAGCACTATATCTTTGTGCATAATACCACTATACAAGCACTAAATTATAGTGTATAATATAGTCACAGGATAAGGAAAGGGGAATGCGAAATGTTAAACCGTTCAATCATCTGCAAGGTAGCGAACAATCTCCGCAAGGGTGGCTATACACTTTCACAGGCTTTTAGAATGGCGTGGAAACTTGCAAAGGGCAAGGCAAGCGTAAAGGTTGCAGGCGTTACCAAAGAACGCAGACAAGAGGCAATAGAACATTTGAGCAGATACAACCCCGAAACGGTCAGCTTTATTCTGAACAGGGAAAGCGATAATCAGTATGACCGCAACGCAATTGCAGTATATGCAAGTGTGGGCAGCGGCAAGGCTTACAAAATGGGCTATATTTCCGCTGCTGTGGCGTGTTTATTAAGCGGCATAATTGATAACATTACAACCGTAAATGCACGCTTACAGGCTATTACTGGCGGTTTCTACGCTGATATGGTGCAGGGTTTGAGATTATCACTTTCGATATAACCCACACGGGTGCAGGTGATACAGTTAAACGCAAATAATCCGCAGACTGGTACTAATGCGGAACAAATCAGCCGTTGTATAGTTGGCGATATACAGCGGCAATACACGAAAGGAGTATTTTATATATGGCAGCGGTAAAAAATACAATGCAGGTTATCGACAAAGCCGTAAAAACTATAAACAGCTTTACGACTTAACAAGCAACAACATTGATGATATTTATTGCAATAGTGATAACGCTATTGATATGATACTTAATGCCTTTAGATTTGGCTATATGCAGGGTGCAAAGGCTACAAAGGCATATATAAACAAGTCGAATAAAACGGTAAAAGGGGTGTGTAAATAAATGGACTTTTTGAAAAAAGAATATCCAACAATAAGTAATTTGTATTTTAGTTACATTAACGGTGAGGAATACCGCCAATCAAAAGCAACCAAATACATAAACAAGGTGATAGCTAAGGCAACAGAAAAGACACAAACGGAGCTATCGGACAATATAGCAAATGCTTGTTGCGATTGTGAGGCGGCAGGCTTTATACTCGGTTTTTCCTATGCACTCGGTTTAATGCAGGAAGTAAGGTGAATTGCTTTGAAAAGAACAGTAGCGTATATAAAGAAACAGCGAAAGGGTGTGTAAAATGAATGAATTATAAACAACTGATAATTGAATTAGTACAGAAGATTGACAATGAAAAGGCGTTGAGAAAAATATATGCTTTAGTTAATCGAATTTTTGTAAGAGAATGTTAAAAAGGGGGCATAAACTATGGACTATAATTATGAAAAAATGATTGTTGAAATGCTGCTGAGAGTAAAAAGCAAAAGACAACTAAAGAAAATTTATGATTACATATGTTTTGTTTATCTTAAAACTGAAAACAAATAAACGGAGGCTTGAAAATGAAATCAGATATTGCAATCAGAAATGAAATTATCGAGTACGCACAAGCTATTAAAAATCACAAGGCTTTAGTGACAATTCTAAAATTTATAAAGCTGGTGTACAAAAACACAGCAGCTCCACACGGTAAAATGTAAGAGAATGTGAGAGAAAAAGCAAAGGCAGCGGAATAACAACCGTTGCCCTTTTTTCTGCCTTAATATCCTTATATCTCGCCAAATACCGCCATATGTCCGCAAATAACAGGGAGGGGGGCTATATATGAGCCGCACAATATTTCTAACTGCTCCCTACGGTTCGTAAAATCCAAACACCGCAGATTTTAACGGGGGGGCGTACCTCTTCACGGGTTCGTCACGGCTTTAATTGTCAACAGCTCCGATATATGAGTATCGCCCCGTTACTTCACGAATACAATTGATAAAGTCACATTGCTTTTGCGAATTGTTCCAACATTTACCAACATTCTTAGTTGCAAATAGTTGCAATATGCTCTGCCGTTGCCCGTATCGTTTTGAAGAATAGCCCATTCAATACCATTGCAGGCGAAAACTTGGCAAAACCCAACAAGCAAACACATACACAGCCGCAATACTCCCACACAGGCAAGTACACTTTGCCCCGTTCAGTACTCTCATAGCTTTGAAATGACATTTATTACCATAAAATCAACGGCAGTTGTTTCATAACTTTTAGCCGATTTCAGCCCGTTTTCACCCCAATAAACAGCAAATAAACGGCAAAACACTTTATAATTCATTAACAGAAATAAAATAAACCGCCTTGAAACTGTCAAAAACGGCTTACCAATGCGGTTTATCTTATGGAGCTGATAACGGGATTCGAACCCGTGACCTCGTCCTTACCAAGGACGCACTCTGCCTACTGAGCTATATCAGCATATTTAATTGTAAGGTTGCAACCTTTATAATGTTAATCTCGCAAAGTTTCGGACATTAACAGCCAAATCATTGATATAAAAAAGAGTAAAAATCCAACAATAACAAAATCAAAATTAATTTTACTTTTTTACACGGTCGCAAAACCACGGTGATTATATCACAAAAACAGCGTGATGTAAAGTGTCCACGGAATATAATAACACATTTGCACGATGATTTCAAATGTTTTTTTAAACTTTTTTGTAAAAAATACGAAAAGATTTGAAAAACACTTGATTATAAGCCGTTTTGGTGCTATAATTTTCTTGTAAATAATGAAAGCTAAAGGAGTGGGCAACAAACCCGCTCCTTATTTATTAGTTTTCACTTTGTTCCTCGGTGCGGTTTATCTGTCTGCAATATTTCGCACAGAGTATTTTTGCAGACAGGAAGGCAGTGAATTTATGGCAAAAAGCAAAGGCGGTGTAACCGTATCAAAAGTATGGGAGCTTTGTCAGCCGATTGTTGAAGGCTTCGGACTTTCACTTTGGGATGTGCGTTATGTCAAGGAAGGTGCAGACCGTTTCCTGCGTGTTTACATTGACAAGCCCGAAGGCATTGACATTAACGATTGCGAAAATGTTTCCCGTGCAATCAACGGTCCTCTTGATGAGCTTGATCCGATTGAGGAGGCATACTGTCTTGAGGTCTGCTCTCCCGGAATTGAGCGTGAGCTTATCCGTGACGAACATTTTATGCAGTTCATCGGTGCGGATATTATGGTTAAGATGCTTCGCCCCATTGATGGCATAGGCAGAGAATTTAAAGGGGTTTTAAAGGATTATTCCGACGGTAAGGTCACAATTGAGGATCACAGCGGTGAGAATGAAATCACAATCAGCAAAAAGGACGCCGCATGGATTAAGCTTGACGATTTTGATTAAAAATTGTAGTTTGAACACTATCAAGCCGTAGTGGCGAACACAGTTTGCCACTACAGATACACATAACAGCATAACAATTTGTATATAACCGAAAAATAAGAAAAGGATGATTTGGAAAATGACTAACAAAGATTTATTTGAGGCATTGAGAACATTTGAAAAGGAAAAGGGCATTCCTATGGACTATATGCTTCAAAACATTGAAAAGGCAATTTCCGTTGCCTGCAAGAACTACTACGGCGGTAATGAAAATGTTGTATTCAAGGTTGATCCGGAAAAGAACAGCTTTGACGCAAAGCTTGTAAAAACAGTAGTTGACGAGGTTTTTGATCCTAACTTTGAGGTTACTGTTGAGGAGGCTCAGCAGATTAACAAGAGAAAGAAATTTATTGTCGGCGATGAGATTGAAGTTCCGATTGATCCCAAGCACTTCGGTTGGACATCTGTTTCTTCTGCAAGAAATGTTATCCGTCAGGGCATTCGTCAGGGAGAAAAAGGTCAGACTCTTATCGAGTTTCAGAGCAAGCTCGGTGAAATTGTTACTGCAACCGTTGAAAGAATCGATCCTAAGTCGGGAGTTGCAACAATCAAAATAGGCAAGAGCGAAGCTACTCTGCCAAAGAGCGAACAGCTTGGTCATGACGACCTTAAAGAAGGCGACCACATTAAGGTTTACATTGCAGATGTCAAAGACAACGAAAGAGGTCCTCACGCAATCATTTCAAGAACACACCCCGGTCTTGTAAAGCGTTTGTTTGAACAGGAAGTTCCCGAAATCTATGACGGCGTTGTTGAAATAAAGTCAATCTCCCGTGAGGCAGGCAGTCGTACAAAAATGGCTGTTTACAGCTCAAATCCCGATGTTGACGCAATCGGTTCATGTATCGGCAACAAGGGCGCTCGTGTAAACAAGATTGTTGAAGAACTCGGCGGTGAGAAAATCGACATCGTGCTTTACAGCGATGATCCCGAAAAGTACATTTCGGCGGCTCTCTCTCCTGCAAGCGTTTGCAAGGTTGAAATTACAGATGAAGAAACAAAGAGCTGCCGTGCAACCGTTCCCGACGGTCAGCTTTCACTTGCTATCGGCAACAAAGGACAGAATGCCCGCCTTGCCGCAAGACTTACAGGCTGGAGAATTGACATCCGTCCCGAAAGCGGTTTCTACGGCGAAGATGAGGACGATGAACCAAAGGCAGAAGAAAAGTCCGAAGATGTTCTCGACCTTGACGAAAGCACAGAAGGCGAAACAGTTGTTTCGGATGAAACAGAGGAATAATCAGATTAAACAGAGAGGGATTTTATGAAGCAAAGAAAAATGCCGTTGCGTAAATGTACGGGTTGCGGAGAGATGAAAGAAAAGCGTGAGCTTATCCGTGTTGTCAAAGCACCCGACACCAAAGATGAAAACGGTGAAATCATTGCAAAAGGCGAAATTTCGCTTGACCTCACAGGTCGCAAGGCAGGCAGAGGCGCATATGTGTGCAGAAATCTTGCCTGCTTTGAAAAGGCTCGCAAGGCACGCCGCTTTGAACGCTCGTTAAGCTGTAAAATCCCTGATGAAGTATATGAGCAGATGCAAAGTGAACTTGCCGCAGCAGACAGCGAGTAGGCGAAAGGATTTTTTATGAACGACAGGATTTTGTCGCTGCTTGGCATTTGCAAGAGGGCAGGCAAACTGATTACAGGTGCCGACACGACGATTGACTCAATACGAAAAAGCAAGGCAAAGCTTGTTATTTTTGCAAATGATTTTTCAAAGAGCAGTAAGAAAAGCGTGCAGACAGCCGCTGATGAATGCAATGTGAAAACATTGACAATGAACCGAAGCAAAGAGGAAATCGGATTTGCTCTCGGAAAAATCTGCGGAGTTATGACAACCGAAGACAAAGGCTTTGCAGATAAGCTTGAACAGCTTATTGAAAACGAATCGGGAGGAGAATTGTATGATAAAATATAAGGTAAAGGACGCAGCAGCAGATCTCGGAGTTTCAAACAAGGAAATTATTGAGATTCTCGAAAAACATTGCGGTGTTACAAAGAAAACAATGACAACACTCGAGGAAAGCGAACTCGATGTGATTTTTGATGTAATCACAAAGAAAAACAAGGTTGAAAACTTTGACGAATACTTTGCGGCACGCAACAACAAGCTTGACAACGAAAGCAAGCCACAGCAGGAAGATAAGCCCGCAAAGCAGAATGCAAAGGCTGACAATCAGAAGAAAAAGGCCGATAAAAATGACAAAAAGCCTAACAACAAGGATGCAAAGCCTGCATCAAAACAGGAAAAGGTTGAAGTTACTCAGGAAAAGAGCGTTGAGGAGTCTGCTCCCCGCAAGCGCAGAGTAATTGACACCCGTGCAACAAATGTTGATGTTGAGCGTTACAACCAGAAGTATGATGACCTTGCAAGCGACAGCTCAAAGGGCAGAAGCACGGACAACATTGTTAAAAAGCAGAAATTCACAAACCGTACCCAGCGTCAAAAGGGCAGACGACAGAAGCGTGAAACAGAGCAGGAGCGTCTGAACCGTATTGCTCTTGAGCGTAAGCAGAAACCGATTACAGTTCAGATTCCTGACGAAATCGTAGTTTCGGAGCTTGCTCTCAGACTCAAGGCTACCGTTGCCGAGGTTGTTAAAAAGGCATTCCTTATGGGTACAATGGTAACGGCAACAGATACAATCGACTTTGACACAGCGTCACTTATCGCCATGGAATTCCACGCAAAGGTTGAAAAAGAGGTTGTTGTTACAATCGAAGAACAGATTATTGATGACAGCGAGGACGATGAGGCAAATCTCGTTGAGAGAGCTCCGGTTGTTGTTGTTATGGGTCATGTTGACCATGGTAAAACTTCAATCCTCGACGCTATCCGTCACGCAAATGTAACAGCAGGCGAGGCCGGCGGTATCACTCAGCATATCGGTGCTTACAGAGTTATGGTAAACGGCAAGCCTGTTACATTCCTCGACACACCCGGACATGAGGCATTCACAACAATGCGTGCAAGAGGTGCTCAGGTTACTGATATTGCAATCCTCGTTGTAGCTGCCGATGACGGTATCATGCCGCAGACAGTTGAGGCTATCCACCATGCAAAAGCCGCAGGTGTATCTGTTATTGTTGCCATCAACAAAATGGATAAGGTTGGCGCAAATCCCGAAAATGTTAAACAGCAGCTCACAGAGTATGAGCTTATTCCGGAGGAGTGGGGCGGCGATACACCGTGTATTCCTGTTTCCGCAAAGACAAAGGAAGGTCTTGACGATCTTCTTGAAATGGTTACTCTTGTTGCAGAGATGAAAGAACTCAAGGCTAACCCCGACAGAGCCGCAAAGGGTACTGTTATCGAGGCAAGACTTGACAAGGGCAGAGGTCCTATCGCAACCGTACTCGTTCAGAACGGTACACTTCACAAGGGCGATACAATCATCGCAGGCACTTGCGTCGGTCGTGTAAGAGTTATGACAAACGATAAGGGCGAAAGAGTTACCGAGGCAGGTCCTTCTGTTCCTGTTGAAATCACAGGTCTTGACGAAGTTCCGGTTGGCGGCGATATCTTTGACGCAGTTTCCGACGAGCGTCTTGCAAGAACGCTTGTTGACCAGAGAAAGGCCGCTAAGAAGGAAGAAATCTTCAACGCACAGACTAAGGTTACTCTTGACAATCTCTTTGACCAGATGAAACTCGGTGAAATCAAGGAACTTCAGATTATCGTTAAAGCCGATGTACAGGGTTCTGCCGAGGCTGTTAAGCAGTCACTTGAAAAGCTTTCAAATGACGAGGTAAGAGTAAATGTAATTCACAGCGCAGTAGGTGCAATCAACGAGTCCGATGTAATGCTTGCAGAGGCATCTAACGCAATCATCGTAGGATTCAATGTTCGTCCCGATGCGGTTGCCGCAGAAAATGCAGAGCGTTCGGGCGTAGATATGCGTCTTTACAGCATTATCTACGATTGTATCAACGAAATCGAATCTGCTATGAAGGGTATGCTTGCTCCTAAGACAAGAGAAGTTGTTCTCGGTATGGCTGAGTGCCGTAATGTTATCAAGATTAAGTCAGTCGGCACAATCGCAGGTTCATATGTTAAGAGCGGTAAGATTCAGCGTGGCGCAAGCGTAAGAGTTATCCGTGACGGTATCGTTATTGCAGATGACGCAATTGCATCTCTCCAGAGATTCAAGGATGCTGTCAAGGAAGTTAGCGAAGGCTACGAATGCGGTATCGGTCTTGAAAGATTCAACGACCTCAAAGAGGGCGATATGTTCGAGGTTTATACAATCGAAGAATACAGGGATTAAAGCTTGTATGTTAAACCAAATCTTATAAACGGCACAATGTTTTTACAAGACAGAATTTATAAATGTCACAATGCGACTGTTAATCAGTAGCGGCGTTCAGTGAACGCCAATCGTTTTGGTTTTAACCAAAACGAATAAACAACAAACCCATTGTTGCATAATAATCGGTTAAAACAAAACATTTGTATTGTCGAACCGATTTTACAATCGTTTCGATTGGCGAACCGTGTTCGCCGCTACAGATTATATACGAATTTTCATAATTCATTAAATTATAAGGATGTGATAGCATGGGAAGCCATAGAATTGAAAGAACAACAGAGGACATCAAAAGAGAGCTTACTGCTATTTTCAGAGAATTAAAAGATCCACGAGTTCAGCAGGCGTTTATCTCTATCGTAAGAGTTGAGGTTACAAACGACCTTTCATACTGCACGGTACAGATCAGCGCAATTGAAGGTCTTGACAGAGCCAAAGAGGCTGTCAAGGGCTTAAAGTCTGCATCGGGCTTTATCAGACGAGAGCTTGGACACAGACTTCATCTTCGTCATGTTCCCGAACTCATTTTCCACGCAACAGACAGCATAGAATACAGCGCAAACATCAGCCGTATTCTCAACAGCCTTGACATTAAGGAAGACGAGGAAGAAAATGATGAATCTGTATGAGGTTGCCCGTTTTCTTGAGGCACACGATAATTATGATATTCTGACTCACGCTTATCCTGACGGTGACACCCTCGGCAGCGGATTTGCACTCTGCCTTGCACTCCGCCAAATCGGCAAAAAAGCAAGGGTTATCACAACAGGCGTTCCGACAAAGTTTACCTATCTTCAGAAAAGCATAGAGGAAGAAGATTTTACAACCGAAACGGTTGTCAGCGTTGATGTTGCGGCTGACAGCCTTCTCGGTTCAAATATGGGCAAATATATCGGCAAGGTTGATTTGTGCATTGACCACCACGGTTCAAACACATTTACCGCTAAGGAAAAGTTTGTTGACAAATATGCGGCGGCAAACTGCGAAATTCTCTACAAGCTGTTCCTCAGAATGCACATCAACTTTACAAAGGACATTGCAGACTGCCTCTACACAGGCATTTCAACCGACACCGGCTGTTTCAGATACACAAACACAACCGCCGAAACCATGCGTGTTGCCGCAAGTCTTATGGACTTTGGCTGTAACACCGCATACATAAACAAGGCGATGTTTGAAACAAAGTCGAAAAACAAAATTCAGCTTGAAAGAGCCGTTTATGAGTCAATGACCTATTGTGCAGACGGCAGGTGCGCAATAATTTACACAACGCTTGATATGCTCAAAAAGCTCAACACGGGTGATGATGAAATGGAGGGACTTGCCTCTATTCCCCGTCAGATTGAGGGTGTTCTCATCGGAATTACAATGCGTGAAAAAGAGGGCGGATTCTTCAAGATTTCCGTTCGTACAAACAATAATATCAATGCCTCGGATTTCTGTTCGCAGTTCGGAGGCGGCGGTCATCCTGCGGCGGCAGGATGCTCAATTGAGGGCGACCTTGAAACCGTAAAGACAACGCTTGAAAAAGCTGCGGAGAAGTTTTTATCATGAGCAATCTTAACGGTGTACTGCTGATTGACAAGCCAAAGGAATTCACCTCGTTTGATGTTATTGCCGTTGTTCGCAGACTGACAGGGCAGAAAAAGCTCGGTCACACGGGAACACTTGATCCGAACGCAACGGGCGTTCTGCCTGTTTTGCTCGGAACTGCAACGAAAACACAGGATTTGATTCTCAATCACAACAAGTCATACACGGCAGAATTTCAGCTTGGCAAAACCACCGACACCCTCGACATCTGGGGTACGGTGACGGGAGAATGCGAATCTTCGGTTACAGAGGAGCAGATCCGCAGAGTAATTCCCAATTTCACGGGCGAAATTGAGCAGATTCCGCCGATGTACTCTGCCGTACAAAAGAACGGTCAAAGGCTTTATGACCTTGCAAGACAGGGAATCGAGGTTGAGCGTGAGAGCCGAAAGGTTACTGTCTATTCTCTTTCGCTTGCAAATTTTGACGAAAAAACGCAGACAGGCACACTTGAAATTTCCTGTTCAAAGGGTACTTATGTACGCACGATAATTGATGACATAGGCAGGGTTCTCGGTGTCGGTGCGGTTATGACGGCACTTTGCAGAACCTCGGCTTGCGGATTTTCGCTTGACGAGTGCATAACGCTTGACGAGCTGAAAAGCATTTGCGAAAACGGAAATGTTGAAGAAAAACTGCGTTCCGTTGAGAGCCTGTTTATGAGTTTGGGCTATCTTGCCGTATCGTCTGCACAGGCAAAACGATTTGCAAACGGCGGTGCGTTAAGTGCCGACAGAACATACCTTGCCAAGTCGGGGTACGAGGACGGTCAGCTTTTCAGAATGAAAACCCATGATGGTGATTTTTTAGGCATAGGCATTGCCGACAAACCGACTAATCTCATCAAAATATATTTTCAAAACTGCAGGTAGCGTGTCGCTACGCCCAATTCGTGAAGACAGTTTGTAATATGCAAAACATATTTGCCCGAGCGTTACTTTTAGACTGAAAATAAAAACGAGAAATAAAAAACGGTGTGCAACGAAACGGCACACCGAAAAATGATTGACATATTAATAGTTAGATGTTAATATATAGATAAGGAAACGGCTTTAGCTGTTCCGCTATTACAGTTTAGTTATTTTTCAACAACCGCCTTGTATTCGCAGTACAGGGCGGTTATTTCTTTATGGTGAACACAATAAAAAATGTGAAAATTACTATCACAGCTATGTATTCCACGCAATCACCCCCTTTCCCAAGGGAGTCGAAACAGCCGCCGCCATTTCCTTACCGAACAATTATATCAAATGTTTTACTTGTATTCAAGATGAAAATTTATGTTTATCCTCGTATGTTTTGATGTGAAGAAAGTTGTGTATTCCAATGTTTTAGATATTAAAACAATTTGTCTGCAGGATTCACTTTACAGTCATTTTACGTCACTATAATATGGGTGTAAAATGAATTTGGAGGTATATTTTATGGAAATTCTGAAAGTTGAAAATCTTACAAAAACCTACGGAAGCGGTGAAAACCTTGTCCATGCGGTTGACGATGTTTCGTTCTCGGTTGAAAAGGGCGAATTTGTTGCCATTGTCGGTGCAAGCGGCAGCGGCAAGTCAACTCTTCTTCATCTTATCGGCGGTGTTGACCGTCCCACAAGCGGAAAAATTTTTGTTGACGGCAACGATATAAGCAAAATGAATGATGACAAGCTTGCCGTATTCCGCCGCAGACAGGTGGGCATTGTCTATCAGTTCTACAATCTTATCCCGATTCTGACTGTTGAAGAAAACATCACGCTCCCCTGTGACCTTGACGGCAGAGGTGTTGACAGAGAACGACTTGAGATGATTCTTGATTCGTTCGGACTGCGTGCAAGAAGAAAACACCTTCCAAACCAGCTTTCGGGCGGTCAGCAACAAAGAACATCTATTGCCAGAGCGCTCATTAACAATCCGTCTCTTGTGCTTGCCGATGAACCGACAGGCAACCTTGATTCAAAGTCAAGCGAAGAGGTTATGAGTATGCTCAAAATGTGCAATCAGAATTACGGACAGACTGTTATAATGATTACGCACAACCTTGACATTGCAAAACAGGCAGACAGAATCATAACAATCAGCGACGGCAAAATTGTTGAGGAGGCTTGATTATGAAACTTCTCAACAAGCTTACTCTTAAAAGCCTGCGACTTAACAAGGTACGTACAATTGTTACAATCGTGGGCATTATGCTCTCGGCGGCACTCATCACGGTAGTTTCGGGAATGGCACTCAGCGGACGACAGACTATGATTGACGGTCAGACGGAATGGTCGGGCAATTATGATGTTGCACTTGATATTATCGACACCGCAAAAATTGATAAAATCCGACAGAACCGTAATGTTGAAAATGCTTTTTATAAGGAAAGACTGGGATTTTCCAAGGCAACAGTTGCCGATAATGCCGAATACGGATATGCCGTTACCGCAATCAGCGAAAATGCATTTGACGGTTGCTTTAAGTTAAAACTTGAAAAAGGCAGTTTCCCGACAAATTCAAACGAAGCTGTTGTTACAGGTGCATTTAAAAACACTGACGGAAAAGATGTAAAAGTCGGTGATAAAATTACGTTTGAACTCGGAGTGCTTAAAGGTACAGACGGAAAGGTTCTTGGAGAAAGCGAGTTGCTTGACCTGTCGCCAAAGAGATTCAAAGAATCTAAAATAACCGATAAAAAGCAAAAGACATATACAATAACAGGAATTATCGAAAATCCGAACACAAGAGAGCTGAACAATCCTTCCTCCTGTTTCGAAATATATACCGTTTCTGATGAGGAATCACCTGTTGAGGCAATCAGAACAAAGCATATGAATAAGCTGTATATCGCCTATACTCCTCAGAGCGAAGGCAATTATCTTCAAAATACAGCGGATATTTTAGGCTTTAAAGCTGATGATATGAATAATGTAAGCAGCGATGAAATTTCACCCGAAGATCAGCAGACCTCGGGAGTGAACGGATACAGCTTTAACACGACACTTCTCGCTATGAAAGGCTACGGCGGAAGTGAAGGTACAAATGTAATGATTTTCAGCCTTGCCGTTATTATCATTATTATAGTAATGCTTGCGAGCGTGTTTGTAATCCGCAACAGCTTTGCAATTTCAATTACCGAGAAAACGAGTATGTACGGTATGCTTGCGTCGGTCGGTGCAACCAAAAGACAAATCCGCAGGAATGTGCTTTTTGAGGGATTCATTCTCGGCTTAATCGGCATTCCTCTCGGAATACTTCTCGGACTCGGTGTAAACGCAATTCTTATTGCAATACTCAACAGCGTTCTCGGTGATATGCTGAGCGGTGCATCATTTGTATTTGTAACCCCTACAATTCCGATTATTTGTGCAATCGTTCTTTCTGCCGTTACAATATTCCTTTCGTCATTCTTTATTGCACTGCGTGCATCAAGAATCCCACCGCTTGTTGCAATCAGAGGCAACAAGGATATCAAGGTGAAGAACAACAAGCCGTACCGCACATCTAAGCTTACCAAAAAGCTTTTCGGTGTAGGCGGTGAAATCGCCTCAAAGAGCCTTAAACGCAGTAGAAAAAAGTACCGCACAACTGTTATTTCAATTGTAGTCAGCGTTGCAATGTTCATTGCAGTTTCGGCATTTATGGACTACGGAATGACATTTACAGACCATTACTACGGCAATGCCGATTACAGCTATATGGTTGTCGGAATTGATTCAAAGCAGGCTCAGACAATTGAAAAAATGCCCGAAATCGAAAATTATCTGACAGTCGGTTTGCAGTACGGTTATGTGTCGGCAGATGTGCCTGTTAATGAATGTGGCGAGAACTTCCTTTATGATGAACCTGACGGTTCAAAGTCATTTGGTGCAGAGTTTCTTGAATTTGAACACGATACCTTTGTTCAGATTTGCAGGGAATTGGAACTTGACTACAACAAGGTCAAGGGCGGTGTACTTGTGTATTCTCAGGTAACCCCCGATAACAGTGAGAGTGGCAACTCTTCCAAGCCAATGAAACTGTTCGGCAAAACCGCTCCGACAAAGTTTACCGTTCACGGAAATGATGATGAAGGAAACGCCTTGATAACAGGCAAATTAAAGGTTTCGTCAGTGTTTGATAAAATTCCAAAGTCGGCTGATTCTGTAATCGGCGAAGGAACAATTTTCGGTCAGGGATTGATAATCGGTGAACAGGGTGTAATCTCCCCTCAGCTTGGTGAACACGGATGCGGTATTACCCTCTATGCCAATACATCAGACCACACTTCGCTTACAAATCGTATTGAGTCTATGTCGGGTACAGGTGACTCGGAAAGCTATATTTCTATTTTTGACTATGAAGAAATTGTAAGACAGTTCAATGCCGTTATGCTGATTGTCGGAATATTCGTTTACGGCTTCATCGGTGTTATCTCGCTTATCGGACTTACAAACATTTTCAACACAATCTCAACCAATATGCAGTTGAGGAGCAAGGAATTTGCATCGCTTAAATCTATCGGTATGACAAAGAAAGAATTTAACCGTATGATTCGCCTTGAAAGCCTTATGTACGGCATAAAATCTTTGATTATCGGTATTCCTCTCGGTGTTCTCGGTGTATTTGCAATCTTCTCGGCATTTTCAAGAGGCAATGTTCCAATGAGCTTTGTATTCCCGTGGAAAGCGATTTTGATTAGTATTGCGGCTGTATTTATTGTGGTATGGCTGATTATGAAATACTCAATCTCAAAGGTTAATAAACAAAATATTATTGAAACAATCAGAAATGACAATATCTGAGCATCATATTCTGCCAGCAGACTGTATTTTGTTGAAATTTGTTGACAATAGTTTTACACTCTGTTATAATGTAGTTGTAACAACAGATACCACAATATTTTGTATGTTTTCATTGCTGACGGGCGGATTATTGATTTAATCCGCCCGAATTTCATTTTGGAGGACTTGTTGTGAAAATTCTTCTTATTGAGGACAACCGTGCAATTTCAAAAGGACTTGTTTACACTCTTGAACAAAACGGCTTTGAGGTTGCGTTGTGCGAAAATGCCGAATCGACCCTTAACTCTCTCGGCGGTGACTTTGACCTTTTTATTGTTGATGTGTCGCTTCCCGACGGCAACGGTTTTGAACTTTGTGACGAGATAAAAAGAGTGTGCGAAACTCCCGTGATTTTTCTCACCGCACTTGACGATGAGGACAGCATTGTCAAAGGCTTTGACCTCGGAGCGGAGGATTACATAACAAAACCGTTTTCAAGCCGTGAGCTACTCGCAAGAATTAAACGAATTACCAAAAAGCTCGACAAAACTATGGCTATGAATTTTGGCGACATCAGCATTGACTTTGACAAAAAACAGGTTTGCAAAAACGGCGATCCCGTTGTGCTTACGGCGCTTGAATACCGCCTGTTTGCAATGCTTGCCAAAAACAGCGGCAAGGTGCTGACCCGTGAACAGATTCTTGAACGCATATGGGATTTGTCGGGGAATTATGTTGAGGACAACACGCTGACCGTGTACATAAAAAGACTTCGCAAAAAACTTGATACAAATATGATTAAAACCGTAAAGGGCCTTGGTTACAGGCTGGAGGTATAATGAAAAACACATCAAAATTTCTTGCGGTAATGCTTGCGATAACGGGACTTTTCTGTTGTGCCGTTGCAGTAGGCATCGGTGCAGGCTTTAACGCTGTTCGTGAAAGCACGGATAAAAAGATAATTGCCGTTGCGGAAAAGGTTAGAGAACAATATCCCGACATTTCGGAAAAGGAGCTTGCTCAAATTTTGAACAGCGATACTGCCGGCATAAAAGGAGACTTTGCACAGTACGGAATAAAATTCGACAGCGGCTGGGTTGACATTCAAAGCGGAAGTTATGCAACGATTACAATTGTGATTGCAACCGCAGGTGTTTGTGTGTTCGGAATTTTGCTCTGCATTGTGTTCATAAGATACTGTAAAAAGCAAAAGCGACAGCGACTTGAAATTGTAAAATGTCTTGAAAAAATAAACAACCGAGAGTACGACCTCGACCTTGACGGCTCAACCGACGACGATATGTCGCTGTTAAAGCAGGAGATTCAAAAAACAACGGTAATGCTTCGTGAGTATGCCGACAATTCAATGCGAGAGAAAGAAATCCTCAAAAATTCGCTTGCCGACATTTCACATCAGCTCAAAACACCGCTGACTTCAATTTTGATTACAACCGAAAATATCCTTGATGACGATGATATGCCCGTTGAAATCAGACGGGATTTTGTTATGGATATAGCGCATAATGCCCATTCGATAAATTTCCTTGTAAAAAGTCTGCTCACGCTCTCAATGCTTGATTCGGGAACTGTTGAATTGAAGTTTGGAGATGTGTCGGTTGAAAAAATAATTGACGAGTGCATTTCACGCACAGAGGTTCTTGCCGATATCCGTGATGTGAGAATCGAAAAAACGGTCAAAAATGATTTCAGCCTTGACTGCGATTTTCGCTGGATTTGCGAAGCGGTTTCAAACATTGTAAAAAACTGTATTGAGCATACCGACGGCGGTTATGTCAAAATTTCAGCCGAAAAGAACAGTATGTATTCGGAAATCATTATAAGCGACAACGGCTGCGGAATCAGCCCGAAGGATTTGCCCCACATTTTTGAGAGGTTCTATAAAGCACGAAATTCATCCCCGTCAAGCGTCGGCATAGGTCTGTCGCTTGCAAAATCAATTGTTGAAAAAACAGGCGGATATATTACCGCAGATTCCAAACTCGGTGTCGGCTCAACCTTTAAACTCAGATTTTTGAATGTAAGACTCAGATAAGATAAAAATTAAAAAGCGAAAATTTCGGTCGGGAATAAAGTTTTGTTAAGTAGAAATCTTATTATTCCCGACCGTATTTATGTAATTTTCGGCATGGGGGCAATTGAAACTGTCTTTATAAATAAAAAACAGAAGAGCGACAAGGGTAATTTTGCATAAAATTCCAGTGTAAAGATTGTGTAACTTGCTATTTTTACAAAATAAAAGGATTATGTGTAGTTTTTGTGAGAGTTTTGTGATAAAATCAAATTGTCTAGGGATGTTTGACCCTACGTTTTAAAAGCTTTGAAAGGAGTAATCAAACAATGAAAAAAAGAAGTATGAAGAGAGCGCTCAGTGCCGTATTGACACTTTGTATGGCTCTCCCCGGTGCTTCCGTAGCATTTGGTTCGGCAAGTGCTGCAACAGTTTCCGATGACAGCAGCACATCTGCATCATCAACTGCCGCAGGTTCACTTGTTGAAGATGACGGCTTTACATGGGATAATGCCAATGTGTATTTCCTGCTTACCGACCGTTTTAAGAACGGAAACACCGCAAATGACCATTCATACGGCAGAACACTTGACAAGGACGGCAAACCGCTTGACGGCTGGGATACAAACCCCGGTACATTCCACGGCGGCGACTTTGCAGGTGTTACTCAGTCAATTGAAGAGGGTTATTTTGATAACCTCGGTGTAAACGCAATTTGGATCTCAGCTCCGTATGAGCAGACTCACGGCTATTGTGATTCAGGTAAGGGCTTTGCTCACTACTCATATCACGGCTACTATGTTCTTGACTATACCGAAACCGATGCAAACTTCGGTACAAAAGAGGAGTTCAAAACTCTCGTTGACACAGCGCATGAGCACGGTATCAGAGTTATCATGGATATCGTAATGAACCACACAGGCTACAACACCGTTGCAGATATGGAGCAGTTCGGCTTCGGTACTCTCCTTGACGGTGCATTAGACTTCAAATACAAGCTCACAGATGTAGGTGAAGTAAACGACCACATTGACTATAAAACATCAGAAGAAGACTGGGGCAAATGGTGGAGCAATGACTGGATCCGCAGCGGTCTTCCCGGATATACAGAGGGTGCCGGCGGTGATCTTACAATGTCACTCAGCGGACTTCCCGACTTCAGAACAGAGCAGACAAAGGATGTTACAATTCCTCCGATCCTCAAAACAAAGTGGACTCAGGAAGGTACATATGATCAGAAGGTCGCAAAATACGGTGAATCAAACACAGTAACAGGCTACCTTTCAACCTGGCTTTCAGAGTGGGTTAGGGAGTACGGTGTTGACGGTTTCCGTTGCGATACTGCAAAGCATGTTGATAAGGCTTCTTGGAACCAGCTCAAGCAGGCTTGTGTTTCTGCTCTCAGAGAGTGGAGATCCAACAACAAGGGCAAAGCAGGTGCTGACTGGAAAGAAGATTTCTGGATGACAGGCGAGCATTGGGATCACGGTGTAGGCTACGACACATACTATTCCGAGGGCGGCTTCGACTCAATGATTAACTTCGCAGTTACAGGCGGCGGTGCTCTTGCAAGCGGTAGTGTTGCAAACACATATCAGGGCTATGCAGACAAGATCAACACAAAGGAAGGCTTTAACGTTCTTTCATTTATGTCATCACACGATGAAACACTTACCCGTGGCGATGAGAACACAATGCTTTACAATGCGGCTGCATTCCTCCTTCTCCCGGGCGGAGTTCAGATTTTCTACGGTGACGAAACCAACCGTCCTCTCTATCCCGGCGTTGCATTTGACGGTTACGGCGGATCGGGTCACGCACTCAGAAGTGATATGAACTGGAACGACATGGACAAAACTCTTCTTGCTCAGTGGCAGAAGGTTGGTCAGTTCCGTAACAAGCATGTATCCATCGGTGCCGGCTCAAATGTTAAGCTCTCAGCTACAAGCGGTGTTGCTTTCGGCCGTACATACGATAAGAACGGCGTAACAGATCAGGCAGCTGCAGTAATCGGCTGTAACAAAAATTCAAGCGTAACTGTTGATGTTTCAACTCTTTGGGAAGACGGCAGTTATATAATCAATACTTATGACAACTCATCTTCAGTTGTTACTGACGGTAAGGTAACTTTCAACAGCGGTGTAAACGGCACAATCCTTATGGAAAATGCTGACGGTCAGCCGCTTGTATCAATCACAGGCGAGCCGAAGTTCTACGGCACAGAGCAGGTTACTGTTTCTCTTAAGGAATGCGACAGCGCAAAGGTTTCTGTTGACGGCGGTAACAAGTTTGTTGTTAAGGACGGCGACACATTCACAATCGGTCAGACAGCTTACAAGAACGATACAATCGAAGTAACTGTTGAAGCTACAAACGACAAGGCAACCTCAGAGGCTAAATTCACATTCCTCAAGCTCGGCGAAAACGACGAAAAGCCTACAACCAGCCCGACACAGAGCACAACTGTTCCCGGTCCGACAGCAAGTCAGACATCAAAGCTTACAATCAAGAGCACAGCAGGCGCTCCGAATGTTTACGCTTGGACAGGTGCAAGCACAGCACTCAACGGTGCATGGCCGGGTCAAAAGGCAGCAGCCGTTTCAGGTCAGGCAAACACATATGAACTCACACTTCCTGTTTCAGCCGACAAGCCATTCAGCGTTGTTCTCAACAACGGCAGCGGCTCACAGTCAGGCGATATCACAGGTCTTTATGACGGTGCTGTTCTCGAAATTCAGAACGGCAACTACACATCGGTTAAGACAGTAACTAAGGGCAACCAGCAGGGAGGCGGCGGCGAGCCAGAGCCTGCAGAGGGTTCTGTTTCCGTAACAATCAAGCCTTACAGCCCATCTGCAAGCTACAAAATCTATGCTTGGAATGATACACAGAAGCTCACAGGCGCATGGCCGGGCGTTGCTCTTACAGAAAAAGATTCTGACGGCAACTATGTTGTTAAGTTCGATAATGTTGACGAAGTAAGCATTATTCTCAGCAGCGGTTCAGGTCAGACAGCAGATATCACAGGCGTTAGAGACGGCGCTACAATCGAAATTACAAACGAAGGTTGTACAACATACAAGCTTACATCAAAGCCAATCGTTGTTTCACCTTATGAATCACTCAAGAAAGAAGCAAGAAAGATTCTTGCTATGACAGCATCAGACTACACAGCAGAGAGCTGGGCAAATGCTCAGAAGGTTCTCAAGTCAGCCGAGGCTATGATTAAAGCAGGCGAAGACGCTACAACAGCTGAAGATATGAATGCTATGATTGCAGACCTCAAGTCAGCTCAGAAGGCACTTGTACTTGCTCCTGCAACACTCACATATGCAGTTGCAGGCAAGAGCGTTGTATCAGGTGTTACAGCCAGCGCTGCAAAGGTAACTGTTACAGTTGACGGTAAGACATATACTGCTACTGCAGACGATGTAACAGGTGCATTCACAGTTGCAACATCAGCTCTCAAGACAACAAGCACAATCAAGGTTGACGCAACAAGAAACGGTGTAAACGGCACATATTCATATGCTATGAAGAACGGCGACATTAAAGGCGGAGTTGTTCCTACATCTCCTACACTTCCGACACAGCCTACTACTTCAACTCAGCCGACTACAGCTACACAGCCAACAACAGCTACTCAGCCGACTGCACCTACACAGCCTACAACAGCTACAGAGCCGACTACTGCTCCTGCACAGAAGCTCACAGTAAACGCTACTTCAAATTACTTTGGTTCTGCATCAAAGACAGTAAGCACTGACGGCAAGAAGGTAACTGTTCTCTACAAGCTCAACTCAAACATGGGCGTTGTTGACGGACAGTGGGCTGTTAAGTATGATTCAAGCAAGCTCAAATTCAACATGGCTGATAACAAGGCAGACGGCAAGCAGACAATCATGCCTTCACAGTCAAACCTTATTCACAATGCTTACAGCAATGTAATTAAGGGTATATTTACTAACCCACAGGTACCTACTCAGTACAACGGAGATACATTTATCTCACTCACATTTGAGGTTATCGGTTCAGGTACAGCAAGCGTATATCTTGACACACAGTACCTTACATTAGGTTATGTAAAGGGCAACAAGCTTAATCAGGCATCTGTTGTAAATAACAGCAAGGTTTGCGATGTAACAGGCATTGCAGGCTTTGAAAAAGTATCAGTAAACGCATCAACGGTATTTGTCGGCGATGTAACCCTTGGTGATGTTAACATGGACGGCGATATCACAGTTTTTGATGCAACCGAAGTTCAGAAGTATGTTGTTCAGCTCGTTGCATTCACAAATGACCAGTTTACTGCTGCCGATGTTGACCATGACAGCACAATCACAGTTAAGGATGCTACTACTATTCAGAAGTTTGTTGTAAAACTCATCAGCAACTTTTAATAAGTTTTAAAGCAATTGACATATCGTTCCGTTTAGTCGATATAGTAAGGAATGTCCCTCACAAAATGTGAGGGACATTTTTTGTACAGTTTTTTAAATAGAAAATGGCAGACAACCGTGTGATTGTCTGCCATTTTGTCATGATGAATTTAAAATTACCGATTATACTTTTACAAGAACCTTTGTAATTTCGCTGATGTACATTTTATGGAAGTCGTTGTCATACCACTTGTCAACGCTTTCACGGTCGGTAATGCTTTCGGCATTAAGACTTTGTGCGTACATTTTTTTGCATTCAAGAACAAGCTTTGCCTCTTCAAAATATACAGAGCCGTTTTCCGTAAACGCAGGAGTAAGACCTGTTTCCTTTACCTTGTCATAATCCTTGCCGCTCTTTGAACCGCAGAATTTGAGGGCATCTCTGTACTTTTCATCAAAAAAGCTCATTGTATAGCGGTCGCCGTTCTCCATAAACGCAAATGTATATCTCTGCGGACGAATAAAGGTGAATACAACGGGCTTACCCCACATAATGCCTACACCGCCCCAGCTTATCGTCATTGTGTTGAATTTTTCCCTGTCGCCTGCCGTAACAAGCGCCCAGTCGTCACCGATAAGCTTAAACGGACTTTCAACAATCTCTTTCGGATTTATCTCTTTGAATGCTGACATATAGATCTTCCTTTCAACAATTGTGTTTTATATAATATGCTTTCAAAATTCTATTTTGAATAGACTGCATCATTTTTTGCCAAAAGATAGACACAGTATTGATTCATACTTATGCCCTCTTTCTTTGAATGTTCGGCAAGTGAGCGATGCAGACTTTTCGGGATTCTCAGCTTGAATTGTCCCGAATATTCTTCAAGACTGTCGGGTTCGTGAATTACAACTCCGCTTTCAAAGGCGGCTTCAAACCAGGCTTTTTTAGCGTTCTCTGCATTTGCAACAGCCGATTCAATCGTATCACCGCAGGCTATGCAACCCGGAAGCTCGGGAAATGATACAACAAAACCGCCCTCGTTCCTGTCCTCGACAATTTCCATACGATATGACATTGCAAGATAATCGTTAAGTGTTTTCATCATCTTTCGCCTCACTTTCAACAATTTGTCTTAATGCCTGTTTTCGTATTTCCGAATAATATTATATATGGTATCGCATATGGTGTCAACAGGTTTTTGAAGTGATTTCAGCGGTTTTCACAAAATGAAAAATATGCAAAATGGATGTATATGTATGTATGAATATGCATAAATGGATGAATAAAATGAATATTCATTTTTTGTGCATATATGCATTTTTCAGAAATTTCGAGGGGAATGTGACATATCAACCGCCAAAAACACTGATAATACAGCGAAAATAAAGCAGATTTCGGTCAATTTGTACCCAAAAATGCAAATTTGAAAAAACATTGAATATTTATTCAAAAAACACTTGATTTTTTGAAAACAGAGTGTATAATGTAAGAGTAATAAAAATTAATTAAAGGAAACACCGACATAAAGTGTTTCCAAATTCCGGAGGAATCAAAAATGGCTGACAATAAGATTAAAAAGGTAGTTCTTGCATATTCAGGCGGTCTTGATACTTCAATCATCATTCCGTGGCTTAAAGAAAACTACGACAACTGCGAAGTTATCGCTGTTTCGGGTGATGTTGGTCAGGGTACAGAGCTTGACGGTCTTGAAGAAAAGGCTATCAAAACAGGCGCATCAAAACTTTACATTGAAGACCTCAACAAGGAATTTGTTGACGAATATATCATTCCCACAGTAAAAGCAGGTGCTGTTTACGAGGGCAAGTACCTCCTCGGCACATCTTTTGCCCGTCCTATCATTGCAAAAAGACTCGTTGAAATTGCAAAAGCCGAAGGTGCTGACGCAATTTGTCACGGCTGTACAGGCAAGGGTAACGATCAGGTTCGTTTTGAACTTGCTATCAAAGCTTACGCTCCTGACATGAAGATTATCGCTCCTTGGAGAACATGGGAATTCAAGAGCCGTGAAGATGAGATTGAATATGCTGAAAAGCACAATATTCCGCTCAAGATTAACCGTGAAACAAACTACTCAAAGGATAAGAATCTCTGGCACTTGAGCCACGAAGGTCTTGACCTTGAGAATCCTGCAAATGAGCCGATGTACAATAAGGAAGGCTTCCTTGAACTCGGTGTTTCACCTGAGCAGGCTCCCGATAAGGCAGAATATGTAACTCTTACATTTGAAAAGGGTGTTCCCACAAAACTTAACGGCGAGGCTATCGACAGCGTTGAACTCATTAAGGAACTCAACAAAATCGGCGGCAGAAACGGCGTCGGTATCACAGACATCGTTGAAAACCGTCTTGTTGGTATGAAGGCTCGTGGCGTTTATGAAACTCCCGGCGGTACAATCCTCTATGCTGCTCATGCAAAGCTTGAGGAAATCTGCCTTGACAAGGACACACTCCACTACAAGCAAAATGTTGCCAACGCTTTTGCAGAGCTCGTTTATGACGGCAAGTGGTACACACCTCTCCGTGAGGCTCTCTCAGCTTTCGTTGACAGCACTCAGGAGTATGTAACAGGTGATGTAAAACTTAAACTCTATAAGGGCAACATCATTGATGCAGGCGTAACAAGCCCGTATTCACTCTATGACGAGGAAATTGCTACTTTTGACGAAGATCAGGTTTATGACCAGAACGACAGTGCAGGCTTCATCAACCTCTTTGGTCTTCCAATCAAGGTTCGTGCAAAGAAAGGCCTTATCAAATAATTAAATCTTTGATTTGCATACATAATCGGGGGCAGGGAATTTCTCTGCCCCGATAAGTGTTTATTACACCTTTTTATTTTTATGCGATTTCATGCGTTTAATCCCTATATTTTGGTGCAAAGAAAGCCGTTTCTCAATTGTAGCGGCGTTCAGCGAACGCCAATCGTTTTGGTCGTAAAACCAAAACGAACAGATGTGAATATATAATTGCATAACAATAAGCAGATGAATTGAATTAAGTCGAAACGATTGTACAATCGTTTCGATTGGCAATCAGTGATTGCCGCTACTGTATGGCAGTCGATTTGCCCATACAATCTATATGTAAGGAGAAATAATAATGCAGCTTTGGAAAGGACGCTTCAAAAAGGAGCTTTCAAAAACCACTAACGATTTTAACAGCTCGATTTCATTCGACAGCAGAATGTATAAAGAAGACATCGAGGGCAGCATTGCCCACGCAACAATGCTTGGCAGATGCGGCATTATTAAAGAAGAAGAGGCAGACGATATCGTAAAAGGTCTTAAAGGCATTCTTGCTGATATTGAAAACGGCACTCTGCACATTGATATGGAGGCTGAGGACATTCACACCTTTATCGAGGGTGAGCTTACCAAAAGAATCGGCGACAATGGCAAAAGACTTCACACCTCAAGAAGCCGTAACGATCAGGTCGCAGTTGACATCAAGCTTTACCTCAAAAAAGAGGTTGTCAATGTAAAAAATCTCGTTGTAGGTCTTATCAAGGTTATTGCCGACAAGGCTGAAAGTACAGCGAAACCGTTATGCCCGGTTATACTCACCTCCAGAGAGCACAGCCGATTACCTTCGGACATCATCTCCTTGCTTACGGTGAAATGCTTTTGAGAGATGTTTCAAGACTTGAAGACTGCCTTAAAAGAATGGACGAAATGCCACTCGGTTCATGTGCGCTTGCAGGCACAACGTATCCGATTGACAGAACAATCACAGCCGAACTCCTAGGCTTTGACAGAATTACAAACAACTCTCTTGACGGTGTTTCCGACAGAGATTACTGCATCGAATTTGCATCGGTGCTTTCGATCATAATGGTTCACCTCTCAAGATTTTCAGAGGAAATCATTATGTGGTGCAGTTGGGAATTTAAATTCATTGAACTTGATGACGCTTTTTCAACAGGATCATCAATTATGCCGCAGAAAAAGAACCCCGATATTGCAGAGCTTGTTCGTGGTAAGAGCGGCAGAGTTTTCGGTGACAATATGACGCTCCTCACAATTATGAAGGGTACTGCACTTGCATACAACAAGGATATGCAGGAGGACAAGGAGGCTATCTTTGACGCACTCGACACTGTTAAAATGTGCCTCACAGCCTTTACTCCCATGCTCGACACAATGCGTGTCATTCCCGAAAATATGAGAAAAGCTGCAGCAGGCGGTTTCATCAACGCAACAGACTGTGCCGACTGGCTCACAAAGAACGGTGTTCCGTTCAGAGATGCCTACAAGGCAACAGGCGAACTCGTTGCAAGATGTATTGAACTCGGTACAGACCTCGAAAATCTTCCAATGGACGAATACAAAAAGGTTTGCGATGTGTTCAACGATGATGTTTACAGTGCAATTTCACTTGAACGCTGTACAAACGAGCGTACAGTATTCGGCGGTCCTGCATCGACAAATGTAAAGGCTCAGGCTAAGCGTGTTGCAGAAATCGCAGAAAAACTGTAATTGCAAATCCGTAGGGGCGGATATTATCCGCCCGACTTGATGAAATTTTATGTTTTATCAAAATGTTTTAAAGCGATAAAAAGCAATGTATATAAATATTTGAACGCTATGCGATTGCGTACGGTCGGGGGTCCGATGAACGCCCCTACAGATAACAGTAAACTTGTTCCGCTTAAATGGTTTGTTTTTATTATAAAATATCTGGTCATTACTTGCGGGCGGATGATATCCGCCCCTACGAATGGGAACATATGCTTTGTGCAAAAAGTGAACTGCCGTATTCAACACATACAGGCAAAGATTGATATAAATTTACAATAGATTAGGTGATAGCAATGAAAATAAAAGCAGGTATTGTCGGTGCAACCGGCTATGCAGGTGCAGAGCTTGTAAGACTTCTTACCGCTCATCCTGAGGCTGAAATTTCGGCAATCAGCTCTGTTTCCTTTGAGGGTGACAAGCTGAGCGATGTTTATCCGTCTTATACATTTTTGAACGATATGGTTTGTGAAAATCAGGACGCCGTTGTTGAAAAGAGCGATGTTATCTTTGCCGCTCTCCCACACGGTCTTTCACAAGAGCTTGCCGCAAAGTGCATTGATGCGGGCAAGGCATTTATTGACCTCGGCGCTGACTTCCGCCTTGAAAGCGAAGAAGAATACACCGAATGGTACGGTGGAACTTTTCTCGACAAAAAACTTCACGAACAGGCAGTTTACGGACTTCCTGAATTTTTCAGAGATAAAATCAAGGGCAAAAAGCTTGTTGCGAATCCGGGTTGTTACACAACCTGTTCACCGCTCGCAATTGCTCCTGCAATTGTAAACGGACTTGTCAGCACAAAGGGCATCATTTGCGACTGCAAAAGCGGTGTTACGGGTGCCGGAAGAAAGCCAAATCAGGGCAACCACTATCCCGAACTCAACGAGGGATTCCACGCTTATAAGGTTGCAAGCCACCGCCACACTCCCGAAATTGAGCAGACTCTTTCAAAGCTTTCGGGCGAAAAGGTTATTATTACCTTTGTTCCGCACCTTCTCCCCGTAAACCGTGGCATTCTCGCAACTGTTTATGCCGACATCAAGGACGGTGTAACCTTTGAACAAATCAGAAAGGCTTATGAGGACTTTTACAAGGACGAATTTTTTGTAAGACTTCTTGATGACGGCAAATGTGCCGACATTCACAATATCAAATATTCTAACTTCTGTGATGTTTCAATTCACCACGATAAGAGAGCCAACAAGCTCGTTGCTTGTGCCGCAATCGACAACATGGTCAAGGGTGCCGCAGGTCAGGCTATTCAGAATATGAACATCATCTTCGGACTTGACGAAAAAACAGGTTTGGTAATCGTTCCGCCTGCATTTTAAGGGTGAATATCTATGGAAATCAAGTATATTGAAAACGGCTCGGTCACTTCCGCAAAGGGCTTTACAGCCAACGGAATTTGTGCCGGAGTCAAAGCATCTAACACAACTAAAAAAGACCTTGCGCTCATTTACTGCGACAAGGTTTGCAACAGTGCGGCTATCTTTACAAAGAACCTTGTAAAGTCCGACACTATATATGTTACTAAAAAACACCTTGAAAACGGTACGGCTCAGGCTGTTGTCGTAAATTCAGGCAATGCAAATGCCTGTAACCCTGACGGCTATGAAAAGGCTGAAAAAATGTGCAGTCTTGCCGCAGACGCTCTCGGTGTTGACGAAAACGATGTAATCGTTGCATCAACAGGTGTTATCGGTCAGCCTCTCCCGATTGAACCCATTGCAAGCGGAATTGAAAAGCTCAAAGGCACGCTTTCAAAGGACGGCGGAATCTCTGCCGCAGAGGCAATTATGACAACCGACACCGTGAAAAAGCAGTGGGCTGTCGAAACGGTTCTTGACGGCAAAAAGGTTACAATCGGCGGTATTGCTAAGGGCAGCGGTATGATTCATATTAACATGGGTACAACTCTTTCCTTTGTAACAACCGATGCGGCAATTTCTTCCGAAATGCTCAAATCCGCACTTATCGAAGCCGCTGATGTCAGCTATAATATGGTAAGCGTTGACGGTGACACCTCAACAAACGATACCCTTGCAATTATGGCATCGGGTTATGCAGGCAACAAGGAAATCACAGAGAAGAACGACGATTACAAAACCTTTACAGCCGTTCTTACAGACGCATTCAAAAAGGTTGCAAAAAAGCTTGCAAAGACGGTGAGGGCGCAACAAAGCTCCTTATCTGCAAGGTTGACGGTGCAAAAGACGATAAGAGCGCAAAGATTATTTCAAAGAGCATCATCTGTTCAAGCCTTGTAAAGGCGGCAATGTTCGGGGCTGACGCAAACTGCGGAAGAATCCTCTGCGCAATCGGCTACAGCGGTGCCGAAACGGATGTTAAAAAAATTGATGTTTCATATAAATCCGCAAAGGGTGAAATCCTTGTTTGCAAGAACGGCAACGGTCTTGTGTTTGATGAGGACAAGGCTAAGGAAATTTTACTTGAGGATGAAATTGAAATTCTCGTGAAATTAGGTGACGGCAATGTATCTGCCGAGGCTTACGGTTGCGACCTTACCTATGATTATGTAAAAATCAACGGTGACTACCGCACATAATATGCGATTTGATTGTGTGAGCGGGAATCAACTACATAAAGGATTGAAGAAAATGGATGTTTCAAAGAGAGCCAAGGTACTTATACAGGCAATGCCCTATATCAAGAAATATTCGGGCGAAACAATTGTTGTAAAATACGGCGGAAACGCTATGATAAACGAAGAACTTAAAGCGGCAGTTATGAGCGACCTCGTTCTTATGCAGCTTGTCGGAGTCAATGTTGTGCTTGTTCACGGCGGCGGACCCGAAATCAATGCAATGCTCAAAGCCGTTGGCAAGGAAAGCAAGTTTATCAACGGTATGAGAGTGACCGACAAGGAAACTATCGACATTGTTCAGATGGTGCTTGCAGGTAAGGTCAACAAGAGCCTTGTTCAGCTCCTTGGCAGTCACGGCGGTAAGGCTATGGGACTTTGCGGTCTTGACGGCAGAATGCTCATGGCTGAAAAGCTTGTTACAGGCGCAGACCTCGGCTATGTGGGCGAGATTAAGGAGGTTAACCCCGAACCGCTCAACAACGCTCTTGCAAGCGGCTATATTCCGATTGTGTCAACAGTTGCAGGCGGTTATGACGGCAATGTATACAATATTAACGCAGACATTGCGGCATCGCAGATTGCCGCTAAAATCGGCGCAAAAAAGCTCATTCTTATGACAGATATCAGAGGACTTCTCCGTGATGTTCACGATGAGGATTCACTCATCCCAGTTGTCAATGTCAGCGAAGTTCCTATGCTCAAGCGTGACGGCATCATCAGCGGCGGTATGATTCCCAAGATTGATTGCTGTGTTGAGGCAGTCCGCAGCGGTGTAAACCGTGCCCATATCATTGACGGCAGAATAGAGCATTCAATCCTGCTCGAGCTTTTCAGCGATGAAGGCATCGGTACAATGTTTTATTGATTAGCATTGCTGTTTTGCTGATTTATAAAAACAGTAGAGGCGGTCATTGGTCGCTCGCTAAATAAAACTTTCTGTTTAGCTTAAAATTTTTACTTGATAAAAGCAGTGTATTGTTTGTAGGGGAGCACCGTGTGCTCCCGCGGGCGAAATGCGTTCGCCCCTACAGATTAGATTTTGGAGGGTGCAATGATTATACGAGAAATGACAATTGACGACTATGACGAGGTCTATGAGATGTGGCAGATTACCACAAAGCGTGCGCTCTCTAAGGCTGATGAAAGAGATCAGATGGAGCGTTATCTCAAGCACAACGCCGGTATGAGTCAGGTTGCCGTGGTTGACGGAAAAATTGTCGGAACCGTGCTTGCAGGTCATGACGGCAGACGGGGATTTATCCACCATATGGCTGTTCTGCCCGAATTCAGACGAAAGAAAATCGGTCACGCTCTTGCACAGACCGCTATCCAAAAAATTCGTGAACAAGGCATCGACAAAACTCACATTTTCTGTTATCAGAACAACGAAACAGGTCAAAGCTTCTGGCGTGATTTCGGCTTTGAAAAGCGCGAGGATGTTTTTGTTTACTCCTTCAGCAACGATAAAATATGAAAGGGTGTGGCTAACTTGACTGCAAAAGAGAAAGATTTAAAATATATTATGCACACATACGGTCGCTACGATGTTGCTCTCAAAAATGCAAAAGGCGTTACGGCATATGACGAAAACGGCAAAAAGTACATTGATGTTTCATCGGGTATCGGTGTAAACAGCCTTGGCTATTGCAATGACGGTTGGGTTGAGGCAGTTTCAAAGCAGGCAGGCACAATTCAGCATATGTCAAACTATTTTTACTGTTCACAGGCAAGTGACCTTGCCGAAAAGCTTTGCACACTTACAGGTCTTTCAAAGGTCTGCTTTGGCAACAGCGGTGCAGAGGCTAACGAATGCGCAATCAAAATTGCCCGTAAGTACAGCTTTGACAAGTACGGCGAGGGCAGAAATGAAATCGTAACGCTTAACAATTCCTTTCACGGCAGAACTGTTACAACTCTTGCCGCAACAGGTCAGGATGTTTTTCATAACTATTTCTTCCCGTTTACAGAGGGCTTTAAGTATGCAGACGCAGACGATATGGACGCTCTGAAAGCAGTTGTTTCAGACAAAACCTGCGCAGTAATGCTTGAACTCATTCAGGGCGAGGGCGGTGTAAATATCCTCGATCCCGAATATGTAAAAGAACTTGTTAAGTATTGCAACGACAACGATATTCTCGTTATTGTCGATGAGGTTCAGACAGGCGTAGGCAGAACAGGCAAGCTGTTTGCTCATCAGAATTACGGTATTCTCCCCGACCTTATGACGGTTGCAAAGGGTCTTGGCGGCGGACTTCCTATCGGTGTTTGTATGTGCGGTGAAAAGCTCAAGGATGTTATGTCACCGTCAACTCACGGCACAACATTCGGCGCAAACCCTGTTGTTTGTGCAGGTGCAAACTATGTTCTTGACACAGTTGCAAATGACGAATTTCTTGCCGAGGTTGAGAAAAAAGGTCAGTATTTTGAGGACAAGCTCACAAAAATTGACGGCGTAAAGAGCGTTCGCAGAATGGGACTTATGATTGGTATTGAGCTTGAAAAGGGCGATGCACATGACATTGCAATCAAATGCGTTGAAAACGGCTTGCTTATTATCACGGCAAAAGATTTGCTCCGTATGCTCCCACCGCTTGTTATTGATTACAATGAAATTGACGAGGCGATTAATATACTCGAAAAAACAATAAAGGAGAACAACTAATGAAACACTTACTTAAACTTGAGGATTGGTCAACAGAAGAAATTATCAACACACTTAACCTTGCCGATCAGCTTAAATATGAGCAGAAACACGGCATTGAGCATAAAATTCTCAAGGGCAAGTCTCTTGGTATGATTTTTGAAAAGTCAAGCACCCGTACCCGTGTTTCATTTGAGGTTGGTATGACGCAGCTCGGCGGTTATCCGCTTTTCCTCTCATCAAATGACCTTCAGATTGGCAGAGGCGAGCCTGTTGAGGACACAGCCCGTGTTCTTTCCCGTTTTCTTGACGGTATTATGATTCGTACCTTTGAGCAGAAAGAAGTTGAGGCTCTTGCAGAGTACGGTTCAATCCCGATTATCAACGGTCTTACAGACTATTGTCATCCATGTCAGGTTCTCGCAGACCTTATGACAATTCGTGAATTCAAGGGCAAGCTTGAAGGACTCAAGATGTGCTTTATCGGTGACGGCAACAACATGATGAACTCGCTCATCGTCGGCGCACTCAGCACAGGCATGAGCTTCTCTGCCGCCTGTCCAAAGGATTATATGCCGCCTAAGCATATTATCGAGTTCGGTGAAAAGTACGGTAACGGCAAGTTTGAAATCGTAACAGATCCGCTTGAGGCCGCTAAGAATGCCGATGTTGTTTATACAGATGTATGGGCATCAATGGGACAGGAAGAAGAAAAGAAAATCCGTGAGGCAGCATTCGCAGGCTATCAGGTTAACAAGGAGCTTATGGCTGTTACAAACAAGGATTGTATGGTTCTCCATTGTCTCCCTGCACACCGTGGCGAAGAGATTACTGCAGATGTATTTGAAGAACACGCAAATGAAATCTTTGAGGAGGCAGAAAACCGTCTTCACGCTCAGAAGGCTGTTCTTGTTGAATGTATGGCAGATGAAATGCCTGAAAAAGTTTGATGACAGTTTGATTCTCTAAAACTTCATAAAAAGCAAAAAAGTCACATTGCACAACAGCAAGATAGCTGTTTTGTGCAATGTGACTTAATTTTTATTGCAAGACGGAGTATAATTCCATTGGGGGATAATAGCAAAATCAGAATTGCAGGTGTATAATTATGTTAAACAATTACACGTTTTATGGCGAAAAAGGAAGTCTTTAAAATGACAAGAGAACAAAAACAGCATATTCTGCATTTTGCAGTCAGCTCTCTGGGCGGATTTATGGGCGGATATGCAATTTACAATCACTGTGATGTGTTCGGTAACGCACAGACAGCAAATATGATTCACCTTGTCAGCAAAATTTTTACGGGTGATTTTGAGGGCGTTGTGTTTATCGTCATCGCTCTCCTTACATATATTCTCGGCAATGTTTTCTTTGTAATTGCCGACCGTTTTATTAAGCTTGAAACCAAAACCGTCAGTCTTATTGCAAGTACGGTTGCACTTCTGATTATCGGAATTTTTCCGAATATTTCAAACAACTACCTTGCAATTCTGCCGATTCTGTTCGTAACTCCTGTTTTGTGGAATTCATTCAGAACAGCCGGAAGTTATGTTACATCTCCGATTTTCTCGACAAACAACCTTCGTGTTGCAACGGTTTCAACATTCACGGGTATTATTGACAAGGACAAGGAGATGAAGAAAAAGGCTAAATTCTATTGGCTTACGCTTGCAAGCTATCATGTAGGTGTTGTCCTTGCCTGCGTTCCGAGCGTTTTTATCGGTGTGAACAGCATCTGGTTCGGCTTTGTAAGCATTGCCCTTTCAACAGCTTCATATATGTGGCTCTGCGGTGTGTTTGACAGAAAAGAATCCTTTGCAGCATCCGAAGGCTTAGCAGCACAATCGGAAATAATTTAAAATAAAAAATAATGTCGGAGGTACACCTCCGACATTATTTTTTTGTTTATAACTTTCAATCGGCAAAGTCACATTGTCAACATCAAAACACCCATAATAACAGGCTGATGGGCAAGATAAATCCACAGGCTGTATTTGCCGATTTTGTCAAACAGCGGAATTTTGAATTCAAAATATTTTGCAAGATTTTTTTGTGCGATGAAATTCCAAAGATAAAAGCCTGCCGTAAAGAGGAAAATCCACGGAATAATCGGGAAATAGTCTGCTGACACAAAGTCGGACGAGGGGAATCCCAGAAATGCAAGGTACTTGCACGAATAGAGAAAATCGGGCAATTTTACGATATCCAGCCCGAAAAATCCGATACAGCCTTTTTGCAAATCATACGAAACCGCATACAACAAAAGTGAAATCAACGCTCCCGACAGGGGGCTTATTTTTTTGAGGTTATCCGAAAGAACGGAAATAATCATCATTGAACAGCCTATCAGGTTCAGTACACCGAACCATACCGCCTGATTCGGTTCGGCTATCACGGTAACGCAGGTAACGGCAAAGCCCGCAAGATTCAAAAGAACACCTCTTTTTATGCCGTTTCCCGAAAAGTTAAGGCACATTCCCGAAACAAGTATGAACATTACGCAGATACTGCGTTCCCAGACCGCTGTCATGGGATAAAAGTACCAACTTGTGTTAAGTCCGTACATCATAAAAATATCGTAGCATAAGTGAAATGCAACCATACTGACGGTTGAAATTCCACGCAGAGAGTCGAGAAGATAATATCTTTTGTTTTCTTTTAACAAGGCTTTACCGTTTGGATTCATCAATTATTTATTCCTTTTCATCATAACGGAAAAGACGACCACAGCCAGAACAAGCAACACAACCGCATATCCGCAGACGGAGATAAGTTCGGGCATAATGTCCGAATAGTTGCCCGAAATTGCATCCCTTGCGGCGTTTGCGGCATGGGCAAACGGAAGTGCGTTTGCAAGGTTTTTGAACCAACCGCCGACCATTGCGGTATCGAACCAAATGTTTGAAAACCATGCCGAAAGGTTTGTGAGCAATGCACCGCAGATTCCGCCGACAGCCTTTTCATTCAGAAGTGTGCCGAGCAGAAGTCCGAGCGAGATAAACACAATTGCAATCGGAATGTTTACCGCAAGCATAAGCAAAATATTCACGCTGACCTCAAGTCCGAGGAAGAACGCAACAACAACGCATACGGCACTCTGCAAAATTGCCATTGGCAAAAGCGGAAGTGTGTAGCCGATAATAAACTCGTGTGCTTTGAGCGGAGATGTGAACAATCTCATCATAAAGCTTGTTGTTCTGTCCTTTGCAATAAGCATTGACGAGAACAGCGAGATAAAGCTCATTCCGAAAACCGTAATGCCGGGCGTCAGCTTGTCGATGTTGAACATTGTCATCTGAGCCTGCTCGGGGATTGCTGAATTTATTGCCGACAACAAAAGAAGAAGTACAACGGGAAATCCGAGTCCGAAACAGAATGTCAGCGGATCACGGAGAATTTCCTTTGTATTTCGTGAAGCAAACGCAGTCAATCTCATTACAACGCACCTCCGTTTGTCAGCTTTACAAAAGCCGACTCAAAATCTTTTTCGCCCGAAAGGGCAACAAGCTCATCGGAAGTACCCTCAGACACAAATTTACCGTGAGCCATAATACCGATTCTGTCGCAGAGTGCAACAGCCTCTTCGAGATAGTGCGTTGTGAGAATAACGGTGATTTTACCCTTGAGCTTTTCAATCTCAACCCAAAGGCTGTGTCTTGCAATTACATCAAGTCCGAGCGTGGGTTCGTCAAGAAAAAGTATTTTCGGTTCTGAGATAAGTGCCATTGCAATGCTCAATATTCTGACCTCACCGCCCGACAGCCTTTTAGCCTTGCGGTTTTCAAATTCCCGCATGCAAAAGCGTTCGATAAGTTCGCTTGCTTTGGCTTTTGCAACTTTCTTTGAAAGGCCGTAAACCTCTGCCATGAGTTCAAGGTTTTCTCTTGCGGTAAGGTTCATTGCCGCCGCACTTTCCTGCGGTGAAATTCCGATAATCTGCTTTACCGCTGCTCTGTCGGTTTTTATGCTGTGACCGAGAAGCTCTGCCTCACCCGATGTCGGCATAATAAGCGTTGTGAGCATTTTCATTGTTGTTGTTTTTCCTGCACCGTTGACTCCGAGCAAACCGTACATTTCGCCCTCGTTGATTTTAAGGTCAAGGTTTGATACAGCCGTTTTTTCCTTATATTTTTTTGTAAGTTTTTCTGTTTTTATTGCGTACATATTTTCTCCTCAATTCAGGATAAAAGGGATTCAAGTCAAATTTTACTTCATTAACTTATCAAAGGGATTTTTTATTTTTGCAAGTGTCATACCTTTTTTCTCATCACCGAGAACCAGAAGTCTGTCGCCTGCCTCAATTCCGAATACCTTTCTGGCATGTTTAGGGAGTGTAATCTGTCCTCTTTCGCTGACCTTAACAATGCCGAAAATGTACTTTCCGTCACCGTCGGGAGTGAGTCCGTCAGATTCTTCCTCGTAAAAAGGACACACAAGAAGCATTTCTACCGTAGTTTCAAAAATCTGCGCCATCGTCACGCATTTTTCGACATCGGGAAGAGATTCCTCGTTTTCCCACTTTGCAACAGACTGTCTTGACACCTCAAGCCTCTCCGCAAGGTCCTCCTGTGAATATCCGTACTTTTTCCGAAGATACTTCAAATTCATACCAATCATACTTTTCATACCTCCTGAGTTAAGTATATTTCATATGTAACGCAATTTCTACCAACCTGATTTTACACTTTATGTAAAAATCAGTTGCATAATCCCTTTATGATTTATGATAAACTCCCTTACAGATTTTGTCAAACAAAAGGCGGTTGCGTTTTTTTACGCCTTGTTTACATTATTCTAATGTACATATCATTGTTTGTTCACAAAACTGTCACATTTCAATGTTAGACTTAAACTAATATCGTATGTACGGAGGACATATTATGAAAAAACCTACTAAAAGAGATACAATCAATCTGTTTTTCTCTGCATTTCTGATCATCGCATTTATCGTTTGCGCACACTTCTTCTCACAGTACGCATCAGCCCTTTCACAGCCACTCGGTTCAATCATTCCGATTCTTGTGTATGCTGTGTTCGGTCTTTTGATGTTCTATGCAACCCGTGTCGGTGACGGCAAGGCGGTAAAGCGTTTTTCGCTCGTTACACTTATTGTAATGGTGCTCCCGTCACTCTACATAATCGTTGCTTCCCTAGCTCCGGGACTTCCGCTTTATGATGTATTTTCAAATGCAAACGGCTCGGGATTAAGCGTTATTGTAACGCTTGCAAGTATCGCACTCGGTTACGGAATTCCTTACTCATTCCTCAGCGGTTTTGAAGTTGCCGATGATGAGGCTGTTGAAGAAGAAACAGGCAACCCTGTTCAGGGAGGCATTGAGGCTGATCTTGCAGATGACGAAAACGCAGAAGATACTGCATTTGAAGAATCCGAAGAGGTTGAAACAGAGGAACTTTCCGAGGATGAAAGCGAATCAACAGACGAAACCGATAACGGTGAAGACGCTTGATTCACTGCTGATTTTTCTTAAATCGACGAGTACCTGCACGGCTTGTGCGGGTACTTTTTGTATATGGCAAAAATTATGCTTTTAAACTTAACAGTCCTAATATTCGGTTGACAAATTGTCACGGCTGATTTATTATTTTGGTACGGGGTGTGCAGAATAAATGCACCGTATTTTTCTGTTTCAAAATTTTTCTTTCAAAGGAGAATTACATAATGGACGATAACAATAAATATAATAGAAACAAGGATTATGAGCCTGACAACTTTGATGACGAGGTTGCGTTTCCTGCAAGAAGAAACAACGCCCCCGAAAGATCTTCCGATATTCAGGAGGATTACGGCGATAACTTTGACAATGATGTAAAATTTGTCGGCGATTATGACGAAGACGCAGTTCAGATGCCGGAAATCGACTTTGAGGACGATATGGAAACTCCCGTAAAAATGCCGTCGGAAAGGGATGACCGCACACAGACTCCCGACTATGGCGACAATTTTGATTCTCAGACAGGGGAGCAGGTGTCAAAGGCTACAAAGGATTTTCAGTATGACCTTTCATCTGACGATATTGGTAACTACTACACAAAATCAACGATACACCCAAAGCGTAAAAAGGTTGTTAAAAAGAAAAAGAGAACAAGCCGTAATGTGGCGGTTATCTTAACAATTGCGGCGGTAATCTGCCTTATTGTTGCCGTTGTTTTTGCATTTACACAATGCAGTTCACAGAAAAATGATAACAAGGCTTCCACGGCACCGTCAACGGAACAGGTGACAACGGTACAGCCTACAACGGAATACGGCGATGACAACTATGTTCCCGTTTACACGGAAGAACCGACATATGAACCGCCGACTGAATATCAGCCTGAAACAGAAGCGCCTGTTCAAACTGAACCGCAGACAGAGTATCAGCCTGAAACAGAGCCGCAGCAGAGCAGTGATATCAGTGTTACCGAATCGTCACAGACTTCGGATGACACTCAGCCGACACAGTCATCCGAGAGCGGCGGCGATGAACCGTATGTTGAAGAAAACTGATTGTTTTCTTTTGATAAAATGAATTTATGAAATTGGAGATGTTTTAAATGGGTTGCACCCACGATTGTTCAAGCTGTTCTTCGGATTGCAAAAGCAAGGAACAGAATTTGCACGAAGAACTTAATAAATACAGCAGTGTAAAAAAGGTAATCGGCATTGTGTCGGGCAAGGGCGGAGTAGGCAAGAGTCTTGTAACCTCAATGCTCGCAGTAACATTTAACAGACTCGGTAAAAGCACGGCTGTTCTTGACGCAGATATCACAGGTCCGTCAATTCCAAAGGCATTCGGAGTACATGAGAGATGCAGAGGCAACGATGAGGGAATTTTCCCCGTTGTTACCGAAACGGGAATCAAGATGATTTCCGTAAACCTTCTTCTTGAACATGAAACCGATCCCGTGGTGTGGCGTTCGCCGATTATCACAGGCACGGTAAAGCAGTTTTGGAAAGATGTAATCTGGGAAAATGTTGACTATATGTTTGTTGATATGCCTCCCGGAACAGGCGATGTTCCGCTTACGGTATTTCAGAGCCTGCCGATTGACGGCATTGTTATTGTTGCGTCACCGCAGGAGCTGGTTTCAATGATAGTTCAAAAGGCCGTTAAAATGGCAAGGATGATGAATGTGCCGATTTTAGGTCTTGTTGAAAATATGAGCTGGTTCATGTGTCCCGATTGCGGAAAGAAACACAGCATCTTCGGCGACAGCCGCATTGAGGAAGTTGCAAAGGAATATGACACACAGGTGCTTGCAAAGCTTCCGATTGATCCCGAACTTGCAAAATGTGTTGACGAGGGAAAGATTGAATTTTTTGAAGGAAACTATCTTGATGAAGCGGCAGAAATAATCGAAAAAGAACTTAGTAAATAAGCGTTCGCAATATCTTGCTTTTAAGGTTAAAGTGGTTATCCCGAAAACAGTTAAGGTTGTGGATTCGTTTGCATTCAGCTTCAATGACAATATATACGAGCTTGAAATTGCCGACGGTGTAAAGGTTCTTGAAAGCGATGCGTTCACATCTATGACGAACCTTAAAAGTGTTACGGTTCCCGATTCCGTAAAGGAAATGGATAATTGCGGTCTTGGTATGGATGTTGCTGACAATTATGACAGTGTCCCGCTCAAGGGCTTTAAAATGTATTGCAAAAAAGGTTCAGCCGCCGAAGCATATGCAAAAGAAAACAATTTGTCATATGAGATAATCAAGTAAAAAGTTAATGTAAATTAAAAACAGCTTTCCGATTTTGAGTTCGGAAAGCTGTTTTGTTTTTGTAGGGGAGAACCGTGTTCTAATAAACAATAACTGCCATATAAAGAAAACGGTCGGGCAACAATGTTTTGCATTATGCAAACCTGCTGCCCGACCATAATTTTCAATTTTCAATTTTCCATTTTCAATTTAAAAAAGTTCCGCTCGGAAGATCTTAACACTAACCCTAATCAAACTATCTTCACGAACGGGGAACGGAGGCACGCCGTGCGGCAAAACAAGCCCATCCGTTGTCAAGATGTTCTTCGATGATGTCAAAATACTGACTTACGGATGCCTTGACTTCCTCAGCACGAGTGTCGATGATACCGCTCATAATGTAAACGGCATCGTCCTTCATAAAGTTCTTAATGCCCTTTGAGAGAAACATAATCGCATCGGCAACAATATTGGCAAGAACAATGTCATACTTGCCCTCAACCTTGTCGGTAAAGCTGCCGCAGATAGCTGTAAAGCGGTCAGCAACGCCGTTGATTTCTGCGTTTTCAGCCGCAGTTCTCACCGCAGTTTCGTCAATATCAACACCGACGGCACGGTCTGCACCCAAAAGCAATGTTGCAATACCGAGAATACCGCTGCCGCAACCCACATCAAGAACCGAGTCGCCCTCTTTAAGGTACTTTTCGCACATCTCAAGGCAAAGCCTTGTGGTTTCGTGACCGCCCGTGCCGAACGCAAGGCCCGGATCAATGTTGAGAACTTTGCGGTTGCCGGCATCGTAATCATCTCGCCAGCTCGGACGGATAAGAAGTTTTTCACCGACTTCAATCGGGTTGAAATATTTCTTCCAGTTGTTTCTCCAATCCTCTTCAAGGCAGTCAAGAAGTTCAATTGAATGCTTTATACCCTCTGCATTGTAGCGTTCCGAAAGGAATGCAACCGCCTCTGACGGTGAAACATCGGGTTCAAGATAAATGTGAACAAAAGCCTTGTTTCTGTCCTTTGCAAGCAAATCCTCGTCAATAAGGTCAATATGGGCAATGTCCTCAACCTCTTGCTCAAGGTTTGTGTAATCTTCAATATAGATGCCGTAGGGAACTACAACATTTGCAATATCACTTGCTCTGTCAATATCCTTTGCGTCAACGGATATTTTTATTTCTGTCCAGGATTCCATTTTAACCTCTGATTCACGGGCATTTTATGCCGATATTTTTGTTTGTAATGTAGGGGCGGATAAATTGTTCAGACAATCACAATTGTACGCTCTGGCATAATATGTTTTTTGCACAACAAATTATCTGCTCGAATTGGGAACGGCGACACGCCGTATAAAAAATTTGTGGGGACAAATGCCCCACAAATCTTATTTATTCTGTGTTACTCGTTGAACATCTTCTTGATTTTATCAAAGAAGTTTCTGCGTTTTGCGTAGTTCTTGTCGCCTGTTGCACCGTCAAGCTGTTTGATAAGCTCTTTCTGCTTGCCGTTAAGATTCTTCGGAACTTCAACGGTAACTCTTACATACTGGTCGCCTCTGCCTCTGCCGCCGAGTCGCTGAATACCCTTGCCCTTGAGTCTGAAAACATCACCCGGCTGTGTACCCTCACGAACCGTGTAGGAAACCTTGCCGTCAAGAGTAGGAACGACAACATCTGCTCCGAGAGCCGCCTGTGTAAAGGTTATCGGAACTTCGCACCACACATCGTCACCTCTGCGTTCAAAAACAGGATGCGGACGAACATTTACATAAACATGAAGGTCGCCTGCAGGACCGCCGTTTGTACCTGAGTTACCTCTGCCGCTTACATTAAGAATCTGCTGATCCTTGATACCTGCCGGAATCGTTACATCAACAGTCTTGTTCTTGCGCTGTTTGCCCGAACCGCCGCACTTTTTACAAGGATTGTCAACAATCTTACCTCTGCCGTGACAGGCATCACAGGTACGCTGAGTCTGGACAACACCGAAAGGTGTTCTCTGGTTGATTGTTACCCTGCCCGAACCGCCGCATGACGAACAGGTCTTGGGGCTTGTGCCGGGCTGAGCGCCTGTTCCGTGACAGGCATCACAGGTTGTTACGCATGAATAGTTGATTGTCTGCTTGCAGCCCTTTGCCGCCTCTTCAAATGAAATGTAAACCGTAGTTTCAATATCACTGCCACGCATAGGAGCGTTTGCATTGTTGGAGCGTCTGCCGCCGAATCCGCCGAAAAAGCTGGAGAAGATATCGTCAATATCAATACCCTGACCGAACGGACTTCCTGCTCCGCCTGCACCTGCGCCGTAGTTGGAATCAACACCTGCATGACCGAACTGGTCGTAACGAGCCTTTTTATCGGAATCGGAAAGAACCTCATAAGCCTCGTTTACTTCCTTGAATTTTTCCTCGCATTCTTTATCGCCGGGATGCAAATCCGGGTGATATTTTTTGGCACAGGCTCTGTATGCCTTTTTTATTTCATCGTCGCTTGCGCCCTTTTGAACGCCAAGCACCTCGTAGTAGTCTCTTTTGTCTGCCATATTACTCTCACCTTTGTCAAAATACCGAAATCACGCAATATTGCAAGCCGGTTATCGTCTTATACAGCCAAAAGGAGCCGCCATATAACAGCTCCTTTGACTATATGTTATTCTAACATAAATTACTTGTTATCGTCAACATCGGTGAAATCAGCGTCATATACATTAGGATCTCCGCCGTTGTTGCCTGTAGGATTACCGCCGTTTGGCTGAGCACCGTTCATATCGGGAGCACCGCCCTGCGGAGCAGCCTGCTGATAAAGCTTAGCGGCAGCATCGTTAAGAGTTTTCTGGAGGTCTTCCTTAGCTGTGCCGATGAGTGCGGCATCGTCCTTTGAGATAGCCTCTTTAAGAGCTGCAACCTTTGTGTTGATTGCGTTCTTGTCATTCTCGGGAATCTTGTCACCGCTTTCGCTGACGAGCTTTTCTGCCTGATAAACAATGTTTTCAGCTTCGTTCTTAGCGTCAACTGCCTCACGGCGCTTTTTGTCCTCTGCGGCAAACTGTTCAGCTTCCTTAACAGCCTTGTCGATATCTTCCTTGCTCATTGAAGTTGAGTTACTGATTGTAATCTTCTGCTCTTTGCCTGTACCGAGGTCTTTGGCAGATACATTAACGATACCGTTGGCATCAATATCAAATGTTACTTCAATCTGCGGAATACCACGCATTGCAGGAGCAATGCCTGTGAGAGCGAAAAGACCGAGCTGCTTGTTATCACGGGCAAATTCACGCTCACCCTGAAGAACATTGATTTCAACCTGTGTCTGATTATCAGCGGCAGTTGAGAAAATCTGGCTCTTCTTTGTTGGGATTGTTGTGTTTCTGTCGATAATCTTTGTCATAACACCGCCCATTGTTTCAACACCGAGTGAAAGCGGAGTTACATCGAGGAGGAGAAGTCCTTCAACTTCACCGCCGAGTACGCCTGCCTGAATAGCTGCGCCGATAGCAACACATTCATCAGGGTTGATGCCCTTGAAAGGCTCTTTGCCGATGAGCTTCTTAACAGCGTCCTGAACAGCAGGGATTCTGGAAGAACCGCCAACCATAAGAACCTTGTCAATCTGACCGATCTGAAGACCTGAATCCTGAAGAGCCGATCTTACAGGACCCATTGTAGCTTCTACGAGGTCTGATGTGAGTTCGTCAAACTTTGCTCTTGTAAGAGTAAGGTCAAGGTGCTTAGGACCTGTCTGGTCTGCTGTGATAAATGGGAGGTTGATGTTAGAAGTTGTAACACCTGAAAGCTCAATCTTTGACTTCTCGGCAGCCTCTTTTAATCTCTGCATTGCAACCTTATCCTGTGAAAGGTCAATGCCTGTTTCTGTCTTGAATGATGCAACCATCCAGTCGATGATTCTCTTATCGAAGTCATCACCGCCGAGACGGTTGTTACCTGCTGTTGCAAGTACTTCCTGAACACCGTCGCCCATTTCGATGATAGATACATCGAATGTACCGCCGCCGAGGTCATATACCATAACCTTCTGGTCTTTTTCCTTATCTACACCGTATGAAAGAGCGGCTGCTGTAGGCTCGTTGATGATTCTCTTAACATCAAGACCTGCAATCTTACCGGCATCCTTTGTAGCCTGACGCTGTGCGTCTGTGAAGTATGCAGGAACTGTGATAACTGCCTGTGTAACTGTTTCGCCGAGGTAAGCCTCTGCATCTGACTTGAGCTTCTGAAGAATCATTGCTGAAATCTCCTGCGGAGTGTAGCTCTTACCGTCAATTGTTACCTTGTGAGCCGTACCCATTTCTCTCTTGATTGATGCAACTGTTCTGTCAGGGTTTGTGATAGCCTGACGCTTGGCAACCTGACCAACCATTCTTTCGCCGTCTTTTGAAAAAGCAACAACAGACGGAGTTGTTCTTGCGCCTTCTGCGTTAGCGATAACTACAGGCTCGCCGCCCTCGATAACCGCTACGCATGAATTTGTAGTACCTAAATCTATACCTATTGTCTTAGCCATGATAAATTCCTCCAATTGAATTTTTAATTATTTTTGTTTGTGTGTTTTCTGCTGAATATTTATATATGAAATCAGTCACAGTTGGCAACCTGTACCATTGCGTGACGGATAATTTTGTCACCGATTTTGTAACCCGTCTGATAAACGGCTGCGATTGTGTCGGCACCGAGGTTTTCGTCCTCAATCTTTGAAACCGCATTGTGCAAGTTCGGATCGAATGCATCGCCTGCTTTGCCGTAGGATTCAATCTTTAGCTTTTCAAAGCTCTTTGCAAGCTGATTTGAAATAAGCTCAATACCCTTGATGATATCGGGATCGGCGTCTTTCAGATTTGCAAGAGCAAGCGTTACGCTGTCTGCAACGGGAAGAAGCTCGATACAAGCCTTTGAAGTTGCATCGTCATAGATTGAAAGCTTTTCGTTTGCCGTTCTTTTACGGTAATTGTCGTACTCGGCGGCAAGTCGCATATACTTATCCTTCTGTGCCGAAAGCTCATCTTCAAGAGCCTTGATTTTATCCGCATTTTCATCCTTTGCAGGCTCTTCGGTATTTTCAGTCTCGGTTTCTTCTGCGACTGTTTCTTCGGAAACCTTTTTTTCTTCGGTTTTCTCGGATTTTTTCTTAGTCATCTTTATCCTCCTTCAAGGATTTTTATTTATCATATTTCTATCAGCTCATCAATAAGAGTGCTAACGCTTTCGGACACACATTCAAGAATTGAAATTGCTCTTGCGTAGTCCGTTCTCACGGGTGCTATCACCGCAAGCACACCTGACGGATTGCCGTCAAGTCGGTATCGTGTGGAGATTACCGCACTCCCTGCAAGCTCTGTTCTGCTGTTTTCGCCGCCTATGCTGACGGAGGTGTCAAGCGGAAGATTTTCAAGCATTTCCGCAAGGTCGTGTCTGTTGTTCAAAAACTCCATAACATTTCGTGCGTTAAGAAAATTGACATCGGACATAAACAACGGCTTTGTCACACCGCTGAGATAAACGCTGACTTCCTTTGCCGTTTCACAAGCCTCCATAATTGCCACAAGCACTCCCGGGGTAAACATTGAAAGTTCACCGAGCCTTGCCGCCGCTGTCTGTATGAACGGTCGGTTGACCGATGAAAGCTTCATTCCCGAAAAGATTTCGTTAAATGCCTTGTCAAACACGGTCAAAAGTTCGGGATTCAAAAGGAAATCGCAACGAAACAGCTTTGTTTTTATGATTCCGTTTGAGGCAATCACAACAGCCATTGCCGTGTGCGAACCCGTCTGAACAAATCTTATTCTGTGGATTCTGCTTTCCTCACCCGAAGGTGTTGTTGTTACCGCTGTGCAGCCTGTCAGCCTTGAAATAACACCGCTTGCCTCTTTGAGAATACTCTCTGGGGAATCTGCACTTTTGTAAAGCTCGGATTCAACATATTCCCGTCCGCCTTGGGTTACGGGGGTAATTTTCATCAGATTGTCGATGTAGTATCTGTAGCCCTGCAGCGTTGGAATTCGTCCTGCCGAGGTGTGCGGCTGAACCAAGTAGCCTTTATTTGTAAGGTCTGCAAGGTCATTTCGCACCGTTGCCGATGAAACCTCAAGTCCCGTTTCGTTAATCAACGCTTTTGAACCAATCGGCTCGCCTGTGTTGATATAGCTTTCAATTACTGCCGATAATATTTTCTTTTTTCTTTCAGCCAGCTCCATACCGTTCACCTCATTTCGTGTCGGTTTTTTGCTGTTTTAGCACTCTCGATAGGTGAGTGCTAATTGCTATACTCATAATATAATACCAAAGTCAGTAAAAGTCAAGCGTTTTTGAAAAAATTTTTCGTTTTCAGAAAATCTTCACATAACACGGTTTGACATTGTGCCGAGGATACTCTATAATCTACTTATCAGTAATGTTTAAGGGTGAATTTTATGGGCGAATTTCTTCAGAATATGTATGTATGGCTTTGGGCGGCTCTTGCAATATTAATGATTATCGTAGGAATCAAATATCGCCACGAACATCAGGGCTTGCTTGCAGTTTTAATGGCTGTGTTTTTTATCTTCATGACCGTATGGTACGGACTGCGAACCTTTGCAGGCTACCCAATGTTTGAGGGTACGCTTAATATCATCTTCCGTTGCATCCTCGGCGGTTTCCTCGTTGCACTTGGTTTGATATATTGGTTTATAAGAAAAAGAAAATAACTATATATATGTATAAAAAACAAATCGGACAGCAGATTTTATTTCTGCTGTCCATTATTTTTATGTTCATATTTTTTCGTTCGTGTAGATAGTTTGCAATGTTTAAAAACCAATTATGCCCGAGCGTGGCATTGTTATTGTCTGCACAATTTTCAATAAACATTTTCATTCGGGCATTTTACTCTTGTCCCTATCAAAACTATCTTCTCGGACTGAGAACGGCGGCTCGCCGTCAATTTTCAATTTTGAATTTACAAAAGTTCGTCCGCTTTAAACGCTGTGTAGCCCTCATAATAATAGCTGTGGTCAATGCCTTTCATGTACACCTCACGGCTGTCAATTTCATCGGTCAATGCGTTTTTCAAAACATATTTTATCTCGATGTCCCGTATGGGACTGCGCTCCATTGCAAGCAGATAATCTTCCTTGTCAACCTTGCTCCAGTCGATAACCTTGCCGATTTCCGTTTTCAACATATGGTCAAGCCAGATTCGTGCACTGCGACCGTTGCCCTCTCTGAATGGGTGCGCAATGTTCATTTCGACATACTTTTCTATAATCTCATCAAAATTGCTCTGCGGCATTTCATCAATGTTTTTCAAAGCTGATTCAATGTACATCAAAGGTGCAAATCTGAAATTGCCCTTTGCAATGTTTACGGTTCTCAACTTTCCCGCAAAATCGTAGATTTCGTCAAAAAGGTACTTGTGGATTGTCTGTAATGTTGAAAACTTTCCGCTTTCAAGGTTGTCAAGAATGTGATTTTCAAAAAGCATTGCCGCCTTTTTCTTACTGATTCGCTCCTCTTCACGAGCAAGCTCCGCAGAAGAAGTCAATCCGAGTTTGTTCTCAAGCATACAAGCACCTCACTTTACTATATCTATTGTATCATAGTGCAGATGATAATTCAATTTTTTAGTTTATGTTTATTTTAGTTCGTGTAGATAGTTTGCAATATTTAAAAAACTATTATGCCCGAGCGTGGCATTGCAATTGTTCACCGCTGCAGTGTTGCAATTAATTTGTCCTTAAACGACGAAAGCACCGGGCTTGCGGCGACCCGGTGCTTTCTTATGTTCTTTAAAAAATGAGGGGTACAATTACGAGTCTTTGTTCAGACTCGCATTGAGGAGGGTAGAACAATTATACTCTGACGGATGCGGTTCCGTCTTTCTGAGTACGCTTATATTAAACAATGCAAATATGAAAACTGTGTGAACCCTTTTTGAAATCGGAATGAAAAGCATCTGTTTTTTCTGTTAATCAATCAAAACTCAAATAATTTCTTTATTTATTCGACAAAATAAAAAAATTTTTCAAAAATATAAAACAAATGTTTGATTTTTCCGAAAATATATGGTACAATCATACTGTAATTACAAACAAGGGGCGTTGCGATATGAAACCTTTAAGCAAAAGCCAACAGAAAATTTTCGATTATCTAAAGGAATGTGCAGGCGAGGGCAGAGTTCCGTCAGTTCGTGAAATCTGCGAAGAAACGGGACTGAGTTCAACATCAACCGTTCACCACCACCTCAAGGCACTTGAAGAAAAAGGTCTTATTTCACGAGAACACGGCGTGAACCGTTGTATTCAGATTAACGGCATGGAGAAAAACACCGATATTCCTGTTTTGGGCAGAGTTGCGGCAGGTTATCCGATTCTTGCCGTTGAGAATATTGAATGTTATGTGCCTGTTCCCGACAGCTTAAAAAGGGGCAGAGAGCTTTTTGCTCTGCGTGTTCAGGGCGAAAGTATGATTAACGCAGGCATTTTCCCTGACGATATTTTAATTGTTCACCGCACACCTGTTGCGGAGAACGGCGAAATCGTTGTTGCGCTTGTCGGTGACGAGGCGACCGTAAAGCGTTTTTACAAGGAAAACGGTCACTTCAGACTTCAGCCTGAAAACGATAATTTTGAACCGATTATAGTTGACGAAGTCGCTTTGCTCGGCAAGGTGATCTCGCTTGTAAGATATTTTGATTAAAAGGATTAACATACAGTTTTGAGAGGAAGTGATAAAATGCGTGACTATGTGATTTACGATATGTACACAGACGACAGAATGTTTCGTTACGAGGTCTATAAGCACCCGAACGGAATGTATGAAGTGTGCGTTCAGTCGAGAGAGGCGGAAGATTTTGCCGTGAACGAGCAGTATCTCTACTGCGATATTCCCGAAGAAGTCACACATTTTACCGACACTCTCGAAAGAGCTATAGAAATCGGCGATTGCAAGCTGTGCAAAGTAAGTGCTTAATTAACAGCCGCCTGTCTTTGCAGAAACAGTTTAATAAAATTCACGGTCGGATGACAGTTTGCCAAATGCAAGCATTGTCGCCCGACCGTTTTTATTTATATAAAATTTTATATTGCCGATTATTTCACCCTGTATTTTGGCGGTTCGGTTTCATAGACATTGTTGCCGTTGCTGTCGATTGCAACTATGCACGGGAAATCTTCAACCTCATATCTGCGAACAGCCTCTGTGCCTAAATCTTCATAGCAAAGAATCTCCTCTCTCTTGATGCTCTTGGCGATAAGCGCCGCCGCACCGCCGATTGCGACAAGATACACGCCCTTGTTGCGAACAATCGCATCGACAACTTCTTTATTTCTTGCGCCTTTGCCTATCATTCCTTTGAGTCCGAGGTCAAGCAATGACGGAGCGTACTTATCCATACGATAGCTTGATGTCGGACCTGCAGGACCTACTGCATAACCGGGCTTTGCAGGAGCAGGACCAACATAATAGATAAGCTCGCCTTTGATGTCAACGGGAAGTTTTTCGCCCTTCTGAATCAATTCATAAAGTCTTTTGTGTGCGGCATCTCTGCCTGTGATGATTGAACCCGAGAGCAGAACGCTGTCGCCTGCTTTAAGATTTTTGATATCTTCGTCCGTAATCGGAAGTGTAATTTTCTTTTCCACAGCTTTTCCTCCTCAGATCGTTGCGCTTGCGTGTCTTGCGGCATGGCAACAGATGTTGACCGCAACGGGCATTCCTGCAATGTGTGTGGGTGAAGTTTCAATATTCACGCCGATTGCGGTTGTATTGCCGCCAAGTCCTGCAGGACCGAATCCCATTTTATTGATTTCGGTAAGGAGCTCGTCCTCAAGCTGTGCATAGCGTTCATCTTCATTTTTGGAATCAATCGGACGGGAGGTTGCTTTTTTTGCAAGCTGGGCGGCTCTTTCAAAAGTACCGCCGATTCCGACACCGACAACCATAGGAGGACAGGGGTTTGGACCTGCCTGAAAAACAGTATCAAGAATAAACTGCTTAACGCCCTCAATGCCCTTTGACGGGGTGAGCATTTTTATCTGCGACATATTTTCACTGCCGAAGCCCTTGCCGCCGGCGGTAATTTTAATCTGATTTCCGCTGACAATTTTTGTGTGTATAATTGCAGGAGTGTTATCCTTTGTATTGATTCTGTCGAAAACAGGATCATTTACTACACTCTTGCGAAGGTAGCCGTCAATATAGGCTCTGCGAACGCCCTCGTTGACAGCCTCATCAAAACTGCCGTCCTCAATAACAACCCTGTCACCGTATTCAACAAAAAGGACAGCCATACCCGTATCCTGACAAAGCGGAACTTCTTCACGAGCCGCAATTTTATCGTTTTCGATAATCTGCGAAAGTACACTTTTGCCTACAGGCGAACTTTCGTTATCCCTTGCGGTTTCAAGGGCACACATAATGTCTTTGCCGATAAAATAGTTGCAGTCGGTAAACAGCTTTTTAACCGTATCGCATACCGTCTGCGCCTTGATTTTTCTTATTTCCATATCCGAACTCCTTAATGTGAATTTAGCGCCAAATTTTAACACTATACATTATAATTTATTTTCAACGGTATTTCAATAAGAAATGAAATGTGGTATAATCATTTTAACGGATTGTTATAACAGTTGTGATTTGATGTACAGCGGCGAACGAGGTTCACCCCAACAGTGTGGTACGAAGAATTACGATATTACGCTCGGGCATAATATGTTTTTAATACTGCAAACTATCTACACGAATGGGGTACGGCGGCTCGCCGTGCGATACTTCACCAACAAAATTGAAAATTAACATAATTTTATCACATTCGGATGATAGAGTAACAGTTGGAATACACTGCGTCTTAACCGACGCTTATAATTTTAATAAAAGGGGCGTACAAAAATGAGCAGGATACTCGTTGTTGACGATGAGGCAAGAATCAGACAGATTATCAGAAAATATGCCGAATTTGAGGGCTTTGAGGTTGAAGAAGCCGTTGACGGAATGCAGGCAATTGAAATTTGCCGTAAAGAGGACTTTGACCTTATCATAATGGATGTTATGATGCCTGAGCTTGACGGCTTTTCCGCTTGCAGGGAAATCAGAAAATTCAAGAAAACACCTATCATTATGCTTTCGGCAAGAGGCGAGGAGTACGATAAAATTCATGGCTTTGAGCTTGGCAGTGACGACTATGTTGTTAAGCCGTTCTCGCCAAAGGAACTTATGATGCGTGTTAATGCCGTAATCAAGCGTTCACAAGGCACTCAGAACGAAGAGAATGTGAAGAAGGATGTATTTACATACGAAGGTCTTTCGGTTGATTTCTCAGCCAGAATTGTTACAATTGACGGCAAAAGAATTGAGATGACGCCAAAGGAATACGAACTCTTTTTCTATATGGTAAAGAACAAAGGACTTGCACTCACCCGTGAAAAGCTTATAAGCGAGGTCTGGGGCTACGACTTCTTCGGTGACGAAAGAACGCTTGACACACACATTAAGCTTCTCAGAAAGAGCCTTGGCGAATACAGCAGATGCATTGTAACGCTTCGAGGGGTGGGTTACCGTTTTGAAACAATCTAACAAACGATTTGACCGACATTATCTGCCGTTGAATTTTAAGCTGTTATGCTATTTTCTTCTGTTCGGATTTGCAATTGTGATCGTGTTGTGGGTGTTCCAGACCTTTTTTCTTGAATCGTTCTACACAGCAACAAAATCTTCACAGGTTGAAAAGAACGCACAGGTTATTTCAAAGTCGATTGAAGAAAACAAAAACGCTCTCGGAACAATTGAAAATGTTGCAAGCTACAACTCACTTTCGGTATATGTTTACGATTCAACTTCTCTTTTCACATTGAAGTATTGTTGCGAATATGACAACCCCGTTTCAAACCTGAATTTTCAGTATCACGATGTCTATTCATACTACAAGCTGGCAGAGGAAAATGACGGACATTATTTGTTCATCACAAGTAACTACAAAGAGGACAGCATTAAAGGCAAGTTTGAACGACAGTTTTTTGATGAATATTCTTCATCCGACACAGCCGAGAGGAATACTATTCGGTATGCTTCCGCTCCCGATAAAAATGTTCAAAATATGGTTTACACCGACATTATCAATCTGCAGGACGGCAGCGAATGCTTTTTGATTGTAACATCGTCAATCACACCGCTGACTAACACGGTTGAAATCGTCCGTGACCAGCTTGCAATCGTTTCGGTTGTGTTTGTGCTTCTTGCCGTTATAATTTCGCTTTACGCAAGCTACAGAATTGCGAAACCGATTTCTAAGACAAACACGGCGGCAAAGGAGCTTGCAAAGAAAAACTATGATGTTGACTTTAACGCAAGAGGATATCTTGAGGTTGAGGAACTCAACGAAACGCTGAACTACGCAAAAACGGAGCTTGCCGCAACCGAAAAGTTGCAAAAAGAACTTATTGCCAACATCTCGCACGATTTGAGAACACCGCTGACTATGATTACGGGCTACGGCGAGGTTATGCGTGACCTGCCCGGTGAAAACACTCCCGAAAATATTCAGATTATTATTGACGAGGCAACAAGACTTTCAACACTTGTCAACGATTTGCTTGACCTCTCAAAGATTCAATCGGGTTCAATTCAACCCGAAAAATCTGAATTCTGTCTTACCGACAGCATCAAGAATATTTTCACAAGGTACGCAAAGCTCAAGGAACAGGACGGATACAACATTCTGTTTGAGAGTGACGAAGATGTTTACATTTTTGCCGATGAACTGAAAATTTCACAGGTAATCTATAATCTTGTGAACAATGCAGTCAATTATGTCGGTGAAGACAAAACTGTTATTGTAACGCAAAAGGTAAACGGCAAAAAGGTTCTCATTGAGGTAACGGATCACGGTGACGGCATTCCTCCCGAAAAGCTTGAATACATCTGGGATCGTTACTACAAGGTTGACAAGGAGCATAAGCGTGGCGTTATCGGCACGGGACTCGGCTTGTCAATAGTCAAGGGTATTCTTGACAGCCACAAAGCAAGATACGGCGTTCGCAGTACACTCGGCAAAGGCAGTACATTCTGGTTTGAACTTGACATTGTTTCCGTGAAAAAACGAAACAAAAAGAATTCGGACGAAAATAAAGAATAAACAATAAATCCCGAACACAGTAAAATGTGTTCGGGATTTATTTATAAAATACCTATTAAATTGTCGGTTGAAAAAAGTGGATTGAAGATAAATTCATCTTCGAGGAGTTCGCCGTTTTCATAGGAATGTTCAACCTCTTTTGAATACCCCTGCAGAATTTTCACAATTTCGGTTTGAGTCGGATTGTTGGGCCTTTCGAGTTCATAAGCGGTTACTATGTATGCACAGACCATTCGCTTGATTGTGGATATGACATTAAAACTGTCGATTGCAGAAAGGTAATATCTGCGAACATAGTAGTCAAGATAGGCGGTAAGCGGTTTGTCAAAACGGCTTGACAGCGTATTATTTTTTGCAAAATCGGCGGTTGCTTCAAGCTCACATAGCCAATCCTTACTCATGATATCAAAGCTTTTGTGCAAATCAAAAATGAATGACGCATCTCCGCAGCTTTGCTTTTTATATTCATCTTTCGGCATAGCCGTGATATCAAAAATTTCATCGTCAAGCATATTCTGCACACGCTCGTTGAAGGCAAGAAGTCTGCACAATCTTTCGGACAAGGACAGTTTGCAGTCTGAGAGAATTTCAAAAGTGCGTTTTCTTGCAGAGAGCAGAAAATTCATCTCAGTTGTGCTGTAATCGGTCTGTAAGTCCTGCGGAATACCGGTTGCAAAGCCTGTGTCAAAATCCGATTCAAGCATAAGCCTTGCCGCCTCGGGACAGGCAAACGAGAGCGTATGTTCACAAAAAACGGTGTAGTCCTGAGTGATTCTCGGAAATTCCTTACAGGTGTGACAAAGGTGATTTTCACCGAGGTTGATGTAAATGTCGCACAGCATATCGCTGTTCCAAAACGGGCATTTTTCACCTTGCCTGATGAAAATTCGGTCGCCGTCCTCGTCAATTGTCATAAGCGACCTGAGCCTGTCGCCAAACTCGCCTTTGACTGTATTATAAAAATCAAAGCTTGTATCATCGACAACAACATCCCAGTCCCTGCAACAGCTGTCGGGACAGAGGTTCGCAATGCATCTGAATTTTTCGCAGTATTTCGGGAAGTAGTGTTTCATAGTCATGTCCATTTCAATGTAAGAATAAATTGCTCGTAGGCATCGTCCCAGCCGTCAATTGCGTTCACTCCGCCGCCGTTCACACTGCGAAGCTTGGTGTCGCTTTCGTCAAGTCCGAGTGCAAAAAGTTCGCCTGCACTGATTTTGTACCCGAGCGACCGACAGAGGGAACAGAAGTTATCAATCGGATTTTCGCTCTGTTCGGTTTTCAGAAGTTTTTCTTTGAGTTCTGCGTTGCTTTTGGCGTCACAGAGAAGTCGGTCAAGTTCTTCCCGTATCATAAAATCACCACGAAAATAAAATGAAGTTTCATAAAAACGGACCGCCCAAAAATGAACGGTCCGCATTCGGCTTTTAAGATTTACTCAATAATTACTCAATTGAGCTGTCGAGGTATTCCATAAGCTCCTCGTCATCTTTTTTCTGCTTATCCTTAACAATAAAGAACGCTGTGAGAGCAGCAGAAAGAGCTGCAACTGCAGAGATGATACCGATAATTAAAGCCCATCTGCACTTATGATTTTTCATATTCTGTCGCCTCCAAATTTTGTATGCTTGTATGGCAGTAGTATCTGCCGTATCTTTATTTATATTCTAACAGTTTTTACAAAAATGTCAACAGAACAAAATAAAAAAGCAGAGAATATTCTCTGCTTTTAAGCCTGTAAGATTTATTGCACTTATGCTGATGCGTTAAGTCTTTTAGCAAGTGATGATTTGCTTCTTGCTGCAGTGTTCTTGTGAAGAATACCCTTAGCTGCTGCCTGGTCAATTTTCTTAATAGCAAGACGAACTGCCTCTGTTTTGTTGTCAGCGTTAGTGTCAACTGCGTAATAAGCCTTCTTTACAGCTGTTCTGAGAGCAGATTTTGTAGCCTTGTTACGAGCAGTCTTTGTAGCAATAACTTTAACACGCTTTTTAGCAGATTTGATGTTTGGCATTGTCCCACCTCCTTAAAGTATCGGTCATATAGGAATTATGATAGCACAAGAATGTGCAAAAATCAAGTCTTTTCACAAAAAAAGTTGGATTTTATGCGGATTTTATCGGTTTTCTCTGTTCCGCAACAACATCTTGTGTATTGATTTTTTCATTTATCTATATGCTGTAACAGAAAAATAACAGAAATTTTCCCGCCGCATAAATTTTATATGTTTACGGTAATTTTGTCAAGCAATTCTCCCACTTTTTCATGGAACACAAGATTTGCGTTCTTGTCCATTGGGGTGGGATCACGGTTGATAAGCACAAGATTATCGCCGCCGAAATAGCGAATAAACCCGGCCGCCGGATAGACCGTGAGGCTTGTGCCGGCAATAATCAGCGTGTCAGCCTTTGAAATTGCGTTGACCGCACCCGTAACCGTGCTGTCGTCAAGTCCCTCTTCATAAAGCACAACATCGGGTTTTATGATACCTCCGCAAGTACATTTGGGAATATCGGCAGAGTTCTTGATAAACTCTGCATCATAGGACCTGCCGCACTGTGCAGTAGTTGCGAAGAACACTTCCGTGCAGCTCATAAACACGCTTACTGCCCGCCGCCTGATGAAGTCCGTCAATGTTTTGGGTGACAACAGCCGAAAGCTTTCCCGCCTTTTCAAGCTCTGCAAGCTTATAGTGCGCCTTGTTCGGCTTTTTGTCAAGGCAGAGCATTTTGTCACGATAAAAGCGGAAGAACTCGCTTGTTTTGTGAACAAAAAATGTGTGGCTGAGAATCTGCTCGGGCGGATAATCGTACTTTTGATTGTACAGACCGTCAACACTTCGGAAGTCGGGAATTCCGCTTTCTGTCGAAACTCCCGCACCGCCGAAAAATACTATTCTTTTGCTTTTGTCAATTACGCTTTGAAGTTCTTCGAGTGTACTCACGAAATCGCTTCCTTCATACTTTTAACATAGTCGCAAACAGGCTTAACGCTGTCTTTGCCGTACTTTGCAATAATTTTCTCAATTGCAGAACCAACGATAACACCGTCTGCACTTTCGCTCATTTTCTTTGCCTGCTCCGGAGTTGAAATGCCGAAACCGATTGCACACGGAATATCCTTTACTGACTTAACAAGTCTTACCATTTCGCCTACATCGGTTGTGATTTCACTTCTTACGCCTGTAACGCCCATTGATGAAACGCAGTAAACAAAACCCTCTGCCTCTTTTGCAATCATCTTGATTCTCTCGTGAGATGTAGGAGCGATGAGAGAAATTACATCAATGCCGTATTTTCCGCTGTAATCGGTAAGCTCGTGCTTTTCTTCATACGGTGTGTCGGGAACGATAACTGCGGAGATTCCGCACTCCTGACACTTTGCCATAAACCTTTCCGTACCGTATACGAAAATCGGATTCATATAGGTCATAACGGCAAGAACGGCGTCAATCTGCGGACGGATACGCTTTACCATATCAAAGATTTTATCTGTTGTTGTGCCTGCCGAAAGAGAACGGAGGTCAGCCTCCTGAATTACAACACCCTCGGCAATCGGGTCTGAAAACGGGATACCGATTTCGATGATATCGGCACCGTTTTTGCTCATTTCAATAAGAAGCTTTTCTGTTGTTTCAAGATCGGGATCACCCGCTGTTACAAACGGGATGAACGCCTTGCCGTTTTGGAATGCAGATTTAATATCAGTCATGGAGATCCTCCCCTCTGTATCTTGCGATAGCCGCAACATCCTTGTCGCCTCTGCCCGAAAGGTTGACTACGATAATCTTGTCTTTGTCCATTGTCGGGGCAATTTTTATACAATGTGCAACTGCGTGTGCGCTTTCAATTGCAGGGATGATACCCTCTGTTCTCGAAAGATATTCAAATGCGTTTACAGCCTCTTCGTCTGTAACGGGAACATAGCTTGCTCTGCCCGTGTCGGCAAGGTTTGCGTGTTCGGGACCGATACCGGGGTAGTCAAGACCTGCCGAAATTGAATATACGGGAGCAATCTGACCGTATTCGTTCTGACAGAAGTACGACTTCATGCCGTGGAAGATGCCGAGTGTGCCTGTTGCGATTGTAGCGGCAGTTTTTGGAGTATCTGTGCCGAGGCCTGCTGCCTCACAACCGATAAGCTTTACATTTTCATCCTTGATAAACTCATAGAAAGCGCCCATTGCGTTGCTTCCGCCGCCTACGCAAGCCATAACAACATCGGGAAGTCTGCCTTCCTTTTCAAGCATCTGTGACTTGATTTCCTTGCCGATTACACTCTGAAAATCACGGACAACAGTCGGGAACGGGTGCGGTCCCATTACCGAGCCGAGGACATAGTGTGTGTCGGAAACTCTGTTTGTCCATTCACGCATTGCCTCGTTTACGGCATCTTTAAGAGTCATTGTGCCTGTTTCAACGGCATTGACCTTTGCACCGAGAAGTTTCATTCTGTAAACATTGAGAGCCTGACGGATTGTGTCCTCTTTGCCCATAAAGATTTCACATTCAAGTCCTAAAAGTGCGGCTACGGTTGCCGTTGCAACACCGTGCTGGCCTGCGCCTGTTTCGGCAATAACTCTTGTTTTGCCCATTCTCTTTGCAAGAAGACACTGACCGAGGCAGTTATTGAGCTTGTGTGAACCTGTGTGGTTCAAGTCCTCACGCTTAAGATAAATCTTTGCACCGCCGAGGTCTTTTGTCATTTTTTCGGCATAATAGAGAAGTGACGGTCTGCCTGCGTATTCACGCATAAGTGTGTCGAGTTCTGCAACAAACTCGGGATCGTCCTTGTACCTGTTGTATGCCTCTTCAAATTCATTAATTGCATTCATCAGCGTTTCGGGAACGAACTGTCCGCCGTGAATACCGAATTTTCCTTTTGTCATCTTGATTCCCCTTAATTACTTTTTATATCATTGGTGTGCGTTGCACACAGCGGGCGGCCGATGACCGCCCCTACACTTTAATTGGTGTGCTTTGCACACGGCTTATAAATCAATTTTTTATTTTCTACCCGACAATTCGTCAAGTGCGGCTTTTTTGTCGGGATTTCTCATAAGGGTTTCACCTATGAGAACTGCGTTTACTCCTGCGTTTTCAAGCACCTTGATGTCATCCCGTGTTTTAATTCCGCTTTCGGCAACAAAAATAATGTTGTCGGGAACAAGCTCACGGAGCTTTGTGCAGTTATTTATGTCCATCGTGAAGTCACGAAGATTTCGGTTGTTTACACCGATAACTCTTGCTCCTGCGGCAATTGCGGAATACACCTCATCGGCTGTGTGAGCCTCAACAAGTGCCGAAAGTCCGAGAGAGTCGCAAAGCTTAATCCATCTTCTGATTGTGTCCGTGTCAAGAAGCGAGCAGATAAGCAGTACGGCTGACGCACCGATTGTCTTTGCCTCATAAATCTGATATTCACAAACTGTGAAATCTTTTCTCAAAAGCGGAATACTTACATTCTTTGAAATCTCTTCAAGAAAAGCGTTTTCGCCCTTGAACCACTTCGGTTCTGTCAGAACGGAAATTGCGCTTGCGCCTGCATTTTCATAATCCTTGGCAATCTGAACATAGGGAAAATCCTCTGCGATAATTCCCTTTGACGGGGACGCTTTTTTGACCTCGCATATAAATGAAATGTCCTTGCCCGCAAGCGCCTTTTCAAACGGAAATTCATTGTCTGTTTCCATTGAAAGTGCTTTTTGCTTTATCACTTCAAGCGGAACTTGCTTTTCGATTTCTTCATATCTTACTCTGTTTGCATCTGCAATTGTTTCAAGTATCATTGTGTCACCTTTATTCGTTGGAAGCCTTTGCAAATTCTTCAATCTTTGCATAAGCCTTGCCGCTGTCGATAATTTCGTTTGCAAGCTTTATGCCATCCTGAATTGAATCTGCCTTGCCGCCTGTGCAAAGTCCGAGTGCAGCATTGAGAACAACGATATCACGCTTTGCGTCCTTAATTTCACCGCTGAGAATTTCTTTTGTGATTTCAGCACTTTCTTTGCCGTCACCGCCTGCAAGATCCTCGGGTGCACAAAGTTTAAGACCGTAATCTTCGGGATTGAGAATGAATGTGTTGAACTTGCCGTTGTCAATCTCACAAACCTTTGTTGTTGTTGTGAGAGTAACCTCGTCCATGCCGTCCATGCCGTAGAAAACATAACCTTTCTTAACACCGAGGTTTGAGAAAACCTGTGCAATCGGCTCAACAAGAGCCTCAGAATACACACCCGTTACCTGAAGGTCTGCGCCTGCAGGGTTTGTGAGAGGTCCGAGAACATTGAAAAAATGTTCCTGATTCCGATTTCCTTACGGACGGACAGGACCACATACTTCATTGATGAATGGTAGCCCTGTGCAAACATAAAGCAGATGCCTGCTTTGTTAAGAACCTCTTCGCTCTTTTCGGGAGTGATGTTGATGTTGATTCCGAGCTGTTCAAGACAGTCTGCCGAACCGCTTTTGCTTGACATTGAACGGTTGCCGTGCTTTGCAACGGGGATTCCTGCGGCGGCAATAATAAATGCCGCTGTTGTTGAAATATTGAATGTGCCTGTACCGTCGCCGCCTGTGCCGACGATATCGAGTACATCACGGTTAGGCTTGATGTGGAGTGCTTTTTCTCTCATAACCTGTGCGCTTGCGGTAATTTCGTCAATTGTTTCACCCTTGATTCTCAAGGCTGTGAGATATGCCGCCATCTGCGACTGCGTTGCTGTGCCTGAGAACATTTCGTCCATAACCTGTGCCGCCTCATCAAAAGTGAGGTCATTGCCTGCAACCAACTTTTTTATTGCCTCTTTAATCATAAAACCTCAATCCTTTCCGTGTTATTTGCAAAGTGTAATAAAGTTCTTTATCATTTCCATACCGTGTGAGGTGAGAATTGATTCGGGGTGGAACTGCAATCCGTAAAGCTCAAAATCCTTGTGCTTAACTCCCATAACCTCGCCGTCACGGTCTTCTGCGATTACCTCGAGTGTGTCGGGAACCGTATCTCTTTTCGCAATCAACGAATGATACCTTGCACCCTCAACAACCTTTGGAAGTCCGTTGAAAATTTTCTTGTCCGTGTCAACAATGATATCGCTCTTTTTGCCGTGCATAAGCTTTATTGCGTGGGAGATTGTTGCACCGTAAACCTCGCATATTGCCTGATGACCGAGGCAGATACCGAGAATCGGAAACTGTCCTGCAAGCTCCTTTATAACCGCCTCACATATTCCGGCATCTTTCGGATAGCCCGGACCGGGCGAAAGGATGATGTGGGAGGGAGCAAGCTTTTTGATTTCATCAACTGTTATTTCATCGTTTCTTACAACCTTGATATCGGGATTTACGCTGCCGCAGAACTGCACAAGATTGTAGGTAAAGCTGTCGTAGTTATCAATAAAAAGTATCATAAAGCGTTTACCTCCCCTGCATTTTTAACTGCATTCATAACAGCAAGAGCCTTGTTGTAGGTTTCCTCGTATTCGCTTTCGGGAACGCTGTCGGCTACAATGCCTGCGCCTGCCTGAACATAAACCTTGTTATTTTTCTTTACCGCCATTCTGATAGCGATACAGGTATCGAGGTTGCCGTTGAAATCAACATATCCGAGCGCTCCGCCGTATACACCTCGGGGAGTTCTTTCAAGCTCTTCAATGATTTCACAGGCTCTGATTTTTGGAGCACCCGAAAGTGTGCCGGCAGGGAGGAGGGATTCGATTGCATCAAAAGCGTCAAGTCCGTCCTTGAGCTTGCCCTCAACCTCACTGCAAATGTGCATTATCTTTGAATAGCGGAGAACCTCCTGATATTTTGTAACCTTAACCGAATTGAATTCGGAGATTTTTCCGATGTCGTTTCGTCCGAGGTCAACGAGCATATTATGCTCTGCAAGCTCCTTTTCATCGTGAATAAGCTCGTCTGCAAGGGCATTGTCCTCTGTATCTGTTCTACCTCTCGGGCGAGAACCTGCAATCGGGAATGTGTTAAGCACTCCGTTCTGAAGCTTTACAAGTGTTTCGGGAGAGGTGCTTATAATCTCGTCACCGTCAATTGACATATAAACCATATAAGGTGACGGGTTTGTACTTCTCAGCACTCTGTATGCATTGATGAGGGAATTTTTGTAATCCGCCTCAAATCTTCTTGAAACAACACATTGGAAGATGTCACCGTCAAAGATGTACTCCTTGGTTTTCTCAACCATTTTGCAGAACTCTTCTTTTGAATATGTGCTTGTAAATTCAACATTCCCGTCACTCTCAAGCTTTGGAAGGGGTTCGGGAGATGTGATTGTCGAAATTATCTCTGCAATATCCTTTTTTGCAAGTTCATACTGCGCCTTTGTGTCGTTTGTTTTCATATTAACAATGATAATGAGTTTTTCTTTAAGATGATCGTAGGCTATAATCTTGTCGAAAAGCATCATATCAAAATCGTTTGTATCTCCTCTTTTGAGCTTTAAAACAGGCTCTGCAACAGAAATCATTGCGTAACCGAAATAGCCGACAAGACCGCCTGTGAACGGTGGAATGTCTTTGAAATGCGGAGTTTTGTAATCGGCAAGATACTCACGGAGAGCGTCATACGGCTTTGCTGTTTTAACAACTCTTGCACCCTCGCCCGTAACCGTGAGAGTTCCGTTTTTGTACGAAAGCCTTGCCTTGGGGTTGAATCCGATGAATGAATACCTTGCCCACTTTTCACCGCCCTCGATACTTTCAAGAAGAAAGAATTTGTCGGATTTTCCTGCAATTTTTCTGAGCAGGTTAATCGGGGTAAATGCGTCAGCGTAGATTTCCTTGTAAATCGGAATAACGCTGTAATTGTCCTTGAGGTTCAACACCTCATCGTAAGACGGTTTAATCATCGTACACCAACCTTTCTTTGGTAAAAGTTTTAAACATAAACAAAAAAAGACCTTTGTCCCCACAAGGGACAAAAGTCTTGAAAAATCAACTTCTGCGGTACCACCCAAATTGACGATAAACGCCCGCTTTAACAGCATACTAACATATGCCTCTCACTTTAACGGTTGAGCTCCGTCGGAAACTACTTGCCAAAAGGCTTTCGGCCCGCCCTCACAAGTCCATTCGGCAAATCCTCTGCTGTCAGCTTACACCAACCGCTGACTCTCTGAAAGCTTTGGAAAAACCTACTATTCTTGCTCACAGGTTTTTTCTCTATAGGACAATTATATGACTGTATTTTTGATTTGTCAACATTTTTTTGCGGTAAATCAAAAATTCTGTTTGAGAAACTCAACAATGTTTTCAAACTGCATTGAATGTGATGCCTTAACAAGCACAACATCTCCGCTTTTAATTGTTTTAAGAATTTCGGGTTTTGCATCTTCGATTGTATCAAACGCTTTGCCGTCTGCACCCTTTGCAAGCTCCTTTGCAAGCTCGCCTACGGTTATAACCGTACCGATATCCTTTAATTTTGCATAAACACCCGTGTCAAAGTGGAGTTTCAACTCCTCACTTCCGAGCTCCTTCATATCGCCGAGGATTGCAACCTTTCTGCCGTCAAGGTTGGAAAGTGTGTCAAGAGATGCTCTGACGGATGTCGGATTTGCGTTGTAGCAATCGTCAATGATTTTGATTTTGCCTGTATTGATAACATTGGCACGACTGCCTACTGTTTTGTACGAGGCGACACCGTTTGCAATTTCTTCATCGGTAAGTCCGAGAAGCTTGCCTGCGGCAGCAGCCGCAAGAGCATTTGTTACCATATATGTGCCGATTGCAGGAATTTCAACATCAATATTATTGTTGTCAAAACAGAGTGTTGCAAGAACCTTGCCGTCACCGCTGTTTTTTATATTCTTTGCGTAAAAATCGTTCTTTGCGTCAAGTCCGAAGAAAACAGGCTTTTTGCCGTTTACCGTCTTAACGGTTGAAAGCTTATCGTCATCGCCGTTAAGAATGAAATCTGCATTTTCACGGGCATTTTTGAACATTTCTGTTTTAGCCTTGAGAACACCGTCACGGTCGCCGAGATTTTCAAGATGACATTCGCCGATGATTGTAAGCACGCAGATTGTGGGCTGAACCATTTCGGAAAGTCTTGTCATTTCACCGAAATCGGAAATACCCATTTCTATAACAGCCGCCTCGGTATCCTCGGGCATTGAAAGAAGCGTTAGCGGAACACCGAGCTCGTTATTGAGATTGCCTTGTGTTTTGTGGGTCTTGAACTTCTGTGAAAGAACGGCATAGAGCATTTCTTTTGTAGAGGTTTTTCCGACGCTGCCCGAAATTCCGATAACGGGAATGTCGAATTTTTCTCTGTATGCCCTGCCGATTTTCTTAACGGCATCAAGTGTTGATGGAACGACAATGCAAGGCTTTGTCGCATTTTCGGGAGCTTTCTCGCACAATGCACACACAGCGCCCTGTGCAAAACATTTTTCGATAAAATCATGACCGTCAACACGCTCTCCCTTTATGGCAAGAAACAGACTTCCGTTCTTCACCTGTCGGCTGTCACGCTCAACAGAGGTTATTTTTGTGTTTTTAAGCGATTCATCGCCGACATATTCGCCGTTGCAAGCCTTTGCGATTTCGGCAAGAGTAAAGTCTTTCATACTAACCTCTTATTAAAAATCAGATTTTTCTTTGGGATATTTTGCAAGTGAAATTTCAATAATCTTTTCGCACAAATCGGGATAGCTTATACCCTCAACAGCCGCCTCCTGAGGAAGAAGGCTTGTGGGAGTCATGCCGGGGAGAGTGTTTGCCTCGAGGCAGTATGTAAAACCGCCCTTGTCAAGAAGGAAGTCAATTCGTGCATAGCTTTCAAGGTGAAGTGCCTCGTATGCCTCTGTTGCGGCATCACGGAGCTTTTTGTCGGTTTCTTCGTCAATGTCTGCCGGACAGGTTTCAACTGTTGCGCCTGCCTGATATTTTGCGGCATAATCGTACATTCCCGACTTAGGAGCAATCTCAATCGGCGGAAGTGCCTTGCCGCCGATAAGACCGACGGAAAATTCTCTGCCTGTTACGAACTGCTCAACAACAATTTCGTCCTCATATTTGAGGGCCTCTTTAACAGCCTTTATACTGATCTGCATTCTCAACCTTTGAAACGCCTACGCTTGAACCGCCCGAGCATGGCTTAACGATGCACGGGAACATATTCCATGCAAGAGCGTCCTTTTCGTTCTTGTAAAGTTCACCTGACGGAGTGTTGATATTCTTCTGCATAAATACGCTTTTTGTAAGACCTTTGTTCATTGCAAGCGCAGAACCGAGATATCCCGAACCTGTGTACTTGATTCCGAACAAATCAAGCGTTGCCTGTAACTGACCGTTTTCACCCTCACCGCCGTGAAGTGCAAGGAAGGTAATGTCTGCCTCAGCGCAGATTTCAATTACATTTCTGCCGATATAGCGTGATGTTTTGTCAAGGCGTTTTTCCTTTGCCTCTTTGATATTTGTGATTGTATTTTCAACATCGTCACCGATTGAATTTCCGTCGGTAAAGCTGTAGTTCTGCTTGAAAAGTGCGTCAATGTCACAGATGTTTTCCTCATAGCCCATAAATACATCAAGCAAAACAACCTCGTGTCCCTTGCTCCTGAGAGCCTCGGCAACAAGTGTGCCTGATGAAATTGAAACTTCACGCTCTGTGCTCAGTCCGCCTGCAAGAACAACTATTCTCATATATATTTCTCCCTCTGAAATGTTTTGTTTCTATTTTTATTTCTTTATTCTCTTTAACTCTGTCAGTCTGTTACCTTTTTGAAACAAGACTGTAACCTATATTATAATATTTTATTTATCCGATTGCAAGCAAAAAAGCAAATTTGTAGAACAGGGTATCATCATACTGTTTTGCCGTTTAAAAACTGTATAATATTCAGATTTACGGCTTTCAACTCCGTGAAACGATATGTGAATAAATGTGTTGAAAATGTTAATAATTTGCTCCTGTTATTCACAATATGCCGATACGCGGATAGTGTTATGCAAATTTGGATAGCTACATTCCGTGGATGAATAATTATAAATTTTAGTCCGTGTTTTTTCATAATGGGCGGTATTGTATAGAAAAAGGGTTTGTGTTATACAATATTAATTGAAAAAACAAACCCAAAAAACGACTTAAATAAGGATGTAAAAAATGCAGTTATACAAAAATTTCTGTAAAGAAACTACCGACGAAAACGGAAAACTGACAAGCTTTGAACTTGTGTTTCCCGAAAACTATAATTTTGGCTATGATGTCGTTGACAAAATGGCAGAACTTGTGCCGAATGACACGGCAGTTGTGTGGACAAATCCCGAAAAAGAGGAAAAGATTTTCACATACTCCGACATCAGCAAACTGAGTAACAAGGCTGCAAATGTTTTCAGAAATCACGGCATTAAAAAAGGTGACAAGGTTCTTGTTATCCTGAAACGAAACTACGAATACTGGTATGTTGCCCCTGCACTCCACAAGCTTGGTGCGGTTATTATTCCCGCAACAAATCTTCTGACTCAAAGCGACATTTCGTATCGTGTTAACACGGCAGGGATAAAGGCAGCTGTCTGCACTCCCGATGAAACTACCGCCGAAGATATTCTTGCGGTTGCATCTCAGCCGAACACGCTTGAAACCGTTTTTGTTCCTAGAAAGCAAATTTTCGGTGCGGTTGATTTTACCGAAGAAGTTGAAAACGCTCCCGATACCCTTGAAAGAGTTGAAACAAAAGCAGAAGAACCTATGGTAATTTACTTTACCTCAGGCACAACAGGCTATCCTAAGGCTGTTGAACACAATCATATCTACACACTCGGACACATTATCACGGCAAAATACTGGCAATGTGTAAAAGACGGCGGACTTCACCTCACCGTTGCCGAAACAGGCTGGGCAAAAGCGTCATGGGGCAAAATCTACGGTCAATGGCTCTGCGGTTCAGCCGTTATGGTCTATGACTTTGACAAATTCTCTCCGGGCAAGCTGTTGCGTATAATGGAAAAGTACAAGGTTACAACCTTCTGCGCACCGCCGACAGTTTACAGATACTTCATTAAAAGGGGTATGAACAAGTACGACCTTTCTGCACTTTCTCACCTTACGACAGCAGGCGAGGCACTCAACAATGAAGTTTTTGAAGAGGTGTTTAAGCAGACGGGAATTGAACTTTGCGAGGGCTTCGGTCAGACCGAGTCGGTTCTTATGCTTGCAAATCTCAAAGGTGACAAGGCGATTGCAGGTTCAATGGGCAAGCCTACTCCGCTTTATGATGTACGAATTGTTGACGATGAATGCAACGAGGTTAAGCAGGGTGAAGTAGGTGAAGTTGTTGTATTCCCTCCAAAGGACAGAAAACAGCACGGAATTTTCATCACATATTATAACAACGAAAATCTTTATGAAAAGGTGTGGCGACACGGTGTATATCACACTGGCGACACGGCATATAAAGACGAGAACGGATATTTCTGGTATGTCGGCAGAGCCGATGACCTTATCAAAACAAGAGGCTTCAGAGTAGGTCCGTTTGAAGTTGAAAATGTTCTTATGCAATATCCGAATGTGCTTGAATGTGCGGTTATAGGTGTTCCGGACAAAGACAGAGGTCAGGCAATTAAGGCGATTGTCAAAATGACAGACGGCGCACCACATGATAAGGAGCTTGAAAACAAAATCAAAACCTTCTGCAACAAGCGTATGGCGAGCTACAAGTGGATTCAGCACCTTGAAATTGTCGATGAATTTCCAAAAACAATCAGCGGAAAAATCAAAAGAACGGATTTAAGAGAAAATCACAAAGCATAAAATAAAGGCAATCTTACGGTAAAGTAGGATTGCCTTTATTAGAATAATATTGCAAATTTACAGATGCTATGTAATATACAATCAGCACTTGAACATAAACAATATATTTGATATAATCACTTTGTAAGGAAACGGCGGCTGTCCAGTCTGAAATATAGTCGTATCTCGTTGTGCATAAACGCACTTCCTTATACTCGTTATTTCAAACAGCGCTATGCTCCCTTTTTCCGCCACTGGCGGCGGTCGCAAGACTACCCTTATGAAAGGGGGTGTTTGCGTGGAATACATAATCTGTTTTACTTTGTTAGTAACTATTATAGTTTTATGCATAAAGAAATAACCGCCCTGTACTGCAATACAGAGCGATTTTGAAATAATAAATCCCAATTGCGAAACAGCTAAAGCCGTTTCCTTACTTATATATTAACATCAATTTTTTAATATGTCAATCTGTTTCGGTGTGTATTTTTACATACCGAATTTTTATTTTATTCATCAAACATTTCAATTGAACGGTCGAGAATTCCACGCATATAGGCTATGGCGATTCCGTAGTTTGTGAACGGAACTCCGCTTTCAATCGAACGGTTCATTCGGCTGATTACCTCTCTTGAATTGAGCATACACGCACCGCAATGGATTGCAAGTGAAAATTCCGACAAATTATTTGGGAAGTCTTTGCCTGAGCTTGTCACGATTTCAAAATTTTTACCCGTGTAATTTTTCAGCAATCGGGGAAGTTTTACCGTGCCAATGTCATCGCATTGCCTGTGATGAGTGCAACCCTCGCTGATGAGAATTTTGTCACCGTCACTAAGCGACTCAATTGCCCTTGCACCGTTTACGGCAGTTTTCAGAAACCCCTTGTACCTCGCCATAAGAATTGAAAACGAGGTCAGTTTGATATCGTTCGGCACAATCTCTGAAACAGGCTTAAATACCTGACTGTCTGTTATGACGAGCTTTGGTTTTGTGCCGAGATTTTTCAGAGTATCGGCAAGTTCGCTTTCACGCACACAAACAGGGATTGCTCCGCTGTCGAGCAAATCACGGATAACCTGCTGCTGCGGAAGAATTATTCTGCCCTTGGGGGCGGCGGAGTCAATCGGGATTACAAGCACAACAAAGTCATTTTTATTAACAAGGTCACCGCAAAGCCTTTTATCGGATTTTTGTGCGTTTACAACTTTTGCGATTTTATCCTTTAAAAGTTCGATATTCGTGTTGTTTTTTGCACTTACAAAAATTTTACCGTCAGTTGTATTATCAAGCAAATCGCATTTGTTGAACACAATAAGATACGGAATTTTCTTTTCCTCAAAAAGCGATACAAGTTCGTTTTCAACCGAGATCATTCCGATTGTTCCGTCAACCACAAGCACGGCAATGTCAACACGGTTCAGCACGGCTTTTGTGCGTTCAACACGCATTGTGCCGAGAGTTCCTCCGTCATCAAAGCCTGCCGTGTCGATTATCACAACAGGACCGAGTGGTAGAAGCTCCATTGTCTTTTCCACAGGATCGGTTGTTGTGCCTTTTTTGTCCGATACAAGCGACATATTTTGATTTGTGACCGCATTCACAACGCTTGATTTTCCTGCATTTCGTCTGCCGAAAAATCCGATGTGCAGTCGTTCCGACGACGGTGTATCATTCATTCCCATTACGCCCTCCGTCAAAATCTGAAATCTCTTTTTATTGTTGTTTCTTATGTCAAAGATATGTTCTTTTGCAATGGTGCGGACTTTTTCGTTGGGGATTTTTTCGAGTTCCTGTTCAATGAGTTTTTGACCGACATTCCTTGTATCATTACTTGCATAATCAACAAGATATTCTTCAAGCGTCATAAGGGCGTTGGGGTGGCAACAGTTCTGAATCTGACCGCTCTTGCAAAGCGACATAAAGCGGTCGCCCGTTCTGCCCTCACGGTAACAGGCGGTGCAGAATGACGGAATATAGCCGAGGTTCATAAGCCACCTTACAACCTCATCAAGACTGCGGTTGTCGGAAACATCAAATTGAGCCGAATTTTCTTCTTCCGATTCGGGTTCGTCATATCCTCCTACGCTTGTGCGTGAGCCTCCGCTGATCTGAGAAATGCCGAGTTCAAGCACCTTTTTGCGAACGCTTTCGCTCTCTCGGGTTGAAATAATCATACCCGTGTAGGGAACTGCAATTCTGATAATTGCGACTATTTTGGCAAAGGTTTCATCGTCAATTCCGTTGTCAAAATCATCGGGATTTATATCGTCTGCCGCCTTGATTCGGGGAACGCTGATTGTGTGTGGACCGACGCCGTGAACGGCCTCAAGATGTTCTGCGTGCATAAGAAGTCCTGCAAGTTCATAGCGGTAGAGCTCAAGCCCGAAAAGCACACCGATTCCCACATCATCAATACCGCCCTGCATGGCTCTGTCCATTGCCTCTGTGTGGTAATTGTAGTTGTGCTTGGGACCTGTGGGGTGGAGCTGTTCATAACTCTTTTTATTGTAGGTTTCCTGAAAAAGAATGTATGTGCCGATTCCGGCTTCCTTGAGCTTTTTATAATTTTCAACGGTTGTTGCGGCAATGTTCACATTAACCCGTCTGATTGCGCCGTTCTTGTGATTGACCGAATAAATGGTCTTTATGCAGTCGAGAATGTACTCAATCGGGTTGTTTACGGGATCTTCGCCTGCCTCAATTGCAAGACGCTTGTGTCCCATATCCTGAAGTGCGATAACTTCTTTTCTGACCTCATCCTGTGTGAGCTTTTTACGGCAGATGTGCTTGTTCTTTGCATGATACGGACAATAGACACAGCCGTTTACGCAGTAGTTTGAAAGATAGAGAGGGGCAAACATGACAATTCTGTCACCGTAAAAATCCTTCTTAATCTGACGGGCAAGGTTGTAGATTTCTTTGATTCTCTCTTTATCTTCACAAGCTAAAAGAACGCTTGCCTCACGGTGATTGATACCCTTTTTGAGCCTTGCTTTTTCAATTATTTTATCGACAAGTTCAAGGTTATTTTTATTTTCATCGGCAAATTTCAGGGAATCAAGAATCTCCCCGTCATTGATAAACTCCTCCGCTTTCAGCGAATTTTTATCGTACTTATTCATAATATTTCCTTTCGGATTAAATATCCGCTTTGTAATCTCCTCGGTCGGTCACGATTTCGTAGCCGATTTTTTTCATTCTGTCTGCAAGACAGCCGATACACTGCGCCGCTTCGTCTCCCGTACAGATCTTGTTGTCGTAGAGCGAGTAATCTTTTCTGTGCTTAACAGGGGAAAGGTTGGGCATTACAACATTTGCACCGTGAAGAATGCCCTTTTCCCGACCAAGCGGATCGACCGTACCTAAGGCGGTTGTTGCCGGCAAAAGAATGTTCGGTTTTAAAAGTCTTATTATTGAAAGCAACATAAGCACAAGGCTTACATCGCCATGATTTTCATTTTTAAATTTTGTGTCTTTGTGCGGTACAAACGGACCTATTCCGCACATTTCGGGACTTAATTTTTCAATAAATTTTAAATCCTTGACAAGCATTTCGGGAGTTTGGAACGGTGAGCCGACCATAAATCCTGCGCCTGTCTGATAACCTATTCTCTTTAAATTATACAGGCATTGCATTCGGTTTTCAAGTGACATTTCGGGCGGATGCAACATGGAATAGTGTTTTTTGTCGGCTGTTTCGTGACGGAGAAGATATCTGTCCGCACCGCTGTCAAAAAGTCTTTGATAGCTTTCATACGACCTTTCGCCAAGCGATAGCGTTACGGCACAATCGGGAAATCTCTTTTTTATTTCCGACACAATGTCGCACATTACATCATCTGTAAAAAATCCGTCCTCACCGCCCTGCAACACAAATGTGCGGAATCCGAGTTCGTGTCCGTTTTGGCAACATGAGAGAATTTCATCCTTTGAAAGTCGGTAACGCACGGCATTGCCGTTTGAACGGCGAAGTCCGCAGTAAAAGCAATCATTTTTGCATATACTCGAAAATTCAATCAAGCCACGGATATAGATTTTGTTGCCAAAAATTCTATCGGCAGTATCTCTTGCACATTTGCGAAGATATTCAAAATCTTTTTCGTCGTAAGTTGTAATCAGCTGTAAAAGTTCGCTTTCACAGGCTGTGTGCATGGTATTCAGTTTTTGAATAATTTCAATATTTCTCATAATTTTTTCACATTAAAAGAGGACGGCATTTCTGCCGCCCCCAAACAGAGAATACAGCATTCTCCGTAAAATTCAAATAGTTTTCAGCATTAAAAGCTTCTGCTTCCGCCGCCCGATGAACCGCCGCCACCGGAGGAGCTGCTTGATGAACCGCCCGAGCTGTCGGAATCACTCCGGATTCTCGTAACGGAAACATGCTTTGTCAGGAAGATATCCTTCTTGTCGGTAAGCATAGTCTTGCTGTTTTTCTTGAGATCATAAGTTCCTGCTTTGCCGTTGTGCTTGTAACGATTTTTCACTACAATAACAACAATAACGGCAACAATAATTGAACCGCCTGCAATGACAATGCCGTAATGCTTTACGACATAGAGGAATTTGTTATCCTCTTTTTCCTGCAAATCAATATTTTCGTTTGACTCGTCATCGTCAATACCCTCGTCATAGTAGTGGTCAACATAATAGAGGAATTGTTCGGCAGCACTGTAATAGTTGCCTTGCTTCATATCACGCTGAACATCATCAAGAAGAGTATTAACACGGCCATCGCCGAAATAATACATCGCATCGCCTTTTGTTCTGAAGTCGATTGCTCTGCCTTTCATATCAATCGTGAGTATAACGCCCGCCGTAGTTTTGCCGTATTTGTCGGCATAATAACGGTTTGCAAACGGTTTGATATCATCCTCGGTTTTGCCCTCGTTGTTAGTATAGATAACCGCAACCCAGCCGGTTTTTTGAGCAAAAGCGTCAAGTTCCGCCTGAAGCTGTGTTTCTTCCTCCGAGGTAAACAGTTCGGCATCATCACGGAGTTCTGTTTGTCCCGCCGCAAAAACAAAGAGCGGAGTACAGAAAACCATAATCATTGCCGCAAGCATTGCGGAAAGTCTTTTTGTCACATTCATCATAAGAACAACAGACCTCCCAACAAGCCGAGTGCCATAAGCGCTGCGGCAATAATTGCAGCGAAAGCAAGAAGCTTTCCTGCGGAGGTAGGAAGCTCACCGTAGGTTTTGCCCGTCTGACCGTTAACTGCAAACGGCAGAATTTTACCCCGGTATTTATAGGTTACAACCCAAACGGGCAAGAGGGTATAGTTCCAATTTTCAAGGTCGATTTTATCGTTGTAGTTCTGAATCTGAACGGCACTGTATCCGCTTGCCGTGTCTTTCATAAGCTGTTGACAATAGCCGTTGATTCTTGTTTGAACTGCCTGTGCAACCTCATTTTGCTCAATGTCACGCTTTTCTGCCTGAAAACCCGAAAGATAGGACATTGCAAACGGGTGAGCCTCGCCCAAATCGTAAGGGTGTACGCATTGGAGCATATCTCTGTCCTGACCTTTTAACGCTCTTTCAAAAACATTATTTACAATCAGATTGCCTGCTCTGTGGAGCTCAAAAACCTTTGTTTCCGTGTAACGGTCATCTCCGACAGTCCACGAACGAACCTTTTCGCCCTTTGCAACCATCTGTGCGCTACGCTGTTCGTCAACATACCAATACGGAAAATACACACCTGTGAGTTTGTCAAATGCTTTTCGCTGACAAAATTCTTCGGCAAAAACCATTTCCTTTTGCACATTTCAAGAAACTTGTCAATTGCCTTCTGCTTTGAAAGCTTGAACGGAATCACACGGTCGGGTTTAAATTCACCCGAAAGTCTGCCGCCGAGAACAACAGGATTCTGACAATAGAAGCAGGTTGTTGCCGCAGTTGACGCTGTTGTAACAACCTGAGCACCGCAGCTTGGGCAGTTGTAGATAACAGCCTCTTCCTCAGTTTTGTTTTCTGCCTGTGCGCTGTCATTGCTCTGCGCCTGCTTGGCGGCATTCTCTTTAGCCTTTTCCTGTTCCTTTTTCTCCTGCTTTTCTGCGCTGTTCTCTTTTTGCTCCTTCTTGGCAAAAAAATCCTGAACATACTTTTCCGTAAAATCGGACATACAGTATTCACAACTGAACATCTGCTTATCGGGATTGAATTTCAGCGGAGCGGCGCAGTTCGGACAGGTGTAGTTTACAGTTGCCATAACTTACCCCTTATAATTAAATTCTGAAACATCCCCCTCCGTTTGGGAAGAGGGATTGTTTGTACTTAAAATTCAGATTATTCTGTCTTTGTACCGCACTCGGGACAGAACTTTGCATTTGCAGAAAGCTCATATCCGCAGTTTGTGCAGAAACGCTTTTTGGGAGCCTCGGGCTTCTTTGAACCGCACTCCGAGCAGAACTTGCCTGTGTTTACCGCACCGCATGAGCAAGTCCATGAGCCTGCGGCTGCACCGCCTGCCTGCGGAGCGGGAGTCTGCTGCGGCTGAGCCTGTTGCTGTGGCTGAGTCGGCTGCTGCTGACGGTACTGCGGATTCTGCTGATAACCGCCCATGATATTTCCGCCGGCATTCATACCTATGCCCATGCCCATAAAGCCTGCCATTGCACCGTTTGCATTTGAGCCGGCATCTTTAAGGCCCTCTGAAATATTGGCTGCAACATAGCCCTGCTGAACTGCTGCGTCCGAGAGCATTGCGCCCTTGTTGCGCATATTGATGAGCTCCTGACTGTCCTCTGTGTAGGAAACATCCATACCAACGGCAAAGACTTCCATACCACGAGCCTGTGTCCATTCCTCATCAAGCGTCTGTGCCATATACTGACCGATAAGACGCTGTTTTGACTTGATAAAGCTGATTCTCTCACCGTCAGCGGAATATTGGTTGATTGCAGAACCGAGAGCGCCGACGAACTCCTCGTTATACTGTGCTCTTACATCTGCGAAATCAACAGCCTTGTTTTCCGTAACAGCCTCTCTCGGAATAACCTCCTGATAGAACTTGAACGGCTCAACAACCTTGATTGAATATGTACCGTGAGCACGGAGCATAAGCTCTGAATTGTAAAAATTGTCAAAGTAGTTTACGGGAGTTGATGTTCCGAAAGGAATACCCTTGATTTCCTGAAGATTTATATAGAAAACCCTCTGAGCCTGTGAGGGGATTCCGCCGTACTTAATACGGTTAAATGTTTCCTTGATTGAATCACCGAACTGACCGCAGAAAAGTGACGGCATTGAGCTGTTATTTACCTTAAAATAACCCGGCTCTGCAGTAAAGTCAACAATCTTACCGCCGTCAATAAGAATCATCATCTGGTTATCGTAAACATGAATTACAGAACCGTTTGATACGATGTTTTCAGAACCCTTTTTGTTCTGACTTTTGCCGTTCTGCGAAACAAGCTGACCGGGACAGATGAGGGTGTTGTCGCCCATGGGGGACGGTTCAATAACCTCGAGCCATGAATCTGCGAGTCCGCCTCCGACTGCATTTATCGCTGCTTTAATAATACCCATAATTTAACTCCTTAATTTTTGTAGCTTATAGCTGATTTTTCAGATATTGCTGTTACACTAATAATAATATGTTTGAAGAAAAATTTCAATACTATTATTAAAAAACAGGCTGAATGGCATATGTTTTTTTATGTTCCAATGTTTTGCCATCATAAATAATGCAAAAAGACGGTCGGGAAGAGGGCATTTGGCTCTGACAACCCGACCGTCAAACTTTCAGAATTTTCTCTGTTGAAGTGTCTGTTCGTTTACGGAATTAAACTTCCATGAACGAATGTTAATTTCTTTTATTGCAGTTCCGCAGAACTGACAAAATTTTTCTCCCAGCGTTTTTACGGGAGCACCGCAGTTGGGGCAATTCACTCCGAGAGCGGTTGCTCTGTTATGAAGCCGGTCAGCATCCTGAACATACATCAACCCAACCTCATAGATTGTCTGCATTCTGTTCTCTCTGCTGCCGAAGGTCACCTCGTTGTTCTTATCGGTAACATACGAAAAGTAACCGACAGATGCCTCAAAAAGTATCGTTACCGTTGCACCGTTTTTTATATAGCGGGCAATCTGAACATCGTAAATATTGACATCCTCATAGTGCTGTGTATTTGCAACAGATGAAAGCTGGTCGATAATTCCCTGAACATAGTTTGTAAAATTCGGAGTGACCTCCTCCGCAATAACGCCGAGCCTTTTTGACTCAACCGCCGAAAAGTAGTTTCGCAAAAGTGAACGGGTTTTGTTCATATACTGCTCAACATCAAGCTCGGGAAAATCCTTTTTTATCATTGGCATATAAACCGAGGTCATTCCATGAAGCGAACGGGGAGTTTCACGCATTTGCTCCTGATCCTCTTTCACGCCCTGAATGCCCTCAATAAGGGAGCTTGTACCGAACAATGTTCTTGAAAGATGTCTTATCTTACTGACAATTACCGTAACTATAATTGCTATTGCAAGTACGACTATCGACACAGAGATGATTGTTGCAATTGTATCCGGACTCATATAATTGTACCCTTAATCAGTCTTCCTTGTTGACAACCTTGATTCCGAGAACCTCAAGGCTTTCATCGTCAACCTCTGCCGGACACGCAGACATAAGCTCGCTTGCATTCTGAACCTTCGGGAATGCCGTTACATCACGGAGGCTGTCAGCTTTGCACATCAGCATTGTAACACGGTCAAGACCGATACCCATACCACCGTGCGGCGGTGCGCCGTATTTGTAGGCTTCAACAAGGAATCCAAACTTTGCTTCGATTTCTTCATCGGTGAGCTTCAAAGCCTTGAACATCTTCTGCTGGAGTTCATAGTCTGTGATACGCATTGAACCGCTTGAAAGCTCAACACCGTTGAGTGTGAGGTCATAAGCCTTTGCAATAACCTTTGACGGATCTGTGTCAAGGTACTGCAGGCATTCCTCCTTAGGCATTGTAAACGGGTGATGCATTGCAAGCCATTCACCGCTTTCCTCATCATATTCAAAGAACGGGAAGTCAACAATCCAGAGGAACTTGAACACATCGGGGATAATGTCAAGACGCTTTGCAACAACAAGACGGAGTGCGCCGAGTGTTGAAAGAACCGTGCTGTTCTTGTCGGCAACGATGAGGATAACATCGCCCTTTTCAGCACCGAGTCTTTCGTAAATTGCCGAAAGCTCTTCTTCACTCATAAACTTCTTGAATGATGCGTTAGGCTCGTCAACCCATCTTACATAGGCAAGTCCCTTTGCGCCGATGCCCTTTGCATATTCTGTGAGCTTGTCAATTTCTTTTCTTGTGTAAACCGACGACGCATTCTTGGCAACAATTGCCCTTACAGAACCGCCGTTCTCAATTGCACTTGTAAATACGCTGAAACCGCAGTCCTTAACAAGATCCGAAATGTCCTGAATCTTCATGTCAAAACGGATATCGGGCTTGTCCGAACCGTAGCTTTCCATAGCCTCTTTGTAGGTCATTCTCTGGAAATGCTCCTCAAGGTCAATGTTTAAAACCTCTTTGAAAAGCTTTTTGAAAAAGCCCTCGTTGATTTCGAGGATTTCATCAACATCAACAAATGAAAGCTCCATATCAATCTGTGTGAATTCAGGCTGACGGTCTGCACGAAGATCCTCGTCACGGAAACATCTTGCAAGCTGAATGTAACGGTCAAAGCCCGAAAGCATAAGGAGCTGTTTGTAAATCTGCGGTGACTGAGGGAGAGCATAAAACTTGCCGTTGTGGATTCTTGACGGAACAAGGTAATCTCTTGCGCCCTCGGGAGTTGACTTGATCATCATAGGAGTTTCAATTTCAACAAAGCCGTTGTCGTGGAAATAATCTCTTGCAACCTTTGCAATCTTACTTCTCATCATAAGATTGTTGAGAAGAGGACGGCGGCGAAGGTCAAGATAACGATATTTAAGTCTTAACTCCTCGTTTGTGTTTGTATCGTCAACAATTTCAAAAGGCGGCGTCTGTGCCTTTGAAAGCACACGCATATCGCTTACAACAACCTCGATATCGCCTGTGGGGATTTCGCTGTTTTTTGAACTTCTTTCGCAAACAACACCCTTTGCGGCAAGAACAAATTCACTTCTGCATGAAAATGCCTTATCAAATTTCTTTGTCTGTTTTGTCATTGAATGCAAGCTGAACAATGCCTGTGCGGTCACGCAAGTCAATGAAAATGAGCTGACCGAGGTCACGGCAACGCTGTACCCAACCGCAGACAGTTACCTCTCTGCCGACATCACCGATACGCAAATCTCCGCAATAATCGGTACGCTTCATTCCTGTCATAAATTCTGCCATTGTATATGCTCCTTTATATTAATCGGTCGGCATTTTTAATGTGCCTGACCGACCGAAAATTTTCTTTTATTACTTATTTTTCTGTTCGTCGGAAAGCTGAATTTCGATGAACTTCTCCATGAAATGCCCGTCAAGAGTAACCTCGGCTGTTTCGCCTGTTTCCATATTCTTGACCTTGGCTGTGTTCTGCTCGATTTCGTTGTCACCCAAAACGATTGAATATCTTGCGTCAATCTTGTCGGCATACTTCATCTGAGCACGAAGTCCTCTGCCGATAACATCGGTTTCGGCAATCATTCCGCAGCTGCGAACCTGTTTGATAAGCTCAAAAGCCTTAACCTTTGCGGCATCGCCCATTGTTGCAATGTAGAGCATACACTCGTCATTGTCGGGAATCTCAATGCCCTGCTTATCCATTACCATGAGAAGTCTTTCCATACCCATTGCGAAACCGAGGGAGGGGAGGTGCTTACCGCCGAGCTCCTCGATAAGACCGTCATAACGACCGCCGCCGCAAACAGTACCCTGAGCACCGATACAATCGGTTACAAACTCAAATACTGTCTTTGTATAGTAGTCAAGACCTCGTACAATTGTGGGATCAACCGTGTATTCAATGCCTGCGGCATCAAGATATTTCTGAACTGCGTCAAAGTGGTTTCTGCACTCATCACAAAGATAGTCTGTAATCTTAGGTGCATCCTTTGCAATCTCGGAACAGATAGGACTTTTGCAGTCGAGAATTCTCATCGGGTTTTTGTCAAGACGGGAAAGGCAGGTGTCGCACAGCTTGTCCTTATAACCCTCAAAATATGATTTCAAAGCCTTGTGATATTCCGCACGACAGGTCGGACAGCCGATAGAATTAATCTGAAGATGAACGCTGTCAATCTGAAGTCTGTTGATTACGGAGCTTACAAGGCTGATAAGCTCTGCATCGGCAACAGGATCCTGTGTGCCGTACTCCTCAATACCGAACTGGTGGAACTCACGAAGTCTGCCTGCCTGTGGCTTTTCATATCGGTAGCATGAAACAAAGTAGCTTGCCTTAATCGGAAGTCCTTCGTTTTCAAGAGCGTGTTCAAGAACGGCTCTTGCCGCACCGGCTGTACCCTCGGGGCGAAGTGTTACGCTTTCACCACCCTTTGTGTCGAATGTGTACATTTCTTTCTGAACAACATCGGTTGTCTGACCAACGCCACGGGCAAAAAGCTCTGTGTGTTCAAACACGGGAGTTCTGATTTCTCTGAAGCCGTAGGAGCGAGCCTCCTCACGCATAATCTTTTCAACAAACTGCCATTTGTAGCTTTCCTTCGGAAGAACATCTTCCGTACCCTTGATTTTCTTGGTTATAAGTGCCATTTTTCCCTCCGAAAATTACAATCTTTTATAGAAAAGGGAAACGAAAAAATCTCCCTAAAAAACACAACAATCGGGCAGTATTACACCACCCGATATGTAAAGCGAAAATAATTAAATTATTTGAGAATATTTCTCCAGTCAAGGTCGCCTCTTTCAAGACCGTGGATAAGCACCTCGGCAGTTGCAATGTTTGTTGCAACCGGAATGTTGTGCATATCGCAAAGACGGAGCATATTCATATCGTTAGGCTCGTTCGGCTTTGGATTGAGCGGATCTCTGAAAAAGAGAAGCATATCAATCTCATTGCACGCAATTCTTGCCGCAATCTGCTGACTTCCGCCCTGAGAGCCTGCAAGGAATTTCTGAATTGTAAGACCTGTTGCCTCTGACACCATTTTGCCTGTTGTGCCGGTGGCGCAAAGGTTGTTGCGGCTGAGAACACCGCAGTAAGCAATGCAGAACTGCACCATCAGTTCCTTTTTTTCATCATGAGCTATAAGGGCTATATTCATATATATTTCCTCCAGACATTTATTTCATATCAAATTAGTTTCAAAACTTTAACTCAAAATACCCCGCACAAACTACCCTTTGAACGCAAGGGGAATATGTTTTCCCTCAAGCCTCTGTGCAAGACAGTCAAAAACGGACGCCGCCGCACTCCAGTTAAGTCCGGCAACACCTCGCTGAACAATCACCGAAATACGGATGTCGAACGGCACAAGCGCAATAAGCTGTGTCTGTGTTGCGTCAATAACGCTGTCGAGGTCTTCATAAAAACCGAGCTGTGTAAAAAGCTTTCGGTCAAAGCGGTTGATAACAAGTCGGATATTTGTTTTTCCCATTGACTCAAGCTTTCTTCTCACCTTAACCGCACCACGCACACCCGTCGGCTCTGCATTGGTAACAATCAAGGCTCTGTCGGCAGGATCCGCCGCAGTTTCAAAGCCCGAACCGATTCCGGCAGGGGAGTCGATAAGGACAAAATCAAAGCTGTCCTTTACTGAGTTGACAAGTTGAGTAAACACCGAGGGACTTAGTTCGTTTTCGGTGTCAAAGGGAGCCGCCATAAGGTAGAGGTTCTCATTGTTTTTGCTTTTGTAAACAGCCTCACCGAATGTACAGTTGCCGCATACGGCATCCGACGCATCAAAAATTATGTCCTGCTCCATATCGAGCATAATGTCAAGACCACGCATTCCGCAGTCACAATCAATAAGCAAGACTCTTTTGCCCTGCTTTACAAGAGCAACGGAAAGACAAATGCAGACGGTTGATTTACCCGTTCCGCCTTTTCCCGACGCTACAACTATAACATTATCCATAATAAATTCTACCTCTGCTATATTCTATCACAAAATCCGTTAAAGAGCAAGAAACGAACATTATTTTTATCAGCCAAAATTTTTGTTGATATTTTAGTGATAGTTAATAAAATTATTCTTCATTTTTAACGGTTTGCACAATAATTTCATTGATTTTTAATGCTAAAAGCAAAAAATAAGTTTTTTATGTTTGGTCGTTCAGCCATTATACGGTCGGGATTTTTGTTTTATCTTTTAACATATCGTATTCTCGACCATAATTTTCAATTTTCAATTAAAATATGCGTCCAGCAAATCCTTTGCAACCTGCATTGAATATCTGCCCTTTGCACCGTGTTCGATTACAACGGCAATTGCGACCTCGGGCTTTTCATACGGAGCATAGCAAATGAATGTTGTATGGTCTGAGCCCGAGTTTTCAGCCGTACCTGTTTTTGCGGCAACCTTAACTTTATAATCACCGAACATATAATTTGCCGTGCCGTTTTCGTCCTGAGTAACGCCGAGCATTGCTTTGCGGACAATGTCGAGATTTTTCTTAGAAATTCCGCAGTCGCCGTAGCTTTCAACATCTGTCGATTTTACGGTTTTTGTCCGCTCATAATTTGTAACTTTATCAACAAGGTGTGTTTTGAGCCTCTCACCGTTGTTGGCGATTGTCGCAACATAGGTTGCAAGCTGAACGGGAGTAAATGCGTTGTCGGACTGACCGATTGCGGCTGAAACTGTGTTGCCTGCCTGCCAGCTTGTGCTGTCCCTGCCTGCAAGCGTTCCCTTTGACTCCTCAATTTCAACACCCGTGTATTCGCCCAGTCCGAATTTCTGTGCATACAGATACATCGGTTCAATTCCGAGCCTTCTGCCCGTGTCGGCAAAAAAGTAGTTGCACGATTGTTCAATTGCGCCCGTAACATCAAGACTGCCGTGATAGTGCATACATCTTACCACATTGGTGGGGTAAAAATCATAGTCCTGTTTGCAGTAGATTTTCGTTTTATCGGTTATGATTTTCTCCTCAAGAGCCGCACCCGCAACACACGGCTTGAACACCGAACCGCAGGCGAATGTTCCGACTGTTGCACGGTTGTACATCGGAGAATTTTTGTTTTCGGAAAGTTTGACATAGTACGAGCCGTATTCGCTGTACCTGTTCAAATCGTATGTAGGATAGCTTGCCGCCGCAAGTACCGAAAAATCCTTGACCGACAACATTACAACTGCACCTGTTTCACAGTCCTCACCGTTATTTTTCTGTCCCGATTCCTTGCCTGCCTGCTTTGCCGCTTTGACATTTTTTTCAAGCGATTTTACAGCGGTTTTCTGCAATTTTGAATCAATTGTAAGGTAGACCGTGTTACCCGGTTTTGCACTCTCGGTTTCAATGCTTTCAACAAGAGTTCCGTCGGCATTTCGCTGAATAACCCTTGTTCCGCCCTTGCCTTTGAGGTCATCTTCACAGGCAAGTTCAATTCCGAATTTGCCTATCTTATCATCATAGGAATAGCTCTTGCCTTGTTTTTTCAGCTCATTGTATTCATCTTCCGACAACGAACCGAGTGCGCCGAGGATGTGCGGTGCAAGGTCCGGGTCCGAAGCACCTCGTGTGAGATAGGTCTGAATTTCAACACCGCTCACACCCTGAGTATTTTCGCTGACGGCATTCACGGCACTTCGGCTGATATTTTTGGCAAAAACATAATGGTTTGAATTTGAATACTTTTCAAGTTCCATATTGTAATGAATTGAAACGAGCGTTGTTTTTTGACTTATACTTAACCTGTCGGAAATTTTGTAGCGTTTTAAAAGTGCGTCAAAGCAATCACCGGCACTTGTGTTCCTGTCCATATCAAGAAAATCCGATGACAGAAGTTTTTCCGCATCTTCTTCACGGCTTGTTTTATAAACGCAACTGCCGTCCGAGCCGACCGAAATCGGCAATGAATCTGTTCTTGCATCTCCTGTTTTTGTGAGAATATCAGCAAGCTCAAGTAAAATTCCGTCAAGCCTGTCCTCCTCAATATAAAGCTTATTGAGGACTATTTTATACTTTGTGGTGTTTACAACAAGACCTACACCGTTGCGGTCAACGATTTCGCCCCTTGTTGCGTCGGTTTTTTCGGTATATCCCGTTGATTTTGCGGCAAGACTCTTGTAGTTTTTTCCCTGTACAAGCTGCCAATCGACAAGCCTGATTGCAAAGACTGCAAAAATTGCGGCTGTTATTATTATGCAGACTGTTGTTCTGCTCTTTTTACTTTTTTTGCCGTTTTTTCTGCTTTTGCCGAATCTCATACCGAACCTCCCTTTCACAAAAATTAAAGATTTTTGTTTAAAAATGCCGTGAGAAAATACAGCGGAATTGTCACGGCGAATGTGTAAAGTATTCTTGAAATGTAGTGCCGTACAAACAACACGCAACCGCTGTCAAGCCCTGCAATCAAAACAAACAACAGATAATAAATCAACATTACCGTCATCACCGCCGCAAACGAAAACACGATAACGGTAACAAATGACGGTACAAAATATTTGCTGAATACAAAGTTTTCCGCATAGCAGACAATCGTAAGTGCAAAGGCAAAATAGCCGATACTGCCGTCAAATGAAATATCCGTCAGCACACCGCACAACGCACCGAAAATTACCGACGGCAAAGTGTTTTCAAAAGAAGCAATGCAGAGTGCAAGTGAAATCAAAATAAGCGGTCTGCCACCGAAAATTTCGGGAATTATAAAACCCGAACCCTGAAAAACATACAGAATTATTAACAGCAGGGAATAACCGAAAAATCGAAAAAAAGTTCTTGAAGCTCTCATCATTTTTTAACCTCGCCCTTGCCGTCAAAATCGGTAATAATTGCGGCAGAAGTCACGGTGCGGATGTCCTCATACGGCTCAACAACAGCATAACGGGTTGTGTCATAGGAATTGAACTTCAGTTCTTTAACCTTGCCGATTATGAGATTTTTCGGATAAACTCCGCCTGTTCCCGAGGTTACAACAATGTCGCCTACTTTGATTTTGTTGTTCTCTGCAATCTTTGTCAGACAGGTGAGATTATCGTCACAATATTCAGCGTTTCCGCTTATGATTCCGTTGTCGGAAGTCTTTTTATCAATTGCAGACGCTTTGGTGTCGGGCGAAAGAATTGTTCTTACCCGACAGGTTGTGAGTTCAACATCACTCACCCAGCCGATAAGACCGTTTTCCGTGATTACGGGATCATTTTTTTCCACATTGTCTGTTGAACCCTTGTCAAGAGTGAACGAGTAGAAATCATCGTTCGCATCCCTTCTCAGCACACCTGCCGGAAGAATGTCGTATGACGGATTTTCCTTTTTCAGCTCATAATATTTCCACAGCTTTGCATTTTCTTCCTTGGCGTCAAGGTAGTCAACAAGCTGTTCACGGAGTTCGGCATTTTCCTTTTTAAGCTGTTCGTTTTCTTTTTCAAGTTCTTCCTTTGACTTGTCGGAAGACGCCGCACCTGCGGTCAGCGTTGAAAGTCCTTTTGTAACCGTGTTTACCGCACCCGAAAAAATGTTACTGCCGTTATGAGAGAAAACACTCATCACAGTTAGTATGACGAGTGTAATTATCAAAATTTTTGAGTTTTTATTATGTAAAAATTTTCTCATATCTCATATTTATATTACAAATACGGTCGGGCGGTATTTTTTTAATCTGCCCGACCTTACTTTGTCGATTTATATCATCTGTCGTGCTTGTACTGAACACCGAGCGGTTTACCGAGTCTTTTGCCTGCACCGTCAACAACACAGTCAAGCGGTCTTTCGGCAATGTGAACAGGCATACCCGTCTGTTGCATAACAAGCATATCAAGTCCCTTGAGTAACGCACCGCCGCCCGTGAGCATAATACCGTGGTCGATTATGTCGGCAGAAAGCTCAGGCGGAGTTTTTTCAAGAGTGGTTCTGATTGCCTCAACAATTGTTGCAAGCGGATCGGCAAGAGCCTCTCTGACCTCGGCTGAGGAAATTGTAATATCCTTGGGAAGTCCGTCAACAAGATTTCTGCCCTTGACAACAAGGTTTTTTTCTTCCTCACCCGGATATGCGGAGCCGATTTTCATTTTGATGTCTTCGGCAGTTCTTTCACCGATGAGAAGATTATATTTTCTTTTGACATAGGTTGAAATCGCCTCGTCAAACTTATCTCCGGCAACTCTTACGGAACAGGCTGTAACAATGTCACCGAGAGAAATTACGGCAACCTCGCTTGTGCCTCCGCCGATGTCAACAACCATACTTCCGCACGGTTCGTCAACGGGCATACCTGCGCCGATTGCGGCAGCCATTGGTTCTTCGATAAGAACAACGGGAGGCTTTGCACCTGCCTGATATGCGGCGTCCTCAACAGCCTTTCTCTCAACCTCGGTAACACCCGAAGGCATACAGATTATAACTCTCGGCTTGCTGAAAATTCCGGGTTTCACCGCCTTTTTGATAAAGTGCTGAAGCATTTTTGCGGTTATTTTAAAATCGGCAATAACACCGTCCTTGAGCGGACGAACCGCAACTATGGAACCGGGAGTTCTGCCAATCATTTCTTTTGCCTGGGAGCCGACTGCAAGAACCTCGTCGGTACGCATATCAACTGCGACAACGCTCGGTTCACGCAAAATTATTCCCTTTCCTTTAAGACAAACAAGAGTGTTTGCAGTTCCAAGGTCAATTCCTATATCCTTTGAAAACGAAAACATCCCACAGCCTCCTTTTACGCTGTAATACCCAAATGTATTTTACTCAGGCAGTATACTTTTATCATATATCTTTTCACAAATAAGGGCAATGATAAATTGTCGAAATTCTTTTATTTTTTACCCGTTGAGCCAAAACCGCCCTCGCCACGCTCTGTGTTGCCAAGCTCCGTAACCTCTTCAACATCACACGGAACAACAGGAGCGATAACCATCTGACAGATTCTTTCAAACGGCTCAATCTCATAAGGCTTGTCCGAAACATTGCAAAGACCTGCGCAGATTTCTCCACGGTAGTCGCTGTCAACAACGCCCACACCGTTTGAAAGGCAGATGCCGTGCTTGATTCCCAGACCGCTTCTTGCATAGAGAAATGCGGCAACGCTGTTGTCGGGAAGTTCAATTGCTATACCTGTAGGAACAAGCACAAGCTGACCCGGATTGATTGTGATTTTTTCGTCAATGCAAGCATATAAATCCATACCGGCAGAACCGTTTGTGGCTCTTTTCGGGATTTTTGCATTGTCTTTTACCTTTTTTATTTTAACAGTCATAGTTTACCATCCTTCATTTCCTGCAAAAATTTGCAGGAATTATTCATTACTGTTTTTATTTTTCTCTAAAAAAATTATTTATTGCAAAAATGTAATTATAAATCTCTGTTAAACGGAAAAATCACTTTTTCCACAAAACAATAATGATTATTTTAACATTTTCAACAATCTAATTAACACCTCGGCGGTACAGTCCATATGTTAATTTATCTTTCAACATCGGATAAAGGCTTGATTCGTTAAGACTTTCCACGGTTTCCACATAGTTTTCAACACTAAATCTTAAAATGTTGAAAGATGTTAAAAGTGTTAAATTTTGTTTATCAGGAACGAAAAGCAAGTCACAATTCAGAACCTCGGTACAGTTTCCGTCGCATTTCAGTAAAAATTGTTTACCGAGTCGGTCTTTCATTTTTGAATGATTTTTGCAAGTTTTGCAGTCTATACCTGCACCCTTGACAGGACAACTCCTGCAAAGCATAAGAGGAAGATAGCCGTAGCTGATAATTCCCCTCGGAATGTTGCCTCCGAGTGCGTTAATTCGCTTAAAATCGAGTTCAAAACTGAGTTCTGCGTCCTTGATTCCGTATTCCTCCGCCCACAAAAGGTCGAGAGTATTTACAAAATTCATTCCGAAACCCGAATGAAGTGTGAAACCGAGATTTTTGGCAATGTATAATGCTCCGAGATTGTTGCACAACACATCGGATATGCCGATTTCTTTCATCTCGGAAAGCTTTTTTGCAATCGTATCTTCCCGTCCGAACATTCCTCTCGGAATTTCAACACCGATGCTAAAGCCCTCGTTTTTGAGCCTTACAAGCTCCCTTTTGTCGGCAAAAAGAGGAACAAAAACAAGCTCGCATTTTTTAAAAGCATTGGAAAGCTTTGTCTGAGGCACTCTTGCACGGGTGGATTTTTCCACACGCGGTGTGAATTTAGGAAAAGTTATTTCGTAATCACGGTTGATTTTGTAGTTGTGAACAACACCTCTCGCCGTGTCGAGTTCGTCAAGAACATCTCTGCGCAAGGAATTGATAATTGAAAGCGGAATAGAAATGTCATCATCAATATTTATGTTCACATTGGTGGGATTATATGCCGTTGAGCCTGTTTTTTCAAGCTGTTTTCTGCACTTTTCCGCATCAATCGGTCTGTTGATTGCTTTTTCGGTTACGGTATCTGCAATCTTTATGACGGTGTGAACTCCGTCAGAAACAACTAAAACGGGATTTTCGCCGAGTTTTGCCGTAAAATCAAAAGTTATTTCAACATTTCCGATTTCGTCCTTGTAGGAAGAACGGATTGCCGAAAACAGCTTTTCATCGGCAGAAACAACATCCGATTTTGTTCTTGTGCCAAACATATGACTTCCCGTTTTGCCGATGTAATAAGCGTCTGTAAAGCCTGTTCGTGAAAAAACCCCTCTGAGCATCTTCCGGGTTTTGTCGCTGATAAAGCCGAAATCACGCTGTTCAACACACGCTCTTACTGCGGCTGAAACATACTCGGGGCGTTTCATTCTGCCCTCAATTTTAGCCGAGGCAACCCCCATATTTTGAAGTTCATCAAGGTAATTTACAATACTGTTGTCTTTAAGACTTAAAGCATGACCGCCTTTTTGATTGTTTACGGAAAACGGCAGTCGGCACGGCTGGGCACAGGAACCACGGTTTCCGCTCCTTGCGCCAATCATTGCGCTGAGGTAGCATTGTCCCGAAACGCACATACACAATGCACCGTGAACAAAAACTTCGAGTTCAACCGGAATTTCACAGCATTTTTCAATTTCTTTTTTGCTCATTTCACGGGCAAGAACAACACGCTTGAAACCCATTTCATAAAGTGCCTTTACACCGGATGCGGTGTGAATGCTCATCTGGGTTGACGCATGAAGTGCAAGGTCGGGAACAAGCCTGTGTGCAAGCCTTGCTACACCCATATTCTGAACAATGAGTGCGTCAACATCAGCCTCTGCGGCTGAAATTATGGCTTTTTTCAGCTTTTCAAGCTCGTCATCGAACACAATCGTATTGATTGTGACATACACCTTTACACCGTGAATGTGACAGTATGCCGTTGCTTTCTTTAGTTCTTCATCATCAAAATTTTTGGCAGATGAACGGGCGGAAAATGCCTTTTCACCAAGATACACTGCGTCTGCTCCGCTCCTTACGGCGGCAATTACACTGTCAAAGCTTCCCGCCGGAGCAAGTATTTCTATCTTTTTCATTTCTTATCTTCATCAAACAGAGAGAACTGCGTCATTGGAACATAACCGAGAAGTTTTTCATTACGCAATTCCTGTTCTGTTTTTTTAGCCTCGTTTGACAGAACATTCACGGGTATATCATCTGACTGCTCTGTCATGTTATTTTTTGCATCTGAAGTCTTTTTTTTCGTTGGAACTGAATCTTTTTCAGGCTCTGATTTTTCCGATTCGGCTTTTTCTTTGCCTTTTTCAACACTTTCGAGCTTTTCTTTAAGCTGTGAAACCTCGTGTCCGAGAACAGCAAGTCTTTTTTCAAGCTCTTTATTATTATTTATAAGTCGAGTGTTATCGTTCATGGCCTCCGTAAGCTTTTCTCTGTATTCCTTGCAAAGCCTGTTAAGATCATTTGTCTGCTGAATAATTTTGTCGGCTTTTTCAACATAATCTTTGTTCTTTTTAAGAGCCTTGTTGCGGTCATCACAGAAGTTAAGTGCCGCAAGAACCGCACAATCACGGGTATCAAGCTGCTTTGTGCTTTGGGCGGCCTTTCTTATGTGAGAAAGCACCTCGTTTGCTACCTTTTGAACATACTTTTCATCATCTGTTGTGATAAGTGAATAACTTCTTCCCTCAATCTGAACGCTTACTCTCTTTTTCTCCATAGGAAATGCATCTCCCTTTTATAGCTTTTTCGTCCTCATTTGACTTCTTTGCATATATAATCATTTTACATTATAATATAAAATCGGAAATAATAAAAGAGCAAAGAGAATATTGTTTAAATATTTTTTCATTCGTAGGCAAATTTGGCGATTTTATGCTGTTTACAACTTAATATCGGTTGAAATATTTATTCTCTTATGATAAAATAATCTTTGCGTCATTTTGGCGGATTGGTCTTAATTTTCGAATAACAGGGCATAACCGCCAAAACAAAATTGACATTTCGGAATATATTATTATGGGAAGTGATTATATGCCCGTACCGTTTGATTCACGAAAAATTTACTATCGTTCACCGTTTGGTGCGGTTGAACAGGGTACCGAGATTCATTTCAGAATTCTTTTGCCTAAGGCGGAGCATACACAAAAAGCACACTTGTGTGTAAAGTATGATTATGACTGCAACTGGGAATTTACCGAGCTTATCTGGTGCGGTAAATTTGACGAGGATACCGAAATTTGGGAGTGCGATTTTACCCCGAAAAAAATCGGACTTTATTGGTATAACTTTAAGCTTACTGGCATTGATAAAACAAGATATGTTATTCCGTCCGATCCGTATAAGGTCAGCACCATTGAAGACTATATGGGCAGAAGCTGGCAGATTACCTGCTACAAAAAAGGCTTTAAAACTCCCGGCTGGCTTGTCGGCGGAATTATGTATCAGATTTTTCCCGACCGTTTTTATTTCAGCGGTGAAGAAAAGAATATAAAGCGTACCGACTTCAAACGCAACAAGGATTGGTATGCTCTCCCCGAATGGAAACCCGATAAAAACGGAATGATTAAGAACAATGATTTCTTTATGGGCGACCTCAAGGGAATTACGATGAAGCTTGATTACCTTGAAAGCCTCGGTGTAAGCTGTATTTACCTTAATCCTATCAGCGAGGCATACTCAAACCACCGCTATGATACGGGCGACTACTCAAAGGTTGATCCGATTCTCGGAACGGAGGAAGATTTTAAGCACCTTTGCGCAGAGGCTAAAAAGAGGGGAATACACATCATAAATGACGGTGTGTTCTCTCATACGGGAAGTGACAGCGTTTACTTCAACCGTTACGGCAGATACGGCAAGGGCGGTGCGTATAATGACAAAAACTCACCGTATTTCAGTTGGTACAAATTCAACGAATGGCCGAACAATTACCAAAGCTGGTGGGGCTTTGATACTCTGCCCGAGGTTATTGAGGAAACTCCGTCATTCAACGAATAATATATCAACGGCAAAGACGGAATTGTCAGAAAATGGATGAAATGCGGCAACTCGGGTTGGCGACTTGATGTTGCAGATGAACTTCCCGATGTGTTCATTGAAAATCTACGCAAAGCAGTTAAGGACGAAAATCCAAACGCCTTTCTTGTAGGTGAAGTGTGGGAGGACGCAAGCAACAAGGAAAGCTACGGTGCAAGAAGAAAGTTCTTGCTCGGCGAACAGTTTGACTCCGTTATGAACTATGTGTTCAGGGATGCAATTCTCAATTTCTGCAAAGGTCAGCACGGCAAATACACAATGGATCTGATTATGAGCGTAATCGAAAATTATCCCCGTCCTGTTCTCAGAGTGCTGATGAATTCACTTTCGACTCACGATACCGAAAGAGCAATCACAGTTATGGCAGGCGAACCGCTTGACGGCAAGGACAGAGAATGGCAAGCTGACACTAAGCTTGATGAAGAGCATAAAAAACTCGGTGTAAAGCTGCTCAAGGTTGCAAGCGCAATGCAGTTTACTCTCCCTGGATTTCCGTGTATTTATTACGGTGACGAGGCAGGAATGGAGGGATATCGTGATCCGTTCAACCGTTGCTGTTATCCGTGGGGCAAAGAAAATAAGGAACTCATTGAATGGCACAAAAAACTTGCCGATGTTAGAAAAAGCTGTTCGGCATTGTGGGACGGCGATTTTATAAATGTTCTTTCGGAGGAAAGAAGAATTTCATACATCCGCCACGACAAAGATTCCGCTATTTTCTGCACATTCAATCTCTATGATTATGAAGTCGAGGCAAAAATGCCGCCCGGATATGCAGACGGCAAACCTGTTTTCGGTTCAAAGCTTGAGAACAGTATACTCACAATTCCGCCCATGTCCGCAGAATTTGTAGTTTTTGAACTCGGTAAATGATGTATATAGTATAAAACAGAATAAAATATAATTACAAGCGACAGAAATTAAACTGTCGCTTGTTTTGTTGCGGTATTTATGTTGCGGTATTTATATGTTTGTTATATTTGATTTACCGACTTACTCGCCTTCCGTTATCGGCGGAATAAAGCATTCTATCGCACTGCGAAGCTTGGGGTGACGAATGACAAAATGGATTGCAGGCGTTTTTCCTTTGGACACCATCACCCATTGTCCTTCGTGAATTATAATTTTCAGATTATGAAATGCGTGCGCTGTACTGCACTTTAATGTGTAATTCGGGTTCTGCTCAGCAAAAGCCATTGATTCTTTCAAATGGGCAGTATATTCCTCTTCGTTATACGGAATATCCTCTTCACAAAATATACCCGAAAGTTCCAGCATGGGAGGACTTTTCGTAAAATTTTCCTGTACAAAATCAGGTATCTCATCTTCAATTCTTTCATTTTCAAGAATTATTTTCATTCGCTGTCTTTGTGTTTTTGCGTACTCTTTTATCTTTTCTTTTAGCTCTGCATTAATATTATTCCGTGTAAGAATACGGTTGAGAAGTTCATCGCTTATTGTATACAACGGCAAAGAGGACAGAATACTGCGGCGTTTGCCTGCTGTTTTTGTATCGGCAAGAAGAAAGGCATTCAACTCATTTTTTCGTTCACTGCGGTAAATTTCCATTAAAGGATAGGCATTTTTCAGCATTTCCTCGGCTCTTTTTCGGTAATATTCCACCTCACGCTTTACCTTTGTCAGATAGTATTTGCCGTCGGAATGGTATCCGGCAACAGCTTCGCCCGAAAGTGCGGCAATTCCCGACACCTTCAAAAAATGCAGAAAGACATCATTCGGAGCATTCTTGAAATAGTAGGGAGAAATCTGCCCTGTCATATACATCGGTATCCAGCTTTCAAGACCAAGCATCATCTCATCAAAAGAACGGTCAAGATTATGTATTTGATGAAGATGCAGTCCTTTTTTTAGCATCATCGCCATACCGAACATCCATTTTTTCGGGAACTCCGGATCCTTTGCCATTTCTTTCATCGGCATATCGCTGTACATTATCACAGGGGCTGATGATTTTGAAAGCACGGTTGATTTCAAAAAATCAAGCTCGCTCCCCATCATTTCTTTTATACCGAAATATGTCTTGGAGGACGGAATCTGAAACGGTACGGACGGAACTTTCAGCTCATCAAACTTGATAACCTTGATATATTCGTTCAAATCGAAATCATCCAGCTTGCTTAAAAATTTTGAAACGCTGTTGCCTTCGGCTTTTTGCACGGGCTGTTTCAAAAGCCAGCTTTTTATTTTTGCGTATCGAACCGACAAATCATAAATTTCATCAATATCACAGCCAATCAATTCTGCAACGGCACCGATTTCGGACTGCGTCTGCATTGTTCTTGTAACAAAGGAAGCAACCGCAGATGCAAACCGCTCGGCATCTCCGGGCTTTCTTGAGCCGTTACGAATGCGAAAAACGGCAGACGCATCATAATTTGTGTACTGACACAACTGCGTCAGATTGACATTGAGTGCAGAGAGAAGTGTGTTGAAATTTTTCCGCAGTAACTCCTTGTCTGTGGATACAAAATCATCGCAGCTTACAAACGCTTTTTTCACAGCGTCAGCGGTGATTTGTAACTTTCCTTTTTGTGCGGAAATCCGTGCCAGCGCACAGCATAAATCCTCAAAATGCTTTGTTCCAAGCTCGGGTACTCGTTCGCCGTTTCTGTATCGGCTGAAAGATGCCGCAGAAATGCCGGATAAATTACAAATATCTTTTCCCGTACATGACAACTGCTCGATATAATCGTTTAATTTTTCAGAAAATTTCATAGATATCACTCCAAACGAGTTTGTTTTTAACAATGTTATAAGAGTATATTACAGAATAATTCCAAAATAGTCAATTGACTTTTTTGGAATTATGGTAAAATTGTGCGTAAAATATGCTAAAATAATGGTGAAATCTTTGACAGGTATACGGGGTTGTGCTCATCACAGCCAACCTGCCAATATGGCGGTAACGGACGGTAATAATACCAAACGGATACAGCCAAAAAACATTTTATGCGGCGTTAGCCGTTGAAAGGAGAAGATGAATATGAAAAAAACAAAACCAAAAAAACTGTTGACTGTTCTGCTGACCTTGTACTTGGCACTATCCATTGTACCGATTACAGCATATGCCGGTGTAACAGATGTGATCGGAGACAATACCACTAAACCCTATAGTCATTTCTATCACACAAAGGTTGAAACAACTGCGCAGGTCACCATTAAAGATGCAGACGGCAATGTGATAGAAACAACAGAAGTGACCAAATCAGGGGATTTCGTTGAAGGCAATGTTAACAGTGATGCGGTGCAGGCAGAAATCAAAAGAATTGATGATGAAATCATTGCACAATTTTCTTCACGAGGAAATATTACCATTGAAAACCGTAATAGCACATTTATGTTTGATCATTTTGAGAGTGGTAATATAATTGCACCAGATGGCGATATACTCGTCGGCGATCAGGATGCTCTCGAAAAAGCAGCTTCCGGAAGTGTGAATCGGAATATTGTTGTTCATGAATATCAAGTGTATCAGACAACCTATGACCTGATTGTGCAAACTATTGATGGAGGTTCTCAGGACGAAGCGACTATAAATAATGTCTGCATTGAGAATGTAAAATTCGCTTATCGTTCGGGTGACGCTCCGCAGGCAACCGCCGAGGTATATAATGCTGATGCCGATAAATATGAAATCGCTTATGAATGCTGGCAGGAAATGGAGAACGGAGAGCCGGTTGCGTTCTGGTATTCCGATGAAAGCAAATATACGCCTTCCTTGAAAAAGATTACTCAGTTTGAAGAGGGTAAAACCTATATGTACTCCATCGAGTTGAGAGAGAAAAACGGATATACCTTTGCGGATAATTGCTCCGTTACGATAAACGGGAACCCGATATCGGCAACCGCCAATGCAGTTAAAACCGTGGATGGCTTGTTTGTTATGAATGTTGAAACAATTCGCCCGGAAGCAACCAAGAAAATCTCCGTGATTGAAATCAATAACGCAACCTTGACCTTTAAGGACGGCGATAAACCTGTCTTTACCGGAACGGTGCCTGAAAACGATCAGTATGCATTCCGTTGCGAGTGGTGGAGCTTAGACGAGAATACCGGCATAGTTTCCACAGAGCCGGAGTGGGGCGGCGACATTTATAAAAACAAGATCACCGCTTTTGAGGCAGGAAAGACCTATCACTACGGCGTATATGTAACTGCATATACTGCCGACATCTCTCCCGATGCCAAACTAAAGATTAACGGTCGGGAAGTGAAATACACTCGCATAGGCGATGAAAGTGACACCCAGAGTTTCTGGGTTGAAACCGACCTTACTATGACTCCTGCCGCAGACGGACATACACACAAGTACGGTACGGAATGGAAGTATGATGAAACGAATCATTGGCACGAATGTGAGTGCGGCAACAAGGCTGATATAACGGCTCACACCTTTAAGCAGATTATTGACAAGGAAGCCACGGCTACTGAAAAAGGCTCAAAGCATGAAGAATGCACCGTCTGCGGTTACAAAAAAGCTACCGTTGACATTCCGAAAATTGATTCTCACAACCACAACTACGGTACGGAATGGAAGCATGATGAAACAAATCATTGGTACGAATGTGAATGCGGCAACAAGGCTGACATAACGGCTCACACCTTTAAGCAGATTATTGACAAGGAAGCCACGGCTACCGAAAAAGGCTCAAAGCATGATGAATGCACCGTCTGCGGTTACAAAAAAGCTGCCGTTGACATTCCTGTGACAGATTTTAGAAACAGTTCGGACGACCAACCGAATAAGCCTACAAATACTGCCTCTTCCGAAAGCAGTTCTGCTGACCAAACAAACAAACCGATAAATACAGCCTCACCGAAAACAGGTAATACCGATAATATGATTTTGTGGATTGTCCTGCTGGTTATCGGCGGCGGTGCATTCATTACCGCAACGGCTGTTGACAGAAAGAAAAAGTAAAACAAATAACAGAAGAGATTAAACTATAAGGCGGCTATCGAAAACGATAGTCGCCTTGTCTTTTTGCAAAATTCATTTTTAATTTGCGTTTGTTGTTACCTGAGTTGCGTTTGCCACATAGCTTTCATACTCGTCAATGCCCCAGTTTTCTTTTACTTCATCAGAGATAGGAAAGGTGCGAAACAGCATTGTACTGCGTTCACTGTCTGCCTTATCCTCATTGGTGCTGAGAGCATAGACATTGCCGTTGTACCACAGCTCATTTGTATTTTCAAAGGTTGTAAGATAGAAAATATCCTGAATTGTATCAACCTTATTAATGCCCATTCCGCTTACTGCGGCAGCCATTACGGCACTTTTCATCAGGATTGTATCGCTGTTATTTTTCTCGTTTTCAATCGAAACAAAGTTGCTCATTGTTGTTCCGAGACCGATATTCATAATATAATTTGTCTTTGTTTCAACAGAGGCTGTGAAGTTGATTTTATCGGCATTGTAGTAATAATACTGATACTCCGTTCCGTTTGCATCATTCTGAGGACTGCCGAGCATTTTCCAACCCTTTGGATTAATCATATCAAGATTACCCGCCTCTTTGAGCATTTCGTTGTAATTATACGTAAATTCTTCAAGAGTGATTGCGTAGCACATTCCGTTTACATTTTCACTTTCTTTGCGAATGTTCGGATTTTCTGTTACCTTTGCCTCATCGAGAGTAGAAAATTTATCGGGCGCATCTACTACACCCGAAACATCGGCATTCTTCTTGTCAGAACAGCCGAAAAGTGAAAGCATGAGGATTGCCGCTACAATCAGAACTAAAGATTTTTTCATCAAATCACCAGATTTTCATATGTGTCAAAAACTCCACTTAAAAAAGTGGAGTTTTCTTATTTTTATCAATTATTCTTCCGTATTTTCTTCGGTTGAATCAGAAGTTTCGCCCTCGTTATTTTCGGAAACTTCTTCTGCAACCGCTTCTGACGGTTCGCCGTTTTCTGCGTTATCTTCGCTCTCGGCTGATTCATCATCTTCACCGTCAATGTGGGGAACACGGGCGATTGTTACAACCCTGTCGTCACCGTTTACTTTCATTACGGTTACACCCTTTGAAGGACGGGCGCAAACACGAATTGATTCGGCGGCAATTCTGATAATAATACCTTCTTCTGAGATGATAATAATATCATCGTCAAGGTTAACCACCTTGATAGCGGCAACATCGCCGTATTTTTCCGTGTGGTAGTTGGTAAGACCTTTACCGCCACGGCTCTGAACACGGTAATCATCGGGACTTGAAAGTCTGCCGTAGCCTGTTTCGGAAACTGTGAGAACAAGACCGCCCTCACGGACAACACTCATTCCGACTACGCAGTCGCCCTCTTTGAGAGCCATTGCCTTAACACCTCGAGCCTGTCTGCCCATTGAACGAATATCGGTTTCGTTAAAGCGAATAGCCATACCTTTCTTGGTAGCAGATAATAACCTGACTATTACCATCAGTCATTCTTACCCACGCAAGTTCGTCACCCTCGTTAAGTTCAAGAGCGATAAGACCGCCCTTTCTTGAGGTATTGTATGCATTGAGTTCAATACGCTTGATAATGCCCTGACGGGTGACCATAACAAGGTATTTTTCCTCGTCAAATTCAGGCACTCTTATCATTGAGGTTACCTTTTCATCAGGTGAAATCGGGATCAGATTTGCAATATTCACACCCTTTGACTGACGGCTTCCCTCGGGAACTTCATAGCATTTAAGGCGATAAACTCTGCCCTTGTCGGTAAAGAACAGAACATAATCGTGTGAATTGATTACGAACATTTCAGCAGCAATATCTTCTTCACGGCGTGACATACCCGATACACCGCGACCTCCTCTGCGCTGAATTTTGTAGGTATCGGCAGAAAGACGCTTTACATATCCAAACTGTGTAAGTGTAAGAACGCACTCCTCCTGCGGAATAAGATCCTCAATATCAACCTCACCGCTGACAGCACAAATTTCTGTTCTTCTCGGGTCGGCATATTTATTACGAATCTGCATAATTTCTTCTTTTACGATTTCAAGCTGTCTTGGCTCGCTTGCAAGAATTTCGAGATATTCTTCAATCTTTGCGTGGAGGGCTGCAATTTCATCCTCAATCTTAGTCTGCTCCATATTTGTGAGCTGTCCGAGACGCATCTGAACGATAGCCTGAGCCTGAACATCATCAAGACCGAAACGCTCCATAAGACCTGCTTTTGCGCTTACAGTATCCTTGCTGTTTCTGATAATTTTGATTACCTCGTCAATGAAGTCAAGCGCAATCTTCAAGCCCTCAAGAATGTGAGCTCTGTCACGGGCTTTTTTGAGGTCAAAATCAGTACGGCGGCGAATAACCTCAGCCTGAAATTCAATATAGCATTGGAGCATTTCCTTGAGTGAAAGAATTTTAGGCTCGCCGTCAACGATAGAAAGCATAATTGCACCGAAGGTTGTCTGCAACTGTGTATATGAGAACAGCTGGTTAAGAACAATCTGCGGTGAGGCATCTCTCTTGATGTCAATTTCAATGTGCATACCCTTACGGTCGGAATGATCCTCGATATTTGAAATACCCTCAATTCTCTTATCCTTTACGAGGTCGGCAATGTTTTCAATAAGTCTTGCTTTGTTGACCTTGTACGGTAGCTCCGTAACGATAATTTTATATCTGCCGTTTTTAGCTTCGATAATTTCGGTCTTGGCTCTTACGGTGATTTTTCCTCGACCTGTTGCATAGGCGGCACGAATACCGCTTCTGCCCATGATAATACCGCCTGTCGGAAAGTCTGGTCCGGGCATACACTCCATAATCTCTGCAAGCTCGGCATCGGGATTGTCAATGAGAGTACAAACTGCGTCAATTGTTTCACCGAGGTTATGCGGAGGAATTTCGGTTGCCATACCAACGGCAATACCGCTTGAACCGTTTACGAGAAGGTTTGGAAAACGGCTTGGAAGAACAGTCGGTTCTTTAAGACGGTCATCGTAGTTCGACATAAAGTCAACCGTGTTTTTCTCGATATCTGTGAGCATTTCAAGAGAAATTTTACTCATTCTTGCCTCTGTATAACGGTAAGCGGCAGGCGGATCACCGTCCACCGAACCAAAGTTACCGTGACCGTCAACAAGCATATATCTCATGGAAAAATCCTGTGCAAGACGAACCATTGCGTCATAAACCGAGGCGTCACCGTGAGGGTGATACGAACCAAGCACCTGACCTACCGTGTCGGCACACTTGTGGTACGGCTTTGACGGATCAAGACCGATTTGATTCATTGTATAGAGTATTCTTCTGTGAACAGGTTTCAAACCGTCTCTGACATCGGGCAACGCACGGGAAACAATAACGCTCATGGAGTAGTCCAAAAAGCTTTTTCTCATTTCATTTTGCAGATCGACATCAATAATTCTCGAATTCTTGTTCTGATTCTGTTCGTTATCCATATTCTTTCCTCGCTTTTCAAGCTCTTGTTACTGTCTGTTCAATAATTTATAATAATGTTATTTTGCGTTTTTTGGGTGGCTTAGTGTGTGATTTTGTTTCAGTAGGGGCGTTCATTGGACGCCCGCCTTGATGAAACGATTTGTTTTACACATATTTTTTGATGTGATGAAAAGTGTGTATGAATTTTGTAGCGGCAAACCGTGTTCGCCATTCATTTTGCTTGAAAAAGCAAAATGATTAAACAACATTTTTTATTTAACATCATTACCGATTTAAACAAATCATTTGTATCGCCAAGTAGGTTTTGCAATTGTTTTTATTTTGTGCCTTTATTCAATTCGTGTTTACACACGAATTGATTGGCGATCACTGATCGCCGCTACAGTATGGCAATACATTTGCGGCATTTATAAAATCACATTTTCGGCATATTTTGTACTGTTACTTGCGGGCGGCCAATGACCGCCCGTCTGAAATATAGTCGCAATGCGTTGCACATAAATGTGCCGCCTTTTGCTCGTTATTTCAGACAGCGCTTTGCTCCCTTTTTCCGCCACCGGCGGCGGTCGCAAGGCTACCCCTACTAACCCGTTAAAACGAATTTCGCTGATAAATAAATTTAAAAAATTTAATATCAAAAGTGTTTTACTGCGGCTGAAATATCTTCGTAGAGTTTCGGAAAGCGTTTTTTGATGCTTGTGGGACGGAATGTTTTGGAATCTACAAAACCGTGTTCGGTTGTACCGTAGCCAAGTTCGGTTTCCGAACCGTCCTTTTCAATACGCTTTACCGTGTATGTAAAAATAATTCTTGCGGCTGTGATAGTCTGCACCCAAGTGCGGATAATCAGCTCGTCCTCATAAAGAGCAGGAATTCCGAAATGACAACTCAGGTTCAAAAGGGGAGTCATTACACCTGCATTTTCCATGTCTGTGTAGCTGATTCCGAACATTTTGATATAGTCATTTCTTGCTATTTCGTACCAAATCGGATAATTTGAGTGGTGTACAATTCCCATTCTATCCGTTTCTGCGTAACGAACTGTAACTTTTGTTCTTGCGTGCATAAAATCACCCCGTTTTTAAAATTTTGGTTTATCGTAATATATTAGACATCGAGATTCTGTACATACTTTGCATTTTTCTCAATGAAATCTCTTCTCGGCTCAACCTTATCACCCATAAGAATTGTGAAGGTTTCGTCTGCCTGTTCTGCATCGCTGAGATCAACACGGAGCATAAGTCTTGTTTCGGGATTCATTGTTGTTTCCCAAAGCTGTTCGGAGTCCATCTCACCAAGACCTTTGTATCGCTGAACCTCGGTTTTACCCTCAATTTGAGCCAGAATTTGGTCACGCTCAAGGTCTGAATACGCATATTTATGCTCTTTGCCCTTTGAAATTCTAAAGAGAGGCGGCTGTGCAATGTAAACATGGCCCTCTTCGATAAGCGGACGCATATATCTGAAAAAGAAAGTTAAAAGAAGGGTTCTGATGTGCGAACCGTCAACATCGGCATCCGCCATAATGATAACCTTGTCGTATCTGAGCTTTGCAATATCAAATTCATCACCTATGCCTGTGCCGAGCGCAGTGATAACGGGCATAAGCTTGTCATTTCCGTAAACTCTGTCAATTCTTGCTTTTTCAACATTGAGCATTTTACCCCAAAGAGGGAGGATAGCCTGAATTCTTCTGTCACGGCCGCCCTTTGCTGAACCGCCCGCAGAATCACCCTCGACTATGAAGATTTCTGTTTCGCTGCTGTCTTTTGACTGACAGTCGGCAAGCTTACCCGGAAGCTGTGCGGAGTCAAGCGGAGATTTTCTTCTTGCATTTTCCCTTGCTTTTCTTGCAGCCTCTCTTGCTCTTGACGACGCAAGCGCCTTTTCAAAAATTACCTTTGCAACAGCAGGATTTTCTTCGAGATAAACAGAAAGCTTATCCCTCATAAGGCGGTCAACCATTGCTCTTACCTCGGTATTACCGAGTTTTGCCTTGGTCTGTCCTTCAAACTGAGCCTCTTTGAGCTTTACACTGACAATTGCGGTAAGTCCTTCACGGACATCTTCACCGCTGAGGTTCTTATCATTGTCCTTCAATTTTCCGAACTTTCTCGCATAGTCATTCATAACATAGGTGAGTGCTCTTTTGAAGCCTTCTTCATGAGTACCGCCGTCGGTTGTATGAATGTTGTTTGCAAAAGTGAGCAAATTTTCGTTGTAGCTTTCGTTGTACTGGAGTGCAATTTCAACCGCAATCGTGTCATCTGCATTTCTTGACGCAAAGTAAATTACATCAGGATGAATAACTTCAAGAGAACGCTTTTTGTGAATATACTCAACAAAGCTCTTGATACCGCCCTCATAGACAAAGTTATTCTGAATAATATTTTCAAGGTCACGCTCGTCACGAAGCTCAATGTGAACACCTGCATTGAGAAATGCCTGTTCACGAAGTCTTCTTTCCAAAACGCTGTAATCGTAAACCGTGGTTTCTTTAAAAATTTCAGGATCGGCTTTAAAGCGTACTTCCGTACCCTTAACATCAGACTTGCCGATTTTTTGAAGGTCGGTTACAATTTTTCCTCTTTCATAACGCTGGAAGTAAACATCCTCGCCGTCACAAACCTTGACTTCGAGCCACTCGGAAAGTGCGTTTACAACAGACGCACCTACGCCGTGCAAACCGCCCGAAACCTTGTAACCGCCTCCGCCGAATTTTCCGCCGGCGTGGAGAACAGTGAATACAACCGTTACGGCAGGGAGTCCTGTTTTGCTGTTCACGCCGACAGGAATACCACGACCGTTATCGGTTACTCTGATTATATCGCCCTTTTCGATTACAACATCAATTTTTGTACAATAACCTGCAAGTGCTTCGTCAATTGAGTTATCTACGATTTCGTAAACAAGGTGGTGAAGTCCTCTCGGTCCTGTTGAACCGATGTACATACCGGGACGCTTTCTTACAGCCTCAAGTCCTTCAAGAACCTGAATTTCATCTGCGCCGTATTCCTGTTCAACCTTTGAAAGCTCCATACCCTCGGATTCACCGTCAAATTCAACCAATTTTTCAGCCTCAATCTCTTTTTCGTAGGCTTCATCAATGGCTTCCTCGTTTATATTTTCGTTGGTTTCATCAATATTTTCATTCATATTTTCGTTGTTTTCAAGATTATCCAAAACACTTACCTCCGTTTATTCGATGAACGAACAGCGTTTTTGTTCGTTTGTTTTTTCTGCTGTTTTTTTGATATTTGAATATTTTCGCTTTCTTGAGCGTCTGCTCCGAATTTTCTGAATTTTGTAAAAAACGGCACAAAAAGCAGAAAAAACAGTATAAGTACGATATTTGTAATCATCAACGCTATCACATTTGTGCCTGAAAAAGCCGTCATTTCAAAGATATTGACGAAAATTCCTATCACAACTGCAATCAAAAATAAAATCCAAAGTCCCGAAAATGAGGTTTTGAACTGCTTTTGCAGTGATAGCAGGTGTGAATTTTTGTATTTAAGCTCTTCCTTGCATCACCGTAACGATAAATTGCGTGACAATGCGGGCATACGGGCAGTTTGAACACAATATCACCCGTTAAAACTTTCTGTTCACGGAATAACGGTTGCCGTCATCCGTTTTTTTATTTTCCGAAGCTTCCTCGGAATTTATGTAGTGTCTGCTTCTGTTCACCGTATGGTGCTGGGGTATTTCGGAGTGAATCTTTTTGAGTGTTGCTCCGCTTGATGCATGATTCTCACTTGTATTATTAATCACGGAAACATATTCCTGCTTTTCAAAAGACGATGAATCGGAAGAAATCTCATTTGAATCAAGTCTTTGTCTTGCGGCATTTCTTTCGGCTCTGATTTTGTTAAATACATCCGTGTTAATTTCAAAATTATCATCGGCATCATTCTGCTGAGGAGTGATACTCGGAAAAGTATAGTTTTCATCCTCGTCAAGTTCCGAGGTAAGAAGATTGTCGGAATAAGCGATGCCTGCTTTTTTTGCCTCCATAGACTTACGGTATTTCTTGTACGGCTCATAGTGAACGAAGTTCGGAGAAGCTGCCGTAAAAATTATGAGCGGAATCGCAACGAGTAAAATTCCGAGAGGATTGCTCACAAGGCCTGCAAGAATCCAACCTGCCATTATTGCAAGAGAAATTACCACAGCAACAATAAAAAACAAAATTACCTTCTTATCAACTGCAACCTTGCTCTCTTTTCCGCACTTTTGGCAGATATATTCTGCTTTTCTTCTGCTTGCAAACGATGAGGTATATGAAATTCTTCTTCCGCAGTAGGGGCATTTTCTCATTTTCATACACAGAACTCCTTTTTATATCCGTATCAACGGTACATAAGCTCCTTATAGGGAGATTGACTTCTTTTTATGAGTGTTTTTGATGAAAGCTGGCTGATATAAACGGTAATTTTGCCGTTCTTTTCACAGACAACAAAGGATTTCGGCAATTCAAACGAAACATTTACAACTCTGCCTCTTTTTTTTCGGCGGCAGTAAGATAATCCCTTGTCTTTTTTGACACGGTACACTCGTCCATATCAAAAATTCCTATAACCGTTTCGGTTGTGATAACGGTGTCCTGTCCGAGATGAAGATACATCAGCTCACCTCTCCGTTGTTCAGCAGAAAGATTTTTCCGTCTTTAAGCTGTTCTTTATTCGACTTTTCACAGCAGGTAATAAACACCTGACATCCGTGAAGTTCGTTAAGTAAAAAATCCTGTCTTTTTGCATCAAGCTCAGAAAGCACATCATCAAGCAGAATAACGGGTTCTTCGCCCATTCTTTCACGCAATACAGACGCCTCGGCAAGCTTCAGCGACAGAACCGCACTTCGCTGTTGTCCCTGAGATGCAAAAGCTCTGGCATTTTTACCGTTTATTATTATTTCAATATCATCACGATGAGGACCGTAATTTGTAAAACCCGTCCTTATATCGTCACTCTTGTGTTTTTCAAGCTTACACTTGAGTTTTTCATAAATTTCACCGACCGTATCATCCTCGGAGGCTTCATATCCCGACATATAACGGATTTTCAGCTCTTCTTTGCCTTTTGAAATTCCGTTATGATATTCAACGGCACGGTCGGAAAGCATTTTTACATAGTCGATTCTGTTTTTTACAAGTACTGCGCCGCTTTTCAAAAGCGGTTCATCCCATACGGGAAGTGTGTCCGCAAGTGACGGCCGCCTGTAAATGTCTTTCAAAAGCGAATTTCTTTGATTGAGAATCCTGTTGTATTTTGAGAGAACAACCGCATTTTTAAGCTTTTCACGACAGATTGCGCTGTCAATAAATTTTCTCCGCTCACCCGGACCTCTTTTTATAAGGCTGAGGTGCTCGGGAGAAAATACAACGGCGCAAAACCGTTCAATCAGTGCGGCGGCTGAATTTTTCTGCACACCGTTGATTTCTACGGACTTTTTTCCGCCCCTGAAAAGAATTTTTGCTGTTTGCTCACGCTCCTGACCGAGAAAACGCATCTCAATCCTCGCAAAATTCTCATCCCAATTGATAATTTCGCTGTCCTTTGAACCTCTGAAGCTGTGACCTCCGCAAAAAAACCACAGTGCCTCAAGCAAATTTGTCTTTCCCTGAGCATTGTCACCGTAAATTATATTTACTCCGTCACAAGGAGTGATTATATTGTCCTTTAAATTTCTGTAATTTTCAAATTTAAGAGCAATTACCTTCACTTACTTCATCAATCCCAAAGTTATTCAACGATTATTTCAAGACCGTCAAACACAGCCGTGTCGCCGACACGCATTTTTTTGCCTCTCATTGTGCAGATCTCACCGTTTACGGTAACATCTCCGTTCTGAATTACAACTTTTGCCTGTCCGCCGGTTTCAACCGCACCGCCGAGTTTAAGTAAATCCTGCAATTTTATGTATTCGCTGTCAATTTTAATTTTCTCAGTTTTCATTTGCCAACCTCATCGGAACAACTATGCTCAGATAGCTGTCACCCTTAACGGGTTTTACAATCATCGCCGTAAGTGAACCGTTGAGAATAAGCTTAATCTCATCGGTATCGGCATTTTTTAAAGCGTCAAGAAGGTATCTGTTGTTAAAGCCGATTTCAACCGACTCTCCGATGATAGGAACAGAGATTACATCATTAGCTCTGCCTACTGCGGATGTGCATGAAAGTTTAATTTCATCATCCGAAAAAATGCATCTTACCGGGCTTTGGATTCTATCGTTGTTCAAAAGCGACATTCTTTCAACTGCATCAATAATTGTTCTTGTATTGATAACTACCTCAGTTTTTGTCTCCTTTGGAATTGCAGACTTGTATTCTATGAATGTGCCCTCGATAAGACGGGAGATAATTCTGTAATTTTTGATTTTGAATGTGATATGTCGCTGACCGATGATAATTTCCGTATTTTCTTCGTCATCGGTGAGGAGTTTAAGCACCTCATGCTGAGTTTTTCCCGGAACAACAAAACGGTTTTTGCTTTCGCTGTTTACATTTTCACTGCGAATTGCCATTCTGTAACCGTCAATGGCAATAATTTTGAATACACCGTCCTCAATTTCGTAAAGTGAACCTGTGTAAATAGGCTTTGCCGTGTTTTCGCTTACTGCGTAGACTGTCTGTCTGATCATATCACGCAGAATTTTTGCGTTGAGAGTGATTCTGTCAGTCTGTTCAAATGACGGAAGGTCGGGATATTCAACAGATGACATACCGACAATCTGATAATTAACCTTTCCGCAGGCAATGTATGTAACCATACGCTCATCGGTTTCGATAAAGACAATCTCTTCGGGAAGTCGGCGTACAATATCAAGAAACAGCTTTGCGCTTACGACAATTTCGCCTTCTTCTTTGATTGTTGCCTCAATATCGGTTGTTATACCGATTTCAAGGTTATAACCTGAAATATTCAGTGTGTTACCGTATGCTTTTATAAGAACGCCTTCAAGTGCAGGAATTGATGCCTTTGTTGACACAGCTCTTGACACATTGGATATGGCTGTTGCCAAATCGGAGCGCAAACATGAAATTTTCATCGGGTGCATTCTCTCCTGTCTTTTTATTAATATTTTTATTGTAGTAGTAGTAGGGGATGTCAAAATGTCAAAAAGCGGTGAGATTCCGCATTGACACTGAAAAAAAGCATAAACAAAAGATTTTTTCGATTTGTTTGCTTTTGTTGACAAAAATATTTTTTAGTAAATTTTTCAACATCGGGTTGAAGAATGTTTATGGAATGTTGAAAAATATGTTAAATAATTCAGTCTATCTGTCACGGATATTTTTGATGGTATCGTCAATGATTTCTTTGACCTTTCTGTCCTTTTCCATCATCTTCTGAACCTTCTGAATTGTATATATAATGGTAGAATAATGACGGTTGCCGAATTCTTCACCGATTGCAACCATTGAAAGCGTTGTAAGCTCTCGTGTAACATATATTGCAATATGTCTTGCGTTGCTGATATTGGCACTGCGGTTTTTCTGTGAACGAATTTCGTCTGCCGAAACGCCGTAGGTTCTTGCAACCTCATCAATAATGCGTTCAACGGTAACCTCGGGCGGAGCGTCATTGTTGAGAATGTCGGAAATTATGCCCTGAACCGAATTAATTGTCGGTTTTTCACCGTCAAGGTAGTATTTGGCTTTGATTTTTTTAACTGTTCCCTCAAGCTGACGGATATTTGCCTTGATTTTAGATGCAACATACTCGCAGACTTCGTCCGAAATTTCAACTCCGTCAAGCTCTGCCTTTCTTTTTATAATGGCAATTCTTGTTTCAAGATCCGGAGGCTGGATATCTGCAATAAGATCCTGCTCAAATCTTGAACGCAAACGATCCTCAAGAGTTTTGATTTCCTTAGGAGGACGGTCCGATGTGAGAACAATCTGTTTTCTTGCGTCATAAAGTGCGTTAAAGGTATGGAAAAATTCTTCCTGTGTACTTTCTTTACCGCCGATAAACTGAACATCGTCCACGAGCAGAATATCCGCCTGTCTGTATTTTTGTCTGAATTCATTCATCTTGGCAAGACGGAGCGACTCAACAAGCTCAACGGTAAAATCGTCGCCTTTTATGTAACAGATAACCTTTGACGGATCGTTTTTCTTGATTTCATTGCCGATTGCATACAAAAGGTGAGTCTTGCCGAGTCCCGAGTTTCCGTAAAGAAAGAGGGGGTTGTAGGCATGTGACGGATTTGTTGCAACTGCAAGACAGGCTGCATGAGCAAACTTATTTGACGAGCCGACAATAAATGTGTCAAAGGTGTATTCGTAAGAACTGCTGTCGGGGCTTTGCAAAAGAGGAGCGGTTGCCGCCGATGTTGTGATTGATGCCGCCGCAGACGGCTTTGATTTTTTCGGCGCATTTGCCGGTGTGCGGAACTCAATATTGAACTTTGTTCCGAAAATCTCTTCAAATCCCTCGTTGAGAAGCGACATATAGCATCTCCTCAATGTTTGGGCGTGAAAGTCATTTGGCACGAGCAGATAAGCGGTTCCGTTGTCAAAGTCAAGGTCAACGGGCTGAATTCTGCTAATCCATGTATTGTAGGCAATGTCGGTAATTTTAGATTTACAGTAATCGCTTATAACTTTCCATGCGTCTTCAAAGGAGTCCATTAATTTAATCTTTCCCTTCCACGGTGCAACACACTGCACCCATTTTCCATAATTATCCCATTTTGATAAAATACCATTCTGCTTTATTATAACGCAACAAATTTAAAATTGCAATTACAAAAAGCCATTTGTAATTTATTGTAATTTATACTTTATTATTATTAAAGTGCGCAAACAGGGTGCAAATTTTACAATAATTCGGATATATAGTGTGTGTTAAATTCTGCGTTGCAATATATTGTATTTACCGATAAAGAAAAATAATTTGCTGCTTTTTTTAAAATCAAAAGAAAATTTTAAATTTCATTTTTGAAAATAAAAAAATAAAAATTTTTGTTGACTACGGGCTGAAATTAAGATATAATGCTATATTGCAAGGTTATATTTTGAAGGGAGGGTTTTCATTATGTTGAGAACTTATCAGCCTAAGAAGCTCCACAGAAAAAAGGAGCACGGCTTCAGAAAGAGAATGTCTACATCTAACGGCAAGAAAGTTTTAGCCAGAAGAAGAGCTAAAGGTAGAAAAAGGTTGTCTTATTAAAGAGAAGACCACTTTTAACCGGTGGTCTTTCTTTTTTAATGCACCTGTTTGCAAGGTGGTAAATTTATGAGTGAATATATCACTTTGAAGGATAACAGGGATTTTTCCGGACTTTACAGACGGGGAAAATCCTTTGTTGGTCCTGTTTTGGTAACTTATGTGTTAAAGAATAAATCCGATAACCTGCGTTTTGGAATAACCACCGGCAAAAAAATCGGAAAAGCCGTAAGGCGCACAAGGTCAAGGAGGGTAATAAGAGAGGCTTATTACAAACTTTATCCCGATATAAAAAAAGGATATGACTTTGTTTTTGTTGCCAGAGGTAAAACACCCTATGTTAAAAGCACTGTTGTTTACAAGGAAATGAAAAAACAGCTTTCGCTTGCAGGTGTTCTTAAAGAGGGATAGTTTTATGAAACGAATTCTTCTGGCAATTATCAGGTTTTACCGGACCTCAGTTTCTCCGTTGACGGCAAGTCATTGTAAATACATTCCGACTTGTTCGCAATACGGTATTGAGGCAATTGAAAGGTTTGGTGCACTCAAGGGCACAGCGCTTACCGTTTGGCGTATTCTGCGCTGCAATCCGTTTTCAAAGGGCGGGTATGATCCCGTTCCGGAAAAAAAGCCAAAGAGTAAGAAATTAAAGTGAGGTAACCGTATGCAGATCTTTGGTTTTCTTGGAAGCTTGCTCGGCTATGTGCTGTGGGGAGCTTTCTATCTTCTTAAAGATTTCGGACTGTCAATTATCGTCTTTACAATTATTGTAAGACTTTGTATGTTTCCTTTTACAATCAAACAGCAAAAATCAATGGCAGGTACCGCAAGACTTTCCAAAAAACAAAAGGAAATTCAGGAAAAATATAAAAATAACAGACAAAAGGCACAGGAAGAAATATATAAGCTCTATGAAAAAGAGGGCGTAAAGCCGACAGGCGGCTGTCTTACGATGATTGTTCCGTTCCTTGTTCTTTTCGGAGTATTCTACGCTGTTGCATATCCTCTTACAAACACACTTCATATCGACAGCGCAAAGGTAACCGAAGCCCTTAACTATGTAAATACAATTCCCGGATATACTGCGGCGTCGGGCGCAACCAATGCCACATATCAGGAAATTTATTTTTTGAAGGATTTCAGCTGTTTCCAAAATATTGACGCTATTCAGCAGATTTTTTCTGCCGACCAGCTCAATACAATCACTATGTTTGAAAAGGGATTTAATACATTTGGTATGAACCTTTTCGCAATTCCGCAGGACTACGGTCTTTGGAGTCCGATGATTCTTTTCCCTGTAATATGTTTTGCATCAAACGTACTTACACAGTTTATCACAATGAGAATCAACGGAAAGAACAATCCTATGCAGCAACAGCAGGGCTGTATGAAGGTTATGATGTATGCAATGCCGCTTTTCTCGGCATATATCGCCTACATTGTTCCGTCAGCCGTTGCATTTTACTGGATTGTATCTTCACTCGTAAGCCTTGTTCAGTCGGTTATCGTGGGCAAGCTTTTCAGCCCTCAGAGAATGACAGCAACATCCGAAGCAAGACACGCCGCTCTTATGTTTGAGCAGGAGGCTCTTGTTCAGTATAACTATGTTCCGCACGGTCTTTCAGAGAGTGCAGAAGAAAATACAAATTCCAAAAAGAAGAAAAAGAAGTAGAAGTTTGAAATCAGGTGATATTGTGATTAAAGAAGCTATCGGCATTGGCGATAACGAAGTTGACGCATTAAACGATGCAAAAAAGCAGCTTGGTCTTGACGAAAATGCAGAGGTTGATTTTGAGGTTATCCAGAGAGCCGAAAAGAAAAAATTTGGTCTTTTCGGAGGTCAGCCTGCAAAGGTTAGGGTTACTCTCAAAGAAACTCCTGCAGAAAAAGCTGAACAGTTTTTGAGAGATGTTCTCAATAACATGAAGCTTGAAAGCGTTATGATAGAGAAGAAAGAAATTGAAGGCGGTATCGAGTTCAATCTTTCGGGTGAGGATGTCGGTTTTGTAATCGGCAGAAGAGGTGAAACACTTGACTCACTTCAGTACCTTACAAGCCTTGTTGCCAACCACTCTGACAACAGCTATTTTAAGGTAACTATTGATACCGGAAACTACAGAGAAAAAAGAGAAAAGACTCTTGAAATTCTCGGTAGAAAGCTTGCTTTCAAAGCTGTTAAAACAGGCAGAAAGACAAATCTTGAGCCAATGAATCCTTATGAGAGAAGAATTATTCACACTTCTGTTCAGAAGGTAAACGGTGCTATTTCATGGAGCGAAGGCGAAAACGCAAACCGCCATGTTGTTATCGGTCCTGATCCAAAGGCAAAGCCCGTTCGCAGAAACGGCGGTTATAACAACAGAGGCAGAGGCGGCAGACGCCCATACAGCGCAAACCGTTCCGAGCATAACACTCCCGCAAATCCTGACAGAAAGCCCCTTAACGAGGGCGGTGCAACAGGTCTTTACGGAAGAATAGACAAATAATTACAGGGCGGTTTTTAACCGCCCTTTTTTCTTGGTGATTTTATGAATTACGATACAGTTGCCGCAATAAGTACCGCTCAGGGCGAGGGCGGTATCGGCGTTATTAGAATTTCGGGTGACGATGCACTTCGGATTGCCGACAAAATTTTCTACTCCGTTTCGGGTAAAAAGGTTACTGAGATGAAAGGCTATACGGCATCGTTCGGAAAAATTTCAGAAGACGGTGAAGATATCGACGAGGCGGTTGCACTTGTTTTTTAAGGCGCCTCACAGCTATACCGGTGAAGATGTTGTTGAGCTTTCGTGCCACGGCGGACTTTACATTACAAAAAGAGTTCTGCGTGCTGTTCTCAATGCCGGCGCCGTTCCGGCTCAGGCAGGTGAATTTACAAAGCGAGCATTCCTAAACGGCAAAATCGACCTCACCGAAGCAGAGGCTGTAATTGATATTATAAGCGCTAAAAGCAGGGGTGCGGCAAGGTCTGCTCTTTGTGTAAAAGAGGGTGCTTTGCGTAAGAAAATTGACGGTGTAAAAAATGACCTCCTCTCAATGGCGGCTCACCTTTCTGCGTGGGCAGATTATCCCGAGGAGGATATTGCCGAGGTTACGACTGATTCCGTAATTGAAACCTGTGACAATGCAATCAAGTGTTTTAAGTCCTTACTTGACAGCTATGACTGCGGTCAGGCGGTAAAAAAAGGCATTGATACCGTAATTGCCGGCAGACCGAATGTAGGAAAAAGCACACTTATGAATTTGCTTTCGGGATATGAAAAGAGTATTGTAACCGATATTCCCGGAACTACAAGAGATATTGTTGAAGATACGGTAACTGTGGGCGATGTTGTTCTGAATCTCAGCGATACGGCAGGACTTCGTGATACTGATGATACAGTTGAGAAAATCGGTGTTGACAGAGCGAGAAAAAGACTTGAGCAATGCGGTCTTTTGCTTGCTGTTTTTGATAACAGCAGAGAACTTGACGAGGACGATTATGCACTCATTGAGTCTGCAAAGCTTGTGCCTTCAATTGCCGTAATTAATAAGACTGATCTTGATAATAAACTTGATATTGAATATATCAGTAAAAATATAAAATATATAGTATATATATCCGCAATCAGCGGTGACGGCAGAGATGAATTAACAAAGGCTGTTGAAAAAATTGCAGGAACTCAAAACTTTAATCCGAGTGAAGGCGTTCTCTCAAATGAAAGACAGCGAATTGCCGTTAAAAATGCACTTGATTCGGTTGTTGAGGCAATGAACGCACTTAAATGCGGTATGACATTTGACGCAGTAACAGTTTCAATTGAGGATGCAATTTCACACTTACTTGAATTAACGGGTGAGAGAACAAGTGATGAGGTTGTGGATAGGGTGTTTCACAACTTCTGCGTAGGAAAATAGGTGATATTATGAATTATTTTGCAGGTGAATATGATGTTGCAGTAGTCGGTGCAGGTCACGCCGGAATCGAGGCGGCTCTTGCGGCGGCAAGGCTTGGCTGTAAAACTGCAATATTTACCATAAATATGGATGCGGTCGGAAACTGTCCCTGCAATCCGTCAATCGGAGGAACAGCAAAAGGACATCTCGTCCGTGAGATTGACGCACTCGGCGGTGAAATGGGTAAGACTGCCGATGAATGTTTTTTGCAGTCCAGAATGCTTAACAGGGGAAAAGGTCCGGCTGTTCATTCGCTGAGAGCACAGATTGACAGAAGAAAATATTCTTCCGTTATGAAACATAAGATTGAATTACAGAAAAATCTCTACCTTCGTCAGGCTGAAATTACGGATATTGAAAAGACGGAGGGCGGTTATAATCTTACTACAAGAATGCTTGCCGTTTTTAAGTGCAAGACCGTTATTATTGCAACGGGTACATATCTCGGCGGAAGAATTTTTGTCGGTGAGGTTTCATATGAAAGCGGTCCCGACGGAATTTTTCCCGCCGCATTTCTCGGTTCAAGCCTTAAAAAACTCGGTCTGCCTTTAAGAAGATTTAAGACTGGTACTCCGGCAAGAGTTCTGAAAAGTTCAATTGATTTTTCTGAGCTTGAAGTTCAAAAAGGTGATGAACCTCCCCAGCCGTTCTCTTATGAAACTGAGAATCTCGGTGAAAACAAGGTTGTATGCCATGTCAGTTGGACAAATGACGAAACAAAGCAGATTATTCTTGAAAATATCAACCGTTCTCCGCTTTATGCCGGCAAAATTGAGGGTGTTGGTCCCCGTTATTGTCCAAGCTTTGAAGATAAGATTATGCGTTTTAAGGATAAGCCAAGACATCAGCTTTTTATTGAGCCGTGCGGACTTGATACCGAGGAAATGTATCTTCAGGGAATGAGCTCGTCACTACCGGAAGAAGTTCAGCTTAAATTCTATCACACAATAAAAGGTCTTGAACATTGCCTTATTATGCGACCTGCTTATGCAATTGAATATGATTGCGTTGATCCGCTTGCAATGAACCCGACGCTTGAATTTAAAGATTTTGAAGGACTTTTCGGTGCCGGTCAATTCAACGGTTCTTCGGGTTATGAGGAGGCTGCGGCTCAGGGACTTGTTGCAGGTATTAATGCCGCAATGAAGGTTCTCGGCAGAGAGCCTGTTATATTCGACCGTTCGGAAAGCTATATAGGCACACTTGTTGATGACCTTGTTACAAAGGGTGCAAATGAGCCGTATAGAATGATGACTTCAAGAAGTGAGTACAGACTTGTACTTCGTCAGGATTAATGCCGATGAAAGACTTACTCCACTCGGTCACAAAATTGGTCTTATAAGCGACGAAAGATACGAAAAGTTTCTTAAAAAACAGGAGCTTAAAAAAGAAGAACTTAATAGACTTAAAAGTACGGTCATTTCACCTACTGATGAAGTAAATGAGATACTTGTTTCACGTGAAACATCTGAAATTACTTCAGGTGTGCGACTTATTGACCTTATGAAACGGCCTCAGCTTGGTTATGATGCACTCAAGAACATTGACAAAACAAGACCGGAGCTTGATCCAAATATCTTTGAACAGGTTGAAATTGAAATTAAGTATGAGGGTTATATTCAAAAACAGCTTAAACAGGTTGAACAAATGAAAAAGCTTGAAGTTAAGCAATTGCCAAAGGATTTTGATTACAATGAAATTGAAGGTCTTCGACTTGAGGCAAGGGAAAAGCTTAATAAGATTAAACCGCTCAATATCGGACAGGCATCAAGAATTTCGGGTGTTTCTCCTGCGGATATCAGCGTACTTCTTATCTGGCTTGCTCAGAACAACAGGAGGCAGTAATGGCAATTAAAGATACTCTTACTACCGTTACTGATGGTTTTAAAACCAAACTTGACGATGAAATGCTCCAAAGGCTTGAAATCTACTTCAAATTGCTTGTTGAGTGGAATGAAAAGATGAATCTTACTGCAATAACCGATGAACACGGTGTTGCGGTCAAGCATTTTGCCGACAGCCTTACACTTTACAACTTTGTGGATGTAAAGAAGAATGCAAGCATTATTGATGTGGGAACAGGTGCCGGTTTTCCGGGTGTTGTGCTTAAAATTGCAAGACCTGACATTAAACTGACGCTTCTTGACAGCCTTAACAAAAGACTTACATTTCTTGACACAGTTCTTAACAATACAGGACTTGATGCAGAGCTTGTTCACAGCAGGGCAGAGGAGGGCGGTAAAAATAAGCTTTATCGTGAAAAGTTTGATATTGCCGTTTCAAGAGCAGTTGCAAGGTTGAATGTTCTCTGCGAATACTGCTTGCCGTATGTCAAGGTAGGCGGTTTGTTTGTTGCGATGAAAGGACCGAATGCCGATGAAGAACTTGACGGAGCAGAGAATGCTTTGAAATTACTCGGCGGTAAGGTTGAAAAGGTTCACAAGTTTAATCTTCCGTGTGACGAGGGCGAGCGTACAATCATTGTAATCAAAAAGGTAAAATCCACACCAAAACAATACCCGAGAATTTCGGGCAAAATAAAGTCACAACCGTTGTGATAAATATCGACAGCTTTTTTGATAAATTACCATTTTATGGTAAAACTTCTTAAAAAAGTTGCTCACAAAGCGACAACAACCGCACCGTGTCTATGTTATTATAATAGCACAGGGACAACCCCTGATGCTAACGAACATTGAGGCGATGCGGTTGAATTTTATGCTCAAAAACGATAACAAAGTTTTAGAGATTCCGATTATTAAAATCAGACCGAACAAAGCACAACCTCGCAAAACCTTTGACGAAACCGAACTTGCCGCTCTCTCCGCATCAATCAGCGAAAACGGTATCTTGCAACCGTTGTCGGTGAGAAAAATCTCGGCTGCGGAGTATGAACTTGTGGCAGGTGAGCGCCGCCTCAGGGCATCGGTTTTGGCAGGATTACGAAAGGTGCCGTGCATCGTTTTAAAGTGTTCGGAAAAAGAGTCAGCCATTTATGCTCTCCTTGAAAATCTCCAGCGAAGCGACCTCGGTATATTCGAGGAAGCTCGCGGGATTTCAAAGCTGATCAGGCGCTATGGTCTTACCCAAGAGGAAGCAGCGAACCGACTGGGCAAAAGCCAATCAACAATTGCAAACAAGCTAAGACTTCTTCGCCTTACATATGAGGAGCAGGAATGGATTGTAAATGCAGGATTGAGCGAAAGACACGCAAGGGCTCTTTTAAGAATTGAAGATGACGCTTTAAGACATGAGGCTCTGTCAAAAATAATTTCGGAGAATCTCAACACAAGTCAGACTGATGAACTCGTCGGCATTTTAATTAATTCAGTACCAAAAACAACAAAATCCAAAGGTACAAGCAAAGCGGTGATAAAAGACTTACGAATTTTTCTTAACACAATCAACAAGGCTATTGATACAATGCGTCTTGCAGGAATCGACGCACAATCAGACAAAAAAGACACAGACAATTTTATTGAATACACAATTCGGATTCCTAAAAGACATCAAGAGCCTGATGCAGAAAAAACTGCTTAATTCACTTTTCAGAGGGTGCGAAAGCATCCGTTCCACTCATACCCATTTCCTTATCTAAACCCCTTGCAAAGAGTCGCACAGTAATGTGCGGCTTTTTGCGTTGTATAGTTTTTATTTTTTGGTTACACAGGAAATGTTTCACGTGAAACATTTGCTTTTGATTAAGAAAAAAAGTTGCATTAAATCCCAAAAAATCTTCAAAATAGCTTTAAAAATGGTGTGCATTATGATATAATTTTAAAGTAAAAGATATAAAAATCATAAAAACAAAAGACAAGGTGATTTTTTGGCAAAAATAATTGCAATATCAAACCAAAAGGGAGGTGTGGGAAAGACCACAACCTCCGTTAATCTTGCGGCTTGTCTGGGAAAAATGGGAAAGAAAACATTGCTTGTTGACGCTGATCCACAGGGAAATGCCACAAGCGGTGTCGCTATTGATAAGAGCAAAGTTAAGTTTTCAACTTACTCAATTCTTGTTGACGGTGCAAAAGCCGAACAATGTGTTCTTACAACCCCGTATGACAATCTGCATATTCTTCCGTCAAGCCTTGATTTGGCTGCCGCAGAGCTTGAAATTGCAGAAAAACCGCACAGAGAGGCACTTTTAAAGAATGCTTTGCTCCCGATAAAGCAGTATTATGATTACATAATCATCGATTGTCCTCCGTCACTCGGACTTATCACGGCAAATGCGTTGACGGTTGCCGACACATTTCTTGTGCCGATTCAATGCGAATATTATGCACTTGAGGGATTGTCACAGCTTATCAATACGGTAAGAAGAATAAAAAGACAGTACAACGAATCAATTGAAATTGAAGGCGTTCTGCTAACAATGTATGACGGACGACTTAATCTTACACAACAGGTAGTAGATGAAGTGAAAAAATTCTTCCCACGAAAGGTTTTCAAAACAGTTGTTCCGAGGGGAGTAAGACTTTCCGAAGCACCGAGCTTTGGTATGCCTGTTATCTACTACGACAAATCCTGTAAGGGCAGTCAGGCATATACGGCACTTGCCGAGGAAATAGTCGGAAAGGAGAGAGGCTGATTTGGCAAAAAAACTCGGTGGTCTTGGAAAAGGCCTTAACGCAATATTTATAGAGAACGATTCCGAAACAGAGGGCGGAACAGTAACACTTAAAATTTCGGAGATTGAACCGAACCGCACTCAGCCGAGAAAAGAATTTGACGAACAGGCTTTGTCAGAGCTTGCAGAGAGTATTTCACAGCACGGACTTTTACAGCCGTTGCTTGTTCGTCCGCTTACACTCGGCGGTTATCAGATTGTTGCAGGTGAGAGAAGATACAGAGCAAGCCGTATGGCAGGCCTTACCGAAGTCCCTGTTATAATAAAGGAGCTTACCGATACCGAAACAATGGAGATTGCTCTTATTGAAAATCTTCAGCGTGAGGATTTAAGCCCTGTTGAAGAGGCGCTCGGCTACAAGGCTCTTATTGATGAACATGGTTTTTCACAGGAAGAAGTTGCAAAGTCGGTCGGAAAATCCCGTCCCGCAGTTGCAAATGCATTAAGACTTCTTAAACTTCCCGATAACATAATGGAATATCTCAAAGACGGCAAAATCTCGGCAGGTCATGCAAGAGCATTGCTTACGCTTGAGAATGAAGAACTTATGACGGAGCTTGCAGATGAAATTGTTGCAAAAGATCTTTCGGTAAGACAGGTTGAGAAAATCTGCAAGAAAAAACCGACAGTTCAGAAGGAAGAGAAGCCTGAGAAAAAGCCTTCGTTCTACAGCATGGTTGAACTTGCACTCTCGGAAAGCCTTGGACGAAAAATCAGCGTTTCAAAGAGCAAGGGCAAGCAAGGCGGTGTTCTTCAGATTGAATTCTATTCGGACGAAGAACTGACAGAGCTTTCAAACAAACTTAAATAACATTACATAAAGAGGTATTTTAGAATGATAGATATTAAATTTTTAAGAGAAAATCCCGACGCAGTAAAAGAAAATATCAAAAAGAAGTTTCAGGATTACAAGCTTCCGCTTGTTGATCAGGTAATTGAGCTTGATGAGCAGAGCAGAGCCGTTAAAAAACAGGCTGATGAACTCCGTTCAAACAGAAACAAAATTTCAAAGCAGATTGGCTCTCTTATGGCTCAGGGCAAAAGAGAAGAGGCTATGGCTCTTAAAGAAGAAGTTACAAAGCAGGCACAACAGCTTGCTGAGCTTGAAAAGCAGGAATCAGACCTTTCTGCAAAGGTAACGGAAATCATGATGCAGATTCCAAACATTATTGATCCGTCTGTTCCGATTGGTAAGGATGACAGTCAGAATGTTGAAATTGAGAAGTTCGGCGATCCGTTTGTACCTGATTTTGAAATTCCTTATCACACAGAAATTATGGAAAAATTCAATGGTATCGACCTTGATTCTGCAAGAAAGGTTGCGGGTAACGGTTTCTATTATCTTATGGGCGATATTGCAAGACTTCACAGTGCAGTAATCGCATATGCCCGTGATTTTATGATTAACAGAGGTTTCACATACTGTGTACCGCCTTTTATGATCAGAAGTAATGTTGTAACAGGTGTTATGAGCTTTGCCGAGATGGATTCAATGATGTACAAGATTGAGGGCGAGGACCTTTATCTTATCGGCACAAGCGAACATTCAATGATTGGTAAGTTCATTGACACAATCAACAAGGAAGAAAATCTTCCTTACACTCTCACAAGCTATTCGCCTTGCTTCAGAAAAGAAAAGGGTGCTCACGGCATTGAGGAGAGAGGCGTGTACAGAATTCATCAGTTTGAAAAGCAGGAAATGATTGTTGTTTGTAAGCCTGAGGACAGCAAAATGTGGTTTGACAAGCTTTGGCAGAACACAGTAGACCTTTTCCGTTCAATGGATATTCCTGTTCGTACACTCGAATGTTGTTCGGGCGACCTTGCTGACCTCAAGGTTCGTTCACTTGATGTTGAAGCCTGGTCACCTCGTCAGAAGAAATATTTTGAGGTTGGTTCATGTTCAAACCTCGGTGATGCACAGGCTCGCCGCCTTAAAATCAGAGTTGCAGGCGAGGACGGCAAGAAATACTTTGCACATACTCTTAACAACACGGTTGTTGCACCTCCGAGAATGCTCATTGCGTTCCTTGAGAACAACCTTAACGAAGACGGCACAATCAGGATTCCTGAGGCTCTTCGTCCTTACATGGGCGGTATGGAGGTTATTAAGTAATCAACATACTGTGTTCTCACAAAAATCAGCAAACTATAGCAAATATCAAAACAAAATTATATTGACATTGTACCGTACAAATGGTATAATTTACCTTGCTAAAATCCCTTGAAAGAGGTTAACGGAGGTAATTATTATGAAACAGAGAAGTGTAGGTATTGCAATTCTTCTTTCAATCATCACTTGCGGTATTTACGGAATTTACTGGCTCATTATGCTTAATGACGAAACAAACTATGTTTCGGGTCATCAGCAGGACGGTACATCAGGCGGAGTTGTATTCTTGCTCACACTTGTGACTTGCGGTATTTACGGTTATTACTGGTGCTACAAGCAGGGTGAAAAGCTCAATGAGGCAAAAATGCAGAGAGGCATTATGATTGATACAAGTGCATCTGTAATTTATCTTGTTCTTTCAATCTTTGGTCTTAGCATTGTTGCTTATGCTCTTATGCAGAGTGAGCTTAACAAGATGCTTCCCCCACAGTAATCAATGAAAAAAAGATTATTAAAATTTTCAACGGCTGCGATTTTTTTGGTCGCAGCCGGTGTTTTATATTATTTAATTGTTTCGTTTACCGGCTTTGCAATTCCGTGTGTATTCCGAAAGATAACGGGACTTTATTGCCCAGGCTGCGGTGTTACGGGAATGTTGACTCATATTGTAAGGCTTGATTTTAAGGGCGCTTATGAGTGCAATCAGGTTTTGTTTGTAATCTCACCGTTCATTCTGTATCTGCTCGGAAAAATGCTTTACGGCTACATAAGGTACGGCAGACTTACTCTGAAAAAATTCGACACGGTTCTGACATTTGTGCTGATAGGAATACTGCTCGTTTTCGGAGTTGTCAGAAATCTTCCGCCTTTTGACTTTTTAAGACCGTATGGATAAGATGTTAATAACTTTCTGAAAATTAGAAATCCCCGAACATTTTTGTGTTCGGGGATTGTTGTTATGATGTTAAGAAAATACGAAAAGTTTTCAACATATTGAATCAACGGTGATTCATCACTTTAAATCGCTGAAAGAAATTCTTGAGTATGTATCATTGTTGAGTGTAAGAGTGTCGCCGTCAACAGAGTATGTGTATTTATCTGTTGTTTTTTGGTCGGAGGTTGTGTATGTTGAAACAATTTTACCTTCGCTTGCCGTGTAGTTTGAATATGCAAACATATAGTCAAAAAGATTCTGATACATAATTCCGCTCTTGTCAAAGCAGAGATACTCACCGCTTTCTGATTTCCAACAGCCTACAAGTTTATCATCAATTGATGCGTCTTTGTCGGGGGTGGGAATAAAGTCGGGATCGTCTGTTTTCTTGAGCGTTGAAACCGCCTTTGTATCCGTATTTGTCAGCTCGGCAGTTTTTTTGTCATCTGAAAGCTTGTAGGTGTAAGTTCCGTTCAGTCCGAAAACAAGCTTTGTGGTAAATGTCGGATTGTTGTCATCATCGGTATCGTAGCTGTATTTGCCGAAATATCCAGAAGTTCCGCTGATGAGTATAGACTTGCCTTCGCCGTTAAACATATAGTAAAAGCTTGCATACTGCGAACCCTCGCCCGAGGTTATCTGCCATGTGCCTACAAGGTCATCTTCGTCATTTTCTTTGCAGGTATGCAATGATTTCAAGTCAAACGATTCATTCGTCGTACCGGATTTTGCAGTGCCTTCAGTAGCCTGTACGGTTGTCTGAGCTTCAGTGGGTTTTGTGGTATCAGCTGTTGAAGAATTTGCCGAGTCGGAACACCCTGCAAATACTGCAATCGAAAGAGCGATTGTACCGACTAAAACGGTTTTTTTGAAAATCTGTTTTGTTATGTTCATTTTATACCTCTGTTATCACATAATAAGCCTGTCACGGTAACCAAAATAAAGCAAATATTCAGTAAAACAGGCAATACAATACTATTTTATAATTTACGGAACATATTGTCAATACAGAAAAATGAATTACAAATTTTTTGTTTAAAAAAACTTTTTCTGTCTTGATAATCACAGGTCGATTTGTTATAATAATAGGTAACAATAAAAATCGAATTTTGTAGTATGGAGGAATAATATGCTGAATACAAGTTATGACGAAAAATTTGGCAAGAAGGGTCTTACATTCGACGATGTTCTCCTTATTCCGGGCGAATCAGATGTTGAACCCAAGAATGTTGATGTGTCAACTCATCTTACCAAGACAATCAAGCTTAACACTCCGCTTATGACTGCCGCTATGGATACAGTTACCGAAACAGATATGGCAATTGCCATGGCTCGTGAGGGCGGCGTTGGTATTATTCATAAGAATATGTCAATTGAAAAGCAGGCAGATCAGGTTGACAGAGTAAAGAGAAGTGAAAACGGTGTTATCGTTAATCCGTTCTTCCTTTCTCCCGAGAACACAGTAAGAGATGCAGATGAACTTATGGGTAAGTACAAAATTTCAGGTGTTCCGATTTGCCGTGACGGCAAGCTTGTCGGCATTATTACAAACCGTGATATGCGTTTTATGACAGGCTCCGATTTTGCACAGCCGATTTCTGCTGTTATGACGCACGAAAACCTTGTTACCGCTCCTGTCGGCACAACTCTTAAGCAGGCTCAGCAGATTCTCCGTGAGCACAGAATCGAAAAGCTCCCGATTGTCGGCAAGGACGGCAGTCTTAAAGGACTTATCACAATTAAAGATATTGAAAAGAGCGTTCAGTATCCCAACTCTGCTCGTGATGACAAGGGCAGACTCATCTGCGGTGCCGCTATCGGTGCTACAAAGGATGTTCTTGACAGAGTTGCCGCTCTTGTTGAGTCACAGGTTGATGTTGTTGTTCTTGACTCTGCACACGGTCACAATTCAAATGTTGTTCAGTCTGTTGCAAAGGTTAAGAAAGCATATCCGAACCTTCCTCTTATCGCAGGTAACATTGCTACGGCAGAAGCTGCAAAGGCTCTTATTGACGCCGGCGCAGACGCTATTAAGGTTGGTATCGGTCCGGGCTCTATCTGTACAACAAGAATCGTTGCAGGTATCGGTGTTCCTCAGATTACAGCTATCTATGACGCCGCTTGTGAAGCGTCAAAGTACGGTATCCCTGTAATCGCAGACGGCGGTATCAAGTACAGCGGTGATATCGTTAAGGCACTTGCCGCAGGCGGCAGTGTTGTAATGGTCGGCTCACTTGTTGCAGGTTGTGCCGAAAGCCCCGGAGACAACGAAATCTATCAGGGCAGACAGTTTAAGGTTTACAGAGGCATGGGCAGTCTCGGAGCAATGGGTAAAGGCAGTGCAGACAGATACTTCCAGGCAAGTAACAACAAGTTTGTTCCCGAAGGTGTTGAAGGTCGTGTACCTTACAAGGGACCTCTTTCAGACACAATTTATCAGATGCTCGGCGGACTTCGTGCAGGTATGGGTTACACAGGCTGTGCAACAATCAAGGATCTTCATGAAAAGGCAAGATTTGTTCAGATTTCAGGTGCAGGTCTGCGTGAAAGCCATCCGCATGATATTCAGATTACAAAAGAAGCTCCTAACTACTCTTATCATTCATAATTGATAAATCATAAATATTTGCATAAAATAAAAGAAAAGGATGTGCCGACAGTTTATGTACAGACTCGGAATTGATCTGGGCGGAACAAACATTGTAGCCGGTGTTGTTGACGAAAATTACGAAATTATCGCAAAGGCAAGCTGTAAAACAAATGTACCCCGTCCCGAAAGCGAAATCTGCGACAGTATGGCAGATGTTGCATTAAAGGCAATTGAAAAAGCAAAACTCACAATTGATGATATTGAGTCAATCGGTATCGGTGTACCGGGTGCGGTTAATCCGAAAACAGGCGTTATAGAGTATTCGGCTAATCTTTTCTTCCATAACTGGCAGGTTGTCAAGATGATGGAGGAAAGACTCAATACAAAGATTTGCGTTGAAAACGATGCAAACGCTGCTGCCCTCGGCGAGTATCTTGCAGGCAGTGCAAAGGGTGCAAAAAATGCGATTGCAATAACACTCGGCACAGGTATCGGCGGCGGTATCATTATTAACGGCAAGATTTACAGCGGTTCTAACTATGCAGGTGCTGAGCTTGGACATATGGTTATCGTTAAAGACGGTAAGGAATGTGCGTGCGGCAGAAAGGGTTGTTGGGAGGCGTATGCGTCTGCAACAGGTCTTATTAACCTCACAAAACAGGAAATCCTCAAGGAGAACTTCGACTTCAGCTATATGCTCAAGTCATGTGACGGTGATATTAACAAGGTTACAGGCAAGACTGCGTTTGATGCTGTTCTTGCAGGTGATGCAAATGCCAAAACCGTAATTGACGAGTATATCGGTTATCTCGCTTGCGGTCTTGTGAATATTATTAATATTTTCCAGCCGGATATCCTTTGTATCGGCGGCGGTATTTCAAATCAGGGCGAGAATCTTCTTGCTCCGCTCCGTACGATTGTTGAAAAGGAAAGATATACAAAGCATAACGATAAGCAAACAGTCATCTGCAAGGCAAGCCTTGGCAATGATGCAGGCATTATCGGTGCGGCTTTTCTTGAATAATTGACAAACCGTTAAAATTTACTTCGTGATTTCGGGCGGAAAAATGTATTTTCTGCCCGAAAAGCGGATTCTCAAAATAATAAAAACTTTTTTGAAAAAATTTAAAAAAAGTGTTGACAAATCGTCCTTTTTGCCCTATAATAAATCTTGCTGATTTCGGTTAGAAATCCTCATGTATTACATGGCGGAATAGCTCAGCTGGCTAGAGCATTCGGTTCATACCCGAAGTGTCGTAGGTTCAAGTCCTATTTCCGCTACCATATTTGGCCCGGTGGTCAAGCGGTTAAGACACCGCCCTTTCACGGCGGTAACACGAGTTCGATTCTCGTCCGGGTCACCAAATATATTTGCCGGTGTGGTGGAATAGGCAGACACAAGGGACTTAAAATCCCTCGGTCATTGCGACCGTACCGGTTCAAGTCCGGTCACCGGCACCAAAAAACAGCCATGAGGGCTGTTTTTTTCGTTTCGGTGATTTTTTAATTGTATAGTTGTTGCTGTTTAAGGACCATCCGTTTTGGATGGTCTTTCTTGATTATTTGTGAATATATCATTGACAAGATATGTTTATTAGTTTAAAATTAAAGCAGATAGTATAAATACTTTTTTGTTGCATACAGATATTTGTATGCTAAAGAAAAGGGTGTGGTGTGCTATTAATAATACGAAGGAGGAAACTAATATGGCTGTTCTTGCAGTACCAATGGATAAAACATTTGAAGTTGCTGTTGATAAGGTTGAAAATTTCGATAAAAAAGCAAAAGAGCATTCCGGAAAACATCTTCTTCAGGATAGGTTGAAAAAGCACAACAAAGGTGATGTTGAGTGGGATTTGAAGAAGTAAAAAAGTTTAAATATAAATTTAAGAGAATTTCCTCAATTAACATTGAATTAATTGAGGAATTTTCTTGTGGTTTAGAAGAACTTGACAAAAAGCTTATACAGATGAAAGAAAACGACGAGTGAACTACATTTGTTTTTCTGGATGAAACAAATGGTCAGATAATCGGATATTGTACCTATTGTGCATCAGGACTGAAAAAAGCTTATGAAAATGATTCAATAACTTATCCTGCAGCAGAAATAAAATATTTTGCAATAGATAAAACCTATCAGCATAAATCTTATGACGATGATTTTAAATTCAGCGATTTAATGTTGTGTGAGGTTTTGAAAAAATTGATTGAGATTTCCGAAGAAGCAATTTCTTTTGATTATATCTTATTGTATTCAGTACCCGAGGCTGTAAACTTTTACAAAAGAAATGGATTTTGTGAATTTACAGAGTTTATGAAAAAGGATTCTTACAACTATATTGACGGGTGTATTCCGATGTTTTTTACATTATAATTAAACACAACAAAGCCTTGCAAGTAAAAAAATTGCAAGGCTTTTATAATTTGGGTGGGAACATAAACTTATGTTGAAACAGTTTTTATTCTCGACTATAACCGACGGAACAGCGAGATAGCTTGCGTAGCAAACATAGTTTGCCAACGGCAAATATAACCTGCCAACGGCAGATATATATGAAAATGACCTACTGAAAAACAGCAGGTCATTTTCGGAGAGAGTATATTTTAAGAAGAAAGATTTATACGATTCTTCGGTGTTAATAAAATTGTATTTATGTATGTTTGGTGGAGAGAAAGGAAATTTGTATCAAAAAAATTTATGAATAGGATCTGCACAAATCCATGCTGTAAACCATATTGTCCTTTGAAACCATGGTTATGGGGGTTGTGGGGGAAAGCTCGTTAAACTTTACAAGAAAGCTGTTGTCTTTTCCGTCGTGCATACCCGTTACAATGCGTTCAACATTGTTATCACCTACAAATTCGGCAGTAACCTTTGGTGCGTCATCTGAAAACATTACGGTCATATCTGCACCCGATTCCTTTGCAATAAGGTAAAGATACTCGATTTCATCACTTACTGACGAATAGTCTGACATCGGTTTTAAAACGCTCATAACTCTGAGTTCGCAATCAGAGCTGTCGGCAATTTCTTTGGCAATTCGGATAATTCTGTCACAGTTGTACTGACTTGTGACGCAGGCAAGAACTGCCGACTTCGTGTTTTTCAATTTTTTCACCTCCTTTTTTATTGTGACTATATCATAACAGCCGTTTTTGACGGAAAAATATTCATATTGTGAACTTATTGTGAATTTTTGCTTTTTTAATAAATGTGCGCAAAATTTAAAAAAATTCAGTATTTATCGGCATTTTCAGAAAATTATTTTAAAAATAGTATGTGAGTATATGAGAGTATATGCGAGCAAACAAGCGTATTTAAGAGATTGTTCAAAGCTAAATTAAATTTTTTCAAAAAAGTGTTGACAATGGGCATAAATTGTAATATAATCAATCTCACAGTGAAAAAATACAGGAGGATATTGTTATGTCAACTTTTTTAGCTAAACCAAACGAAGTTGAGCGCAACTGGTATGTAATTGATGCAGCCGGCAAGTCACTCGGTCGTGTAGCAGCTCAGGCAGCTACTCTCCTCAGAGGTAAGAACAAGGCTACTTTTACTCCCAATGTTGACTGTGGTGATCATGTAATCATCATCAACTGCAAGGACGCTGTTCTTACAGGTAACAAGCTCACACAGAAGAAGTGGCAGCGCCACACAGGCTATATCGGCCATCTTAAGGAAACTCGTTACGATACACTTATGGCAACAAAGCCTACAAAGGCTATGGAGCTTGCTGTTAAGGGTATGCTTCCTAAAAATACACTCGGCAGAGCAGCTCTTTTAAGATTAAGACTCTTTGAGGGTGCAGAACACAATCATCAGGCTCAGAAGCCTGCAATGATTGAAGACTAATTGAAGGAGGCAAAAGATAATGTACGATAAGACACCTTATTTTTACGGTACAGGCAGAAGAAAAAAAGTTCTGTTGCTCGTGTAAGACTTTATCAGGGCACAGGCAAAATCACAATCAACGATCGTGACATTGACGATTACTTTGGTCTTGAAACACTCAAGCTCATCGTAAGACAGCCTCTCGCTCTTACAGAAACAGACGAGAAGTTCGACATCGTTTGCAGAGTATCAGGCGGCGGCGTAACAGGCCAGGCCGGTGCTATCCGTCACGGTATTTCAAGAGCTCTTCTTCAGTATGACACAGAGAATCTCCGTGGCAAACTCAAGAAGGCAGGCTTCTTAACTCGTGATCCGAGAATGAAAGAGCGTAAGAAATACGGTCTTAAAGCAGCTCGTAGAGCTCCTCAGTTCTCAAAGAGATAATTGTATATTTGCTATTATCAACCCCAAAGTCGCTTATGGCTTTGGGGATTTTTTCACCTTCGGGTCCTCGGAGTTGCAAAAACAATAAGTTTGTTCAAATTGATCACACGCATCAAGAAATAGTATGTTTTGCTAAATTTTTTAATGTGATGAATGTTGTTTATTCATTTGTAGCGGCGAACAGTGTTCGCCATTTGATTTGGTTGCAAAACCAAATCAACAAAATACCAATAATGTTAAAAATATTGTTAGATGATAGAATTTGCTTTACTGTCTGTCGAACCGATTTTACAATCGTTTCGATTGGCGGTCAATGACCGCCGCTACAATTGAAATACATTTTTATTATATCAAGACATATTTAAAAGGACTGAAAGATAACCGCTTTCAGTCCTTTTGGTGTTTATTTGGTGTTTATTAAATATTGAAAACTTTTATTGGGTTGGATTACTTATTGTTTTCGTTCTTTTTTTCTTTGAAAGCGAAGAAACGCTGTCCGATGTAGTTGAATGCAACAAAAAGGCAAGCACCTACTATCATTGAGAAGTTGCCTGCAAACTTTTCAACACTCCAGCCGAACATTGTCCAGCTGTTTGCCGTACAGAGCATACTGATGAGTGGAATTGCAATTCCGTAGGCAAGTCCGTAGCATATTGCAATATTGAGTGCAAATTTAACGATTGGTTTCCAGCCCTTGTCCTTGTTTTTGAATGTGAAGTATTTGTTGAGAAAATAGCTTAAAATACTGCCGAGGATGTAGCCGATAAGCGATGAAACCCATTCATTCCAACCACAGAGGTTAAAGAACAGAAATTGAAGTCCCATACCCACAACCGTGTTTAAAATTCCGACAAGTATAAACTTCCAAAATTTAATGTCAAAAAACTGCTTTATAAAATTACCCATTAACCGTTAATCTCCTTATCATCTTTTTCTTCGTTATCTTCATCTTCAAAATTGGAGAATTTTGTAATGTAAATAGGTCTGTCCTTGGCTTCCATATAAATTTTTCCTATGTATTCGCCAAGAATACCGATTGACATTTCGGTGATTCCGCCCATAAAGAGGATTGCGCACAGCGTGGTGACATAACCGGGTGTGGTAATTCCGAGAAAAAGCGTTTGAATCAGCGTTATTATAATGTATATGAGCGAAATTACGAAGATGATAAATCCCATAACAGCCGTGAATCTGAGCGGTGCAACCGAAAAGCTTGTGATTCCCTCAATTGCATATTTGAACAGACTTGAGAATTTCCATGTTGTCTGACCGAGCTGACGGTCAACTGTTTTGTAGGCAATCCATTTTGTGTTGAAGCCAACCCATGAGAAAATGCCCTTTGAAAATCTTTGAACTTCGCTGAGCTCAAGGATTGAGTCCACCATCTGACGGCTCATCATACGGAAGTCCATTGCGCCGTAGGGCATTTTTACATCTGTAAGCCTATTTGAAAGCTTGAAGAACAGTTTTGAAAAAATTCCTCTGAACTTGCTTTCACCCTCACGGTCGGCACGCTTTGTCGCACAGCAGTCGTAACCCTCATGTTCAACAGCCTGAATCATCTGAGGAAACAACTGCGGAGGATGCTGAAGGTCGGCGTCCATAACAACAACATAGTCGGCTGTTGTGTGTCTGAGTCCGGCATACATTGCCGCCTCTTTGCCAAAATTTCGTGAGAACGAAATATACTTGATATTGTTAAAAGTTTTCGCAAGCTTTTTCATGATAAGGTAGGTTCTGTCCTTACTGCCGTCATTTACAAGTATGTATCTGAAAGAATACTCGGGCAGAGAGTTGATAACCTTGTTGGTTTCAAGCACAAAATGCTCAAGTCCAGCTTCTTCATTATAGCAGGGAACAACTAAGTCTATGGTTTTCATTTTTTACATCACCTTTATAAAGTTAAACTCACCGCATAGGGGTGAGAACAGTAGCAATTGTTTTTTATCTGAATGATAATCTGCTTTGTCTGTAAATAGTTGCACTTAGATTTAAATCGGAGCAAGCAATGCTTTGCTCGCAAGGAGCAGAGCTTGCGACAGATTGCAATCAGTGCGAAGGAGCGAAAGCTCCGTGGAATTTAGAGGGAGTGAAACCCACACTAAATTCAAAGATATTTTCAAAACCCCGAAAGAGGCAGATACATCCGCACTTAGATTTAAATCGGAGCAAGCAATGCTTTGCTCGCAAGGAGCAGAGCTTGCGACAGATTGCAATCAGTGCGAAGGAGCGACTCCGTGGAATTTAGAGGGAGTGAAACTCACACTAAATTCCAAAGATAATCTCCGACCTCAAAGAGGTGGAGATTATCCGCACTTAGATTATAACAAAGCTAACGCCAAAAGTCTATTTTTTTTAAGATTTTTATGTTTTTTTATTTACATCACACACGAAAAGCGTTAAAATAGAATGGATTACTTGTACCCGATTGCATTTTTGTGCATATCGGAAAACAATTACAAAATATTTCGGAGGTCAAATTATGCCCGCTGTAAAGAAAAGGAAGAAGGCTGAGCCTGTTACGCTGAATAACAAGAGCAACAGCAAAGGCTTTTTCTCAAAAAACATGTTTATCGTTTTGGCTTTTGTCATACCGTTTGTGCTTATGACAGCCGCTTTCGGAGTTATGAAGGTTTCGCCGTTCGGTGACAATCAGATTCTCGTAACCGACCTGTGGCATCAGTATTATCCGTTCCTTGCGGATATGCAGGAAAAACTTAAACACGGCGAATCGCTGTTTTGGTCATGGACGCAGGGCGGAGGTGTAAACTACTTTGCACTTATGTCATACTACCTTATGAGCCCGCTGAATTTTCTTACGGTATTTTTGCCGAGTGAATGGCTGAGAGAATTTTTGATGTTCTCTGTTGTAATCAAGGTTGCATGTGCAAGTATGTTTATGGCAATCTTCTTACGCAGTCTTTTTAAGAAGAATGATTTTTCTCTTGTGATTTTCGGATGCAGTTTCGGCTTTTGTGCATTCTTTATGGGTTACTATTGGAACACAATCTGGCTTGATACGGTTTGTATCACACCGCTTGTTGCTCTTGGCACAGTAAAGCTCTTCACGGAGGGCAAGTTCAGACTTTACATAGTTTCGCTTGCACTTTCACTTTTGACTAACTATTATATAGGTTTGTTCGCCTGCATTTTTGTACTGTTGTCATTTATTGCATACAACATTGTAAAATGGGACGGCATCAAAAAGTTTGCAACAAATCTTCTTCGCACAGGCATCTACTCATTGATTGCAATCGGACTTACTGCGTTTTTCCTGCTGCCGGCATTCTTCGGCCTGCAAAACACAAACGCATCGGGGGCAACTTTCCCGACAACCTTTGCAATCAATATAGGCTCGACAAATGACCTTATGGGTGTGCTTGAGGCAATCAGAAAGATTCTTTCCAATTTCATAACATTTGCCGCTCCTGCAATTAAAGAGGCTGACGCATTGCCTAACATTGCCTGCGGTACACTTTCTCTTGTACTCGGAATTCTTTTCTTCACAAGCAAGAAAATTTCGCTCAAAGAGAAAATCGTTGACGGCTGCCTTATCGGTTTTATGATTATCAGCTGTATCATCAGACAGCTTGACTACATCTGGCACGGTTTCCACTTTACAAATATGATTCCGTACCGTTTCAGCTATCTTATCAGCTTTGTACTTGTTGTTATGGCATTCAGAGCTTTTATGCTCCTTGAATCAAGCTCTTGCTGGGATGTTATTCTTGCCGCACTTTTTGTTGCACTTGTTATCATCTTCGGTATCGGCACACAGGAGACTTATGCGCTTGTCGGCACGGCAGTTATTGCGGCTGTAATCTGCGTTCTGCTTTTCCTCTATACAAAGAGAATTGTTCCGAAACAGGTTCTTTTGATTGTATTCGGCGTAATCATAATAGGCGAGAGTGCCGCCGCAGGTTATATCGGTGTTAAGACAACAACTGTAACGGGTACTTACGATTATCCGAGAGGCGAGGAAAGTACTGCACAGGTAATTGACTATATGGACAGCCTTGAAAGCAACACAACCGAAATGTGGAGAGCGGAGATGACATCAACTCAGACGCTTAACGATGCGGCTCTCAACCACTATAACGGACTTTCAATGTTCAACTCAATGGCTAATGTTGATATGACCGTGCTGTTTGAAAACTTTGGTATGATGGGTTGGAAGAGCGGTAACCGCTACACCTATGCCGAGGGTTCACCGGTTACAAACCTCTTTATGAATCTTAAATATCTTATTGCCCGTGACAATATCTATATGAACACCTATGACCTTACAGAGGTTTATGGTGTCGGTAATGTAAAGCTTTTGCAGAACAATCACTATCTGCCGATGGGCTTTATGACAAACTCCGCACTTGCAAGCTGGCAGGTTGATGAAAACGAAGATCAGTTCAATCCGTTTGACAAACAGAATGAATTTTTCAAACTTGCAACAGGCATTAAGGATGATGTTTACACTCCGCTTGATGTTGTTTCACAGGGACACACAGACTACAATCAGTTCCCCGTAAATAAGACAGGTTACGGACGATATTCATTCAGCTGTACCGATACAACAGTTACTCCGCATGTAAAGTGGAATTACGAAGCACCTAAGGACGGCTTGTATCTTATGTATGCGGATATTTCGGGCGGTGATGATGTTACCGTTATGATTAACGATGTTGCCCAGAGCAAGACCTACGGTATGGGCAGAAGCTACATTGCCTGCATCGGTCAATGCAAAAAGGGCGACAAGATTTCCGTTTATTCAAATCTCCAGCAGGGACAGTCGGGTTCTGCAATGGTATTTGTTGATGTTCTGAATCAGGATGTCTTTGAAGAAGGTTACAATAAGCTTTCAAAGAGCGTAATGACAACAACAAAGCTTACAGGCAGTTCTATGGAGGGAACAATCAATGCACAGGAAAACGGATTGTTCTACACCTCTGTTCCGTATGAAGAAGGCTGGAAGGCATATGTTGACGGCAAGGAAGTAACAATTACTCCTGTCGGAAACGCACTTGTTGCATTCAATCTTGACAAGGGCGAGCATACAATCAAGCTTGAGTATTATCCAAAGGGATTTGCAATAGGCTTGACCGTGACAATCATATGTGCCGCAACCTTTGCGTTCCTCTGCGTATGGACATATATCATCAAAAAACGCAGAAAAAAGAAAGGCGATATTTCTGAAAATCCCGAAGAAGTTCAGATTAACGCTGAATAATAAAATTAAATATTTTTAAACATTACCGCCGTACAGCGAAAAATCTGTACGGCGGTTTTTGTTTAATTTGACAAAATGCACAAAAAATCATAATGAAATTCTATAACATAAATAATAAAAAACTATCAATACTTATTTAATTATGCTATAATAATGTTAGTTGTAAAGCTCTATTTTAAATTGCAATAATTGCAATAAAAATAAAATTAATTAAATTAACGATATGTTCTAATTAACTTAACTAAGTTTAGGATCGTCATTTTGGGTGATGTTGATAGAGATAGTGATATTGACATAATTGATGCAACATTGATTCAGAAAATGGCATTAAATATAACAAGGGGGACTAACTAATGAAAAAGATATTAGCAATATTACTTGTAGGAGTTATGTCTGTTACAGCATTTGGCTTTAATGCATCTGCTGTTGAAAAAACAGACGCTGAAATTCAGCAGGAAAAGTTAGGTTACATATTGAATTTGAATAAAGATATTTGGTTGGATTGTGCAGTGATATATGATGGAGTTTGGCCGTCAATAATGGACAACGCAAGAGAAGTGTATGATACTGACGGTTTATCGGCAGATGAATATACTGTTGCACTAAAACAGGTTTATGATATGTATTACGATGCACCGCTTGTTAATATTGAATATGCAGAGGCTACATATAAAAATGCTTTGAAAGAAGAAAATTATAATAATTGGTATTCAGAAAATGAATGGAATGATTTTCAGGAAAAGTTAAAAAATCTTGGTGACGCATTTGATTATTATTATGCACATAAGAATGAATTTCCGTGTAATCAACTTACAAAAGCATTTAAAGAGATGATGACATCTTACAACAAAATGACCAATGCGTATACCGTCAAAGGTGATGTGAACGGTGACGGTGAAGTAAATATTGAAGATGCAACGCTTGTTCAAAAATATGTTGTTCATATTGAGAACCTTACAGGTGCGCAGAAAATGCTGACAAATGAAAAAAATTATGAAAACATTACGGTCACGACTGCAACAAACCTTCAGAAACATATCGTAGGTCTTGAGCCTGAATTTAAAAACAACGATATTTTCATTGACGAACAGAGGTGTGTAAGTTCACTTGACGACACTCTGCGTTGGTATAATTACTGCAATTTCAATATCTGTCCTCGCAGAAATGATGTAACAAGTGGCACATACATAGATAATAATTTTATTTGCATGGATAAAATTTTTGGATACAGAATATGGTGTGACAAAAATGGATATGATTACCTCTAACTGAATAAGGTGAATAAATTAAACCGCCGTACAGCGAAAAATCTGTACGGCGGTTTTTGTTATTGTTATATTGTAGCGGCGAACCGTGTTCGCCATTTGTTTTGGTTGAAAAACCAAAACAACCGGTAGGGGCGGTCATCGGCCGCCCGCCAAGTAAAGGCATAAATTATATGTTAAAACAAATTTTATAAATGAAATGCAGTTACCGAAATAATGTAGCGGCGATCAGTGATCGCCAATCGTTTTGGTTTTGCAACCAAAACGAAGATAAGCATAATCTTTGCCATCTTAAAATTATATATTAATAAACAAAATATTTTCTGCGATTACTTATTCATTTCGTGTGTATTGTAGAAAAGGTAACAATTTTACGCTCGGGCATAATTTGTGTTAAGTCGCACCGATTTTACAATCGGTACGATTGGCGGTCACTGACCGCCGCTACAGATTATACACAATTTTCATCATATCAAAAGTTATGCGAATAAACAGATGATTTCATCAAGGCGGGCGTCCAATGAACGCCCCTACAGGTGACTACATTTGTAAGGTTCAATTTTTAATAAAATATATGCCTTTACTTATCTCCCGATTTTGTACACAGGGCGGCGATAAGTCCGAAAACTATTGCGGCGGAGATTCCTGCGGCGGCGCTTGTAAGACCTCCTGTAAGAATTCCGAGTGCGCCGTCCTGAGAGAGCGCCTTTCGCACGCCCTCGCTCATAAGAAAACCAAATCCGCTGATCGGCACACTTGCGCCGGCTCCCGCAAAATCAACAAGCGGTTTGTACAGTCCGATTGCCCCGAGAATTACGCCTGCGACAACAAAGCCCGTAAGTATTCTTGCGGGAGTGAGTTTTGTTTTGTCAATGAGAATCTGACCTGCCACGCAGATCAGTCCGCCAACCCAGAATGCATTTACATATTGCATACTGACACTTCCTTTGTTTTGTCATTATCAATAAATATTGTTCCGAGTTTTTGGTGAATAATTCCCCAAGACATTTCTTTATGTGATGAAAAACTGAACTTTTGTGAGATTGCGTTGATTTTTTTGGAAAAACTCTACACAAACTGCTCATTTTATAGTATAATCTATGATGTTCGTTTCTGTGTTTTTGTACGGCACATTCAAATCACAGAAATTACGCAATTAATTTTAAGGAGTGAAAGTCACATGGTCGAGGTTAAAAACCTTACAAAATTTTATGGCAGCATAAAGGCCGTTGATGACATCAGCTTCACTGTTGAAACAGGTGAAGTTCTGGGATTTCTCGGACCTAACGGTGCGGGCAAATCCACAACAATGAATATGATAACAGGTTACCTTTCATCAACAAGCGGTACTGTTACCATTGACGGATGCGAAATTCCTTGACGATCCGATTCACGCAAAGTCAAAAATCGGTTATCTTCCTGAAATTCCGCCTTTGTACATTGATATGACGGTTAAAATATCTTGAGTTTATGTTTGATCTCAAGAAGGTGAAGCTGCCGAAAAAGGAACACATTGACGAGGTTATGCGTTTGACAAAAATTACGGAGCAGGCTGACAGAATTATCAAGCATCTGTCAAAAGGTTATCGCCAGCGTGTAGGTCTTGCTCAGGCGCTTCTTGGCAATCCGCCCGTAATCATTCTTGACGAGCCGACGGTAGGTCTTGATCCTAAGCAGATTATCGAAATCAGAAAGCTTATCCGCAATCTCGGCAAAAAGCATACTGTAATTTTTTCATCTCATGTTCTTTCCGAGGTTTCCGAGGTGTGTGACAGAATCGTCGTTATTTCAAAGGGCAAAATTGTTGCCGATGCAAAAACAGATGAACTTTCTGCTCAGGTTTCGGGCGGTCAGAAGCTCTCGCTTACTGCAGAGGGAAATACCGCTGACATTACCGAGGCAATAAAGAAAATCCCTGCTGTTAAGCGTGTTACAAAGACAGGCAGTAATGCCGACGGCAGCGGAAAGTATATGATTGAATACGAAACATCAAGCGACATCAGAAGAGATGTTTACAATGCCATGGTAAGAGTCGGTGCGGTAATTCTTGATATGCAGTCAGGCAATGAAACACTTGAGGATATGTTCCTCAAGCTTACCTCAGGTAAATATGACAGCAGAAAGGAAGATATGTAATGGGTGCTATTTTAAAGAGGGAGCTTTCCTCTTATTTCAATTCGGCAATTGCATATGTTGTTCTTGCCGCTTACTTCTTCTTTTCGGGTGTGTTTTTCTACAACTACTGTATTGTGTACAACTCGGCAAGTTTAAGCTATGTATACGGCAATATGCTTTTGATTATTCTGTTTATAATTCCGATTATGACAATGAAATCTTTTGCAGATGAAAAGTATCAGAAAACAGATCAGGCGCTATTTACTGCACCTGTTAGCCTTACAAGGGTCGTTTTAGGAAAGTTCCTCGGTGCATTTGTGCTTTATGCAATTTGCAGTGCAATCTTCCTTCTCTATGCGGTTGTAATTTCATTCTTTGCAACTCCGGAATGGTCGGTTATTCTCTGTACATTCATCGGACTTCTCCTCTTTGGTGCGGCTCTGCTTGCAATTAACATTTTCATTTCATCACTTACGGAAAGCACAATTGTTGCCGCAATCGTAAGCATGGCGGTTAACCTTGTTATCTATATGATGACAAACTTCACAAGTATGATTTCAATTGACTGGATCAAGAACATTGTTGAAAAGATTGATTTTGCTACATATTATAATTCATTCAAATACGGTCTGCTCAGCGCACCTGATATCGTATTCTTCCTGAGTGTGGCAGGATTGTTTGTATTTTTTACTGTTCGTGTTCTGGAAAAAAGACGCTGGAGCTAAGGAGGTAATATAAATGAGCGAAGAAAATAAAAACCTGAATACTATCTCCGAAGATACTGCAAATGCAGACAGCAATGCAGTGGCGGAAACAGCCGATAAAAAGAAGAAGATACAAAGGCCAAAAAGAATAAGAAGAATAAGTCCGAAAAGGGCGGATTCAAAAAGTTTATGAAGTCAAGAAAAGCAAAACACGGCACGATTGCAATGGCAATTACGGCGCTTGTTATCGTTATGGTAATTATTGTAAACATTATTGTCGGACTTCTTGTTAACAGATTCCCCGACCTGGAGCTTGACCTTACATCAAACAAGTCGTTTGCACTTCAGGACGATACAATTGACTATGTTTCACACCTGGACAAGGATGTTACTGTAAATATACTTATGGCAAAGGAATCATTTGAGAGCCAGGGTACCTACTTTGTACAGGCTCAGAAAATGCTTAACAAAATGGCGAGCAAGTCAGACGGCAAGATGAAAATCAAGTATGTTGACCTTACATCCAACCCGTCGTTTACATCCGATTATCCGAATGTTGACTGGCAGTCAAGCTCGGCAAATAACATTGTTCTTGTTGAATCCGGCAAGCAGTACAAGGTGCTTACTCTTACGGATTGCTTTGAATATGACGAGCAGACCTACAATTACTACGGTTCATACAGCTTTACCGGCACAAAGATTGAGCAGGCTGTTGTAACGGCTATTCTCAATGTTACAACAGATGACAAGGTTGTTGTTGATATGATTAAGGGCAACAACGAGCAGGATTATTCATCACTTAAAACACTTCTTGAAAACAATGCTTATCAGGTGAACGAGGTTTCACTCGCAACAGGCGACTTTGACAGCAACGCAAAGATTGCAATTATGTACGCACCGTCTGTTGACCTTGACGAGAAGATTGTTGAAAAGCTTTCGACATGGCTTTCAAATGACGGCAAATACGGACGCTCACTCATCTATGTTCCGACTGCCGATATGGGCGAGATGCCGAACCTTGACGATTTCCTCAAGGAATGGGGTATGTCAATTGACAGAGGATATGTGTTTGAAACTGATGAAAGCACCCTTGTAAGCGCAAGCTCACCGTATGCATTCACGGTAAGCTACGGTGATTACTACAAAGATAACCTCAAAAACAGCAAGATTCCTGTTGTTGTATCAGAGTCACACGCTGTTAATATTACAGATGAAAACACTGCACACGCATTGCTTAAAACTTCCGATAAGGCAGGCGTATTGCCGATTGACGCCGACAAGAACTGGGACTACAAGGACGCAGTTTCGGGTAACGGTGAAAATGTTGCGGCAGAAGGTGTTATGACAAACGAGGACAAGAACTCATCGAGAGTTATCATATTCGGTTCATATGTTATGTTCAGCGACACAATTATGAAGTACAACAGCTTTAATAACTCCGCTTACTTTATGAATGTAATCAACACAATTGCAGATAAGGAAGATGTCGGCATTACAATTGAGAGTAAGTCGATTGACAATACGGAACTCGGCATCACCGATGTTGCAACACAGAACACAATGCTTGTTGTGTTTGTAATCATTATCCCGATTGCAATACTTGTTGCAGGCTTTGTTTTCTGGTTACGCAGGAGGAACAGATAATGAAAAAGAATACTAAAATATTGATTATTGTCTGCGCAGCAGCATTGATTCTTGCGGGACTTATGTGTCTGCTCATCTTTCTTCCGAAGGGCGACGGTTCGTCATCGGGAGCAGCGACATATGATGAGGGTGTAAAGATGAGCGTTACAACCGATAAAGACGGTGTTCATCAGGCACAGATTCAGACAAACGATAAGGGTGAAATTGATAACAACAGCTACGGCACTCTTATGGATTATATCCCTGCAAAGATTTCAAAGATTCATCTTGAAAACAAAAAGGGTACTGTGGACATCAAGTCATATACACCGACCGATAAAAACGGCAAAACAAGTGCTACACAGTACACTATTGTAGGTTATGAAGATTTTGACCTTCAGGGCGGTATTGCCGACAATATCGCAAACAATGCCGCAAGCATTGACTTTACAAAGGTTATGACTCTTGACGGCTCAAAGCTTGCAGATTACGGACTTGATAAGCCGAGAGATACTGTTACCGTAACTTATACCGACAAGACAAAGGCTATTATCTATGTTGGTGATGATGCTCCGCAGAATGCCGGAACATATATTAAGTTCGGCAGCAACGATACTGTTTATCTTGTTGCAAAAGATTCTGTTTCTGCATTTGACTACGGCCTTACAGATCTTATCAGTCTTACAATCAACGATGCGGCATCTGATAATGACAACAGTCAGGCATCGTCAATTGAGATTTCAGGTTCTAATTTTTCAAATACAATCACACTCAAGCCAAATTCAGACAATAAGAACTCAGCTTCTTATGTTATGACAAGCCCCGTTGAGTGCTACGCAAACGAGAAGGAAGCAGTCTTGTTGCAGGCGGCATCAGAGGTCTTTATGCCCTCACGGTAAAAATGGTTAATCCGTCATCCTCACAGCTTTCAAGCGTAGGTCTTTCTAATCCGTATGCAAAGATAAAGGCTGTTTATCCCGACACAACAGTCAGCCTCAGAGCTTCAAAGCCTGACGGTGACGGCAATGTGTGCCTTATGAAAGAGGGCGGAAATATTGTATATACAATTTCTGCCGAAAAGGTTCCGTGGGTTAAAACAAGCTATGACAGCCTTGTAAACGAATATGTGCTTTATCCGAAGATGAGCGCATTGTCGGAGGTTTCCGTAAATGACGGCAAGAATACCTACACATTCTCGCTGAGCACTGCACAGAAAACAAAGACAGACGATAACGGCAGTGAGTCAACAACAACCACAACAACCGTTAAGAACGGCAAGACAGAAATTGAGCTTGCAACATTCTCTGGTTTCTATGAGAATCTTACAATGGTTGAGCTTGCCGACACAAAGTCTGACAGCAAAAACGGTTCGCCTGTTCTTACCGTTACATATAAATACTCATCTGACGGCTCAACAGACACCGTAAGCTATTACAAGTCTGACAGCAACCGTTATGTTGCGGTTGTTAACGGCAGAGTTGCAGGTCATGCATATCAGTCAAAAGTCAATACTGCTGTCAAACAGGCTTCAAGTGTTGCCGCAAATAAATCGGAATAATCTTTGAGTTAAATTTATTCTTTTACACCCGAACTTTTTAGTTCGGGTGTTTCTTTTGTCTGGTATATACAGGCACAAGTTTTATAAAATTCAGACAATATATTGCAATGCGATAATTTCTATAGTATAATGATTTTGTAGAAGTGATTTATATTAACTTTAAACGGTGAATGTTATGAATATGATTTTGCATTGTACAATATGTGATGATAACCCTTCGGCGGTTAAACGGGAAAAGGAAATAGCCGAACGTGCTTTTTGCGAAATGAACATATCGGCGGATATTTCGGTATACACCGACAGCAGTCAGTTTATGTTTGAGCTTGGCGACAACAAACAAATGGATATTCTGATTCTTGATATCGAAATGCCAAAAATGTCGGGTTTTGAGATTGCGAATTATGTGAAAAAATCAAACCCGAATTGTCTTATTATTTTTATGACCTCCCATGTAAATTATGCCGTTGACGGATATAAACTTGATATTTTCAGATTTGTTCCAAAGCAAGACGGAGATTATAGGCTGAAGAACGCATTGCTTGACGCAGCTAATGTCATTGACCTTGAAAGCAAAAAATCGTACCTGATTGAACGGCACGATATGTGTGGTATGTTGCCGTGTAAGTACATTCTGTACATCATCAAAAGAGGTAAAAACAGTGAAATTTACCATCTCAAAAGCAAAGAGCCGATAAAAATACGAAAACCGCTGTCTGTAGTGTTTGAAGAACTTGACTCAAATGAATTTATTTATATTTCCAGAGGCTGTATAGCAAATATGGAGAATGTGGAGAAAGTTGACCGCCGGGAATGGGTGTGCAAAAACGGCGACAGAGTGCCGATAAGCGCATCACTCTATGCGGAAATTAAGGAGAAGCTGCTTGATTTTTGGGGGAATAAAATCATTCATGATTGATGCGTGTTGACTAAAGTATTAAATTAGCGGTCAAAAATCGGCAATTTAAAGACTAATTAACACAAACATATTTTTTGTGCTATAATAATATCGAAAACAGGGTATGTGAATTTAACCGGTCACAAATAAATACACAGACCTTGTTCTTTGAAAGTTATTCCGAAAGATATGTTATTTTGGAAAACCTTATCCTGTTTCGCACATCCTAACCCCGAAACACTTTTAACACTGCTGCATTTACATTTATGCGAAACAGAAAAAGCCTGAGCATTTTTGCTCAGGCTTTTTGAATGCGGAAATAAATTATTTTGTGCCGAAAATTCTGTCGCCTGCATCGCCCAAACCTGGGCAAATGTATGCGTTTTCGTTAAGTTCACGGTCAAGACAGCCGACATAAAGCTGAATATCGGGGTGCGCCTTCATAAGAGCGTCAACACCCTCGGGAGCTGCGATGATTGACATGAACTTGATTTTCTGACCGCCGTGCTTTTTGATAAAATCAACAGCGGCAATAGCCGAACCGCCTGTTGCAAGCATCGGATCGACAACAACAATCTGACGCTGATCAATCGGATCGGGGAGCTTGCAGTAATATTCGTGCGGTTCGTGAGTTTTGGGGTCACGGTAAAGACCGATGTGACCTACTCTTGCAGACGGAACGAGTGCGAGAATACCGTTTACCATACCAAGACCTGCACGAAGAATCGGAACAACGGCAAGCTTTTTGCCTGAAATAACAGGCTGAACAGACTCCTCAATCGGAGTTTTAACTGTGATGTCCTGAGTTTCAAGATCCGAAAGAGCCTCGTAACCCATAAGCATTGCAATTTCTTCAACCAATTTGCGGAATTCGTTTGTTGATGTGTCTTCTTTTCTGAGAAGTGTAATTTTGTGTCTTATAAGCGGATGTGTCATGTACGAAACTGACATATCATTGCCTCCTTGTTGAATTTTGATTATTTGATTAACTTAATGATACTAAAAACCGTTCAAAATGTCAATGATATGGGAACTTAGACAGACAAATTTGCCTATAAAGAGAATCCTAAATAGCTTTGAAAGCCGAGCATATAAACAGCCATGGCTATTGATAAATCTTCCGAATCAAAATTATAATTTTTTGATAATTCTTTTAATTCATCTATTACGGTATCGTTAGGAATAACAATGTTATTTCCTAATTCATCGACAGCTTTTTTAATTGTATTTGGAAGAACCATACATATTTTGTAAAATGCATCATCTTCACCTGTAACAAGGGCATAGAACCGGTCAATACTTACTCTTCGTATAAGTTTATGACCAACCTTGTTTTTATCAACTGTTGTTTCCCATTTAATATTTTGAGAGCGTTGGGCAATTGCTTCTACAAGAAAACAAGCACAATCATCGTCTTTAAGTAACTGATTTTGCATTTTTATAAAAGTTTTTCCGGCAGACGCTGAATTCATAGTATTGTGTTTATTTTTCATTTCAACATAAACTCGGCTTACTGTACCTACAGAGGGGATTTCAATGCTATTCGGATTTTCATAAATAACATCCCATCCGCCTTCTTTTCCGTTATCCGGAACTCTGCACTTATCTATGTACTGAAATATTCTTTGGTGGAAATAGCCGATATCATTGTTATTGGCTTTATCCCTTTGTCGGAAAATTTCATTGCTTATTATTTCATCCCATGTTGCGTTATACACGGTTTTGTCAAATATCATTTTTACAGGATCAATAATGTTTTTATTGAATCTTTTTAAATCAAAAAAGATTTTAATTTATCACCGTATTTATTTATAGTGATTTTTACATGTTGAGTAAAATCTTCTTCTGATATAAATGGTAAAGACCACATATTACAATTCCTCCAATGATTTTCTTATTTGCAATGCAATCTCATACGCAAGGTTTACAGGTACGGCATTGCCGACTTGTCTGTATTGTGAACCTATTCCACCGCAGAATTGCCAGCTGTCCGGGAAACTCTGACATCTTGCGTTTTCTCGGATGGTAAAAGGTCTTGACTCCAACGGGTGGCAACGGTCAGTTTGTTTTTGGCTTGGCGATGTTAGAACAGTTAGAGAAGGTTCATCAAGACTCATCCTTCTGAGTATGCCTGTTCGTCCGCCCTCCATATACCAACAGCTTTTCATATATTCTTTGGCGATATCCTGGGGTATATCTCTCCAATATCCGCCGGGCGGTACTAATTCAAAAATTTTTCTTTTATATTCTGAATATTTGCCACCCTTGCTTTTTGGGCAGTTTAGCAAAACATCTCTCAATACAGGTTTGTAATTATGCGGTTCGGGAAATTTGAAATGAATAGAATTTGATAAATCATTGCGTATTCCGATGGTTATAAGTCGTTCTCGCTTTTGTGCGACACCGTAATCCCATGCATTTAAAACTTTATATTTAATATTATATCCACAGTTTTCAAATATTTCTCTTATTACTTTAAATGTTTTTCCTTTATCGTGTGTAAGAAGTCCACGAACATTTTCAAACAAAAACATTTTTGGCTGTAACTGTTCTAAAAACTTAGCGTAGTGATAAAACAAAGTTCCCCGTGCATCTTCCAAACCTAATCTTTTTCCCGCATATGAAAAGCTTTGACAAGGGGCACCGCCGGACAGCAAATCTAATTCGCCTTTTTTTAAACTGAAATAATCGGTTAAATTAAGACAGGATATATTTGATATATCGTCATTTATAACTCGCCAATCCGGGCGATTTAGTTTTAGAGTGTCTGCGGCATCTTTATTTAATTCAATAAGTCCCAAGGTTTTAAATCCTGCTTTTGATATTCCCAAAGCAAGTCCGCCTGCACCTGCGAACAATTCAATTGCAGAAAAGTTTTTGTCTTTTTCTTTATGGATCACTTCAATAATATCTCCTGATTTGTAGTTATTCAAAACAAAGTAATGATTATTATAGATATTAAAAATACAGCTAATATTACAAAATATTTTACTTGTGCATTTAAATAGTAACACTCATTATATCAAAAATTCATCTGAAAAGCAATGACCGAAAAGCAGATAAAAGGGTAAAAGAAATTCATTTTTGTAAAAATAAGTTATTGCTTTTATATCTGTGTAAAGGTATAATTAACAGGAATGGGTTTTTACAGATTTTAAACCCGAAAATGAGAAAGAGGGAATTCTAATGGACAAAAACAACGGCGCAATTTATGATGCCCGCAAACTCGGAAAACCGAAGATGATAATTCTCGGTGTTCAGCATATGTTTGCAATGTTTGGCGCAACAATCCTTGTTCCGATTTTAACGGGACTTGACATTTCAACAACTTTGCTTATGGCAGGTTTGGGAACACTTTTGTTCCACTGCATTACAAAGTTTAAAGTACCTGCCTTCCTCGGCTCGTCCTTTGCATTCTTGGGCGGTTATGCCGCAATCAAGGCTTTTTCACCCAATGACCCTAACAGTATGCTCCCGTATGCGTGCCTTGGCGTTGCGTGTGCAGGTCTTATCTACTTCATCCTTGCCGCAGTTATCAAGGCGGTGGGCATTGAAAAGGTAATGAGATTTTTCCCGCCTGTTGTAACAGGTCCTATCATCATTGCAATCGGTCTTGGACTTGCTCCGTCGGCTGTTTCAAACTGCACGACAAACTGGTTCTTGGCTGTAGTTGCTCTTGCTGTAATTGTTGTATTCAACATCTGGGGCAAGGGAATGGCTAAAATCATTCCGATTATACTCGGCTTGCTCATCTCCTATGGCACAGGTCTTGTGCTTTACTTCATTTCACAGGCAAATCCCGACCTTATTCAGAATGTTCCGTGGCTTTTCTCGGGCGGTGCTGACGCAAACGGTGTTTATCAGCCGATTTTCGACTTTACAAGCCTGAACACAATTTGTGACAACATCTCAAAAGGTCACATTTTCGGCAGTGAGGGACTTATCGGAATTCCGATTCACTGGGATAAAACGGTATTCGGCGGTATTGATTACTCAAACGGTGCGCTTATCGCATCTTCAATCATTGCCATTGTTCCGATTGCTTTTGCTACAATGATGGAGCATATCGGTGATATTTGCGCCATCAGTTCAACAACAGGCAATAACTACATCAAAGATCCGGGACTCCACAGAACTCTTGTCGGTGACGGCCTTGCAACAACACTTGCATCACTTTTCGGCGGCCCTGCAAACACAACATACGGTGAAAACACAGGCGTTCTCGCTCTTACGAGAGTTTATGACCCGAGAGTAATAAGAATTGCCGCTTACTTTGCCGTTGCAGTATCATTCTTCCCGATTGTTTCGGTAATTATCGGTTCAATTCCAAGCTGTATCATCGGTGGTATTTCGTTCGTTCTTTACGGTATGATTTCTGCTATCGGTGTCAGAAATGTTGTTGAAAACAAGGTTGACTTCACAAAGAGCCGTAACCTTATTGTTGCCGCAGTTATTCTTGTTTGTGCGCTCGGTCTTTCAAGCGACACGGTAAGCTTTACAATCGGCAGTGCCGCAATAACACTTTCGCCACTTGCTGTTGCATCAATTGCAGGTATCGTTCTCAACGCAGTTTTCCCCGGTAAGGATTATAAGTTCGACACGGAAGATGTTGCCGATGCCGTAAACTTTGAAAAAGAAGTTAAACCAAAGGAAAAGAAAGAAAAGAAGTAATTTTACTTTAATAGTCGTAACAGAAAACAGCCGTATTTTTACGGCTGTTTTTTTACGCTTTGTTTAAAGCTATGTATTCAAAGTTGAACGCCGCTACTGAATGGCATAAAAAACAGGGTACTCGAACGAGTACCCTATATATGTTGAATTATTAAGTTAGCTGTGTTCGGAAATATGCAGATGTTATTTAATCAAACTGCCTACACGAAATGCGTGCCGAGGCTCTCGGCTTACATTTCGGTGATGATTTCGTTGATGGTTTTTCCCGGAGGAATCATCGGGAGAACATTTGCATCGGGACTGATGTGGCAGTCAACAACAACGGGCTTGTTCATTTCAAAAGCCTTTGTGAGAATCGGCTTGATTTCCTCGGGCTTTGTGATTCTTAAACCGTCAACGCCGAAAGCGTTTGCAAGCTTTACAAAGTCGGTTGCTCTGTGCGGATCGGTCTGTGAAAAACGACTGCCGTAGAAAAGCTTTTGCCACTGACGAACCATGCCGAGAACCGTGTTGTTCATAACAACTACAACAACGGGGAGTTCATAGGACTTCAGTGTTACAAGTTCGTTTAAGTTCATGTGGAAACTGCCGTCACCTGTGATGAGGCAAACCCTGTCATTGGGACGGGCACACTGCGCACCGATTGCGGCGCCCATGCCGTAACCCATAGTACCCATACCGCCCGATGTGAGGAGCGTTCTGCTTTCCATAATCTTGCTGAACTGTGCAACCCACATTTGGTGCTGACCTACATCTGTTGCGATGATGTCTGACGGACACTTGATTTCGTTGATTGTATCAAGAACCTGCTGTGGGAGCGGAAGGTCGCACTCGGGGAGCTTTTTATCGTCAAAATGATGTTTCCATTCTTCAATCTTTGCAAGCCAGTCCGGATGGTTCTGACGGTCAAGACCGATTGTGAGTGCAATGAGAATTTCTTTTATATCTCCGAGAATGTATTCATCAACCTTTACATTCTTGTTAATTTCTTTTTCGTCAATATCAAGCTGAACAATCTTTGCCTGTTCGCCGAACTTTTCACGGTCGCCTGCAACACGGTCGGAGAATCTTGCACCGCACGCAATCATAAGGTCACATTCGGCTGTTGCCATACCTGTTTCGTAACCGCCGTGCATACCGATGTTGCCGACACAGAGCGGATGATCGGCGGGAATACAGCCGAGTCCCATAAGCGAACAACAAACAGGAGCGTCAATAAGCTCTGCAAATGCCTTGAATTCTTCGCTTGCGTCAGCGCTGATGATACCGCCGCCTGCGTAAATCATAGGACGCTTTGCGTTTTTAATCATTTCCTGAACAACACGAACTTTTTCGGGGTTTCTGATTTCAAAGGTTCTCGGTCTTTCGGGAATAGTCTGTACAAACTCTGTTTTGTTTGCCGTTACATCCTTTGGAACATCAACGAGAACAGGTCCCTTTCTGCCGTGTTGAGCAAGAGCAAAAGCCTTGCGTATGGTGTCGGCAAGATCCTCAACCTTTTCAACAAGGAAGCTTGCCTTTGTAACGGGCTTTACGATGTCTACAATGTCAACTTCCTGAAAGCTGTCTCTTCCAAGCTGATCGGTTGTTACATTGCCTGTGATTGCAACAAGCGGAATGCTGTCGATATTGGCTGTTGCAAGGCCTGTTACAATGTTTGTCGCACCGGGACCAGATGTTGTCATAACAACGCCTGTTTTGCCTGTTGCTCTTGCGTAACCGTCAGCCGCATGAGAAGCACCCTGTTCGTGTGCTGTGAGAATGTGACGAATTTTGTCGCTGTATTTATAGAGTGCATCGTATGTGTTGAGTGCCGCACCGCCCGGATAACCGAAAACCGTGTCAACACCCTGTTCAAGAAGACACTCGCAAATGATTTCTGCACCTGTAAGCTGCATATATATCTCTCCCTTGTATATGTAGTGTTATTCCATAAAACAATGTTACCTTTTATTTTATCCAAATGTGATTATATTGTCAATAGAAATCGAAAAAGACAACTCATTACAAAAGAAAAAACGGGAAACAAAAGCGTTCCCCGTTTTAAGTCGGTCGTAATTATTCATTTTTGAGATATTCACATATTGCGCCTACGGTTTTTTTGCTTGCAAGTTTGCAGAATTTTTCATAGTCAACACCCTTGTTTTCGTCAAGGTCATCGGAGATTGCCCTGATGATTCCGTAAGGAGTTTTGAGTGCGTAGCAAACATAACCGATTGCCGCACCCTCCATTTCACAGACAAGAGCACCGAATGTGTCGGCAATTCTTTTGCGTTTTTTGCGGTCGGAAACGAATATGTCGCCGCTTGCGATAATGCCCTGCTCAACCTTGGTGTCGGGGAGTGTCCTGCACGCCTGCGTGAGCTTTTCAACTACTGTTTTGTCGCAGTCAAAGAATATCTTTGTACCGTCGGGAAATGAAACCTCGCCCTGTCTGTCGCCGAGAGCAGTTGTGTTCATATCGTGCTGAACGGATTTTGTCGCAACAACAATATCTCCGATTGATACAAGAGGGGAGAGTGAACCGCCCACACCGCTGTTGATTACAACATCGGGATTGAACTTTTCAATAAGCACAACGGCACACATGGCGGCATTGACCTTGCCGACTCCGCAGACTACAACGGCTATGTCCTTGCCGTTAAGAGTACCTGTGGTGAATTTCATTCCTGCGATTTCTTCGGTTTGTGTGTTCTGAGAAAGGGCGATAATTCCGTCGGCCTCAATCTGCATGGCACATATAATTCCTGTCATAAATTTTCCTCCGATTTTGGTGTTGAAATGTAGCGGCGTTCAGCGAACGCCAATCGTTTTGGTTGCAAAACCAAAACGAACAAGCGATAAATTTATGTTGTATCATTGTCGGTTAAAAATCATTTGTAATGTCGAACCGATTTTGTAATCGGTTCGATTGGCGGTCACTGACCGCCGCTACTGTTTGCATAAATCCATACAATATTGTGCTCGGGTGACAATTGTTATCATATATAAAACTGTCTTCACGAGAGGGGTGCGAGGCACTCGCCTAAAAATTGTCGGTTTCGTACATAATAATGGATAGGGCGGCAAGGGGGGCGGTTTCTGCACGGAGAATTCGTTTGCCGAGGGTTGCCGCCTGACCGCCGATTGCGGTTACGCTGTCAACCTCCGATTGTTCAAATCCGCCTTCACTGCCGATGAACATTCCGACGGTTTTAGGCTTTGTGCCATTCAGAATTTTTCTGACGGATTCTCCGCCCATTTCGTAAAAAAATACGGTCTTTTCGTTCTGCTTTGTCTGTTCTGCCGCCTCTTTAAACGAAATGCACGGAGTTACTTCGGGGATAATGCCCCTGCGACTCTGCATTGCCGCCTGAAGAGCAATTTTCTGCCAGCGTTCACACTTCTTTTTCAGCGACTTTTCATCGGGACGGGAAACACATCTTGCCGAAATCATCGGCACAATTCTACTGATTCCGAGTTCCGTGCATTTCTGAACGATGAAATCCATTTTATCACCCTTAGGCAGAGCCTGATAGAGGGTTACAAAAACATCGGGTTCGTTTTCACACGGCTTTTGTGAGATGATGTCAACCGTGACTTCACCCTGTGTGATGAGCGAAATTTTACATTCGTACTGCGTTTTGTCCGGAGAAACAAGGGTGATGTCATCGCCTGTACGCATACGCAGCACCTTAGAAATATGCTTTGCGTTTTCTCCGACAAGGGTGTAGTTGTTGCCGAATATATTTTTTTCGGTAAAAAACCAAGCCATAAAATTACCTCTTTTTTAAGCGTTTTTGCGTGAGCGCTTTCCTTTTCTATTTAATATATCAAAAAACAAAAATAATTGCAATATTCATATGCCGGTGCTAAAATATGGATATACGAAAAATTTTCGGAGATGATTATTAATGATAACTCTGACAGATACAGATGTGGTTCGGCTTTTGAGAAAAAACAATCTCAATTCCGACACGCTCCAGGAAAATGTTGTTGCAAAGCTCCGTGAAAAGGGTGTAAAGCTTGCAACTGCAGAAAGCTGTACGGGCGGTCTTTTAAGTGAAAGAATTACCGCAGTAAGCGGTGCAAGCGAAGTGTTTGATTTTGGCGTATGCACATATGCAAATGAAATGAAACATAAGGTGCTTGGAGTTTCAAACGAAACGCTGTCTGTGCTTGGCGCAGTTTCGGCTGAAACTGCAATGCAGATGGCAGAGGGTGCAAGAAATGTTTCGGGTGCAGATTTAGCCGTAAGTACAACGGGAATTGCAGGTCCTACGGGCGGAACTCCCGAAAAGCCTGTCGGTCTTGTTTATTGCGGAATCAGCACAAAAGACAAAAGTTATGCAATAAAGCTTATGCTTGGCGGCAGTATTAACATGGTAAATTCAAGAGGCTATATAAGAAAACTAACTTCTGACGCTGTTTTACTGACTATTTTGAGTATATTGCAATAACTTGTCGTTGTTAAAAAAATAACTTGTAAAAATTTAGATTATGTGCTAAAATTATCTTGATACTGTGGGTTCAGGGGCGAATTGCGCCCGAATTCGCAGATTTAAAAAATTTAACAGTCCGTCAGAATGGAGTTGATTTTTATGGCTAGAAGCGCAGGTGTTCTCCTTTCGATTACTTCGCTTCCATCCCCCTACGGTATCGGCACCATCGGCAAAGAGGCTCGCAAGTTTGCTGACTTTCTGAAAAAATCAGGTCAGACAATCTGGCAGATTCTCCCCGTTGGACCGACAAGTTACGGTGATTCACCGTATCAGTCTTTTTCAACCTATGCAGGCAATCCTTACCTCATTGACCTTGACACTCTTTGTGAAGAAGGTCTTTTGACTAAGGAAGAGGTCATGAGCCGTGACTGGGGCTCAGATGACGCCGAGGTTGACTATGAGAAAAAATCTACAACAACCGTTTTGAAGTTTTGAAGATTGCTTACGATAACTTCAAAAAGGGTGACCAGAAGGCATTTACATCCTTCAAGCGTAAAAACAGTTCATGGCTCAAAAACTATGCACTTTATATGGCAGTTAAAAAGAGCTTTGACATGGTTTCCTGGACAGAATGGCCGGATGAGGAAATCAAAATGCGTGATGAGGCTGCCGTGAAGCGTTATGAACGCAAGCTCAAGGATGATGTTGATTTCTGGAAGTTTGTACAGTTCAAATTCTATGAGCAGTGGGAATCCTTCCGTGCGTATGTAAACGGCCTCGGCATCAAGATTTTGGGCGATATGCCAATCTATGTTGCCATGGACAGCGCAGACACATGGGCAAATCCCGAGCTGTTTCAGCTTTATGACGACGGTGATCCCATCGCAGTTGCAGGCTGTCCGCCGGATTACTTCTCGGCAACAGGTCAGCTTTGGGGCAATCCTCTCTATGATTGGGATTACCTTGAGGCTACCGACTATGAGTGGTGGTTTGAGCGTATCAAAGCCGCATCAAAGCTTTATGACATCACCCGTATTGACCATTTCAGAGCTTTTGCAAGCTACTATTCCATTCCTTATCCTGCCGAAAACGCAATCAACGGTGAATGGGTTGAAGGTCCGCGCATTAAGTTCTTTAATATGATGGAAGAGGCACTCGGCAAGATTGATATTGTTGCCGAAGACCTCGGAACACTCACTCCCGATGTAACCGAGCTTATGGAGCAGACAGGCTATCCGGGAATGAAGGTTCTTGAATTCGCTTTCGACAGTGGTGAAGAGAACGACTATCTTCCCCATAAATACACCGAAAACTGTGTTGTTTACACAGGTACTCACGATAACGATACTGTTATGGGCTGGCTTGAAACAGCTAAACCCGAGGACGTTAACTATGCAAGAAGTTATTGTCAGATGCCTGATGACGAACCGTTCAACTGGGGGCTCATCCGTGTTGCTTATGAAAGCAAGGCAGATACAGCAATCGTACCTATGCAGGACATTCTCGGCCTTGGCAAGGAGGCAAGAATGAATATTCCGTCAACACTCGGCGGAAACTGGGTATGGAGACTCGATGGTGCAGCTCTTACTGATGAGCTTGCTGATAAATTAAAAACTATGTCTGAAAAAAGCGGACGACTGGAGGACTAAACAAATGGGTAATATTATGGAAAAGCTTGAACTCACAGCTCAGTCTATGTACTGCAAAAAGATTGAAGAGCTCACACCCGCTGAGCTTCACTACTCACTCGGCAAAGCAGTAATGGGCGAAATCGCAGGCAACTGGGAAGCAAGCAAGATTAAACATGACAGCGAACGCAGAGCTTACTATTTTTCTGCAGAATTCCTCATGGGCAGAATGATGTACAACAATCTCTACTGCCTCGGCATTCTTGAAGATGTTACAAAGCTCCTCAAAAAGAAGGGCATTGACATCAATGTATTTGAGGATATCGATGATGCCGCTCTCGGTAACGGCGGTCTCGGCAGACTTGCCGCTTGTTTCCTCGACAGTGCTGCTACACAGGAAGTACCGCTTGACGGCTACGGAATCCGTTACAAGTACGGTCTTTTCAAGCAGCTTATCGAAAACGGTTATCAGGTTGAAACAGCTGATAACTGGCAGAGATTTGAAGATCCGTGGTGCAACCGTGTTGAAGATGAGGCTGTTACAGTATCATTCACGGGTCAGACAGTTAAGGCTGTTCCTTACGATATGGCTGTTATCGGCTGTAAGACAACAAACATCAACACACTTCGTCTTTGGCAGGCTGAGGCAGTAAACGATTTTGATTTTACTGCTTTCAATAACACAGAGTATAACAATGCCGTTCAGGAAAAGAACGATGCCGAAAACATCACAAAGGTTCTTTATCCTAACGATAACAAGTATGAGGGCAAGGTTCTCAGACTTAAACAGCAGTATTTCTTCTGTTCTGCATCACTTCAGGACATTATGCGCCGTTATAAGAAAAAGCACGGCAATGATTTCAGCTTCTTTGCTAAGGAAAACACAATTCAGCTTAACGATACACATCCTGTATCATGTGTTCCCGAGCTTGTAAGACTTCTTATGAACGAAGGCTTCAACTTTGACGACGCTTTTGAAATTGCAAGAAAGACATTTAACTATACAAACCACACAGTTCTCGGTGAGGCTCTCGAGAAGTGGCCTGCTGACCTTATGACACAGGTTATTCCTGAGATTTATCACATCATTTGCCTTATCGCCAACAAGTGCCAGGAAGAGCTTACTGCTAAGGGCGTGCATGAGGATACAAAGGCTAAGATGCGCATTATCGACGGTAATGTTGTTCATATGGCAAGACTTGCAACATACGCATCAACATATGTAAACGGTGTTGCCGAGCTTCACACAGAAATCCTCAAGGCTGATGTACTCAAAGAGTGGTATCAGGTATATCCCGAGAGATTCCAGAACAAGACAAACGGTATTACACAGCGCCGTTGGCTCGGTCTTTGCAACCCTGAGCTTTCTGCTCTTATCACAGAGAAGGTTGGTTCAGATGCATGGCTTACAGACCTTTCACTTCTTGAAAAGCTCAATGACTGCATTGACACAAGAACAATCACAAAGTTCAACAATATCAAGAAGAAGAAGAAACAGCAGCTCGCAGACTACATCAAGAAGATGGACGGCTACGATGTAAATCCCGATTCAATCTATGATATTCAGGTTAAGAGACTTCACGAGTACAAGAGACAGCTCCTCAACGCTTTCTCAATCATGACAATCTACTTCAGATTGAAGGATAAGAAGCTTAAAAACTGGACTCCTACAACATTTATCTTCGGCGCAAAGGCTGCTCCGGGTTATGCAAGAGCAAAGGCAATCATTAAGTACATCAACGAGATTGCTAAGCTTGTAAACAACGATCCCGAAACAAAGGATCTCCTTCAGGTTTACTTCATTTCTAACTACAATGTATCTTACGCTGAGAAGATTGTTGTTGCTGCTGACCTTTCTGAGCAGACATCAACAGCAGGTCTTGAGGCATCGGGTACAGGTAACATGAAGTTCATGCTCAACGGTGCTCCTACACTCGGTACACTTGACGGCGCTAATGTTGAAATCGCTGAGTGCGCAGGCATTGAGAACGAGTACATCTTCGGCGCAAAGGTTGAGGATATCGAGAGAATGAAGAAGGAAGGCTACCATCCAAAGGCTCTTTATGACGCTAATCCGGAAATTAAGAGAGTTGTTGATACTCTTATCGACGGCACATTTGATGACGGCGGCGCTCAGGGTGAGGGCAGCTTCAAGGAACTCCATGATTCACTCCTCAAGGATTCTTCATGGCAGAAGGCTGATAACTACTTCCTCATCTATGACCTTCCTGATTATGTTGATACAAAGATCAGAGCTAACACAGAGTATGCTAACCGTAAGGAATTCGGTAAGAAGTGCCTTATCAACATTGCAAATGCAGGTAAGTTCTCATCTGACCGTACAATCCTCCAGTATGCTAAGGAAATCTGGCACACATCTTACAAGAAGTAATTTGTTAAAAGGTTTTACTTTAAATATTTGTGCGTAAAAGCATTCACGCCTCCCGTTTGTTCGGGAGGCTTTTTTGTCGTGTTGAAAATTTATTATTATAATGTAGCGGCGGTCATTGACCGCCAATCGAACCGATTATGATGCAACAATAAAATTGTTGTTTGTTCGTTTTGGTTTTACAACCAAAACGATTGGCGATCACTGATCGCCGCTACAAATGAATGCGTGACTTTCATCACATCAAAACATTTTGACAAAACATAAAATTTCATCAAGGCGGGCGTCCAATGAACGCACCTACAATATTTTGTTTAAAGAGTAAAAATAACGGCAGACTTATTTACAAGTCTGCCGTTTGTTGTTCTGTTATAATTATAAATCAAAATCAACGGATTACATAATCGAGTTGATGAGACCGCCTTTTTTGATGATGTTCTGAATGAACTCGGGGAACGGCTCAGCCTGGTATGTTTTGCCTGTTGTTTCATTGGTGATGACGCCTGTGTCAAAGTTTACGGAAACTGTGTCGCCCTCTTTGATATCTTTTGCCGCCTCATCACATTCAAGAATAGGAAGACCGATGTTGATTGAGTTACGATAGAAAATTCTTGCAAAGGTTGATGCGATTACACATGAAATTCCGCTTGCCTTGATTGCGATTGGTGCGTGTTCACGGGAAGAACCGCAGCCAAAGTTCTTTTCGGCAACCATAATGTCGCCCTCTTTAACCTTGTTTACGAAATCTGCGTCAATGTCCTCCATGCAGTGAGCCGCAAGCTCCTTGTGAGATGCGGTGTTAAGGTAGCGAGCAGGGATAATTACATCGGTATCCACATTGTCGCCGAACTTGTGTACAGTACCTTTTGCGTTCATTGTTTGTTACCTGCCTTTCTTATACCTTTTCGGGGTCAATAATGTAGCCTGCGACAGCACTTGCGGCGGCAACAGCCGGACTTGCAAGATAAACTTCGCTGTCAACATGACCCATTCTGCCGACAAAGTTACGGTTAGTTGTTGAGATTGCTCTTTCGCCTGCGGCAAGAATACCCATATGACCGCCAAGACACGGACCACAGGTCGGTGTTGAAACAACTGCGCCTGCCTCAATGAAGATATCAAAAAGGCCTTCGTGCATAGCGTCAAGCCAAATCTGCTGTGTGCCGGGGAAGATGATGCAACGAACATTCTTTGCAATCTTCTTGCCCTTGAGAATGTTTGCGGCGGCACGCAGGTCTGAAATTCTGCCGTTTGTGCATGAACCGATTACGCACTGGTCAATCTTAACTTCTTTTTCGCCGATTTCATCAACTGTTCTTGTATTTTCGGGAAGATGCGGGAATGCAACTGTCGGACGGAGAGCTGAAAGGTCGATTGTGTACTCCTCGTCATAAACAGCGTCCTCGTCTGCCGTGTATTCGACAGGAGTACCCTGATATCTGCCGTTGCAGTATTCACGGGTGATGCCGTCAACAGGGAAAATACCGTTCTTTGCGCCTGCCTCAATTGCCATGTTTGCAATGCAAAGTCTGTCATCAATGTTGAGGTATTTAAGACCTTCGCCCGTGAATTCCATTGACTTGTAAAGTGCGCCGTCAACGCCGATTTTGCCGATGATGTGGAGAATAACATCCTTACCGCTTACAAAACCCTGTGGCTTGCCTACGATGTTGAATTTGATAGCTGACGGAACTTTGAACCAAGCCTTACCGCTGATCATACCTGCCGCCATATCTGTTGAGCCGACACCTGTTGAGAATGCGCCGAGTGCGCCGTATGTACAGGTGTGTGAGTCTGCACCGATGCAAAGACAGCCCGGTCCTACAAGTCCCTGTTCGGGGAGAAGTGCGTGTTCAATACCCATCTGACCTACATCTCTGTAGTTTTTGATATCATATTTGTCTGCAAATGTGCGAACCTGTTTAACCTGTGTTGCTGCCTTGATATCTTTATTAGGTGTAAAGTGGTCCATAATCATTGCGATTTTTGTGTTGTCAAATACTGAGGTAGCGCCGTTTTCCTCGAATACATTAATGGCTACGGGAGATGTTACATCGTTACCGAGAACCATATCGAGCTTTGCCTCAATAAGCTGACCTGCCTTGACTTCGCTGAGTCCTGCGTGAGCCGCAAGAATCTTCTGCGACATAGTCATACCCATAATAAATCACTCCTTTTCTTTTAAGATAATTATTGCATACACCTTGCAAAAAGATTGTAAACTATGTTACAATTAAGGAAATAAATCGGATTATTAGGGCGGTGAATTATGGAACACACGATTAATGCTTACGGACACACAAACAGTGCTGTTCATGAGAATATGCAGTCGCTGATTGAACAGTCGGGGAGCGTCAGAAAATACGCAAAAGATGAGATAATCTATCTTCAGGGCGACACGGCGCAAAGCTTTTGCTACATCAAAAAGGGCAGTGTAAAGGTGTATATGAATTCCGTTGACGGCAACGAAAAAACTCTCAACACGGCAAGACACGGCGAGATTATCGGTGAGGGTGCTTTTTTTGACAAAAAGCCGAGAGTCAGTTCCGCCAAGGCACTTACAAATACCGAAGTTATAATGATTGACAAAAAGCGATTGACCGACATTATCGCACAGCACCCGACGCTTGCGTTTGAATTGCTTGAAATTCTTGCCAACAGAATAAGACTTTTGTCATCACAGCTTGACTCAATGACCTTTATGCAGGCAGACGCCCGCATTGCAGGGCTCTTGCTTGAAAGCGAACATGACGGCATTGTCGCAATTACGCATGAAGAAATTGCCAACACGGTAGGCGTATCGAGGGTAACGGTCAGCAAAACTCTGAGCAGATTTGCAAAATCGGGATACATTTCTACCGAGTACCGAAGAATACTTATAAAGAGCAGAGAAGGTCTTGAAAAGCTTGTGAATGAAAGTTGATCGGCTGTGGTTTACAAAAGTATATAAATAGGTTAGAATACAGATAAGAATAAGGATTTTACATATATTAAGGACAGGGGGAGTGTTTGTGAAAAATTAATACCCGTTTTGGCGATGATTATGCTTGTGCCGTTTGTGATTTGCTCATGCTTTGTACAACAAGCCAAGAGCATGAAATTGAGTTATGAAGAAATTGAATTTCGTGTGGGCGATACTAAGCATATTTCGGTAACAATTGAACCCGAGGGTGCAGATGCGGGAAAAATAAGCTGGTCATCTTCGGACAATAAAATTGTGACCGTTGATGACGGAACAATCACAGGCAAATCAAGGGGAACAGCCGTTGTGACGGCAGAGAGCGAAAGCGGACTTAAAAAACTTTGCAATGTGACCGTTCTTGACAAAGAGATTGAAAGCGTGACTCTGAGCGAGAGTTCAACTTCCGTAAAACAGGGAGGTAAAATTCAGCTTGAGGCAAAGGTTAAACCTGTTGACGCTCCGTCCGACAACCTTGTGTGGTCGTCATCGGATCCGAAGGTCGCAAGTGTTGACGGCAACGGCATGGTTCTTGGTGAAAGCGAAGGCGTTGTAACAATCACCTGCGAATCCGCAAACGGCAAAAAGGCAACCTGTACCGTTACCGTAAAGGACAACAATATGAATCCGACCGAAAGTTACACAAAATCAACAGAGCCGACAAAGAGTGATAACGCTAAGAGGCATGAAGGTTCAAACGGTTCTTCGTCAAAATCAGATGAAAGCCGTAACAACGGTTTTATATTTCCGCATTCGTCACAAAGAAAACTTACTGTAGATGAAGTTACGGGACTCGGCGGAGATGTTGCACAGGATGCAATCAATGAAATCTATGCCCGTCACGGATATGTTTTCAAAACAAAATCAATTCAGAAATACTATGAGAGCCGGAGCTGGTATCACAAAAACTACAATTTCAGCGAAAGTGACCTTTCGGAGATTGAGTCATATAATATAGGCTTGCTCCGCAAATACAACTGATAAGGGATAATATTATGAAGTTTGAAATGAATCTTAAAATTGAAAAACCGAGATATTTTACCGTATCCGACATAACCTATGCACAGGTTGACGCATGGTTCGGACACACCACAAGGGACTTGAAACTCGACTTGATTTATCCAAAATTAAAAAACAAAAAATACCCGTGTATTGTGTGGTTTTGCGGTGGCGGTTGGATAAGACTGGATAAATCTGCCCATTTTGCTTATCTTGCAAAGTTGGCACTCGAGGGCTTTGCGGTTGCAAGTGTTGAATATCGCACAAGCAATGAAGGGGCATATCCGATGCCGTTGGAGGATGTAAAAGCGGCTATTCGCTACATCAAGGCTCACGCAGACCGTTATAATATAGATGAAAACAAAATCGGTGTTGCAGGCGAATCCGCCGGAGGCTATCTTGCTGCTATGTGTGCTTTGGATAATGATAAGGCTCTTGACGTCGGAAATTATCTTGACTGTTCAAGCGAGGTACAGGCTTGCTGTGCCTTTTATCCGCCGACAGATGTTTCAACATTTCCATATGAATCGCCGTTAACTTCGGCGGCAAGTATGGAGTCGCTCATGCTCGGAATGAATGTTGCACTCAATAAGGAAAAGGCAATGAAGTGTTGCCCCGTTTCGTATGTAACCCCGTCAGCACCGCCGTTTATGATTTTTCACGGAACAGACGATTCCACCGTTCCTTTTTCGCAAAGTGCCGAATTGCACGATTTGCTTGAGAAAAACGGTTGCGATGTCACATTGGTTGCAATTAACGGAGCGGAACACGCCGACATATTTTTTGCACAGGAAAAGCTGTGGGATATGGTGGCGAAATTTTTCAAGGATAAACTTTATCAATAGGAAACGGCTGCATGCCGTATGCAAAAAGGCTCAGAACCTGTACAAAGTTCTGAGCCTTTAAAATTTTATCTGTTGAGAAGTTTCTTTTTATACTGCGCCGGTGTAAGACCGTAGACCTTTTTGCACTGTGTGATGAATGACTTTACATTTGCAAAGCCGTTTTCAAGTGCAGCGGCAGAAACCGTCGAGTTCTTGTCAAGCATATCGTTGATTGCATTTTCAAGTCGGAGGTTTGCAAGATACTCCGAAAAGCTCACACGGGTGATGCTTTTGAAGTACTTTGAAAAATAAGACGGAGAAAGATTTACAACCGATGAAATCTCGTTAAGAGGAATTTCACGCTTGTAGTTTTCATTAATATATGCAATTGCTGTTTTTGCATATGAAAAATCTCTGCGCGGAATAATCGGATTGTTGGTCGCTCTCTTAAAGCAGGTGCAATTCTTCAAGAGCAGATAGTAAATCTTATTGACATGAGCAATTTGAAGAAGTGTGCTGTACTCGTCATTGGGATTTGTTTCGGCAATTTCCTGAAGAACTTCAATAAGCTTCTGTTTCGTTTGAGGAGAAACAGAAAGGTCAAAAACAACGCTGTCAATTGACTTGCAGAACATTCGCATATATTCAAACGAAAGCTGAATGCACACAAGGCGGACGCTTGTTCCGACAACAGGCCGAACAAGGTGAACATCTTCACTGTTGAAAAGAATAAAATCCCCCTCGTTTACAAGCGTTGTTTCGCCGTTTCTCGGACATTCTGCCTGACCTTCAATCACATAGACAAGCTCAGGCTCTCTGTGCCAATGAAGTTCAGTCTTGTGTGTTTCTGACGAAAGGTTAAGATACATAACCTTTGCAGGTGTGTTTTGGTCATAATTTATTATTTCGTATTTATAGTTCAAAATGTTTCACTCCGAATCACCTATTGTCAAAAATGCAAAATTATTGTATAATAACATAATTATAGCGTGAAAAAAGCACGAAAATCTATATAGATATGTTATGATATTATGGACAAATGTTGTATTTGAGGCGATTATATGGAACAAAATAGTAATTACAGAGTACTGTCAAATGTTTGTGTTTCATGCGGTGTGAGGATTCCTGATATTGATTTTGAAATCAAACCCGCAATGCGTGAAACCTACGGTCTGTTTCTTGTTACGGCAGGCAAGGGAATTTTTATTATAGATGGCATCGAATATCCCGTGAAAAGGGGTAATTCGGTCATGCTTTTTCCGTATTCAAGCATAAGCGTCAAGATCTATCCGAATATTATGTTTGAATACAAATGGGTTGAACTCACGGGGTTTGAAATTGCCGTAATGATAAGCCGAACCAATTTTTCAAAAAGCCGTCCTGTTGCCCCCGAAATTCCCGTTGAAAGTCTTTTTCAATATTTTGATGTCTGTGATGACAACAGCGACACGGTTTATGCCGCCTGTCGCACAAACGGCAAGGTGCTGATTCTGCTGTCATACTATATTCAGTATTATCCGAGTCGGAAATCAACCGAAACCGACTACATTATGCAGGCGAGAGATTATATAGAAAGAAACTTTCGGCAGGTTTCATGCACGGTTAAAAGCGTTGCCGACAAAGTTCAGCTTGACCGCACTTACCTTTACAGACTTTTTAAGGAAGAAACGGGATTTTCGGTTATCGAGTACATCAACAACTGCCGAATCGGCAGAGCCTGCACAATGCTTAACAACACGAATGTTCAGATTAAGGATGTCGCCCTCTCGGTAGGCTTTTCAGATCAGTTATACTTTTCAAAGGTTTTCAGAAAGCTGAAAGGAATCACCCCTACGGAGTACCGCAAAAAGTATGCAAATGAAAAAGACGCTTAAAACTTAAATCCTCGCAATTTGACTTGTTTTGCATAAAAACATTTATGCCCGAGCGTAGTATAGCTACCATTTGAAAAATTCTGTAGGGTACAACCGTGTTCTCCCGTTCGTGTGCAATGCACACGATTGCACGCAATGCGTGCAAAATTGAATGCACAATTTATGTTATATCAAAACCGTGTGCCACTACGGTGTTACAGAAACTTTGCAACATTTATATAAGGATGTATAAACCGCAAAAGTCACATAACCGAAAACAATGACGGTTATGTGACTTATTGTTTTTGTAGGGCTGTTTTTTCACGGTTCTTTTTTGCCGAAAAGACATTAAAAACGGCTGTTTAAAGCGATAAAATTCTCTATGAGAAAGCGGTTACAAAACAGTAACAAATCGGTAACGAAACGGTAAAAGCGAATTTCTTGCAAATTGCATATAAATTTGCAGGATAATTCCCGATAGGAAACAAGATTATATTGCAAAAATAGAAAATAAAGGCGAAAGTCTTGTGAAATTGCACAAAAAATTTACTTTTGATTGGTTTGACATTCACAAAACACAGTCCTATAATGTGTGCCTGTAAAGAGCAAGACGGCTCTTTAGTGAAGGTTTATGAATTAAATATGCAATTTTCCATGCAAAATCAACCCTGAGAAAATTGCAAGTCAGGAGAAATTTATTATGCAGAAAAAGAAAGAGAACTTTCGTTCCCTGCGTTCCGTAACGACTTTTGCACTTGCAGCTGCAATTATTACAGGTTCGATTTACACGGTAGCTGCTGCCGTGAACTACAGTGCAGAAACAGAACATGCTGTAACATCAGACGGTGTTGAGCTTGCAAACGGCGATATCGTTTATGCAGGACTTGATGAAAACGGATTTACATACGGCATGATTAGGGCTGTTGAAATCAGCGTTGACTATAACGGCGATGTTCAGACAGTCAGCCTCGCAAAAGGTACGGTTGCCGATGTGCTTGAAAGAACAGGCATTACTCCCGCATATAACGAGGTGGTTGAGCCGTCACTTTCAACTCCGGTTTCGGATAATCTCACCGTTAAGGTTTACAAGGGCAAAAAGCTTTCAATTACGGCTGACGGCAAAACCGACAGCGTTTATGTTCCGAACGGCAATGTTTGCGATGTCCTCAATCAGCTTGGCTACAAGCTTTCCGATGACGATATTCTCAGCGTTGACAAGAACAGCAACATTGAGGACGCAGACAGCATCACAATCAAGCGTGTGACCTACAGGAACGAAACCGAAACTCAGTCGGTTGATTTTGAAACCGTTAAGAAAAATTCAAAAGATGTTGACCTTGGCAAAACAAAGGTTCAGACTGAGGGCAAACAGGGCGAAGCTCTTGTAACAAAGAAGTGCAAGTATGTTGACGGCAAAAAGGTATCTTCAAAAACAGTAGACACCAAAATTACAAAAGAGCCTGTTGACAAGGTTGTACTTATGGGTACAAAGGGTTCAAATGTCAGCAATCCTGTCGGCACATTTACGGATAAGAACGGCAACACCGTTGCCTATTCATCGGTTGTTACAGGTTCAGGTACAGCGTACACAGCACCCGCAGGTTCACTTACGGCAACAGGTGTAACGGCTTATCACGGCGGTGTGGCAGTCAACCCGAACATCATTCCGTATGGCTCAAAGCTTTATATTGTATCAACAGACGGCAGTTTTGTTTACGGCTACGCAACAGCCGTTGACACAGGCGGTGCGCTCATGTCGGGAACTGCAATTGTTGACTGTTTCTACAACACATATGATGAATGCGTAAGCTTTGGCAGACGAAATGTAAATGTATATATAGTAGGTTAATTTTAGCTCGTGTTAATTTTAGTTCGTGTAGATAGTTTGATATAATCTAAACTATGAATTCCCGAACTTGACTTGGTGATAGAATTAACTCTGTATGGTGAGTGCATCACACTTAATTTGAAAGGGCAGTTCTATATAATCAGATCTTACGATATTAATAATGTTACGACATAATCAAGGCAGACGCTTCGGCATCTGCCTATTGTTTTTGAAATTTATATTGATTTATCGGAAAATATGCGGTATAATATACTGTGCTTATGACAGAACGAAAGAATGAACCGAAAGGAAAAATATTATGAAGAGAATTCTTACAGCGATTTTATGTGCAGGCATTCTTGCGGTTACTGCAGTTGGTTGCAGCTATAATGATGCACTTTATAAGGACGGTAACAGTTCTTCACAGACAAGCGAGGACAGCACTCAGCCTACAACATCTTCGGTTAAGGATGATAAATACGGCAATGACCTTGACGGACTTGTTGATTATTTTGTAGCTAAGGAATACCTTGAAAGTAAAGACGGCAGCATTAAAATGGATGCGTCCGCTATCGGCGCCAAAGAAGGTAAAAAGTTTGCTGCAAAGTATGCAGGTTCAAATATTATCATTGAGCTTTACTCTTATGATACAAAGAAAACGAACAGCACAGCCGATGAGATTGTAAAGTCTGTTAAGGACAACGGCACATTCAGTATCTACGGACTTCCTGATGTAACAGCCTATCTTTCGGATAACGGCAACTATCTTATGATTTATACAGACACTGCTATTGATAAGACGAATCCCGACAAGAATAGCGATAACTATAAGCATCGTGAGCAGGTTATCAAGGATTTCAAGGCTTTTAAAAAGTAACATGTATATGTAAATAATTGTGACGCAATAAAGCGGAGATTGATTCAACTTCAATCTCCGCTTTTTTCTATATATATGTATAGCGTTTTTTATTTGAGTTTTGTACCGCAGTTTCCGCAGAACTTCATATCGTTATTGCATTGTGCATGACAGTTCGGGCAAACAACCGTATTTGATTTATCACTCATATCGTCTGCGACCGCCTGCATATAAGGATTTTCAAATTGAGTGTTAATCTGTTTGTTGTCGGAAGTTGCATCCATTGAGCCAAAATCAACGCTTTGGGGCTGAAAATCAATCGGTTGCTGAACAGGCGGCTGAATACCTTCTGTCGGCATTTCACTTGTTACAGGAGCAACAGGAGGTACGGGAACAGCGTTTGGCTGAGCGTCGTATTCAGGAGACTGACCTGAACCGAAGTTAATTCCGTTTGTGTATTTCTTTATATATGTATGAAAAGAAATAGCAAGTGCTGCAAGCAAAGCGTAAAATACAGCAGACAGTACTGTATTTAATACCGTTACAATCCCCGCAGCGGAAATAAACAATGAATTCATGGGATCTGAAGAATCAAATAGACCGCTAAAATTAAAGTTCGGATTCTCCTCAGCCAAATGATGCAGATACGCTGAAATTTCCGGACCGTATTCCTTAATAAAGATGAATGAAGCAATTGCGGATGCAACGCTTACTATAATAGAGAGAATAGAAGACACGGCAAGAAGTATTGAACCTCTGCTTTTGAGATAAACCGATGTTGCACCCTTCTTAATTGAATCAGACCATAAAAGCAATCCGATACCGTGTATGAGTGTTACAAGTGCAAGAGGAATAGCAAAGATGCAGAGGATAAGAATGTATCCGAATACTTCCTGTCCCTGCAAAACTAATGCAAGAAGAAAAGTTATTCCGGTAAAGGCGAGCAATGCAAGTCCGCCGATTACTATTTCAATGATAGAATATATCTTGATGAGAGTAACCGTTGCGCCAAACGGCATTGGATCATTTGAACGGCACTTTGCATAAAGCAGGATAAGAGCAATACATAAAAGAATTGAAATTGAACCGCCTGTGCCGCTCGAGAAAGATATGTTCGTAGAACCTGCTCTTGTATTAATGCTAAACATTCCGAAAATACATGTAAGGCCGGAGACTATTGCACATATTAATGTAAGCGGTTTGGAAAAGAATCCTTTCAATATCTGCACATTCTGTTGATACGGATAATAGGGAATGGAATTAATCATAAATTTTCCTCCGAAAAATTAATTTGTATTTCTATTTTATATTATAGAAAGGGAAAATACAATAGGATTTTGAAAATTGTAAAAAGGTGTATTTTAGACAACCACAATATGTTGTGATAAAACAAAGAAATTTGTTGGCAAAACCACAAGGCTAAAACTTTTTCTGAAAAAATTGAATTTTTTTGAAAAAAGGGGTTGACTTTTCTGGAAAAAGGTATATAATAGAGAATGTTCCGCGAAGGAAAATAACAAATCCTCTTAAAACAAAAGAGAGAATCAAGTTTTTCTTGTGCAAAGTGAACATAGGACCTTGAAAATTGAACAACGAGAAAATAGTAAAGAAACCCGTAATGACTTTGAGGAAAGCTCAAAGAATTACAGTGAGATGTACACTAAAAAGCATCAGGAATTACGGATATAGTCAGTGACATATTCGTCAATGAGCGATTAAAGCTCTGAAATTGATTTGAACAGCTGAAAGGCTGTTGAGATACAAATTTTAGAGAGTTTGATCCTGGCTCAGGACGAACGCTGGCGGCGTGCCTAACACATGCAAGTCGAACGGAACTGTTTTGAAAGATTTCTTCGGAATGAATTTGATTTAGTTTAGTGGCGGACGGGTGAGTAACGCGTGAGTAACCTGCCTTCAAGAGGGGGATAACATTCTGAAAAGGATGCTAATACCGCATGACATATCGGAACCACATGGTTCTGATATCAAAGATTTTATCGCTTGAAGATGGACTCGCGTCCGATTAGTTAGTTGGTGAGGTAACGGCTCACCAAGACCGCGATCGGTAGCCGGACTGAGAGGTTGAACGGCCACATTGGGAC